>Ga0326727_10000265_pt1 | contig 221618 bp, 193 predicted proteins | sample MB2enrmetagenome_FD_207643 | JGI IMG/M metagenome (GOLD analysis project Ga0326727, IMG submission 207643) | Lab enriched peat soil microbial communities from McLean, Ithaca, NY, United States - MB29MY | ecosystem: Environmental > Terrestrial > Soil > Wetlands > Peat | place: USA: New York... | reverse complement strand
TTACGTCTGGGGGGTGGGCTACTGTTTGCCCCCCACCCCTCTTTCAATTTTCTGATCGATTATTTCAGCGCGCAGAGTTCCCAAGCGTAAAGACGGCGTTGACGGTAGTCATCACCTCGACGGGTTCACCATTCAGCAGGTGGGCTGTAGACCCATTTCTTAACTGCATCCAGCGCTGCCTGCTGGAGTTGATCCGGTCCGTGGACGATTTCAAGATTTCAGATGTGCCCAGGCTCTCCACGAAAAACTTTGATTGACAACTGTGTCGTTCCAAGCGGATGAAGCGCGAGAGAACTGCACGCTGGCAGCCGTGCAGCCTTGCCATTAGAAAAACCGGCGAAGAGCGAACGATTTCCGGCTTCGATGCTCTTTACTTATAGTGATGCCAAATGCTGTTCCCATGGCGGGCCGGGAAGAACCAGTTCGAGACGGAGAGGGCGAGGGCGCATCCAGTCCGGGGTCCTTTGCCGCGCTCGTCGAACGGCATTCGCAGTTTGTCTTCCGCATCGCCCTGGCCGTGACGCGCCATCCGCATGACGCGGAGGATGTTGTCCAAGAGACGTTTCTTCAGGTCTACCGGGGAGACTGCTGGAAACGGATGGAAGATGAGCGGGGCTATCTGGCGCGGGTTGCCTGGAGACTTGCGATCCGGCAGCGCAAGCCCAGGGCGCGGGAGCAGGAACTTCCGCTGGTGATCCACAGCCGCGAGGCCAGCCCCGAAGAGTGGACTATAAACCGGCAACTGGAAAGCTGGCTGCATTCTCGCATCGACACGCTTCCGGAGAAGCTGCGCCAGCCGCTGGCTCTGTATGCGCTGGGGGAGTTGAAGCTGGTGGAGATTGCAGGAATGATGGGTCTGCCCGAGGGAACTGTGCGGCGCCGGGTTTACATGGGACGGCAAAGACTCAGGCAGGAATTGGTTAGCCGGGAGGGAGAAGCTCATGAACCATGAAAACGATCCGCTGGAGAGCCTGATCGATCGCGCGCTGGAGAGTTACACGCCGCGCGAGCAGCGGCCTGGGCTGGAGTACCGCATTCTGGCCACGGCGACCGTGGAGCGAGCGCCCTGGTTCTTTAGGTGGAAGCCGGTCTGGACGCTGGCCCTGGCTGCTTTGCTGCTGCTGGCGGCGGTTCCGGCATGGCTCAGGTTCATGCAGCCGGGCAGCCGCGCGGCTGAGCGTCCGGCCATCGTCGCGGCGGGACATCTTCCTGAGCCAGCGAGCGGATCTCAGGCGAATTCCGGCTCCGCGAGGAAGAGCCGCAACTTTGTATCCCGGCACGCCTCAGGGGAACTGAAGGCTGAAGTTCATGCTCGTCCCGCAGGCGGAGCCGCTGAAGAGTCCCTGGCTGCCGAGCCGATTGAGTTGAAGCCAATCACGATAGCCCCGATCCAGATCAGAGCGTTGAATTAGGAGACAGCCATGCCGACACCACGATTGATTCTCGCCGCCCTGCTGATAGCCGCGCCCATGCTTTGTGCGCAGACAGCGGAGATCCACGAAGGAGCGACAGCGAAAGCGGAGATGAAGGCAGCGCCGGCTCGAAGCGGGGGCACGGCCCGGCTGGCAGCGCCTGAGCCATTCCTGATCACCATCACCTTCAAGAGGTATCACGGCGGAAAGGTTACTACTTGCAAGACCTACACGCTATTGGCGACCACCGGCGAGAGGCTGCCGGCGATCCGCGACGATGCGCGCTACCGCGCCGGCGCGAGCGATGCAAAGGAGTTTCTGGACAGCAATACGGACGTCGATATTCTGGACTTCAAGAAAACAGCAGACTCCGTCTATCTTGCGCTGAGGATTTCCACGCAGTCCTTTACGATGGATTCACCCGAGGATCTGCCGAAGTGGCCGGTTGAACATACTCACCAGTACCTGATTACCCCGACCGTGCCGATTGGCGAGTCTACCACCATCTATCTGGCGACGGATTCCATACATGACATCAAGTCGGAGGTGCAGCTTCTGGTGCAGGCGTTCGACGCGAAACAACACCTACCGCAGTAGCGGCTGGATGCATTTTTCATCGATTTTCAACCGGCCATAGGCCAAATTCAGGAGGAAAGATTATGCGTCGCATCGTATTGCCTTGTTTGAGCGGGTTGGCATTCTGCCTGTTGTTCTCGACTGCCGCGCTGGCCGGCGGATACAAATTGGCCGATTATCCGCTGCGGGTCCACATCTATTCGCATAATTCTCATTCGCATTACTACAGCCCGACCCGGTCACTGGATGTGGTGGACGGGGAGGGCCGTGCGAATCTGTTTGAGAATGGCGCGCCGCTGGGCTTCGAATTCAGCTATCGCTGCGGGGAGCGGCTGAGGAACTCCGACGGCTTTGAGACGTACATGGCGCGGTGGAAGAAGCCGGGCAGGACGCTGGAGATTCTGCTGCCCGTCCTGGGCAAGCCGAATGCGGCCGACTCCTGCGAACTGAAGGTGGAGATGAAGGACGGAATTGCTTATCGCAGGCATAACGGCCAGATGATCGAGGAACCGGCGGCGGAGTTCAAGGAGTGGATGGAGAAGCACCAGTACGATCCGGAGCACGGGAAGAACGTGCCGGTGATGGCGGCTCCAAAGGCAACAGGCAGCGGCGATGAGCAGTAGATTGTGACCGGGATCTGACGGCAAAGCAACGGATTTCATGACTGCGTGGAGGCCTCCCGCCGGGTTGGCTCCATGCGGCATGGAGGACAGGTTGCGGTCTGCGTGGAAACGAACCATGGCTCCGGGCCGGCTTCACATTGACCTGCCCTGCCCGGCGGGTTGAGGATAAGGACTGAACCAGTCCGCTTTAAATCCGAGAGAGGAGCCGTTTCCATGCCAGATGGACCGATACCGCCGAAGGAAAGCATGATTCCGCCACAGCCGGTCCCTGCGGGAGCCAGCGCATTTTCCAGACAGATGCATGGGCTGATGGACGGCCAGCCGAAGGACGAAGCGACGGTGGCCAAGGCCTTAGAAGGCTTTGACAAAATCTTCGAGTCGATTGCTGCCGGGCTCTACAGTCTGGCCTCGATGCTGGTGGGCGAGGGCGAGGAGAGCATGCGGCTGGTGGAGACGGCGGTCGCCAATGCCGAAGTCTCGGTGTGTCACGATCCGAAGGCGGCTTGCAAGAGCAGCCAGCGGGCGCTCTGCACCGCCGCGCTCGCGCTGCTGGCCAAGCGCAGCCCAGGAAGCCTGGCGGCGCCAGAGGGGCTTGCGCCGGCCGAAACCTGCATCGAGGACGACGACCTGGCCTCGGCCGGCATCTCGACGGAGGAACTGGACAACATGATTGCCGGGCCGGATCGCGACCGCGTGCGGAACTGGCTGTCCAGCCTGCCCATGGCGCTCCGAACCGTCTTCGTGCTGCGCGCGGTGGCTGGTTTGACGGCCGTGGAGACGGCGGCGCTGTTGAAGGCTCATGGCGGCCCGCAAGCCACAGAATGGACCCCGGAAGCTGCGCGCGAGGTCTTCCGCCAGGGACTCTGCTCGCTGGCCTCGCAACTGATTCACGCCTCGGCCGAGCGGTAGAGGACGAAACAATCGGGGCACGGGGATCGACTCCCAGGGAAGATCCGCACAAGTTCTTCCTGGCGGCCAATCATTCCACAAGGGCTAAAGCACGTGTGTATTTGCGGCGCGACCAAAGTAGTGCTCTGGTTACGGGAAGCTGATTGCAGAGGCTTTCTACAGCGCGGCCAGCGCCTCCGCCTGACTGGGGAAGAGGCCGGCGTACTTGGTGATGCCTACCATGGTAAAGACTTTGGTAAAGTGCGCCGAGAGGCCGAAGGCAAAGACCTTCTGGCCGGAGTTGGAGGCTTCGATCATCATCTGGATCACCAGGGCGATGCCGCTTGAATTGATGTAATCCACCTTGCTGAAATCCAGAAGCACCAGCTTGGCGGTCTCCTTGGGCAGCGCATGGTAAGTGCCGAGAACAGCATCCTTCGAGGTGCTGGCGATGTCGCCCTCAAATCGCAAAACGCTTACCGGATGTCCGGCTGGGGAAGTGAGCTGGTTAACGCGCGCCTTGGTTTCGCTCTGCACGATCGATAATCTCCCTATTTGCTTTGGTTATTCCGCGTCTTTATCGAGCCGGATGACGAGCCGGACATAACTGCTTTTGCCTCCGGAGCCAGCCACCCACTCGGCTTCATCCACCAGCGCCTGGATCAGGAACATGCCCATTCCGCGCGGGCCTTCCTCGCCGTGCATCTTGCGGTCGATGTCCGGCTTCGCGGGCTGTCTGTTGATGCCCTTGCCGTCGTCGATGACCTTCACTTCCAGCGCATCCGCTCCAGCCGAGAGGACCACGCCGACGCTCAGCTTTTCGTTCAGGCGGTTGCCATGCTCGATGGCGTTGATGCAGGCCTCGGCAATGGCCGTCTTCAAGTCTTCTACACGGTCTTCGCGAAAGCCCATCAGCTTGGCCACCGAGGCCGCGGTGGCCATGGCCACCTTTTCAAAGCCCATCCGCGAGGGCAGCCGCACCTCGACTGTAGTGCACTTGGGCAGGTTGGCGGACTTAAGCTCGCTCATGCCCGCGTCTCCCTCAGGCTTGCACCGCGGCACAGCGCCAGTGCGGTCATGTCGTCTCCCTGCGGCCCGCCTTCAGAGAAATGTTCGATGGCCGCCCACAATGCATCGAGAATACCATCCGCTTTGCGCGCCGGGCACTTCAAAAATGTATCCAGAAGCCGTTCAGGCCCGAATTCCTCATCCCCTTTGAAAACCTCCGTCAGACCGTCGGTATAGAACAGGAGCCGCGTACCCGGCGTAAACGTGCTCCGCTCGCTGGCGTAGCGCATCCCCGGCAGCATCCCGAGCGGGGTGCCCGCCGCCTCGAACAGGCGCGGCTCGGCGTCCGGCTGCACCAGGAACCCCGGATTGTGTCCGGCGTTCACCACCTCGATTTCGCCCGTCTCCGGATGGAGCCGGAGGAAGATGGCGGTCACGTAGCGGCGGCGCGCCTCTTCGCCCTCGGCCCAGTGGTGCTGATTCATGCGCGCGGCCAACTCGTCGAGCGGCGGGCCGTCCGCCGCCATGGCCCGGAAAGCCGAGCGAAAGCTGGTGGACATGATGGCCGAGGCCATCCCCTTGCCGGCCACATCGGCCACCGCCATCAGAATGCTTCCGTCCGGCTGGGCAACAATGTCGAGATAATCGCCGCCCACCTCGTAACAGGTGTCAGAACGGAAGGCCAGCGAGTAGCCGGCGATGGCGGGTAGCTTCTGCGGCAACAGGGAGCGTTGAATGGCGCGGGCCGCATCCATGTCCTGCTGCACACGGGCAAACTCCAGGTTGCGCTTGTGGTTACGGGCGTTTTCCAGGGCCACGGCAGCCTGCAATGCCAGTCCCTCGATGAAGTCGGCCTCGTAGATGGTCAGCGCGCGGCCGTCGGGAGGCGCAACCAGCAGCTCCGTCATGCGCTGGCCAGCGCGGTCTTCCAGCGGATAAACCAAAGCGGCGGCGGAACTATCCGCGTTTGGCGTGTCGCCATAGGCCAGCCCGGCGGAAGGAAAAGCGGCTCCGGCCATCTCCAGCTCGCGCACCACGATGCGCAGGACCTGCTCCAGCACCTCTTCCTCGCGAGTGGTGGAGTGGACCTGCCGCGAAGCCTCCAGCAGCGCCTGCAACCGCGCAACCTGCTGCTGCAAATCGATCGTTTCGCCATTGCCGGGAAGCTGAATTCCAGCCGCCATCGCGCTCTACCCCCCGTGGAATCTCACTCTAACATGGCGGCGGCCGGGTTGGTGGCGGGTCATTCCCGCGACTCAGGCATTATCTTCTGGCTCCGGCCCAGGGCGCGCGCAATCCACAGGTTTCATCAACCCCGCTCCGCGCCGTACACTACTCTTTTGCCGCGCCCTTTAAGAACGCGCGGATCGAAAGAAGGAGCGGACTCGTCATGGCCTACCCCACAAACTACCGCTACACCCGCGAGCATGAATGGATCGAGCTTACGGGCAACATCGGCGCCGTCGGCATTACCGACTACGCACAGAATTCCCTGGGCGACATCGTCTACGTGGATATGCCCAAGGTAGGCGACCCTGTAACCGCCAACGTGACCTTTGGCTCGGTCGAAAGCGTCAAGGCAGTCAGCGACCTCTACTCGCCCGTTACCGGTACGGTCTCCGCCGTCAACGAGGAGCTGACCTCCGCGCCCGACAAGATCAACGAGAACCCGCACGGGACCTGGATCATCAAGGTTGAGCTCGCCGATCCCACGCAGCTTGACACGCTGCTTGACGCCGCGGCTTACGAGGCGTTTATTGCGGAAGAGAGCTAGAAGCACAGCTTCTAGCTACTAGCTTCAAGCTCGTTTCCAGGGGCTGGAAGCAGCATGATCTGCCCTTCACTCTCCCGGCAAGCTGCCATCGGGCTTGCCCTACCTGCTTTTAGCAGGAAGCAAGAAGTTAGAGGTTAGAAGTTTCCATGCGCTATCTTCCCAAGTCTCCCGCCGAACGCGAAAAGATGCTGGCCGAATGCGGAGCGGCCTCCATCGGCGATTTGTTCGCCGTCATTCCCGCCGAACACCGGCTGGACCGCGACCTGGCCGTTCCGCGCCAGCACGCGGAGAGCGAGATCATCGACTACTTTCGCGCGGCTGGCCATAAGAACGCCACCGATTACGCCAGCTTTCTGGGTGCGGGCGCGTATCGCCACTATCGTCCGGTCATCATTGACTCGCTGATTCAGCGCGGCGAGTTTCTTACTAGCTACACGCCCTATCAGGCGGAGATCGCACAGGGAACGCTGCAAGCGATCTTCGAGTTTCAGACGATGATTGCCGAGCTGACTGGTATGGACGTGGCCAACGCCAGCATGTACGACGGATCGACGGGCGCGGCAGAGGCTGTGCTGATGGCCGCGCGCATCACCGGCCGTAGCAAGACCGTGGTGGCCGCAACCGTCCATCCCGAATACCGCGAAGTGCTGAACACGTATCTCCGCTACCGGGACCTGCCTATCGCGCAGATTGGTTACGATCCAGAAACCGGCCGCATCGATCTGGCCGCGCTCGACGCAGCCGTGACAGAGGGAACTGCAGCCGTCCTGGTGCAGAGTCCCAACTTCTTTGGCATCATCGAGGACATTCCAGCCATCGCGGAGATCGCCCACGCCAAAGGCGCGCTGCTCATTGTTTCCATCGCCGAGGCGGTCTCGCTGGGCATTGTGCATCCACCAGTCGAAGCGGACATTGTGAGCATGGAGGCGCAATCCTTCGGCGTGGCGCTGAGCTATGGCGGACCGTTCTGCGGGGTGATTGCCGCCAAGGAACAGTTCATGCGCCAGATGCCAGGAAGGCTTGTGGGCCAGACCACGGACAGCTCCGGCTATCGCGGCTTCGTCTTGACGCTTTCTACCCGCGAGCAGCATATACGCCGCGAAAAGGCCACATCGAACATCTGCACCAATCAAGCATTGGTTGCGTTGATGGCTACCATCTTTCTGAGCGTTTATGGCAAAGAGGGAATCCGCGAGTTGGCGGAGCATAATTTGGCGAAGGCTGCTTATGCGGCGGAAAAGCTTGGGTCCCAAAACGGAGCGAAGCTGCTGTTCACCGGTGCGCCGCGCTTCAACGAGTTTGTGCTGCGAACGGAAGAAGCCCCGGCGGAATGGAGTCAACGGCTTCTCGATGCAAAGATTGTGGGTGGCATTGAATTGAGCCGCTGGTATCCGGAACTGGCCAACGCAACTCTCTGGTGCGCGACTGAAATAGTTACCCGCGAGCAGATCGACGCCGCGGCCAACGCGCTGGCCGCCGGACCAGTGAGGACGCCGGCCAGGTGACCATGGCGGACATGGTCCGGTTTTGCATTCGCGAATGGAGATGCGGAGATGTTCGAGCGCTTCAAATCAGATGTACACAATAAGAAACGGCTGAAATGGGAGAAAAAGCGAGAGCAAGGCAAGCGATCCTTTCTTGTGCGCAGGGGAATACTGCGATGGGGCGGCATCATGTTTGTCCTGACCGCTCTCAGCAATGTTCTGGTTCGCCACGGGAAGGTGGCTTGGATTCCCATGGCGAGCCTGCTGATCGGTTGTCTGCTCTTCGGATACATCTGGGCGCTTTGTGTATGGCTTTTGAACGAAGAGCGCTTCGGATTTAAAGGAACGCGATGAGCTTTCATCAATCGGAACTAGCCTGAACAGGCTCAAAGAGTTTGCAGCGAGGCAAGAATGGCGACACCTGAAGCTCTAGGTACCAACAAGAAGATCCGCCCGCAGCCGACGCAGAACGAGGCATTGCTCTTCGAGAAGTCCTCGCCGGGCAAGCGCGCTTACAAGCTGCCTCCGCTCGACGTGCCCGCGGTTGACGTGGCTGCGCTTCTGGGCGCGGCGCATCGCGAAGGCAGTGCGGAGTTGCCTGAGTTGAGCGAGATCGAAATCATCCGGCACTTCACGCGGCTCTCGACGTGGAACTACGCGATTGATCTGGGGATGTATCCGCTGGGCTCCTGCACGATGAAGTACAACCCGCGCGTGAACGAATATGTGGCGCGCATTGAGGGCCTGGCCGAAGCGCATCCTTACCGGCCAGACGTGCTGGCGCAAGGAATTCTGGAAGTCATCGATCTGCTTCAGCGCTGTTTGCTTGAAATCACCGGCATGGACGCGATTACGCTGCAACCGGCTGCGGGCGCGCATGGCGAATTTACCGGAATTCTGTTAGTCCGCGCATGGCACGAGTCGCAAGGCAATCCGCGCCGGAAGATTTTGATTCCCGACTCGGCGCACGGCACCAACCCGGCTTCCGCGGCCATCTGCGGCTACACCGTGGAAACGCTCAAGTCCAACGCCGAGGGCGGCATCGACTTGGAGGCACTCACTCGGCAGGTGGACGAAGAGACCGCGGCGCTGATGCTGACCAATCCCTCGACGATAGGTGTCTTCGAGAGCCAGATCGTCCGGATTGCCGAGATCCTTCATGCCAAAGGGGCGCTGCTCTACATGGACGGCGCCAACATGAATGCGCTGGTAGGCAAGGCGCGGCCCGGGGACTTCGGCGTGGACGTGATGCACCTAAACCTGCACAAGACCTTTTCGACGCCCCACGGCGGCGGCGGTCCCGGCTCAGGGCCAGTGGCGTGCAAGGCGTTTCTTGAGCCGTTTCTCCCCACTCCGGTTCTTGTTCAGGACGAGAACGGTGCGAAGCACTGGAAGTATGACCGGCCGCAATCGGTAGGCCGCGTGCGCGCCTTCTACGGCAACGTGGGCATGTTCATCCGCGCGCTGGCTTACATTCTGGCCAACGGTCCCGACGGCCTGCGGCAGACCACGGAAGACGCCGTGCTGAACGCCAGCTACATCCGCGCCAAACTCGAAGACCTGTATGAGCTGCCCTACAAGACCGCCTCGATGCACGAGGTGGTTTTCAGCGACAAGCGGCAGGCGGACAAAGGCGTCAAGACCGGCGACATCGCCAAGCGGCTGATCGACTACGGCTTCCATCCCTACACGGTCAGTTTCCCGATGATCGTCCACGGCGCGCTGATGATTGAGCCTACCGAGAGCGAGCCGCTGGAGGAACTGGATCTGTTCATCGACGCCATGCGCACGATTGCCCGTGAAGTGGAGGAGACGCCAGAACTGGTGAAGACTGCGCCGCACTCGACGCGGGTTTCGCGGCTGGACGAGGTGCAAGCGGCGCGGAAGCCGATTCTGCGGTGGCGTGCAGCGAGGAGTTGTTGATCCGGATTTTTCGAATGAGGCTGGGAAACCCAGCTCAACTCGTGCACTTCAAACGCGTGTGCGCTCGTACAACTCTTCCAGAGCATCGCAGGCTGTGCGGACGCCATCCTCGCGGCTTAACTGCTGCGCCAGGCTTTTGGCCCGCTGGGCAAACTGGGGCTCGGCCAGCATCGCTTTCAGCTTGCGTGCCACACGCATGGGCGTATAGTTGCTGCGTTGAATCACTCGCGCTACCTTCAGCCAGCGCATCCGGCGCCCGTTGTCCGGCTGGTCGTGGGAGTAGGGCATGATGAGCATCGGCTTGCCCGCGCGCAGGCATTGCGCCGTTGTACCGACGCCGCCCTGGTGCACCACCAGCGCCGCTCGATTGAAGAGCGCGGAGTAGGGAGCGTACTCGGCAACACAGATCGACTCTGGCAGCGCTGTTCGCATCTTGTTACGCGGGTCCGTGCCGATTAGCAGCACGGCGCGAATTCCCAGACGCATGGCCGCACGCGCTGAAAACTCATAGAACTTTCCAGCAGCCAGAACGGCAGCCGAGCCAAGCGTGAAGACTACCGGAGGCGGGCCAGCGGCGAGAAACGCTTCAAGATTCGCTGGGAGCGTCTGGTTGCCGGCATCGGCGTCGTAGTAGCAGAAGCCGGTGATCTTGGTATGCTCCGGCCAATCCTTCTGCTCGGTGCCCAGCACGCGCGAAAACAAGGCCAGCACCAGGTAGGGCGAGTGCTTGGCGTCGAAGAGCGGATTGGCTCCCCTGGGCAAGCCGAGTTCGCGGCGCAACTCGTAGATGGGCTCGGGCCACTTGCGGCTCACGAACCGCGCCAGCCGCCGGATGACGCGCCCGACGCCGGGAGTCTTGTCCGCACGCGCCAGCCGAGGATACATGGGCAGCACCGGCGGGTCGAAGGCGGAGAAGAACGAGAGCGGCGCCAGCACGTAACTGGCCCAGGGAATCCCGGTCACTTCGGCCACCAGCGGCCCGGCGTAATTCAGTTCACCCAAGAGCAGCAGGTCGGCGCGCTCCGGCTTGGTGGCCGCGTCCAGCAGATCGGCATAGGTCTCGCGCAGCGCGGGAAAGAGAAAATCTCGCAGCCCCCGCTCCGTGCCCTTCTTCACGTCGTAGATCATCTCCACCATGATGGTGTTGGTGGGGTCGATGTCCGGCCGGACGGCGTGGAATTCGAGGCCCAGCGGGCGGATCTTCGATTCGTAGACGGCGGGCAGCGCCATCACCGGTGTGTGGCCGCGCTGCTTGAGTTCCAATGCAAGGGCGATCAGTGGATTGATGTCGCCGTAGGTGCCGATATTCGAGAGAACGATGCGCAAGGTGGAGTCCCCAAAGCCGTTTTCCGGTTGCTGCTATGAGGGTAATGCATCGGGCGGGGTTGGCGGTTCCGGCTCACTCTCCGGGCAAGCGGGGGGGTGATATTCTTGCCGCGTCACATCAGGAGAATTTCATGCTCATGCAGCGCAGCCTTCGCCTCTTGAACTCCGTCTTTCTTGCCGCTGCCTTGCTCTGCAGCCTGCTTGCCGTTCCGGCCGTTCTCGCCGCGCAGCAGCCCTACAAAATACTTGACCGCTGGAAGCTGGGCGGCGAGGGAGGATGGGATTACTTGCTTGCCGATCCGGCAGCGCACAGGCTCTATCTGACTCGCGGCGCGCATGTGGATGTGGTCGATACGCAGACAGGCAAGCTCGTGGGCAGCATCGCTGGACTGCATGGCACACACGGCGTCGCTCTCGACGACGCCGGCAAATTCGGCTACATCTCCGACGGCGGCGGCAATGCGGTGGTCGTCTTCGACCGCGCGACGCTGACCGTCGTGGCCACGATCTCCGCCGGAACCAACCCCGACGCCATCGTCTTTGAGCCGGCCACGCAAACCGTCTGGGCCTTCAATGGGCGCAGCAAGGATGCGACAGTGATTGACGCTGCCACACAAAAGGTGGTGGCCACCATTTCGCTGCCCGGCAAGCCGGAGTTTGCCGCTGTCGATGGAAAAGGAACGATTTTCGACAACATCGAAGACAAGAACGAGATCGTGCGCCTAGACGCCAGAACTAACAAGCTCACAGCCGAGTGGCCGCTCACTGGTTGCGACGGGCCCTCCGGGCTGGCATTCGACACCGCTGGCGGACGGCTCTTCAGTGTCTGCGGCGGCAAGAAGATGGCCGTGACCGACGCCGGAACCGGCAAGTCGCTCGCCAATCCCGCCATCGGCGAAGGCCCCGACGCCGCCGGCTGGGACGCCGCACACAAGCTGGCGTTCTCCTCGAACGGCGGCAGCGGCACACTCACTGTGATTGACGCGGGCGCTCCCGGCTATCCGGTCCTTGAGGAGTTGGCAACCCAGCGCGGCGCGCGCACCATGGCCTACGATTCTGCGGCCGACCGCATCTACCTGGTGACTGCCGAGTTCGGCCCGCGTCCCGCGCCCACGGCCGACAATCCGCACCCGCGGCCAGCGATTGTGCCGGGCAGCTTTTTGGTGCTGGTCTTGGGCAGGTAGACGAAAGAAGCGAAATAACTACCTGCGTCAGACCCGAAGTCCTTTTCTTTGGACATGAAAGTTCATGCCTTGACCGGGCGCAAAACGCCAGAGTATTGTTGAGCGCTCCGAAAAAGGTCTTGCGAAAGACAGTATCAGGGTTGATGATTTTGATGCCATTCTTTCAGAGTTTTGGCGGTTTTGAATCCGAAGGAGAAGACCCGTGCGCAAAAACATCTTTGCGGTTGCATTTTTGGCAATCTGCCCTGTGCTCTTTGCCCAGCAGGCGCTCAACAACGACGCCGTCATCAAACTGGTCAAGGCCGGCTTGTCGGACGATCTGATTGTCTCCACCATCAACGGCTCGGCCGGAACCTACGACACCTCGGCCGATGGGATCATTGCACTGAAGACTGCTGGCGCCAGCGACAAGGTGGTTGCGGCGATTGTGACGAAGGCCTCAGCGCCTGCCCCGGTTGCAGCGGCTCCTGCCGTCCCAGCAGCCGCAGCTGTAGCGGACCCGGACGATCCGGCGTCACCGCACGACCCTGGCGTCTACCTGCTCACCTCTGGTCCGGACGGGAAGCAGAAGATGTTCTTCATTGATCGGGCAGGCGCGGGGCGCGAAAAGACCTCCAATGTGATGGGAGCAGCTTTTTCTTACGGGATTTCCAAAGCCAAGATCAAGGCTGAGGTTCCCGGTCCCCATGCCCCTGTGCGCACCAGAGACACCAGGCCGGTCTTCTATATGTTCTTTCCTTCGTCCTCCAATTTGGGCGGATTCGGCGGTAACGACGTGATTACCAGCCCGGCGCAGTTCTCTCTGCTTTCCATGGAGGAGAAGAAGGATCACCGGGAAACGGCGGTTGCCAAGATGGGCTTTGCCAGCGCCAGCGCAGGCACGGACGACAAGAGAACGAAGTTATTCAGCACGGACCGGATTCGCAACGGTGTGTATAAGTTGACTCCGAATACCGATCTGGCGGCGGGCGAGTACGCCTTTATCGCCTCCACGGGAATGGGCGGGCCTGCGACCAATCACACGGTTGTCATCTATGACTTCGGGATCGATTCCAAGTAGTTTTTTTCAATGCTGAAAAATGACCTCGACAGGCCCGCTCCAGGATTCAGGACGGGCCTGTCGTCGATTTGAGCCAGAGTCGGCTGCCAATCCGTCCTCGCAGCGGAGATGATAGGGTATTCCTGACGGTCCTCGATGAACAGACGCACACGCAGAACGCTCTGGATAGTGACCGCGGTCCTGCTTTTGCTGGCCGTGGCAGTCTTCCTGCGCTCCAAGGCTCCGCCAGAGGCGGCGCGTCTGCTGCCTGAGTCCGACGGCATTATTTACGTCAATCTCAAGCCGGTGCGGGCCTTCTTCCACAAGGACCTGAAGCCGCCCGAGCATGTGCCGGAGTACCAGCAGTTCATCGACGCCATAGGGATCGATCCGGAGCGCGACCTGGACGAGGCGGCCATCGCGCTGCACCGGATGCAGGACCCGAACGGCCCAAACGGGCCCGTTGCGTATTCGATGGTGCTGGTGGGCAAGATTACCGGCAAGCAATTCAACGCTTGGCTGGACGCGCACGCGGTGCGGCGCGAGTCCTACGCCGGGCACACCGTCTACTCGATTCCATCCGAGGGACGGACGGTGCGCGTGGCGCAGATCGGCTACGACATGGTGGCGGTCTCGAACACCCCAACACCCGAGCAGATCCACTCAATACTTGACCGGCATAGCACCGCAGCCTGGCCTTTTGCTGGCTCGACGCTGCTGCGGCAGCACTATCACGAGGTGCCGCTGCTCTCGCTGGTCTGGGGCGTGGGCCAAATCGGCCTGCCCTTCTCGGAGAGCGGAGCCGTCAAGGTTCTTGGGTGGTCGCTGCCGCTGGAGGCCGACTCCACCATCATCGCCAGCCTGGGCTGGACCGGATCAGTGAGAATCGAGGAGATTGCGCCCAGCGAAACGGTGGCTGCCCGCCAGGCAGCCGCGTTGGCAACCCTGGTTACGCTGGCGCGAGGATTCACTCCTCCGCTGGCCGATAATGCCGCCAATAACGGCCTGAAAGAGCTGGTGAAGACCGTCGAAGTTACCCAGAAGCGCAGCCGGGTGGTGGTCACGGCCACGCTGGAGCGTTCTCTGTTCAGCGAGCCAGCCGCGGACCAGAACGTCCCGTCGCAGGGCTTTGGCGCAAACAAGTAGACCGATCTCTGCAGCGGAGTTGGCGGAGTTAGCGAGGCCAATCGGGACAGTGAGGCTGTCGATGGCACACCAACTCCGCAAACACGCGCTTCAGCGCGGCTAACTCCGCGAACCCCGCTCTTACTTCCCCTTCAATCCCAGCGCGTCGACAACTGCCGCATCGACCTTCGCGGGCTGGCCGTCCACTTTCCACACCACGCCGAAGCCGCCGCGATAGTCCCACATCGTCCAGCCGATGCCGTCGGCCTCGAGCGCTGTGCGCATATCGCGAATCCAATTCATACGTGAGGCGGCGTCAGCGTGTTCACGGTAGACGCCAAACTCATTGCAGATGAGCGGCACGCGATTGGCCTGCGCCCAGGCGGCCGCCTCGTCGACGATCAGGCGAATGCGATGCGCGTCCCAGTGATCCAGCCAGTAGCTTTCCAGCTCCGAACGGTCGCTAGCATCGGGAACCTGCTTCAACAACTCGGGCATCGAGCTTTCCGCGGCCGGATAGGGAATGCCATGCGTAGTACTCATCCACGCACCGGCCCAACTGGCGCCCTGATGAGTAAACTGCATTGGATCATACGTGTGGAAGTTATAGATCACGTTGCCGTCAGGGAGGGGATTCAAGGTCAGAAGATCATGAATGCCGGAGTAATTAGGCCCGGCTGCAATGATCGTGTTCTTCGGCGCGGCCTCGCGAATGGCCGCTGCCAGCCGCGCCTGAATGCCCGCCCAGCGGTAGCGGTCGCTAACCGCCGGTTCGTTCATAATCTCAAAGAAGACCATCTCCGGATTGCGCGTGGCATAGTGCGCGGCCAGCCGCCGCCACAACGCAGCCGTCTGGTCCACCGCCGCATCGCTCGTGCGCACTTGCTGCTTGTACTCCGGCTCCGGGTGAATGTCGATCTGTACGGCCATGCCATCGGCCAGTATGGTATCCACAACCTTGTCCAACCTCCCTAGAAAGTCGGAGTTGAAGCCGTCTTTGCCGACAGGGGCTTGCTCCAGAGGTACTGGATCGATGCTGAGACGCACATTGTCGAATCCCAGGCGCGCCATCAAAGCAATATCGCCGGCATCGGTGTAACGGTTGGTGCGAGCCGCCGAATAGTCGCTGGCCGATTGGGCGAACCATTCCGAGGCATTGATTCCATGCTTCAGATGCTGGACGCGCGCAAAGGCAGTTTGCAAGTCAGCAGAGCGATCCTGTGCAATGGCGGGTACGGCGATCAAAAGAACAGCGGCAAAACATCTGGTGAAAAGACGCATCAGTAGAAACTCCCAAGGCAAAATTCAATTTTCATAACGATACTACTTGTGGTCTCGCTTTGGGGGGAGCCGGCGCAGCTCTCCTCAAGCAGGAACGGCTCCCCTGTTGAAGGGAGCCGTTCCTGAATTCGTTGCAACGAGCGCACTATTTAGCTTGCGCCGCAGCCTCGCTGGTGTCGTTGAACGCAATCTGCTCGTAGGTGACGTGCAGATACTTGTGCGGATTGACGGGAACATTATGGACGCGCACTTCATAGTGCAGGTGCGGACCGGTGGCGCGGCCCGACTGGCCCACGTAGCCGATGACCTGGCCGCGGGTCACATGCTGGCCGGGAACAACCGCCATCGCCGACAGATGCCCGTAGACCGTCAGCAGGTCATGGCCGTGGTTGAGCACGATCTGGCGACCGTATCCTGCGCCCATCGTGGCTCCGGTGACTTCCCCGTCGCCCGCTGCGCGCACTGGCGTTCCGTAGGGCGCTTCAATGTCAATACCGGAGTGGAAGGCGCCTTCCCCGTTGATCGGATCCTGGCGCGAACCGAAGCCCGATCCCACGCGGCCCTCGACAGGCCAAAGCGAGGGCGCATCGGCCAGTTCCGTCCAGTCGCCGGCAAAGCTGGACGACAGGCCGCTCTCCAGCGCGCGGGCGACCCGGCCCGACATGGCTTGGGAGCGCAGCGCATAAAACTGGTCGATGGAGAGCTTTACCTGCTGCGGGTCCACATCGTCGGTCAGGGCCAGGCTGGTTGGGGTTGGCCCGGCTGCTGCGCTTGCGGCAGCCTCGTGCCTGGTGCTGGCCAGTTTGTTCTGCCGCAGTCCGTAGAGCGCGGTGACTTCATTTGCCAAGGCTCCCAGCGAGGCAACCTGCACATTGCGGTCATGCGCCACCTGAGCCATCTGCTGGTAGTTCTTGCGCAGGGTCTCGCGGTCCTGGCGGACCTGGTTGAAGCTTTCGGTCTTGAGCAACATGCGGGTGTAGGAACCGGCCAGACCCACGATGGTGAAGGCTCCCACCAGCGCGGCGGCTACAAATCCGTAAACGTACTGAAGAGGCAGGGGAATCTTGCGAATCCGCCCGTCCTCATCCCTTGCGACGAATAAAATGTAATAACGCTTGCGTAGCATCTTCGCCTTTCATCCCTGCTTCATGCAGGGCCGCACTTCGCCATGTACTCGACAAAAGCGCAAGGCAACGGAGCTTTCCGGCCCCCAAAAATAACGACAACACCCGAACGGGTGTTTCTGTAGCGTCTGTTCAGGGTACCAAACAGTCCATTGCCGGGTCAATGAGTTTTATGCAGGGGATAATGCCTATCTTGTTGCAAAAATGGTGCAAAGCCTCCATAGCGCGAGGTTAAGCCGGTCGAAAATCCACAGGTTTACCCTATTCTCAGGAGGTGCGGATGAAGAAGAGCGATACGGAATCTACCGGCGGAAGGAGCGAACTCGCGCTGCTGGGCGAGATTCGCCGGCGGGCAGCCCGAACCTCCCGCGGCGGGTTACGCCTGGGCATTGGCGACGACTGCGCCCTGCTGGCCCCGCGCCTTGGCGAGGAACTGGCCGTGACGACGGATTTGTCGATCGCCGGCCGTCACTTTCGCCTCGACTGGCACCAGCCGGAAGCCGTCGGCCATCGGGCTTTGGCGCGCGGCTTGAGCGACTTGGCGGCCATGGGAGCGCGACCAGTAGCCGCCTTTCTTTCCATGGGTTTGCCGCGTGAGCTGACCACTGCGACGGCCCGCCGTCCCGCCTGGGTCCAGCGCTTCCTCGACGGTCTGCTGGCCCTGGCCGAAGCCCACAAGACGCCGCTGGCCGGAGGCGATCTGGCCGAATCTCCGGTAGCCGTGGCCGACATCGTGCTCGTTGGCGCCGTTCCTCGCGGGCGCGCTCTGCTTCGCTCCGGAGCAAAGCCGGGCGACCTGCTCTACGTCACTGGCGCACTTGGCGGAGCCGCTGCCGGGCTTGCCCGCCTGGGAGAACTGGCCGAAGCCGAGCCCGGTTGCTCCACCCCCCCACGAATTCCCAGGAAGCTGGAAGCGCTGCTGGCCCCGCACCTCTATCCCCAGCCGCGCATTGCACAGGGGCTCTGGCTTCAGCGCCGCGGCGTGGCCTCCGCTGCTCTCGACCTGAGCGACGGTTTGTCCACGGACCTGGCTCATCTGTGCAAGGAGTCCAGCGTCTGCGCCGAGGTCGATGCGGCGCTCGTGCCCATTCATTCCGCCGCAACCCTGGCCCAGGCCCTCAACGGTGGCGAGGATTACGAGCTGCTTTTTACCGCTCCCAACACGGCATACATGCCGCGTTCTGTCGCCGGCGTCAAAATCGCCAAAATTGGCCGCATCGTGAAACCCCGCGCAGGCCAGCCGGCTATCACGCTACTCACACAGCAAGGCCCGCAGCCGCTTGAACCGCATGGATGGGAGCATTTCTCATAGGCGCACACTGAAAGCAGTTTTATCCTCCCAGTCTCCGCACCGTCTATCATCAAGATAGTCATGACGAATTCCACTCCCCGCGTCCGCTTTGCTCCTTCTCCTACTGGCCTGCTGCACGTGGGCAACGCGCGCACCGCGCTTTACAACTGGCTCTTTGCCCGCCGCAACGGCGGCAAGTTTCTGCTTCGCATTGAGGACACGGACCTGGAACGCTCCGAGGTCCGCTACGAAGCCCAGCTCATGGAAGACCTGCGCTGGTTGGGTTTGGACTGGGATGAGGGCCCAGCCGGTCCGGATGCAGCTCCTGGCTCGCCCGAAAAGGGTGCTTTCGGTCCCTACCGGCAGTCCGAGCGGCTGGAAATCTACGCCGAGCACACGGAGCGGTTGCTGGCCGAGGGCAAGGCCTATCGCTGTTTCTGCACCGCGGAGGAGCTTGAAGCCGAACGCGAACTTGCTTCCAAAGAGCACCGGCCTCAGATCTACTCTGGGCGTTGCCGGGCTTTGCAGCCGGTGGAGATTGAGAACAATCTTGCCGCAGGAAAACCCTTCGCGGTCCGGCTGAGGATTGGCGAAGAGCCGCTGCGCTTTCACGATCTTGTTCGCGGCCAGGTTGAGTTTGCCGCCGAGACGGTGAGCGACCCAATTCTTGTTCGTTCGGCTGCGGGCGGTGCGGGCGGAGTCTCCGGTGGGGTCCCGGTGTACAACTACGTGGTGACGGTTGACGACGCGCTCATGCAGATTACCCATGTCATCCGCGGCGACGACCACATCTCGAACACGCCCAAGCAGGTGGCCATCTACCAGGCCTTCGGCTGGCCGGTGCCGGAGTTTGCCCATCTTTCGACAATTCTGGGCGCGGACCGCGAGCGGCTCTCCAAGCGCCATGGGGCCACCTCGATTTCAACCTTCCGCGAGATGGGCTACCTGCCCGAGGCGCTGGTGAACTATCTGGCCCTGCTGGGCTGGGGCTCGGAAGATGGCAAGACGGAGACCTTCACCCTGGACGAGCTGACGCAGGCATTCTCACTGGAGCGCGTCACGCCTTCGCCTGCCATTTTTGACTTCGACAAGCTCAACTGGCTCAATCGCCACTATCTCAAGCAGGCCGCGCCGGAGCGTCTGGTTCAGCTCGCCTGGGGGTATTTTGCCGACCGTCTGCCCGCGCGGGAGGCTGCACCGGAAACAGTGCAAAGCTGGTTCGGCCGCTTGCTGGCCCTCCTGGTTCCCTCCGTGGATCATCTCGACCAGCTTCCTTTGAAAGCCGGGCTTGTTTTCGCCTTCGACGCCGAGGCTGCCCGCGCGAACGAGGAAAATGCTGCCGTGCTGGCTGCCGACTCCGCTCGGACCGTACTTGGAGAGTTGGCCAGCCGTGTGCGCGCCCATGCAGGCCGAGTCACCCCGGAAGGTTTCAAGGCCTGGATGAACGAGATCAAGGCTGCCACTGGCGTGAAAGGCAAGGACCTCTTCCATCCGGTGCGCATCGCCCTGACCGGCGCTCACTCCGGCCCGGAGTTCGACAAGCTGATTCCGCTGATGGAAGATGGTGCCGCCCTGAGCGGGAACGGGGGCCTCGGTGTCCCCAGCGTTCGCGAGCGCATCGAACGCTTTGTGGGAGTCTGAACGGCATGAACAACCTGTTCTGGAGCTGCATCTTCTGGATTCATGGCCAACCGGCTCCAGAGCTAGCCGTCGTACTTTGTCCGCGGGGCGGCTGGGGACTTCGCGAGGCGCTACGCAACTTCAAGCGCGGTGGCATCGAAACCCTTGTTTCTCTGCTGGAAGAGAAAGAGGCGGCGCGGCTTGGGCTGGGGGATGAGGGCCGCGTTGCCAGGAAGGTCGGATTGCAGTTTCTCTCTCACCCCATGCCCGACCACCATCTTCCATCCGACGAAGAAGCTTTCAGAGCCTTTGCCGTTGAGATTGCCCGCCGGCTTCGCGCCGGAGAGCGCATTGGTGTGCATTGCCTGGGGAGTATCGGCCGGGCCACCATGCTGTCGGCCTGTGCATTGATCGAGCTTGGCTGGGAGCCGGAGGCCGCTCTGTCCGCCGTTGAAATTGCCCGCTGCTGTCCGGTTCCCGACACGGAGGAGCAGGAAGAGTGGATTCTCGATTACAAAGCGCGGCGGTGAGCAGCGTTATTTGGACAACGAAATTTTATCCGGATACAGTCGCCTGCTCGCGCATCGGCAATATCGTCTCATAGGCCGCATAGACTCCTTCAAATACCGAGTCCCAACTGGCCGTGAGCGCATAACTCCGCGCGGCCAGCTGCATTGCTGCGTGATGCGCTGGTTCGGATAGCACACCAGCCACGGCGGCGGCAAACTCCGCATCGGGGACAATGCGTCCGGTCTGGCCATCCCGGACGATGGTAGGCGGGCCGCCGTCGGGAGTTACTATGGCCGGCACGCCACTAGCCAAAGCCTCCAGGACCACGTTGCCGAAGGTGTCGGTGTGCGAGGGGAAGACAAAGAGGTCCATGTTGGCATAAGCCTCGGCCAGCGCCTCTCCCTTCAGCACTCCGGCAAACTCCGCGCGCGGCAGGCGCTCGCGCAGCCAGCCCTCCTCGGCACCGTGGCCGACGATGAGGAAACGGAAGTTGGTCACTCCCATTTGCTCCAGATCTTGGTGAATCTGAGCCAACAAGGTGACGTTTTTCTCCACCGAGAGGCGGCCGACGAAGCCCAGGATGAATTCCTTGTCGTCGGGGTTGCGCTTGCGTTTGGATGGATGGAACAACTTGGCGTCCACACCGCGCGGCATCAGGTGGCAGGGGCGGCCGGTAGTGCGCTCCAGCAGCGCGCATAACTCGGGGTTGGGCGCAAAGAGAACCCGCGCGACCGAGTAGAACCTGGCCGCGACGGCCATGGCCATGTCCTCGATCTTCTGGCCGGTTGCTTCCGAGTGGCGTTCCGGCAGGAGACGCAAGAACCAGTCTGAACGGCGCGCCGCGTACTCATGCACGTTGGTATGCCAACTGGCAGCCAGCGGCAGTCCCATGTGGTGGGCCAGTCCAGCGCCCAGCATTCCAACTTCGCTGGGGCCGGTGATGTGAATCAGGTCGGGCTTGAAGCGCTTGAGCACATCGCCGATCAGAGGAATGTGGCGCAGGAACGCGGGATCGAAGCGCAGGTCTTTTTCGAGAGCAAAGGAAAGAAAGCCGCGCGGGAGCTCCAGCGTCCAGACATTGCCGTCTTCGAGGATGGCCTGGGCGCGGTCTCCCGCGCGAACGCAGAGAAAGGGCAGGTTCCGGCGGCGCGCAAAGGCTTCAAAGTGGCGGCTGGTGTGCGCCACCCCATTCACCTCATGGAAAGAGTCGGGGAAGTAGGCTACGCGGGGATGAGAGAGCGGGGGTAGCGGAGTTAACACATGTTCATCCCGCTGCCCTGGTTCTGAAGACATTCGTTCCCTCGGGGGCTAAAGCCCCGCGTCGATACTGCATTGTCTATGTACGGGCTGAAGCCTGTACCCTTCATCAAAGCAAGTTTATTCGAACCTTTAAATTCCGTACCGTTCAAACCGGCTCAATGACATTCTGCACAGCGGAGCACGCTAACTCTGCTAGTCAGTCCTACTCGCCCAGGGCCAGGCGCAACTGACGCTCCTCACTCCACGCCATGCGCAGCCCGCCGGAGACCAGGCCCATGCCCATGAACTGCACCATCGCGAGCATAAGGCTCATCGCCCTGGGCGGCGCCCCGTTGGGCCACAACTCGCTGAGCGGCCGAACGACTCCGTTCGCATCCGGGTGATAGACGCGCTCGTCCCAGGTTCGCGAGCCTTGTGGAAACTCCGGGTAGTGGCGGATGGCGTCGATGGTCGATTGCAGGAGGCGGTGCTTCCACGGCTCGGCGTACTGGGGCATGAAGAGCATGTTGCTCTTCTTTTCCCGCCGCACTTCGTGCACAAACTCGGTAAAGCTGGCAGCGTTGGTGAGGTTTATGTTGGCGTTCGGCTCCACGCCGTGGCGGTCGCCGCCGGAGATCAGCAGCATGTTCCACTGCTCGGCCAGGCGCCGGACTGAACGGTTTTCATCCCAGTTGCGCAGCCCGTTCAGCTCCAGCGCGTGCAGGTAGTTGCCGTTGATTTGCAGGAACTGGTTCACTAGAAAGTTGTGCTTTTCCTGGCCGATCAGGTAGAGGTCCCACAAGGGGTGGTTGAAAACCACCAGCACATTCGGCTCCTCGTCGAGCGCCTTCAGGATCTCTGTAAACCGCTTGTCGCTGGGGGCGGCGGTGTAATCGGCGAGCGTCTCCATCCACTCCGAAGCCTTGGCGCTGGGCAGGTTGTGCACGCCCAGATGGAAGGACTGGTTGCCATACGGGGCGCTCCACTCCACCGAAACCGGAATCTGCCGTGCGCTGGGAACGGTGCGCAGCAGCATGGGCGCCTTGATGTTGTCGTGGTCGGAGAGGGAGACCATCGGCGCCAGGTCCATGTTCTCGATCTGGCGGGTTTCCAGGTCGAAGGCCAGCTTGGGGGTCATGGGCGGGGTCCAGTAGCTGGCGGCGTAATTGATGCGTACACCGTGCATCTGCTCGGAACGCTGCTCCAGACGCGTAAGCAATGGACGGATCATCGGGTACTGATTGCCTAGATTGGCCAGAAAATCGAGCGTCTCGTGCGACTGGTTGGTGTGACTGTGCAGGGAAACACCGGTACGAAAGCCTTGCGGCGCCTTTTTGTCGCGCCACAGGTACGAGATGGTCGATTGGGCCATTTCCTCTCCTCAGTTCCGCTCGCGAACTGGAACCGCTGAAGCCAGTATCGAATGGCGACCATCAATGGAGAGTTAACGTGGTGCGAATACAGGTTCAATTGACGAAAGAATCAAGAAAGTCAATGGGAAATCCCGAGATCATGCCTGGAAAACCCGAAATAGGACTGTAAGAACGCCTATTTGTTGGTATCAGCAATCTCCGGTCCGAGAAAGTCCTCAATCGTACAGCCAGCCATCAGATCCTCGTCGGTGGCCATCGCCGGGCTCTCGGAGAGAATACCCGCGGCAGCCTCGGCAGCCAGGTAGTTCTCAGTGAGCCCTTTGCGCAGCAGTTCGAAGGCCTGTTCGGGCGTGTCGGCAAACTGAAACAGTTCGATGTCCTTGGGCGAGATGGCCCCGGTGTCGACCAGCGCATCGAGATTAAAGACCCTCTTCCAGTACTCGGAGCCGTAGATGACCACGGTGATCTTCTTGGCCAGCTTGTGAGTCTGGGCCAGGGTGAGAATCTCGAACATCTCGTCCAGGGTGCCAAATCCGCCGGGAAAGACCACCAGCGCCTTCGCCAGGTAGGCGAACCACAGCTTGCGCATGAAGAAGTAGTGGAACTCAAAGTTGAGCGAGGGCGTGATGTAGGGGTTGGGCGCCTGCTCGAAGGGCAGGCGGATGTTCATCCCGATGGTCATGCCGCCGGCCTCGTGAGCGCCGCGGTTGGCCGCCTCCATGATGCCCGGCCCGCCGCCGGAAGTGACCACGAACCGGTGTCCGCGCGAGGGAATCTCCTTGGCCCAGTTCGTCAGCATTCCGGAAAGGCGCCGCGCGTCCTCGTAGTAGCGGGCCATCTCGACTGCAGCCACAGCGCGCTTGAGCTGCAGATCAGTCGCCTTGCCGGCGGCAATCTCCAGCGCTTTGGCCGGTTGCTCATGGCTTGGCGCCGGCTGCGTGGAGCCGGTGTTTTCCAGCAGTTCCAGGGCGTGGTCGGCCTCCTCGCGGCCGCGAAACCGCGCCGAGCCGAAGAAGACTACCGTGTCCTGAATCCGCTCCCGCCGGAAGCGCGCCAGCGGCTCCAGGTATTCGGAGACAATGCGGATCAGCCGCCCGTCGGCGCTGTTCAGAAAGCCGGAGTTCTCATAGGCCAGGGGAGCCGTCTCCAGCGGTGGCGCGCCGTTGCGGGATATCACCGCAACTGGCAAGGCAGCGTTGGCTGTTCCCTGTTCCCCGTTCCCGATTCCCTGTTCCTTGTCGTTCATCTCTTATCCATCCCGATGGCGGAGCGCATCCTGGAACGCAATCCACAGATTCAAAAGCCCCAATCCCGACACGAGGCCGCGGACTGCTCCGTTGGCGGCATAGATCGAGAGTGTGGGGAAGTGCACAAACAAGGGGTTCTGGTCCCAAAACGTGCGCGACCACGGTGCATAACAGACCGCGAGGCCAATGTACATCCTGAGCAAGACGCGCAAAAACAACTCGGCGCGTTCCAGCCAGCGCGGAATCCGCTGCGGTGCGTGTCCATGGGGCTGCTGCGCAGCCAGCCCGGCTTCAGGCACAGAGCCTGATGCGGACCCAGGCGCTGGAGCCGGGTTCGGGGCAAGAGGAGGCGATGTCAGTGCCGGCTGCTGGGACATTCGTAGAGTACGCACAACGCCCTCGATTTCAGCCCAATCACAGGCATTCGGCACGGGCTCATCGACCGGCCGGGCTCAAGGACGCCGTACTTGAACGGTAACACAACAGGGGGCGCAGCATGGCGCAGGAGCAGAGGCGAGCTTGCCGGATGGGACCGGCGGACGGAGGCCACAGCGCCGCCAATCCGGCTGGTTGGCGGCATGGGAGCGAGTGGAGGGATGCATCTGGCCGCGGCGGCGGTTTACTCGCCGGTTCAGAGGCGGAAGCATACGCCGACCACCGGCTCCGCTGTATGCGTGAAGGCGTTGGTCGAGGTGAAGACTTTGGTCAGATCGGGCGCCTTGTAGAGGTTGCCTCGGTACTGGAGGCGCAGACCAATGTGCGGGAGAAGCCCCCAATCCACCCCGGCGCCATAGACGAAGACCGGCTTGGTGGTGGTGCTGGCGCTGGTGGTGCTGGTGGTCGAGCCTGGGGTACAGGGGCCGACGCCGCAGAGGGTGATGACGGTGGTGGTAGTGGCTTGGCCGCTGGGCACATCGAAGAGAACGCCGCCACCGGCCAACGCGAACGGACGGAGATTCCTGATCTTCAGCGATGCGACCCAATCGCCGGTCAGCTCATGCGCATTGTTTGAAACCTGCGTGTAAATGGTTGATGCGTTACAGACGCCGCATACCGGGTAGGTTTTCTCGGAATACGTCTGGTTGGCGCGGTTGAAGGAATAGGTCCCTTCATAGCCGAACCAGGGCTTGGCGATGTGGCGTACCTCCAGCAGGCCGCCGGCGGCGTTGGAAGGACTTTGCGTTACGCCGTTGGCTGTGGTGGTTCCATTGAATGCTCCGTAAAGGCTTGCCGCTACATCCGTCTGCGCGCGGGCTGTGACGCCAGTCAGCGTGGCAAGTCCAACCAGTAGAAAACCTGTCTGCATCCATTTCGTCTGCATCGTGATCTCCTGAATTGAATCCGGTTGAGTTGAGTTTTGAGTCTTTGGCTCCTGATCTCCTGCCGGTATGATGGACGCACCAAAAGGGTATTTGTTGACTTGAGAGCAGATTCTAGCGGATCTACTCCGCTGCCGATCGGGGCTTCAAGTGTGTACGTGGGCTGGATTGTCGAACGGGCGACGGTAGGAATGGATTTTTTAACGGATATTTTTCAAATCCGCGCTCCATTTTTATGCCGATCGGCCGATACTTCAAAGTGTACGGTCCGCGTTGTGTTCCGGGAGAGAGCAACAAGAGAATGAAGTGAAGGCCTGAGCCTCCGTTCCGCCCCATGGGCGCCAAGCCCTGCGTCTATCCCGCCGGAACCTGCGCGGTTTTCGCGCTGGGTTCTTCGGGAGAAATCTGTCACAGCTTCCGAGTTAACTTTTGCTAATTCGAGCCGGGTGTCCAACCAGGGAAGATACAGTTCAGGAGGTTCCCATGTCCGCCATCAAGCCGGGGTGGAGCAAACCCTCCACCATTCTTTTCGCTTCCGAGATTCCCGCCAACGAAAAGGCCTTCGGTTTCGCTCTGGCTGAGGCTGCCGAGTTTGGCGCGGATCTCATTGTTTTTCATGTCTACGACACTCCGGCCTCGGCCGCGCAGCAGGGCCCTGGGCCCGGCCACTACGACTACGCCCAGGCCCGCGCCGAGAAGCAGCGGCTTGAGCCTCTGGCCCAACGAGCCAAGGAACTCGGCATCCATTGCAGGGTTGTGGTCCGTCCCGGATTGGCTGGCGACGAAATACTTTCCTTCCTGCGCGGGCGGAAGATCGACCGCGTCATCATGGGCGCTCACTCTCCCGGCCCCATCGGCAAGCTGCTGGTGGGTTCGGTGGCCGAGGCTGTGCTCCGCGAAGCGAATGCGCCGGTGAACATCGTCGGTCCCTGCGTGGTGGAGGGTGCTTACCGCCATTTCGCGTCCCGCACCATCCTGTGCTCGGCAGGCGCGCATGAGTCCAGCCATGTCGTGGTCAGGTTTGCCGCGGAACTGGCCGCCAGGCAAAAGGCCAGTCTAATTGTGCAGCAGGTGATTCCGCCCCAGGAGCGCGCAGTGATTCTGGCCGGCCGCACCCTCGGCCAGATGGAGGCGGAGTTGCTCTCCTTCATTCCGGGCCAGTTGCTGGCCAAGCTCGATGTGCGGACCAGGGCCGTGCTGGGAGATCCCATCGAGGAACTGCTTCACCATGGCAGAGCCCAGCGGGCCAACCTGATCGTGCTGGGAGCGCAGGGTGCCTCTCACTTTGCCGCCATCACACGCGCGGGGATCGTATACAAGGTGCTGGCCTACTCGCAATGCCCGGTTCTCACGCTTTCGCCTGTTGTTCTGGCGGGGTGCGGCGCCGGGGAAGAACATACGCATCCGTCCGAAGTCTGCCTGGCCGGAGTGTTTTAAGGGAGGTGCTTGCCCCATGCGATCATCTAAGACTGTTTATCTGGGATGAGTGCATGGGGCAAGCAGTTTTTTAGCGGACGGGAAGAGCGAACATCAGGCCGCCTTGTGTCCAGAGGCTGTTGGGGCCGCGAGAGAGCTTCATCGGCGACGCCGCGCCCAGATTGCGCTCGAAGATTTCGCCATAATTGCCCACCGCCTCAATGACGCGAGCAGCCCAGGCGTCATCGAGAGAGAGATACTGGCCGTAGCCGCGCTGGACGCCGAGCAGACGCTGGACGGCCGGGTCGCTGCTCTTCTTCATTTCAGCGAGATTGGCTTGTGTCACTCCGCTCTCCTCGGCCTGAATGAGTGCCTCGACCGTCCAGTTGACGATCGCCGCCCATTGCAGGTCGTCGAGGCGGTAGGTGGGTGCCAGTGGGTCCTTGGCAACCACGTCGGAAAGAATTTCAAAATCCCGCGCCATGCCTTTGAAGGCGATCCTCTCATAGGCCAGTTGCGAGACGTCGGCCGTAATGGCCGCGCAGTTGCGGGTGATGAAGGCCGCTTCCATCTCTCCTTCTTCCTGGAAGGAAAAGGGCAGCCAATCGATCTTCTCGCGCTTCATGTAGCCCTGGAGCTCGATCTCGATCTCAGTGCCGCCGAGGAAGCACACTTTCTTTCCGGCAAGATCTTTCGGCGACCGGATGCCCATGGTTTTATTCACGAGAAAGCCCTGGTAGTCATAGAAGACAGGCCGGGCAAAGCCAAATCCAGCATTGGTTGTGTTGATGTAATTGGGCGATCCGGTGGCCAGAAGCTCGATCTCGCCGGACTTGAGGGCCTTCAAGGCATCCTGCTCGTCGCGGTAGGGCTTGACGGTGAACCTGGCGTTCGTCCCCAGCGCAGCGACAGCCACCGCTTTGCAGATATCCAGATCGAAAGCGCCGTGGTTGCCATGCGCGTCCTGGGTGGAATACTCCGGCTCCTCCGTGTCGATGCCGCACGCGAGCGAGCCGGCTGCCTTGATTTGATCGAGCGTGGTTCCGGCCCGTGCCGTAGCTGACGGTACGATCATCAGAGCGGCAAATGAAAAAAGCAAGAGTGCGGAAATCCTGCTCATGCTTGTCGTGCTCCTTCCTGACATGCTTGAAATTGCTTGTACTTATAAGTGCGGCGGCTGGAGAGTGAATCCAGCCGCCGCGGAAACGGGTTGAGAGTATCTCTAGTTCGACGGCCAGGCGCCGGAGGTCGGCAGGCCGGGATTGGAACTAGGTCGAGGGTTGAAGTCAGCCGGAGCCGGGTCGATGACGCCGCCAGCAGTCACGTCGGTTGGGACGATTCCGAGAATTCGGCAGCCCTCCGCAGAGAAGTGGGGAAGGCTGGTGACGAGAGCAGCCGGAATTTCCGCATACGAGGCTTCCAGCGGAGGCGCCGTTCCCATCAGGCGGGCGTTGTCGAATGCGGAGAAGAGGTTGCCGACGTAGGGAGTGTTGTCGTCGGAGGGGCCGAGGTAGGCCTGCGGTTTGCCCTGGGGAGTGGTGTACGTTTTTTCGCCCAACTGGCGCGCGCTGAGTTCGTCGGGAAGATCGGCAAGCGGGGTGAGGCCGAAGAACTGGTCGATGAACTTGATGATCGAGCCGTGCTCAGTGGCTTCATGGGAGATGCTGTGGACCACGCTGTACGGCGAGATCACGATAGTGGGAATGCGGGGTCCTTGATCGAGGGCGGTTCCGCTGGGGTCCCAGGAGCGAATCATCGGCTGGGTGTGGTCGTAGAGGCCGTCGCTCTCATCGTAGGTGATGATGATGGCGCTCTCCGGCCAGTACTTGCTGCTGGCAATGGCGTTGATCTCGTCGGCCAGAAGGGCTTCGCTGATCTGCGCGTCGGAGTAGCCGGGGTGGTCGTCATTGCCTGGAAAATCAGCCTGAACCGCTTTGCTGGGTGAGCGAGGGGTAAGGCCGTCCAGGTTTCCATAGCCGCCACGGACATAGAAGACTCCGCCAGCCGAGGGCAGCGCCTGGGCCGACATCGCCGCAAAGAAGTCGCCGAGGCCCTTCAGGTGAGCCGCGGTTTCTTTGGGATTGTTGGCTTCATAGCCGAAGTACTGCGGCGCATCGTGGTGGGCGATGTAGTTAGCATGGGTGGCGGTGGCGGAAGGATCGGTCGATTCGTGATCGTAGCCTTCCTGGTACCAGGCCCAGTTGATCGGCTTGTAACCCTCGCCGGCGATCTTGTTGATGTCGTTCTGCACATCCATGAGGTCGAAGGCTGGGTCAAGGTCGTTGGCAGTGATGTTCTGGATCTGGTTTCCCATGAAGGTGAGCGGCAGCGTGGCGAAGGTCAGATTCGAGGAGGGATTCGTCGTGCCCGGAGCGCCCTCTTCGGTCGGCTGCTGCTGGGCCGGAGGAGTGAAGACATCCAGAGCCGATCCCCAGAAGGGCTGCGGGTCGCCGGTAACCGGCAGGGCCGCATTGGTGGTGTTGATGTTGTTGGCCAGTCCGGGATGCTTGATCCACTGCGTGACTCCCGACTGGCCGGCGATCATGGCGATGGCGTTGGGCGTCGAAGGCCCGATCACGGTGTCGAAGAAGTTGTCGAAGAGCGTGAACCTGTCAGCGTAATTCCACAGGAACGGAGCGGTATCGCAGTCCACGTGGCTGACCACCAGCTCACCCTTCTGCTTCTGCGCCTGGGTGGGAGCCGGTCCGGTGTAGGTGGTTCCATCGGCGCTCAGCGTTCCGCTCAGGCCTTCTTCGGTGAAGGCATACCGATCGTTCTGGGCGACGTTGTTCGCATTCAGATGGAGCTTGGCATCGATAGCTGCATGGCCGTGATTCACCGAGTCGGTATCCTCCGGGTAGATCAGCACCGTCTTGCCGTTGACGTCGGTGACCGACTGAGGAATCTTGAACGGAGAGATGAGGCTCACCGAGCCGTCCGTGTTGACGATTGGCTGGGTAAAGCCGGGGGTATTGGCGGCCGGTTGAGAAAACAGGCCGTTGGCGCCTGGGTAGGTGCCGAAGTAGAAGTCGAAGGAACGGTTCTCCTGGAAGAGAACGAAGACGTACTTGATGTGCTTCTGCAGCAGAGAGAGCTTTTGCGCATTGGTGAGCACAGGGGCACTTTCAATGCTGAGCGTGTGCCTGGCGACTTCATTGCTCGATTTCGGCGCGATTTCGAGGAGTTTCTTCTGGGGGATGACCCCGGTGCCTGCGTGCGTTTCGGCCATTGTGGCAAATGGCTGCAAAATCAAGCCAGCCGTCATCAGGGACACGCAAATGGACTTTGCCCATTCGTTGCTATGCATGTGTTGATCTCCTGGAATCTAAAAGTTCGTGCAAGAGCGTTTGCGCCGGCGTGTCCGTGTTTCCGCGAGAGCGGATGAAAAGCCGGCAAGACAACGTGCATGAACATTAAGTAACGGGTGCGCATAAACCGGCAGTTGCGCCAGTGTAAATAATGTGTAAACACACCAAAAAAGCGGCCGCATTGGCGCGTCAGGGCTATCGCATGAAGGGCAATTGAGGCCTCGACAGAGTTCGTTCTGCCCTTACGGGGCAGGTGGTTTTGCCGGAATGCTCTCCCCGGATAGCGCTGCGCGGTCCGCGTCCTCAAAGCGGCGTGGTCTTCAAATCGATTATCATAATGAATGGAGCTTCCCGCACAACCAGATCGCATATCGCCCAGGCCTGTGGCCGCGGCGGCGGTGGCTCTCTGCGGGGCATGCGCCTTCCTGGAACTCTATTGCACTCAGCCGTTGCTGCCCCTGCTCACGCGGCTCTTTCATGCCTCGAAGACCGGCGTGGGCATGACGGTTTCAGCCGCTACGCTGGGCGTGGCCCTTTCGGCGCCGATCTTCGGCACGCTGGCTGAGCGGTTGCCCCGCAAGCGGGTCATCGTGGCCTCGCTGCTGGGTGTGGCCGCGCCCACGCTGCTGGCCGCTACCTCCACCTCGCTGACACAACTCATCTTCTGGCGCTTTCTGCAGGGCATCACGGTGCCCGGCATCATTGCGCTGGTGGTTACCTACATCGGCGAGGAGTGGCCGCCGGACCGCGTGGCACTGATCATGAGCTTTTATGTCAGCGGAACCGCCCTGGGCGGGTTTGTCGGCCGTGTCTCGTCCGGCTTCCTGGCGGACTGGTTCGGATGGCGGGTGAGCTTTCTCGTTCTGGGAACGGCCGCTCTGGCCGGGGCGGGAGCCGTGGCTGCCTGGCTCCCGCGCGGCCGCCGCCGCCTGCCGCAACCTGCGACTTCCGGCTCGCGTCTGTCACCCATCTTTCAGATACAGGCTCTGTTTCGCCGCCGTCGCCTGGTGGCCACCTTCGCCGTGGGCTTCAATGTTCTCTTCTCGCTGGTGGGCGTCTTTACCTGGATTACATTTCACCTTGCGGCCGCGCCATTCAGCCTTTCCACGGCTGCCCTCAGCTCACTGTTTTTCGTTTATCTGATCGGTCTCGTGGTTACGCCAGCGGCAGGCTTTCTCATCACCAGGGTGGGGCTGCGCGCGGGCATCAGCGGGGCAATAGTCTGCTCCATGACCGGCGTTCTTCTCACGCTCTCGCCCTCGCTGCGCATCGTGATCGTGGGACTCGCGCTGGTCTGCAGTGGCGTCTTTATCGCCCAAACCGCCTCGCAAAGCCATCTGCGCGTGGCTGCGCCGCCGGAGGCGCGGGTGACCGCGGCCGGCCTCTACCTCACGTTCTACTATGTGGGAGGCACTGCCGCCGGAGTCGTTCCCGGAGCTTTCTGGGCGTTGGGCAAGTGGCCGGCCTGCGTCGCCTTCATCCTCGCCATGCAGGCCGTGGCGCTGGTTACCGCGCTGGTGGGCTGGCGCGTGCCGAAGGCCGCATAGAGGAAAAAGATCATCCGGAAGGCAACTCCTGCCGTTGCCGCAACGTCAGAGATATGAACCCCGGCTATAGCGGTTCTCCAGTTGCTGTAGAGGGAAACCATTGTCGCTGAGTGGCTTTTTCCTCAAGAAAAAGCCACCTTCTGCAGTACTGGAAACGCTACGTAAATTGGAGAACCGCTCTAAGGTCATACGAATCTAAACTAAGAGCAGACCCATTGTTGAGCGCCTTGCGGAGACTTCTCCCGCCGCTGGGATCTCAGTTCGCATCAAACCTAGAAACGCCGAACTTCCCCGGCCTGCAAGACAGAAAGAACAGAAGAGTCAAGGAGTAGATTTTTGTCCGATAGATTGCCCGCATCGCCAGGCAAGGCAGGCCCTGTGGCAGCCCCCAAATCCATGCAAACGAGGCAGTTTGGCACCGGTGCGCAGTGGAAGCCCAGGGTCAATCCCTGGATTATTGCCGTCACCGTGGCGCTGGCCGCTTTCATGGAGGTGCTGGACACCTCCATTGCCAACGTGGCGTTGCCTCATATCGCCGGCTCGCTGGGCGCCTCAACCGACCAGGGTACCTGGGTGCTGACCAGCTACCTGGTGTCGAATGCCATCGTTCTGCCTATCGGCGCGTGGGCTTCGAGCGTCATGGGACGCCGCAACTTTTTTCTTCTCTGCATCATTATTTTTACCGTCTCCAGTTTTCTCTGCGGAGCGGCGCCCTCGCTGCCGATGCTGCTGGTTTTTCGCATTCTCCAGGGGGCAGGAGGCGGAGGGATGCAGCCCATGGCGCAAGCCATCATGGCCGATAGCTTCGAGCCGCAGAAGCGCGGACAGGCCTTCGCCCTCTATGGCCTGGTCGCTGTGTTGGCGCCCTCCATCGGACCGACACTGGGAGGCTGGATCACCGACAACTTCTCCTGGCGTTGGATATTCTTCATCAACATTCCGGTCGGTATTCTGGCTTTCTACCTGGTGGGCCGGCTGGTGGACGATCCGCCGTGGATCAAGGCGGACCGCTCGCGCCTGCGGCACATGGACTATCTGGGCCTGAGCTTTCTTACCATCGCCATGGGCGGCCTGCAGATCATGCTCGACAAGGGCGAGGAGAACGACTGGTTTGCATCTGGCTTCATTCGCTTCTTCGCATTCCTGTTTGTCGGTGGCATGGTGGCCCTGATCTGGTGGGAGTGGCGGCACAAGAATCCAATCATCAACATCAAGCTCTTCCGCTTCAAGAACTTCGCCATCTGCTGTTTCTTGATGGCGCTGGTGGGCGGCGTGCTGAACGCCAACACTGTACTGCAGCCGCAGTTCATGCAGCAACTGCTGGGCTGGAACGCGACGACCGCTGGCATGGCACTGACGGCGGGCGGCATTGTGCTGCTGATTGTGATGCCCATGGCCGGCTACGCCACCGGCAAAGTCGCGGCGCGCTATCTGGCCATGGTGGGCTTCACGCTGTTTGTGCTCACCTTCCGCTACGCGGCGGATGTGACCACGCTCGACATGACCTTCGCCTCCGCGTCGTGGTTGCGCGTCATCCAGATGATGCCCATTCCGTTCTGTTTCATCTCCATCACTACGGCGGCCTACGTGGGCATGCCAAGGGAAGACAGCAACCAGGTGGCGGGACTGATCAACTTTGTGCGCAACATCGGAGGCAGCATCCTGATCGCCGTCACGAACGCGCAGGTGACCAGCCGCGCCCTATGGCACCAGCAGCATCTGCAGAACGCCATGACCTCAGCCAACAGCGCCTTCCAGCAGCACACGCTGGCGCTGACCGGCTTCTTAGGCGGCCACTTTGGCGGGCCAAACGGCAAGGGGATGGCTCTGGCCTCCATCTACAACCAGCTCAACCAGCAGGCGCAGATGCAGGGCTACCAGGATGTCTACATGGAGCTATCGTGGATGTCGGTGGGACTGGTGGCGCTGGCCTTCATGCTAAGCAAGAACAAGCCGGGCGCGGGAACCGGTACGGCGGCCATACACTGAGGCACCGGTTCAGCCTGCAAGGGAAAAGAACGCCGGGGACCTTCACGCTCAAAAGCACTCGGCGGGCTCGCAAGCATTCATCAGCGGCACCTGAAGCGTGGAGTCGTGTCCGGGTCCGGAGTAGACGGTGATGGTTGCCGGCTTGAAGTCTTTGGGCCGCGCGGTCATGATGTTGGGCACAAAGGTCTGCGGGTTGCGATCATAGAGGGGGAACCAGGTGCTCTGAATCTCGACCAGAACCGTGTGCCCGGCCTTGAAGACGTGGTCCACATCGTGCAGCGAGAACTTGTACTCGTAGACCGAACCGGAGTGCAGTGGCGCTGCCTTTGCAAAAGATTCGAGATAGCGGCCGCGGAAGATTTCGGCGTTGGTCATCAGTTGGTAACCGCGCATCTTCGCATCGGGATCGTCGGCAGGATACTGATCGATAAGCTTGACCACCAGGTCGTTGTCGGTTCCGGTGGTGGCGGCAAAGATGTCGGCGACGACCTCGCCGGTCAATACCAGGTCCTTTTTGAGGACGGGCAGTTTCCACACGGCCACATCCTTGCGCTCGGTGACGAAGCGCTGGTCTTCGGTGAGCCAGTTGTACCACTGCGAACCGTTGCCATAGGTCGGCTGGATGGGCCGATGGCGGTAGGGAACGGGGTCGGCGGGATCGCTCAAGTAGCTGGAAGCGGCCTGGGTGGTTGAACTGCTCCAACTGAGCAGGCCCGAGCCCTGAAGATGCAGGCTGGTGGGCCGGGATTCTTTTGGCGGGAAGTGGGAGTAGCGCTTCCAGGTGTTCGAGCCGGTTTGAAAGCTGGCCGTGTCTTCGAGGTCGAAACCTGCCTCGTCCTTGAGATAGTGAGCGAAGAATTTCGCCTCAATGCGGGCGCGAAACTCCTTGCCTATGGGTTCGGTGTAATCGAGGTTGCCCAGGTGGCGCGCGGAGGAAGACCAATAGCCATGGCGCCAGGGACCGAGAACGACGAAGTTCCGGCGGATTTGGCCGTGGGCTTCAAGCGTGGAGTACTCGATCTGCGGGCCGAACATATCTTCCTGGTCGTAATAGCCGCCCACGGTGAGTGTGGGCACAGCGACCGCGCCGAGCGATTGCACGACGCCGCGTGAGGACCAGACGCTGTCATAGACGGGGTGTTTGAGGAAGAGCTTCCAGGTGGGCAACGTCTCAGCGCCCGATTTCTTTACGTCTTCGGCAAAGCTTCCACGCTTGAGGAAGTAATCGAAGCCATCCTGCGGCTTGCCGTCCTTGTCCTTGCCGTAGTCTACGTTGATCTCTTCCTTGCCCGATTCCATCGAGAGAACGTAGTCGTAGCCGTAGCTCTGGCGGAAGGCTCCGTTGTGGAAGAAGTCGTCGCCCATCCACACGTCGATCATGGGAGCCTGCGGAGAGATGGCCTTGACTGCAGGGTGTGGATTGATGCCCGCCATCATGGCCAGGAAGCCCGGATAGCTGGTGCCGATGAAGCCCGCGCGACCGTTGTTGCCAGCCACGTTTTTGAGCAGCCAGGCGACGGTGTCGTAGGCGTCGGTGCTCTCGTCGATGGCTTTGCGCTTGCGATGATCGGCGAGGGGGCGCATCATCACGAACTCGCCCTGGCTCTTGTAGCGGCCGCGAATGTCTTCGGCCACGTAGATGTATCCGTCACGTGCCAACTCCGGCCGGCCGGCAAAGAACGAGGCGCGGTTGGTATCGTCCACGCCATAGGGCGTGCGCTGGATAAGGAATGGAAGCGGCGCGGTGATGTTGGCGGGCTTGAGAATGACGGCGTGAAGTTTGACGCCGTCGCGCATGGGAATCATGACTTCAGAGCGCTGGTAGTCGTGGAAGAGGTGATGGACGGGTGTGCCGGTGCGGCGGTAGACGATTTCGGGCTGATCGGAGAAAGTCAGACTGAAACTGATGCCGCTGCCGGATGGATCGGGCCTGAAGCGCAGGGTTGCCTTGGCGCCGGGGATGGCAAATTCGACCAGAGAGACAGATTGCAGTTCAACAGGCACATGGCGTTCGCTTTCATAGACGAACTTGCTGTTCTGCTCGTAGAAACTGAGGGGCGTGTCGGGCTCGTTGGGGTCGGTGTACTCTCCTGCGAGCATTCGAAGCGGAAGGGGCGTGGCCTGGGTCTGTGCCGCGGACTGAACAGAGAGCGGAGTCCCGGTTTGCGCAATCGATGCAGAAAGAAAAGCAAGGCAAAAGGCGGCAAGAACTGCGTGGCGGCGAATCAAAGTCGAGACCTCCTCAAGTAGCTTCAAGGAAATGCTGAAGAGGTGATTGTCGCCGGAGCTGCAATTCCCTCAAGGACTAAATACTACAGTTGCAGATCACAAGTATCGGAGGAAGCAGGAGGCTTCAGGCTAATGCTCGTGGCAATGGTGGGGGCTGAGGCTGCCCGCCATTTCTTCCATGGGGACGACGCAGCCTTCGAGCTGGTCGCATTCCATGTGCTCGAACTGAATGGTCGTGTGGCCGATCTGGAAGCGCTCTTTGAGTACGCAATTGAGCCTGGCCAGGATGGAGGCGCTCTCGGACGGCGGAATGTCGGCGATGGTCACGTGGCAGGCCAGGGCGCTGGAGTTCGAACCGAGGCTCCAGACGTGGAGGTCGTGGACATTGAGGACGCCCTCGACGGCTTCCATGCGGGAGCGAATTTCAACGAGCGAGATGCCGCGGGGCGTGCCTTCTAGCAGGATGTTGAAGGTTTCGCGGACGATGTCGACGCTGGTCCAGAGGATGAGCGCGGCGATGACGAGCGAGAGAACGGGATCGATCCAGTTCTTGCCGGTGAGGAGGATTCCCGCGCCGCCGGCTATGACGGCGGCTGTTGAAAGCGTGTCGCCGGCCATGTGGAGGAAGGATGAGCGCAGGTTCACGTCGCGGGCCACGCTCCAGAGCAGGGCGGCGATGACGCCGTTCATTACCACGCCAGCCGCGGCTACGGCCATCATCAGCCGGGGCTGCACGGCCACTGGCGCTGAAAGCCTGTGAATGGCCTCGATGCCGATCCAGAGGGAGATGGCAATGAGTGTGGCCGCATTCAGAAAGGCGGCCAGCACGCCAGCACGCTGGTAACCGAAGGTCTTTGAGTCGTCGGCGGGTCGGGACTGGAAGTAGACGGCGGCAAAGCTGAGCAACAGGGCCAGGAAGTCGGAGACATTGTGGCCGGACTCGGACAAGAGAGCCAGCGAGTGGGCGCGCAATCCGGCCACAAAAGTGACCACAACGTAGGCCAGCGTCGCGGCCAGCGCGAAGCGCAGTACGGATTGAGTTCTGTCTGCGCCTGGGGAGGAAGGCGCCGCGTGGAAATGCATGATGGTAGTATACCGGGGGTGGGTATCAGGCGCCAACTGCCTGGCAAGGAAGCGCGTGCGAGCGGATAGCGAGCGGCTGGCCACACCGCAGGTGATTATTCGTTGGCCTCGATGCGCCGGCCGTGCGTGTCCTGCAACCCGCGGGTGTTGAGCCTGAACAGCGCCGCGAAGAAGCGCAACTGCTCGCGGCTCAGTCCCAGATCCTGCTCGAAGACAAACCAGCGCACGCCTTCAGTGCAGGGCGGGGTGCTGAGCGAACCCATGTATGTCCAGTATCCGCGACCGGCGGGCAGCAGGCCAGCGGGGTTCACCATGTCAGCTACCTTCTCGCTGGCGCCGGCGGTCCTGGGTAGATGCTGCCAGAGGGTGGCCAGAGTGGCATTGGGGCTGCCGATGTCTTCAGTGAGGCGAATGGCCAGGATCGCCATCTTGCCATCCGCGCTGCGGTGCAGCAGATGGATCTCCATATCGGTCAGCTTGCCTTTGACCGCCGTCTCGCTGGGGTGATGGAAGTCAAACTCGACCAGGTCATAGCGCACGCCGCCGGCCACGATGTAGCTGCCGGGGCTCACGCGCGCGACGATGGTACGGCCATCGTTGGTGAGCGTCTCCGGCCCTGCGACGTAGTGGAATTCGATGGGCGCGAGCGCCGCATTCAGGCGAGCGCCGCGAATGTCGATGGGCGACTGCTCATGGCCCTGCGAGCAGGCACGGTAGGCAGGGTCCAGCTTGCCCCAGTTGAGTGCGCCGGTCTTGCCCTGATAGCTCCAGTTCGCGGTAGAGGGAGCGGTTGTTTGCCCGGCTGTTTGTGCGGCGGAGTGAGCGGTGGCCATGCCCAGCGCAAGAAAGGCAAGTGCAGCGGGAAAACGCATCGGTTGCTCCTAAATAGAATGGGACAGAATGGACGCGCAGCGCGCCAGAAACATTCTAGGGCATTTGCGGGACTGCTGTACCTGGAGGCCAAAACGGTGTCCTTTGCGGACGTAAGCGGCGAGAAAAGCGCGGGGAAAAGAGCTGCCCGAGGCCATTTTTTCGGCTCAAATCTGGCAAAAGGGCGGTTTTTGAGGCAAAAATCGGCTGTTTTCCTGAATTCGTGTTTACTGATTCGCCAATATGCATAAATTGCAAGATGTTGAAAAAATGCATGTTACGTTATGATGGCGGGCAGAAAGACGGTTTCCACAGGGTAGGGGGGTGGGGTACAGGGGGGGGTATAAACCGGGCAGATCCCTGACAGATGGAACAGGTTGGGCCAGATTGAACTGGGGCGACGGCTGCGGAGATCGATCTGGCGGAGGTTGGACATGCGGTCATTCTGCGCTGCCGGACGGTAATCATCTGCAAAACGGGCTGGGAGAGAGTTGATGTGGCTGGCGAAGCATGAGAAGGTTTCAAGGATGGCTCAAGGAGTTCGGACGCAAAGAAGGAGAGCGGTCTTCGGGGGCGGGAGTTCAACAACGGAGGAGCGAGACAGGGAATGGACGCGGGGAATGAAAAAAGGAATGAGCGGGAGCGATGCAGTTGCTGAATAGCCGACAATCCGCGCGCAACATCGATCCTGAACCCTACGGCGTTTGCGGGGATCTATCCCGCAATGCTTCCTGCCTGCCATGAGACTGGCCGAGCAGCGCAGCCAATGTCGACTTGCAGCAGGCCAATTTTGACTGACCCCGTCAATGAATGGGTCTCAATGGCTGGACTAACTATTTACTGTACTTTTCAAGTTACATTTGAAGAGACCATCAGCATTCTCGGCATTAATTACATATCATTGAGTTCATTTGTACGCTCCACAGTGACAAAGGCTAGCCATGCTTCGCGCACGATCTTCGGATAACGAAGCGTACCGAAATCCGCAAGGGCGTTGCGATAAGCGATCCAAAGGCGTTCGGTTGCACGGACACTCGGACGTGTGGGCCCATTACCTACCTGATGTTCGTCGTCTCCCTCATCGGGAACGCTGGCAACGGCCTTTGCATAAACGGTGTTCAGAGCTCTGTCGTCTGCCGCGTACTCAGCAGGTGTAACATGCGGCAAATCGCCGTGCTCAAACCGTTCCAGGTCTGTGAGGAATGCGGCCTCTCTGTCCGCATATTCGCTCTGCACTTGGCCGTTCGAGACCCCATGCCCCGTCATCGGAATCTCGTTGTTAACATGCGCGGCAAAAAACGCACGCGATGCCGCCATGAGCCGGTCGAAGGCAGGCTTCTGTTCAGGCGTCAACTTGTTCCTCAGAGTATCGAACGCTGAAGCGCGCTTCTGATCTTTCAGGGCGTCCGCAATCTGGTCGCACTGCGAAAGCGCTCGCGTAGGCCCTTCAACGTCGCCGCACAGGTCGATCTTTGACGGTCCGGTGTAAGCAACTGCTTGCAGAAGTTTGAGATAGGCTGCGGCAGTTTCCCCTTTCTCTTCTTCAGGATCAGCCGAAGCAAACCTTTCGGTATCGATGAGTCCGAAGTCAATCGCCTCGCAGGCAAAGCGCTGCGCCAACCGGACGTTGCGTGCTACCCCCTGTCCATTGGCATAGAGCATTGCCAAAAGTACAGAGCTCCTAACAGTGTCCTTAATCTCGGAGGAATCACTACCCTGCCTGTGGCCGACCAGGTCTTCGTCGCGCTCACTTATCGCACATGTCAATGCAGCCTTGAAATCGACCGGGCTGCCAATACCGTAATACGGTCTATATGAAGGGCAGGTCGCAACCTTTTGTTTGGCAGGCTCCGGCGTGAAATCGGCCGGAAGTTCCGCCGCCTGCACATCGGCGCAAATGCGATGCCATTGACGCGCTGCCTCGGGGGACGGTGGATCGAAGTTGGCAGAAAGTGCGGCCAACATTCTTGTTCTCTCCGCTGTCATCTGCTCGCGCGAATCTTCGGCCTGGTCGGCCCCGAACCGGGCCTTTACAAAAGCGACCCAGGTATCCCGGAAGGCGATCCACTCGCGCTCGATTCTCCGTTCATCCGTCGCATTGGGTGAAGCCGTGACTCCTTGTTCACGCAGCTTCTCCATCAGGGTGTTGTATTGCCTATTAAGATCCATATCTAAGAGGGCGGCATTCCGATTGTCGCGACCAGCATTCCGATTGCTTGCTTTTTGCGCACATATCCATCTGAGTCCCCCTAGAAAAGCATCGTCAAACGCCGACTTTTGCCGTAGATGAGAGGCATCCGGCCCGGAAAATCCGTCATAGTTGACCTCCAGCGGCGCTTCAACGCGAGCATAGCTGCGGCTAAACCTATCTTCGGTATCCTCGACTTCTTTCATCAGCCTCTTTTGCTCTGCGGTCCAGTCCGCCGACAACAGGGAAATGGAACTAATCACTCGTTGCCGGTTCATCAAGGAGTCAAAATGTGCGCACAGAGCGACGTTCTTGACTTTCGGTGGCACTGCATTGCAGACGTCATAGGGGGACGAAGGGTCCGCAGGGCCGCGCAGCGCTGCCTGAAGCCTGTCGAGGTCGGCATCCTTAAGCCCGTCGTGGTAGGCCGCGGCTTCACAGCCCATGCGCAGAGCCAGTGCGGTATCGCGCGGCGTGCCCAGGCCATTGGCATAGATCATCGCCAATATCAACGAACCCCTGAAGGGGTTATCACTGCCAGGGTCCGCCGATGAACGGGCTCTCTCTTGCCAAGCCATCTTTCGTGCCGCAGTAAGATCCAACTTCCATCCCCAAAACCCGTAGTAATATGTCATCGCCGATTGGCTTTCGCTGTCCGACCCAGGTGTGGCGGGGGGTATAGCCGGCAGCGGCGTCTTCAGTGCCTCTTGGCACTTGGCTTGCCAAGCTGGCGAGAGTTGGTGGTCGAGTTTTGGGGGCGCGGACGTTTGTCCGTACCCAAGCCAGGGAACCAACACGAAGAGAGTCAGGCTCCAACGTCGAACAGAGTACATTCGGATCACCAGCGTGCTATTGCGTCGTCATTATCTCATTGAATTGATGCAGTGAGGACTGTGGTAACGGCAGAACTATTGCAGTTTCAATTGTTAACAGGGTAAAGAGCAGTCGGTAACGGAAAGCGTGCGACTGGCATTGGCCAGACAGTCGCCTTCCCGACTGCTTTCCGGGATTTCCGGGCTCCGGCTGGTTAACCGGCAAACCGGAGAGTGCGCTTCTGCGAAATGGGAGCTTTCTGGCGAGGGGGTTCATACTGTTGCGAGAGTGCTGCGGTGGGGATGAGTCTCGTCCCGGCCCTAGGGGCGGGGCTCTTCCGCAAAAAGCCTGCGGAAGGATGGGCCCGCCTAATGGCGTCAGCCTGACCTTCAGTTCCGCGCCCCAGCCTGAATAGCCGCAGTGAGCGCTGGGTCGCGGCCCGCAAGAAGATCGGCTCTGCTCATGCTGGCTGCAATGTCAGGAACCAGCGCCGGGCCGTCCATGCCCTTCGGACTCGCATGGTGCTCTCTGGTATAGCGGATGAGAAGCTTCGAGTTCGGCAGAGTGAGAAACTCGGGAAAGCCATAGAAGGCAGGCTTGCCGCCCGTCGGCTCACCTACTAGCGTTGCGTGCAACTCGAGCTTCAACCTCATTGCGGCCATTACGGCAGCAGAGAATGTTTGAGGGCCGATAAGAACATAGATCCGACCGTTCCATTTTGGATGCGCCTTCAATGCGTCCAGCAGCGGATGGATGACAACTGAATCGCCGCCCCCGTTCCGTGTCAAATCGATCACCACGCGCCGAACGGGCTTCGCGTCGAGATCGGCCATCATGGAACGCACGAATTCGGCGAACGCGAGTTTTGGGTCGTCGGCGCAAATGCCGTAATTGATATATGCCGTCTGCGAATCGTCAAGGTAGCGGTACCAATAATTGCGATTCCTCTGCATGAAGCTCATCGGAAAAGGTATCCGGAGCGCTGCGAAGACGCCGATCCATGGATGCGGGTTTTCGGAAAAGGGCAGCTTGATGTTGAGTTGCGTCTCGCCGGGACGGTCAAGCGTCAGCGTGACACTTCCGTCCGCATCAATGAGATGAAGGGCGTCCAAAACGGGGCGGAGCGTCATCAGCGCTGGCGCATTCCATTTCAACCATTGCTCGTTCTCGTAGGAGATGAACGGCGCGATCGCTTTCTCTAAATCTTCGGGAGTCATGGAGCCGACCTTCGCCACTCGCATTCCAATCGTCTGCTTGTATTCGGGAGTCGCCAACCAAACGATCATGCCATCCGAAAACCAACGGAATTGGACTGGCAAAGCGCGCTCGAAGCCCATGGACATGGGCATTTCCACGGAGGTGTGAGCGACATGGGCGCTGGCCACAATTCGCGCCAGTTCAAGCACAATTTCCGCATCCGACCGAGTACCGACACTCTGCTTGAGAGCGGCAATCTGCGCATTGAATTGCTCCGGAGGATATAGCTTCTTGAAATCGAGTTGGCCGCGTGACAAATCTACGCCGGCCGCCCTGTGGGTTGAACCGCGTGCAGAAAAACCCTGGACAAAGGCGTCAATGTCCTGATCCCAGCGGGCCTGCCGGGCCGCGGGCGAGTCAATTACTTGTGCCATCACACAGGCAGGCCAACACGCAAGAAGCAACACCAAGAATCGCGTTTTCATTGTGCCGCTATGGTAGCAAACCATGTCCGCTGCCGAATAAGAGGTCCACTTGTGTCATGGGTTCAACCACCGCTTCCCCAAAAAACGCTGTTGCTCCGCTGATGGGCCCCGCGAATTCTGAACCATGGTAAATAATAACCTTCGACAGTTTTGAGATGACCTAACACACGGCTAGAAGCGGTCAGAAATCCGGGCCCAATAACCCGCGTCGAGCAACCCTTCCGAACTGGAATGCCAGTCTGCCACGTTCTTTCAAATCGCGGTCGTATCCCCGGCCAACCGGAAAGTGCACTCCTGCGAAATAGGACCCTTCTGACGAAGGGGCCCATACTGTTGCGAGAGTGCTGCGGTGGGAATGAGTCTCGTCCCGGGCCTAAAGGCTCAGTATTTATGCGCCTTTTTCAGAGGGCTGAAGCCCGCGTTGATTATTTTGGCTTTATGCGGGGGTTGAAACCCAGCCTCCCTCCGGATCGCGTTCTCAGCGACTAAGTGGAGGCCAGCTCGGGGATCTGGTGCGGCGGCAAAGCGCAAGGTGAGCGTCCGTCTCGATTCGCAAGTGCTCGATTGGCTGCGCTCCAAAGGCGAAGGCCACCTGACCCGCATCAATGACATTCTGGTCAACCTGATTGGAGGCGGAAGGGCGGGTTGGGTGGGGGAGATAAGGGCGATCCCAGGTCCAAATGAGGTGTCTGTGATGCAGGTTTCTCGCACTCTGGACGCGGGCCATCCTCACGTACGGGGCGGGGTTGGAAACGGAAAAAAGTGTGTGTCGACTTCCTGAATCTTGGAGTAGAGTGAGGATATGGGACTTGGACCTTACTCAGGCATAGTAGAGGTACACCTTGGCGAGACCCTGCCATTTCTTTGGGATGGTTTCTTGCGCTTAATAGGAAAAGACAAGGAATCAGCCGAGCTCAAGGAGTGGTTTACGAACCTACAGAGAATCGGGTTTATCGAGGCCTCTTCCGTTCAGTGTATCGGTATGCACGGCCCTCTTCCGTTGGAGCAGATTTTCCAGCCTACGAAGCTGGCGTGGGGGGTTCCCAACTTAACATATAGAGCGGAGGATGGCAAGTCCGTGACCCTAGTCCTTCCTTGTCTCCCTGTAACTCCAGATTCATTTTTTGCGGTCCCAACGGACGCAGCAATCTTTGCCGGTCCCGGTTGGGGAAAAACCACGTTTCTGCATCATATAATGGTCAAGTACTGTAAGAGCAACAAGTATATTCCGATTTTGATAACTCTTCGGAGGCCAAGCGCCATCGATGATTTGTCGAGATTGGTTGATATGCTGACGCCGCTGAAAAAGCTGCAACACGGTATCCAGATCCTCCTCCTCGTCGATGGGTATGATGAGGTGCCGACCTCATCTCGGAAGCTCGTGTCGGAAAAGCTTCTGAAATTCCAAGCCAAGGAGATAGGGCGTTTTTACCTTACGTGTCGAGATTTCTATCAAGTTTTTGACTTGAGTATTCCCTCCGTTCGCATCGCACCCTTTGACGAAGATGATCAAGAGCGATTCGTTGGATCCTTTGCTACAGCGTTTGGGAGCAAAATCAAACCCAAGGAAATGCTCCAGGAACTCCGGGATCGAGGCATGGATGACCTTCTTCACCACCCTCTCCTGCTCTCGATGGTTTGCATCGTAAAGAGCGGCTCCATGAGTCTGCACTCGAAGAGCGTATTGGCACTAATTGAAAGAGCGCTCGAAACACTCTCATTTCGATGGGATGAGGGGAAAGGGATTGTGCGGGAAGAAAAGCTTCCAGTCGACGGGAAGGCGCGAGTTCAGTGCCTTATGAGGATTGCGTTCCACAGCAAAAAACCACAGGTAGACGTGCGGACAGTGATGGAGCAGACTAGGGCCCAACTCGACCTCCTCCGGTGGGAGGGCCTTGATGAACGACAGTTCATTGAAGAAACTGCACGTTTCTTCGGGATACTCATTCCAAAGGATGAAGAATCTTGGGAGTTTGTGCACAAGACCTTGTATGACTACCTTGCAGCGCGGTACTGGGTAGAAAAAGGTCAATTTGCGCCATGGATGGTAGCAAATTGGGATTCCCGCGCTGCGTACGCTGCATGCCTTAGCTACGATGCGACCGAAGCCATGAAGATAACATTTGCGAAACCTGAGTGGTTCCCAGCGTTTACAGAAATGCTCAGCAACGATGCTCCTTTCGACCATTTAAAGATCGCAACGGATTTTATCGAACATTACAACATTTATCCAAGGGACCTACACTACAACCAACTCAGTAGCCTGACAGCTTCAGTTTCTATGGCGCGGGATTGTGTTCATGTTTCTTCTTCCAAGTTTTTGCAGGAATTGGCCTCCGAATGCTGCCGCCACAATAGCATAGGGGCAGTTGTTGTTTTCGCTTACGCGATCGCGGAACTCCGCGATCGAGGCCAAAGATTGTCTCAGACTGACTATTTGCGGGCGCGCGAGAGGTTCTCGGAAAACTTCACGTTCACAGTGGATAGAGGTGGAAATTCGGTTCAGATTTCCATAAAGAACATGATCCCAAAGTGACCGACGGTGCAATCTTCCGCCAACGGCAGTGTTGAGGCTGTCTATGATTCAATAAAGAGATGGCAATTCCCCGGAGAATGACGGTGCGCGGACGCGCGATTGCGGCGGCGCGGAAGGTACGCGAGTTGAGGATGGTGGCGAGCGCGCTGGCTCACACTGGGCATCCTGTGCTGGCGCAGATTATCCCGGCGCGCTTCTGCAACCTGAGTTGCGGCTACTGCAACGAGTACGACAAGGTCTCCGAGCCGGTGCCGCTTGACGAGATGTTCCGGCGGATCGACCACCTGGGACGGCTGGGGACGGCGATGATCGGCCTCAGTGGCGGGGAGCCGCTGACGCATCCGGACCTGGACGAGATTATCCGGCGGATGCGGCGGACCGGGGCGATTGCCGGAATGATTACCAATGGCTACCTGCTGAATGTTGACCGGATCGAACGGCTGAACCGGGCTGGCCTGGACCACATGCAGATTTCCATTGATAACCTGGTTCCGGACGGCGTCTCGATGAAGAGCCTGAAGGTGCTGGACAAGAAGCTGGTGATGCTGGCCCAGTACGCCGAATTCCACATGAATATCAATTCGGTAGTCGGCGGGGGCTTCAAGAATCCGAACGACGCGCTGGTGATCGGCCGGCGGGCGCTGGAACTGGGCTTTGAATCGACAATCGGGATTATCCACGACGGCAGCGGGCAACTTAAGCCGTTGCTGGAGGACGAAGCCAAGGTCTACTTCGAGATGACGAACAGAAGGAAGACCAACTACTCTCGCTTCGACAAGTTTCAGGAGGCGATTGCGCAGGGGCGGCCGAACGATTGGCGCTGCCGGGCGGGGTCGCGCTACCTGTATATCTGCGAAGACGGGCTGGTGCACTATTGCAGCCAGCAGCGCGGGTATCCGGGCGTGCCGCTGGCCGAGTACACGACGGCGGACGTGAAGCGGGAGTTTTTGACGGCGAAGAGCTGCTCGCCGAATTGCACCATCGGCTGCGTGCACCGGATCAGCTACATCGACCACTGGAGGGCGCCGCAGACGAGCATGGTTTCGCCAGGCATCGCTCCAAGCGGGCACGGGGCCGAAACGCCGGTACTGGTGCAGATTCAGACTGGAAAGTAAGCGGCAACAAGAAACAAGCGCTTCAGGGAATCTCCGCGCAAGCCGTTCGCGAAGCCGGCAATTCCTCCGGGGGTAACGCATTTTCGGTTTTTATTGTTTCGGTCGATATGGGCCTCGGCCGTCTCCCACCCAAAGTCTTGTTAACACTTGGGCAGACAATGCTAAAGCCAATTCATTACTTTGGTTTTTATTTTGCACTTTTCCACTGAATTCTTTTCTTTGGATGCCGATCCATGCGCTGCATGAGCGTATATGCGCTCTCTGAAGAGGTAGAAGAATGACGATTGGCGCTCTCTCGGCTGGAGGGCTCTCGCAGTACGTTCTCGATTCAAGCAACCTGACCAAGAGCCAGCAGGCGTGGCAAACTTTGCAGCAGAGCCTGGCTTCGGGAAACCTGTCCTCAGCCCAGACGGCATTCAATAACTATCAACAACTGAACCAGAATCTGGCGAACATCAGCGGGACTTCCACCACCACCACGCAGCTCTCGACGGATATGACGGCACTGGGCGTCGCGCTCACTTCAGGCAATCTGGGGACGGCCCAATCCGCATTCGCGACCGTCCAAAACGATCTGAAGAGTACCCCATCGCAAGCCATGGCAAACGCCAACGCGGCCATGGCCCAAGTGGAGGGGTGGGTGAATGATCTGCTTGATCTTTCCGATGCGAGCAACTCTTCCTCGACCACTTCCGATCCGGCAACAGGGCTTTTGCAGAGCGCACTGAGTCTGGACTCGTCGCCTGCCAGCACCGACCCGGCGACCGAAGCTCTTGAAAGCGAATATGGCGGCGCAAGTACGGGCAACACCAGTCTTAACGTTTACGCATAGAGGGGCCGGCTCACAAGGACAGAGCCTTCCGTGATAACCCGGCAGCGGAATTCGCTCATTTCATAACAAAACCGGCGCATCCTTTGCGGGATGCGCCGGTTTTGTTTCAGAGCGTTGCTAGTTGCCGGCAGGCTTCTTCGCTGACGTCTTGACGGGGGTCTTCACGGGCGTTTTGGCAGAGGCTGTGTCGGCTAAGGCCTGGTCGATGAGCTGATAGAGCCTGCCGCGGTCGACGACCTCGACGAAGGGCGCGCCCTTGGAGTTGGCGGTGACCACCCAGATGGTGGGGGTGTGCTCGATGCCGATGCGCCGGCCAAGGTCCTGGTCGGCCTTGACGCCGGCGGCCAGTTTGCCCTGCGGGTCGATGGCGAAGGGCAAGGCGATGTGGTGGCCTGCGGCAAACCTCTCAGTGAACTGGCGCAGCGCGTCGGGATTGCTGATGGAGGCCTGGTTGGCGAAGACCTCGTCGCGGTACTCGTCGCCGAGGGCTTTTCCCTTTGCCGCGTCGAACCAGCGGGCATTAACGGCGGCGTTGAAGCTCCAGGAGTGCATGGGCAGCGGGAAGTCGTGGCGCACCCAGGGAATCTTGTAGTTGGCCGCGGCCTGCTTGAGCAGGGGGTTGGCGCGGCCGCAGTCCGGGCACTCCATGTCTTCGAATTCGACGATGGCCACGCGCGCGCCGGAGGGCGGCTTGAGGGCCGAGGGATCATGCACCTGGGTTCCGCCCGACGGGACGGCAAACTGAGCGTGGGCCACGGCGGCAGAGGCGAGAAGCGCGGCAAGTGCAAGGCTTAATGCAAGACTCGGCACCAAGCCAGTAAGCTTCTTCAGAGCGGAAAAAGGATGGGCAAGAGCGAAAGAACTAGGCATAACGGTTGGACGGCTCCCTGTGAATTATTGTAACGGGAAAAATCCGGGGAAGCTGCTGGAGCCATTGGCGGTAGTTCACGAACCGGGCCTGTTGAGCAACGCCGTTTCCCACTCTTTCGCCAGAAAAAAGCGAAAGGATGAGGCACGGAGTTTCAATCATGCTGGCTGAATCAGGGTCGGCGGTCGCGACGGCGGGCTGCCATCCATTGGCGCCATTTGTAGTCGGCGAAGAGGGAGGCGGCGACGACGAGGAGGGCGAGAATGCCGAGGAAGATCTTCATAGCGTCTTCAGGATCGCATGAATTGGGAGTGGGGTCGAGTTAAGATTCGCGGGTTCCCACCCTTCCGCAAACGACGCGGAAGGGTTGGGCACCCAACAAGATGTGCTGCATATACTGTGGTGGATGGGCTATCTGCCTGTGGAGGACGCTTGTGAACAGCAATCGAACCGAACGAGCTTTGGAGCTTTTTTCGCAGAGCTACAACTGCGCGCAGTCGGTCTATGCCGCTTGCGCGACTGGCGACGGGCTGAGCGAGGCGCAGCGACTGGCGCTGGCAGCACCTTTCGGCGGCGGCATTGCGCGGCAGGGAGAGATCTGCGGAGCGCTCACTGGCGCGTTGCTGACTCTTGGTGAGGAGGCCGGAGAAGCCATGGCCGCCGATCCCGTGGCTGGCCGGAACGCACTTTACGAGCGGGCGAAGCAACTGACAGATGCCTTTCGCGCAGCTCATGGATCGATTCTCTGCCGTGAACTGACCGGCTGCTCTCTCGACACCGAAGAGGGACAGCACAACTTCAAAGAGCGTGGGTTGCATCAGAATCTGTGCACCAAGCTGGTCGCCTTCACTGCTGAAAAGGTTGGGAGCATGACTGCTTCTGGACAGAAGTGAGGGCGGGATTCTTGATCGTCAGATGTGGAAACAGCAGCAACCGGCGTGGGGTTCGTAGTTTCCCAGGTCCCAAAATCGGGACCTGGGGCACCCAGATGTGTGGTTGATGCGGAAGTGATCGAAGGGTACTATTTCTGCGCGGTTTGGACGGGCTTTTGTGCGGCGGGCGGGTTGACCTGGGCGTTGAGGTAGTCGGCCAGGTCGTCGATGTCCTGTTTGGTGCCAGTCATGGGTGGCATGAAGCGGCGGTAGGGCGAGTCGGGCTTGTAGTCGTGGAGCATGGTGATGAAGCTCGCGATGTTGGCGCGGTCGCGGCCGGCGAGCAGGCTCTTCAGCGGACGGTAGCCGCCTAGCGTGTGGCAAGAGCCGCACTCACCGCGGAAGATGGCTTCGCCGCGGGAGTAACTCGATGTCGAGTCGTTCCAGACCCAGTTGGAATGGGCCAGATAGCCGTCCTGATTGATGCGGGCAACGTAGGGAACGCGAACGCCGTTCGAGAACATCCAGTGGCCGATGACGTAGGGCTTGCGGAGCATCTCGCGGGAGTACTCGCCCGCTCCGGTGGCGATGAGGGCCAGCAGCAGCACGGAGATGGCGTGGGAGAGATTGAAGTCGCGCGGGTTGCGGTAGGCCAGGAAGTAGGCGACGCCGACGATGGTGGCCGAGGTGACGATGATGACCAGCGCCATGCGCGTCACCGCGGAGAAGGTGCCGGCGTTGATAGTGTCGATGCCGAGGGTAAGCAATGCCTGCTGCGAAGCCGGCACCATCATGTAGTACCAGATCATCAGGAAAGGCATGGCGACGAAGGAAGGCACCAGCCAGCGGACGCTCCACTTGACCATGCTGGTTTTTAACTCGGGCTGCTTGTCGCCGTCGATGCGGCTGGCGGTGATGAGCGCCCAGATGCCGGCCAGCGAACAGCAGACGCAGGCGCGCAGGAAGAGACTGGGCCAGTAGGTGGGATTGAAGAAGGCGTACCAGAACTTGCTGGCTTCCTGGCCGGTTCCGGCGACGGACAGCCATGTGTCGCCAGGGGTGAGCATGAAGGTCAAGATGCCGTTGATGATGATGAGCGTGAAGGCCGAGGCGACGGCATAAACCCAGCCCACCTTGAGATGCAGCTTGTCGTCGATCCGGCCCCATGTGGAGTAATAGACCGCGATGGTGGTGAGTTCGACGAGGAAGAAGACCCACTCCATGGCCCAGCCGAAGACAAAGTTGTGGATCAGCGTGCTGGTTGCTTCAGGATGCGTGAGGCCGATGGCAAACCAGATGCCTACGCCGCTGACGGTGCCGAAGACGGCGGTGAGGACGAGGAAGAATTTGGAGTGGCTGGCTAGTTGATTGAGCCAGTCGGTGCGGAGCTGGCCCTCCGGCATGCGCATGGCCTTGCGCTCGGCCATGGGCAGATAGAGGCCGCCGCCGACGGCAAACTGCGAGATCATGACGTGGAAGATGGCGATGATGCCGATCACCCAGCCCGAGCCGAGAATTGGAATGTCCCAGAATGGATAGTTCACTTTTAGCTCCTAGCTGCTAGCTTCTAGCCTCTAGCTCCTGACTCCCGGCTTCGTTCTGCTCATGCGAGACTCTTAATCGTGGCAGGATGAGCTAGTAGCTAGAAGCTGAAAGCTGTCTTACCGAATCGTCCAATAACCGATGACGGTGGTGGTAATCAACAGAATGACGGCAATCAGGCCGAAGTAGTGCGCGGCGCGGGCGCGATGCCCAGATTCCTTCGTGTTGTCGTAGAAAGGAATGAGGACCCAGAGCGCGATGCCGAGCGTGAACAGGAGAATGCCCGCAATTTCGCCGGGCTCGCCTTGCAGCCACTTGACCATGCCCAATAACTTGAGCATCTCGAAGGGGCTCATGAAATACCACTCGGGATGAATGCCCGGCGGCGCCGGCGCGAGCGGATCGAAGGGCTTGCCGAGCGACCAGGGAAAGACCGAAGCCAGCAGGGCGAGAATGTTGAGCGAGATGAGCCACATGGCCAAGTCCTTGCGCAGGAAGTTGGGCACGAAAGGCATGCTCTTGCGCTCGGAGGGCGGCAGAGCTTCAATGCTGGGCGGCGCGGCGTTGCCGTGGCGCTGGACTAGCCACAAATGAAAGCCGAGCAGGGGAAGGAAGATGGCCGGAAGCACCACGACGTGCAGGGCGAAGAAGCGCTGCACGGTGAACTCGCTGACGTCCAGGCCGCCGCGCAACATGTTGGCGATGGCGGAGCCGACAAAGGGAATCGCCGCGGGAATCTGCAGGCCGACCTTGGTGGCGAAGTAGCTCAACTCATCCATGGGCAGCAGATACCCGGAGAAGCCGAAGACCGAGGCGATGCCGAGCAGCGCCATGCCGCTGAGCCAGCCGAATTCGCGCGGCTTGCGGTAGGCCTTCATGAAGTAGACCGAGAACATGTGCACCAGGATGGAGAAGATCATCAGGCTGGCGGACCAGGCGTGCGCGGAGCGGATGAGCCAGCCGAAGTGCATGACGAAGGTGATCTGGCGGACCGATTCGAAGGCCTCGGCGCCAGGGCGGTAGTAGACCAGCAGCAGCACGCCGGTGAAGCACTGGACGAGGAAGAGAAAGAGCGAGATGCCACCCCAGTAATACCAGAAGGATTGGGAGTGGACGGGGACAGTCTTGTGGCGCGCAAAGGCGACAATTTCCGACAGTCCCAGGCGCTCATCGACCCAATGGTAAACGGAAGTTGCCATGGTTTTTGAAGTCATGCCCTTGATCCTTTTCGTTCCGTGCGTTGCGTTACGCGCGCGAGACATCCACGCCTGTGTCGTTGACAGTCACTTTAAAGAGCTTGAGCGGATGGGGCGGCGGGCCGCTGACGTTGGCGCCGGTGTAGGGGTTATAAACGCCGCCGTGGCAGGCGCAGTGGATGCGATCAAGCTGTGGCTCATACTGCACGGTGCAGCCCAGGTGAGTGCAGACGGCGGTCATGGAGATCCAGCGGTCGTCTTCGTGATGAATCAGCAGGGCCGGAGCTGTGCCGAACTTGAACATCAACACCGAGCCCTTGGGCAGCTTCTGCGCGTCCTTGAGGGTGACCTCGGTGACCGCTGTGGCGTTCATCGCCATCTCCTCGGGCGAGGCCAGGTAGCGGTAGATGGGATAGGCCATTGCCATGGTGTAAGCCAGCCCCGAAAATCCGGCAGCGAACAGAAACAGGCGGCGCGTCCACTTTTCGCCCGGATCCTCGACAATGTTGGCGGGAAGATTCTGTTGATCAATTACGGGACGATTCGTTAGTTCGCTCATTTATGCCGCATCCTCCATCACTTTCCGTGACCGCGCCACCACCGAGATCAGCCAGCCGATTACGCCAAGACCGGCGACAAACAGAACCAGAAACAGGCCCACAACCCACCAGTTGGTTTCGACGGCACGATCCCAGACGTTGTAGCCCTGGGCGAGCAGGCTGAGGTCGCGAACGCCGTCGCGGTAGACGGTGAAGGCAATCTCAATCAGCACGGCAAGATGAACGACGGCCATGCTCACCCAGCGCGCGGAGATCTTGCCGAAGCCGGCGACGGCGGCGACGAGAACGGCTACGGCGACCAGCGCCAGCCAGACGTAACCCGCAAAGCCCGCGAATTTGTAGAGCGCGTCAGTGCGCAGGCCGGAGCGGACGATCTCTGGCTGCACGCTGGCGGCCCACAACCCGGCTGCCAGATAGACGATGCCAAAGGCCGCTGCCAGTTTGCCGCCAAGGCCGGCGAGGAAGCGCTTCTGGTCCGCGGTGAAGGTGGAGCGGCCGGACAGATACAACAGCCACAATCCGCCGATGAACAGTCCGCCGGCCATCATCAGGAGCCAGCGCGGCGTGAGGGTGGGGTCGCCGGTGGGCAGATAGGCGCCCGCGGCCGAGGCGGAGTACATTTCGGGCCAGGCCCTGGGGCGGAGCATGAGCGTCATGTTGGTGGAGAGCAGGCGGGCGATGGAGCCGGCCAGCAGCCAGGCGGACAAGCCGACCCACCATGCGGATTTGCCGGCCTCAAGGCGCGCGGTGAAGCGGTAAAGCAGCCAGTAGGTCAGCATCAGCAGAAAGATGATCGAGATCCAGTAAAGACCGATCAGTACGCTACTGGTGTAGAGCGCACGGCCATAAAGGACCTGGGCAAAGAGGAGCGGCGGCACGGCCAGGTTGATGACGAAGGTCATGACCACCGTGAGCCTGCGGGCCAGCGCCCGCGCGGTGACCAGAGAGACTGGCGAGCCGCGGAAGAGGCTGAGCAGAACCGCCAGCAACAGTCCGCCGAGCAGCATCTCCACGGCGACAAAGTGCAGCGACAGCGTGACGACATGGAGCAGTTTCAACAGCCATATCGGCGCCGGCAAGGGAATCGGATCGACAGCGGGAAAGGATGGCATAGTGCCTATTGAGACCCTCCTGGTCGCTTTTTAGACTAACATCGTCCAAAATGCTGTATGTGACGGCAGTCACGGCGCCTGAAGAGAGCGCAATTCAACCGCTGACACAGAGTACACAACGATCCTAAACCCGCGTTTCCGCCGGTCAAAGCGGGCGGAAGAATTATCCAGGCTTGCGGAACGAACTCTCTGCCTGAGCGGCAGGCGCGGGCGAACGGGTTGCAAAACAGGACCGGGAGTGTTTCAATCGTCATATTGAAACAGGGGTGCTCCACGAAGTGGGGCTGAGAGATACCCTCGAACCCGATCCGGATAATACCGGCGTGGGAAGCTTTCGAAGCCAGGTGGCCTTCTTCCTCGAAGCGCAGCGTGAGTTCTCTTGTTTCATTCAGATGGAAACAAGGGGATTTCATGTACAGTTTCGCTGCTGCCGGTCCGGTCTGCATTGCATCTCCATCCTTTGCGCCTGAGTTTTCCGGGACGCTTTTCCATGCAGCCGCTGGCCGCCGGGCCTTTGTGCGCCGCATGGCCGTGACGGCGGGCGTGGTGCTTTGCTGCCTATCCGCGCCACTGGGCGCAATGGCACAAAGCCCCGCACCACCCGCTGCTGGCGCGACTCCACCGCCCGGAGCGGCGAAGCCCGCCGCAGATGCGCAGAAGGTTCCGCGCGTGACGACGACGGTGGTGGTGCATGACCAAACGGCCGAGGAGTATCTTCCCGAGGTGGTTACGGTGGGAACGCTGGACGGCGCGCCGCTGAAGGAGACGCCGCTTTCGGCCACGGTGGTGACCCGCGAACTACTCACCGACCAGGGCGCACGCCTGCTCTCGGACGTGGTGAAGAACGACGCGTCGATCGGCGAGGATTACGCGCCGGTGGGCTACTACGGCGACTACGAGATTCGCGGCTTTCCAATTGATCTGGCCACCGGCCTTCAAATCAACGGCATGACCATCGCCGGCGAACAGGATGTGCCGCTGGAAAACAAGGAGCGCGTGGAGATTCTCAAAGGCATCGCCGGCGTGGAGAGCGGCGTGGCCTCGGCGGGCGGGCTCATCGACTACGTGACCAAGCGGCCGGCGGCGATTGAGGCCGTGGATCTGGCGACCGATCATCGCGGAAGCAGCTTTGGCGCGATTGATCTTGGGCATTTGTTCGGTGGGCAAAAGCAGGTGGGCGCGCGTGTGAATCTGGCGGGCGAAAGGATCGCGAGTTATGTCAACGACGCCGACGGCTGGCGCGGCGTGGGCGCTGGTTCGGCCGATTGGAAGATCAGCTCGAGGGCATTTTTGAAGGGCGACTTCGAGTATCAGCACAAGGTGGAGCGCTCGGTCTGCGGATACCAATTGTTGGGCGGAACGACGGTGCCCAACCTGCACAGGACAGCCCTGGATGACGAGCAAGTCTACCCTTCGACGATGCTCGGCGAGCAGTCGTGGGAGAAACCGAACACCTTCGACACATTCAACACTGGCGCGCGGCTGGACTATGATTTGCCGCGCGCTTGGCACGCGTTTGTCGAAGGCAGCTACAGTCACTCGCTCATCGACGACAACGTGGTTTATGCGTATGGAACGCCGTTTGACGCGAATGGCAATGTCGATTGCCCTGGCGCGCCAGATGCGCCCGCCTATTTTTTCTGTCCCGCAGTCCCGGGAATTACAAAGGGCGGTGCCTATGGGATCTACGATTACCGCGATCCCGGCGAACTGCGCATCGACGCACAGGCCGAGGCGCTGATAACCGGGCACGTGAGAACGGGAACGATTCGTCACGATTTGACGGGCGGCGGGGAGTTGTTTCTGCGCAGCGTACAGCAACCGGGTGCGCCTCCATCAAATGCGCCCGACTGGGTGGTGGACGGCGCGGTGTACAGCTACATCGGCTCGGAGAGTATCTATCAGCCAAATGCACCTTTTCAGGGCGCAACGGATGCCGATGGCGTGCGATTGCAAGCCGGCCCACGCACCTTGTGGGAAGACAATCATCAATCATCCGCAGTGGTACAGGATCGTATCCACATTCCTGGCCGCATTCAACTGCTTGCGGGTGGCAGGGTTGACTCGGTGCGCGATCATAATTATTCGGGCACGAATGAGTCGGGAGAATTGAACTTCACGCAGAAGCTCCTCTGGCTGCCGCAGTACGCTGTCACCTTTAACCCGGTGAACAGCCTGACACTCTACGGAAATTACGGCGTGATGCTTTCACTTGGGATACAGGCACCGTGGTGGGTTGCCGATACGAGCCAATATCTCGATCCGTTTATGACCCGTCAGGCAGAAATTGGCGCGAAGTATGAGCCGGGGCAGCGCATTCTACTGACCACCGCGCTGTTTCATATGCGCGCGCCCTTTTTCTATCCGGAAGACTTAGGTGCAGGAGCCGACTGCTTCGGAAATACGACAACTTCACAGATGCCGTTATGCTTCCTGTCGAAGGGCCGCGAGACGCACGACGGTATTGAATTGAATGCGGAAGGCAAGGCTACGAACTGGCTGCGGCTGACGGGGTCGGCGGCGGCCATCCGCGCAATCTCCGACAACACCGGTACGCCATCCTTCGACAACAAGCAGGTGCTCAACGTGCCGCATCTGCGCATGGCGCTATTTGCGGACGTGCTGCTGCCGCACGCGCGCGGACTGCACCTGATGCCAGGGTGGAGTTATACCGGCCGCAAGGAAGCGACGCGCGACGATGCTGTCAACGTCTCCGGCTACAACCTTTTTAATCTGGGAGCTCGATACACGCCGGGCGGCGAACAGGGCCGAGTGACATTCCGGATTTACGCCGACAACATTACCGACAAGAGATACTGGAAGGATACCGGCGCGAGTTATGGCGACACTTTCATCCACCTGGGTGCGCCGACGACGGTGCGGCTCATGGCGCATTACACTTTTTAGGAGCTTGTGGTTGATGGCCGTTTCAAGAATCGCAGCCTTTCAGGGGCTAAAGCCCATCGCTTTGCTGACTTTTTCGGCACGACTGAAGTCGTGCCCTGATACAAATCCGGTTTTTGAGACGCGTTTCTGGTTCGCAGGCAAGAACAAGAGGATGCACAAGCGATGAGCACGACGGAAAAGGCGCATGGATTGGACGGCACGCTGGTGGAACCGGACTGGCCGCCGCTCACGCTGGACGAGGTGCGCGCACTGCTGGCGGAGTTTCCCGGCTGCGAAGAACCGATGGAGATTCTCACAGTGAGCCCGCGGCCGTTTTCCGCGGCGAGCGTGGTGGCGACGGGCAGCGAACGCGTTTTCATCAAGCGCCATCACCGCGCGGTGCGCGACCGGGAAGGGCTGCTTGAGGAACATCGCTTCATGCAGCATCTGCGGGCGCACGGCGCGCCGGCGCCGCACGTGTTCGCGGACGCTTCCGGAGAGACGGCCATTGAACGGGCCCCGTGGACCTACGAGGTGCATGAAGCGCCGGAGGGCGTGGACCTTTATGAGGACGCGCTCTCGTGGACGCCGTTTCGCTCGGCGGAACATGCGCGCTCGGCAGGAGAAACGCTGGCGCGGCTGCATCTGGCCTCGCGGAGATTCAATGCGCCACGGCGCAAGGCACAACCGCTTGTGGCAAGCTTCACGATCTTTGCGTCGGGGGATGCGAGTACGGGGATGGAGCGCTACTTAAGCGCGCGGCCCGCGCTGGCCGAAGATGCAGTGACGCGCGAAAGCTGCGGCGAGGCGCTCGAATTGCTTGCGCCGTTTCATGCGGAGCTTCGGCCTCTCTTGCCCGCGCTAACTCCGTTATGGACGCACAACGACCTGCACGGGTCGAATCTGCTATGGAGCGATGCAAGCGACGCGGCGAGGGCGGTGGCAGTGATCGACTTCGGGCTGGCCGACCGGACGAATGCCGTACACGACCTGGCGCAGGCCATCGAACGCAGCATTGTGGAGTGGCTTGCCTTACGCGAAGGATTTGAGGACACGGACGACGTGCCTGTACATCTCGATCACTTGGAGGCGCTGCTTAACGGCTACGAATCGGTGTGTCCGCTGAGAGAGGAAGAAGCCGCGGCTCTTGCGCCTATGACGGCGCTTTGCCACGCGGAGTTTGCGTTGACGGAGGCGGATTATTTTCTGAGCGCGTTGCATTCGAAGGAAAACGCGCGGGTTTGCTCGGAGGGCTATCTGGTGGGTCATGCGCGCTGGTTCCGTGGAGCGGGCGGGCATAAGCTGCTGGATGCGATTCGTAGTTGGGCCGCAAAACGCGAGCGGCAAGAAACAGCGTTGATGGGAGCCGGAGACTGATGCACTGGACCGCGATAGCGAACTACCTGGCAGCGAACTGGATGGAGGATGCGGGTGTCGTCACGACGGTTGTGGGCATCTGGCTGACCACGCGCCGCAAGCTCATCTGCTGGCCGGTGGTGCTGGTCTCCGACGTGCTTTACCTGATTGTTTTTTACCGCGTCCGGCTGTACTCCGATGCGCTGTTGCAGATCTTCTTTCTGGCTTTCACGCTTTACGGCTGGTGGTACTGGTGGCGCGGCGTGCGCGAAGAGGGCGAGGTGCGCGTGGTCCGGTTGCCGATGGCGAGCCTGTTGGCGGGATTGGCGGCGGGCGCGGCGGGAAGCGTGCTGCTGGGATTGCTGATGGAACGGATGGGCGCGGCGCTGCCTCACCTGGACGCCACGCTCACGAGCTACAGCCTGGTGGCCAGTTGGTGGCAGGCGCGCAAGCACATTGCCAATTGGTGGCTGTGGATTGCGGCGGACGTGGTGTACATCGGCGAATACATCTATAAGGGTCTGAGACCGACAGCGGCGCTATACGCGTTGCTGGTGGCGCTGGCGGCGCTGGGACTACGGGATTGGCAGCGTGCTTCCAGGCTCTCGGAATCGAAGGCTGCGGAACCCGCAACTGTGAGTTAGATTGCGGTTTGCACGGCGTTCTTGAGCGGCTGGCCGGCGATGTAGCGGCGCAGTTCGTCGGCGGCGGTTTTGAGCGAGCGGGGCGCGAACTGCGGGGTGGATCCGGCCAGGTGGGGCGTGAGCAGCAGGTTGGGGCAGCTCCACAGCGGGTGTCCCTCGGGCAGCGGCTCGGGATCGGTAACGTCGAGTGCAGCGCGGATGCGGCCGGAGTGGAGCGCGGCGACGAGTGCATCCGTGTCTACAATGGGCCCGCGCGCGGCGTTGACCAGCAGCGCACCCTGCCGCAAGAGGGCGAGTTGGCGGGAGCCGATCAGATGATGCGATTCGGCGGTTGAGGGCAGGATCAGAATCACGATTTCAGCTTGCGGCAAGAGACGGTCGAGTTCACTGACGGCATGAACAGGCGGTGCACTACGCGCTGTTCGGGCCACGCGCACAAGCTCGACGTGAAAGGGGGCAAGCATCCGCTCAATCTCTTTGCCGATGGCGCCGTAGCCCACCAGCAGCACAGCTTTGCCGGTGAGTTCTTCGAGCATGACGGGGGGATAGAGAGGCCGCGCATCGCCGGTGATGCGAACGTAGTGGGCGCTGGCCTCGAAGCGGCGTTTCCACTGGCCGGAGCGCTGCACGTCGAAATAAAACGGAAGGTACTTCAGCGTGGCCAGAATGGCGCTGAGGGTCCACTCGGCGGTGGAGATGTTGTGTGCGCCGCGGGCATTGCAGATGGTGACGTGCGGTCCGGCCACGCCGGGAATCCACTCCGTGCCTGCCATCAGCGAGAGGATCAGGCGCACGCCATGCAGCCGAGGCCAGATGCGGATGGCCCGCGCAGGATAGGGATTGGGAAGCCAGACGTCGATATCGACATCGTGGTCGAGATCGTCGGGCAGGGGAATGAGTTCGACTTCCGCGGGGAAATCGCGCAACAACTCCGCGGCGTAGATGGCTGGGTATCCGACTCGCAGCATGGGGTTAGCGGGGCCCTGGGGGTGGGCGCCTGATTCCTATGCTACACGGGAAGGACAGCTCTATCTCGAAAAGACCGGCGGATGCGATTGACAGAGCCAGGACGAGAAGTGAGACTTGTCACTGCCGGAACCCGCTGAAATAGAGCATTGTGTAAGTGCGAGACTCCTGTGCCGCGGATAACAGCCATGCGCCTGAATGCCAACAAAACGTTGTCCCAGCAGCAGCTTGCGATCAAGCTGCGGGTGGGAAAAGAGGAGAACCCAGGGTTACTTACCTGGGAGCGCCGGCGGCTGCTGATTCATGCGGCAAAGACGGCGGCGGCGGCCGGACTATGCTGGGGGCTTGCCATGCTCTTCGGGCTGCCCGACGGCTACTGGGGCGCAATCAGCGCCATCATCGTGCTGCAATCGAACTTCGGCGCCACGATCTCCGCTTCGCGCGACCGGCTCTTTGGAACGTTGATCGGTGCGCTGCTCGGCTTCACATTCACACAGGTTGGAGTGCTGCCGTGGAATTTTATTCTGGCCGTGCTGACGGCAGTGATCCTTTGCGGGTTGCTGGGCCTGCGCAGCAGTTCGCGGCTGGCCGGGGTGACCATTTGCATCGTGATGCTGGTGCAGAAGGGCGGCTCGCACTGGACCATCGCGCTGGACCGCGTGATGGAGGTCTTTCTGGGCATCCTGGTGGCGCTGGCTATCTCTACGCTGGTGTTTCCCGACCGCGCACGGCTACGGTTGCGCGAAGGGCTGGCGCAGGAGTATCTAGTGCTGGGCTCGTTCTTCGAGGGAATACTCGAGGGTTTTCGCGGCGCTCCGTCTGAGAATCTGCCCGCGCTGCGCGGAGAAGTGCAAACGATTCTGCGCAACAACAACCAACTGCTGGAAGCCGCGCGCAACGAGCCCTCCGGCGGGCCGGGATGGCGCGAGGGCCTGGGAATGCTGGCGCAGTTTGGCCGCTCGCTCTTCGACGCGCTGGTGGCGCTGGAGCTCGCCGTCAAAGACAGCCACCACGATGCGTTTGCGCAGCAACTGGAGCCTGCGCTCGGCAAGCTGGCGGTAGACATTCGCACGGGCTTCCACCACGTGGCAGGATGCATTCACGAATGGCACTTCCACATTCCCCCGCCGGGAATGAGCCTGGAAGATGACATTGCTCAACTGGAAGCACGCATGGACGGCGTGCGGCACACGGGGATCACGTTTTCGCAGGCCGAGATTCTGCGCGCTTATGCCGTGCAGCTCCATCTGAAGCAGATTGCGCGGCTGCTGCGCGCCTCGCGCGTGGAGACCAGTCGAGCAGTCGGCGAGACGAAGGAGTAAGACGGCCCGCTGAACGACGCATGTGTGCCCCATCCTTGCGACGTCCTTGTTTTTTGTCGCAAGGGTGGGAAACCTCGATCTTCATCCGGCATTCAAGTCGGTGAAATGATCAGACCGCGAGCAGCTCCGTATAGACGGCCATGCCGGCGACCGCATCGGCGCCCAGCGCGTCCAGCTCATCGATTTCCTGCTGACTGCGAATGCCCCCGGCGACGATGAGCTGGCGCTGGGTGAGCTTGCGCAGACGGGCGGCGACTTCGATGGGAAAACCCCGCATCAGTCCTTCGCCGTCCACATGCGTGTAAAGGAATGCGCCGGCGTGAGGATTGAGCTGCGGAATCGCTTCATCGGGAGTGAGCGCGACCTGCGCCTTCCATCCTTTCACGGCGATCTTTCCGTTCTTGGTGTCGATGCCGGCGACGATGCGTTCCGCGCCAACGGCGGCTGCGAGTGCGGCTGCGAATTCAGTGTTGACTTCGCCCTCCGCAGAGAAGAGCGCGGAGCCAATGATAACGCGCTTTGCGCCTGCGTCGAGAACCTGCTGTGCGCGCTCGATGGAGTGAATGCCGCCGCCGGCCTGAACAGGAAGGCGCTTGGCAATCTGCGCGACCAGAGCGGAGTTGTCGCCCTGGCGCATGGCCGCGTCCAGGTCGATCAATTGCACGAGCGGATAGCGCGAGAATTTTTCGATCCAGTATTCAAAGTCGTCAAAGGCGAGACGAAGTTTTTCGCCCTGCACAAGCTGAACGATCTGGCCGCCCAGCAAATCGATGGAAGGAATTAGCATGGAAGCCTCACGGAGACGCCGGCCTTGGCCAGCTCTTCTTTGAGCGAACGCGCGCTCGAAACACCAAAGTGAAAGATACTGGCGGCCAGTGCAGCGTCGGCCTTGCCTCGCCCGAAGACATCGACAAAATGCTCTACGGTTCCCGCGCCGCCCGAGGCGATGACGGGAATGTTCACGGCCTCGCTGACCGCGGCGGTCAACTCACAATCGAAGCCGGTACGCATTCCGTCGGAGTCCATGGAGGTGAGCAAGATTTCGCCTGCACCGCGGGCTTCAGCCTCCCGCGCCCACTCGACGGCGCGCCGGCCCGTGAGCTTGCGGCCGCCCTGCACAAAGACTTGCGCATCGCGCACCGGATCGGCGGCCTGCGGATCGCGTCGAGCGTCAATGGCAACGACAACAGCCTGCGCGCCGAAGCTGCGGCCAATGGCATCAATCAGCGCCGGATCTTTCAGCGCCGCGGAGTTGACGCTGACCTTGTCCGCGCCCGCCTCGAAGACTTGCGCCGCATCGTCGGCGGAGCCAATACCGCCGCCGACGCAAAAGGGAACGAATAACTCACGCGCGGTCCGGCGCACGGTATCGAGCAGCGTGGAGCGGCCCTCGTGCGTCGCGGTTATATCCAGCAGCACGATCTCATCCGCGCCTTCGCGAGCGTGGCGCGCTGCCTGCGTGGCCGGATCGCCGGCATCAATGATGTCGACAAACTGCACCCCCTTCACGACGCGGCCGCCGCTCACGTCGAGGCAGGCTATGATCCGCTTGGTAATCATTCAGTTCCCTTCCACCTGAGAAAATTGCCGAGGATCTTCAGCCCGGTCGCGCCGGACTTTTCGGGATGGAATTGCGTGCCCATCACGTTTCCACGTTCGACTGCCGCTGCGAATGGCTCAATGTAGTGCGTGATAGCCGCAGTATCGGCGCTGACGGGAGCCTTGAAGGAGTGTGTGAAGTAGACGTGCTCGCCCGGCTCGACGCCCGCAAGAAGGCGCGAGTTAGAGCGCACTTCCAGCGAATTCCAACCGACGTGCGGGACTTTTTCCTGGCCTTCCGGGAAGCGCGTGCACGATTCGGCGAAGTGGCCGAGGCCTGGCTGTTCGGGCGCTTCGCTGGAGCCTGCATAAAGCCATTGCATGCCGACGCAGATGCCGAGAAAGGGAACGCCACGCGCAATCGCCGCTCGAATCGCGGCGGTTAGGCCCGTTGCATCAAGCCTCTCGGTGGCGGCGAAGTGGCCCACGCCCGGAAGCACGATGCGCTCAGCGGTTTCTACGAGCGCAAGGTCGCCATCCGTCACAATCGCCTCCGCACTCAGGTGGCGCAGCGCCTTGAGCACAGAAGTCAGATTGCCCGCTTTGTAATCAATCACGGTTACACGCATTTGTTTTTCTCCGAATTCGTGTAAATGGTCAATCTCGCATTCCCTCAGGGGCTAAAGACCCGGCCCTTTTTCGCCTACTTATGGCACGACTGAAGTCGTGCCCTGACACATAGCTGATGATTGGAACACTTCTAAATCCTGTTCAGAGCAGTCCTTTCGTTGAAGGCAGCATTTCGCCCAACTGTTTGTCCTTCGAGCAAGCCACGCGCATGGCGCGCGCGAAAGCCTTGAAGATGGCCTCGATCTTGTGATGATTGGAACGGCCGTACATAGTTTTCACGTGCACATTGGCGCGTGCGCCGCGAGCAAAGGCCTCAAAGAAATCGGTGACCAGCTCGGACTGCAAATCGCCCACCAGACGCGTGCGCACCTTGGTATCGACGGCGTAAGCCGCGCGCCCGCTCAGGTCCACGGCGGCAATCGCGAGGGTTTCATCCATGGTCATGATGAAGTAACCGGCGCGCAAAATGCCGCGCTTGTCGCCGAGAGCGCGGTCAAAGACTTCGCCGAGCGCGATGCCTACATCTTCGACGGTGTGGTGCTGGTCCACGTCGAGATCGCCATCGCACTTGAGCTCGAGATCGAATGCGCCATGGCGGGTGAACAGCTCCAGCATGTGATCGAAGAAGCGGATGCCGGTGGAGATTTTGTACTGGCCGCTGCCCTCGATGGTGAGCTTGATGGCAATGCGCGTCTCGGTGGTGTTGCGTTCAAAGCTCGCTGTGCGCGAGACAGCAGGTTGGGTTTCTTTGCTGCCGGTCATTGTATGTCTCCTTGAAGGAATCTCCGCATCAGCTTTCATTGCCGAATCAATATTCCCTCAGGGGCTAAAGCCCCGCAAATTCTGCTGGTCACTGTACGGGCTGAAGCCCGTACCCTTCAAAACGTTGACTTTCTCAGAGCATACTTGGCTCTTTCAGTGGTTTTACGGTCTTGAGTGCGGCTAGAGCCTCATTGAGAGCCTCGGTGGCCTGGCGCATCTGTTCTCGCGTTCCGATGGTGATGCGCACGCGGCCTTCGCAGCCTGGGTCGCTCGATCGGTCACGGACAAGCACGCCCGCGGCGCTCATCAGGCGCGTGAACTCCTTGTGCTGCGCACCGATTTCGGTAAGGACAAAGTTGGCGCTGCTGGGCCAGCGGCGAACTCCGGCAGCATCGAGCGCGGCTTCAAACTCAGCGCGCGCGGCCTTCACTTCGCTGACGTACCAATTGAGATAGGTCTCATCTTCGAGCGCGGGCGGAAGGCAGGCAAGCGCGAGCGAGTTCACACTGTACGGCGAAAGAACGCGCTTGATCCAGCACATGAGTTCGACGGGACCGGCAAGCAGGCCGAGGCGCAATCCGGCAAGGCCATAGGCTTTGGAGAAGGTGCGCGCGACGATGAGATTGGGCACCGTGCCAATGAGATCGATGACGGTTTCGCCGAAAAAGTGAAAATACGCTTCGTCAACCAGGAGCACGGCGTGGGGCGCGCGGCTGGCAATTTCCAGGAGCTGCGCACGCGTGGCCACAGTGCCGGAGGGGCTGTTGGGATTGGCGATGGCGATGATCTTGGTGCGCGGCGTGATGGCTGCGAGCAGGCGCTCGAAGGGAAACTGCAGGTCGTCTGCGGCCTGCACAGCGACCACGCGCGCGTCCGTGGCGGACGAGTAGACCTCGTACATTGTGTAGGTGGGGACGGGCAACAGGAGTTCGTCGCCGTCTTCGAGGAAGGCTTCAAAAAGCACGTGAATCGCTTCGTCCACGCCGTTGGTGAGCGCAACCTGTGGGGCGGCAAGACCGAGATGCGCGGCGACGATGGCCTCGACCGGTTCACGTTCCGGATAGCGCGTAAGGCTTCCGGCGGAGATACGGCCGAGCACCTCGCGCACCTTGGGCGAGCAGGCAACGGTGTTCTCGTTGAAGTCCAGGCGCAGCGTGTCGCGGCAACCGAGCGGAGGGTGATACTCCTGCATGGCCTGCACGCGTGCGCGTGGATGAGGAAAGATTCCCTCAGGGGCTAAAGCCCCTGTCGATTGGGCACATTTTATGTACGGGCTAAAGCCCGTACCCTTCAACGAATCCGATTTGCCATTTGCCTTCAACGAATCAGATACGCCCAGAGATTGATCAGTCACGAGGTCTCCTATTCAAGCGCGTACGGATGGCTTCAGCGTGGCCAGTGAGGCCTTCAGCTTCGGCCAGCAGAGTGGCGGGCGGGCCTAGAACGCGCATGGCCTGTGCGGAATACTGCTGCACGGTGATGAGCTTGACAAAGTCGTTGACGCTGAGGCCGCCGCGGACACGGGCCATGCCGCCGGTGGGCAGCGTGTGATTGGGGCCGGAGATATAGTCGCCCATGGGCTGCGCGGACCAGCGACCGACGAAGACCGAGCCGGCATTCCAGACCCAATCGAGATCGCTGGCAGCATCCACGGTGAGGTGCTCGGCGGCCAAGCGATTGGTAATTGCGCGGGCCTCGTCCAGACTGGACGCGACGATAACCAGGCCGTAGCGGTCGAGAGCCTGGCGGGCGATGGGATTGTTGCGGCTGCGCAGTTTGGTTTCGGCGATGACTTCTTTGGCGAGATCGGCGCGCGTGGTGATGAAGATGGCCAGCGCCTCTGGATCGTGCTCGGCCTGAGCGACCAAGTCGGCTGCGATGCCGGCCGCATTGCCGCGTTCGCTGGTGACGACAATCTCCGTAGGACCGGCGAGCATGTCGATGGCGCAGTCGAAAGCTACGAGGCGCTTGGCGGCGGTGACGTAGAGATTGCCGGGGCCGACGATCTTGTCGACGCGCGGGAGGCTTTGGGTTCCATAGGCCAGCGCGGCAACGGCGTGCGCACCGCCGAGGCGATAGAACTCCGTGATGCCGAGCAGATGCGCGGCGGCGAGAGTCTCCGGCGCGGGTTTGGGCGAGACCACCGCGATGCGCTGGACGCCGGCCACCTGCGCGGGAATGGCCGTCATCAGCAGCGTAGAGGGCAGCGGATGGCGGCCGCTGGGCACATAGCAGCCCACTGAGCCAAGGGGACGAACAAGCTGGCCGGTGGTGAGGCCGGGGATGGGCTCTTCGCTCCAGGAGGCGGGCAGTTGAGAGACAGCAAAGGAGCGAATCTGATTGGCAGCGGCGGTGAGAGCCTCGCGCATGGTGGGAGTGATGGCGTTCCACTCGGCGGCCATCTCATCGGGCATGATGCGCAAGTTGGCTGTATCTTTGAGGCCGTCGAATTGAGCGGCGTAACGGAAGAGAGCGCGGTCGCCCTGTTTGCGCACATCGGCCACGATGCGCCTGACAGCGGGCAGCACGGCATCGAGCGCCGCGCCGCCACGCTGTTCGAGGGCCGCCAGCGTTTCAGCAGTTTGCTGCGCGCCGCGTCCCTTGGTTCGGATCAGTTTCATTCCTAACCTCCGTGAGTTAAGGCATCTCTGCACAAAGTCGATTCTTTAGCCACGATTCCCTCAGGGACAAAAGCCCCATCGTTTTTTGCTGGCTGAATGTACGGGCTAAAGCCCGTACCCTTCAAGTGCATCCAAGCGCAGAGACATACTTCTCAGAGCACGACCTTGTTGAGCGGGTACTCGACGATGCCGGTTGCCCTGGCTGCCTTGAGCCGGGGAATGACGTCGCGGGCCACACGCTCTTCGACGATGGTGTTGACCGCGACCCAATCGGAGTTGCTGAGCTGGGAGATGGTGGGCGAGTTGAGCGCGGGCAGCACGGCAAGCACTGCTTCCAGATCGCCGCGTTGCACATTGAGCATGAGGCCGACCTGCGATTGCGCGTCGATGGCGCCGCGCAGCATGAGAGCGATCTGATCGATCTTTTCGCGCTTCCACGGGTCTGCAATGGCGTTCTTGCCGGCGATGAGATGCGTCTCGCTCTCCATAATGGTGTCAATGATCTTCAGGTGGTTGGCCTTCAGCGAACTGCCAGTCTCCGTGACTTCGACAATGGCGTCGGCCAGCATGGGCGGCTTGACTTCCGTTGCTCCCCAACTGAACTCGACCTTGACGTTGACGCCCTTTTCAGCGAAGTAGCGCTTGCTGACTTCGACCAGTTCGGTGGCAATGGTTTTGCCTTCCAGGTCTTCAGCCTTCTCAAAGCCGCTGCCTTCAGGGACCGCGAGGACCCAGCGCACCTTGCGGCGGCTCTGCTTGGCATAGGTGAGCGTGGTGATGCTGGTAAGGTCGAGGCCGCTCTCGACAACCCAGTCGATGCCGGTGAGGCCGGCGTCGAGGACGCCGTGATCGACGTAGCGGGCCATCTCCTGGGCGCGAATCAACATACATTCGATTTCAGGGTCGTCGATGGAGGGGAAGTAGGAGCGTCCGTCGGCGTAAATATTCCAACCTGCCCGCTTGAAGAGAGCGATGGTGGCATCCTGCAAACTGCCTTTGGGAATGCCGAGTCTCAGCTTGTTAGCCACGATTTTCCTCCGTCTTGCTTGTTTCCTGGGTTGATTTCTGGAGGGTTACGGCCACCGGCTTGGTGAAGCAACTGACCGTGCCCTCGTGGCATACGAGTCCGTCGCCCTCGACGACAACGCGAAACAGCAGGGTGTCGTTGTCGCAGTCGGTGGCTGCGGAGACGATGCGCAGGCGGTTGCCGCTGGTTTCGCCCTTCATCCACAGCTTCTGGCGGGTGCGGCTCCAGAAGGTGACGAAGCCGGATTCCAGTGTCTTGGCGTAGCTGGTAGCGTTGAGGAAGCCCAGCATCAGCATCTCGCCGGTACGCGCATCCTGCACGATGCCGGGGACGAGGCCGTCCATCTTGTCGAAGTCGATTGTTGGATTCGTATTGCTCATTGTTTTCCTTGTTTTGGTTTGTTCCGGTTTTGGTTTGGATGGGTGTGGGAGCACGAAAAAGCCCGCCGGTTTGATCGCCGGCGGGCTTGGGTGTTTCTTGAGATCTCTCTGGCCGTTTTAGATCAGGCCATGGCAGTCCGCCGGCATGGAGGTTCCATGATGGTGGTGATGACCGTGATGACGGTTGCTCTGCATCTAATTCAAACCATAAAGGAAATGCGGCGCGGTGTCAAATGTTCCGCTTGCCGGCGAGGCGGGACTGAGCGGAGAATGGAGCGGTGCGAACGAAGGAGAGAGTTGTTGGCTGACGAGGACAGAAAGGGCGAGCGCGAATCCCCGTTAAGTCGTCCCTCGAGGGCTAAAGCTCAGACTTATCTTGCAGGGTTCATGTACGGGCTGAAGCCTGTACCCTTCACCGCCAGGATGGCCGCCGTAGTTTGTTTGATGGTGATGATTTTGTTGGGCGGGCTGTGCGGAATGGCGCAGTACCAGGATCGAGATACTCGTGGTGTGTCCAAGACCTCTGCGACGGCTCCGCCGCCCGAGGCGCGCACCGACATCAATCACGCCAGCGTGGACGAGTTGCTGAAGGTTCCCGGCATGACGCGGAGCTGGGCCGGACGGATCGTTCGCTTCCGGCCTTATCGCACCAAGCAGGACCTGATGGAGCGTGGCGTAGTGACCAGCCAGGTCTACGGGCGCATCAAGGATTACGTGATCGCGCACCGGGATGCGCAGTAAAGGAAGGATCGAGCGTCCACACCCTGATTTGTTCGAATGCAGCGTTTGAACCATGGATGAATTCGCAGATGCAGGAGCGGGATGCCGCGCTCCTCACCCCTTGAAGGCCTCTAGAATCTCCTCGGTCGAGCGCACGCGCCCCATGCGCGGGAAGATGCGCTCCACGCTGTTCAGGTGGCTCTCGGCGTTGCTTCCGGTCATTGCATCCTCTGCAAAGACCAGGTCGTAGCCGTATTCAAAGGCGTCGCGCGCCGTGCTTTCCACGCCAAACTCCGTGGCGAGGCCGCAGAGCACAATGGCCGTCAGTCCCCGGCGATGCAGTTGCAGGTCGAGGTCGGTGCCGTAGAATGCGCCCCACTGCCGCTTCAGAATCAAAACATCGTTCGGCTGGCAGTCGAGTTCTGGGATCAACTCGCTCCAATCCGGCGGCAGTGGCCGGGCTATCCGCATCGGCTGGTCGGCCGTGGGTTTTAGCCGGTCAGCGCCGTCCGGCGAGCCGCCCACATGCACCAGCACGGGCTGCGCTCCCGCCGCACGAGCCGCGGCCAGCAGGCGCGCGCAGTTGGCCACCACGGCTGACCGCGGATAGGGAGCGCCCGGCAGGTTCACAATGCCCTTCTGCAGATCGATCACCACGATGGCCGTGCGCCGCGCATCGAGGGTGAGGGTGGCTTTCTCGTCGCTCATTGCTGTATCTCCTCCTCCACCGGCAGAATACCCATCTTCCGGTAGATAGGCCGGATCTCGCGCCGCACCGCCGGTAACCGCGTGGCAAACCATGCCGCGCCCGCCACAACCACTGAGCCATTCGCAATCACCGTCCAGGGCGCGCCCACCGCGTGCGCCATGGATCCGGCCAGCAGGCTGCCAAACGGCGCCATGCCTACGAACGCCATCGTATAGTAACTCATCACCCGCCCGCGCTTGTCGTCGCTCACGATGGTCTGAATCACGGTGTTGCTGGCCGCCATGCCCTGCATCATGCCCATGCCCGCAATCAGCACCATAATCATGGAGAGCCAGAAGACCCGCGAAAACCCGAAGCCGATCAGTCCCAGGCCAAAGACAAGCCCGGCGATGGGAATCATCTTCGTAAGGCCCCGCACGTTCTTGCGCGCCGCCAGCGAGAGCGCCGATACCAGCGCGCCCAGTCCCATCGCGCCCATCAGAAATCCCAGCGTATGCGGACCGCCGTGCAGCACCGTCTTGGCGAAGATCGGCATCAGAACCACGAACGGCATGCCCATCAGGCTCACCACGGCAAACAGCAGCAGGATCGTCCGGATGGGCAGAAACCCAGAAACATACGTCCAGCCGGCCTTCAGCTCGGAGAGCGTCGAGGTGGCCTGGCGCTTCACCAGCGGCGCATGAAGCCGCATCGCCAGCAGGGATGCAATCACCGCCATGTAGCTGATGCCGTCGATCAGGAAGCACCAGCCCTCGCTGCTGACCGCAATCAACATGCCGGCCAGCGACGGGCCCACCAGACGCGCCATGTTCACCATCGACGAGTTGATGGCGATGGCGTTCTGCAGGTCACGCTTGTCGTCCACCATCTTCACCATGAAGGACTGCCGGCCCGGCATGTCAAAGGCGTTGATCATGCCCTGCATTACGCTCAGCGCCAGCAGCCGGGGGATCGTGATGCAGCCCGAAAGCGTCAGAGCCGCCAGCGCCAGCGACTGGACCATCGACAAAGCTTGCGTCCAGACCAGCACCTGCCGGCGGTCCAGCCGGTCCACCCACACACCCGCAAAGGGAGCCAGCAGAAACGTGGGAATCTGGCCCATGAAGCTCACCGTGCCCAGCAGCAGCGCCGAGCCCGTCAGCCGGTAAACCAGCCAGCCGGTGGCCACGCGCGTCATCCATGTGCCGATCAGCGAGATGCTTTGCCCGCCGAAGAAGAGCCGAAAGTTGCGATGGCGCAGCGCCCGCCACGCATGAGACATGCCGCCCTCCGCGCGCACTTCCGCCTCGCCGCCGGCCGCGGCCGTTTCCAGGTTTTCTGCTGGGTCCGAACCGCTCAAGATGGCTCCCTCATTCGCAGTCTATCGTGACGGGGCCTTTCGGGGCGCAAACAACTCCGAGGCATGGAATCGCGCATCTTCCGGCTACGGCCGCTCTCTTGCAGCGCACTGCCAGCCAGAACCAGCCATCAATAAAGTTTGAAGTTGACCTCGACGTTGATCATGACCGGGACGGGCGCACCGCTCTTCATGGCAGGCTTGAATCGATATTGATTTACTGCCTCGATGGCCTTCTCGTCCAACCCCATGCCCAGGTCTCGAATCACACGCACATTTTGCGGCAGGCCTTGCGCATCGACAATCAAGGAGAGCACACAAACACCCTGGTACTTCGCCTTTCGCGCTTTATCGGAGAACTCGGCGGCAACAAAGTTCAGAAGGACGGGAGCGCTGACCCCGCGTCCGACGCGTTCGATGCGGGTAGAACCGCTGCTGAAGTCGTTTGGAGAGAGGGTGACCGATGCAAGAACAGCATCATCCGGCGGTTGCGGCAGGGCTCCGAACTTCTGCTCCGGCTGGGACGTGAGCCGCAAAAAGTAATTCTTCCTGCCGGCTTCGTCCTTTTTCTCTTCAACGCAGGCTTGCATGTTCACTTCCACCGACTGCGCAACAACGGCCGGCGCTCCATCATAGCTTCCGGGGTTGAACCGGTCCGTAGCTACAGTTTGAAGCGCAAACTTGTCCAGGTCCGTGCCCGTCGGGTGAAGAAACATGAGGTTGCGCGGCTTGCCCGTTGCATCCACAAGGACAGACAGAACTACCCTGCCGTGCACCTCATTCTTCTTCTTGCACTTTTCATCCGGAATCGGGGCAGTGTTTGCCGGAAGCAGCTCTGGAGCTGTCACTCCCGGTCCAACGGTGTAGACCTTTACGCGAGAAGGCTCTGTATCCGGCTGCTGAGGTTGCGCGGAAGAACTGGCCTGCTGTCCGCCTGAAAAGCTCGTACCCAACCCAACGAATATCGCAACAACCCATATCGCGCGCATGGACCCTCCGCTAACTCCACACGGCGAATCTACCACACATGCGTCATTTCGAGCGCCGGTCCATCGTATTGATCCGCCTATCCCTCGAATTGGCGCGCCGGTCCTCCAGATCACCCATGGCATGAGGCACAACGATATGCGGGTGGGAAGAGATGAATCCATCCCTTCCCGCCGCTGGATCTGTGGCGGAGGCTCCTGTCCCGCTGGTCAGCAGTTTATTCAGAACCGGGATATTCGCGCGTTGCGTCTCCACAAAGTCCACGCCCTCGGCCGTAAGTGTGAAGGCAGAGTTGTCCGCACGCGTGATGTACCCTTTCTTTTGCAGATACCAGGTCGTGAATTCCAGATAGTCGCGCGGAAAGCCCATGCGCACTTCAACCTCAGCGAGTGAAACTTCCGGAGCGCCAGGGTGCGTGCGCCGCCGCATATAAAGCAACGCCAGCACCGCCAACCGCCTGTTCAACTCCCCATCGATGGAATCCATGAAATCGATCGAACTGGAAAGCGGGTCCGGCTGGGCCGCCTCATCTTCGCAGGTTGCATCGTATCTGGCGCGGCGCACCGGATTGGACAGCACATCGTAGGCTTTCTTCAGCAGAAAGAACTTCTCGGCATCGCCTGTCTCCGGGTTGTCCGGGTGAAACCGGGCCGCAAGAAACCGGTAAACGCGATGGATCGTGTCCGGCTCGGCGTTCGGACTGATCTGCAGAAATTCATAGTAGTTTGGCGTGTCCAATTTCAGCGTATCCAACATGGCTTCCTCGCAGGAACACTTTTTTAAAACCGGAATCTCCGCTTTGCCTCTTGCTTGTGGACCAATATACTCCAAATTGACCAAGATGCGCCAGTTGTCCTGTCTTTAGGAGTGAAGTCTCAGGAGGTTGACATCGATGCTGACCAGATGGTTCGACTTCGCGGTGATCTGAAAAAGGTCTTGCCTGCTTCCGAAGAAGACTCAGGCGTCGGCTAAAGCAAAACCAGGGATACTGTAGCCTGAACGACCTGGTTCAAGGTCGCCGCTCCCTGTTGGTCGCGTCGACTTGAGTGCTGTGGCTTCGGGATACATCTTCCCTGGTTTTGCTATAGCGCGGGAGTGGCTGTCACCAGAGAGATGGACAACAGGATCAACGGAGTGATGGCCGTGGAGGTGACTTTCATTTGGCTACTCCATCCATGGTTTTTGCAGTTGAAGCAGAAATGTAGCACGGAAGGGCGCATCCCAACCTTTGCAGGAGAAAGCCTCTTCCTGTTCCATCTTTCGGACTTTCAAGATTGAAGCTCGGCTTCAGTGTCCGATAACCAACAACTGAAATCCGCGGCTTGCCGGATCCCGTGGGCGCTTCGCGCCTTCCAGATCGCTGTAATCGGCGGCGAGATAGACCAGGCCCGTGACGGGATCGAAAGATAGCGTCCGGGCCCAGTGGGGCGTGGGCAGGTTTTGAATCACCGCATAGGAGTCGGTGACGTGCTGCCGAATGATGGTGAGGCTGCCATCGCCCCCGCTATTCGCGGCATAGATGAGTCCGCGATCGAAATCATATGCGAGTGCGTCCGTGTTCGGTCCGGTGGGTAGAGATGTGACCAACTGGCCGGTATCGGCATTCAGCACCTCCATCTTCATGTTCTCGCAGGCGACGAATAGCCTCAGGTGGCGTTTGTCGATTGCCAGGGTACGCGGTTCACTGCACTCCTGCTCCAGAGGAAAAAAGAGAATCTGACTGGCTCCATTTTCGACCACACTGCGACTACCGCTCCAGTCCAGCGTCGGCACCGGGTCTCGCAGCCATTGAGGACCGGGATCGAATGGCTGTCCGGCTCGAAGTTGCATTTCTTTCGGCGTAGAGCCTGCGGGGGGTTGCGTATCCGGCGCCTCACGGCGCAACCTTTCTCCCAGCGCCTCAGCATCCAGGCGTGCAATTTCCTTTTGGCCGGGAATGCCGACATATACCTGCCCATCGCCAGCAGTCTGCGCAAACGCAACGTTGTTGGGAAGCTGGATGTCGGCAAGAGCCTTCCAACTGTTCGCGTCGATGACCGTCACAATCGATTTGCTCTCCTCCTTCTTGCTCTCCTCCTTCGCGGCAGGCCTTGCCTGGCCTTTGCGAGTGGCAGGCTTTGCCTGGCTAGTGCGATTGGGAGACGGGGGAGGGGCGACATCCGTTCTGAGCCACGGTCGCTCGGCTAGCTCCTGGGTGCCAGGTTTCCCTGAAAGCGGCACTTTGCAGATTGCAAAGATCAGGCCGGATACAGGTTCAAAGATTACGGTGGCTGGATTGGGAGCAGTGGGAATGACGCCGACGACCTGCAGCGTGCGCCGATCGAAGACGTCTAAATGGTTATACTGCCCGTCGCTGACATAGCCGAACTCGCCTGTATTGTCCAGAGCGATTCCGAAGGCCCCGTTCGTACCTGAAATCCTCCCAGCGGCGGTGCCCGTTTTCACGTTCTCCACCATCACGGCATGGCGATAGGCGAGGAAGAGCTGGAGCTGTGAGGGGTCCAGAACCATGTAGCTCAAGGTGTCACCGCTGCCGCCGACTTGCCAGGTCTGTTTAATAAAGAAAGGATCGCCGGGTAACTCGGTGGGCGCAGGAATTCGCTGCGCAGCAAGTGCAGCGCATCCCAGAAGACAGAAGGCCAAAGCTTTCTTCATACTGGACCGGTCCTTGTGAGTTATGACGTGTTTTCGCGGCCCGGCGCTCGTAATTACTCGTTGGCTGTGGCGGAGACTTCATGCAGCCATCCCGGCGCTTTGAGCAATTCGCGGGGGCGGGAGCCGTCGGCGGCGCCTACCAGGCCGTCGCGCTCCATCAGGTCGATGAGATGGGCGGCGCGGCCGTAGCCGATTCTCAGTCGGCGCTGGAGCAGCGAAGTAGAAGCCTTGCCGAACTCGAAGACCAGGCGGACCGCGTCGTCGAAGAGGGGATCGTTTTCGTCGGGGTCGGGGTTGGAGCCGTCTACCTGGGTGTGCTCGTCCTTGGGAGATTCGAGGAAGCCTTCAACGTACTCGGCCTGGCCCTGCGCTTTCCAGAAATCGACGACCGCGGCGGTCTCCTTTTCGCTGACATAAGGGGCGTGTAGGCGCATGAGGCGGCTGGTGCCGGGCGGCAGGAAGAGCATGTCGCCGCGGCCTAGCAAAGCCTCTGCCCCGTTGGTGTCGAGGATGGTGCGCGAGTCGACCTTGGTGGCCAGGCGGAAGCTGATGCGCGTGGGAATGTTGGCCTTGATGAGGCCGGTGATGACGTCCACGCTGGGGCGCTGGGTGGCCAGGATGAGGTGAATGCCGACGGCGCGGGCCATCTGCGCGAGGCGGGTGATGGATTCCTCGACGTTGGCGCGGTCAAGCATCATGAGGTCGGCGAGTTCGTCGATGATGATGACGATGCAAGGGAGCGGCTGCTCGTCTTCGCCGTCGTCAAAGAGCGAGGGCATAACGCCTTCGAAGAGCTTGTTGTACTGGTCGATGTTGCGCACGCTGCGACTGGCGAGGAGCTTGAGGCGGCGCTCCATCTCGCGGACGGCGTTGCGCAGGGCGTTGGCGGCCAGCTTGGGCTCTGTGATGATGGGCGTAAACAGATGCGGCACGCCTTCATACATGCCCAGTTCGACGCGCTTGGGGTCGACGAGAATGAGCCGGACCTGCGCGGGCGTGGTTCGGTAGAGCAGGCTCATGATCATGGCGTTGATGGCTACCGACTTGCCGGAGCCCGTGGAGCCGGCGATGAGCACGTGGGGCATTCCGGCCAGATCGGCGGTGATGATGCGGCCGTTGATGTCCTTGCCCATGGTGATGGTCAGCCGCGATTTGGCCTTGTTGAAGACTTCCGACTCGAGGCAGTCGCGCAGGTGGATGGTCTCGCGGCGGTGGTTGGGCACCTGGATGCCGACGGTGTTTTTACCGGCCATGCGCTCGATGAGAATGCTTTCGGCGCGCATGGCGAGGCAGAGGTCGTCGGCCAGGCCGGTGACGCGCGAGTACTTTACGCCCGCCTCGGGCTTGAACTCATACGTTGTAACCATGGGGCCGGGGTTGATCTGGACCACCTGGCCGCGCACGTCGAACTCCGCGCATTTTTCGACAAGCACGCGAGCTTCTTCGCGCAGTTCATCCTCGCGGACGGCCTGTGGGCCATCGCCAGGATTCAGCAGCGTGGTGGGCGGCAGCTTGAAGCCGCTTACCTGCTTGGGCGCGACCGCGGCAGTGCGTGTCTCAGCGTCGGCGCGCAGGTGAATAGCGATTTCCTCAGGGCGCGGAGCAGTTGGAGCGGCAGCGTCAGCCGGAGCAGCCGGCTCAAACGCAGGCCGGGCGGCCGAGGGCTCAAACCGGGAGGCTGCAACACGCGGGTCCAAAGGTTGGGTCAGGGCGGGTTGGAGCGGAGCGGATTGGGGCCGGGTGGGTTGCGCGAGCGCGGGCTGCGCAGGGATGGCGCTTGACGCGGCTGGATTCGCCACGACGGGGATGGGTACGGGGACCGCTTCAGGCGGCGGGGGTGCTTGCACATCCGCAGTGCGCTCCCAGATGCTGGGCTTGCGCGTCGCGGCAGCGCTTGCGTCTTCGACTCCCGTAAGCGGAATGGCGCGCTGAAAGGCTGGAATGTCTTGCGGGTCAGTCAGCGGCGTGCCCCGGCGGCGGAAGAGACGGGCAAAGAAACCAGGCCGTGCCACGAGCGATGCCTCGGCATCCGCGCCGGGAACGGTGTCAGGAATGAGCTGCGGGGAGACAAGGTGCGGGCCAGAAACCGGCTTGCTCTCCGGCTCGCGGGGAGCTTCGCGTTCGCGCAGGGCCTCGCGCTGGGCGAGCCGCTCTTCCTTGAGATCCGCACGCTCCTCGCGCCAGTTGCGCCAGCGGTCGTGCAGGCTGACGGCCTGCTGCCAGCGAGCCTGGATGGTTTCAGCGATGGCCGAGAAGCTGACGGCCGAAGCAAAGTAGAGGCCTGCGGCGGCCAGTACGCCAGCCACCAGCCAGGCGCCCTGGATGTTCAGATAGGTGACCAGCAGGCCGGCCATGAGCTTGCCCAGCACGCCCTCCACTGGCAGCGCGTGAAGCCATAGCCAGCGCCAGGGCAGCAGCCCGAAGACAGCAGGAACAAAGGCGAGCGCGAGCACCGTGCCGATCCAGCGGAGCCATGCCATGCCGCTGGGGCGCGAACGCATCCAGGTCCAGCCCAGCCCACCCAGCCACAGGGGCAGCAGGAAGGCGGTAATGCCCAGAGTCTGCAACAGCAGGTCGCCGAGCCAGGAGCCGAAGAGGCCGATCCAGTTCTGAGGCTTGACCTGGCTGCTGGCGGTGTTCCACGAGGGGTCAGAAGGATGATAGGTGGCCAGCGCGAGGAGGAGCAGAAGCGCGGCGAGCACCAGCACCATGCCCAGAAAGATGTTCAGAGGGCGATTGCGCGTCGGCGATAGAACAATGCGAATGGGTTTCATGGCGGGAGCGCTCCGTCTCGCGTGCCGCTCTGGGGAACCTGCCGCGAGCGAGCCGATGGAGCAAAATCAGGGTCGCTTTCCGAGAGGTTAACGAATTCATGTGGCTATTTCCTCAAGGAAAAGCCACCCTGCAAATCTTCGTTGCGCTCATTCGTCCTGATTTTGCTCTGGAGCGGACGAAGAGTCCCAGAGCAGTCTCTATTATCCCAGCCGGGGAGGCGGGTTTTGGGCAAAAGTGGGTGGGGGGAACCTTGGTGTGGACCCCCGGCCAGAGCTTAGCCCCCGATGTATTTTGTCCCCCAGAGCAGCAGCGCGCCGCCCAGCAGGATGCGGTAGATGGCGAACAGGGTGAAGCCGTGCTTGCGTACCCAGAAGAGGAACCACTCGACCACGCCAAGGGCCACGATGAAGGAGACGGCGAGGCCGATGAGGAGGACAATCCAGCGGTCGCCGGTCATGGTGACGTGAGCGACAGCGGCTCCGGCAGCATCCGCGGCCTTGTGGGGATGAATCTCCTTGACCAGGTCCCAGCCGGTGGCGGCGATCATGGTGGGAATGGAGAGCAGGAAGCTGAACTCGAGGGCCGCGGGCCGGTCGAGGCCCGCAATCTGGCCTGCGGCGATGGTGGACATGGAACGCGAAGTGCCAGGAAAGATGGCCGAGAGGGTCTGGCAAAGGCCGATCCAGACAGCTTGCGGCAGCGACATCTCTTCCACGTGGCAGGTGCTCGCCTCGCGGCGGTCGCTCCAGGCATCGATGATCCACATCACGACGCCGCCGATCAGCAGCGCCAGGGCCATCACGTTCAAGCTGCCCAGGTTCTTCTCGCTCCACTTGTGCAGCAGCAGCGCCGGGGCCGAGGTGAAGGCAAAGGCGATGATGGTCAGCGAGATGGGGTGGTTCAGCCAGTTGCGGTCGCCGTTTTCGCCCTTGGGAAAGGTGCGCATGAAGTCGACAATCCGGCTCAGGAAGAGCAGCAGCAGCGCCAGGATGGCGCCCAACTGGATCACGATGGTGTACATCTTCCAGTAGGCGTCATCGAGCGGGATCTTCATCAACGCTTCGGTAATGCGCAGATGCGCCGTCGAGCTGACCGGCAGAAACTCGGTCAAGCCTTCCACAATGCCCAACAAAACGGACTGAAGATATTCGTTCAAGAAGCCTCCGAAGCGCAGTAAATTCCTTGCCGGCAATGGAACGCGGAAAACCCGCGCCGCTCACTCCCGGTCAATGCCGTAGACGGGAACGCCTTGATCCAATTTGAACACGAGCGCCGCGGCCCGGGCCGTGAAATCCGACTGGGGGAACTTCTCTTTTAACCGGGCTGCGAGTTCGCGGGCATGGTTGTGGGCCTCTTCGCTGCCCTTGTCGCTGCCGTCAGCGGCGAGCATATCGGTGAGCACCGCCTGGCGGTAGACGGCCTGGTAGAGGGCTTGCGCCGTACGCGGGCCATCGGGATATTCAGCCGCGTACTTCTCGTAGACCTCGGATTCTTTTTCAGGGCATTTGGGAGAGCCTTGCCAGTCGCCGCAGAGCTTGTTGTCGATGAGGTCAAAAGCGGCCAGATTGGCAGGGCGGGTGTGCGGATAGAGCTTGATGACCTTCTTCAGCTCGTCCTCGTCCATCTGGTCGCGCAGGTAGGGATCGCGCTCCCTGGCCGAGGGGCGCGAGGCAGCATCGGTCTTCTGCAACTGCCATAAAATGTCAGCCGAGCGCCATGCGGCTTCGCCGGCCAATGGCGAGTTGGGGAACATCTCGACCAGCCGGCGGTAAAGCAGCCTGGCGCTCTGCGCGGCGTTCACCGGGCCGCGCGGGTCGCTGGCCAGCGCTTCCTGGTTGGCTGCCTCGCCCATCAGCACCTGGTCGCCGCCCGGCGTGGTCTCGACGACGATTCCCCTGGCTTCCATCCAGCCGGAGATGGGCGGCGGCGTTTCGTCGTGGCCGAACTCGGGGGCGTCTTTCTGGCGCGCCTCCTGGATGTCTGTGTTGGCGTAAACGCGCAGCCAGGGGCCGCTCTTCTCGGCCACCACCATCTCGCGGCCAATCTGCACGCGGTCCACCTTCTGCGAGGATGTGTCAGGCGAGACGTAGAGCCAGGTCACGCGCAGGGCCGTGGCGCGAGGGCCTGCTATCGGCTTTTCGAGTTGCGGCTTCTTGTCGGCGAGGGCGGGCACAGTAGCACAGGCCAGGGCCAGGGAGAAGGCGAGAAATCGAGCGGCGAGTATGCGGGGAGCGAGATTGCGCGGCTTCATCACAGAGAGAATCATAGTAGAACGACGTCCAGTGGCGTTTTTGGCGAGCGAACGGGCAAGGTGATACATTGAATACATGTATTCCAGCGGGAGGTGAGAATGGCCACTTCAATCAGGCTTGCGCCGGAACTGGCGAACCGGCTGGACCGGTTGGCTGCCAAGACAGGGCGCACGAAGGCCTTCTATCTGCGGGAGATCATTGAAGGCGGAATCGCTGAGGCGGAGGAGTATTATTTGGCCGCCGAGACGCTGGGGCGGGTACGCAAGGGACAGGAGCGGGTGCACTCCGCGGCTTCAGTAAGGAAAGACCTTGGCCTGGACGATTGAGTACGCTGAAACCGCGAAGAAGCAACTGCGAAAACTGGACAAACTTGAGGCTCAACGCATTGTTGACTTCATGGATGAGCGTGTTGCGCCAAGCCAGAATCCGCGTGGGATCGGCAAAGCGCTGAAGGGGTCTTTGGGCGATCTTTGGCGCTACCGGGTGGGCGATTTTCGGATCATTTGCGATCTTCAAGACGGGGTGCTGACGGTTCTGGTCTTGCAGATTGGCAATCGGCGGGAGATTTACCGGTGAACGATCAGGATTCGGTAAGGATTCCAGCGAGTTGGGCGGGGTCCACGTTGCCGCCGCTGACTACGGCTACAGCGGTGGCGTAACGCGGGAGTTCGGCTGCGTGGAAGAGGAGAGCCGCCGTGGCCACCGCGCCACTGGGCTCGGGAATGAGACGCGTGGCGGCGACAATGGCCCGCATGGCGGCGCGAATCTCAGCTTCGGTGACCGTGATGATGCCGTCCACAAAGGCCTGGATGTGGGCAAAGTTGCGCTGACCGACGCTCTGGGTGCGCAAGCCGTCGGCGATAGTGCGGCTGGTCATCTCTGCCGGCCACTCGACGACCTTCCCGGCGCGAAAGCTCTCAGCGGTGTCGCCGGCCAGCTCCGGCTCAACGCCGAAGACCTTTGTTTGGGGCCGAAGCTGCTTGACGGCCGCGGCCACTCCGCTCAGAAGGCCGCCGCCGGAGACCGGCGCGAGAACCAGGTCCACATCCGGCAGAGCCTCGACGATTTCAAGGCCGCATGTTCCCTGCCCTGCGATGATCTGTTCGTCGTCGTAGGGCGGAACGACCACATAGCCGTGCTCGCGGACCAGCCGCTCGGCCACGGCAAGGCGCTCGCTGGATGCCAGGCCAACGTCCACGATCTCGGCGCCCAGCGCCAGTGTGGCCTCGCGCTTGATGGCAGGCGCGTTCGAGGGCATCACGATGACGGCTTTGGCTCCCACCTCGCGCGCCGCGTAGGCCACGCCCTGGGCGTGATTGCCGCTGGAATAGGTGATGACGCCACGGGCGATTTCGCCTGGGGTGAGTTGGAGAATCTTGTTGGATGCGCCGCGGATTTTGAAAGCTCCGATGGGCTGGAGGCTTTCGGCCTTAAGCCAGATTTGCTTGCCAGTTCCGCGGCCGGAGAGGCCGGGAAAAGCGGCCTGAACAAGAGGAGTGTTCACTGCAATGTGCGCGATGCGCGCGGCGGCGGCGCGGATGGTTTCGAGATTGACCAGTTGATCTGTCATGGTTCCATTATCGGTCAGGTGGATGGAATCCTATCCTTGTGACAGAAACAAGTCGCAAGGATAGGGCATCCAGCTTTACTATGCGTGTGAGGCGCCGCTTTCCATGCGAATGAGATCGAAGCATATTGGCCGTTTTATCATTGCAACTTTATTCGGATTGCTAACAAGCGCGGCTGTTATTGGCATGGCTCAAGCCGGCAACCCCACACCAAATTACCCACCCCATCTGCCGTATAGCTTTGGCAACTTTGTTTGGTGGAGTGATGATGAATTGCGAGCTTTGCTGAAGAAGCGCATCCCGGGTCTGGGCGATGAGATAGCGCCCACAGGAACGGATGTGGGTCGAATGCGCGATGCTCTCAAGGCGTTGTTGAAGGAAAAAGGAATTGCGGCAGAAATTTATAGTGAAGAACCGTCGTACTTTGGATCGGCTCGTGATCCGGAAGCACCGGTTCCTTCCATTCAGTTCAGCATTCTTAATCCGCAAATCCTGTTGAACAAAGTTGCGCTAACGGTTGAGCCTGAAGACCTTGCTTCAAAGGTGCAAACTGATGGCCATTGGGGCGAAGGAAAGCCGTACAACGCGTTCGGAGACTGGTTCAGGCGGTCACGCATAAAGGAAGTTCTCCACGAAAATGGCTACCTTGATGCTCAAATTCAAATCAACCGCCTGCCGCCCAATAAGGATGGTGACCGGTATCAGGTTGGTCTCGCCGTAACTGTTATTGCCGGGCCTCAATACCATGTCTCGTCTATCACTGCAGATGGTGGCCCACTTCTCGCTGGAATGGATTTGTCGCGATTCTTCCAAATGAAGGAGGGAGACGTTCCGGGGCACTATCCTTTGGCCGGTTTGGCGAGTCAGTTGCGGGAGTTCTATCTGCACTTTGGATACGCCGATGTAGAGATCCAGAACGTGCCCGTTCTGGACCGGGATCATGCTTTGGTTTCGTACCACTTGGACGTGATTCCGGGGCCGGTCTATCATCTTCGAAGCGTTACTGTTGAGAATCTCAATGCCGGACAAGAGAGCAAGGTAAGACAGTTACTGGGCATGAAGCCGGGGGATATTTATCTCGATGAGGCAATAACAGATCTCTATCACAAGATTGCAAATGAACCTCTGGTCAAAGGTTATAGTTTCGGATTCGGTCCAAAAAGAGACAAAAACGCAAATGTTATCGATTTATCTCTGAGTTTCTTCAAGGAAGGCGGAGAAAGCGGCGTGACGATCAGGTGAATGACAAGTAACCGGGTTTTTTCGACTTCGCTGCACTTCGCTCAGGATGGCAGCTTTTTGTGGGTCGAATATGACTGTGCTCAGAAGATGTAAGAAACACTACAAGGCTGTAGATCATTTGAGATATCCCACCTTAGCGGCAAAAACAAAGACGCCACGAAGGTGGGGCACCCGGTTCCTATGGCTAACGAAGGTTGCTGTGGTCGTCAGATCTCCAGAATTACCGGCATAATCATCGGCCTTCTTCCGGTGGTCTTCTGGATCATGCGCTTCAGCTCGACGCGGACCTTTTCCTTGACCATGCCATAGTCGGTTCTTTCCTCGCCGCTGAGGCTGTGGAGGGTTTTGAGAACCACTTCGCGGGCCTCTTCTGTGATGTCTCCGGCGCCGAAGCCGCGCATGACAATCTCGGGGGGCTGGTCCAGCTTGCCCAGGCGCTTGTTGATCGCCAGGATGACCAGAACCATGCCATCTTCTGAGAGAACGCGCCGGTCGCGGAGAACCAGATCCTCGACAACATCGGTGGAGGAGCCGGAGTCGATCAGCACCCGGCCGGTCGTCACCTTGTCCTTCTTATGCGCGTCCTTCTTGTCCAACTCCAGCACGTCGCCGTCTTCGATGACAATGGCGTGCTCCACGGCACCTGTCTCCATGGCGATGTTTGCGTGGCGGCGCAGGTTGCCGTAGTTGCCGTGGACGGGGATGAAGAATTTGGGCCGCACCAGGTTGATGAGCAGGCGCATCTCTTCCTGGCTGCCGTGGCCACTGACGTGGATCAGGCCGTTCGAGCCGTTGTCGTAAATGACGTTGGCGTCGCGGCGGTAGAGGTGGTCAATGACCCGGAAGATGCTTTTTTCATTGCCGGGAATGACGCGCGAACTGAGGACCACGGTGTCGCCCGCGTCGATGTGGGCGTGCTTGTGATTGTCCACCGCGGCGCGGCTCAGCGCGCTCATCGGCTCGCCCTGCGTGCCGCTGATCAGCAGCATCAACTGCTCGGGCGGGTAGTCGCGCATCTGGCTGGGATTGATGATGAGTCCCTGGGGAATATCGATATAACCCAGGTCCTGCGCAATCTCGGTGCTCTCCATCATGGAGCGGCCGATAACGGCCACCTTGCGGCTATGGGCGCGGGCCAGCTCCAGCGCGATGCGGATGCGGTAGATGGACGAGGAGAAGCAACTGAAGAAGAGCTTCTTTTTGGTGCGCGAGAAGATCTCGTCGAGGCGCGGAATGACAGCTGATTCGCTCGGCGTATAGCCGGAGCGCTCGACGTTGGTCGAGTCCTGCAGAAGGGCCAGAACGCCGCGCTTGCCGTACTCGGCAAAGGTATGCAGGTCAAAAAGCTTGCCGTCGAGCGGGGCGAGGTCGATCTTGAAGTCGCCGGTGTGGATGACGACGCCGACCGGGGTCTCGATAGCCAGCGAGACGGCATCCACCAGCGAGTGGGTGACGTGGATCGGCTCGATGGTGAATGGGCCGATGGTGAACTTTTCCTTGGGAACGATTTCGATCAGCTCGGTCTCGTCCAGCAACTGGTTCTCTTCGAGGTTGCCTTCGACGTAGGCCAAAGTGAACTCGGTGGCGTAGACGGGAACCTTGATTTCGCTGAGAATCCAGGGCAGGCCGCCGATATGGTCCATGTGGCCATGGGTGAGGATGATGGCACGGACATGGGCTTTGTTTTCAACCAGGTAAGAGATATCGGGGACAACGATATCCACTCCCAGCAACTCCGACTCCGGGAACATCAGCCCGGCGTCGATCACGATAATGTCGTCTTCCCAACGGAGCGCCAGGCAATTCATGCCAAACTCGCCAAGTCCGCCCAGGGGAATGATTTTCAGTTTTTTCGTATGCATCTGTCACCTTCGATGCTACCACCACCTGCGGTGGGGCCAACCGCCTTCGGCTGGTCCGCGCCAAAAGAAAGCGCGGGATAAGAGGTCGTTACAGACAAATACTTAGAGAATTTTCGCTTCACATCTTTACATCAAGAGTGCATGGAAGGTGGCTGCATGGATTCTGTAAACACCAGAATCGAAAATGCTGTAGCCGGCAAAAGGCTAGTTCTCGAACTACATCCAGCTCTCGCGCCCTTTTCCCGGCGCGGACTGACCGAAGGCTTCTACCCCACCGCAGGTGGCTCTCCTGGAAAACGGACGCCGAGAGCGACGCGGGCGGATTCGAGCAAGCGGGCCATTCCGAGCGAAAGACTGTGCGGGATCACCGGGCTTTCGCGTAGGCCATGGCGGATCAGATCGCAGAAGTGGGCGGTTTCATAGTTGAAGCCGCCAGCCTCGAAGGGCTCGTCGAGCTCCACCCGGCGGCCGCCGATATAGTGCACAGTGGCGCGGCGCGGGTTCCACCAGTTGGCGTGGACAAGGACGTAGCCGCGCGGGGCCGAGAGCAGGGCGTCGCCGCAACTGAGCAGGTCAAGGCCGGTATGCAGTTGGGCCATGCCGCGCTCGTGCTCGGTCTGGAAGAGCGCCAGCGTGTCAACCCCCGCAGCTCCCACCCGGCCCATGGTCTGCACCCGCTTCAGCTCGCCCAGCCAGTCCAGGGCCAGAAAGGCCTCATAGGGTCCGATGCCCATAATGCCGCCGCCGCCCAGTTCGGGAAAGTGCAGCGGATACTCCGGGGGAAGGGTGGCATCGGCGTGCCCGGCGCGGACGAAGCCCACCGGGCCGATGGGGTCTGCCGCCAGGTGTTCGCGCAGCCGCCGGTAGAGCGGGAAGAAGGGCGGCTTCATGGCCTCCATGAAGAGGCGGCCGTGGCGTCGGGCCACTGCCAGCACTTCAGCCACCTGGCGTTCGTTGAGCGCCGCCGGCTTCTCGCATAGAACGTGTTTGCCGGCTTCGAGAGCCTGAATGCAGATTGCCGCATGGCTATCTGGATGGGTGGCGACATAGATTGCGTCCACATCGGCGGCTAAAAGCTGCTCCAGCGAGTCGAGCGCCTGAGGCGCGCCAAACCTGAGCGCATAAGCGCGAGTCTTTTCGCTATTGCGGCCCCAAACCGCATCGAGTGTGGCGCCCTGGACGGCGCGCAGGCCTTCGGCAAAGCGAGCGCCCGCGCGGCCGGGGCCGACGACACCCCAGCGGATCGGTTGCGTACTTCCAACTTGAGTCGGCATGGTTTTCAAACAGTCCATGGTCCGTCCTGCGCCCTTTTTGAGGGAAAATTGCGCAGAATAAGCCTCGGCCTGCTGGTGAACTCCTCAGGCTGTATGCAGACGAATCCTAGTGTATCCCTTTGACGATGAAGTGCGGTCCGTGGCTCGGACGAGCTGTCAGATGAGTGAAGCTTTACGCTTTTACGGCCCTACGGCAGGAGAAGAGTTGAAAATATCTCTTTCTGGCTGTCTCCCGCGTTATATGCCTAAGTGCAGTTAAATCAACGTGGATCTGAGCCGCCGAGGTACGAAGTTAATGCCAAGGCAGCCCGATTGGCCCCGTCAATCCAAAAAAAAGGTGAAAAAGCAGCGCCCCGATGCCGATAGTTTGACCGCCAACACCGAACAAGGGGAGCGCTGGCTCCTGCCGACTGCGGGCACTTTGATGCCCATGATGCCCATTACGAGCATGGATTTGTGCAGCCCTCGCGGAGATTGCAATCGAGCACCCTTGTGATGGGATCGATGATCATGGGTGAGGAACCGACTACAAACGAGGAGCCGAAGACATATGAGGAACTTCGGCACAGTCCTCGTCTTGAATGTACAGGCATTGCCGGCGTCCAGAAGCTGCCTGCTGAAAATGGACCCTGCCCTGCCAGAATTGTGAATTTAAGCCTGGGCGGATGCTTGATGGAATTGCAGAGACCTCTATGTCTCGCCTTGGACGAGATGGTGGAGTTGATCTTCAACGTCAACCACCTTCCCTTCCACGTGCGGGGGAAGGTGAGGGCAATTCGATCGGAGAAGCTGGTAGGGTTTCAATTTCCTCAACTGAATGAGAGAGTTCGAAGGCAACTTCACGACCTGGTCGGAGAGCTGATTGAGCATCTTTCAAAGCTCCATCGGGAGAGCCTTGTGAAGCATCCTCATGAAGCCGCGGCTCCGGCGGGCCACAGTGCTGGCGCCTATCATCCAATCAAACCCGCCGGAGGCCCACAGGGCGATGCGGTCCATCATCCGGCCCAACACGGACGATGGTTCTGAGAGCTTTCCGCCAGACTGCGGATGCTTTCTCCTCTCGATGGCAGAAGTTCCCTATTTGATTCCTTTGGCATTGAAGTACGGTCCGTACTCCCTGTCAGAGCCTTGAATATGGTCAGTCAGCCAGTTCTTGAGAAAGTTCAGGGTTTCGAGCGAAAGTTCGATCGACTGGCCGCTTTCGAAGCGGGACTGCAGATTCATGACCCGTCTGGACAGGCGGTAGTGTTCAGCCTTGTGCGCCTCGCCGCCCGGAAAGCCGGTTTGGGCGAAGAGCCTCTCCTCCCGGCCAAAGTGAATCCTGGTGTACCTCGACAAGCCTTCAATTACGCTTTCGAGGGCTGCCCTGGCATGGCCAGCCTCGATTCCGTCATGCAACTCGTTCAACATCGCGATCAGCGTCTTGTGGTCGTCGTCCAGCACTTTGACGCCAACGCTCATCTCCTCGATCCAGGTCATCAATGGCATTTGCAGCGCTTCCTTTTGGATTCATCTTGGGCTCGGAAACCGTGCAAAGAGGCTTTGCAGTACGTTAGAGCAAATCCAGAGGAGCCGTGCCGAATCAACGATGCCGAGAGTCGCCGCAGCCTGAGGGCCGCGCCGGCTTCACAACATTCGCTTCCTGGTACTTCATTCCTGGTCTTGCCATGGGCCTGCCACTTTCTCGCATGCCTGTGCGCTGATAAAACTCCCTGATCCCGCAGTCTCCCTAGGACTATCGGCGAGCGCAGTTAAAAATTACAGAACGATGAGTCTGTAAAGTCCTGCTGAGGTTTACTAACGTAACAAGTCTTCGAGTGTTGTAGACAGGTCGGTTTTCTCGTCGCGATATTTCACGATCACGGGGGCATAGAGGCTCAAGCCCCATTCCTGACCTTTGCCTTTGCTGACGGCGCGGGAGCCGGGGACCACCACGGCATTTTCGGGGATGATGAGCGGCATTTCGGCGGTGGCGCGCAGGACGGCGCCGTTGACCAGATCGAAGACCGGGGTTCCGCGCGTGAGGATGGTTCCAGCAGCCAGTACTGCGCCCTTGCGCACGATGGCGCCCTCGTAGACGCCGCAGTTTCCGCCCACGAGCACGTCGTCCTCAATGACTACCGGGCTGGCGTTCACCGGCTCCAGCACGCCGCCGATCTGCGCCGCGGCGCTCAGATGGACGCGCTTGCCAATCTGGGCGCAGGAGCCGACCAGAGCGTGCGAATCCACCATCGTGCCTTCATCGACGTAAGCCCCGGCGTTGATGTACATGGGCGGCATGCAGACAACGCTGCGGGCCACATAAGCTCCGGCGCGCACCGAAGAGCCGCCGGGAACCACGCGCACGCCGTCACCCGCGCCAAAATGACGAACCGGAAAGGTGCCTTTGTCCACAAAGGAAAAGCCAGCGGCGGAAAACTCGTCCAGCACGCCCAGGCGAAAGCCCAGCAGAATGCCCTGCTTGACCCAGGCGTTGACACGCCAGCCGGACGGCGAGGCGGCATCGGGCGAGGCGGCGCGCGCCTCGCCGCTTTCCAGAGCCGCCCTGAGAAGCAGAAAGGCTACCATGGCGGAGTCGTCCCCGATGGCGCCGGAACCTGCGGCAAAGTAACGCTCAATGGTGTCTTGCAGTTGGATGATGGTCATTGCACCCTGAGTTTATCAACAGACGGGGAACAGGGACCAGGGAAGGCGGGACGCTACTCTCCCGTGCCATGCAGCCGCGCGGCTTGCGGGCGCTTGGATCTCAGGCCGCGGCCTCGGGAGGCAGCTTGACACCTGCCTGCCCGTTCAGGCGGACCGGCCGCAACCTGAAAGAGTTGTTTCCCTGCGGGATCATTGCCAGCGGGATGGGCGTTCGATCCTGCTTGGCATGCATGTGCCGGGACTCCAGCCATGCACACAAACGCGGATCGAAGATCTCCGGCTCGCCCTTCCAGAAATCGGGCTTCAAGCCGCACTCAATCTGAAGATGATCCAACAGCAACTCAATGCTCGCAATCCGCTTGGGAAAATAGCGGCGGACATTGTTCGCGCCTACGTGAAGCCCGGTGACTCCGCGTCCCCTGCTTTGTGTCTTGACAACCATACTTACCCGCCGTTCAACGTTGGATGAGGCCAGTGTAGGAAGTACAGCCGGAGAAAACTCGTAAAAGATGCATGAATCCGCGGCACGGATTCCTCATTTGAAGCTGATCGACCAGAAAACCATTTCGGGAACCTCCGAAAAGTCCTGTCTGTGAAGCCGCATTCCCCCTGTGGGCTAAGGTCCGCGCTGGTTTTGCGGATTGCGTCGTGGCAAAAGCCGCGCCATTTCAAAGCATCGACAGTTTTCAGAAATACTTTAAAAATCGACGTAGTTTTCTCTCCGCACTCTTATGGTGCGTTCCAGTCTTTTGTTTTCCACAGGGCATCCTCGGTTTTATTCATAAACGAAGGGCTTGCTATGCAGGATGAAGAAACAATAAACAACGGATGAAAACAGCCCGGCGAAGTTTCCAGGCTGGAAATCCAGCCGGGAAGCGCATCTGCTTACGGCCGGGCCCTTTGCTGCATTGCTACGGCTGCGTGAGACTCCAGCCTTCAGGCCGGCGCGTGAGTTCAAACTTCGACCCGAAGCCTCTCGCGTTGTCGATGTAGCGGATGAAATCGGGATGGAATGCATACAAGACGCTTCGGCGAATCGCCAGGCGAAAAACCCGCCCAATCTTGAATCGCTCGCAGTACGCCTGGATCAGCGCGGCGCGGCGCTCCGGTTCGGTTACTTCGCTTACCAGCCCGCGCATCTGTACGCCACGGATCTCTCTCCAGTTTGCGACGCAGCGGTAGACGGTTGCGGCCGCACTGGGCGTTCGCTTCAGGTTCAGGCTGTGCATGCTGCCTGGGGAAGAGAGCCAGTAGAGCGAGAGTTCTTGATCCACGATGTAGAAAAGGGGCGCTACACATGCTTCGCCGTTTTCGCCAGCGGTGGCCAGCGACAGGGTGCTTTGTTCGCGGAGGAGCGCGGCAATCACGTCCAGTTGTTTCTGTATGCCCTTCTTCATTGTTCGCCCAGATTATATTCGCGTCCGGATGGCTGCCCGGCTCAAGGCATTCATCTTATACTCCAGGCTCTTCCGCTGGAAATGAGAAGAGGCAGCCCGGAGTTTGGGCTGCCTCTTCTTGTGCTACCGAATCCGCGGGTTTGCGGTTTACGGCAGATAGTAGCGGAAGCTGGTCCAGAACATGTTGTCGATGCCCTTGGCGCCGATTCCGGAAGCGCCCGACCAGCCTTCGCGGACCGCGTAGCCATACTGGATGCTCTGGCGCAGGCGGCCCCTGTCGCCCTTGTAGAGGTCATACCAGTAGCCGCCGGTGATCTCCTGCACGTCGCGGGTTTGCGCGCCGCAGGAGCCGCCGGGGTAGTAGCCCGTGGAACTGCCGTTGTAGCCGGGGTTGGTGGTGGTATTGCAGCTTGAATTCGACAGAAGCCTGGAGCCGTAACCCACGGCAGCGGCGGAAGGAGCCTTCCAGGTGCCACCCCACACGCCGCTTGCATTCTGCGCGGCGCTGGGCGCGCCCAGCGTAGTGGCGCTGGCGTTGGCGTAGTCCTCGCGGCCGGCATAGTCGCCGCCGTAGTTGAGGTAGATGGTAAGGCGAGTCGTCGGCGCGGCTTCAACGGTCAGCAGGCCGCTGACGTTATGGATGGGCTTGATGGATCCGGTGGAGTCGGCCGTAACGTCGGCCAGCGTGGAGTCGCCATAGCGGCCCATGCCGGGTCCGAAGAGACCCTTGGCGCCGAAGGTGAGTTTGTTGGCCAGAACGGGAACGCGGGCGCTGGCGCCCAAGCCACCGAGGGTGATGCTGTTGGAGACCGCGCCAGCCGAGGTCAGTGCGGGCGCTACAACCGTGCCGGAGACGATGTCTTTCAGGCCGCCATAGAGATTGCTGTTGGTGGTTTCGCCGGGGTAGATGGTCTCGTGGGCAAAGCCCGCGATGCCAAAGATCTCGTAGTGGCCGATTCCCGGATCAAAAGCCGCCTTTACCAGCACATCGGGCGCCTGGTTGAAGGAGATGTTGGTGACGTTGGCGCAGGAGTTTACCGTCTTGTAGACCGGAACGGCGATATTGACGGTGTTGCCGGCCGAGTCTGTCTCAACCTGGTTGGTGTAGTTCACGATCGAGGTCGAGGGCGAGCAGGCGCTGATGGCGGCGTTGTAGTTGCCGCCGTTGGCGCCGGCGCTGCCCAGCACGGCATAGGGTTCGTTGCCGGCCAGCGAAGCGGTATAGAGCAGTTGCGGATTCTCAACCGCAACGCCGAAGGCCGCCTTATCGAAGCTCTTGACCACGCGGAAGCCGTACTGGCGGGTCCACACGAAGCCCGGGACGTAATTCGGATCGATGGTCAGCGGAGTCAGGATGTCGCTGGGAGAACTGGGAATGCCCTTCCTGCCTTCAGTGGCCAGCGACCACAACTGCCCGCCGGCGACCTTCAAGCCGCTATTGGTCTCGGCCTGCGCGTAGAGGATGCGCTGACGCAGCACATAGCTATTGGATTGGTTGTTGTTCGAGGTGATGCCGGTGCCCAGGAAGTCAGCCTCGTAGTAGCCGCGCACTGTGCCCCAGTTGGTCTTTCCCTCGGCCAGCATGGTGATGCGCGACTGGCGTGCGGAGCCGTAAAACTCGCTCAGTTTGTAGGCGTCGGCGCCTTCGTAAGGAAGGGAGCTGAAGGCGGTGGGAATGTCGCCGCCGGTGGCCTTGGTGCGGTCAACAGTTTCGGCCGCTACGAAGCCGCCGGGCGTGATGTTGATCCCCTTGTAGTGCAGAACGTTGGGGTTGGCGATCTCCTTCTTGATCTTGGCCGTCTCATCGGAGACCGTGGTGGCCAGCGAAGCCTGATTGCCCTTCAGGTCGGTTACGGTGGACTGCAGAGTGGTGACGGCTGCCGCGTTGTCGCTCACTGCCTGCTGCTGGGCCGAAGCGTCCGCTTCTGCCTTGGCTGCGGTGGCCTGAGCGGCGGCTGCCGCCTGCTGGGCCATCTTCAACTGCGCATCCTTCTCGGCCAGGCTGGTCTTCAGGCTGTCGATCTGACCCTGCAGTTCCTGGTGCAGCGCCTGAATCTGTTCTTCCACCGAGGGCGAAGGAGGCATCTTTTCCTTCTTGGTTGACGTGTGTTTCTTCACCGGAGTTTGGGTTTCGCTTGTTTGTCCATAGGCAGCGACAACACTGACCGCCAGGATTGCCGCGGCTGCGATATTGCGTCTGAAATTCATTGGGCCTCTCATTTTCCTCTCGAATCGGGTTGAACCGTGGCTGCACTCGCTTTGCATGTCGAGCACCCTCTATCCCGCATCCCGGAGATCCTCAACATAAAGCCGAATCGTGTCCCTACGGGCGTGCGGAGTGTTGATCGGCGGCCGGAAAAGTGAACCCGCGCAAGCGCAGCTTTCACCGGCCGCTTCCGATTTCAAGACTCGCAGAAGAATATGAATATTTAACTAATTCATACAAATTTAACAATGCTACTAACTCTTGCGCCTGGTTTAGGTACGGCTATATATTCATCTCCTTTTAACATAAAATGTTCTACTGAATTGATAGGGGCTTGGATAAGTTCAAGCGCCTATGGGCGCGGCGCTTGAGTCTTATTCCCGGATGCAGCATCCTCTTTGCCCGCGCTGAGCAGGTTAGCCAGCAGACGATAAGGTCCGGGCACTAACTCGGGAAACTGGCGATAGAGTGCATAGGCGGCATAGATATAGGTTCCCTTGCCCGGATGCGCCACAACGAGTCCGCCGCGCTGCGGGTCCTGGCCGGGATCGGCGGTTTCGGTCAGCGCCGCGTAACCGGGGTCCCAGCTATCGAGGAAGGAGTGGCCGCGCTCCTCGACCCATCCGTCAAAATCCGCCGCGGTGATGGCATTGGGCCAGTTGAGCAGAGGATGGGCCGGGTCCAGCAACTTCACCGGCGCGGCCTCGTCCACCACGCGCTCCGGAGTGCGTCCCAACGAGAGGGGCAACGGCGCGGGAAAGTTGGCGCTCTGGTACTGGACAACCAGCGTTCCTCCGCGGCGGACAAACTCGTCCAGTCTCGGCTGGGCCGCGGTCAGTTCGGGACGCGCGGAGTAGGCGCGAATGCCGATGACAATTACGTTCCACGCAGAGAGGTCACCAGCAGTCAGCTCGGCCGCGGTGAGCAGGTGCGGCGCAACGCCCAGGCCTTCGATCGCCTCGGGAACCCGGTCGCCCGTACCCATCACATAGCCGATGCGCAGTCCCGGCGCCAGCTTCACATCCACCTCGCGGGTTCTCAACTGAGCCTGCCGGTATAGGTTGTAGGGGCGCAACCCAGTGTAGCCCACGCTCTGCCAACCGGTGCTAAAAGTCTGGCCGGCAGAACGCGCTACGGCCTGCAATCCGTAGAAGCCGGCTGCGGCCCTGTCCGGTGTGACGGAAAAGAGGATTGGTTCCGTATCCCCGGCGCTGTCGCGATGAAACTTCGCCTCGGCCGGCTCGGAATGCCAGCCGACGGGCAACTCCAGCACGACCGTTCCCTCGGCTGCGGATTCCGTGTGCACTGTTACCTTGACCGGCAGAGCGCTACCGTCGAGTGGCAGAATGCGCGCCTCGGGCTCCATGCGCACGCCGATAGCGGGGGTAACGACCAGCGGCTCATAGACGCCGCCCACGCCAGGAACGCGCTGCATGGTCTGCACCACTTGGCCAACGCGGATGGGAAGGCCGTCGAAGGTGAACTCCGCCCAGGCTGCCAGCGGATAAGGCGCGAACGACCGCAAGCGCGACTGCGGCTGGGTGAGGTCATAATACGGCTGCTCGATGGAGGGGCGCGTGAAGTACGGCTGAGTGGGCAGAACATTTTCCGCTGCTGTTACGCGGAAGACGGGGTCGGCCGCCGGGGCTGCGGGATCAAGTTCAACTGTTGTGTTCTCAGAGTTCCAGGAATCGCCGCTGCGGCTCTCTAACCAGACCCGGTCGAGCTTTGTCTCCGCTGTGGCCTGCGCGGCGTGAACGCGGACTTTGAACTCCTCGCCCTGCGTCACGCTGCGCGGTGTTTCATCGGCCGATCCGCCACGAAATGGGCCGCCCTGAACGCTGTCCGCCTTGGTGGTGAAAGCGACGAGGTCGAAACCGAGCAATTCCTTCAGCGCCGATTGAAACGCGTCGATCTTTGCGTCCAGTGCGAAGAGCAGTGCGGCTTTGGCTCGTGCATCCAGGCCGTCGGTGGCAACTTGCGCGCGCAGGTTGAGGGTTGCGCGGTAGATAGGGGCGAGTTTGCGGGCGGCCTGGACGGAAGAAAGTATCTCAGTTTGCGGCACGGCTGAAGTCGTGCCACGACACAGTGCGGATTTTACCTGTTGGATTCCGGTGTCAATCTGTTGCAGGCCGGCGGAGAGCCATTCGGGCGGGTTGCCTTTGACCAGCGAGGTCAGTCCCGCGATGTTGGTATCGATGTTGACCTTGTTGTTATGGAAGAGATCGTTGTTGCTTGAAGCCGTTCCCGGCTTGGCTGCCGCCTCTGGAGAAACGGCCCAGAGGTGATAGCTTGTCGTGGCCGGTCCGCTGAGCGCGGGGTTCGCGCCGCCGTTCTGCGTCTTTTGCTGGCCCCACCCCTCGCGCGCAATCTGCACATAGCTGCGGCCCAGCAGAGGGTCCAGCGTGCCCACGGGAATCGTCACATCGGCTGGAAGTGCGCCCTCGCTCCATTCGCCGGTGACGTAGTTTTTGAAGCGCGCCGGAGCCCACCTGCCGGTGGCATAGTCGAACATGCCCTTTTCAGTGATGGGCGCAAAGGGAACCATCGAGTAGACAGCCAGCGGCTGCCAGGGCTGCAATCCATCTTTCAATTGCTCGGGAAAGACGTTGGGATCGCCAGCCGCCTTGAAGACCTCCTGCGCAATCTCGCCGGAGACCTGGTGGTGGCCGTGGCCGTCGGTAACACCGCCGACGAAAGTGGAGACGATGATCTGCGGCCGCTCGCGGCGCACGGCCAGCACAGCGTCATAGAGCACGCGCTCGTGGCCCCAGCGGGCAAAGGCCTCCTCTTGCGTTTTGGAGAAGCCAAAGTCCGCTTCCGTGCCCCAGAGCTGCTTGACGCCGTAGAATTCGCTGGCACGCAGCAGCTCATTGGTGCGGATCAGTCCCAGCGCATCGTCGGCATCGGCCGACATGGCGTTCTGCCCGCCCTCGCCACGAGTGAGCGTCAGCAGCGTGGCGCGCACGCCCAGACCGCGGCTAAGGTAGGTCAGCAGCGCGCCGTCCTCGTCGTCAGGGTGAGCCACGATCATCATCACGCTGGCGGTTGTCGAGAGGCGCTTGAGGGATTGTTCGAGAGCTGCCTGGCCGCGGTCTTCGGGCAGAGGCAGGGCGATCTCGCTCGGCTCGGGAAGAGGAATGGACGCGAACTCGCGTACGGCTGATGCGGGCTGCTGGGTAGGCTGCTGCGCGGCTTTTTGCGCCGTCTCTTGTGCTGTAAGGCAAAGTGCCCCTGACAGAATCAGCCCGGCAAAAACCGCGCCCGTCACTGCTCGTTGAACTCTCTCGGCAAAAAACATGGTTGCCGTCAGTGTACAATCCGGGGAGCGAATCAGCTTCATGACTCACCCCCAGCCCACCTCCGCCAGCACCACAACGCTTCAGCGCCGCATCGGGCTGCGCTCGGCGGTGGCCTTCAACATGCTGGAGATGATCGGCGTGGGGCCGTTCATCACTCTGCCGCTGGTGATTGCCGCGGCGGGCTACCGGCTCTCGGTGTGGGCGTGGGTGCTGGGTGCGGCCATCGCCGTGGCCGATGGACTGGTGTGGGCCGAGCTGGGCGCTGCCTTTCCGCGCGCTGGCGGTTCCTATGCTTTTTTGAGGGAGATCTATGGGCCCGAGCGCGCCGGGAACTGGTTGAGCTTTCTCTACGTCTGGCAGGTGAGCTTCACCGCGCCGCTGTCCATCGCTTCGGGATGCATCGGGCTTTCGAGCTTCCTGGCATGGTTCTGGCCGGGGCTTGACGCGGCTCCCATTGCCGGCTTGCCAGTACTGCACTACTCGAACTTTGCCGCCGCCGGCGCGTGCCTTCTGGTGACGGCGCTTCTCTATCGCAATCTGAGTTCCATTACGCGGCTGGCCTGGGTACTCTTTGCCGGAGTGCTGGCGGCTATCGCCGGGGTTATCGTCTCGGGCTTTGCGCACGGGCACTGGCAGATGCCCGCGACGCCTGCGCAGTCTGTGGCGCTGGCGCTGGGCGGCCTGGCTCAGGCTACGCTCATCACCACCTACGACTACTGGGGCTACTACAACATCTGCTTCCTGGGCGGCGAAGTGCGACGGCCCGAGAGGACGATTCCGCGCGCCATTCTGCTTTCAGTGCTCTTTGTCTCGGCGTTTTACGTGGCCATGAACATGGCCGCGCTGCCTTCGATGCGCGATGCCGCATCGCATGTCGCCGCCGGGGCTGCGGTCCGGTTGCAACTGGTGGCCGACATCGCCAACTCCGCCTTTGGCAGCATGGCAGGCCACCTGATGGCCGCGCTGATTGTCTGGACGGCCTTCGCCTCGGTCTTCTCGCTGCTGCTCGGCTACTCCCGCGTGCCCTACGCCGCTGCGCGCGACGGCAACTACTTCCGAGTACTGGCCGCCGTTCATCCCAGGCACGGAATCCCGCATCGGTCTCTTATTGCACTGGGACTGGTGGCCGCCGCTTTCTGTTTCTTTTCGCTGGTGCAGGTGATTACGATGCTGGTGATTACGCGCATCCTGCTTCAATTTCTGCCGCAGCAGGTGGGAGTGATGCTGTTAAGGCTCCAGCGGCCGGAGTTGGCGCGGCCCTTCCGCATGCCGCTCTATCCGCTGCCTCCGCTGGCCGCTATTGCGGGCTTCGTTTTCATGCTCGCCAATCGCAGTCACGCCCTGGGTGAACTGGCCGTGGCGGCAGGAATCGCGATCTCGGGGACGGGAATCTATCTCTTTCGCGCACGGCGGATGGGCCAGTGGCCGTTTGCGCGAGTCAATTGAGGCGGGCATCGAGCAGCAGGCGAAGAGGCCGATCGTTAATACTGATCTGAGGCGCGTGCCGCATCCAAGGCAGATTCCCGGCTGAATCGGCGCTCTGCATTTTGTTCCAGGAGAATTCACCAATGAAAGCATTTAATTCGATGCGTCGCGATTTTTTGCGCACGGGCAGTTTCGGCATCGCGGCGGCAGCCATTCCCGCGGCTTCGTTTGCAGCCCAGGCCCAGAGCGGCGCCACGGCAACCGCGGCGGCACCAGTCATCTTCGACGTGCGCAAGTACGGCGCAGCGGGGGATGGAAAGACGCTGGATACGGCGGCTGTGAACCGCACAATCGAAGCGGCGGCGGCAGCGGGCGGCGGTGTGGTTGTCTTCCCTGGAGGATCGTATCTCTGCTTCTCGATCCGGCTGAAGAGCCATGTACACCTGCACCTGCTCGAAGGAAGCGCCATCGTAGCTGCCGACTCGCCGCTGCCCGGTGACCTGACCGGCTACAACGGCGGTGTCTACGATGCGGGCGAACCGAATACAGCCTGGGATGCTTATCAGGATTACGGCCATAACCACTGGCACAACTCGCTGATCTGGGGCGAAGACCTTCACGACTTCAGCATCACGGGCGCGGGGCTGATCTGGGGAAGAGGGCTCTCGAATGGCCGCGGACGCAAAGGGGACGGCGCGCCCTTCAAGGCCGAGCAGGCAGGCGTGGGCAACAAGGCCATCGCGCTGAAGAATTGCCGCAACGTGCTCTTGCGCGACTTTTCAATTCTCAAAGGCGGCCACTTCGGGCTGCTGCTGACCGGCGTCGATAACCTGACCATCGACAACCTCAAGATCGATACGGATCGCGACGGCATGGATATCGATTGCTGCCAGAACGTGCGCGTCTCCAACTGTACGGTCAACTCGCCGTGGGATGACGGTATTTGCCCGAAGTCGAGTTATGCCCTGGGTTATGCGCGGCCTACCAGGAATGTAACCATCTCCGATTGCTGGGTAACTGGAACGTACGAGCTGGGCTCGGTGCTGGACGGAACCTTCAGGAAGTCCCCCGCCGACGCGCCCGTTTGGCGCACCGGCCGCATCAAATGCGGCACGGAATCGAATGGCGGCTTTATCAACATCACCATCACAGGCTGCGTCTTTGAAGGCTGCCAGGGCATCGCGCTGGAGACGGTGGACGGCGCGCTGCTGGAGGACATTGCCATCACCAATACAACCATGCGCGACCTTGTTTCTGGGCCAATCTTCATGCGGCTCGGATCGCGACTGCGCGGCCCGAAAGAAAGCTCAAAGGTGGGGACTCTCAAGCGCATCCTCGTCAGCAATCTCACCTGCCACAATGCGCCGCTGAATGTCAGCTCGATACTCAGCGGCATTCCCGGCTATTCAATTGAAGACGTAAAGCTCTCCAATATTTACATTGAGACAGTGGGCGGCGCGCCGGCCGAGGCAGCCCGCGTGCAGCCGCCGGAGCTTGAGGCCGGTTACCCGGAGCCTGGCATGTTCGGAACCACGCCGGCGTCCGGATTCTTCCTGCGGCACGTGCGCAATGTGGAGATGAGCCATGTGGAGATAGCAAGCGCCACGCCCGACGCGCGGCCGGCGTTTTATCTGAGCGATGTGCAGCGCGCGGATTTCTTCGCCGTCACAGCGCCGCGTGGGGCCGAGGGTGCTTTCGCATTGCACGATGTAAAGGACCTGCGCATCGGCTGGAGCCGCGCAGCCGCGGATGCGAACCTGACAAGCGTCGATCACAGGATGCTTTAAGAGGCGGGAAGGGCTACGCCGGATGAGTTATTGATTCTGAGGCTTGTCCGGCGGAGCCAGCGCCAGTTGTATTTGCAGATCGTCCATATCGGTCAGCACCGTGATGGGAAGCTCCTTATCCGCGTAGCGGCGAGCGGTATTGGTCTTGGCGACCGCGGCTCCCGAATCGCCGGAGCCCGGCTCGGAGTTCTTTTGTTCCGCGTCCTGCGCGCCCGCGACCAGAAGAATGTATTTTCCTTCAGGAACATACTGGAAGGAAAAGCTCCCGTCCTCGGCCAGCGAAACTTCTCGCGCTTTCTCCCGGTCATCGGCATAAAGCAGGTCTACTGGACCGTTGACCATTGCATGACCGTCTGCAACGGCTGTCACGCTTCCCGCGACGGTATGCAACCCGGAAAGAGGAATCTCAATATCTGCGCCGCTGGCAATTTCTCCGGCTTGCACTTTAACGGTTTTTGCATCCTTCCTGCGGAAGGTGTTGCCAAGGCAAACGCGGGGTGCGGAGTCTTCCGGCTCCATAGGCATTGAGGTGCAAACAATGTACTCTCCGGCAGGCAGATTGGTCAGGTTGAAGCGGCCGTGACTGTCGCTTACTTCGGCAAGGGACCAGCCGCCGAAAATTGCCAGTCCGACATCAGTCCACCCATTCTTTTCGATCTTGCGGAAGAGCTTGAAGTGCATCCCGATGGCCGGACTGCCATCGTCATAAGTTACCGTGCCGCCGATCTCCGCGGCGCGTACTATTTGAAGCGCTGCATCGGAGGTGCGATGTGCGCTCACCTTCACCTCGACCAGGCGGTCCTTCCACTGGCCGATCGCATCCAGTTCCTGATCCAGATCGCTGGCGAGCTTGCCGAGCCGGGAAAAGTCGAGGCCGCGCATTGGATCCAGATAGCCTTCTTGCGTAGCGAATGCGTAGTACTGACCGGGTTCCACGGCTTCAAGACGGAATCTCCCGTCCAGGTCGGTCACCGTGCTTTCTGTGGCAGGAAGCGGCGGACCCTTCTCTTCCTTTTCATCTTTCTTCGGAGCGGCCGAAAGAATCACAGTGGCAAAGCGCGCGGGTTTGCCGGTATCCGCGCAGAGCACAATCCCGGTAACCGTGCCTTTTGTGGGATCGGGCTTATTCGCTTTGTGCTTGTCGCAGCCGCCCAGGCCCAGGCACACGACACATAAAATGCACAGCCAATGCCGCCACGCCATCGTGAGCCTCCACGGTGATTCAGGACTCAGGGAATTGTAACGCCGCCTGCGCCACCGGGTGAAAGCTCTTGCGGTGCAGCGGCGTCGGCCCCAGGCGGGCCAGGGCGGCAAGGTGCATGGGCGAGCCGTAGCCCTTATGCTGCGCCAGGCCGTAGCCTGGAAACTCGCGGTCCAGCTCCACCAGCAGCCGGTCACGGTGCACCTTGGCCAGCACGCTGGCGGCGGCGATGGAGAAGCTGGTTCCGTCGCCCCGGATGACAGCTTGCTGCGGACATGCCCAGTCGATGGTGTCGCGGCCATCGATCAGCAGAAAATCCGGGCTGAGCGGCAGTTGCTCGACAGCGCGGCGCATGGCCACAAGTGACGCCTGGCGAATGTTGATGCGGTCGATGGTTTCGGCGTCCACGGCGGCGATGGCCCAACTGACAGCATTCGAGCGAATCTCAACGTCCAGTTCGGCGCGCTTCTTTTCCGAGAGCTTTTTCGAGTCGGTAAGGCCCTGCAGCAAGCAGCCTCTGGGCAGAATCACCGCGGCCGCAACGACCGGCCCGAAGAGCGGTCCGCGGCCGACTTCGTCCAGTCCGGCAATACGCAGCGCGCCGCGGCTGCGCGCAGCTTCTTCCAGCGTCCATCCGCAAACCGGGTCTTTCGCCATGTTTTCAGTATAAGAAGACGGCCGGGCGGCTTGCAGCGGAGTGGCGCGCCGCCCGGCATCAACCTAAGAGTTCGCGTCCCGCGCTTCTCCCAACACCAACTTGAGGGTGATCTGCTTGCGGCCGCGATAGAAAGTGACGCTGATGGTATCGCCGGCCTGGTGTTTTTCAATGAGGGCGTTGATGTCCTGGGGATCGGTCACCTGATGGCCGTCGATGGCCACGATGAGGTCGCCGCCCAGGATGATGGGGGTGTTGCCCACATAGGCCTGCTGGTTACCGCCATGCATACCGGCTCGTTCAGCCGCGCCGCCGGGAACTACCTTCTGCACCAGGACGCCAGAATCCACCGCCAGGCCAATCTGCGAGGCAAGGTCGGGGCCGATGGCGTAAGAGACGATGCCCAGCGAGGGCCGCTTGACGCGCCCATAGCGGGTGAGATCGGCCAGCACTGCCTTGGCGGTGTTGATGGGGATGGCAAAGCCGATGCCGGAGCTCTGGTCGGCGCCGTTGGAGGCGATCATGGTGTTGATGCCGATGACCTCGCCGCGAGAGTTGAGCAAGGGGCCGCCGGAGTTACCGGGGTTAATGGCGGCGTCGGTCTGGATGGCGTCCTCAATGGGCGCACCCTCTGAGCCCCGGATGGAACGGATGGAGCTGATGATGCCGCGCGTCATCGTGCCGCTGAGGCCGAAGGGATTGCCGATGGCGTAGACCTTCTGGCCCACTGCAAGACCAGCAGAATCGGCCAGCGTGACCGGCTCGAGGTTGGGCGCGTCGATCTGCAGCAGAGCGAGGTCGTGCACCGGGTCCTTGCCGACGATTTTGGCCGAGTAATGGCGCTTGTTGCTGAGCATCACTTCGATGCCGCGATTGGCGTTTTCGACCACATGGTAGTTGGTGAGCACGTGGCCAGCCTTGTCGAGAACGAATCCCGAGCCTTGGCCGCGCTGCGGCACAACACCGTTGAAGAAGTCGAAGACCAGGGTGGTGGAGGTGATGTTCACCACCGACGGCAGCACCCGTTTGTAGACGGCGATGTTGTTCTGCTCTTCGGCGTCATAGGCAGGCGCTGCCTGAGCTTCGGTCAGTTCGAGCGGAGAGCCCGAGCCGCTTGCGCGCATCAGCGGCCAGTGGCCCCAACCCGCGGGAAGATGCGTGGTGAGGTACCAGAACCCACCCACGATCAAAACAACAAGAAGAAACTGGCGCATTTTCATAGCGTGTAGACCCATAAAGTTGTCAGAGATCAGTTGTCAGTAAAAGAACCGTTTGCAGAGGGCTTGACGGCCTCTGACGGCTGACAACCGGCTACTTCCTATTCTAAAGACTCATCTTGTGGAGGAATTGTTGCTTTCGGCCTGGAGACGCAGCCATAGATCCTCGACCTGCGCGCGGAGGTTTTTTCTATCTCCTTCATTTTCCAGGACATAATCAGCGCGAGCAGCTTTTGCAGCGTCGGGAATCTGATGCGCCAGCCGGCGCCGGGCATCGGCTGCGGCTGCCTCGCGGCCGGGCCCTGCCGGGCAGACGCGGGCGGCATAGCGGGCGATCTTCAGTTCGTCGGGCGCGGTGACCACGACGATGCGGTCGATGCGGCTGCGCCAGGCGGCCAACACGCTCTCCTGTTCTCCACGGGCCCGGGCATCGCGTTCAACCTCAAAGATGAGCGCCGACTCGACGACGGCCACGGCGGCGGGATTGCGGGCAAAAACCTGATCCATCCAGCTGCGTTGAGCGGAAATTACGGCAGGATGCACGATGGCGTTCAGGTCGTTCAGCCGCCCGCCCTGAAAGGCCAGCTCAGCCAGCCGGGCTCGATTCAGCCGGCCTCCGGAGTCAACGACCTCCGGGCCAAAGACGCGGACGATCTCAGAAAAGACCGCCTGGCCCGGCTCCATCAACGCGCGGCCCAGTTCGTCGGCCTCCACCACCTCCGCGCCCAGCGTACGCAACATGGTCGCAACGGTGCTCTTGCCGCTGCCCAGCCCGCCTGTGAGTCCAACTCTCAGCATGGATCAATCATCCTCAGTTGATACCTGGCTCGAACAGCTCTTTCGCAATGGGCGGGTCAGTAACAAGGTATTGACGGAGCACATCCCACGGGATCAAAACTTTTGGAGATCCAAAAGCATACGCGGCGATCTCATAGGGATCAAATTGAATTCTTAAACCGTCTTTTTGAAAGGCCCATCGACTTGTTTCCACAGGCATATCGCCAAGATTGATAACAACATGATTGTTTTTCGGATTAACCCAATAGTCATCGTGCTTGGACAGGTCATCGAAGCAGTATTTCAGCACAACTTCACGCCATGGCTTCGCCTTGTCAAATACATCGTCTACCTGCATTTCTCGCCCCTCGTTGAGGAGCCAGTTAACTCTTGTAGAAGAATAATTCCCATGCGGTGTTCCGTGAGCGTAAAACCCTCCGGTAACATCAACAGAAATCAACCTAGGAGAAACACTCAGTATGGAGAACGTAAACGCGTAGTCATCATCTCCATCTTCCTGATTCATGTTAACAACCGAATTCGCCATATCCGCCATCTTTTTATTCCAAAGCACTTCGAGGTCTGATGCTGGCGCGTCGATCTGTGGATAGGAAATATATGTCGTATCAAACCCAACATCAACACCACTATATTCGCTTCTCGATTCAGAGCGATGCGCTTCAAACCTGTCCACCCGCCGAATTTTGATGCCCCCATACACATGGACAGCATCCTCAAGTTGTTTTTGGCGTTCCCTATAGTGTTTCTCTATGCACTGCTCCGATGTCGGCATGTAAGGAAGTTTGGGGAATGGCGTTCTGTCACATACTTCCCGCGTCACCTCTATCCACTGGCGCTGCCCATTTTGAAATGACACTTTTCCCTCGTCTGAAAGTAATGCAAGAGACGCTCGATAACTGTCCGAGAGTTTCCTGTCCATTTGTGAGAGGTTGCTGCTGGCGCATATTGTTCTCTCGACTACGTTCGATGCCTTAGTGCAATCGAAACTTGGCCCGTCCTCCGCTTGCACACTGTGACAGCCTGTGGAAATCAAAACGGTCAGCAGGGTCGCAGTCATAGCCATGTTCTTCATCCGAAATTTCCTTTCAAGCCCTGATTCGCATGAATGTTATCGCTAATGGCACCGGAATTGTTTTGGTTTCGTGTGTTTGTACAGTTTTTTCTACAGTCCCCGCCTCATTTTGGCGGCACGCACGGTGTTGGCCATGAGCATGGCGACGGTGAGCAGGCCCACTCCGCCGGGAACGGGCGTATAAGCCCCTGCCAGTTCAAAAGCCTTCGGGTGAATGTCGCCCACCAGGGTCGAGCCTCGTTTGGCGAAGGTGGCTTCACGCTTGGGATCGCCCAAAAAGAACCGGTCAAACTCTTCGCGAGTATTGAGGCGGTTGATCCCCACATCGATCATGGTCGCGCCGGGCTTGACCATCTCCGGGGTAATGAAGCCGGGGCGGCCAATGGCGGCCACCAGAATGTCTGCCTGGCGTGTGATCGAGCCCAGATCCCGCGTCTTCGAGTGACAAATGGTCACCGTCGCATTCTGGTGGAGCAGCAGCATGGCTGCCGGCTTGCCCACCAGGTCGCTGCGGCCCACCACCACCGCATGCTGGCCGGCGATGGGAATCTCGCTGCGTTTGAGGATTTCAATGATCCCCGCCGGCGTGCACGGCGCCAGAGCCGGCCTTCCGGCCTGCAAGCGGCCCGCATTCACCGGGTGAAAGCCGTCCACGTCCTTGGCCGGGTCGATCGCATCGAGCAGGGCCTTTGCATCCACCTGCGCAGGCAGCGGCAACTGGATGAGGATGCCGTCGATCTCGTCGCGGGCATTGAGCTGGGCCACCAGAGCGAGCATCTCTTCCGTGGTAACGGTAGCGGGCGGCGTGATCAGGTCACTGAAGATGCCCAGATTGGCGCAGGTTTGCACCTTGCTGCGGACGTAGATTTCCGACGCGGCTACATTGCCCACCAGTACCGCCGCCAGCCCCGGCCGTACTCCCTGCGCGGCCAGCGCACTGACCTCCTCAGCCACTTCCTGCTTGATTGCCGCGGCAATCGCTACCCCATCGAGAATTCTTGGCATTTTTAGCTCCCAAAGTCATCGTATCGCTTTGCGCTTCCGCGCGGGTCTCACACACTTCCAGGCCTGAAGTGAAAAAAAATGGGCAGCTCCGGCGAGCGCCCGCTCGACATTGAGGTGTGATTTGCCTCACATACAACCGCGAGACGAATTGGCGTACTGTCAGATGCGCCAGGAATGTTCCAGGCCACACTGGTATCGATTCGCGAAAGCTCCGGCAGCGTCGTAATGGAGAGGCTTTGATGAGTGTCTTCAAGGATGCAGGGCATCTTTTCCGGTTTGCGGGGCTTTTTGTCCTCGCCTTTCTGGCGTTTCTGGTGGTGCGCCATTTCGTAGTCCCCAAAAGCTTTGGGCAGTATGGGCACTATCGCGGGGCGGCCATCGGCGAGATTGCGGCGCGACCGGTCAAGTTTGCCGGCCACGAGAAGTGCGAGACCTGCCACACCGACGTGATGGACAAGAAGAAGGACGGCAGGCACGCGCATGTGAACTGCGAGGCCTGCCACGGGGCGCAGGACCAGCACGCCGGCGATCCTTCGGCGGCGAAGGTTGTTCTGCCGGATACGGCCGTCCTCTGCGCACGATGCCACACGGCCAGCGCCGCCAAGCCCAAGGGTTTTCCGCAGGTTGAGCCGGCAGACCACTCCCAGGGCCTGCCCTGCGAAACCTGCCATCAGCCGCACAATCCGGGCCTGGATACACCAAAAACAGACACGCCGAAGACTGACGCGGGAGGTGCGAAATGAACATTTCACGGCGCCAAATCCTGATTCTGCTGCCAGCCGCGGCGGTGGCGTGGAAGTCCGTGCTGGCCGGAACTCCGGAGGCATCGCCCAACTACAAGATGTCCGATCACTGGTGGGGCATGTTGATCGACATTTCCAAGTGCATCGGCTGCGGCAACTGCGTACGGGCCTGCCAGACCGAAAACGACGTGCCGGATGGACTCTTCCGCACATGGGTCGAGCGCTATCACGTCTCGGACGAGAACATGACCAGCCCGGAGGTTATTTCGCCCGACGGCGGCAAGGAAGGATTCCCGGTTGCCAAGGCAGACGAAGGGAAGTATTTCTTCGTTCCCAAGATGTGCAACCACTGCGCGGATTCCCCGTGCACGCAGGTGTGCCCGGTGGGCGCCACCTTCATCAGCCCGGATGGCGTCGTGCTGGTGGACCGGACCTATTGCCTGGGCTGCGCCTATTGCGTGCAGGCCTGTCCTTACGGCTGCCGCTACATCCATCCCGAGAAGAAGGTCGCGGATAAGTGCACGCTCTGCTACCACCGGATTACCAAAGGGCTGACCACCGCCTGCTGCGAGGCCTGCCCGACCGGAGCGCGCCAACTCGCCGACCTGAAAAACCCCAGGGATCCAATCCACGAATTCCTGAAGACGCACAGCGTGCAGGTGTTGAAACCGCAGATGGCTACTGGCGCGAAGGTCTTCTACAGCGACCTGGACGGTTCAGTGCGGTAGAAGCGAACGAGATGACAGAACGGGTTCAGAGGACGAGTGAGGGGTTATGAGCGGTGTCGAAGGCTTCATGTATCCGAACGAAGTCGGGCTCCAGTGGAGCGTGCTGATCGTTTTGTACCCTTTCATCACCGGACTGGTAGCGGGCGCATTCATTCTGGCGTCGCTGGAGCGGGTCTTCCGGGTGGAGGCGGTGAAGCCTACCTACCGGCTGGCGCTGCTGACGGCGCTGGCGTTCCTGCTGGTGGCGCCTTTGCCGCTGCAGTTGCATCTGGGCCACCCGGAGCGCTCGCCGGAGATGTACTTCACACCGCACAGTACCTCGGCCATGGCCATGTTCGGCTATGTGTACCTGTGGTATCTGATGGCCGTACTGGTGCTGGAAATCTGGCTCGACTACAGGCGCGATATCGTGTTGCTGTCCAAGTCCAGCAAAGGACTGCTGCGCCTTATCTACGGCGTGATGACGCTCGGCTCGAGCAACATCAGCGAGCGCTCACTGGCCATCGACGAGCGGGTGGGCTGGATCGTGACGCTGGTGGGCATTCCCTCCGCCTTTCTGCTGCATGGCTACGTCGGGTTTATCTTCGGCTCCATCAAGGCCAACCCATGGTGGTCTTCGCCGCTGATGCCGGTGGTCTTCATCTTCTCGGCAATGGTGTCGGGGATTGCCGGGGTGATGCTGCTCTACATGGCGTTGACCAGGCTGCGCAAGGAAGAGATCGACATGCCCTGCGTGGATACCGTCGCGATGTACATGTTCTATATCTTCATCATCGACTTCAGCCTGGAGATGCTGGATCTGGCGCACCGAATCTACGAGGCCGACGAATCGTTTCGCAGCCTGAACTTCATGGTCCACACGAAGCTGTACTTTTCGCAGATCGTCATCCAGATATTCCTGGGCACAATCACGCCGCTGGCTCTGTTGTTAGCGACGCAGGTGGTAAAGTTGCCGGAGATTGCGCGCAAGCGCATTTATGTTACCGCCGGCATCCTGGCTCTGGTTGGCATCTTTGCCATGCGCTGGAACGTGGTGATCGGGGGACAGTTGTTCTCAAAGAGTTTTCTCGGCTACACGACCTACAAGATGGGCCTGGTGACACGCGAGGGCCTGCTGGTGGCGATTGCATTGACCTTGCTGCCGCTATTGTTTTTGTGGGTATTGGTGAAACTGCTGCCGCCGTGGGCTGAGAAGGGCGCGCCCAAAGCAGTTGCTGCAGATTGATGCGCAACCTATTTGAAAATTAAATCTCACTCATTCAACACGGGTCTGCTGAAGGATTGCCGCTGCTTGCCGAAGAGGCTAGCAGCAAGCGTTTTCTTTGCGGTGCGCGGTGTGTTGTCCGGGCTAGTCCGCGAACAGTATCCGGAGTTCCGCCGGCGGGCAGATTGTCTTTGTGAAGGGAGAATCCGATGTTGCAGATTGAGAGGCGAAGGGACGAAACTATCGCTCCGTCCTGGGCCCATCTCCGCCTTCCGCCCTTTCCTCAGGTTGCTCTCCGGGTGCTGCAACTGGCCAACAATGAGAACGTGCAGTTGCATCAACTGAGCGATTTGATCTCTTCGGACCCGGCATTTGCCAGCGAGGTTCTTACCGTTGCGAATTCGCTTTTATATGCGCCGCGCTTTCCCGCCAGCAGCGTTCTGCAGGCCATTGCCGTGCTGGGCGCCAACAACCTGCAGGGCCTGTGCCTCACCGTGGGCGTGCGCGGGTTCATGGGAAAATCGCTGAATTGTCCTGCCATGCGGGCTCTCTGGCGCCACAACCTGGCTTGCGCCCTGATTGCCGACCAACTGGCTTCTGTGGGCTTCATGGACAGGGACGTAGCATACACCTCGGGCGTGATTCACGACATCGGCCGCCTGGCCTTGGCCGTGATCCGGCCCAAGGAGTACAGCATTCCTCTGGGTGTGCATAGCGGCTCTCCCAGCAGCATTCTCGCGGTCGAGCGGGATTTGTTCGGCTGGGATCACTGCGAAGCCGGACAGCAACTGATTCAGGACTGGAAGCTGCCCTTGGAGTTTGAGGCGATCGTCTCGGAGCATCATGCGCCACGGCAGAAGGGCGGTCCCTGGAAGATGGCCGACCTGATCAACGTGAGTTGCCGCATGGCGGACGCGGCTGGCTTCGCGGCATTTCCAGGATGCGAGGTCACGCCATTTCCCGATCTGCTGGACGAACTGCCCGCGCGGGAGCGCTCCCTCTTTCACACTGCGCTTGAACCCATGGCCTTCGAAATCGCCAAGAAGATCAATGCCGTCGAGTCGGTTTGACGCGGCTTTGAGCAACGAGGACGGAGGAGGCAATCGCCCCTGTTTTTGATCCTGTCCCTTACGACTGAAACAAAGCTGCGTGCCGCCATCCTAGAAGCGGAAAAAATTCTTTGCAAGAAACAACACGTTCGCAGGCCGCTCGGCCAGCCTGCGCATGAAGTAGGGGTACCAGTCATTGCCGAAGGGAACATACACGCGCACGTTGTAGCCCTCGCGCACAAGCTTGCGCTGCAGGTCGCGGCGCACGCCGAAGAGCATCTGAAACTCGAAGCGGCTGGGGCCGATCCCATGCTGGCTGGCGAAGGATTTGGCCGCCGCGATCATGGCCTCGTCGTGCGTGGCCAGGCCATGAAAAAGCGGACTGGCGAGTAGCAGGCAACTCAGGCGCACATAGTTCGCGTCCACATCGGCCTTGCGCGGAAACGCAACCTCCGCCGGCTCCTTGTAGGCGCCCTTGCACAGCCGCACGCGGATACCGCCGTCCAGCAGCTGCTCGATGTCCGTTTGCGAGCGGTAAAGGTAGGCCTGAATCACGACTCCAATGGCCCCGTGCACTTCAGGCTTCGCATGGAGCCGCCGCACCATGTCGAGCGTCGCCTGCGTCAGCGACGAGTCTTCCATGTCGATGCGCACAAAGCTGCCCTTGACCTTGGCGTGGCGGGCGAGATTCTCGACAAACCCCTCAGCCAGTGCAGGTGAAAGACTCATCCCCATCTGCGTAAGTTTCACGCTTATATGGGCATTCAGCTTGCGCTCGGCGATGGCATCCAGCAGCCGGTGGTAGACCATTGCGGCAGCCAGGGCCTCGGTCTCCGTGGTCACGCTCTCGCCCAGCGAGTCAAGCGTCACGGCCATGCCCTGCTTGTTGACAGCCTCGGCCACGCGCAAGGCGTCGCCGATCTCCATGCCGGCCACAAAACGGGAACTGAGCCGGTTGCCCATGCGGGAGCGCTCGCCGAAGCGGCGCAGAAGACGATTGTGGGAAAGTGCGATAAAGAAGGAACGCAGAATCGGCATCGGACGATCCTCCTGAAGCAGACCATCGTTTCTCGACCGTTACCCGGCCGAACCAGTCTGGCACAATGCGGCGGGCACGGGCTTGCCGGCCGAAGACCGGCCAATTCGCGCAATGCGGCCAGTCTCCGCTTACCGGATCTCGTAGAGCGTGCTGCCATGAGCCGGCAAGGTCACGCTCACTTCTTTCGACTCCTTGAAGCTGCCTTCGCTCCACGCATTCTGTGCCAGATGCTTGCCGCCTTCAAGGCCAAGCTGTTTCCAACTCGCGCGCAGCGTAACCGGCTTGTCGTCGAGATTGAAGAAGGCAAAGAACTCAGCGTAATTCCCTGACCCCGGAGCGTTGATCGTTGCCCTCCAGACCCTGGAATTCTCAAAACCGGCTCCCAGTTTCGACAGGTCGACTGGATGGCTATAAGTCACATTCTGATTCATGAAAAGCACTGCATGGTTGGTCATCAGCGAGCGCGTAAAGTCATCCAGCTTGGTCAGATTTCCGCCGAAGATCAGCGGTGAGCGCGCGATGGCCCACAGCGTGAACTCGGTCTGCTGCTCGTCGTGCGTCAGCCGCGACTGACGCGGGTCGCCCCATCCCGGATGCGGCGTGAGTGAACCCTCGGGCAGCATGTCCGCGTCGGGCCAGTTGTTCTCCTTCACATACGGATACCACTTGGCCAGGCGATCGAACTCGTCCCGCACGCCGAAGGGAAACTCGCCCTCGCCGGGATTGTGGGGAAAGGCCCAGCCGTCCCAATGATCGTCGGCGATGCGCCACATCTGCGCGTATTCAGCCACTTCAGCCCCGCGCTCCAGGGCTGTGGGTCCCGGCGACAGGCTCAGCACAATCGGCCGGCCTGTCTTTTTGATCGCCGCCGCAATCTGCTTGATCTCGGTGGGCCGGTAGGGATGGTCGCTGATGCAGTCTACTTTGATGTAGTCCAGACCCCAACCCGCATAGAGCTTCAGCATCGAGTCGTAGTACGCCTGCCCTGCCGCATTATCCTTGATGCCGTAGTTGCCGTCGTCCCAGGGGCAAACATCGGCGGTGTCGGCCGCGTCTGCCGCGTGAAGGCTCGATCCGGCGAGGGGAAGATTCTCCTTGACCGCCTGGCGCGGAATCCCGCGCACAATATGAATGCCGAACTTCAGCCCCTGCGCGTGAACCCAGTCGGCCAGCGGCTTGAAGCCCGCGCCGTCCGCTGACGAAGGGAAGCGGGCCGCAACCGGAATCAGGATTCCGTTCCCATCCAGCAGGTACTTTCTCTCCGCCAGGTTTGTCCCGGCGGGATTCTGCATGTACCACCCCTCGTCGATCACCGCATACTTCCACCCGTACTCCTGTATGCCCGCCAGCACCTTGACGTTGGCCCGGAAGTCGGCCTCGTCGATGGTCAGCCCGTAGGCATCCCAACTGTTCCATCCCATCGGCGGTGTGGGCGCGGGGTTCTGTGCGGGAGTAAGGGTTACAGCGACGAAGAAGAGAAGAGCGGAGAAAATAAAGCTGCGGCGTGCCATGGGTAAACGTATACCACAATCGCCGAAGCTCCCGCAGTGTCAATCCGCCGTGTCCCATCCTTCACAGTCTCGCGAAGGATAGGGCACGGCGAATCGTCTTAAGCTGTGGCAGTGGCTAAGGCGTGACGCTGATGGTGTACGGGACCGGACCGTAGGTGACGCCAAAACTACCGGTGCTGTCTTTTACCGAGACCTGAAAAGCGACCGTGGCAGCCGCTGTGGGCGTTCCGCTGATGGTGAGCGTTTCGCCGCTGGCGGAAGAACTCAAGCCGTCGGACAGCCCGAAGACCGTGAAGGTGTAGGATGCGGTGCCTCCCGTGGCAATGATCGTCCCCGTATAGCTTTGGCCAACGGTTGCCGGTCCCAAGGTGCTGGGATTGGGATTTGGAAGGGAGACGAAGGGATCACCAGGCCAGTAGTAAACGTACATGGTGGAGCTATTGCTGTTACTGTCCACGGCCTTAACCTGCCACATGGAATCGATTTGGTTCTGCAGGGTAGACATCTCATCCACACTGCCGCTTCCTGTCGGGTCGACACCCCACGGTATGGATGTAATTGTGCTTGAGAAGCCGGTTGGGTTGAGCGACGGTTTTGGAATTTGCCATCCTTCCATATTTCCGCCCTGCTCGGTCACGTCGAAAAAGTAAGTGTAGTTGGCGGCATTGGGTGGGTCTGTCCAGGAAAAAGTAGGCTTCAAGTCTGTTCCGATTCCCACTGGGGATGGATTCGCGCCGAAGAAACCCAACACGCCGCTCAGCGTCTTGGTGACCGTCTCCGAACTTCCGTCGCTATAGGTGATCTGCAGGCCGTAAGCATCGCCCGCTTTCGGCGTACCGCCCAGGAGAGAGATGGTTGTCACCCCGAATGGGGTGGTTGGCGAACCGTCCAGGCCATTTTGTCCAATGTCCACCGGGGCCATGACATTGGGTCCCGAAAGCAGCGTAACGGCCACTGGCTCTTTGATTCCCGGCTTCACGGAGAGACTGAGGGTGTAGCCCTGCGACGGGACGTAACCGCTTTGGTAGTCATATGTTTGATCGCTGGCCGTGGTTAGCGAGACGTTACTGTTGCCGCTGAACAAGGTCAGGTCTTCTGTCGTATCGCCGTTGATGGTGAACTCAGGAGAGGCTGCGCTGGCAATGTCTCCCGCATCCAGAATGCCGTCGTTATTCTGGTCGATGAATGCGTAGAAGCTGTTGTTGGAACCGTTCGTCAGTAGGATTGAGTAGGGTTGCGGGCTTACCGGGTTGGCAATCACAACGGTATCGTAATCGTCGAAGACGACATACAGAGGCCCGGTTGGCGTTCCTGAGAAGGTGATGTTGCCTGAGACTGTACTCGTCCCAGCAGCCGCGCCGATCGTCACTGGTCCGTAGACCTGGGACCAGGATGAGGTGCTGCTCCCCGCCGTTCCATTGGCCCGGAAGTAGTAAGACGTGCCATCCGTGAGTCCGTCCACCAGCCAAGTCGACAAAGTGTTTAATCCAACCGACGGAAAGGTCTTGCTTCCAGCGATCGTTGCGAAGGTAGAATCCGTGCTCCATTGGAGCGTGTAGAAGGAGACCAGATCTTCGATATAGCCGGCGTTGTTGTTTCGCACAGGGTTGCCGTAGCCTCCGTAGAGTCCGATTGGTTCGTAAGTAACTCTCGCACCCTGGCTGAAGGGTTGCACCGATGTGAGAGGGGGAGTTGCGCTGAGAGTTATTGGCGCAGGATCGGTCAGGGTGACGTTGACGCCGGTAAGGCTCGCGTCGGAAACCTTGACGTTGGTGACGAGCCCCGTGGGGTTGGTCGCGTTCGTCACGCCCACCCCAACATTATCCATCCATGCCTGCAGCGCGCAGGTACCGGGCTGGACGCCGTGAATCGTAAAAGTCCCCGGCGCGGCAATGCTGGTTCCTATATCCTCTGGATATGCCAAGGCATTTATCGAATACCCGGTGTCATAGTACTGGATAAGAGTGAGATAGATCGGTCCGGTCTGCTTTCCGGCGTAACTGACCGTGCCGGAGATCGTGTAGTCAAACTCTGCGTAGAAGTTTGCCTGAGCGGAGCTGCTGCCCAGAGTGACGCTCTGCGTGGAGGGGGAAAAGATGGCGCTCACTCCGGAGATGGAGGGGGTGATGGTATAGCTCCCGTAGGGCACGTTCGCAAACGAGAAGCTTCCTGTGCTGTCGGTTGTCGTGGTCTGAACGGGAGTGGTGTTGATGGAGACTGTGGTCGGCGGGGCGGGCACGGTATAACTGCAGGTCCCCCAAGCGCTGATGTCGCCGGAGATGGTTCCGGTTTGGACCGCGGCCGGCACGGTAAGCGTGACGCTCCCGGACTTGGTCGTGTCGGCCTTGGATTTGGCGGTTACCGTGATGCTTTGCGCGGTGGCGGTGGCGGTGGGTGCTGTGTAAGTTGCCGTGGTGGCGGTCTGGTTGGACAGCGTGCCGCCGGTCACGCTCCAGGTCACTCCGGCGTTGCTTTGATCGTTGGTCACGACGGCGGTAAGAGTCACCGATTGACCGCCTTGCACGGTGGTCGATGAAGCCGTTACGGAGACACTAATGGACGGGGGTGGCGGATTTGTATTGGAACCGGAATTGGAGCTTCCGCAGCCGGAGAGGCTAAAAGCCGCAACAATAGAAAAAGCCGCGCTGGTCAAAAGGCCAGAAAGAACCGAACGCATTCTGAGCACAACAGCCTCCTGGGCATCAAAGTAACTTCCACGGAATTGTACACCGTGAGCTGGAATCCGATGTCGGCCCATTTCTCACGGAGACCGCCAAGCCCCTAACTGGTATCTACCAGCCTGGGTGCATGGGTCACGCTGCGTCCGGTTTTCAGCAGCCTACAACTGAATCTTCACCGGCCAGGTCTTCCATATCTCCGCGCAGTATTCGCGGATCGAGCGGTCGGAGGAGAATTTGCCGATTCTGGCCACGTTGAGAATCGACATGCGCGTCCATGCTTCCTGGTCTTTGTAGGCCGCGCTGACTCTATCCTGGCAGTCAATGTAAGACTGGTAATCGGCCAGCAGCATGTACTCGTCGCTGGTCAGCAGAGAGTTCACCAGCGGCGCAAACAAGCCCCTGTCGCCGTGCGAAAACTCGCCGCTGGTCAATGCATCCAGCGTCTCGCGCAGTTGAGCGTTCGACTCGTAGATCGCGCGCGGATTGTAGCCCTCCTGCTTGCGCTGCTCGACCTCGGGAGTGGTAAGCCCAAAGAGGAAAAAGTTCTCCGCGCCCACCTCTTCGCGGATTTCGATGTTAGCCCCGTCCAGCGTGCCGATGGTGACCGCGCCGTTCATGGCAAACTTCATGTTGCCGGTTCCCGAGGCTTCCTTCCCGGCCAGCGAAATCTGCTCGCTCAGGTCTGCGGCGGGATACACCCTCTGGCCCAGCTTCACGTTGTAGTCGGGCAGAAAGATCACCTTCAGTCTTCCCCGCACCAGGGGGTCGGAGTTGATGGCTTCGCCCACGGAATGAATCAGCTTGATAATCAGCTTGGCCATGCGATAGCCGGGCGCAGCCTTTCCGCCGAAGAGGAAGGTTCTGGGCGTCACCTCCGCTTCCGGGTCGTGCTGGATGCGCTTGTAGAGCGTGAGAATGTGCAGAACCTGCAGGTGCTGCCGCTTGTACTCATGCAGCCGCTTCACCAGCACATCGAAGATCGAGTCGGGATCGGCCGTCATGCCCAGGCGGTCTTGAATGTAAGCGGCAAGCTGTACCTTGTTGTGCCGCTTGATGTCCCTCCATTGCTGGCAAAGCTCCGGGTCGTCCACCAGCGGCTCCAGCCGGCGCAGCTTTTCCAGGTCGTGAATCCAGCCCGGACCCAGCCGCCCCGACAACAGGTGCGCGAGACGGGGATTGCTCAACACCATCCAGCGCCGTGGCGTTACGCCGTTCGTCTTGTTACTGAACTTCTCCGGCGTCAGCGCAAAGAAATCGCTGAGCACGTGGGTCTTCAGCAACTCCGTATGCAGCGCGGCCACGCCGTTGATGGCGTGGCTGCCCAGCGAGGCCAGATGCGCCATGCGCACGAATTTGTTCCCGTCTTCATTGATGAGCGAAAGCCTTCGCACGCGCCCTTCATCGCCGGGAAACTTGGCCCGAACATTATCGAGATGCCGCTGGTTGATCTCGTCGATGATCTCCAGGTGTCTGGGCAGCAGTTCTCCGAACAGGCTCAACGGCCACTGCTCCAGCGCTTCCGGCATCAGCGTGTGGTTGGTGTAGGAAAGTGCGTGCTGCGTCACATGCCAGGCCGCGTCCCACTCCATCTTGTGTTCGTCCATCAGCAGGCGCATCAGCTCGGCCACCGCAATGGCCGGGTGCGTGTCGTTCATCTGGATGGCAAAGTTGCGGTGCAACTCGGCCAGCGGACGGTGTTGCGCGGCCTGAATCTTCAGGATGTGCTGCAAGCTGCAGGAGACGAAGAAGAACTGCTGCTCCAGCCGCAACTGCTTGCCCTGGATGCCTTCATCGTTGGGGTAAAGAATCTTCGAAATGTTCTCGCTCGATACCTTGTCGGCCACCGCGCCAAAGAAATCTCCCTGGTTGAATATCCCGAAGTCGAAGCTCTCGACAGCCTGCGCCGACCACAGCCGCATGGTGTTGGCCGTGTTGGTCCGGTAGCCCAGGATGGGCGTATCGTGTGGAACTCCGCGCACCACCTTTTGCGGAATCCATTCCACTACCTGCCGGCCGTTGCCGTCGGTATGCCGCTCCGTGCGCCCGCCCATCTTTACTTCAAACGCATCTTCGGGCCGCTCCAGCGCCCAGGGATTGCCCAGTCGCAGCCACTTGTCGGTCGATTCCACCTGCCAGCCGTCGCGGATCTGCTGGTCGAAGATTCCGTACTCGTAGCGAATGCCGTAGCCGATGGCGGGAATGTCCAGCGTGGCCAGCGAATCCATGAAGCAGGAGGCCAGCCGCCCCAACCCGCCGTTGCCCAGCCCAGGCTCCTCTTCCTGCTCGATCAGTTTGTTCAGGTCGAGGCCCAACTGCCGCATGGCCTGCTCGGCCTCGTCGTAGATGCCCAGGTTGATGAGGTTGTTGGCCAGGTGAGGACCCGTCAAAAACTCCGCCGACAGGTAGCAGACCACGCGCACATCCTGTGCCTGGTAGTTCTTCGTTGTCTGGATCCACCGCTCAACCAGCCGGTCGCGCACCGTGTGCGCCAGAGCCATGTAAAGGTCGTTCACCGTAGCCCGCTCGGTGGACCGGCCCTGCACAAAAACCAGGTTGTCAAGAAACGACTGGACCAGCGCCTCGACGCTCAGCGCGGTTCTCTGGTCCTTGATTGAACCAGCCTGGCTCAATTCGTCTTGCGGCAGCTTTACGGTTGGAATCTCGGTCATCGTATTCCTCATCTCCCGCGCAGGCGGGCAGTCCCCTCAAATGAGGGCGGTGCTCCCAACATAGTCCCGGAAGCGGCAGACAGCGATAAAAAATCTGCCAAAAATGAAGAGAAAACAAGCGCATGGCCCACTCTGAGATTCACATTGCCGTTTTGGTTGCAGCCGGGGGCGCTGTCCTTGCCGCATCCGCATCAGTCGCAGGACTTGCCCCCGCGCTCTTTTGCCCCGTGCGATAAGCTGGAGTCTGCCTACCAGCAAGGAGCATACGGACAATGAGTGTGGTTCTGGGAATTGACGGCGGAGGGACGCGAACCCGCGCCTCCATCGTGGCGGATGGGCGGGTTCTGGCCCGCGCGGAGAATGGTTCCATCAAGCGGCTGCGAGTGGGCGCGGAGGCAGCCGAAGCAAACCTGCGCGCACTGCTCAAAGAGGTTTACGCACAGGCCGGCGTCGCCGGGGTGCGCGCGGCTTCGGCGGGCGTGGCCAGCGCCACCATGCCCGGCGTCGCGGAGTGGATCACGGCGGTTTTTCAGGATTTTGCAGTCGAGCGTTCGGAGGTGGTCGGCGACGAGGTGATCGCTCTCGACGCGGCCTTCCATGGCGGGCCGGGAATCCTGCAGATTGCCGGCACCGGCTCGAATACCATTGGCCGCGCGCCCGACGGCAGCCGTGAGTGCGCCGGCGGCTGGAGTTCGCGGCTGGGCGACGAGGGCTCCGGCTACTGGATCGGGCTGCACAGCGTACGGCGCGCGCTGAACGCCTATGACCGCGAGGAGCCGACGCAAGTCCTGGAGAAGGTGGGCGAAATCTGGGGAACGCCGAGCATCGAAGATCTGGTGAACCTGGGCGACAGCACGCCGGGACCGGACTTTGCCGCGCTGGCGCCGGCCATCAGCGAACTGGCCCTGGCCGGCGATCCGGTTGCGGTGGGAGTGCTGAAGCAGGCCGCGGCCGATCTGGTGGAGTTTGTGCTGCTGGTGCGCTCGAAACTGCGCCGCAAGCACGCGATTGCGGGCGAGGTCCCGGTGGCCTGGACCGGCGGCGTCATCGAGCAGATGACGCTGGTGCGCGAGGGATTCTTTGCCGGTCTGAAAGCAGCAGCGCCAGAGATGCCGGTGAGCCGGGTGCCGGCGGTCTCGCTTGAGGGCGCCGTGTGGCGTGCGCAACGGCTGGCGAAGTAATCGGCGATTAAAAGCTGAGGCTCTGCGGGTTTATGGCTTCCCACATTTGGCGCTTAAACTGCGCCAGATGTGGGGGCATCCAGCACCCAGCAGAATTAGCAGTCTGTCTGGCCATTCACCACAGAGCCAACCAGTTTTCCCGCCGCATCCACAGCCACAAGGCTGGCTGGCTGGCCCACCGCGAGCGAACCAACCTGATCGCCGAGCCCAGTCATCAAAGCCGGATTGACGGTAAGCAACCGCAGAGCCTCTTCCAGCGGCGCGCCGGTGAACTCCACGAAATTCGCCAGAGCGCGATCCTGCGTGAGGACGCTGCCAGCCAGGACGCCGCGGGCCATGGCTCTGCCACCGGTAACTTCGACCGCAAATCCGCCTAACTGATACGTGCCGTCGGGCATTCCCGCGGCGCTCATGGCGTCGGTCACCAGAATGGCCCGCTCCGGCCCCTTGGCCCTCCACCACAGCTTCACCATCTCTGGAGCGGTATGGATGCCGTCGCAGATCAGCTCGGCAAAGAGCGCATCACAGGTAAGAACCATTCCCAGGATGCCCGGCTCGCGATGATCCAGCGGCCGCATGGCGTTGAAGGTGTGCGTCGCGCTGACGGCTCCGGCGGCGATGACCGCGCGGGTCTCGGCGGCAGTGGCGCTGGAGTGGCCCAGAGAGACGCGAACTCCGCGCGCGGTGGCATGCGCGGCCAGCTCGGGCGCGCCAGGCAGTTCGGGCGCCAGCGTCATCAGCCCGACGTGGCCCTCGGCAGCCTCGAACATTCGATCGAAGACAGCGATATCGGGCGCCAGCAGGTACTCCGCTGGCTGCACGCCGCGCTTGGTGTGCGAAAGAAACGGGCCTTCCAGGTGAATGCCGATGGGCCGCGCCTGCCCTGCAACCGGCGGCTGCGCCACGAGCTTCGCCAGTCCCTCCAGCGATCGTAGCGTCGCATCCAGCGGAGCGGTGACCGTCGTTGGAAAGAAGCTGCCTGTGCCGCGCGAAGCCAGGAAGCCGCCAATGGCGGCGAGCGCCGCGGGCGTGGCTTCCATCACGTCGTGGCCCTTGGCCCCGTGGAAGTGCACGTCAAAAAACGCGGGCGCCAGGGTCGCGCCGGGAAAGTCGAGAACGCGGGCTGCGCCGGGAACTTCGCCAGCGGCGCGCGTAGAGATGGAGGCGATCCGGTTGTCTTCGATCGCGACAACAGGCAAGTCGAGCAGCCGGGTTCCATCCCAAAGCCGCTCCGCAGTGAGTACGGTTCGCATACCGTCGATTATTGCAGGATCGCCAGCCTCAGTGAATGAGCGTCGAGTTGTTCGGCGTAATCATGCCGCTCCGCGTTTGCATCGCCTGGAAGGCCGCCTGCGCGGCTGCCAACTCCGCGCGGCAGGCCGTCAACTGAGCCGAGAGCTGCGCGAACTGCGACTCCAGATGCAGGCGCAGTTCCTCGATGGCGTTTTCCAGCCGGCCGTTGGCGGCAATCTGCTCTGCCTGGCTCATCTGCACGCTCTGCAGGTTGGGCAGGATAACGTCGGTGAGAACCCGTGTGAGGGAAACAAGTGGGTCATCCATGAGGAGATTCTAAGAGCAAGCCGGAAAAAGCGCCTGATTACGGCTGGCGGGTTGTTGGTAATTGATGACGATTACTCTGATACGCCGTTTACACTATCCGCATGACAAAACGGATTGGGGTACATCTGGGCACAACCGGCGGGGCATCGAACGCCATCGAGCAGGCGCGGGAGATTGGCGCCAACACCTTGCAGATCTTTTCGTCGAGCCCGCGCATGTGGCGCGCGCCGAAAGTGGACCCGAAGCAAGCCGTCCGGATGCGCGAGCTGCGGGCGAAGTTCGACGTAGGTCCGCTGGTGATCCACACCAGCTATTTGGTGAACGTGTGCAGCCAGACAGACGATGTAAGGGAGAAGAGCGTCGGGGCCTTTCGCGGCGAGATCGAGCGGGCGCTGGCGCTGGGGGCCGAGTATCTGGTGCTGCATCCCGGCTCGTGGAAGGGACTAACCCGCGACGAGGGCCTGAGATTGGCCGCCGACTCGATTTCCCGCGCCATCGATGGCATCCCGTGGCAGGGAACGCCGTTTCACATTCTGATCGAAAACACAGCCGGTGCGGAGTTCTCGCTGGGCGGCAGCTTTGAGCAGGTGGCTGAACTGGTGGAGCGGCTCAAGGTCTCGGCGCCGATGGGCGTTTGCCTGGACACCTGCCACACCCATGTGGCCGGTTACGACCTGGTGAGCGCCGAGGGCTACGAAGAGACCATCCGGCAAGCTGGAGCAACAGTCGGCTTCGACGCCGTGCGCGTCTGGCACATGAACGACGCCAAGGCCGCGCGCGGCTCCAAGCTCGACCGGCATGAGCAGATCGGCCAGGGAACGATGGGGCTGGAGCCTTTCCGGCGCCTCTTGAACGACAAGCGCTTTGCCCATTGCGCCTTCATTGCTGAAACTCCGGTGGACGAGCCCGGCGACGAGGAGCGGAATGTCAGGGTGCTCAAGGGGCTGGTGGAGTAATTCGTGAAACTTAGCTTGCGTTACGCCTTGCGGGGCGTCAGACTGTCTGTGCCACCAAATTAGCGTAAGGAGTGTGCTATGCGCGGAAGCATCTGTGGAGTGTTGGCGCTGGTTGCGGTTTGTGCGATGCCGGCTTTGGGTCAGGCGCCGCGAAGCCGGATTACAAACATCGAAATGCGCAACCCGCACGCCGCGCGGCTGCCTTATACGGCGGAGTACAAGATTTCGCACGTGAAAATGCTGGCCGACGGAACCACCATCACCCACGAGTCGACCGAAGTGGTTGCTGTTGACTCGCAGGGCCGCAGGTTGACCGCGACGACAATGGTTCCAATCTCGGGAGACCAGACGCCGGTGACGCGCGTCAGCGTCTTCGATCCTGTGGCTCGAACCAACAGCAATTGGAGTGTGCCCGGCCAGCGGGCGACAGTGATACAAATGCCCGCGCCCGGAGCGCAGCGCTCCTCCTGTGCAACAACCGCAACGGCCCGCATCGCCCCCACGGAACAAGTTACGCGTGTGAGGCCCACGGTCGAAGACTTGGGAGTCGAGACAATCAACGGAGTTGAGGCGCGCGGCCGCCGAACGACGACGACGACCCCGGCAGGAGCAATCGGGAACAATGAGCCGCTGGTTCGCACCAACGAGATGTGGACGGCAGTCGTTCCCGGCCTGAACGGCCTTGTGGTGCGCCAAACCTCGAACGATCCTCAGGGCGGCCAGATGACCAAAGAGCTGACGAACCTCACACAGAGCGAACCGGATGCATCCGTCTTCCAGCCTCCGGCGGGTTATGAGATCGTAAACAAGGATGCGGCTGCGTGCCCGTCTTCGAGCGCAATCAGCATGGAGCCGACGCTCGCGCCGCCCGCGGCAGAGGCCGAGCCGGAGCAGTAGCCGATTCTTTGCGCAATTCCCAAGCGTTTAACCTGTATGGCGTCTTAATGAGTGTGCTCCACTATTTTGTGCAAGGAGCAAGTTATGCGCGGAAGCATTTGTGGAGTTATAGGGCTGGTGGCCGTTGCGGGTTGGGCGCTGCAGCTGGTGGGCCAGGTTGCTGCGACGGGGACGACAACAATTGAAAAACCCAAAGCGACTCAAGTTGCTCGGTTGCCCTATACCGCGGAGTACAAGATTACAAATGTCAAGACTCTGGCTGACGGAAGCACCATCACTCGCGAGTCGACCGAGGTGGATGCCCTGGATTCGCAGGGCCGGCGGATGAACGCGAAGGGAGGAGAAACTCCAGTATCGAGTTACCAGAGGTCAATTACTAACTTCTGGGTTTCCGACAGGGTAGCTCAGGTTAACATTAGTTGGAACTCTGTGGTCCATTCGGCGAGCGTAACAGCGATGCAAGGTAAACCAGTTGCAGGCCACGTAAGCGCAGCAGCGAGCCCCTGTGCTGGTTCAGCGCCGGCTTCCATGTCTTCGACGATTTCAGTTCAGCCAGCCAAACCTAAGCCTGCAATAGAAGACCCGGCAACCAAGGCGCACGAAGAGATAGCTGCGGTCAAGGCCAGGATGCGGGCAGAGAAGCAAGAGAAACCCCCAACTATAGAATTGGTGATGTCTGAAAAGCCGGTACAGATACAGGAAGATTTGGGACTGGCAACGATTCTGGGGCTTGAGGCGAGGGGCCAACGAACTACCACCACAACCCCGGCAGGCGCAATCGGGAACTCCGCGCCGCTGGTGGAAACGTATGAGAGGTGGTTTGCGACCACCCCCGGCATGACCGGTTTGCTCGTGCGCGAGGTTCGCAATAGCCCGGTGAACGGCAGAAGAACAGAGATATTGGTGAAGTTCACCCAGAGTGAACCGGATCCAATGCTCTTCAAGCCGCCGGTAGGGTACGAAATAGAGAACTTTCCCCAGGTAGTGCCCGAATCTCGATGCCCGCAATCCGCTCCGCCTGCCCCGGAAGACACCTTCCGTTTACACTGAAAGAGATATGGCTGAAGAGAACGAACTGCGTTACGACCCGGCGGCGATTGAACCGAAATGGCAGCAGCGGTGGGCGGCTGACCCCACTTTGTATGCGGCCGAGCCCGCGTCCTGCGGCAAGCCCAAGTACTATGTGCTGGAGATGCTGCCTTATCCGAGCGGCCAGTTGCACATGGGACACGTGCGCAACTATTCGATCGGCGATGCGCTCGCCCGGCACATGTGGATGCGCGGCTACAACGTGCTGCACCCCATGGGGTGGGACGCCTTCGGGCTGCCGGCGGAGAACGCCGCACTCAAGAACAATACACCACCGCGCGAGTGGACGCAGTCCAACATCGCCGCCATGAAGCGGCAGATGGAGCGGCTGGGGCTGGGCTATGACTGGGCGACGGAAGTCGCCACCTGCCTGCCGGAGTACTACCGCTGGAACCAGTGGTTCTTTCTGCGCATGTACGAAAAGGGTCTGGTTTACCGCAAGAAGAGCAAGGTGAACTGGTGTCCGGAGTGCGCCACAGTGCTGGCCAACGAACAGGTGGTGGACGGCTGCTGCTGGCGGCACGAAACGACGCCGGTGGAGCAGCGCGACCTGGTGCAGTGGTTCTTCCGCATCACGGCCTACGCCCAGGAGCTGCTCGACGGCCTGGACAAGCTGGAAGGCTGGCCGGAGAAAGTCCGCACCATGCAGCGCAACTGGATCGGGCGCAGCGAAGGCACGGATGTGGATTTCTTTTTGGATAACGACGGTTGCGAGGGATTTGTTACCGATGGTCGTGGAAAGCACGAGCGGAGGGGCATAAAGATCCGCGTCTTCACCACCCGCGTGGACACCATCTTCGGCGCGACCAGCGTCCAACTGGCGCCGCAGCATGAACTGGTGGCCAAGTTCACCGCCGTCGATCCCGCGCTGAAGGCGCAGGTCGATGCGATGATCGAGCAGCAGAAGAAGGCGCGTGAGGCCGGCGATCTGGGCGCGATTGAAAAGCACGGCGTGGCGACCGGCCGATTTGCCATCAACCCCTATAACGGAGCGCGCGTACCCATCTGGGTGGCCAACTACATTCTGGCCGACTACGGCACCGGCGCTATCATGAGCGTTCCGGCGCACGATGAGCGCGACTTCGAGTTTGCTACAAAATACAACCTGCCGATTGTGCCGGTGATCAAGCCGGCCGACCCCGGCGTTTCACAGGAGTTGCCGTTCTGTGCGCACGAGGGCGTGGTGGTCAACTCCGATCCGCTGATCAACGGCCTGAGCTGTGCCGACGCGGAAAAGAAGCTGCAAGAGATCGCCGTCGCTGGAGCCTTTGGCGAAGCCAAGGTCACCTTCCGCCTGAAGGATTGGGGCGTCAGCCGCCAGCGCTTCTGGGGGACGCCGATTCCCATCATTCACTGCGAATGCTGCGGCTTGGTCCCGGTTCCTGACGAACAGTTGCCGGTGGTGCTGCCCGCGCAGATTGAGATTACGCAGCAGGGCGGTTCGCCGCTCAGCCGCGTGCCGGAGTTTGTGAACGTCGCTTGCCCTAAGTGCGGCAAGCCGGCCAAGCGCGAGACCGACACGATGGACACCTTTGTCGATTCGAGCTGGTACTTCTATCGCTACACCGACGCGAAGAATGCCAACGCGCCCTACGATCCGGCGAAGGCGCAGTACTGGTTCCCCATCGACCAGTACATCGGCGGCGTGGAGCACGCGATTCTTCACCTGATCTACTCGCGCTTCTGGACCAAGGTGATGCGCGACCTGGGGCTGATTGTGAACGACGAGCCGGCTCGCCGGCTCTTCACGCAGGGCATGGTCATCAAGGACGGCGCCAAGATGTCCAAGTCGAAGGGCAACGTGATTTCGCCTGACGACATGATCGCCAGCTACGGCGCCGACGCCACGCGTATGTACGCGCTGTTTGCCGCTCCGCCGGACCGCGATCTGGACTGGCAGGAGGACGGCGTGGCCGGAGTGAGCCGCTTCCTGGCGCGCGTCTGGCGGCTGGTTACAAAGTATGTGCCGGTAGCTCGCGCAGCCCGAGGCCAACAGCCTGAGGCGCCAACTGGCGCCGCGCTCAAGCTGTTGCGCAAGCTGCATCAGACCATCGCCAAGATCACGCTGGATTTCGAGGGACGTTGGCACTTCAACACCTGTGTCGCGGCCATCATGGAACTGGTCAACGAGATTCAAGCGGCAGATGCGCAACTGGCTTCTGGCGAAGTTCCCGCGCCTGTGGTGCATGAACTGCTGCGCTCGCTGGTGCTGTTGCTGGCGCCACTAGCGCCGTATCTTGCCGCTGAACTATGGGAAGAACTCGGCGAAGAGGGCGGCGTTCTGCGCGCTCCCTGGCCCGTCAGCGATCCCGAGCTGGCCAAGGAAGACGAACTGGAAATCCCCGTGCAGGTCAACGGCAAGCTGGTAACCGTGGTGCGTGTGGCCGCCGACGCCGATGCGAAGACCATTGAGGCGGTAGCGCTCAGCGACGAAAAGGTGCAGTCGCGCGCGGCGGGCAAGACAGTGGCCAAGGTGATCGTGGTGCCGCGCAAGCTGGTAAACCTGGTGGTGAAGTAGCCGTGTCCGCGCCCCTGCGCGGAACCCAGTCGCTCGTCGGCCAGATGGACTGGGTCCTTGAGCGGCCTTCGCTCATTGCGCTTGAAGTCGCATGGCGCTGGATCTTCGGCGTGCCGTTTCTGGCCGTCTGCTGGATTGAGGCGAGGCGGATTCTGGCTGCGCTGCCGCCTGAATCCGCGGGCCTCGCCGCTTTCGATCCACAGAACCCCTGGATGGCCGCAGGGCAATTAAGCAGAGCCTGCGTGCTCTACCAGCCTTACGTCATCGCAGTACTGCGCTGGCTTTTGCCGCTGGCCGCGCTAGCCTGGGTCGTCGCCTCCGGCCTTGGCCGCAGCCTGATTCTCAAGCGCCAGTGTTCGCGTCAAGCCCTGCCCCTCCGTCTTCGGATGATCGAGATGATGGCTCTACAAGCGGCCTGGATGGCTCTCTTCGCCGCCGTCTGCTGGGGATGGTTCCGCTCCATCGCGTGGGTCGCGGCCACGCACATCACGCCCGCCGCCGAGCCAGACCTGGTCGGCTTCTCAATGTGGGTGATCTTCCTCTCGCTGGGATTCTTCACGGCGTTTGCGCTGGCCAGTTGGGCGCTCTCGATAGCGCCGCTGCTGATGCTGCTGGAGAATCTTTCACCAACTGCGGCTCTCGTTCAGAGCTGCAAACTCGGAAAGGCCTTCACGGCCAAACTGGTCGAGATCAACCTGGTGATGGGCATCGTCAAGCTGGCGCTTCTGGTGCTGGCCATGGTACTGTCGGCCGCGCCGTTGCCCTTCAGCGACCAGCTAGGCCCGGATGCGCTCCATGCCTTGTGGTTTGCGGCAACCATCTTCTACTGCGTCGCCAATGATTACTTCCAGGTGGTGCGGCTCAAGGGCTTTGTGGAGTTCTGGAAGATGTTTCGTGGTCCGCAAGCCGGCGAGACGATCAACTGACAGACCTCTATAGCAAGTCCTTCGCGGATCGCAAATAGTTGTTCGCGGAACCGCTCTCTCAAAACACCTTCAGACGGATCACCAGGTACTTCTTCGGATCTTCGCGGATGCTCTTCACCAATTGCTGCGTCTGATCCAGAGTCTGGTCGGCATGGTCGTAAAGGGAGCGGTTCTGCACCAGTTGCCCCAGCGTGCCCTTGCCTTCATCCAGGCCCTTGAGGATGGTGTCCAGCCGGGTGACGGTGTCGTCAAACTTCGCGGCGAAGGCCGGGTCCTTGGCCAACATGCCCAGCGTGCCTTTGCCGGCGTTGATTTCGGCCACCATTTGATTGGCGTTGGCGGCGGCGGCGTTTAGATTGTTGTAGAGTGCGTCGTCTTTGAGCAGTTTGCCCGCGCTCCCCTTGCCTTCGTCCAGGGCGATAGTGATCTTGTCGAGCCGGTCGATGGCCGAGTTGGCGCGGGTGTAGAGCGTGTCGTCGTTGACCAGCTTGCCCAGCGAGCCTTTGCCTCCGGCGATTGCGCCGGTAATGGTTTGCAGATCGGTGGCGATGAGCGTAATCTTGCGGGCGAGTTCAGGGTCGTTGAGCAACTCACCCACGGTGCCGCGCCTGGAGTTGAGCGTATCGATCAGGGTATCGATCTTGCGCATCATCTCCTGGGCCTGCACGATGGATTCATTGCTGTTGCGGACCACGTCCTGAATGCTGGGCGCACCCGCGGCCTTCAGTTCAGTGTTGTTGGCCGGAGCGGGTCCGTGGGCGTGGGCTGAATTGATATCGACGTAGCTGTCGCCCAGCACGCCCGCCTGGGCAATCGAGGCGGTCGAATCGATGCGCAGACCGCTCAAATATTCGTGGCCCACCCGCATGGTCACCTCCACGGGCGTCGGATTGCGGTCAGGAACCACGCGTACATGGATCACGTTGCCGATGGTCACGCCCTCCAGCGTGACCGGCGCGCCATCCTTCAGGCCGGCAGCATTCTCAAAATAGGAGCGAAGCACCAGCTTGCGCGCAAACAGTCCGCCGCTCGATCCGGACATGAGAAGAATCAGCCCGACCAGCACGGCCATGGCCACCAGTACCAATACTCCCACTCTCAGTTGCGACCACTGAATCTCTTTGCGGCTTGGCACGGCACTCCCCTGATAAGAAAATGCTGAGGTTAACGCCTTGAGGATAGCAGAAAGGGCGGAATTGGAGCTGTCTTCCCAGATTACCGGGAGCTTCATCAGCGATAGATAGGCGGCTATTGCTTCTACCCCGGCGGCGAAGAACTGCGGCTGGGAATCCAAGCCACTCGACGGCTTTCGCCCTGCCGTTCTAAGATCCGTCCTCAAGAACGACACTGGCCATGGCAAGCGCGGCGGTGTGGGTGATGGAGAGCGCGGCGCGCGAGGCGCGCAAACGGGCGGCAAACTCTGCCGCGCGCCCGTGAAACTTTAGGGTGGGCCTTCCGCTGGGCTCGCGCACAACCTCGATCTCCAGCCAGTTCACGCCATGGCTGATGCCGGTTCCCAGGGCTTTGGCTCCAGCTTCCTTGGCGGCAAACCGGGCCGCTAAGCTCTCCGCGGCCTTGCGCTTGCGCAGGCAATAAGCCTGCTCCGCGGGAGTGTACACGCGGTCTAGAAACCGCTTCCCGTAGCGATCCATGGATTGCTGGATGCGGCCGATTTCAACAAGATCGATCCCGCTGCCGATAATCATCTTGTTTATAAAGCTACATCATTCAGCTTTGGCCGCGGCTGCGGACATTGCGGTCCGTAGCCGCTCACGGGGTCTTTGCGCCCCTGCCGGAGGTGGAGGCTGTGCCTCCAATTACCGGCGCGGACAAGCCGGGACGCCTGGAAAGCGTGAATGTTCCAAAGCCGGTCATGGCCGTTCGACTCCTGAACAGGAGTCAAGCTGCGCAGCCTGGCTCCGATAAGGCGGATGTGAGGCTAACGGTGTCAACGCGATACGCAGAGCGGATGATCAACGCAGAGCGAATGATGGGCATTCCCTGGGCGATGCAGATGAAGGCCATCTCCATCGAAGAGCCCTCGCGGCTGGTTCAGAGCCTCACCGGCGCAATCCTCGGCTGTGGTGGCTGGGTTCTGAGCCGCGGCGCAAACGACACTGGCACGGTGAGCATGTTGTTCGAGTTCGAACGCCAGGCCTGCGTCGATATATACAGCGTGATGATCGCCGCCGGCTTGGAACTGAGCCAGAGCGGGCACATGCGCTTTACCGAGCTCTGCCAATGCACCCGCAGCCACCAGCAGGATTGCGGCACTGAGATTGCCAGCATCGACCTCGAGGTTCAGACCTTTCCCGTCGAGATGCTGCAACCCTCGCGCGCCCCTGAGGCTGCCTGATAAGCGGATCGCATGCGGCGAAAAAGAGAACCGTTCGCCGCACGAGATTCGCCATCATCCGGGAAGAATCAGGCAGAAGGCTGCATCAAAGGGCCGGCACATCCGGCAGTTGCTATTGCCTGGTAACCGGCAACAGGATCTCGATCACTTTCTGATAGCGATCGGCAGCGTTTGGATCTTTCATGCTCTTCACGAGCGCTGGGTCGTCCAGTCCATTCTCGCGCAGCTTCTCTTCCATTTGAGGGGGCGGAATCTGTGTGACCAGATCCAGGCTGACCTGCGCCAGGACCAGGGGCTTCATGGCGGCGGCTGAGTTCGCCTTCCCGTCCATGCTTCCCGAGTAGTTCGGATCGGCGCCGGCTTTGAGTAGAGCCTGAACGATCTCCACGTTGCCGTTTCTTGCCGCGTAGTGAAGCGCGCTCCAACCTGTCGGAGACGTCCTGCTATTGGCGTCGGCGCCCTTCTTGATAAGCTGGCTGGCATCTGCGGTATTATCGGCCTTGACCGCTGTCATCAGCGCCGCGGGATTGGGCTTGCAGCCAGCGATGGGAAGAAGGCAGAGCACGAGAACAGCAAGAAACAGCGACCTGTTTTTCATTTCAGCGATTTGTCCTTTCAACCAGTCTGCCGTTTCTGCGGTGCCAGTGTCTGTTCCCGGCGGACAATGCGATGAGAATAGCCCTAAAAATCAGCCGACCTAAATAAGAGGACCGCCACGTCGATGCTATCAAGCGGCCGTTTGCCGGGTCAACCAGCCTCCACCAGTCCATAACGGCGGTGCCAGGCCTCTTTGAGCCGCGCCCACACACGCTCCCGCCCGGCTTCAGTCGTCTCGCTGGCCTTTCTCGATCACAAGATTCGCTATGCGCAAACAATGAATAAAATTGTCCTTGACTCTGACCTTGGGTCAGACCGGAGCATGCAAATGAGGGCTGAAATTGAGCAAAACTTATCAAATCCAGAAGTTCGCTGAACTCACAAGGGTGACCGTGAAGGCCCTGCATCATTACGACCGGTTGGGGTTGTTAAAGCCTCAACGGGCGCTTTCCGGTTATCGGCTTTACGTCGAGCGCGACCTGGAGCGGCTGGAGCAGATTGTGGCGCTCAAGTTTCTTGGCTTCCCTCTTCAAGAAATCAAAACAGTGCTGGATCGACCTGCCTTGAAACTTCCGGAGGCTTTGCGTTTGCAGCGTCAGGCGCTGGCAGAAAAGCAGAGGCTACTGGCTCGCGCGATGAAAGCGATCACGGCTGCTGAAAAGGCTCTCGATTCAGGCAAAACCACTAACCCGGCAATCCTGAAACGTCTCATTGAGGTGATCAACATGCAAAGCGACGTTGAAGCAATGAAAAAGTATTACAGCGAAGAAGCGTGGTCCAAAGTGGGGCCGCGCTACGAGGAAGAGTTTTCGCAGGAATGGATCGACTTCAATCGCGATGTGGAGGCTGCGCTGGACGAGGATCCCGCCTCCGAGAAGGTGCAAGCGCTGGTGGCGCGCTGGTTGGCGCTCTCCGGCAGCGATCCTGAAGTGTGGGAGGGCGCGGCAAATGCCTGGGCTGACCGCAAGAACTGGCCCGCCGCCATGCAACAGTGCAATGCTGAATTCCATTGGGAAAAGATCATCCCGTTCCTTCAGCAAGCGATGACTGCCTACCGCAAAAAATACTACAGCGAAGAGGCGTGGGCCAAAGTCACCGAGCGCCCGGAAGAAGAAAGAATGCAACTTTGGGCCGCGTGGACTGCGCTCCAGCAGGAGGTCGCCGCCGCGCTCGACGAAGACCCAGCCAGCGACAAAGCTCAGGAACTATGCGCCAGATGGGCGGATTTGGCCGAGAAGACGTCAGACGGCGACCCGGAAGTAAAAGCCGGCCACATCAACGAATGGCGCGATCATCAGAACTGGCCCGTCCGCGTTCAACAGAGGATTTCCTCCTTCCGCCTGGAAGAAGTGGTTGACTTTATCAAGAGAGCCTACGTATGCCGTGCAAAAAAACAGGCGGTGGAGCAGTGGCAGCAAACCCATCAACCTGCCTCAACCAACCCATAATGGCGCTGCCAGGCAGCTTTGAGCCGCGCCCACACGCGCGCCCGCTCAACCTCAGTCACCTCGTTGAGCCTTGCATTGCCACTGCTGGGTGCGTTGGCAAAGCGGGCAGCCTCCATCTTGGCCACTTCCAGCAACTGCCGGTCGCGCACCAGATTGGCCACGCGAAAGTCGGGCAGCCCGGCCTGCCGCGTCCCGAAAAACTCGCCGGGTCCGCGCAGGTTCAGGTCCAGCTCCGCCAACTCAAAGCCGTCCTGGGTGCGGACCATGGCGTTGAGCCGCTCCTCGCCCACCGGCGAAACACGCGGGCCGGTAATCAGAATGCAATAGCTCTTTGCCGCGCCGCGGCCCACGCGCCCGCGCAACTGGTGCAACTGCGCCAGGCCGAAGCGCTCCGCATGTTCAACCACCATCACGGTCGCGTTGGGCACATCCACGCCCACTTCGACGACCGTGGTGGCCACCAGAACGTCGATCTCGCCGCGCTGGAAGCGGCGCATGACGATCTCCTTCTCATCGGCGTCAAGCCGCCCGTGCAACAGGCCCACGCGCAGACCGGCAAGCGCGCCGGCGCTCAGCTTTTCGTACATCTCCACGGCCGACTTCAGCCCGGACTTCGCGCCAGGATTCGCCTCCTGCGCGGTTTTGGGAAACAGCTCCGCAGTTTTTCCCTTGCGGGTGCTCTTATGGGCAGCGGGTGCCCCAGTTCCGGATTTTCGGCCCTCGGAAGTAGCGGATGACGATGGCGTCTCAATGCCTGCGTCGGCGTCGTCGTGCGAGAAATCCAGCTCCGGCTGGTCGTCCTTGCTGCCTTCGATGACCGGGTAAACAATGTAAGCCTGCCGTCCCTTCGTCACCTGCTTGCGCACGAAATCCCACACTTCCTCCGCCATTTCGCCAGGAACGCGGCGGGTAACGATGGGCGTCCGTCCCGGTGGCAGCTCGTCGAGAACACTCACATCGAGATCGCCGTACAGCGAGAGCGCCAGGGTGCGCGGAATCGGCGTAGCGGTCATCACCAGCACATCCGGCTCGGCCCCCTCCGTCCCATCCGGTCTGGGCTTCTTCATCAGCTTGAACCTCTGCAAGACGCCAAAACGGTGCTGCTCATCGACAACCACCAGTCCCAGCCGGTCGAACTCGACCTTCTCTTCAATCAGCGCATGCGTGCCGATGACCAGTTGCGCCTCGCCCCGGTTGATCTCGCCGCGGGTGTGGCGCTTGCGATCCTCGGCGAGCGAGCCGGTCAGCAGAACAATGCGCGGTTTGCGTGAAGATTTTTCAAGCAGCTTGCGCATGGCCAAAAAGTGCTGCGTGGCCAGAATCTCGGTAGGCGCCATCAACGCCGCCTGGTAGCCATTTTCCATGGCCACCAGCATGGCCTGCAACGCGACAATGGTCTTGCCGGAGCCCACATCCCCCTGCAGCAGCCGCCGCATGGGACTGGGCTGGCGCATGTCGGCCACAATCTCGCCCAACGCCCGCTTCTGCGCCCCGGTGGGATGAAACGGCAGCACCTCGCGGATGGCCTCGCGCACCTTGTTGGTGGTGGCAAAGCCGATGCCGGTGCGCTCTCTCATGCGGCGGCGCTTGAGTTCCAGGCCCAGTTCCAGAAAGAACAGCTCCTCGAAGATCAACCGCCTGTGAGCTGGCGTGGCCCAGCTTTGCAACTGGACAAAGGGCGTGCCCTCGTGCGGAAAATGCACCTCGCGCAGCGATGTCTCCCGGTCTGGCAGACTGAGCCGCGCCAGCATCGCCGCCGGCAGGCACTCCGGCACCGCGCCACGCATCCCTTCAAGCAGATGGAAGATCACCTTCCGCTGCCAGCGCGAGGCCAGCCGCGCCCCGCCCAGCGACTCGTAGACCGGCGTGATGCGCCCCACTTCGAGCAGCCGCGTCTCGGCGTCGTCCGAGTCGTCGGGCAGCACCTCGAACTGCGGCTGAATCATCTTGAGGTTTTGAGTTGAACGCGACGGCTCGACTTTGCCGTAGACGGCGATGGTCTGCCCGGCGTGGAACCTGCCCTCTAGATAGGAGCCGTTAAACCAGATGCACTTCATGGCCAGGCGCCCCTGTCCGACGGTCAGCTCAAAGATGGGCATGCGCCGCGTGCGCAACAGGATCGAGCCACGCACTTCGGCGATCACGCTGGCCGTCTCGCCGGGCTGCAACTCGTCCAGGCTGCGCGGGTTCTGGCGGTCTTCGTAGCGGAAGGGCAGGTGGTAGAGCAGGTCCTCGGCTGTTTGGATGCCTTTGGCGGCCAGCATCTCGGACACTCGCGGACCCACGCCGCGCACATACATCACCGGGGTGTCGAGGCCAGCCACACTACGGATGCTAAATGGCTTATGTCCGGGGGGACAAACCCGCACGAAACCGGGTACGGAACGCGTTGAGACCGTCCGCGGCTTTCGATGCGAAGAATCACCGCTCGAATCTATTCAGAATATGCGTATAAAACTTGCGGCAAGAGCGCGGCATGGTTCGCCGCGCCCCTCGCAGATCGGTCTCCAGTTTTTCTAGCGTGGCGGCAGGAAATAAGCCTCAACTGCCTGCTGTATCGACGCGTGATCGATATACGGCTTTCTGCCTTCATATCGAGCGGACCAGATGACCTGGTTCACAAGATCCCGCGGATGGCACTGGCGCAAATCCTCTTTCAGTGTGCCGCGGATGAAATCAATCAGATCCTTGGGGATGATCGGATCGTAACCCACATGGTTTTCTTCGGCCACGCGGCGAAAGATCTCGCAGAAATGCGCGTCTGAAACCGTGCCGATCTTGATCTTGGTTTGGATTCTGCGCAGGAAGCAAGCGTCCACCAGTTCGGCCGGATCCATGTTGGATGCAAATACGACCAGCATCTCGAACGGAACTTCGATCTTCTTTCCTCCGGCAAGCGTCAGGAAATCGATCCGGCGATCGAGAGGAACCACCCAGCGGTTCAGCAACTCTTCCGGCCGAAGCCGCTGGCGTCCGAAGTCGTCGATGATCAGAACACCATTGTTGGCCTTCATCTGCGCGGGAGCGACGTAGAACTTTGTAACCGGGTTGAATTGCAGGTCGAGCATCTCGGCCGTCAGCTCGCCCCCGACCAGAATCGCGGGACGCTGGCACAGAACCCAGCGGGCGTCCCGGTCAACGGGCCCAGGGTCCGCCGCTCGCTTGTGAATCGCCGGATCGAAGACGGTAATGATTTGGCCATCCACTTCCACCGCATGGGGAATCCAGACCGCATCATCGGCAATTACACGGCACAATGTCTCGGCGATGGTGGTTTTCCCGGTTCCTGGCGGGCCATAAAGAAAAAGCGAGCTGCCGGAGTTGAGTGACGCGCCGATCTGCCGCAACGTTCCCTTGTCGATCACGAGATGCGCAAAAGCGCGATTGACGTCGGCTGCATGCACCTCCACCTTCTTGATGCTCTGCTTGCGCGTCTGCTCCACGTAACTCATGAAAGACACCGGCGCAGGACCCGCGTAGTGGTTCTGCGAGAGCAGGTCCATGGCCCGCAATCTGCCTTGAGAGGTGATGGCAATTTGAGCAATATTGCCACTCATTCCATTCACTTGGCAGAGCAACTCCGCGCGCAACCTGAAAGACAGTTCCTGGGCTACTTCAAAGCTCAGGCGGGTCTTCTCGGAAAGCTCAAGAATGGAGAGCGAACCGGACAGATAGAGAGTTTTTAACGCTAGATCTTCGAGAACGGCCTTGCGTACGTCAACTTCCTCAATTGACTGAGGCCTGCGAGTTGGCCCATAAACGGGGTCGGTTTTTACAACGTCGAGGTTGACCATCGAGACAAGGTTACCATCTTTCCGAATGGAATCACGCCTTCCTTTTATCCATCTTGATCTCTTTGGTTTCCCACTATTTCCCTTCTTTCAGGGGTTTTCCGGGGTCGTTGTTACCCCCTTGCATCGGTTTCTACCCGAAGGAAACAAGGTAATGAGAACCGGGGCGGTACAGGAAAAACCAGATCGGGCCTGGCTGGAAGAAGGCCTCTGAAGCCGGCGGCAAAGGGATGCTTCAACCCAGGAGGAACCTTCTTATGTACCCCTGTCACTCCCTCGGAGCCAGGAAGCGAGGTATCCGGCAGGTGCCTTGCTACACTTCTCTTGAGGCCGGCCCCAGGGTTTGCCCGCAACCAGACTGCAAAATGAGCGGCAGGAGAATCCATGCCAGTTGTCGAACTCGCGGGAGTGACCAAGGCCTACGAGAACAAGATTGCCGTCAGCAACCTGAGCCTGTCCATTGAAGCGGGCCAGATGTTCGGCCTGCTGGGGCCGAACGGCGCCGGCAAGACCAGCTCCATTCGCATGATGATGGGCATCACCCTTCCGGACTCGGGCCAGATCAGCCTCTTCGAAAAGCCCTTCGAGCGCAGCAGCCTGGAACGGGTGGGCTATCTGCCCGAGGAGCGCGGCCTCTATAAAAAGATGAAGGTCCTCGACCAGCTTGTCTTCTTCGGCTGCCTGCATGGTCTGGACGCTCAGGAAGCGCAAAAGCGCGCGAGCGCCTGGGCCGGGCGCATGGAGATCGCCGACGCGCTCCAGAAGAAGACCGAAGAGCTCTCCAAGGGCATGCAGCAGAAGATCCAGTTCATTGCCACTCTGCTGCACGACCCTGGGCTCATCGTCATGGACGAGCCGTTCTCGGGCCTCGACCCCGTGAATGCGGTGCTGGTGGAGAGGACGCTGCTGGAACTCAAGGACCAGGGCAAGGCGATTCTCTTTTCCACCCATCGCATGGACCAGGTGGAGAAGCTGTGTGACTCGATCTGCCTCATCGATAACGGCCGAGCCGTGCTGGCCGGCAATTTGCGCCAGATCAAGTCCAGCTACGAGCGCAACCATGTGATTGTCGAGTTCGAAGGAAGCCCGGCCTTCTTGAACAGCGACCAGATTGCCGAGGCGAAAAACTTCTCAGGCCACGCTGAAATCAAGCTCAAACCGCACGGCAACGCGCAGAAGCTGCTGCATGAAGCCGCCGCCATGGCGACGGTCTACCGCTTCGAACTGGTTGAGCCCTCGCTTGAAGAGATTTTCATTGAGACCGTGGGAGGCAAGACCGATGCGTAATGTTCTCCTGATCGCAAAACGAGAGTACCTTGAGCAGATTCGGAGCAGAGCCTTCAAGCTGTCCACGGTGGGGTTGCCGGCGGTTCTCGCGCTGGTTCTCGGCATCAGTTACCTTTCTACCCTTGGCTTGGGCGCGAATAAACACATGGCGATCGCGGCCGGCGATGCCGTGCTGGCCAACGAAATACGCGGCCAGTTGTTGAGCGAAAAAAACTCCAAGGCCGTTGTTGATGTGGTCGCCCCGGCCACTCCGCAAGACCGCTCAACCCTCGTCGAACAAGTCCGGACCAGGGCCATCGACGGACTGCTGTGGATAGAAATGCCTGCCGGAGCAGCGCCGAGCGCAACCTACATCTCGCAATCCTCGGGCGACTTTATGACCGCCGCGCGGCTGAAGGATGCCCTGAACGATGGCCTGGTGGGTGAACACCTGACCGGCGCCGGCATGAAGCAAGCTGACGCGGATGCCCTGCTGAAGGGTGTTTCGATTGAGACCTTCCAGGTGAAAAAAGACGGCCAGCTGATCAGGAGCAACGCGCAGGCGTCCTTCTGGAAGGGCTACGTGATGGCCATTCTCCTCACCATGACCACCATGATCTACGGACTGAACGTGGCACGGTCCATCATCCAGGAAAAAACATCGCGCGTCTTTGAAGTGATGCTCGCGACTGTAAAGCCAAGCGATATGCTGGCCGGAAAGCTGGTCGGCGCGGGCGCCGTGGGCCTGACGCAAATCGGCATCTGGCTGGTTGCCGGCGCGGCGATTCTTCTCTCCCCATTCGCCGCCGCGGCGTTCACCGGTGACTTCGCCATCCACTTCTCATGGATCGAGTGCATTCTCTTCCCGGTCTACTTTCTCCTCGGCTATCTGCTTTACAGCTCGTTATTTGCCGGCCTGGCCGCCACCTGCGAGACCGAGCAGGAACTGCAAATGTACATGCCGCTGGCCGCTGCGCCCACGTGGTTCAGCTTCGCGATGATTCTGCTCATCATCAACGATTCCAACTCGGTCTGGTCGATTGCGGCCTCTTTTCTGCCGCCCTGCACGCCCATCATCATGTTCCTGCGCATGGCCTCGCAGACGCCGCCGATGTGGCAGTTTGCGGTTTCCATCGTTCTTATGGTCCTTACCATCTGGGCCACCCTCTGGTTCTCCTCGCGCCTCTACCGCGTGGGCATCCTGATGTACGGCAAGCGCGCCACCCTCCCCGAACTCGTGCGTTGGCTGCGCTATTCCTAGCAGCGGAGTTAGCGGTGTTAGCGGACCAACGCCGCCAGCCCCGCTATCTCCGCTAAAATCAAATCAGTGGCCGACAAAGAACATCCTCGATTCACGCTCGTCCAGCGCTTGGTGCTGGCCGTCGTTCCGCGCGTGGTGTGGGCGCTGTTGTGGATCGTCAGCCGCACCTGGCGCTTTGAAATCATCGCTGTTGAAGGAGTCACGACCGTCCTCATGGGCGAGAAGCCAGGGCCGGAGATCTACTGCTTCTGGCATCAGTGCGTGCTGCCCTGCACGGTCTACTTCCGCCACTCCCGCGCCGTGATTCTCATCAGCCAGAGCTTCGACGGCGAACTGATTACCCTCATCCTCAAGATGTTCGGCTACGATGCCGTGCGCGGCTCCAGTTCCCGAGGCGCGAAAGAGGGGTTGCTCGGCCTCAAGCAGGTAATCCAAACCGGCCGCACCGCCATCTTCACCGCCGACGGCCCGCTCGGCCCCATCTATCAAACCAAGATGGGCCCCATCAAGCTGGCGCAGATCTCCGGCGCACCCATCGGCGCATTTCACCTCGAACCCGAGCACGCCTGGGTCATGGGTTCCTGGGACCGCTTCCTCGTCCCCAAGCCCTTCACCCGTATTTGCGTCAGTTGGGCGCAGTGGACCCGCGTCCCCGCTGATCTGCCTGCGGAGGATTTTGAACGCAAAAGAGCAGAGCTCAACGCCGCGATTGAATGCGCTCGCCTGCGTGCACTCGACTACTTCAGGAAGCCGCGCGCATGACCGGCCTGCGCGTTGCCGATTTCGACTTTGACCTGCCAGCGGAACTGATTGCCCAGCAGCCGCCTGCCGAGCGCGGCTTGAGCCGCATGTTGGTTGTAGATCGCGCAACCGGAGCCCTGCGCGATGCGGCCTTCACCGAGTTTCCCTCGCTGCTCAATCCCGGTGACCTGCTGGTTCTGAACGATACGCGCGTGATTCCAGCGCGCCTTTACGCACACCGCACGCTTCAACGCGATCACGAAAAGCCGACAGGGCGCATCGAAGTGATGCTCACCGAGCCGGTGGCGCCACAAAAGATGGGTGCCCCATCCATTGCGCGTTCCTCAGCGGAATGGGTGGGAGACCACGAACCTCAACGGGCATCACGCGGCAGCCGCTGGCGGGCTCTCGTCAGGCCGGGCCGCAAGGTCGCCATCGGCGAGATTCTCGTCTTTCCGGCGCCCTCGGGCGAAATCCTGCTCAAGGCCGAGGTGCTGGAGCGCGGCAAGTTCGGCGACCGGCTTTTGCAATTCGAACCGGTTGACGATTTCTTCGGCGTTCTCGAACGCATCGGCCACGTGCCCCTGCCGCCCTACATCCGCCGCGACGATGCGGACACGGATCGCGAGCGCTATCAGACGGTTTACTCCCACGAGCGCGGCTCGGTGGCAGCGCCCACCGCGGGGTTGCACTTCACGCCGCAGATTCTCGACGAGATCGCCGCGCGCGGAGTCGAGATTGCGCGCGTCACGCTGCATGTGGGCCTGGGCACCTTCGCCCCGCTGCGCGTGGAGCGCGTGAAAGACATTCGCCTGCACCGCGAGCATTACACGCTGAGCGACGGAACGGCCGAGGCCATCAATCGCGCCGTCAGCGAGGGCCGGCGCATTGTCGCCGTCGGCACTACGGTCGTGCGCACGCTGGAGCACTGCGCGCAGGAGGCAAACGGCGGCCGCCTGCAAGGCCACTCCGGCGTGACGCAGATTTTCATCTCGCCCGGCTTCGAGTTTCGCCTTGTCGGCGGGCTGCTGACCAACTTCCACCTGCCGCAGTCGAGCCTGATTATGCTGGTCAGCGCCTTCGCGGGACGCGAGGAAGTTCTCGCTGCCTATCGCCATGCTGTCGAGGAAAAGTACCACTTCTTCAGCTATGGGGATTGCATGTTTCTGGGCTGACCGCTCATTGCATCAGGGGCAGACTCCGGGGCGCTGGGCGGATGGGGCACACGGCCGGTTGGGACAAGGAAGATGGAAGGACGAGGTACGTACACACCCACCAGCAATTATAGAATGACGTGTGGAAGCGAAAAATGGAACAAGACTTGACCGGTTTCATTACGTCGGACGTTGTGACAGATCACGAGAAACAGTTTGCGCTTACCGATCTTTTGAAATGCGACTATTTCAAGAGATACCGGAAGGCTTATTACGCAGCGCGAGACGCAGGTCTCGTCTATCCCTATCGGAACTATATAACTTTGCTCGAATATCTAGACGATATCTATGCTTACGACAAACAACACGCAAAGTCCTTCGCCAAACGGTTCCGAGAACGCTCAAAAGACTGGCGGAATTGCGAGGCAGTGTTCTCCGAGGTCATCGTATATCGCTCGTACGTTCGAGGAGTACATGAGGGTTTGATTCGAGGCATCCACCTGGAAGAGGCAGAATCAGACGTTATCGTTGAACGTCTTGACGGCTCAAAGATGTTCTTGGAAGTGTTTTGTGTGATGCCGTCTTTTCCGCTACCCAATGAAGACGGGACGTCTAGAGTATTTAGCGTGAATACGCATACACAGACCGCAGACGCTTCTATCCGCCAAAAGCTTCTTAGCAAAATCTCGAAACAAAACCAATTCAAGAAGCCGCGTGAGAATTATGCAGTTATAGAACTCAATGATGCGAGCATTGCGGGAGATTTCGCCGTACTGTCCTCGCTGTCGGGCGGGTACAAACTCGCCTTGGACACAAAGAGCCGAGAGGTTGTGTCGAGCGGGCACGATTGGGTCAACTCAGTTTTCGACGATCCGAGCACACAATGGCTAAAGGGAATCATCTACTTCAGTTTGGGCAATTATGAATCACGAAGGTTCATCTTCAACCCCAGGTTCAATTCGGCGGGTGCCCAAGTCTGACCGTCCCAAAACCGGCCACAAATCCCTGCCCCCTGCTAAACTCATACCGTGCCTGACCAAGCCAAACCGCCCGTCTTCCTGCTCGACACGATGAGCTTCATCTTCCGCGCCTACCACGCGATGCAGCGCTCGCGGCCGATGACGACCCGCGCGGGGCTGCCCACGGCGGCTGTCTTTGTCTTCGTGAACATGATCAAGAAGCTGCGCCAGGACTTCCAGCCGCAGTACTTTGCCGCCGTCTTCGACATGGGCGGCGAGGTCTTCCGCGACGAGCAGGCGCGCGAAATGCCTATGCTGCGCAAGTGGAACGGCAAGACGCAGAGCTTCGACGAGGTGAGCTACGAGGGCTACAAGGCCAATCGCGCCGCCACGCCCGAAGACCTCAAGCGCCAGATTCCCTACATTCGCCGCGCGCTGGAGGCCCTGCGCATTCCCATTCTGGAGGCCGAGGGCTTCGAGGCCGACGACGTGATCGGAACCCTGGCCCGCGAGGCCGCCGACGAGCGGCACGAGGTCTTCATCGTCAGCGGCGACAAGGACATGATGCAGCTTGTCACTTCGCGGGTGAAGATTCTGAACCCGCAGAAGGACAACCTGATTCTCGATCCGGCCAAGGTGACGGAAGTGCTGGGAGTGCCGCCGGAAAAGGTCATCGACGTGATGGCGCTGCGCGGCGATGCGGTCGATAATATCCCCGGCGCGCCGGGCATCGGCGACAAGGGCAGCGTGGATCTGATTCAGGAATTCGGCAGCGTGGAGGCCGTGCTGGACCGCTTCGCCGAGGTCAAGCGCAAGAGCTATCGCGAGTCGCTGGAGCAGAACCGTGACGCGGTTCTGCTCTCGAAGGAACTGGTCACCATCGACAGCCATGTGCCGCTGGAACTGGACCTCAAGGCAATGGAGACGCAGGCGCCCGACCTCGAAGCCTGCCGCGAGCTTTTCACCGAGCTTGAATTTACCTCCATGCTGCGCGAGTTGGAGCCTTCCGAGTCAGCTCCCGTTATCAAACTCTTTGAAGAGCCGACTGCTGATCAGGCAGGCTCGTTTTACGTCGCTGCGTGCTCGGATGGTTTTGCCTTCTCACTCGATACGTCCGGCGCCGCGCAGCCAGCCACCGAGGACGAAACGCCGCAAAACCTCTCGCTCCTCGATGTGGTTGAAGCCGCCGAAAAGCAGGCAATTTTCGCCGTGGGCGTGTGCGCGGAGCCTGGCACGGCCTTGCGTCTTCCGCTTACGCCCGAGCTGCGCGCTCTGCTTGAAGATGCCACCGTTCCCAAGCGCACACACGATTGGAAGTTGGCGCTCCACCTGCTCACTGCGCAGGACGTAACGTTGCGCGGGGCAGTGGACGACACCATGCTGCTCTCTTACGCGCTCAATCCGACGCATTCCACGCAAGCGCTGGCCGACGTGGCCGCGCGCCATGGGCAGCCCGCGCCGGCCACACTGGCGGCCGGCGCCGCGGCCATTCACGCGCTGGTTCCGGCGCTCAAGGCCGAGGTCGAAAAGGCAGGCGTTGGGCGCGTCTATGCGGAGATCGACTTGCCGCTTGCGCCGGTTCTCTTCCGCATGGAGAAGGCCGGCGTTCGCATCGATCTTGGCGTGCTGGACGGGCTCTCCAAGCGCTTCGCCGTCGAGCTGAATCGCGTCGGAGAGCGCATCTTCGAGTTGGCCGGCCGCCGTTTCAACGTCAACTCGCCCAAGCAGCTCGGCGAAGTGCTCTTCACTCATCTGGGCCTGCCCGCACCGGCCAGCCGTGGAAAAGGCAAGGCCGTTTCCACCGCTCAGGATGTGCTGGAGTATCTGGCGGAAAAGCACGAAGTCCCTCGCCTGGTGCTCGAATACCGGCATCTTTCCAAGCTGAAATCGACTTATATCGATGCCCTGCCGCTACTGGCCGATGCGGACTCGCGCGTCCACACGACGTTCCAGGCAGCCGCTGTGGCCACCGGCCGTCTCTCTTCCATCAATCCGAATCTGCAGAACATTCCCGTGCGCACGGAGCTGGGCCGCGAGATTCGCGCCGCCTTTACCGCCGCGCCCGGCACGCAGTTGCTCTCGGCGGATTATTCCCAGATCGAGCTGCGCCTTCTGGCTCACTTCAGCGCCGATCCGCTCCTGATGCGCGCCTATCAGAACAACGAAGACATTCACACGCTGACCGCCAGCGAAGTCTTCGGCGTGCCCGTCGAGAAGATGGACAAGGAGACGCGCAACCGCGCCAAGGCCGTCAACTTCGGAATCGTGTATGGCATCTCGCCCTTCGGTCTGGCGCAACAGTTGGGCATTCCCATGAGCGAGGCAAAGGAATACATCGAGCGCTACTTTGCGCGCTACTCGGGCGTGCAGGCCTTCATTGCAAAGACGCTGGAAGAGACGCGCAAGACAGGCTCGGTGCGCACCTACTACGGCCGCGTTCGTCCCATCCCTGACATCGAGAGCCGCAATCCCAACCAGCGCGGCTTCGCCGAGCGCACCGCCGTCAACACGCCGCTGCAAGGCACCGCCGCCGACCTCATCAAGCTGGCCATGATCTCCATCGACCGCAAGCTCGCGGAGCGCAAGCTGAGGACGCGCATGGTTCTGCAGGTTCATGACGAGCTGCTCTTTGAAGTCCCCGCGGATGAGAAGGCCGAAATCGAAGCGCTAGTCCGCGCGGAGATGGAAGGCGCGGTAAAGCTCAACGTTCCGCTGGTGGCCGACCTCGCCTTTGGGCCAAACTGGCGCGATTTGTAGCTGCGAATGGCAGCTTTGTCCCACATTTATGGAAGCGCCTCGTTTCACCGCCGTAGGATGGTGTTGATACAGGTCAAACTTGGCTCCATCCGAAGGAAATAATGAGCACGCTGTCCGTTCTTATTGTTGTTTTATGCATTTATGCCTTGGGCTATCGCTATTACAGCGCATTTCTGGCCGCCAAGGTGCTGGCGCTGGACGACGCACGCAATACCCCTGCGCACACATTGCAAGACGGGCGAGATTATTTGCCCACGCCCAAGTGGGTTCTCTTCGGGCAGCATTTTGCGGCCATTGCCGGGGCCGGACCGCTGGTTGGCCCTACGCTGGCGGCGCAGTTCGGATTTGCGCCAGGGCTGATCTGGCTGGTCGTGGGCGCTGTGATCGCCGGAGCCGTGCAGGACTTTACCGTTCTGGTCGCCTCGGTGCGGCACAAGGGCAGATCGCTGGCTGAAATTGCGCGCACGGAGATCGGCCCCTTCACCGGCCGGGTGGTCATGATCGCCATTCTGTTCATTCTGCTTGTGACGCTGGCGGGGTTGGGGATCGTGGTGGTCAACGCGCTCTCCAACAGCCCCTGGGGCGTCTTTACCATCGGCATGACCATTCCCATCGCATTTGGCATGGGCATCTACATGTTCAAGGGGCCGGGCGGAAAGATTCGCGTGACGGCGCCCAGCATTGGAGGCGTGACGCTGTTAATGGCCTCGCTGATTGGCGGACGCTTTGTGGCCAACTCGGCATGGGCTGGCTGGCTGACCTTCAATCCGCACCAGATTACGTTGCTGCTGGTGGCCTACGGCTTCTTCGCTTCCATCCTGCCGGTATGGCTGCTGCTGACGCCGCGCGGCTATCTTTCGACATATTTGAAGCTGGGCACGATTGGGGCCTTGATTCTGGGCATCTTCATCGTCCATCCGACCATTCAGTTTCCGATGATGACCAGCTTCATCCACGGCGGCGGCCCTATCATCGGCGGAAAGCTCTTTCCGTTTCTGTTTGTGACCGTCGCCTGCGGAGCGATTTCGGGCTTCCATTCGCTGGTCGCCTCCGGCACGACTTCGAAGATGCTGGACAAGGAAACCGACGCGCGCTTCGTCGGCTATGGCGCCATGGTTGCCGAATCCTTGGTGGGCGTCATGGCGCTGATCGCGGCCTGCTCCATGATGCCGGGCGACTACTACGCCATCAACACCACGCCGGAGGTCTTCGCCAAGCTGGGGTTGCATACCGTCAATCTGGGCTTCTTCTCCCATGTCGTAGGAGAAAATCTGACGGGAAGAACGGGGGGCGCAGTCTCGCTGGCCGTGGGCATGGCGCAGATCTTCCGGGGAATTCCGGGGATGAATCAACTGCTCGGCTACTGGTATCACTTCGCCATTCTCTTTGAGGCGCTGTTCATCCTGACCACGGTGGACACGGGCACGCGCGTGGCCCGCTATGTTTTGCATGAGCTGCTGGGCAAGGCTTGGAAGCCTCTCGGCGACCAGAAATCAGTTCCTGCAGGAATGCTGGTAGCGGCTCTCGTCGTCGCGAGCTGGGGCTACCTGATTTATACCGGGAGCATCTCCACGATCTGGCCGCTGTTCGGTACCGGCAATCAGTTGTTGGCCACCATTGCCCTGGCAATCACGACCGTGTTTCTGGTGAATATGGGCAAGGCGAAGTATGCGTGGCTGACGGCGGTCCCGGCGATTCTTGTGGGCGCAACAACCGTGATGGCGGGAATCATTTCCATCCAGGACCTCTTCTGGCCGCTCACGAAGGTCGCGGGGAAGGAATTTCAGGGCTACATGGATTCAGCCCTGATGGTGCTTTTCATCGTGGGAGTGTTTCTGGTGGTTGGCGACGCTGCCCGGCGCATCTGGAAGACGCTGCACGGAGAGCCCATTCCGGAAGAGGCGTTTGGGGCGACTGAAGAGCGCGAGCCGGTTGTGATGGGCTGCTGCTAGGCACCTGCAGTGCGGCCACCACCTGCGGTGGGGCCAACTGCCTTCGGCGGGCCCGCGCCAGAAAAAAGGCGCGGTAATAGGCTGTCGGATTGTTGCTGGAAACCCTGGCTCCAAAATCGAGACCAGGACACATGGCGCTCCTCAGTTCCACTTGATGACGCGCAGCAAATTCGAGTAATCGTCCGTCCACACCTGCGTTCCGGGAGGCACGTTCACGAGGCTCCAGCGAGAGTCCGTTGCCAGCGCTCCCAGATCGGCACGGCTTCTCGCCATGACCAGCCATCTCGACGGGAACCTTCCCGCGTCGATCTGTTCCTGTGAAACGCCTGTGTCGTCGGCCATCAGGCTCACCAATTCTGCATCATGCGCCAGGGCGCCGAGCGTGGGAGCAAGGTTGAGATAAAGATTGCTGATGTGGAAGGCAATGATGCCTCCCGGCGCCAGCTTGCGCTGGTAAAGCGCCAATGCCTCACGGGTCATCAGGTGCATCGGAATCGTATCTCCGCTGAAGGCGTCCAGAACGATCAGGTCATAACTTGAATCCGGCGCGTCGCGGAGCTTGAGCCGCGCATCGCCCAGCACGATCCGCGCCGCGGGCGCGCATTGGCTGAGGAACGTGAAGTAACGCGGGTCCGAGGCGATGCGCTTCACCGCAGGGTCGATCTCGTAGTAGGTCAGCGACTCGCCCGGCTCCGCATAGCAGGCCATGGCGCCCGCTCCCAGGCCCACCACTGCCCATCGCGCCTTCCGGACTTCGCCTCTGCTTCCATGGAGCGTCTTCGCCTGCAAGGCTCGAAGGATGACTCCTGCCGGACCAGGCTTGCTGTAATAAGCCAGCGGCTCGCGGCTCGCGGCGGCATCGAGGTTCTGTATGCCGTGAGCCGTGCCGCCGTGGAAGAGATACCGGAGCTTGCCATTGGGGCTGTCGGTTACGCGCGAAACGCCAAAAAAGCTTCGCTCAGTGTGCAGAATCTCTCCGAAAGGCCCTGTGTAGAGCGAACTCGCCGCCAGCAGTGCGGCCACTCCCGCGGCAAAGCGCAGGGGACGCTTGCCAAAGCTCAGGCACCAGAGCATCGAGTAGCCGAAGATGAGAATGTTCAGTGAGCGGCCCGGCCGCAATCCGATATGCGTCAGGCCGGCGATCACCCCGGCCATGCACAACCCAAGAGCCGCGGGCAGCAGCCAGTCGTTGCGTCTCGCTCTTGCGGCTTTGGCCGGCGGCTCGGGTTTTTGGTCGATGGGCGGCCGCAAAAGCGCCGCGAAGACCAGCACCAGCGGAAACTCAACCACAGTGGAAAAGAGCACGGGCGCGAGCAGCGCATTGAAGATGCCGCCAAGTACGCCGCCAAAAGACATCCACAGATAGAACTCCGTCAGATGACTTGCTTTCGGCCGGCTGCGGGCAAGTTCGCCGTGACAGACCAGCGCAACGGCAAACAGCGTCAGCAGATACAGCGCAATCAAAACCAGCAACGGAAACTTGGTCTTGGCGACGGTTGGAACGAGCGCGGCAAGAATTAGAAAGGGCAGCCTCCGCACCAGCCACTCGTGCGAAAGAAGTGGATGCCTGGCAAAGACCAGCACGAAACTCAGCAGGTAAAACGCCAGAGGTAATACCCAGAAGAGGGGAATGGCGGGAACGTCGGTGGTTAGCGCCGTGGTTGCGCCCATCATCAGGCTGGAGGGCACAAAGGCGAGAGCGATCCAGCGCAGGCGGTGACGCCAGGCGGCGCCGTGCTCAGTTTCGTCGGCTGCCTCGCTTTGAGTCGCAGCGATGCCGGGCTGTGCCCTCCAAACCAGCGCGCCACAGCTCACCGTCAGCGCAAAAAACACCATGTAGCCGTAGCTCCAGAGGTGGCTCTGCTCGCTGAGGCGGAGTGTCGGCTCCAGGAGCAGTGGATACCCCAGCAGCCCAACCAGGCTGCCCGCGTTGCTGGCGGCGTAGAGGAAATAAGGATCGTTTGCGGATTTGTGCCCCGACTGCGAAAACCACCGTTGCAGCATGGGCGTGGTCGATGAGAGCAGAAAGAACGGCAGGCCCACGGCCACCGAGAGCATGGCGAGTATCCACAAGACCGGACTGCTTTGCGCCGGCGGTTCCCAGCCGTTCGGGATGTGCAGAGGCAATACGGCAATGGGCGTGAGCGCAAGTGCGAGATGCAGGGCTATCTGTGTTCGCCGGCGCAGCCATCGTGTGGCGGCGTAGGCATAAAGATAGCCGGCCAGCAGCGTCGCCTGAAAAAAGACAAGGCAGGTATTCCACACCGCCGGAGTTCCGCCGAGCATGGGCAGGGCCATCTTGGCCAGCATCGGCTCAACCAGGAACAGCAGCGTTGCGCTGACAAACATGGAAATGGTGAAAACAATCAAGAGCATTGTGTTTCCAGCTCCCACGGCATGTTTTCAGATAGTGAATTGGAAGGTACGTGCAACAACGCCGCAATGTCAAATGCCGTGCGGACGTGGAATTATCTAGCCAACCCCAAGCTCCGCGCGTATCGCTTCGGCGATGGCGTTGGCGTGCCGCTTCATCGCCGCGTCGCTTTCGGCTTCGATCATCACGCGGGCCAGAGGCTCGGTGCCGCTGTAACGAATCACCACGCGCCCGGAATCCTCTAACTCCTCTTCCGCCGCGCGGATGGCCGCAGCCACGGAGGGGACTGATTGCAGTGGCTTTTTCTCGCGCACCTTCACGTTCACGATGACCTGCGGAAAGACCTTCAGGTCAGCGGTCAGCTCCTCGATGCTCTTTCCGCTGCGGGCAATCAGATCCAGGACGACCAGCGACGTGAGCAGGCCGTCGCCGGTGGTGGCCAGATGCGGCAACAGAATGTGGCCGGACTGCTCGCCGCCCAGAGCCGCATCGTGCTCGAGCATCTGTTCGAGCACGTAGCGGTCGCCCACTGGAGCGCGCAGCATCCGGATGCCGCTGTGCTTGAGCGCCGCTTCAAGCCCCATGTTGGACATGGTGGTGGCGACAACCAGGTCGCCGGTCAACATGCCGCGCGCCTTCAGGTCGCGGCCAACCATCAGCAGAATGGCGTCGCCGTTGATGACGTTCAGGCGTGCGCCGGTCAACATGCAGCGGTCGGCATCGCCGTCGAAGGTGAGGCCCAGCTCCGCGCCGCGCGATTTGACCTCAGCGGCGACATAGTCGGGATGCAGCGCGCCGCAGCCGTCGTTGATGTTGCGGCCGTTGGGATTGATGTTGAGCAGCGTGACCTCGCCGCCCAGGCGGCGGAAAAGCTCTGGTGCCACGGCTGCCGAAGCGCCATTGGCGCAATCGGCCACGATGCGCAGCCCAGCCAGTGACAGTCCCGGCACGCAGTCGATGAGGAATTGGATGTAGTCGGCCTGATACGCGGCGTTGTCCACGACAGGAGGCAAGGATGCGGGATCGGGAGCAACGGCGCCTTGTTTTTCGATCTCTGCCGCGTGATGGAGTATCTCATCCTCCATCGCCAGTTCGACCGCATCAGCCAGCTTGAAGCCGTCGCTGCCAAAGAGCTTGATGCCGTTGTCGCGCCAGGGATTGTGAGATGCTGAGATGACTACACCCGCCTGGAACCCGTGTGTCCGCGCCAGAAACGCGACGGCCGGCGTGGTGATCACGCCCGCGCTTTCGACACGCGCTCCGGCTTCTCGCAAACCGGCAGCCAGCGTCGCTGCGATCCAGGGGCCGGACTCGCGCGTATCGCGGCCTAGAATCACCCTGGGTTCGGCGGTCGTCTTGCGTAGCGTGTGGCCCAGGGCCAACCCGCAAGCGAAGATGGTGTTTGCGTCGAGCGGGTAGTCGCCCGCAACGGCGCGAATGCCGTCGGTGCCGAAGAGTTTCCGTGCGTTTTCTTTGCTCATAATCTCACTCTTTCGATTTTTCCGCGGATTCCACGCGGCTGATAAAGGCGCCGTCAGAGAGGCGCGTGGTGACCTTGTCGCCCGGTGCAATTTGAATTGTTGACCGAACCAGCCCGCCTTGGGCGTCGAGCACCAGCGCGTAGCCGCGATCGAGGACGGCGAGGGGCGAGAGCGATTGCAGGTGCGCATTGAGGGCTCGGACGTTGGCGGCGGAATTGCGGAGCAGCCGTTCGAGCGCGCGGTCAAGCCGCGTGCGGCAGGCGGCAAGCCGTTCGCGGGCAAGGCCAAGATTCTGGCGCGGATCGTGGCGCAGAACGGCAGCGGCAAGGTCGGCGACATGGCGTTGATGACAGCGCAGTTGGCCGCTCACGGCGGCTTCCTGACGGAAGCTGAGGTCGTCCAGGCGCTGTTCCAGCCGATGCAGCAGCGTTGTGATGCGCCCCTCGGCGCGGCTGATGGGCAGGCGCGTGAGCCGCTGGCGGGCCTGCAGCAGTTGGTAGCGCACGGCGCGTTCCAGCCGATGCTCCTGCGTGGCCAGGTGCTCGGCAATTCGGTGCTGCGCCTCGGTAATCAGCTCGGCGGCGGCTGAGGGAGTAGGGGCGCGCAGGTCGGCAACAAAATCGGCGATGGTGAAGTCGGTCTCATGGCCCACCGCGGAAACGACAGGCAGGCCGCTCGATGCGATGGCGCGGGCCACGCGCTCGCTGTTGAAGGCTGCCAAGTCTTCCAGCGACCCTCCGCCGCGGGCCAGGACAATCACGTCCACCATGCCCGAGGCGTTCAGTTCGGCCAGCGCCGCTTCAATCTCTTCCGGCGCGGAATCGCCCTGCACGGATACGGGGCAGACGAGCACGCTGAGGCCGGAGTGGCGGCGGGCGACGATGTTGAGGAAGTCGCGAATTACCGCGCCTGTGGGCGAGGTGATGATACCCACGGTGCGCGGAAAGGCGGGCAGCGGGCGCTTGCGCTCCGCGTCGAAAAGGCCTTCGGCCTTGAGTCGCGCTTTCAACTGCTCGAAGGCCAGTTGCAGCGAGCCCGCACCCACCGGCTCCATCGTCTCGGCCACCAGTTGCATCTGGCCGCGCTGCTCGTAGACGCTCACCCGGCCGCGCACCAGCACGTGCAGGCCGTCCTCGGGGCGGAAGCGCAACAGCATCGCCTGGCGGCGGAAGAGCACCACCGGCAGTTGCGCGTCGGCGTCCTTCAGCGTGAAGTAGACGTGGCCGGAGGGCGCGGGGCGGAAGTTGGAGATTTCGCCCTCGACCCAGACGTCGCCCCACTCCTGCTCGACCAGCTCGCGGACCTGGCCAACCAGCTCGCGCACCGGCCAGATGCGGCGCGAGTGGCGGGGTTCCTCAAAGCTGAGGTCCAGTTGAGGCGCGAATCTGTCTTCCCTGGTCACTGGTAAAAGTGTAATTGCGCGGGCCGGTTCGGGACCCTCTGGAATAAAACGGGGTACCCGCTTCGATCGGGCGCCCCGGTCTTTCTTGCAACCGCATCAGTTATGCAGGTCGGTCTTGCCCAGCATGTCGAGAAACTGGCGCTGGGTGCACTGGTCAATGCCTTCACCAATCAGCTTGCCATCACGATTGAAGAGGAAGGTCTTGGGAACGCCGGTGATGTGGAACTGCTTGGCTACCTTGCCTCCTGGGTCGATCAGGATAGGAAGGCGATAACCGGCGTTGGTGATGAAGGGACCAACGGTGAAGGTATCTTCATCGGTAATCGAGAGGACGACCAGACCCTGGGATTGGAAGTGGGTATAAATCCAGTTGAGGTCGGGCATCTCCAGGCGGCAGGGCCCGCACCAGGTGGCCCAGAAGTTGATCAGAACAATCTTTCCGCGGAGTTCCGAGAGGGTGACCTTCTTGCCATGCAGATCCTTGAGTGTGAAATCAGCTTTTTCAATCTCTGCGTCGTTGGCGGCCAGAGTCTGGCCGGCTTTGGCAAAGAGAGGATCGTTCAGGGTTGCAGTCACGTTCTTGTAGCGAACCAGTTCGGCCAGGTCGAGGTAGGGCATCGGAGGCTGGTCTTTCTTGGCGGGGACGGGCGACTGCGCCAGCGCTTGCGAAAGCGCATCGGCAACAGCCTGCAGAGCATCGCCCCCCTGATCGCCTTCGGTAACCAGATGGGAAAGCGCATCGGCGAGCTCCACTTTTCTCGGCCCGGCGGGCAGGGTTCGAATGTCGGCAGCAAGCTTGATGGTGGCCGCCGGGCGCTGTCCGGCGGAAAGAGAGCGAAGGTTCCCGAGTTGCTTGTTGATGGCGGACTCGGAGGCCTGGGCGTGAAGCAGAGGCGCAGCCAGAAGAACTGCGGCGGCAAGAAGTGTGAGACGGATCGGGTTCATGGAATCTCGCAGACGGATTAAATTGAATTTTTTAAAGCTTCGGCGAAATTATATCCCACCGCTCAAGCTTGAAACGCGATTATGCTTTCGCTCCCGCGGCCAGCTCGATGAGGCGTTCAGCCACCGCTTCGACGATCTGCTCCTGGACCTCGTCGATGGTCAGATCGCCTTCGATCAGGACGACGCGGGCTGATTCGCGGACGGCGATTTCGCGGTACTTCTCCCATACGCGTCCATAAAAGGCATTCTGCTCCTGCTCGAAGCGGCCTTCGTCCTGGCCGTTCTCTTCGGTGGTCCGCTGGTTGCGGCGGCGCGCACGGGCCAGCGAGGCCTCCAGAGAGGGCAGCAGAAGCAGCGTGAGATCGGGCTGCAGATCCGCGCAGATGAGCCGGTGAAGTTCGAGGACAATTGCGGAGCCCAGTTCCCGGCCGCCGCCCTGGTAAGCTTCGGTCGAGTCCGTAAAGCGATCGCAGAGGACGATCTGCCCTGCCGCTAGGGCAGGCTCGATGACCTCCGCGATGGCCTGAGCGCGGTCGGCAAACATCAGGGCCATCTCGGTCATCGGCGCAAGGCCTGACGAGCGCGAGTCGAGCACCAGGGCGCGAATGCGGTCGCCGGTCGCCGTACCGCCGGGTTGGCGGGTGACGACGGGGCTGTGGCCGCGCTTCTTCATCCAGCCGGCCAACCGGTTGATTTGCGTGGTTTTCCCGGAACCATCCAGGCCTTCGAGCGTGATGAAGAGACCGCGCGGCATGGCCTGAGTCTACCACCCCAACAAAGTTGAAGACGAGTCTGCTTAGATTGTGTTACAAGGAGTTCAATTGGAACGTCATCGAGGGCAGGCGACTGCGCTCCACTGGAGTTGAATCAAAGTGAATCTTCGCACCATCCACAAACTCGCTGTCTGCGCCTTTCTCGCGGTCGCCATGCTCGTCACCCGGCAACTCAACGCCCAACACCTGACGCTCGAAGGCCAGACCGGCGGCTTCCTGACGCCCACCGCCTACGTTGTCTATACGGACAAGGGCAAGGTACTTTCCCATCCGGCCGTCGGCTACCACTTTATCAATACTTCCAAGGTGATCGGCGATATCCAGACCTTCAGCATCGTGGAGGGATTCGCCAACCGCGCCGAGGTAGGCTATACGCGCAGCGTCCATACCTTCGGCGACAGCGGGTCGTCTACCCCCCTGGATCTGAGCAATCTCTGGAACTACGACGGAATGAACATCTTCAGCGGCAAGGTGGTCGCCGTCAAGGACGGGGAGTTTGGTCCGTGGACGCCGGGGCTGGCGGCAGGCGTTATCGCGCGCACTGGCGACAAATTCGTTTCCAGCGCCATCAGCCAGGAGATTGGCGGAAGCGGCAATGCCTACCACAACGAGGACGTATACGCTGCCGTCACCAAAACGTGGGTGCATCCGCCGGTTCCCTTCCTGGTGAACCTGGGATGGAAGGCCACCAATGCCACCATCTTCGGCATCGGCGGCCAGAGCACACGCTTTGGCGGACGGTTCTTCGGCGGCTTGGGCATTCCGCTGCCTGGCCCGTTCAAGACGGTCTTCGTACCCTCGGCGGGATTTACCCAGGAGCCAAAAACAGCCAAGAACCTGAACGCAATCCTGCCGATCACCGGAGCGCATCTGCCGACGACCCTCGACTACGCCGTGCGCGTGACGCAGAGAGAGAAACCGCACTTCAGCTTCGACATCGGCATCGGACAGGTGGCAGGAAATATTGGAGCGGTTCCAATCGTCTCCGGTGGCGTCCCCGTTGGCTCTCTGCCGGTGAATCTTGAAGCGCGCCACGTCGTCGGCATGGGGCTGAGTTACCGCTACTGACGGTGCTGTTTTCGAGAAGACTGAAGCAAAGAAGCCTTCCTGTGCAGTTTTGACCAGAACGGGACGGGGGGGTCGGGATACTCTTTCTGCAAAGTATCCAAGCCCTCGCCCCGCACGGGGAAAGTCGATTCCATCAGCGGAGCAGGCGCCAAAGAACCAGGAGGTTCTTGCCATGCGATTGTTCCGCTCCGCGCGTTGGCTTTTGCTAGCGCTGCTTCTCTCTCTGATTCCAGCTTCTTCTCACTCTCAGATCATCATCAGCGTCGGATTCGCTCCGCCCGTAATGCCTGTCTATGAGCAGCCGATGTGCCCCCAACCCAACCTGATGTGGACGCCAGGTTACTGGGCCTATTCAAATGAAGATGGAGACTACTTCTGGGTGCCCGGCGCCTGGGTTCCAGCTCCTTATAGCGGTGCGCTTTGGACGCCTCCCTACTGGGGCTGGTCCAACGGCCACTATGGCTTTTATAACGGCTATTGGGGCGCCCACGTCGGCTATTACGGTGGCGTGAACTACGGCTTCGGCTACGGGGGTATCGGTTTCGCGGGCGGCGAATGGCGCGGCGGCTCCTTTGCCTATAACACCGCGGTCGTGCACGTGAATGAAACCATCATCCACACCACGTACATTGACCAGACGGTTGTGGAGAGGGGCGTCGTTGCCAACCCCAATCATGTGGCCTACAACGGCGGGCCGGGTGGCATACATCACACCGCCACTCCCGAGGAGCGGGCTGTCGAACACGAAAAGCATGTGGCTCCGACCCGTGTACAGACACAACACATTGCCGCGGCCAAGGTCGATAAGACCTCCTATGCCAAGGCCAATGGTGGCAACCCGAAGACCCTGGCTGTAGAAAAACCTCTGGCAGTGGAAAAGAGCACCGCTGCTCCGAAGGCGAAGACAGAAGCCAGGAACCCGGTGAAGGCCGAACCGAAGGCTGAAGCCAAGCCAAAAGCTGAACCTAAAGCTGAGCCAAAGCCAAAGGCCGAACCAAGGGCTGAACCCATGCCAAAAGCTGCACCGAAGGCTGAGCCAAAGGCTGCGCCCAAAGCTGAACCGAAAGCTGAACCAAAGCCAAAGGCCGAACCAAGGGCTGAACCCATGCCAAAAGCTGCACCGAAGGCTGAGCCAAAGGCTGCGCCCAGAGCTGAACCGAAAGCTGAACCAAAGCCAAAGGCCGAACCAAGGGCTGAACCCATGCCAAAAGCTGCACCGAAGGCTGAGCCAAAGGCTGCGCCCAGAGCTGAATCCAAAGCTGAACCAAAGCCAATGGCCGAACCAAGGGCTGAACCCATGCCAAAGGCTGCACCGAAGGCTGAGCCCAAGGCTGCGCCCAGAGCTGAACCCAAAGCAGAGCCAAAGCCCGAAGAAAAACAGAAGTAAGGCCGCCAACACAGCGCATTTCTTCCCCTCCCGCACAAAGCCCCACAGTTCACTGTGGGGCTTTGTGTGTTCTCTGGCTGCAAACGCGGTCCAGCTACATCGCGCAGGCGGTGAAGTCTGAGTTTTTTCCAGAGGGCTGCAACTTCCGGTGGCGGACGGGGTTCAAGGTAGAGTAGTCTGTCAGCGTTCCCTGTTTTGAACCACAAACCTGGATTTCCTGGGCACTGCAGGGACAGGTGGCTCACTTCTCCGGGAAGTTTTCTCGCCTCTGGGGAAAATGACACTTGGCTTTGCGCGGATTCCAGATAAAGTGGACTGAACATCGAGCATTTTAACCAAGTTCCAACCCTGCACGGAAGCAAGCCGGTTCCCGCCAGCCGGGCAGGAAAAAACGTTCAGGAGGATTTTTCTCATGCGATTTCTGCGCTCTGTGCGCTGGCTCCTGCTAGCGCTGGTTGTCACGCTCATTCCTGTGTCCTCACACGCTGGCGTGTTCATCAGCGTCAACTTCGGGCCGCCGGTGCTGCCAGTCTATGTGCAGCCCCCCTGCCCGCAACCCGACCTGATGTGGATGCCGGGCTACTGGCACTATGGTCCATATGGCTACTACTGGGTTCCTGGCGCATGGGTTCCGGCGCCCTATGAAGGCGCGCTGTGGACCCCCGGATACTGGGGCTGGGCAAACGGCCTTTATGTCTTCCATGAGGGCTATTGGGGACGTCACATCGGCTACTACGGCGGCGTGAACTACGGCTTCGGTTACGGCGGCATCGGCTTTGCCGGCGGCGAGTGGCGCGGTGGCCATTTCGCCTATAACACCGCGGTGATCCATGTGAACGAGACCATCATCCACACCACGTACATCGACCGGACGGTCGTGGAGAGAGGCATCGTCGCCAACCCCAATCACGTGGCCTATGCCGGTGGTCCCGGCGGCATCCAGCATCAGCCTACCGCCGATGAACGGGTTGCCGAACACGAAGAGCATGTAGCTCCCACCAAGTTCCAGCAACAGCACATCGAGACCGCCAAGGCTGACACAACCTCGTATGCCAAGAACAACGTCGGACGCCCGCATACCCTGGTAGCCGCAAAGCCGCTCGCTGCGGAAACCCACACCCCGCCTCCTGCGGCTGCGTCGCACGCTGCTCCTGTTTCACACACTGCGCCCGCGATGCATCCGATGGCGCAGAGCCCCTCAGCAGGAGCCAGACCGCAGGCCGCAGCCCCGGCAAGCAAGGCGCCGATGGCCCCAACGCATGCCACCCCGCCTGCGCATACAGCGGCTCCCCAGTACCACCCCGCGCCTGCAGCGCATCCAGCCCCTGCCGCGCATCCCGCGCCACAATCGCACCAAGCGCCCCCGCCCAAGGAGCCCAGGGAAAAGAAGTAACCGGGCAGGGATGCTTCGCTCTTAACCAAAACAGGCCCACGGTCAACCGTGGGCCTGTTTGCGTCAGGGAGACCGGGCCAGGCCGGCTACGGGGAGGAAGGCGGCTCTGAAGAACGGTCAAAAAACGGAAGAAGCCGCCCGGCAACAGGGCAGCTCCTTCCTCAGGGAGAATAGTTCCAACGGAGGCAAAACCATCAGAACTTTCTGGCTGCATACTAGGGGCGCGGGAAGAGAGTGTCAAGGATAAATCGAAGAGGAAATAAGTCATATAAAATCAATAACTTGGTAAATGTTTCCTGAAGAAAGCATCAGGGGACTTTTCGACTTGTCTTCGCCTTTTCGTCTCCAGGATTTGTCGGCTTTTCTGGGGATTTCTTTGGACTTAGACCCTGTTTTGCACAGGTATTGTCCCCCCATTAACCCTTCGGATGCGGCCTCGGCATTCCGGGCGGAATTCCGCTCCCTCAGTCCCGCAGATTGAGACTGATAAACTCCTCATCGAAGACCGATGAAGCCGGTTTGCCCCGCGCAATCCGGTAAAGCGCCCTGAAGCCTCCCAGGAAGAAGCCCAGCAGGATTGCGGCGCCTGCGCCGATCAGCACCAGGACGATGATCCCCATCAGCAGCCTTCCGGTCTTCGCCGTCTCAGACTCCGTCGGCTGCGGCACCGACATCAGATCCAACTCATAGTGCACCGTGGCCAGCAGCTTGTGGCTTTCGTCGGGAATCGCGTCCCCGCTCACCAGCGCCACCAGCGGCCCGCTTCGCCGTACCTCCAGCGACGCCAGGTCGGAGTCCTGGAGAGGCTTGGGCCAGGCAGCTTGCGCCTGCTTGCCCGCCTGTTTGCACGCGGTAATGTAGTCGCGGATCTTCGTCTCCTGCGCGGCGGCCATCTGCGGCGTGGGATAGTCGATGATGGTCAGCGTGGCCGAGCCCGAGCGAAGCGTGTAGTTGGCGGTCACGGCCTCCGCGCCGCGATCGAAGCCCATCAACTCCGGTGGCAGCACGCCTCCCGAGCCGGCATAGCCTGCCGGTCCCAGCGCATAGTGCGTCGTCTGCCCGTCCAGTTTGGCCTGCGGCAAGTCGGCCAGGATGGGAGGGGCCAGCGCCTTGCCGCCTTCCGGAGCCGGCAACTCGCCCGCCAGCTCGCGCAGCTCCGCGCCCGACATGGCACCGATGCGGGAGAAGTTCGCATCCACCACGGTGTCGCCCACCCAGAAGAGCACCCGGTTGTGGTTCGATGTAGCGCCCGTGCCGATCGCTTCCTTGGGCCACCCGTTTTGCCGGTAAAACGAGTACGCGCCGAAGGCGCCGCTGGCGTCGTGAAAGCGCAATGCGCGCACGCTCAGCGTCTCGCCGCCGCGCTTGTAGTCGGCCTGCTCGGCGCCGGAAAAGTCGTACTCCTTCAGGGCCGCCGCATTCGCCGCATCGGCCTGTGCAGCGTCGGTCATCTTTTTTGGCGGCTGCGCAGCCTCCCATCCGGAGAACGCCTCTGGCAGAAGCGCCTTGGGCACGGGCGGCAGCACCAGGTGCGAAACACCCTGCGAAGCCGGAGCCTTGGCCGGCGCAGACTGAGCCGGGGCAGCGGCCGGTCCGCCAGCCAGCGCCGCTGTACAAACGAAAAAGAGAATCCAACGCATCCAAACGCTCCAGTCTTCAGAGTACACGCTGCCACCCTCGGCAATGAAGCGCTGCTGCGGGGCGCGCGGACTGGGCAAGGGCTTGGCGGCCTTGTTTCAGGCCGCTTTGCGGTGCGCGGTCGAGCTCTTCAGTAAATTCCTAAAGCGTCAGGCTTTTCAAATACTCGCGAAACTGCGGCCCAAGGTCGCTGCGCTTGAGCGCAAACTCGACCGTTGCCTGCAACATGCCGAGCTTGTCGCCGGCGTCGAAGCGCTCGCCCTCGAAGGTGTAGCCGAATATGCTTTCCTCTTTGAGCAGCGCCTTGAGTCCGTCGGTGAGCTGAATTTCGCCGCCCGTTCCGGGAGTGGTCCGCTCCAGCAGTTCAAAAACCCGCGGCGTGAGCACATAGCGGCCGATAATGGCCTGCTTTGAAGGCGCGTCTTCAAACCTGGGCTTCTCCACCATGCCGGTGCAGTTGAAAATTCTCCAGTTGCCTGGATCCTGCGAGCCGGCCAGCACGCCATAGGAGCTGATTCCCGGCCCCTCGACGGTCTGCGTCGCCAGCACTGAGCCGCCCTTCTCGTCGAAGACATTGATCATCTGCTTCAGGCAGGGCACTGGCGCGTCGATCACATCGTCGGGCAGAATGACGGCGAAGGGCTCATCGCCCACCAGGTCCTTGGCGCACAGCACGGCGTGGCCCAGCCCCAGCGGCTCCTTCTGGCGAACGTAACTGATGCGCGCCAGCGAAGAGACGCCGCGCGACACCGCCAGCAGCTCATGCTTGCCGCGCATCTCCAGCGTCGCATCCAGCTCGAAGCTATGGTCGAAGTGATCCTCGATGGCGCCCTTGCCGCGGCCGGTGATGATGATGATGTGCTCGATCCCCGACGCTATCGCCTCTTCCACGCCGTACTGGATGATAGGCTTGTCCACCAGCGCAAGCATCTCCTTGGGGATTACTTTCGTGGCCGGCAAAAAGCGCGTGCCCAGCCCGCCTGCCGGAAAAACCGCCTTCCGTACTCGCTTGCTCATGCCATCTTCCTCGTTTCAGTAACCGCCGCTGGTCTCCATGGTCTAGTTCTTCGTTCACGGCTTTCCAAGCTATTTCAGTTGACGCGGTAACCCGCCAGCCCTCTAAAAAAAGAGCAGGGAACCACGCCGCTCTAAAGCGTCGGAGAATCGTTCCCGAGCAGCGCCTCCCGCACAATCTTGATGGGCGGGAATCCCTGCCGCAGGAAGTTATCGTGAAACTCCTCCAGCGAAAAAGCCGCGCCCTGCTTCTTCTTCATATCCTCGCGCAGCTTCATGATCTCCAGCTTGCCCAGCGTGTAGTAGAGATAAGTCGGGTCGCCAGCCCCGCGCTTGGTCTCCACCACGGCCGACTCCCTGGACTGATAGCCTTCCTTCTGGAAAAACTCCACGCCCTCATCGAAGCTCATCTTTCCGGTATGCATCTCAATGCCCACAATGACCCGCGCGTTCCTGAGCAGCGCATCCTGCAGTTGGCCCAGGCGCAAAAACTTCGATTCCCTCGCGTCCTTCGCCCCTGTGCCCGGCTGTCCATAGCCTTCGTCCAGCATCATCTGCTCGGTATAGTGCGCCCACCCCTCGACGTCGGTGTTCGCACTCAGCAGCTTGCGCACCCGGCTCGGCGCCTGCGGCAGCCATAGGAACTGAATGTAATGGCCTGGATACGCCTCATGCACCGCCGTTGAAATCACCGTGCCTATATTGAACGAATGCATGTAGCCTTCCACTTCCTCCGGCTTCATCGAGGGGTCAGGAAGCGTCACGTTGAAATAAGCTTCGGTCGCGTGCGTCTCGAAGGCACCCGGTGTGTCCATGCTGGCCGTGGTCGTGGCGCGCATGAAGGCCGGCGTCTCTTCCACGATAGGCCGCACATCCGAAGGAATGGTCACAATGTGGTGCGAGCGGATGAAGCTCACCAATCCATCGAAAGTGGCACGGAAGCTGTTCAGTAGTTGATCGGGAGCGGGGTGATTCTCGCCTAACTCCCGCAGTACGGCCTCCGGTTCCTTGCCTGGCTCCAGCTCTTTGGCAACCTGCTTGAAGTGCGCCTGATTCTGGCGCATGTCGGCCCAGCCGATTTCCAGCAGCTTATCCAGCGGAATATCCACCATCTCGTCATACTGAAGCTTCTTCGAGAAGGTCTCCGCGCCGATGCGGAAGTCTCCATTCGCTTGCGGAAGCAAATCTGTCTTCAACCAGCCGAGATAGCTCTTCAGCGATGTAATCACCGCCGCATTTGTCTCGGCAAACTCGGTCTTCAGCGCCGGGTCCTTCGCGTCGGCAAAGGCCAGCGGCACATCGTGCTCAAAAAAGCTGACAATGTCTGGTAACTGTTCTATCGCGATCTCGGTGAAGATGCGCGGCGGATTCTTCAGGTTCACGCGCGCATTGCCGAGCAGCGCCGGCATCTGCCTTTCGCGCGCAATAAGCGAGCGCAGCCGGTCGTCTGGCGAAGCGAATTTGCGCTCCATCAGCGTGAACGCGCCATTCGCGCAGGTGCTCGAATAGTTGTCCGCATTCTTCTCCCAGGGGCGAATCGTCTCCAATGTCAGCAGCCGCGAGCGAATGTTGCCGAGCACGATCTCGCGGTCGCTTCGCGGAACAAAATCGGCTGTGGCGGCATCGGGATGAATCGCATCTATGCGCTGTTCAAAGCTCTTCAGCGCAGCAATCTCCGCGTCGATGCTCTTGCGCGAGAAATCCTCAAGCTGCGAATCGTACTGGTGATATCCATCCAGCGTTCCCTGCGTGGGTTGATAGTGCAGATACACCTGGTCAAGGTACTCATCGGAGGCCTTCTGGAACTGCTGTTTCCAGTCTTCTTTCGCGGCATGGGCGGTAATTGCTGAAGCCATTAGCACTCCAATCGCAAATTGAGCGGCGGTTCTATTCATATTTCCTCTCACCTTCGAACTTCTTTTCCTATGCACTCACCGGCGCAGGCGCCAGGTTGGCAATCAACTCGTGTATTTCAAGCAGGACTTCGTCGGAACGCGTAGCAGCCAAAGGATACTTCAACACACCCTGCGGCGTGAACTGCGCGCCGCGTTTGGCGTTCCGCGCCACGAGACGCATCAGTGTCTGGGGATCGATGGACGCGTTTTCGGTGAAGCGGATGTGCAATTCCGTCCGCTTGCGATCCACCTGCGCAATGCCGATTCGCTCGCACTCCAGGCGCACCAGCGCCGCTTCCAGCAAGTAGACAGTAGCGTCCGGCGGCGCGCCATAGCGGTCTTCCATCTCCGCGCGCACTTCGTTCACGGCAGCCTCGCTCGCCGCTCCCGCTATCTTCTTGTAGAGCCGCAGCCGTTGATTCTCTTCCGGCACATAGCTCTCGTCGATGCGCAGAGCAATGCCCAGGTTGAGTTGCGTCGTCGGCCGCTCCTCGGCCGTCTCGCCCTTCATCTCCTTGACCGCAGCCTCCAGCATCGAGGTGTACAGCTCGAATCCCACCGCCTCGATGTGGCCGCTTTGTTCGCCGCCCAGCATATTGCCCGCGCCGCGCAGTTCCAGGTCCAATGCCGCAATCTTGAACCCCGCGCCCAGGTCGCTGAACTCCTTCAGAGCCGCCAGCCTTCTGCGCGCAATCTCCGTCAACTCCTGTTCCGGCGGAATAAGTAGATACGCATAGGCGCGCCGGTTGGACCGGCCCACGCGGCCGCGCAACTGGTAGAGTTCGCTCAGCCCGTGCCGGTCCGCGCGATTGATGAGCATCGTGTTGGCCAGCGGAATGTCCAGCCCGTTTTCAATGATCGTGGTCGCCACCAGCACGTCGTAATCGTGCCGCATGAAGGCCAGCATGACTTTTTCCAGTTCCGTCTCGCTCATCTGCCCGTGGCCCACCGCAACACGCGCGGCGGGAACCAACTCCTGGATACGCGCGGCAATTTCGTAGATCGACTCCACGCGGTTGTGCACAAAATACACCTGCCCGCCGCGCTCCAGTTCCACCTCAACTGCCGAACGCACTATCTTCTCGTCGAACTTGGCCACTACGGTCTGAATCGCCATGCGGTCCTTGGGCGGCGTCTCGATGACGCTCATGTCCCGCAAGCCCACCAGCGACATGTGCAGCGTGCGCGGAATCGGCGTGGCGCTCATGGCCAGCACATCGATGGCGCGCCGCATCTGCTTCAACCGCTCCTTGTGGCGCACGCCGAAGCGCTGCTCCTCGTCCACGATCAACAAGCCCAGGTCCTGGAACTTGATGTCTTTGGAGAGCAGCCGGTGCGTGCCGATCAGGATGTCCACCTTGCCCGATTCCACCTTCTCGACAATGACCTTCTGTTCCTTCGCCGTGCGGAAGCGCGAGATCATCTCGATGTTGATGGGAAACTGCGCAAACCTCTTCTTGAATGTTTCGAAGTGCTGAAAGCTCAAGATCGTCGTCGGCGTCAGAACCGCCACCTGCTTGCCGTCCTGCACAGCCTTGAACGCGGCGCGCATGGCCACTTCCGTCTTGCCATAGCCCACATCGCCGCACAACAGGCGATCCATCGGCGTGGTCGATTCCATGTCGTACTTGATGGCGCGGATCGCCGATAGCTGGTCGTCCGTCTCGTTATAGTCGAACGAGTCTTCAAACTCCCGCTGAAACTCATTGTCCTTCGAGAAGGCCATTCCCTGCGCGGTAGTCCGTTCGGCGTACAACTTCAATAACTCACCGGCCATATCCTGCATGGCCTTGCGCACGCGCGCCTTGGTCTTGGTCCACTGCTGCGAGCCAAGCCTGTTCAGCACCGGCGCGGGCCCTGCGTCCGTCGAGCGGTACTTCTGAATCAGATCCAGGCGCGTGAGCGGCACATAGAGCTTGGCCTGCTCGGCGAACTCCAGAATCATGAACTCGACTGAGAGGCCGTCCTGCACAATCTCCTTGAGGCCCTGATACTGCGCAATACCGTGCTCGACATGCACGACGTAATCGCCTATGCCCAGGTCGCGAAAGTCGGAGACAAACGCCGCTGTCTTCGACCGCTTCGGCTCCGGCCGCGCCGCCACATCCGCATCGTCTGAGAGATCGTTGGCCCCGAAGAGAATCAGGTTCGAGTCGCCGAAGCTGACTCCCGCAGCCAGCGGAGTCCGCACAATCACCGGCACGCGCAAATCGCTGGCCAGGTAACTGCCCTCGTCCATCACGGTCTCGCCGGGACGCGGACTGCGGCTGCCCAGGCGATAAGGAATCTGGTACTCGCGCAGCACGGTAGCCAGCCGCTCCACGTCGCCCTGGTGCGGCGCGGCCAACACAATTCGCGTCTCGGCCGCCATCAGCGCGCGCAACTGCTCGGTGAGCGCCGGAATGGACCCGTGGAACCTGAGCGTCGGCCGCGTGTTCAGCTCAATCTCGCCCAGCGTGTTGTCCTCATCGAGCACATCCACCACGCCCAGTTGATTGAGATCGAGGCCCATATGCGAATCAAGCACGGCCTTCAAGACCTCGGGGCGCAGATAGATGTCCTCGGGCGTAATCAGCGAACCCATCGCCGACCGCTCATGGCGCTGCTCGACCTTGTTCCACCAGCGATCGATCTGGTTGCGCACCATGGCCGGCTCTTCAACGAACAGCGCGCACCTGGGAACAAGCGACAGAAGCGATTTCTCCGCCCCGGCCACCGCGGAGAAAAACTCCCATCCCGGAAAGACGCTGACGCCACCGGCCGCCGCGGCTTCAATAGCCATCTCCTGATTGACGAGTGCGTCTTCGCCCGCGCCTTCGCCTGCCTCGGCATTGGCATCGAAATCGAGGCGCTGCCTGCTCAACCGCCCATGCACCGCGGCCAGCAACCGCTCGGTCACCGGCGTTTCGGTCAGCGGTAGCAACTGTGTCTCGTCCAGCCCCGAGTGCGAGCGCTGCGTCTCCGGGTCGAATTTGCGGATCGTTTCAATCTCATCGCCGAAGAATTCGATGCGCACCGGCCGGTCGGCCTCCGGGGAGTACACATCCAGAATCCCGCCCCGCCGTGTGAACTGCCCCGGCATCTCGACGAGGTCCATCTGCGTGTAGCCAACGCTGGCCAGATGCCCGGTGAGCACCTCCACATCTACCTCTTCGCCACGCTTGAGGGTCACGGCAAGGCCGGCATAGTAATCGCGGTCAAAGAGCTTGAGCGCAGCCGACTCCGCCGGCGCAATGAGGATGGAGACTGCCCCGGTGGCCAGCTTGAACAGCGCCGCCGCCCGCTGCTCCTGCACATCCGGGTGAGGGGAGAGATTTTCAAAGGGAAGCACATCGTGGGCGGGCAGCCGCACCACCAAGGAAGGGTCCACCGCGCCGGTCAACTCGCAGCCGGCGCGCAGCATCGGCTCCAGCGCCTCTGCGGCCTTGTTGTCGGCCACCACCACGATCACCGGCTGGCGTGCCGCCCGCGCAAAGAGAGGAATGTAGACGGACCGCGCCGTCTGGGTCATTCCGGAGACACATCTCCGCCCCGCACCAAGGCTCAGATGCCTTCGTACGCGTTCAAATCCCGAAGAGTGCTCCAGCTCCGCGAAGATCTCGCGGACAAACGGGAGAATCATGTAATTCAAGTTTACCAGCGGCGGCCAACTGATAAACTTGGCACCGTTGGCATTTCCCCCGTTTGCGGGAATTGAACCGGTTTTAAGCCATGGCATGCAGGAGGCTGCACCTTGTTGAAGTCGAAGGAAAGCTCGTGGGGAGTTCGGCTCGTTGAAGGAAACAAACGCGGTTTTTCCAGAGTGTGGCCGCTGCTGATTGCGGGACTTTGCTGTAGTCCCGCCATATTCGCGGGCGTACCCGCGCCGCAGCCTGTGGTGGTGGCTTATGTCTTTCCGAAAGACAGCGCAATTCAACCCGGCGAGATTGCCGCGCACAAGCTGACGCGCATCAACTATGCCTTTGCCAATCTGCAGGGCGGGCGCATTGCCAACGGCTACGCCAACGACGACAAGAACTTCGCCGCGCTGGTTGCGCTGAAGCAGCAAAACCCCTCCCTCACCGTGCTCGTCTCCGCGGGCGGATGGCTCTGGTCGGGCGGATTCTCCGACATCGCCCTCACCCAGCAGAGCCGCGCTGTCTTTATTGCCAGCGTCGCGGAGTTTGTGACCCGTCATCAGCTCGATGGACTGGACATCGATTGGGAGTTTCCAGGACTGCCCGGAGCCACAAACAACTTTCGCGCCGAGGACAAGGAAAATTACACGCTGCTGCTGAAAGATGTGCGGCAGAGCTTCAACAAGCTGGAAAAGAAGCTGCACAGGCGGCTGTACCTCACCGTTGCGGTGGGAGCTTCCTCCGAGTTTGTTGCGCATACCGAAATGAACAAGGTGGCCAGGGTTGTGGATACCGTGAACCTGATGGCCTACGACTACTACCAGGGATCATCCGACGCCACCACCGGGCATCACGCGCCTCTGTTCACCAATCCCGCTGACCCGAAGAAGATCTCGGCGGACCAGTCCGTGCGGGAGTTCGAACAGGCTGGCGTTCCCGCCGCAAAGATCGTGCTCGGCGTGCCGTTTTACAGTCACGCGTGGAGCGAAGTTCCCGGCACGAACAATGGCCTGTTTCAGCCGGGGAAGCCCGTCCCTGGGGGCGAGCAGTTTGCCGGCGGACCGGAGGCCTTGCTGAAGAATGGATTCATCCGCTCCTGGGACTCCGTTGCATCGGCTCCATCCCTTTACAACCCGGAGACGAAGGTCTTCGTGTCGTACGACGATCCGCAATCGCTTGCAGCCAAGTGCAAGTTCGTGCTCGATCGCAAACTGCTGGGTGTCATGTTCTGGGATTACGAGGCCGATTCCACCGGGGCGCTGCTCGATGCCGTCGATGCCGGGTTGGGCATCAACGCCGGCGCACAAGGCGCTGCAAAATGACCGGCGCTGCGGTGGTATCCCACCCAAGCAAGATGCGGTATCCCAGAGGCTCAATTCGTTATCTGGGATTCCCAATCCCCGGCTTACTCCGCGCCGACAGTCTTTGCAAACTCGTAGAAAAAGTCCAGCGATTTCCAGTAGGAGTCCACGGGCAGGCGCTCGTCCTGCCCATGCGCCCGGTCGTCGTCGCGTTCCAGAGCAATAGCCGAGTAGCCGTAGCAGGGGATGCCCGCCAGGGCAAAGTAGATTGAATCGCTGGCGCCGTTTTCCATCACCGGCGTCACGGGCACGGCTGGCCAGAGAGCCTGGGTGATGCGCGTCAACGGGCCAAAGACCTCCGGAATGGGCGCTGGCGGGACCATGGCTTTGCGCTCGGGGGCTGTGTCGGAGACTTCATACGAATCAGAGACGTACTTCACACTGAGCTTCGGGTCGGCGAAGATGCCGATCAACTGCTGGCGAATCTCCTCGGGCGAGTGGCCGGGAAAGATGCGGCAATTCACGTTCGCCTGGGCCGTCTGGGCCAGGGCGTTGTTGGCGTGGCCGGCCATGAGGCGCGTGGCCACACAGGTGGTGCGGAAGTTTGCGTTGAAGCTGGGCTCTGCGCCGAGCCGCGCGGCGGCGGCCATGTCTGGCGGCGTAGACAAAATGGCGCGCATGTCCGCCGCCGTCTGCCCCGTCTCCTGGCTGGCGAGGTTCTTGAAGTAGGTGCGCGTCACTTCGTTCAGCTCGAAAGGAAACGTGTACGCAGCCAGCTTGTTGAGTGCCGCGGTCAGCTCATAAATCGCATTGTCCGGCCGTGGGCGCGAACTGTGCCCGCCGGCATTCACCGCCGTTATCTGGAAGTCGGAATAGACCTTCTCCGTAGCCTCCACATCGGCCACCACGGCGCGCCCGTGGTCCAACTCGACGCCGCCCGCGTCGGGATTGATAACCCAGGCCGCGTCCACCAGTTCGCGATGCTGCTGCACCAGCCAGTTCGCGCCGTTGAACTTGCCACCCTCCTCGTCCGCGGTAAGCGCCAGAATCAGGTCGCGGCGCGGCTTGTAGCCCTCCCGGTGCAGCCGCAGAAACGTGGCCACCAGAGCTGCATCGGAGTTCTTCATGTCCTGCGTGCCGCGGCCGTAGTAGTAGCCGTCCTTTTCCACAAACTCGAAGGGGTCGGTGTGCCAATCCGGGCGCAAAGCCTCCACCACGTCCATGTGGCAGAGAAACAGGACTGGCTTCTCGCTGGCCGGGCCGGCCGCGCGCAACCGGACGACAAGATTCTGCTTGCGCGGATCAGGCCCCAGCAGATGCACATCCTCGGGCGGAAAACCCGCGTCGAGAAACCGCTTCTGCATGGCTGCGGTGGCCGTGGTCACGTTGCCCCTGGGTGTGTCCGTGGTGTTGATCTCGATGAGCTGCTTGAAGATCTCGCGCGCCAGGGCGCGGTCTTCCGCCGAAGCGGTCGGCAAAGCGTTCTGCGCGGCAGCGGCAGAGCCCAGGCTGACGGCGAGGGCGAGGGCGGACAGGAATGCAGAAAAAACGATTCGGCGCATGGAGGCATTGTACGGCGGCCCGCATTTTTCTGTTTCCTTCGCGTCCCTTCTTCTGTCATACTTGATTGTGCCCACCTGGTACGTCCATCCCAACAATTCATTCAAGAGGTTGCATATATGTCGGCAAAGTATGTCTTTGTGACGGGCGGAGTTGTGTCCAGTTTAGGTAAGGGTCTGGCTGCGGCCTCCATCGGCTGTCTGCTTGAGAGCCGCGGTCTGCGCGTCAACATGATGAAGTTCGACCCCTACCTCAACGTCGATCCGGGGACCATGTCGCCCTTCCAGCACGGCGAGGTCTTTGTCACCGACGACGGCGCCGAGACCGACCTCGATCTGGGCCACTACGAGCGCTTTACCCATGCTCCGCTCTCCCGCGACAACAACCTCACCACTGGCCGCATCTACGAGCAGATCATCCTCAAGGAGCGCCGCGGCGACTACCTTGGCAAGACGGTTCAGGTCATCCCCCATGTGACCAACGAAATCAAGAACGCCATGCGCAAGGTCTCCTCGAACGGCGCGGATGTGACCATCGTAGAAATCGGCGGCACGGTGGGCGACATTGAGTCGCTCCCGTTTCTTGAGGCCATCCGCCAGATGCGCCAGGAGTTAGGCCGTGAGAACACGGTCTTTGTCCATCTCACGCTGGTGCCGTGGATCGCCGCCGCCCAGGAGCTGAAAACCAAGCCCACGCAGCACTCGGTTAAGGAACTGCTCTCCATCGGCATCCAGGCAGACATCCTGCTCTGCCGTTCGGACCGCAACATCAGCCGGGAGATGAAACAGAAGATCGCCGCCTTCTGCAACGTCGAGGAGCGTGCCGTGATTGGCGCCCGCACTGTGCCTTCCATCTACGAAGTGCCGCTTGGCTTTGCCCAGGAGGGCGTGGACGCGCTCGTCCTTAAATACCTTCATAAGGAAGCGCCGGAAGCCGACCTGACGCAGTGGAAGGCTCTGGTTGACCGTTGCTACCATCCAAAGGATGAAGTCCACATCGCCATCGTCGGCAAGTATGTGGAGTATGAGGACAGCTACAAGTCTCTCAAGGAAGCGCTGACTCACGGCGCGGTCTCTCAGAATCTGAAACTCAAGGTCACCTGGATTGAAGCCGAGGGCCTGGAGTCGAAGTTTCCCGAAGACCGCGGTTATGAAGCGCAGTTGGAGGGATTTGACGGCATTCTGGTTCCCGGCGGCTTTGGCAAGCGCGGCATTGAGGGCATGTTGAACGCCATCCGCTATGCCCGCGAAAAGAAAGTGCCTTACTTTGGGATTTGTCTGGGCATGCAGACCGCCTGCATCGAATTTGCCCGCAACGTCTGCGGCCTCAAGGACGCCAATTCCAGCGAATTCGACCCCTCCAGCCCGCACCGCATCATTTACAAGCTGCGCGAGTTGCTCGGCGTCGAAGAGATGGGCGGAACAATGAGACTCGGAGCGTGGACCTGCGTTCTGCAGGAGGGTTCACTGGCCTCCCGCGCTTACGGCGCAACCGAGATCAGCGAACGCCATCGCCATCGCTACGAGTTCAACCGCGAGTACGAAGCCCTGCTCACCGGCGGCGGCCTGAGCCTGACCGGAACCACCCCCGACTCCACTTATGTCGAAATCATCGAGATTCCCGGTCACCCCTTCTTCCTCGGCTGCCAGTTCCACCCCGAGTTCAAATCCAAGCCGCTGGAGCCGCATCCCCTCTTCCGCGACTTTATTACCGCCAGCTACAAGAACCGGCAGGCGCGTGTGACACCCGAGTCCAGCAAAGCTTCGACCCTAACCAATGTCTTGTCTTCCTGAGTGATCGGAACGAAGCTGCCATTCTTGAGGGATGCCGGTGAGATTTAAGAGGAACAAGAAGAACACGGCCTATATTGTAGCCACGCTCGTAACCATGGTGATTTTTCTGCCGTTCCAGAACCATGCGTGGTCGCTGTATGCCGGAGCCTGCGCAGGCTATTCCGTCCTAGTCTTTGGATTGAGGCGCATTCGTATCGGTTCCGGCGCCGTTGCCATGGGAAATGCGAAGCCGGCTTCGGAAATTCTCTTAACTCACCTGTCATTTCTTGTAATCGTTGTCGGATGGGTTTGGCTCTGCGTCGTTCTCAAGCCGCATCTTCCCTATTTTCTTCGGACAGAGGACACAAGTCGCCCCTACTTCGGGCTTGCCTTCCTGGGCATTCTCGGACTGTTGGGCATCGAGGCCATTGAGCAGCGTTGGCTCGAACCGAACGCCGAAGCTGACGCCTTTGCCCCTGAGAACAATTCCTCACAACGATCACTAGCTGAGAGGAAATGATTGCCCGAGCAGCATCGCCCCCTTCACCTTCCCCGCCAACGCCCGGTCAAAAGTGACAAGCGTCAAGTTTGCTGCTTCTGCAAACGCGGCGAGATAAGCGTCGGCCCAGGCCTTCGGCGAAGGGGAATCCGCGAATGTTCGCGGGCGCAGAGCTTCCTCCAGGCCCGCAGGCTCTCCGGCAAGAATAGCCTTGCCGTCCGCAATCCATTGGTCATAGATTTCCCAGCACTGGCGCTGAGTAATGACCTCGCGCCCGAGAACGGCTTCGGTGGTCATGAGGCGAAAGAACCCCATCTGAGTCTGTCGGCAGAAGACAAATCGAACGCTCTCGTCCTGGGCGGCAAACCATCGCATCGCGACTGTGTGATGAACGTGGATCTGGTGATGGATCGCCAGCCACACATTCACATCAGGGAAAATCGATGAGGTCATAGATGGTTTCATTGTCGATCACCAGCGAACCGGGGCGAGAGGAATGAACGACGGGCACTTCAAACGTCTTCCGGGGCGCCAGACTGGCCTTTGTCACCATCTCCAATCCTTCCAACACAAGCTCTCGCATCGTGTTTCCCCGTTGCGCGGCCAGGATTCTGACGGCACGATAGGTTTCGTCCGGAATGTCGACGGTGGTGCGCATGAGAAGAATATAGCATATTTATGCCTTTATGGAACATATTTATGGCTAAACACTGACTTTTGCACGTATTCTTGTGCATCTCAATTGCCCAATCTCCAAACAAGCCACCCCAAAAACGCCAAATGGCCTCTCCATGCGGAGAGGCCATTTGGCATAGAAGCCCTACAAGCCCTTGAATATCTTACAGATAGATGGAAGCTTAAAGTAATGGAGCCGAAAGTCGGACTCGAACCGACGACCTGCTGATTACGAATCAGCTGCTCTACCAACTGAGCTACTTCGGCCTTCCTCTTGAGATTGTACCGTTGCGCACGTCTCCGGTAAAGTTCCGCGCCGAAATCGTTTCGGGCAATCCCCGGAACGCCTGCTCAGGAAAGACCGCGGAGCAGGCGCTGGGGCCGGGCGGAATTGAAAATGCACACCTCAGATTTCGCTTCCGAGGCGTGACAGAGATCGTCTCCGGGGCTCAATGGCGAAACCTGGGGCCACAACAGCTTAAAGCCAATAAAGCTGCTGAGGAATGTCATTAAAGGGAAAATATGCTGCGCGTATGTCTATATAAGCGTTCACCACTCCCATGATTGCGGCTATACCAAAAGCTACCCAGAGAATTCTTACGTAGTTGATTCTTGCCTCGTTCTTCTTGAGAAGGCTGTCGTACTTGCTGCGGGACGAGGCCAGCATCTCCTTCTGCGCATCATCGTACCCTGGAAAAGCACAAAACATCTCCCTGACCCCGCGCTCCCGCGTCAGCGACCAGGAGGCCTCCTTCAGCGTCGTTTGGAAAAGGAAGATACAGATACCCAAAAGAAGCAGAGTGAGAAGTTGAAACACAATCTGATCGACAAAACTACTCTGCGCAAGCTTCTGGCCGTTTGCGATCTGCCTTCCCATCACGCCCGGAGCGCCGACGACCTGCCCCTCTACTCCAATCGCCGCGTCATGGCGTCCGGAATAGATAACCTGAATCCTCGCCCCATCGCCGTTCTCAAGAATATTGAAGCCCAAAGCTGCCTTGTTGGGTTCAGCTTCAATCCGATCCCCACGAACGCCGCAGACCGGTCTGGTCTCGCCCAATACGCGGATGTCCAGGATCTTCGATTCGGGCGGCAGAACAATCTTGAATGGAGAAAGGACATCTGCTGCGCGCATGGGCGCCGGCCCATCATTCCAAATGTAGAGGGTTGCCGCCGTGATGTCCTGCCCGGAAACCGCCTCCCCGTTGTACATGACTCCGAGCCCGCCTGCTCCGGCGGTTGATCCCTGGACCAGGAGAGAGCGATCGGGGAGCACGGCATACGACGGGACGGGGTTTGGCACCCGCGGATTGTTATACCAATAAAGGCCGAAAACGACGGCAGCGATAGCCAACAGCAAACTGATGACCGTGATGACAGTCAGCCATTTGGCGCGGAACCGGTGGAGAGTTTCAGAGGGCATTTTCTTACTTTCGGCCGTAGGCGGAAAGTATATCACTCTGCATTATCGATCTGAGCCCTCTGCAGTTTGTCGGAGTAATCGATGTAGACCGCCTTCCATGTGGTGAAGAAGTCGATCGCTCCCAAGCCTTCGCGATGCCCGTTCCCGGTCTGTTTTACGCCGCCGAAGGGCAGATGAACCTCCGCGCCAATCGTCGGCGCATTGATGTAGGTGATCCCCGCCTCCAGGTCGCGAATGGCCGTGAAAGCTCGATTCACATCCTTTGTGTAAAGCGCCGTCGAGAGGCCGTAGTCGGTGGCGTTGGCCATCTCGATGGCTTCTTCGAAGGTCTCGAACTCGATCAGGCTGACCACCGGGCCAAAGACCTCTTCGCGCGCGATCCGCATCCCGGGCGTCACGCCGCCCAGCACCGTCGGCTCAAAAAACGTGCCATGTGCGTACGCGCCCTCAGTCATCGCGTGGCCGCCGGTGAGTAACCTTGCCCCTTCAGCCAGAGCAATCTCCACATATCTGGCCGAAGTTTCAATTTGGCTCGGATTCACCTGCGGACCTACCTCGACCGACTCATCCAGCCCATTGCCGACCTTCAGCTTTTTGGCCCGTGCTACAAACTCGGCGGTAAACTCTTCCGCGATCCCCTTTTGCAGCAGGATGCGGCTGGTGGCCGTGCAGCGCTGGCCGGTGGTGCCAAAGGAGCCCCAGAGCGCGCCGTCCAACGCCAGTTCCAGGTTGGCGTCGTCGAGGACAATCTGCGCGTTCTTGCCTCCCATTTCCAGAGAAACCGGCTTGAAGGCGGCTGCGGCACGCTGGGCCACCAGTGAACCCACCTCGCTCGACCCGGTAAAACTGATGGCCCGCACGTCCGGGTGCTCCACCAGCGCCATGCCGGCGGCAGAGCCCGAACCGCTGACGATGTTCACCACTCCCGGCGGCAGGCCGGCATCGGTTAGCGCCTGCACCAGGTTGTAAACCGACATCGGCGTATCGCTGGCCGGCTTGATGACGCATGTGTTGCCGCAGACCAGCGCCGGAAAGAGCTTCCACGAGGGGATGGCCATGGGAAAGTTCCACGGCGTTATCAGCCCCACCACGCCCACCGGCATGCGCACGCTCATGGCGAACTTGTTTTCGAGCTCCGACGGCATCGTCTGCCCAAACAGGCGCCGCCCCTCGCCGGCCACGTAGAAAGCCTCGTCGATGGCCTCTTGCACGTCCCCGCGGGTCTCCACCAGCACCTTGCCCATCTCGCGGGTCATGTCGCGGGCGTACTGCTCCTTGCGCTCTTTCAGCAGCAGGCCGGCGCGAACCAGGATCTCCGCCCGCTTGGGCGCGGGAACCAGCCGCCACGAGGCAAAGGCTTTTTGGGCGGCGGCTACGGCCAGCGCCACATCCTCAGCATGGGACGAGGGAAACGCCCCCACCACATCCGTGTGCTCGGCGGGATTCAGGTTGAGGATGGTTTTGCCGCTCACCGCCGGCAGCCATTGGCCGCCAATCAGATTGTGAAACGTGGGATGGGACATGGAATCCTCCAAAAAAACGGTGACCCGCCGCAAACGTCCGAAACCGGGAACCCATGACGAAGACCAGGGCTGCCCGGCCCATTTCCGCTGAAAGCATACCGCAGAAGCTGAATCCTGCGCACATCGGTCCGCAATGCGCCCGTCTGCCAGAAGCGGCGCCGGCCCCGCAAGCAACTGAGTTTACTGCACCGGCGCCCCGGCTGGCACGTTGTTTTTGCTTCCCGGCGCGGGGTTGCAATACAGCGATGGCCCGCTGGCCGTACAATAAACCTTGAGGTAATACCGGTTTTCAAATGTCATTGAATGGTTATCCATCGCGCTCCTCGCGGTCGCACGGTCTACGCTCGCTCTTCAGCATGTTTTCCAGCGACCTGGCCATCGATCTCGGCACCGCCAACACCCTGGTCTATGCGGCCGGCAAGGGCATCGTTGTCAACGAGCCCTCCATCGTCGCCATCAACAAGAACACCGGCGAGGTGGAAGCCGTGGGCAAGGAGGCCAAGGATATGCTGGGCCGCACACCCGGCAACATCGTGGCCATCAAGCCGATGAAGGACGGCGTCATCGCCGACTTCAAAGTCACAGAAAAAATGCTCAACTACTTCATCCAGAAGGCGCACAACCGCAAGATGCTGGTGCATCCGCGTATCGTCATCGGCGTGCCTTCAGAGATTACCCAGGTTGAGAAGCGGGCCGTCGAGGACTCGGCTTACCGCGCCAAGGCCAGCGAAGTCTACCTCGTCGAGCAGGCCATGGTGGCCGCCATCGGCGCCGGGCTGCCCATTACCGAGCCGGGCGGAAACATGGTGGTCGACATCGGCGGCGGTACAACGGACATCGCGGTCATCTCGCTGTCGGGCATCGTCTACTCGCGCTCCGTGCGCATGGCCGGCAACCAGATGGACGAGGCCATCACCAACTATCTCAAGCGCAAGTACAACTTGCTGATCGGCGAACGGACCGCCGAGCACATCAAGATCGAAATCGGATCGGCCTACCCGCTCGATAAGCCGTTGACCATGGAGATCAAGGGACGCAACCTCATCGAGGGCGTTCCCAAGAGCATCACCATCGACGACAGCGAGATTCGCGAGGCGCTGGGCGAGTGCATCGCCGTTATCATGAATGCCATCCGCGTGGCCCTGGAACGCACGCCGCCGGAGTTGTCCGCTGACATTTCGGATCGCGGCATCGTGCTCACCGGCGGAGGCGCGCTGATCAAGAATCTCGACAAGCGCATCCGCGAGGAAACCGGCCTTCCGGTCTCGGTGGCCGACGATCCGCTCGCTTCGGTCGTGCTGGGGACGGGCAAGATGCTCTCCGACTTCCGGCTGCTGCGCAAGATCAAAATCGACTAACAAAGGGAAACAGGGGCCAGGAAACAGGCTCGACAGAATTGCAGTAGAACCCTCAGCTTTCACTATTTGCTTATCCTTGGTCCCTGATCCCTAGTCCCTTCTCCTCGGCTGTCATGGAATCGTTTTTCGTTCGCTATCGAAATCCCCTGGTGCTGCTGGCTGTCCTGCTGGCGCAGATCATCGGGTTGGCCGTGCAGGTGCGCCGCACCGACAGCGGGCGCAACTCGCTCGATCCGCCGGACGGAACAAGCGTGCGGCTGATCCGGCTGTGGGCGGACGCGCTGGTCACTCCGCCAGAGCAACTCTTCCACGGCTCCAAGCTGGGCACGCTGAGCCTGTGGCAAAACTACCTTGACCTGCGCCACACACGCGAGCAGAACCAGGATTTGCAGAAGACCATCGACCGGCTCCGCCTGGAACAGGCGTCTCTGCTGGAAGACGCCCGCCAGGGCCAGCGGCTGCAAGCGCTGATGGACTTCCAGCAGAAATACATCTACAAGACCCTGGCCGCGCAGGCCATAGGCTCCAGCGGAACCGATCAGTCCCGCGTCTTCTATATCGACAAGGGAAAGAACTATGGCCTGCTGCCCGATATGGCCGTCATCACCGCCGACGGCATCGTCGGCAAGGTGCGCGAGGTCTTTCCCCGCACGGCGCAGGTGCTGGCCATCAACGATACGACCAGCGGCGCGGGCGTCATTCTTGAGAAAACGCGCATTCGCGGCATTCTGCGCGGCAACGCCGCCGGACGGCCGCAGATCGTAGGCATCCTGGCAGACCAGCGCATCCAGCCCGGCGAAAAAGTGCTCACTGCCGGGGGCGACCAGATCTTCCCGCGCGGGCTGCCCGTGGGCGTGGTGGAAAAAGTGGTGCCGGACCCCGATCGCGACTCGTTCATCGACGTGATCGTGAAGCCTGCGGCCCAGCTCGACCGGCTGGATGAGGTGCTGGTAATTACCTCCACCGAGCCGCGCTTCTCCGAGGACCAGCAGCAGGACTTGGCCACGAGCGAGGCGCTGAAGGGCGCCGAGGCGGCGGCCATCAAGGAGCAGCAAAAGGCCTCGGCGATCATGGCGGAACGGCTGCCAGGGCTCACTGATCCCAATGCGAAGCCTCAGAATCCCGGCGGGGCCCCGGTGCCCGGACAGACGGCCCAGCCCGGACAGGCTCAGGCTGCGCCCTCAACGCCATCGGAGCCACAGGCCCCCAAACTGATGCCCGCGCGGCATCCTGACCGCTTTACGACAGGAACGGCCACCGAGCCGGTGCCGGCGGCAAGCCCCCAGGACAAGCCCCGACAGCGGCAGGATACTCCGCCGCCGGCCGGCCGCGGAAAACAACCCGCTTCCAAGCCTGAATCAAAGCCTGCCCAACCGGCCGGCGAGCGGAGGACCCCGTAGCCATGGCCGCACTGAACGCAAGTTTCCGCCGTGATCTGGGAATGCGCCGCTATCCTCTTCTCGTGTATGTGCTGGTGCCGCTGGTGGCGCTGGTGCTGCAGGCATGGCTGCCCCGGTTGCTGCAAGGCTATGCCTGGTTCGATCTGCCGCTGGTGGTCACCGTTTACTTTGCCCTGGTCCGGCGAGATCCCCTTCAAGGAACCCTGATGGGCGCGGCGCTGGGCATCTTTGAGGATGCGCTCAGCCACCACGCCATCGGCATCAACGGAGTCGCCAAGACGGTGGTCGGCTTCCTGGCCGGGTCGGTGGGCGTTCGCATCGACGTCGAGAACCACACCATCCGCCTGATGCTGACCTTCCTGCTCTCGCTTCTGTCGAGCGCCATCTACGTCTTCATCAACCGCATCCTGCTGGGACTGGATCTCCAGTGGAGCTGGCTGGCGGAATTGATGAAGGCGGTGGGAAACACGCTGATCGCGGTGGTGCTGTTCCACATGCTGGATCGTCTACAAATCAAGGATTGAGGAAACAGGGATTGGAGCGTGTTTCAAAAAACACTTTGTATCAGAGCACGACTTTAGTCGTGCTGCAAATGTAACAAAATGAACGTTGGGCTTTAGTCCCTGAGGAACTCTTTCAACAGGTGCTGCTTCCCCTCAGTGGTTAAAGCCGAAGAACAAGGGTCAGGCATTACGGGCGGGTTCTAAGGAACCTCTGAACAAGTTGATGCTTTGAAAGGGCACGACTTTAGTCGTGCCGCAAACGCAATCAAATCAGCGTGGGCTTTAGCCTCTGAGGGAACCCTCGATGTGGAATAGGACTTAATCAGAGGTTCTCTAAGGTACAAACGATGTATTCGGGCACTGGTAGTCGCGGCGAAAAACTCTCCACCGTCAAGCTCACGGCGGTGCAATACGGCATTCTGTTGATGATGCTGGCCCTGGTGGCCGGACTCTGGCGGCTGCAGGTGCTGGGGGCGGATAACTTCCGCCAGCTTGCCGAGCAGAACCGCGTCCGCAAGGTTCCGGTGATGGCTGCCCGCGGCAAGCTCTTTGACCGCGAGGGCCGTCTGCTGGTGGACAACTACCCGTCGGTCTCCTGCTTCCTGGTCCGTGAGCTGAACCGCAACGTGGACGCCGATCTGCCGCTGATTGCCCGCGGGCTGAATCTCGACCTGGACCAGTTGCGCGCCACCCTGCACCATTACCGGGCCGCGCCAGGCTATCAGCCCATTCCCATCAAGCAGGACGTTACCGCCGACGAGGTTGCCTTCATCGAGTCGCACCGCAACGAGCTGCCCGAACTGGAAACCATCGACGAAGAGCGCCGGCTCTATCCGCGCGACGGATTCGCCTCCCATCTCATCGGTTACGTCGGCGAGGTCAGCGAGGAAGATCTGAACAACCCGCGCTTTGCCTTCTATGAGCCGGGCGATGTGGTGGGCAAGGCCGGTGTCGAGGAGACGTACGACCAGTTGCTGCGCGGCCAGGATGGCTCTCAGGACGTCATTGTGGACAGCCACGGCCGCGAGGTGGGTTATCTCCGCACCCAGCACGCCGTTCCCGGCCAGGACCTGAAGCTGACCATCGACATCGACCTGCAGCGCACCGCGGAGCTGGCGCTGGGCGACGCCAACGGCGCGGTAGTGGCCATGGACCCGCGCAACGGCGAGATTCTGGCCATGGTCTCCCACCCCAGCTACGACCCCAACGCTTTCGCTGTCCGCATCAATCGCAAAGATTGGAACGACCTCATCACCAACCCCAACCACCCGCTGATGAACAAGGCCATTCAGGACCAGCTCGCGCCCGGTTCCACCTTCAAGATCATCATGTCCGCGGCCGGCCTCCAGGAAGGCGTGGCTCAGGACATGCACGTGAATTGTGTGGGTGGAGGCACTTACTACGGGCGCTTCTTCCACTGCGACAAGCACCACGGCGTACTCGATATCACCCAGGCCATTCCGCTCTCCTGCGACACCTTCTTCTACTCGCTGGCTCAAAAACTGGGCATCGACACGATTGCGAGATACGCCACCGGATTTGGCCTGGGCTCGAAGACCGGCATCGACCTGCCCAACGAGATGTCCGGCGTCATGCCTTCCACCCAGTGGGAGCTGAAGAACTTCCACCAGAAGTATTTCGCCGGCAACACCATTTCGGTTGGCATCGGCCAGGGCGAAACCCAGGTAACGCCCATTCAACTGGCTCGGGCTCTGGGGGGCATTGCTTCCAACGGCCATCTGGTCCGCCCTCATGTGGTTGACCCCGATCAGCTTCCAGCCGACTTCCGTCAGGGCATTCTCGACAACTTTCCCGGTTCGGGAGACAAAACGGTTCCTCTCAATCCGGATACCTGGATGACAATTACAGACGGCATGGCTGCCGCCACCACCACCGGCACGGCCGCGGCCGCTCATATCGAGGGCATCGACTTTGCCGGAAAAACCGGCACCGCCCAGGTCGTTGGTAGCGGCGATACTCACGTCAAGGGAGGGGCAAAGACTCCTAATTCCTGGTTCGTGGGCATGGTGCCCCGGCGCAATCCGGAGATTGTGATCGCCGTCCTTCAGGAGCATGGCGACTGGGGCTCCAACTCGGCTCATATCGCCGCCCAGATCGTCACCACCTATGTGAACAAGCAGCGCATGAAGGAGAACAACGTCAACGACCAGGCCAGTCTCAACAAGCCGGTCGAAATGGGAGCCGTCTGGTCAGTCCCTGCGCCTGCCGGACGCAAGCGCTCCGGCGCTCCCTGGCAGAATTCCGTCCTCCATGCCGGGCATTTCATGGTCGATCCCGGTCCGCTTCCCGGAGCCAGGGCACTCGCCGCCACGCACGCTTCCCTGCCGGCCTGGATGCTGGCCCTGCCGCTGCGCTTCAAGGAAGGCCTACGCTGATGCGCCGCATTCTAAGCTTTCGCGACTTCGACTGGACCCTGCTGGCCATGGTGCTGGTACTCTGCACCGTCTCGGTATTTGAAATCTACTCAGCCACGCTGCATACCAAGTACACCGGCTTCCACACCAAGCAGCTCCTCTTTATCGCGGCCGGCCTCGCGTCCATGTTTCTCTTCTCCAAGATCGACTACCACCGGCTTCTGGACTGGGTTCCCTGGGCCTTTGGCGTCAGCCTGGTAGCGCTGGTCGCCGTAAAACTGGTGGGAACCAAGGTGCTGGGAGCGCGGCGCTGGATCAAGATCGGCCCCATGCACTTCCAGCCCTCCGAATGGGTAAAGCTCATCCTGATTCTGGCCGTAGCCCGCTACTTTGCCAATCTGGGCGGACGCAGCCTCACCTGGAAGGAGATCTTCAAGGCCTTTGCGCTGGTCGGCCTTCCCATGGTGCTGGTGCTCGTCCAGCCTGACCTGGGAACCGCGCTCACCTACGCGCCCATCTTGGTCGCTGGCCTGTTTCTGGGCGGCATCAACTTCCGCCAGGCACTGATTCTATTGGTCTGCGGAACTGCGCTGGTCGCCGGCGTCTGGTCCAGCGGCAAGCTGCTCAAGCCATACCAGAAGGCCCGGCTGACCAGCTTCATCAATCCCGACAGCGACCCCAGGGGAACCGGCTATCAGCTCCTCCAATCCAAAATCGCCGTCGGTTCCGGCGGCGTTTGGGGCAAAGGCGCAGCCAAGGGAACGCAGACCCAGGGAGACTTTCTGCCCATTCCCCACGCGGACTTCATCTTTGCCGCCTTCAGCGAGGAGCACGGCTTTGTCGGCGCGCTTTTCGTGCTGCTGCTATACTTTTTCATATTGATGCGTTTGATTCAGAACGCTCAAACAGCCGCGGACCTGTCCGGCTCTCTGGTTATCATGGGAGTCGTGGCTGTGTTGACCTTCCAGATTGCAGTCAACGTGGGCATGGTCATCGGGTTTATGCCCGTCACCGGAATCCCTTTACCGTTAATGAGTTACGGCGGATCTTCGGTATTGTTTACGTTCCTGGCGCTGGGTGCGGCAATGAATGTCCGCATGCGCCGGTTCGTCAACTGAGTTTTTTCAGCAGGTTTACCTCTTGCGTTTCCCGGAACAGTCCGGATCACAAGAGCACTATTTTCAAACATTTCGCCGGCCAGGTCCGGATGGATCGCGCGCCCGGCAGGATTGGGTTCATGAGCACGCAGAGACGGGAAAACCGTTGGCAGCGTACCAGTTGCACGGATACCGGGGTTCTTGACCCCATCGTGCGACATGACTGTGCAGTTGCCAGCGGTGGAACGGCCCCGCCGGGTTTACAGGTTTACCACCCCAGCGACGAAGACCTATCGCTGGGAACCCCGGCTTGGTTGGCCACAAACTCTCTGCAATCGGGTTACCGTATCGTACAGCTTGTTCAGTTTGTCCGGCGAGACCATCGCCACAGTTCGCCGCCCTTCGGGAGCGGCCCTGGCGGGCCAAACGGGACACCAGCAACTCACGGGTCATCCCTTCCGCACATCCCATCCCCTTCCGGCCTCACGCGTCTCCTTCCAACCTTGCCGCAGGTCCCAGCAGGCAGACGCCGCTGGGCGGAAAGGTACGATGGCAAAGGAAATTTGCATCTCCAGCACGCCGCATGAGACGCGGCTTGCAATTCTTGAAGACGATCAACTCGCGGAAATCTACTACGAACGCGAAAACGAGTACACCCTGGCCGGATCGATATACAACGGCCGCGTCACCCGTGTCCTGCCGGGCATGCAGTCCGCCTTTGTGGACGTGGGCCTGGAGCGCGACGCCTTCCTGTATGTAACTGATTTTCTGGAGCTAGAAGACCAGGAAGAGACCGAGGAGCTGGAAAAGGCCGCGGCCAGCGGTGGGAACCAGCCCCCTCGCGAGGTTCGGCATAGCGCCGCCCCAGACAGCCGAGGCGAAGCTCGCAACGGGCGCTCCGTCCAGAAATCCGAACAAAAGCCCGAGCAGAAACAGGAACCGCGTCCGGCGTCTGAAAGGCCTTCAAGGGATCGCCAATTGACGGTTGAGGCCATCCCGGAAGCTGAGATCGCGTCCCTGCCCGCTTCCGGCTCCTTGTCCTTTTCCGAGACGGCTGAAGGCGATGAACAGGATTCCGGCGAAACCGGCGCCAAGCGCTGGCGCGGACGCCGCCGCCGCCGTGGTGGCCGTGGCCCCGCTGGCTCCCATGAAGACCAGGCCGAAACCGAGGGTGCTTCCAGAGCCTACGTCGAAGAGATCACGGAAGCCGAACCGGAGATTGCGCCGGAGATTCACGCGGCCGCCGGCGAAAGGCCTTCGGCGCCAGCGTGGTCTGCCGAGTCGGCGCCCCGCTCCGAGCGCGCTTCTGCCGCTCCCATCCCGTTTGTCCTGCCCGGCGAATCGCTCTCCAAGTACGGCGGCGCGCCTGCTGAGATCACTCCTGCAGAGGATGCAGCCCGTACCGCAGCCGAGCCGGCGCAGCCCGCACGGCCGGCAAGCGCCTTCAAGCCCGCAACGCTGATTGAGTCGCCCATCGAGTGGGACGGCAGCGGCCTCTTGCCCGGCGAGTCGCTCTCCAGGCACCGCAATCGTCAGGACGAGCCTGCCTCGCAAGCTGAGACTGAGCCCGCCCAGGAAGACAATACCGAGCCGCAGGGCATCCTTTCCGATATGCCGGAAGCCGGCGCCAGCACCCCGGAGGTCGTAGAGGAAGAAGAATTCTTCGAGGAGATCGTCGAGCCTGCTCCGGAATCTGCTCCAACACCTTCTCCGGAACCGGCGATTGAGGCGGAGGCTGAACTCTCTACCCCCACAGCCTCGGAAGACCATCTGGTCGTAGAAGAGCCCATCGAAGAGGATGAGTTCGAGGAAACCACTGAAACGGCATTGGCCCCGGACGCACCGGCTCTTGCCGTGGAAACCTGGGAGAATACGGAACCCGAACTCGACCAGATTCACGAGCAGCCGGTTGAAGCCGATTTGCCGGGTGTCTCAGCTCTCGTCCCTGAGAACCTTGAAGCCGTGGCTGAAACGCCTGAAGCAGCCGCCCCGGATGCCGATGCAACCGCATCCCACAACGTAGACCCGCTGCCTCCCGCAGGATTCAGGCTCTTTGGCCTGGGCGGCAAGAAGAAGAAGGAAGAAGAAGAAGCCGCCAAGACGGCTGGCAAAACCGCTTCGGTCTCAGCCTACGCCCCCGGCGCCGGCCTCATCGAGGAAGAGGTGATCGAGGAGGAGGAGTTTGAAGCTCCCCGGCCTCATCACCACGCCAAAGGGTCTGACCACGAGACAGACGACTTTGAAGAAGAGACGCTCCCCACTCACCTGCGCTCCGGCGACCTGGGCGAGATGTTTCAGGAAGCTCACCTCGATCACCGCATCCAGTTGAACTTCGACGACAAGAACGGCGAAGAAGAGGGCTACGACGAGGAAGACGAGGGCGAAGAGCCCTCGGCCGAAGGCCAGCCTGCCGCTGAATCCGCGGGTTCGCAGCGCCGCGATCGCAACGCCCGCGGCCGCCGCGGACGTGGAGGTTCGGCAGCGCCCGGCGGACAAGCCGGCAGGGGCCGCGGTCCCTCGCGCCGCTCCGCGCAAATGTCCGATCTGCCCATCATCAGCGACCTGCTCAAGCCCAACCAGGAGATTCTGGTCCAGATCGCCAAGGAACCTATCGCCAAGAAGGGCGCGCGCATCACCTCGCACATCGCCCTTCCCGGCCGCTTCCTGGTCTTCATGCCGACCGTCTCCCATGTCGGCGTAAGCCGCAAGATCGCCTCCGACGAGGAGCGCCAGCGCCTGAAGAGAATCCTGGTCCACGAACGCGGCGAAGCCTCTGGCGGATTCATCGTCCGCACCGCCGCCGAGGGCGCATCGGAAGAAGAACTCCGCACCGATCTGCGCTTCCTGCTCAATCTTTGGGCCGATATCAAGAAGCGCTCCGACGAATCCAAGTCCCCGGCCCTCATCTATCACGATCTGGGGCTCATCGAGCGCATTCTGCGCGACCAGGTCAGCACGAACTTCTCTTCGATCTGGGTCGATTCCGAGGCCGATTACGAGCGCATTGTGCGCTTCCTCAACCGCTTCTCGCCCTCGCTGGTGCGCCGCGTCAAGCTCTACACCAAAGAAACGCCGCTCTTTGAGCAGTTCGGCATTCAGGACGAGATTTCCAAGGCGCTCCGCTCCAAGGTCTGGCTCAAGAGCGGCGGCTCCATCGTCATCAACCAGACCGAAGCGCTGGTCGCCATCGACATCAATACCGGCAAGTACGTCGGCAAGTCGGCCCGCCTCGAGGACACCATCGTCAAGACCAACCTCGACGCCGTCCCCGAGATCGTCCGCCAAATTCGCCTGCGCGACCTGGGCGGCATCATCGTCATCGACTTCATCGACATGGACGACCGCAAGAACCGCTTCAAGGTCATGGCCGCCCTGGAAGAAGCCCTCAAGAGCGATCGCGCCCCCACCAAGGTCCTCCAGTTCAACGACTTCGGTCTGGTCGCCATCACCCGCAAGCGCGTCAAGCAATCTCTGGAGCGCACGCTTTCGGTTCCTTGCCCCACCTGCCAGGCCACCGGCATGGTCAAGAGCCCGACCACGGTCTGCAACGAGATCTACACCGAGCTGCGCAAGATGAAGAAGCACTTTGAAGGCGCTGACGTTCTCCTGCGCGTTAACCCGGAGACGGTGAAGGTTCTCAAGTCCAACAACGGAAGCTGGCTCACCGAGTTCGAGGAGTTGGTCGGCAAGAACATCCTCATCAAGAGCGACGCCACCCTCCACCCCGAGCAGTTCGACATCCAGGGATAAGTTCACTGGCAATCAGGCCTCATCCACAGGCGGAAGCGAATCAGCTTCCGCCTGTGGCGTCTTATCCAGCATGTTTTTCGAGCCTGTTACTTGCCCAGTTCCATGCTGCAAGGGAAAAACGCCATGGTCCCTGTGAGAAAATGATTCTGATTTTCCAGCGAGGCCAAATTGTTCCTTCTACAGTCGAAGCACTCTCCAGCCGCAGTCTGCTTTATTCTTCTGTCCTTTCTGGTTCCCGCCCATGCAGTGGCGCAGGCCGTGAAGCCGAACGCCGCAGCCTACAGCAGCAGCGCGGATGCGGCATTGGCCCAATCGGCGCCGGGCCAGGAAAGCCAGGTGCCCCAGCCGGGCGAGTTAGGCTCTCCTTTTCCGAAAGACCACTTCTGGAAGCGGATCGCCTTTGAGTTTGCAGGTGATTACTCCCCGGTCGTAGTACAAGGTGCAGGAAGCTTTGGAACTGGGTATGGGGGGACCGCAGGTGCGATTGATCGTCTCAGCCTTCACTGGAATCTTCTTGCTGAGTTTCAAATTCTGTCGCAGAAGCAAAGTGCGCTTCCAAACGGCGAAACTATGAACCGATCGACGATCATTTCCACCTTCGATTTGGCAGGCCTCTATGAATTTCGTCCCCATGAGGCCACGAGTCCTTATCTGGTCGGCGGAGCGGGATATTACCACCTGACATCGCCGTTGGACTGTGTGGTGGGTTGCCCCGCGAATGCCTCAGCTAACGCGGCAGGATTCTTTGGCGGCATTGGCATCCGACACAGGCTCTACGCAGAAAAACGGATGGAGATTTTTGCCGAGAGCCGGTATCACTACATCGCTTCCGGCTCCTCGGTCTTCGGGCAGATTTCTCTGCTTCCCGTCAGTGCGGGTATCCGCTGGTAGTGCGCCTCACATAATCACGTGAATCGGCACCCCCACCTTCAGGTTTCTCCAAACCTGAAGGTGGTATACACCGAACCTCGAGTAATCGCCAGAGCAAGTGGAGCTATAGCGGAACCAGAGTTGATGTATCCCGAAACCGGAGCGCTCAAGTCGACGCGACCAACAGGGAGCGGCGATCTTCTTGGAACTAATAAGGCCACAGTGACTCTGGTTCCGCTCTAACAGCTACTTGCCCATCACAGCCCCACCCCCACCGCAACTTTCCGTCAAAAATCGTGTCTAATTTCAAAGCCCGGAGAGCACCGCATGACTCCTGGGACACAAAACTCGATCATGGAGGTTCCGGCATGTCATCTTTCCGTCGGATGTCGCTGTTGCGGCGTGTCAGTTTCCTTTGCAGTTTGGCAGTCCTTGCTGTAGGTTCCGCGAGCGCCCAGTCCGCACCATCTTCCAGCTCATTCAGCTCCAGTCTCTTCGCGGCTGGCGAATCAAGTTCCCATGAGTCTCAGTTTGCGCTCGACGAGGGCATCGGCCGAAGCTCGGCGCTGCCGGGGGCGCCGGCTGCCGGTGGATCGGGCGGAGGCACAGCCCAGCAGGGACATGGCTGGAAAAGCAAGGTGTCCCGCGACTTCGCTCTTGAGCTCGGCGCTGGCTTCAACTCCCCCATTGGCAACGACAAGCCCTTCATCACCTGGGGCGGCAACCTCACCGTGGGCGGCGGGTTGCACTTCTCCAAACGCCTCTCCCTGCTGGCCGAGTACCAACTCATCGACGACAAGCTTCCCGCGGCATTCGTCGCTGCCGGTGGCGGAACTGCCGGCAACGCTCACATCTGGTCCTTTACCCTCGATCCGGTGTTGGACATCTTACCCAAGCGAACCAACAGCGTTTATCTGACCGGCGGAGGCGGCTTCTATCGCAAGGTCACCAGCTTTACCGTTGAGGCGTGCTGCGATTTCTACGGATACCTGGTGCCTGAGTTGGCCAACCACTTCTCTTCCAACCAGGGCGGCGTCAACCTGGGCATTGGTTTCACTCACCGGCTGGGAGGCGTATACGGCGACGGCACAACGAAGCTCTTCGCCGAAGCCCGCTATCTTGACGTAAAGACACCTGAGTTCAACGCGTTCACTGGCCCGACCCGCATGGGACAGACCGAGTTGATCCCTGTGAACTTCGGGTTGCGGTGGTAGTTCGCAATCCGGCTCATGACTTTGAGCAGCTCTCACTGTATAGCGAGCATTTTCTATTCAAGTTTTATCAAGACTTTGGGTGCCCCATCCTTGAATCGCTTTTTGATTCAAGGGTGGGAGACAACAAGAGCCCATATCAACCGTAAACAGTAAAACCGAAAATGCTAGTCGCCCACCTTTGCCGCATCTCCAGGCTCTCCACGGACAGCTTCTCGTCCGTGGAGATGTATTCTGCGGCAAAGATGGGAAGCTGCGAACCGCCATTGGTTGAAGTCACGCCCTACAAAATTCCCAGCACTCTCAACCGCACCAGCCCCCCGGCCAGCACGCCCAGCGGAGAAATCGCCACCTGCGCCAGTTGGTACCAGATAGGCTGCTTGCCCCGCGATTGCAGAGCGCTGAGCGCGGACAGCGCCAGTACAGCCATCCCCAGCGCCAGCACATGAATCAGCGGATTGGCAACCGCGGCCCAGGCAGTCACGTAGCCGCCCGCCGCCGCGGCCAGAAACGAGTATCCCAGGTTCACAAAAACATAAGCGGGTTGCAGCCTGCCCCCGGCATCCGTCCAACTGGGAACCATGCGCGTCAGCAGTTGAGTGAGCGCAATCACCAGCAGCGCCATGACGGCAAAACCGGCCACCAACGCAAAAAATGTGTGCAGAATTACCACGGCCGTCTCTCCCCTTCCGGCTGCGTACCCACCTCGCCCCGCTCGATCCGCTCAAGAAACGCGCGCGCCAGCTTCCTTTCGCCGGGATGGCTCTCGCCGTGCATCGTGCACAGGTCGAGAAACTCGTCGCACAGCGCATTCCGGTCTTCCTGCTGAGCCATGACGCTTTGCAACGCCAGCGCCAGCTCGCGCAGCCGCGCCGCTTCCGGCCAGACGCTGTCTTCGCCCTCGTCGCCCAGCAACTCAACGTCAGAAAATAGTCCTCGTCGCCCGCGGGCGCACTCCTCCAGGCAGGCCATCAACTGCTCGCAGAAAACCGCCGCCAAAGCATCCAGCCGATTGGGTTCCACTTCGTCCTGTGGGTCCATGCTTCCCTCAATTGCCTCTGATTGCATCAACACCATTGTCATCGCTCATCCCCCTCGGTACAAAACGGAAATGTTTTGGAAATGGGGCGGAGTGTGCCGGTGGTTTGCGGAACGGCCATCTCATGCAAACCGGCTTGCAATGTACGAACCGCTGAGACTATAGCACCTTCGGAAATGCCGTAGACCGTATCCTTGGCTTGAAGCTGGCGCGACCATCAGGGAGCAACAGCCCACGATGCAGCAATAAAGTTCACGCTGTTTCCGAAAGTGCTCTAAGCCTTGGCCGTTACGGCCTGCACTTCCTTCTCGTCTTCGACCAGCAGTCGATGGAACAAATCTGCCGGAACGGGGTGTCCGAAGAGCCAGCCCTGCGCCAGAACAGGAAGCGCCGCGCCGGCAAAATAGCTGGCCTGTTCCTTGGTTTCCACGCCTTCCACAATGACGTTCAGCTTCAGCGCCTCGGCCATGGCAAGAATCTGCGGCAGAATGCCCACGGTCACCGCTTCGGTGCCGATCGCCTGGGTAAACGATTTATCGATCTTGATCGTGTCGATGGCAAGATCGTGCAGATAGGACAGGCCGGAAAAGCCGGTGCCGAAGTCGTCGATATGCACGCTGTGACCCCTCTCGTGCAGCCGGCGGATCGTCTCCATGGCCACCTCGCGCCGCGCGGTGGAGCTTTCAGTGATCTCGATGGCCAGGCTCGCTGCGGAAACCTCGGCCCGTTTCAGCGATTCTTCCAGCATGGGCAGGAACTGGGGATCAGCCAGATCGGCGGCAGCCACGTTGATGCTGAGCCGGAAATTGGGATGGGCGCGCAGGGCCGCTCCGAAATCCTGCATGGCGTGGCGCACCACCAGCCGGGTAATCGCTCCCACAAAGCCGCGCTCTTCGGCGATTCTGACAAAAACGTCGGGGCTGACCGCAAAACCTTCTTCGTCGGTCCAGCGCGCCAGCGCCTCAGCCCCCACAACGCGCTTGCTGGCCAGGTCGATGATCGGCTGATACACCAGGCGCAGCTCGTCTTTGCGAATCGCCCGGCGAAGTTGATGCTCCATGCCGTGCCGGCGCCGGTACGCCAGGGAAACCAGAAATCCAAGCAGCCCGCCGCCCATTCCGCCGAAGATGACGTTGGCGCGAAGCTGGACTTGGTCGAACTGCAGCGCCTCGGAGTCTGACAGAGAGGCCGTCATGCAGGTGTAGGTGGGCAACGAACAGCGCGTCGAGTACAGGACATTCCCGCGGCGGAAGTCGCCATCCCGGCTCCGCAGCGGCAGCGGCGGTAGAGCGTTGAGGGCTGTCGGCGAAACAGGCCTGCCCGGCACGGGCCCAAGCACCGTAGTCACGATATGCACCGGGGAGTGCTGCTGGAGAGTGTTGATGTGGGGATAGGGATTCAACACCACGTAGGAGTCGCCCGCCTGCAAGGCGGTGACCATCACATCCGGCAACTGGAAGCCGGGAGGATCCCGGTACACCTTCACTTCGTCCGCCCCGATCGAGTCCGGATTTGGCATCTCCGCGTTGCGCAGATGGCCGGGCCCCATCATCGTGGAACAGGCGATCCTGTTGTCGTGGATGCGGCCGATCTCCTTCAGAAGAAGCGAATGGTAGAGGAGATTGCGGAGAAACTCCATGTCCTCCTCGGAACAGTAAGGGCTGTGCGAAGCGTTCATCGCATCAAGCGCGGCGTGCGCATCACGAGAATAAACAACACTTTCGCCGATAGCGCGCTCCGCCTCGAAGCCCAACCTGACGGCGGCCTGCTGCAGCGTGATTGCCCGGCCAACCAGATAGCCAGCAAGCGCGCCGCACGCCACCATTGAAATTGTGGCGCACAGCGTTACCGCCAATCGTTGCTTGAGGATGCGCTTCATCGAATAAGCCAGCCTGCATTCTTATAGATGCGTTCCTTCACAGACCCCGTCCCTCTTTGAAGGGATACTCCATCCCATTTGCATCAGCAAGGGCTGATCCGATGAAATCCTCTAAGGTTTTCCGGAATCGGAACGGGATACCCGTGCCGGCCTCCTTTGGGGACTCTCGGCTGCGAAGGCTTACGCCTCGGCCGCTGCAATCTGCATCTTCTTCTCATCATCGGCCAGTGAGCGAAGAAATTTCTCGACCGGAACGGGATAACCGAAGAACCATCCCTGCGCGAGGACGGGCCGTGCCAGGGCAGAAAAGTAGTCGGCCTGGAGGCTGGTCTCGATCCCTTCCACAATTACTTGCAGGTTGAGCGCCTCGGCCATGGCAAGAATCTGCGGCAGAATGCCCACGGTCACCGCTTCGGTGCCGATCGCCTGGGTAAACGACTTGTCGATCTTGATGGCGTTGATCGCAAGGTCGTGCAGGTAGGAGAGGCTGGAGTAGCCCGTCCCAAAGTCGTCGATATGTATGCTGTACCCCTTCTCGTGCAAGCGGCGAATCGTTTCAATGGCAACTTCGTGCTGCGCGGTGGAACTTTCAGTGATCTCGATGGCCAGGCTCTCTGCGGAAACATTGGCCCGTTTTACCGATTCCTCCAGCATGGAAAGGAACCGGGGATCGGACAGGCTGGTGGCTGTCACATTGATGCTGAGCCGGAAATCGGGATGGGTGCGCAGAGTGTCTCCGAAATCGCGCAAGGCCTGGCGCACCACCACGCGGCTGAGGGTTCCCACAAAGCCGTGCTCCTCGGCCACCTTCACAAAAACCTCGGGGCCGACCGCGAATCCCTCTTCATCGGTCCAGCGCGACAGCGCCTCAGCCCCTACAATCCGCTTGCTGGCCAATTCGACGATCGGCTGATAGACCAGGCGCAGTCTGTCTCTTGCAATCGCCCGCCGGAGTTGCTGCTCCATTCTGCGGCTGCGGCGGTAAACAACGGAGCAGACAAAGCCGAAAAGCGCGCCAACCAGCCCCCCCAGCGCCATGCAGATCGTCCGTTGGGTGATGTCTGCCCGCATGGCCTCGGGAATCGTAATGTGTGTCGTCACGCAACTCAAACTGTCCGGGGTGCAACGGGTGAAGTACAGCGTCTGCCTCTTCCGGCTCAGTCCTTCTTTGGTGAAGACGGCATCGTTCGGCTCCGGCGAGGTACTCAGCAGCCTGCCGGGATCGCGGCTCGATGCGGGGGTCACCGTCATGATGAACGGCAAGGTGGTCGGATCCACGCCTCTGCCCGCGCTGGAATTGATCACCACATACAAATCCTTGAATTGCACGCCAAACGTAGGCTGATCGCGAACCTGCAAAGGGCCGGTTTCTCTGTAGACCTTCGACCCGCCGGGCATGGAATACTCGGGCTTCAAGGGTATGCGCGGCAAATCCGCCTTGCCCAGCGTAACCGAGCAGTCGATCTTACCGTCGCGCATCCGGCCGCCATCCCTCAGGTAGTCGGTCTGAAAAAGCAGCTTGCGAAAGTAGCTGATCTCCGCCTCTGAACAGTAGGGATACGGCGAGGAACTCATCTTCTTCAGCGTGACGTAGGTCTCTTTGAGGGAGGCGTTCTCTAACGCGATAAGGCTCTCCGCTTCCTGTTGGAGATGGTGCCTGGCCTGCCTGAGAGCCAGACCGCCTGCAAGCAGATAGCCCGCTGCCATGCCGCACGCCGCGGCCAGAACCATGGCAATCAGGGTCACCAGAACGCGCTGTTTTGCGGTTCTCATAGTAGTTCGACCGCCGTGCTTCTTTCGCCGGGACAATTCGCTAACACCATCCCGTTCAACAAGCCTATCGCTATTTATCGGAATGTGCGAAGGCCGTCTTCAGAGAAATTCCGGAAGGACCCCACGCCACCGCGAAACCTGCAACGCGCAGAACGGCCTTTCGGCTCATGGCCGAAGGTACGCGGATTGCAGGGGCAATCGCCTGTTCAGGCCTTTCGATCCCTCTGCCGGCGCCCATTCCTCCGCCTCTTCCGGGAAAGGCCTGGATTCCGGCAATCAGGTTGCTTCACGCCCCCTGTTCATCTCTTTTTCATTGAATTTCGCTGCATTTCGCCGTATGATAACGATGCAGACGAATTTGTCCGCCTGAGTTGCCGTGGGTTCGCCGGCTGGCGGAGAGATGAGTGGGCTTACAGCCCACTTTTTATTTGCGGAAAATTTTCCGGTTTAAAGGACAGTTTTCCGGGAAGAATCTGCCCTTTGAACGGAGCCCCCAACGAAGGGTCCATGTCGTTGAGGCGGTTGGGGCAAACTAGGAAACGATGGCGGCAAAGCTGGAAGAAATTCGATCGGCGGCCTCACGGGTAGCCGCCTCCCACGGGCTGGACCTGGTGGACATTGAACTGGCCGGACCGGCGAAAGAACGCGTTCTTCGCGTCTTCCTCGAGAAAAACGCCGAGGGCCGTGAGCGGTTGAAGGCGGCCATCGCTGCCGGGGAAAACAACGAGGATCTGCCGGAGCGGCTCGTCCAGGATGTTCAGGAAGGGACGCTGAGTCTGGATCGTTTGGAACAGCTTTCCGGCATTACCCACGAGGATTGCGCGGCATTCAGCCGGGATTTTGGCGTGCTGCTGGACGTGGAAGACCTGGTTCCGGGCGGTGAATACACGCTCGAGGCCAGCTCTCCGGGGCTGGACCGCAAGTTGACCAGGCCCGAGGAGTTTCAACGGTTTTTGGGCAGTCTGGTGAAGGTGCAGACCTTCGAGCCGATCCGCAACAACCGGCACTGGCAGGGACGCCTGACGGCAAGGGCCGGCGAAACAATCACGCTTGACCTGAACGCGGTCAAGCAGAACAGCAAGAGCCGGAAGACCGGCGTGAGTTCGGTGGAGATTGCGCTCGCGAACATTGAAAAAGCGCAACTGGTGCCGGAGATTTAAGATTCCGCCGGAAACGGCAAAGAGAGAGCAAGCAGAGTATGGCCAGCGTTTTGTATCAGAGTATCGAGCTCTTGAGCCAGGAAAAGGGCATTGACCCCGCCATCGTTGTCGGCGCCGTCGAGGAGGCCATCGCCCTGGCCACGCGCAAGTTCTACAAAACTCAGGAGAACATGCGCGGCGAGCTGAACAAGGAAACCGGCGCGATCACGGCCTACATCTATAAAACTGTCGTAGCCGACGATGAGCCCATCGAGGATCCGCTCAACCAGATCACCCTCACCGAGGCCAAGGAACTGGCCCCGGATGTCGAGGTGGGCAGCGAGATCCGGCTCTATCGCGACACCAGTCCCCTGGGCCGCATTGCCGCGCAACTGGCCAAGCAGGTCATCTTCCAGAAGGTGCGCGAGGCCGAGCGCGATACGGTCTTCCAGGAGTACGCCCACCGCGAAAAGGAAGTGCTGAACGCCACCGTCAAGCGCATCGAGGGCCAGGACATCATCTACGACCTGGGCAAGGCTGAAGCCCGCTGCCCCAAGCGCGAGCAGTCGCGCCTTGAGCAGTTCTCCATCGGTGAACGCGTCCGCGTGGTCCTGCTCAAGGTGGACCGCGCCGCCAAGGGGCCGCAGGTTATCGTCTCCCGCGCCGCGCCGGAGCTGGTGCAGAACCTCTTCCAGTCTGAAGTCCCTGAGATCTACGACAACACGGTGGTCATCAAGGCCATCGCGCGCGAGGCCGGCGAGCGCACCAAGATCGCCGTTCAGAGCCGCGACAAGGATGTGGACCCGGTAGGCGCCTGCGTCGGCATGAAGGGCATGCGTGTGCAGTCGATCATCCGCGAGCTGCGCGGAGAAAAAATCGACATCATCGAGTTCTCCGAGGAGATCACCACCTTTGCTGAGAAGGCTTTGCAGCCGGCCAAGGTGAGCCGCGTCTCCATCGCCGACTTGGGCGAAAAGCAGTTGGAAGTGATCGTGGACGACACACAGCTTTCGCTGGCCATTGGCAAGAAGGGGCAGAACGTGCGCCTGGCGGCCAAGCTGCTCGGCTGGAAGATCGACATCAAGAGCGAAGAGGAGAAGCGCCAGGAGGTCGAGCAGCAGATGCAGGACCTCACTGGTGGTCCTTCGACGCCCATCGAGCAGGTCTCCGAGCTGGGCGACGGCATTATTCAAAAGCTGGTTGCCGCCGGCATCACCACCGTCGAGACGCTGGCAGACATGACCCCCGAACAGCTCGAAGAAATTCCCGGCATCGGCGAAAAGACGCTGGAAAAGATCAGCGTGGCCGTGCGCCACTACTTCGGGCAGTTTGAAGAGGGCGAGGAAGGCCACGTCCCCGAAACTGGCGAAGCCGAGGGCACTGAAAACAAGGCTACCGAAGAAGAACAGGAAGCCGTTCTGGCTACGGACGAAGCAGAAGCAGAGAACGCCGCAACTGTCCTCACCGAAGCGCAAAACGTCAGCGCTGTTGAAGAGGCGGAAGGCGAAAGCTCGCAGGGAGAATCGGCTGAAGCGCTTGAGGAAGAAGCTCAAAGCGCGCAACAGTCGCTGCTCGAAGATATTGAAAGCGCAACCACGGACGAAGAAGCTGCAAAAGAGGACGGCGCATAACATGCGCCGCATCTTTCAAGCCCGATCGATCGAAAACAGAACTTTGAACTACAGCCAATGCCATGAGGTAGCTATGAGCGACTAAGGGCTTTGGGCAGTGCAAATTGAAAAGAGGCGGATGAGTAAGGTTCGTATCAACGATCTCGCACGCGAGATGGAAGTCAAGAGCCGGCAGGTTCTTGACATATTGGCAGAGCTCGGCCTGGCCGCCGGCAAGACCCACTCCAGTTCCCTGGAGGACTATGAGGCCGACAAGGTGCGCGCGCACTTTGAGCGCGGGTCGCGGCCCGCAGGCCAGACAGGCTCACAGTCGTCTCGTGCCCCACAGGGCATTGTGCCCAAAATCGATCTCTCGCATATCTCCAAGCCTGGCGACGTATTGAAGGCCATCTTGGCCAAAAAGCAGGAAGAGGAAGCGGAAGCGCGGCACAGCCATGCGCCCGCGAAGCCCTCCGTTGCGCCGCCCGCTGCGCCAACACGGCCTGCCCCGGCTCGGCCAGCGCCGCCAGTGGTCGCCGTTGCGCCGCCGCCCGCCGCGCCGGCACGCCCGGAACCGCGCAAGATCGTTCCCCAGCCCCGCTCCGCGCCGCCCATCGTCGCCCCGCCGCCACCGCCGCCCGCTATTGCCACGCGCCCGCCCGTTGGCCCGGTCGTCGCCAAAGCTCCGGCAGGCGCTGTGGTTGCACCGCGTCCGGCAGTCGCCGTTGCGCCGCCCGCCGTGGCCGTGGTGGTCAAGCCGCCCGCTGCCCCGGCTGTCCGTGAAGCTCATCCACACGCCGCAGAGCAGCAGGCAGCCGCCAAGCCGGCTGCAGTCCCAATCGCGCCCCCTGCAGCAGCTCCTGAAGCTCCCGCGCTCGCCGCCACATCTGCGGCGGCTGAACCTGCCGTGACGCCCGTTGTTGCAGCCCCGGCCGCCAAAGCCGCCGAGCCTGCCGCTGTTGCAGCGCCGCCCGTTGCTGCCCCCCCCGCCGCCGCGCCGGAGAAGGAAGCTCCAGTCACTGCTGCCGTGCCCGAAGCTGCCGCTGCGCCCGCGCCTCAGCCCGCGCACCGCGCCAAGGGGCACACGCATATTCCATCGCCCACCGCGGCGTTGCCCGCTCGGCGTATGATCGTCCCGCAAACCGGGCCCCGTCCCGTTTATACGGCGCCACCTGTCGTCACGCCTCCGCCAATGGCCAACACCGGAATCGCAGCCGGCGGCATTCAGCGCGGCAGGCCAATCTTCGATCGCAGGCCCAGCGGCCCAGGCAGCTATGCCCAGCGCACGCCCGGAGGCGCTTCGGCGCCAGGACAGTTCCCCGGCGGTCCGCGTCCCAAGCACCCAACTCGCACCACCCCTGGCGGCTACGCCGGCGCCGGCGCCCCCGGAGCACGTCCTGGTTTTGGTGCCCGTCCCGGCTTTGGCCCGCCTCGTCCGGGCGGCCCTCCCCGTCCCGGCACTGCGCCCACCGGCGAGGCGCCTCGTCCGGCGCGCGCCCCGTCAAGAGGCCGTGGCGGACGTCCGCAGTATCCCAAGACCAAGGAAGGCCCGATGAAGGGCTTTGTGCCGCCGCCAAGGTATGGCGGGGTGCAATATGGCGGCGAGCCGCTGCCCATCACCCGCGAAATCACCGTCACTGAGGGCATCAGCGTCAAGGACCTGGCTGAAAAGCTGGAAGTCCGCGCCAAGGACCTCATTGCCACGCTGCTCATGAGCGGCATCTTCGTCACGGTCAACCAGTCCCTCGACGCCGAGATGGTCAAGGATGTGGCTGCCAAGTTCGGCGCCGCCGCCACCGTCATCAGCTACGAAGAAGAGATCGCCAACCAGGCCATCGAAGAAGTCCTCGAAGCCGAAAACACCGGCGAACTCGAGGTTCCCCGTTCCCCCGTGGTCACCGTCATGGGCCACGTCGATCACGGCAAGACCTCCCTGCTCGACGCCATCCGCGAAACCGACGTGGCAGCCGGCGAGGCTGGCGGCATCACCCAGCACATCGGCGCTTACAAGGTAAAGTTCGCCAAGGAAGGCTCCCCAGCCTCCGGCCGCGAGATCGTCTTCCTCGATACCCCCGGTCACGAAGCCTTCACCCGCATGAGAGCCCGCGGCGCAAAGGTCACTGACATCGTGGTTATCGTCGTCGCTGCCGACGACGGCGTCATGCCCCAGACCATCGAGGCCATCGCCCACGCCAAGGCGGCTGAAGTCCCCATCATCGTGGCCGTCAACAAGATCGACAAGCCCGATGCCAACCCCGACCGCGTCAAAAAGCAGCTTGCCGACCGCGGCCTCATTCCCGAAGAGTGGGCCGCCGCCGGCGAAGGCACCGTCTTCGTCGAGGTCTCCGCCAAGAAGCGCATCCACCTTGACCTGCTGCTGGAGATGATCTGCCTGGTCTCCGACATCAAGGCGCCCAAGGCGACGCCCGGACGCAAGGCCGTTGGCTCCGTCCTTGAAGCCAAGCTCGACCGCGGCCGCGGCGCCGTGGCCACCGTCCTCGTACAGGACGGAACCCTCCACCTCAACGACAGCTACATCGTCGGCAACACCTTCGGCAAGGTCCGCGCCATGTTCGACGACCGCGGGCGCGCCATCGACGAAGCCGGCCCTTCCACCCCCGTCGAAGTTCTCGGCCTCGAATCCATGCCCGACTCCGGCGACACCTTCCTGGTCGTAGCCGATCGCGACAAGGCCAAGGGCATCGCCCAGTACCGCAAGATGAAAGAGCGCGACGCCCAGCTCGCCAAGAGCTCCCGCGTCTCGCTGGAAGGCCTCGCCGAGCAGATTCGTCTGGCAGGCGTCAAAGACCTTCCGCTCATCATCAAGGGCGACGTCACCGGCTCGGTCGAAGTGCTGGCCGACTCGCTCGTCCTCATGTCCACTGAGAAGGTGCGCGTCAAGGTCATCCATAGCGGCGTCGGTTCCATCACGGAAAGCGATGTCCTGCTGGCCACGGCCTCCAACGCCATCATCATCGGCTTCAACGTCCGCCCGGAGCGCAAGGCTGCTGAGCTTGCGCAACAGGAAAACGTCGAGATCCGCCTCCACTCCATCATTTACGAGTTGCAGGACGAGATGCGCCTGGCTATGCTCGGGCTTCTCGAACCGGTCTACAAAGAGAACTACCTGGGCCGCGCCGAGATCATCAACGTCTTCCGCATTCCCAAGATCGGCACCATCGCCGGTTGCCGCGTGCAGGACGGCGTCATTCGCCGCGATGCCGAGGTCAAGGTCATGCGCGGCTCTGAGCAGGTCTTCAAGGGCAAGGTCAACTCCCTCAAGCGCTTCAAGGACGACGCCCGCGAAGTCACCAACGGCATGGAGTGCGGCATCGGCCTGGGCGGCTTCAGCGACCTGAAGGAAGGCGACCTGATCGAAGCCTTCTCCACCGAGAAGTTAGCTGCGGACCTCGGCGCGCTCACCTCCTCCATCAAAGCTTCCACCGAACCTGCCAAGGCCTAACTCAACGTAGCTGCAAAATAACAATCGGCCCGCTCCTCATCACGAGAAGCGGGCCTTTTTCATAGGGACAGCTTCGTCGACCCACCTGCAAACCTGTCATCTTGGGTCGCCCAATAAACCTCTCATTCGCAGCGAGTCGAAAGCCTGCACTGAGCGAAGTCAAAGTGGACCTGCGTTTGTCCTGGCTCTTGCTTTTCGCATTTCATAGAAGGGTACGGGCTTCAGCGAAGGGTACGGGCTTCAGCCCGTACATCAGCCCATCCACAAGTTTTTAAAGATCAACCCACGCAGCGAAGCCGCGCCGACCCCGTTTGCATGGAATTACCCTGCGGCAGCGCACAATCATCACATGGGCAGACTCCATCCAGGTGACCGCCTCCTCACCGAAAAGGAGTGACCCCCACCCCCCTATCTATATTTTCAAAACCTTGCAGATGATAAAGTGGTAAACCCATCCTCACAGTGGATACCGCTCCAATTGAATGCAATGCCGTGCCACAGTCCGGCTCAACCCCACGGCGTCGACCGGCGTAAACCGCGCCAGACGCCTTAGAATGGCGAGTTGTGTCCGCAGCAGGTCGCCCTCGGCACAGGCTGCTAAAATTCTTCGCGCCGCCTGCTCGGCCAGCGCAAGTGTCTCGTCTGCCAGCAATCCCGTCATGGCTGCGGCAGCCTCAGCCCCTGTTCCCTGATTTGCCAGCTTCTTCGCCCGCAGCAGCGCCGACTCCAATGCAAAGACCTGCATGATGATATCGGACAGGTCGCCCATCACCTCCTGCTGCTCGCTGAGCGCCGTCATGAACCGCTGGCTGGCCACCCCGGCAGCAAACAGCGCAATCTTCCTGGCCGAGGCCAGCGCTTCGGTCTCCCGCGCCAACACTTCGCCGGTATCGGAACCGGAGTCGAAGGACGGCGGCTGCATCACCTCGTCCATCAGCTTCTTGATCGCTGGAAGCAGCGGAAGCTGTCCGCTCATGGCCCGCTTCATCAGCCAGCCAGTGATAATCAACCTGTTGATTTCATTGGTTCCTTCAAAGATTCTGTTGATGCGCGCATCGCGGTAGTAGCGCTCCGCCGGGTACTCCTCAACGTACCCATAGCCGCCCATGGTGGCAATCAGTTCATCGGCCACCAGTGTCAGCATCTCAGAGCCGTAGACCTTCAGGATTGAGCACTCGACGGCATACTCTTCGATCCGCCGCTGCGTCTCCCGAGGCGAGTGAGCCAGTTCGGGACCAAGCGCCGCCAGCCCCGCATCAATCATGCCCACCGTGCGGTAGGCCATGCTCTCGGCGGCGTAGAGACGTGTAGCGCTGGCTGAAATCTTTCGCTGAATCAGCCCGAACTCCGCGATTGCCTTGCCAAAAGCGTGGCGCTCCTTGGCATAGCGAATCATGTGCCCCAGCGCGTGGCGAGCGCCGCCAATGCAGGCCACTCCCAGCTTAAAGCGGCCTACATTCAACACGTTAAAGGCGATATGGTGTCCCTTGCCGGCCTCGCCCAGCAGATTAGCTGCAGGGATCATGCAGCCGTCCAGCACCAGCGGGCAAGTGGACGAGCCGCGAATCCCCAGCTTGTGTTCTTCGGCGCCCACGGTCAGCCCAGGCGTGTCGCGCTCCACCAGAAAAGCTGAGAACTTCTCACCGTCAATCTTGGCGAAGACGGTATAGAGGCTGGCAATGCCGCAGTTGGTAATCCACATCTTTTCGCCGTTCAGGGTGTAATAACTCCCATCGGCCGAGAGGGTTGCGCGGGTGCGGATGTTCATGGCGTCGGAGCCGGAGCTGGCCTCTGAAAGTCCATAGCCGCCGATCCACTCGCCTGAACCGAGCTGGGACAGATAGCGCTGCTTCTGCTCCCCGGTCCCGTACCAGAGCAGCGGCAGCGTGGCGATGCCAATGTGGGAGCCGAAGGCCGTAGAGAAGCTCGCCAGCACCGACAGGTGGTCGGTAATCAGCGTGGATGTGGTCATGTCCATGCCCATCCCGCCATACTCCTCGGAGATATCGACGGAGGTGAACCCCAACTCGCCAGCCTTGCGCAGCAGCCCCGCCATCACCCCTGGCTCTTTGGCCTCGATGGCCGGCGCATTTGGCAAAACTTCGTCGCGGGCAAACTGCGCGGCGGTGGCCGCAATCTGGCGCTGTTCCTCGTTCAGATCCTCGGGCGTAAAGACTTCGGTGGGCGTGCGGGTTTCAATCAGGAAGCTGCCGCCTGCGGCAGCGACGATGGGCAGAGGGGAAAGCGTGGACATAGAAGAGCTTGCCTCCTACGGTTCAGCCCACTTTACCCCAGAAACTTGAGTAGCGGCAACTCCTGGAACCAGTTCTCCTAAAACGAGCCAGGGCGGGAAGCAGACGGACATTGCCCCAGACTTGATCGATCCCCTGCTAGCCGCATCGCGTGTCTTCCCCCGCTGCCAGTTGCACGCCCTATCGGCTACAATTGCCCGTATCAGTACCGTGGAGGCTTGCCCTGTTCGCCGCGCTTTTGACCTGTCTGAATCCCGCCGCCAGCCTGCTCCAGATCCAGCTTCATGATCTGCCGATGCGGATGGCCGCGCATCTGGCGTTTGCTCCCGCAAATGGCTTGCGCCACTACCTGAAGGCCCAATTCGTCGACCAGACTTTCAAGGGACTCTACCACTGGAACTTCTTTGACGCGGCTGTGCTGCTGCCCTACTTCGCGGTAATGATCGTGCTGGCGTTCTACGGCGTTCATCGCTACACGATGTGCTACCTCTACTTCAAGTACAAGAAGAACTACCGCCCCGACCCGCCTAAACACTTCGAGGAGCTGCCGCGCGTGACCGTGCAACTGCCCATCTTCAACGAGCAGTTCGTTATCGACCGGCTGATCGAGGCGGTCTGCGCCATGGAGTATCCGCGCGAGAAGCTTGAAATCCAGGTGCTGGACGACTCGACCGACGAAACCCAGCAGGTAGCCGCCGGCATCGTGGCGCGCTATGCGGCGCTTGGCCATCCGATCTTCTACATTCACCGCACCAATCGCCACGGCTTCAAAGCCGGGGCGCTGGACGCTGGCCTCAAGGTGGCCAAGGGCGAGTTCGTGGCCATCTTTGACGCCGACTTTGTGCCTCCGCCCGATTGGCTGATGAAGGTGATTCACCACTTTGCCGAGCCGGAGATCGGCTTGGTACAGACCCGCTGGGCGCACATGAACCGCGACTACAGCATGTTGACCCAGATAGAAGCCATCCTGCTCGACGGCCACTTCATCATCGAGCACGGCGCGCGCGTCCGTACCGGCGACTACTTCAACTTCAATGGCACGGCCGGCATGTGGCGCATCAAGGCCATCTCCGACGGCGGCGGCTGGCAGCACGACACGCTTACTGAAGACACCGACCTCAGCTACCGGTCGCAGTTGGCCGGCTGGAAGTTCAAATACCTGCCCGAGGTCGAGTGCCCGTCCGAGTTGCCCATCGAGATGACCGCCTTTAAAACGCAGCAGGCGCGCTGGGCCAAGGGGCTGATACAGACCAGCATCAAAGTGCTGCCCATGATGTTCAAGTCGAACGTGCCGAGGAAGATCAAGGTCGAGGCCGTCTACCACCTGACTGCCAACCTCAGCTATCCGCTGATGATTATCATGTCCGTGCTGCTGATTCCCGCCATGATCTGCCGCTTCTATCAGGGCTGGTTCCAGATGCTGCTCATCGACGTGCCGCTGTTCACTGCCTCCACGGCATCCATCGCCGTGTTTTATCTGATGGCCGAGCGCGAGCTTTTCCCAAAAAGCTGGATGAAGACACTCCTCTATCTGCCCCTCTTGATGGCGCTGGGCATCGGCCTAACCGTCACCAACAGCAAGGCGGTAATGGAAGCCCTGTTGGGCATCAAGAGCGCATTCGTGCGCACTCCCAAGTATCGCGTGGCCAAGAAGGGCGAAAAGTCCCAGGCCGCCAAGTACCGCAAGCGCCTGGTGCTTGCCCCATGGATCGAGCTGCTCATCGGCTGCTACTTCATGGCCGCCATTCTCTACACATTTTCCAACCAGAACTACTTCACCGCGCCATTCCTCATCCTGTTCGTCATGGGCTACTGGTACACCGGCCTGATGAGCCTTCTGCAAGGCCGCTTCGAGCGCTGGCGCACCGGAACTACCGCCAACACCGACGAATCCAGCCCCAAACCCTTCCCGGTAGGGGTGTAGCTATCGCTCTTTGCCCTTACCAGAGAATTACGTGAAGGCAAAGAGGCAACTTTTTGCAGGAGGCGAGCGTTGCCAGCCAGCCTGAACAGCTTTCCCCCTTATTTACCGATTCTTTTCTTCGCCCTCGCCGCCGCGTGGTGGACTCTCATTTGCTTCTCGTGCAGTATCCTCACTGGCTGGTTCAAGCTGTCCAATCGATTTAGCGCGGAGCAGGAACCGAGCGGCCCAGTGCAGACTGCGGGGCCGTTTTTCTATTCGGTCTATATGCGCTGCTGGTCGCATTACAGCTGCATCGTCTGCCTGACTACGGCCGAGGATGCTCTTTATCTTTCAGTGGTTTTCCCTTTCCGCATCGGGCATCCTCCGCTGCGCATTCCCTGGAACGAAGTTCAGGTCGGCCGGACAAGGTTTTGTTGGCGGCCCTTCGTGGCCCTCGTTCTTGGGAACCAGGAACGCATTCCCCTGCGCATCTCCGAGCGCATGGCAGGCAAACTCGGAATCCTGGAAAGACTCCCTGGTGAAGTTCTTTCCCTTCTTGAAGCAGGTTCCGATTTGAAACCCGCGATGAAGCGTCCCATGCTTCCTCCGTTACAATAGATGGAAGCGCCTGCCGCGCCGGGGATTCGAGTTCCCGACCCGCCAGGCGTTCGGAGCATTATGCTAACCAAGAATCTTCCCGAAGCCCTCACCTTCGACGACGTATTGCTTGTACCTGCCTACAGCGAAGTGGTACCGACGCAGGTCAGCACGCAAACCCAGTTGACCCGCGAGATTACGCTGAACACCCCGTTGATCTCGGCCGCCATGGATACGGTAACCGAGTCGCGCATGGCCATCGCCATGGCGCAGTTGGGAGGCATCGGCATTGTGCATCGCAATCTGTCCATTGCTGATCAGGCCGGCGAGATCGATAAGGTAAAACGCTCGGAGAGCGGCATGATCGTGGACCCGGTCACCATTGGGCCGGACCAGATGATCGGCGACGCCCTTGAAGTGATGCGGCGTTACAAGATCTCCGGCGTGCCGGTGACGCAGGGCAAGCGACTGGTGGGTATTCTCACCAACCGCGATTTGCGCTTTGAGACCCGCACCGACATTCCCGTCGGCGAAGTAATGACCAAGGACGACCTGATTACGGTTCCCGTCGGCACTACGCTCGAAGAAGCTGAACTGATCCTGCACAAGCACCGCGTTGAAAAGCTGCTTGTGGTTGACGATCAGTACAACCTGAAGGGCCTGATCACGGTCAAGGATATCCAGAAAAAGCTGAGATACCCCAACGCCAGCAAGGACACAAAAGGCCGGCTGCGCGTGGGCGGAGCCATCGGGGCCACGGGCGACTTTCTGGAGCGGGCAGCCGAGTTGGTGCGGACGCGCGTTGATGTACTGGCCATCGATTCGGCACATGGGCACTCGTCGCGTGTGCTGGATGCGGTGCGCGAGGTAAAGAAGGCCTTCCCGAATGTGGGCCTGCTGGCTGGCAACGTAGCTACCTATGAGGGCGCGCTGGCGCTGATCGATGCCGGGGCGGACGCCATTAAAGTCGGCATCGGACCCGGCTCCATCTGCACCACGCGTATGGTCACCGGCGCGGGAATGCCGCAGATCACCGCCATCTCCGAGGCCGCGCGCGCTGCCAGCGAATGCGGAATCCCCGTGATCGCCGACGGCGGCATCAAGTACTCGGGCGAGATCACCAAGGCCATCGCCGCCGGGGCCAGCTCGGTGATGATCGGCTCGCTCTTTGCCGGAGTGGACGAGAGCCCTGGCGAAACCATTCTCTACCAGGGCCGCAGCTTCAAGAGCTATCGCGGCATGGGTTCGCTGACCGCCATGAGCCAGGGATCGGGAGAGCGCTACTTCCAGAGCAACACCGACCTGGCCAACGCCGAATCCGGGGCTGAGGGTGTCGTCCAGCGCGAGCGCACTAACGGAAACCGGCTGGCCAAGTTTGTCCCCGAGGGCATTGAAGGACGCGTGCCCTACCGCGGACCGCTCGAGTCCATGGTCTTCCAGCTTGTCGGCGGCCTGCGCTCCGGCATGGGCTACCTGGGCTGCGGCAGCGTTGCGGAGTTGCAGGAGAAGGCGCAGTTTGTACGTATCTCCGGCGCCGGACTGCGAGAGAGCCACGTACACGACGTAATCATCACACGAGAAGCGCCCAACTATCGCGTCGAATAAGGCTGATTTCCCCACTGCCGCGCTAAAGACCTTTGAGCCCAGGCGGCTTCTTCAACATAAGAAGCCGCCCGCAACATTGAAAGAAAGGCTACCCAAGTTGGAAGAACATTCTGGCCGTCAAGGCCTCAAGTTCTGGATAAGCGCCTGGCTCCCGGTTGTCATCGGCATTAGTGTCATCATGCTGGAATCGACAACGTGGTTTGGTTCCGATCACACGAGCGGTCCGCTTCGCTGGCTCTACGAGGGTATCTTTGGACCCGTCTCCAACGCCCACTGGAATCTGATCCATGTCATTATCCGCAAATGTGGGCACTTCTTCGGCTACGGGTTCATCGGAGTGGCGTGGCTGCGCGCCTGGTGGATGACGCTGCCCCACTCCTACTTTATCGAGGACGCTTTTCTCGCGCTGATGGGAACCTCGCTGGTGGCCAGCCTCGATGAGTTGCACCAGAGCTATCTGCCCAACCGCAACGGCACGCCCTGGGATGTTCTGTTGGACTGCTGCGGAGCGCTTGCACTGCAGGTGCTGGTCTACATCTATCTGCGTCTCTTCAGGGCCAAGCGGCTGGCAAGAGCGGCGTAACGGTTCTTAGCAGGGTTTGCGCCGTGACAAGAAGGACTGTAGCACTTTCAGAAATGCTGTAGACCGTATTCATGACCTAAGAAACTTCTGGTTAAGTTGATGCTTTGAAAGACACGACTATAATCGACCTGCTTCTGTAACAGGGCACGACCTCAGTCATGCCGAAATTCCAGCAAAGAATCAACCGGACTCTAGCCTTGCAGAAGATATTTCTCCGCTTGCCGAACGCTTGGCAGATTCACCAAACACTGCCTGGACTTCCGCATGTTACCGCAAGCGCGAATTTTCCGTGTTATTGCCAGATCACCATCTGCGATGTGCTGGTCACGGTGAGAGCCTGGCTTGCCGATGGCAGGAAAGATGTCACAAAAGACACCATTGGATAGGTATAGGACACTTGCACCTGGACCAGGTCTCCCGCGGCGGCGTTGGCAGCGGTGGCAGTGGCTGAACAAGATGTCGTGCCAGTGCACCATTGCACAGTCGGCGTCATCTGCCCGGCGCCGGGAATCGACTGCACATGGGCGGTAATCGCAGCGGCCGAAGGGATGCAGGAAATCCCGTTTGGCGTGCAGGAACTCACACCCTTAATAGACAGCCAGCGGGCTGTGTTCCGCGCGGCTTCGGCGGCAGTGTTATACGAGAAAATTACCAGGCATAGCTCAATAAAACCGAAGACAAACATGAACAGTACACCGGCAGAAACTGCAAACTCCGCCAGTTCCGACCCCTCTTCGCCGCGCAGCGCGCTTCTCTTCCAACAAGCCAGCGGTGCGATTCCGCACACCCGTCTGACCCATATCCGCATCCGCTGTTTCGATCGTCTCATGGTCGTATCCGCCCTCCAGCAAAACTCGCTTCCCCAAAATGCTACGGGTTCATCTCAAAGGTAGAGGCTCCGTTCAATTGAACGGTCGACGGGAATCCAAGCCACTTCAAATTGACCAGTGGGGTGACGTTCGCTTGGGTCTTCACCGTAACAAACAGGTTGGGCGTGCCGCCCGCGCAAGCTATCGCTGCTCCTGTGGTGCATGCGCCCGTGACCAGCGCAGTGCTGCCTGCGGCTGCGCAGCCGCAAGTAACAGTTACGGGAGTAGTTGTCAACGCGCTGGCGGAAATGTTGGGTTCGGCTGCTTCCGCGACGGTGGTCACATTCGCAAGTGTAGCTGCCGTAAAGTTGCCATTCGTTCTGTAGACCTGGGACGCGTAAGACGCTCCTTCGTGGGCGGCTTGGGAGACTTCAATGGAATCGTAGACCAGCATCCCGGCCCCGGCGACTCCGAGCAGCAGCGGCAAAAGGAAGAAATACAGAACTAGAGAAAGCTCGACGATCGAGCTTCCCTCTTCGTCGAGACTTGCCTCCCGAACTGAGAGCATCTTGTCTTTCAGCGCCTTGCCGCCCGGCGCATTTGCCTGGAGCATGACTATTCTCCTCTATTGCACAAGCCTCAACTTACCACCGTTGGAGGGACACGAAAGGGTTATGGCTGAGTTCAGCATAATTGAATTCGCAAAGATCATGCCGTATGCGGTCGCAGTGGCGCCGCCGTTCAGCGTGAGCGTCCCGTTGGGTACGTAGACTGCTCCCCCCCAACTCGAACTGGAGGACGCATCCAGGGTTAAACTGCCTGCTGGCTGCCAGATCAGCATCCCGGCGCAAGAGGCGCAATTGTCCAGAGCCGACGTTGGCGCGCTCAGATTGAAGGTTGCAGAGGTATTCATGTTTACCGCCGCACCACTCGGGAAAAAGAGAGTCACGCCGGTTCCTTGAATCGTCACGTTAGAATCTGCGTTAAAACCGCCGCCAAAGTAATATAGACCGGGATTAAGGGTTACGGTATAGGCGCCCGAGCCCGAGTTGAAATTGATGGTATTCGGGTAGTAGCCCGGATTCAGCGTCGTATTAGCGCTGAGGGTGCTAGTGGGGTATGAAGTCGTCGGTTGAGCGGGTGCTGTAAGGGACGCGAAGGGATCCGGCACCGTCGCCGCGCCTGTTGTGGGCATGGGATTATAGGTCGTACAACTACCACAATTTTTATTTTCGGCGGTTCCGTGATCGGTAAAAGAGCCGACGTTCACGGTGACGCCGCTGTTCAGATTCAATGCACTACCATCAGTGTCGTTGTCATTGATGCCGCAATTGGAACCCGCAGCATCAGTGACGCTGGCGCCACTGTTCAGCGTCACTGTATTGCCATTCAGGCCTGCCGTGGGGGGGGGAATGGCGACTTCCGCCATGGCTGAAACATTGATCGTACTCATCGAGGATCTGAAAGCCCCCAGAAAAAAGGTGTTTGTAGCGTGCGAAATGACCACTTTCACATCGGCGGTACTGGAGTTCACCAAGGAGGCAGTAACTTCTGACGCGAGGACACCGCCAGCCTGTTGCTGCGCGGCGGCCTGAGCAGAAGTTGTGACGGCCGTTCTGGCGCTGCTGTATTGGGCAGAAGCAGCGATGGCGGCAGCATCGGCCGCAGCCTGTACCATCCTTTTTTCGCGGTAGAGCATGCCCACATCGATCGCAAGCGCTGATAATCCAAGAAACAAAAACGCCATGAAACACGCCACAAGTGTAGTCGTTTGTCCCTGTTCGTCGCTTAGGATCTTCATTTTCTTCCTCCGAATATCCTCAACCGAAAACCCCGGCCCAACAATGCCTTCACCGGCAAGACATGCCTTCCCGAATGTAATAACGGGTAAACAGGCAAAGCCTGCCATAGGGCTATAGCACGAATTGTAACAAAGGTAACTCGAAAACTGCCGTGATGCAAGGTACCAATTGCTTTTTGAGCGCGCAAAGCTACAAAATCGCAGAGCGGACGAATGATCTCCTGCACCAACAGTCAATCAGTTTGGAGGTAGATCGAGAGACCGTAATCAAATCATGTAGATATAGTATTGAAAACAAATCATTTAAGCCGCGCAACCCTTCCAAACGCACCAGGAATTCCAGGAATGGTCCGCAAACAAGCGCGGGCGCATCCCGCAATGGGATGCGCCCGCGTGACCTTCCGAGCGAAAATCGAAACGCCGCGGAACAGCCGCTCTTACGCGGCCTCTTCCTTGGTTTCTTCCTTTTTCGACTCTTCCAACTGTTTTTCCAGTTCGGCGCGCTTCTTGGCCTTGATCTCGTCGCGCTTCTGGCGCTTGGCGTCGAGCTGCTTTTCAGCGCCCAGCAGTTCGATGAAGGCCTTCTCGGCCCCGTCGCCCTTCTGGAAGCCGGTGCGGACGATGCGCAGGTAGCCGCCTTCGCGATCGCCGTAGCGCGGAGCCACGGTCTCAAACAGGCGCGTCACCGACGCGTCGGTCATGAGAAAGCTGAGGGCCTGGCGGCGCGAGTGCAGATCGCCCTTTTTGCCCAGGGTGATCATCTTTTCAATCAGCGGACGGACGGCCTTGGCTTTGGCCACGGTGGTCTCGACGCGATCTTCCACGAGGACGGACGTGACCAGGTTGCGCAACAGGGCGCGACGGTGGCTGGTGTTGCGTCCGAGCTTGAATCCTGCATTGCGATGGCGCATGACAAAACTCTCTTTCAAAGAAGTCGTTGGCGGAATCCCACATCTCAAAGTCGGGATGTGGGGCGCCCAAATTCGTGTACTGCCCCAGGCGAAGCGGCCTTAGAAGTTCTCGGTCTCGGTGGGCAACTGCAGGTCCACCGAATCCAGCGGTTCGTCCTCGTCGTCGTAATGGCCATAACTGGCGGCCAGTGCGGTGGCGGGCGGAATGCTGGTGGGTCCGGGAACCGCGTTGCCTTGCTCGTCGATCTTCATGCCCAGCGAGAGACCCATCTGGGCGAGTATTTCCTTGATCTCGTTCAGGCTCTTGCGGCCGAAGTTCTTGGTCTTGAGCATCTCGGCTTCGGTCTTCTGAACCAGCTCGCCGATGGACTGAATGTTGGCGTTCTTCAGGCAGTTGTAGCTGCGGACCGACAACTCCAGCTCTTCGACCGAGCGGTTAAGGTTGTCATTGCGCAACAGAACGCGGCCTTCCTCGCCACGCCCCTCGGTCTCGATCTCTTCCTCGAAGTTGATGAAGATGTTCATGTGGTCCTTGAGCAGCTTCGCGGCCAGGCCGACGGCGTCGGCGGGCAGCACGGCCCCGTTGGTCCACACTTCGAGCGTGAGCTTGTCGTAGTCAGTGATCTGGCCCAGGCGGGCGGCTTCCACCACATAGTTGACGCGGCGCACCGGGGAGTGGACCGAGTCCACGGGAATGAAGCCAATGCCCAGGTCGGCGTCGAAGTTCTTGTCGGCGGAGATATACCCGCGTCCGCGCTTGAGGCGCATCTCCATATCCAGCTTGCCGCCTTCCGAGACGGTGGCGATATAGATGTTCTTGTCCAGGATTTCGACGTCGCCGTCGGCTTCAATCATTCCCGAAGTGACCACGCCGGGCTGGTCGGCACGCAAGTACAGCGCCTTGGGGCCATCTCCTGCAAGCTTGAAGGGAACCTGCTTGAGGTTCAGGATAATGTCAGTGGCATCCTCGACCACGCCCGTGATCGACTGAAACTCGTGCAGCACGCCCTCGATGCGAATCGCGGTGACTGCGGCGCCTTCTATCGAACTGAGTAAGGTCCGGCGCAGGGCGTTGCCGATCGTCGTGCCAAATCCGCGCTCAAAGGGCTGGGCACTGAACTTGCCGTATGTGTTGGTGAGCGTCTCGGCATCGACTGCCAGGCGCTTCGGCTTCTGAAATCCTCTCCAAAGCATATCCGTGTCTCGTTTCCCGCGCGGCATGCACGTCGCGATGCATTTTGCGGCGGCCGCGCAAGTTCTCCTTCGTTTGAGATTCAGCTTCCAGCTTCCAGCTTCTAGCTTTTAGCCCGTCTCCGGCAGGATCAAGTCACCAGACTCACCCGGCCAAAAAGCGCTAGAAGCTAGAGGCTAGAAGCAGCAGCTCGTGTTTGTTACTTCGAATACAGTTCGACGATGAGCTGCTCGTTGATGGGCAGGTTCACGTCCTTGCGCAAGGGCAGCGAAAGCACGCGGCCCGAAAGATTCTCAAAGTTGGCTTCCAGCCATGCGGGCACGGGATTCTGCGCGGCATACTGCGCGCCCTGCTCGATGATGACCAGCTTCTTGGCGTTGTCGCGGACCTTGATCTCGTCGCCCACGTTCACCTGGTAAGAGGGAATATTGACCCGGCGGCCGTTCACCTCGACGTGCCCATGGCGGACTACCTGGCGGGCCTGGCGGCGCGAGATGGCAAAGCCCAGACGGAAAGCCACGTTGTCCAGTCGGCGCTCCAGTTGCTGGATCAGCAGTTCACCGGTGACGCCAGAGGCTTTGTTGGCCTTCTCATAGTACGCGCGGAACTGGCTTTCCAGGGTGAAGTACATGCGCTTGGCCTTCTGCTTTTCGTGCAGTTGCAGGCCGTAGCCCACGATCTTGGCCTTGCGGTCCTTGCCGTGCTGGCCGGGAGGAAAGTTGCGTTTCTCCAGCGGGCAACGGTCTGAGGCGCATTTCGCGCCCTTCAAAAAGAGTTTGGTAGCCTCGCGACGGCAGAGGCGGCAGACTGCTCCGGTATAACGTGCCATTTCTTCTCCTGACTTCGGATGACGGCCGGTTTACACGTCCCAGGGACATTTCGTCCCGGCCCAGGTTCAACTTCTAGCTTCCAGCCTCTAGCTCCTAGCTCCGTTCTTGCGATGATCGAGTCTTTCGACTCACCACGAACAAGCTTGAAGCTAGAGGCTAGAAGCGGTAGCTGCTTCTTATACTCTGCGCCGCTTGGGCGGACGGCAGCCGTTGTGCGGCACCGGCGTCACGTCGCGGATGGTGCGCACCTCGATGCCGGCGGCAGCCAAGGCGCGGATAGCCGACTCGCGGCCCGAACCAGGGCCGGAGACCCGCACATCGACCGCGCGCAGACCATGATCGCGAGCCATGCCGGCGGCGTTCGAGGCAGCCTGCTGCGCCGCGAAGGGCGTGCCCTTGCGCGAGCCGCGGAAACCCAGCGAACCCGAACTCTTCCAGCTCAGCGTGTTGCCCACCGGATCGGTAATGGTAACGATGGTGTTGTTGAATGTCGCCTGCACGTACGCAATGCCAAATGGCACATTCTTGCGTTCGCGCTTCTTGAACTTCTTGCTCTTGGAGGCCTTGCCGGCTCCGGACTTCTGCTCTGGTTTCGCCATTACGTTTTACCCGTCGCTTTCTTTTTGCCGGCAACTGTGCCCTTGCGCGGGCCCTTGCGGGTGCGGGCGTTGGTGTGGGTACGCTGCCCGTTCACCGGCAGGCCCCGCCGGTGACGCGTGCCGCGATAGCTCTGGATGTCGATGAGGCGCTTGATGTGCATCTGGACGTCCTTGCGCAGGTCGCCCTCGACGTTCCCTTCGTCCTCGATCACCTGGCGGATGCGGTTGACCTCGTCTTCGCCCAAATCCTGGATCTTCTTGAAGGCGTCTACATTCGCCTTCTCCAGGATCTTGGCGGCACGGGGATCACCGATGCCAAAGATGTATGTGAGCGCGATTCTTGCCTGCTTGTTGCGGGGCAGATCAACGCCAGCAATACGTGCCATTGGAGATTCCTTTACTGCTTCGGGTTGTGTGCCCCCGGCCTTGACCGGTTCGCACGGTTGATGCGGAGTGCCTTCAGAGGTTCATCGCAAGCCTTGACTCAGGCTAACTAGCCTCTTTCCCAGAGATCAGGGGGTAGAAATCAGAAATCAGCTCAAAATGCTTGTACCTGCCAGTTTTTGCTGTTCCCTATTCCCCGTTCCCTTTCGTGGAGGTTTCCGTGAATGCCAGGCCCGCTTAGCCCTGGCGCTGCTTGTGCTTTGCGTTCTCGCAGATCACCCGCACCACTCCACGGCGCGTAATGACCTTGCACTTGACGCAAATCTTCTTGACCGATGCACGGACTTTCATCTCTTGCTGCCCTTCTCCGCGCTCAAAATCCAGGCGCGGGGTATTGAAATTATTACTTGTAGCGGTAGACGATCCGCCCGCGATTCAGGTCGTAGGGACTCAACTCCACGGCCACGCGGTCGCCGGGCAGAATGCGGATGAAGTTCTTGCGCATCCTTCCCGAGACATGGGTCAGTGCCTCGTGATTGTTCTCGAGCTTGACCTTGAACATGGCATTCGGCAGTGTCTCAACGACCACCGCCATTACCTCAATCGCATCTTCCTTCGACAAACGGCATCCCGCTTCCGCCGGCGCGCTGGTGGCGCCTCCGGCCTTGTTGACCCGAGCGTGCTACTCGGTTAAGACTCTTGCCCCGGTGGCGGTCACCGCCACCGAGTGCTCAAAATGAGCGCTCATGCTTCCATCTTCGGTGACTGCCGTCCAGCCGTCGGACAGAACCACAACCTCCGGCTTGCCCGCATTCACCATGGGCTCGATGGCGATCACCATGCCGGCGCGCAGTTTCATGCCCCGTCCGGCTACGCCATAGTTCGGCACCTGCGGATCTTCGTGCATGTGGACGCCGATGCCATGGCCCACAAAATCCCGTACCACCGAGAACCCCTCGGCCTCGACCATTCCTTGCACCGCCGCGCCCACATCGCCCAGGGTTGCGCCGGGGCGAACAACCTGAATCGCAGCATGCAGCGACGCCTCGGTCACCTTCAGCAGCCGCGCCGTCTCCGGAGAGATCGCGCCCACCGGCACCGTAATGGCAGCATCGCCACAGTAGCCGTCAACGAAGACCCCGAAGTCGAGCGAAACGATGTCCCCCTCTTTCAGAACCCGTTTCGGCGACGGAATCCCGTGCACCACTTCGCTGTTCACCGAGGCGCACAGCACGCACGGATAACCGCCATAGCCTTTGAAGGCTGCCTTGACGCCCAACTCGGCGAGCCTGGCCACAGCAACCTTCTCCAGATCCATCGTCGTGACGCCCGGCTTCACATGGCCACGCAGAAGTTCCAGCACCTCGCGAGTCACTTGGCCCGCACGGCGCATCTTCTCGATTTCCTTCGACGACTTCAGTACTACTGCCAACCGCTAACCAGCTTTCGGTGAACAGTTGCCAGTTTTCAGGAATCAGCGCTCTAGTTCTTGCCCTGCCGGGCCTGGAACTGATCACTGACAGCCGATTACCGACAACTCACTCCTCACACACAAACCCGCCGTCCGGCTGCGCTACTGACGCAACCGCCCGACGGCGGCAACAATTCCGGCCGCAATGGCTTCAATCGGCCGGTCTCCATCCACTTCCGCAAACCGCCCCAAGGCCCGGTAATGCTCGACAACCGGCGCAGTCAGCGCTGTATAAGCGCGCATGCGCTCCTCGAAGACCTTCTCCGTGTCGTCGGCTCGCTGGACCAGCGCGGCTCCGTCTGCATCGCAAAAGCCTTCCTTTTGCGGAGGCTTTCCATAAAGGTTATAAATGCTCTGGCAGACAGGACAATTCCTGCGCCCGGTGATACGGCGCAAGAGTTGATTATAGTCCACCTGGATGCTGACGGCAACCACCGGCAACCCGGTAGCCTGAGCCGCCAGGCGGCCATCCAGCCAGCCAGCCTGCCCGAGCGTGCGCGGAAAACCGTCCAGAATGTAGCCATTGGCCGTGTCGGGCTGCTGAAGACGCACCGCAACCATCTCGTTGACCAGCGAATCGGGAACCAGTCCCCCGCGTCCCATGATCGCCTTGGCCGTCTTGCCCAGCTCGGTGCCCTGAGCCACATTGGCGCGCAGCAGGTCGCCGGTCGAGATCTGCGGAATGCCCCAGATCTTCACCAGTTCCTTGGCCTGCGTACCCTTGCCTACGCCCGGCGCGCCCAACAAAAGAATAGGGCCGGGAAGGGTCGTTTGACCCCCATCCCGGCCTTGATCGACTGCACTTGCAGATGAAGACATTACCAGGTTTTCCTTCCGCGAATGCGACCGGAGCGCGGGGAGAAGCCGTCATAATGGCGCATGATCAGCTGCGACTCGATCTGGTTGACAGTATCCATGGCCACACCCACCACAATCAGAAGAGAGGTGCCGCCAAAGTAGAAATTGACCCCCAAACCGTGCGTCGTCCACGCCGGCAGGCTCTCGAAGAGGCGTCCAATGAGCCAAACCTTGTCGAAGCGGATGCCCGAGATCAGGAAGGTAGGCACCAGCGAAATAATAATCAGATACAGCGCGCCGACCAGCGTGATGCGGGTAAGAATGTCGTTGATGAAGTCCGAGGTGCGCTTGCCGGGGCGGATGCCGGGAATGAACGATCCCGACTTGCGGAAGTTGTCTGCAATGTCATCCGGCTTCATCACGATGGAGATATAGAAGTAGGCGAAGAAGATGATGGCCAGGACGTAGAGGGCCTCATACCACGGATAGCCGGGCTGAAGCGCCTGCACGATAGGCTGAAAGAACTTGCTGTTCTGCACAAAGTCGGTTTGTGCGAGCATCATCGGAGCAGAAAGAATGGAAGCCGCGAAGATGACCGGCATGACGCCGCCGGAGTTGACCTTCAAGGGCAAATGGCTGGATTGGCCGCCCATCATCCGCCGGCCGACGATGCGCCGCGCGCTCTGGATGGGAATGCGCCGCTCGCTCCGCTCGACGAATACGATAAAGGCCACCACGGCAGCCATGCCCGCCACCAGCAGAAGCATCGCCACAATGGTGAACGAGCCCCACTGGTTGGTTTGAACCTTCTGGATCAAGTCAATCACGCCGCGAGGCAGGCCGGCGATGATGCCGGTAAAGATCAGCAGGCTCATGCCGTTGCCAATGCCGCGGTCGGTGATCTGCTCGCCAAGCCACATGATGAAGGCCGTGCCGGTGGTCAGCGTCAGCACTGTCATCAGGATGAAGGGGATGCCCGGATTCAGCACCATGCCGCCCCTGGTAAGCATGAATGCAATGCCGATCGACTGCAACGCGGCCAGAACCACGGTCATGTAGCGGGTCCACTGCGTGATCTTGCGCCGCCCCAGTTCGCCTTCCTTCTGGATGCGCGCCAGCGGCTCATAGACCACGGTAAGCAACTGAAAGATGATCGAGGCCGTGATGTAGGGCATGATGCCCAGGGCGAATACTGTCATGCGGCGCAGGTTGCCGCCGCCAAACAAATTCATCAGGCCCAGAGCAGAACCGCCTTGCTGGTCAAACATACGTTCCAGCATGTGGGTGTCTACGCCCGGCGTGGGAATCCACGCGCCCAGACGGTAGACGGCCAGGATGCCCAGCATGAAGAGTACCCGCTTGCGCAGATCGGGAATTCGGAAGATATTGGCGAACTTCTCAAACATTTCAGCCATTGTTGGTTATCCGCTTCAGGGCGTTTGCCGCCACTAGAATCTTTACCTCTGTCCATCTTACCCGCGCAGGGCCTTGCGTGTCCCTTCCGGTCCTGCTGGATGCCCCAGGTCTCGATTTCGAGACCTGGGAAATCAAAGCCTCATCTCCGCTAAGCCGCGGCGGTAGCGGCCGGACCACCCAGAACTACGGCCTTGCCGCCGGCCTTTTCGATCTTCTCGACAGCGGACTTGGAGAACTTGTGCGCGTGGATGGTGAGAGCAGAAGTCAGCTCGCCGGAGCCGAGGATCTTGATCAGCGCCTTCTTGCTCGAGGCCAGCCCCAGCTTCTTGTAGTCGTCCAAACCGATCTCGGTGAGGGCCTTGCCCTCGATCTGTTCCACAAGCCGGTCCAGGTTCACCACCGTGTATTCGGTGCGGAAGATGTTGGTAAAGCCGCGCTTGGGCAAGCGGCGGTGGAGCGGCATCTGGCCGCCTTCAAAACCGCGCATCAGGCTGAAGCCGGAGCGCGAGCCCTGGCCCTTGTGGCCGCGGGTCGAGGTCTTGCCCATGCCGGATCCCATACCGCGGCCGACACGCTTGCGTCCAGTATTGGCTTTTCTGGGCGCGCGCAGATTCGATAGATTCTTTGCCATGATTTCCTCGCTCAAGCGCCGGCCGGGCTGGTGCGCCCTGCCGACTCGCGTTCTCCGGAGTTTGCCGTCCGGGCGGGATTGTTTTCTCTCGGTCGAACTAGTCTTCGAGAATGCGGACCAGGTGCGGAATGGCCTTAACCATGCCGCGCACCGATTCGTTGTCAACGCGCTCGACAATCTGATTGAGCCGTGTAAAGCCCAGCCCCTTGACGACCAGCCTGTGCTTGGTGGGCGTGGAGTTCTGCGAGCGGTAATACTGAATGCGTATCATCTTGGTCTCAACCATGGCTTAGAGCTCCTCCACGGACTTGCCGCGCATATTGGCCACTTCGGCCCGGTCGCGCAACTGCACCAAGGCATCGAAGGTGGCCTTGACGACGTTGTGGGGGTTGGGCGAACCAAGACTCTTGGTGAGTACATTCTGCACCCCGGCCGAAGTCATCACCGCGCGCACCGCGCCGCCGGCGATCACTCCCGTGCCTTCGGGGGCCGGCTTCAGCAGCACCTGCCCGGCGCCGTAACGGCCCAGAACCAGATGCGGAATCGTGGTATCGGTCAGGTTCACCCGGACCAGGTTCTTCTTGGCCGCCTCGATCCCCTTGCGAATCGCCTGGGGAACTTCCTTGGCCTTGCCTGAACCGTGGCCCACCACTCCCGCGGCGGCGTCGCCCACAACCACCAGCGCGGCAAACGACATGTTCTTGCCGCCTTTGACCACCTTGGTCACGCGATTGATGGATACCACCTGATCCTTCAGGTTGTACTGGTTGGCATCGAGTTTCTTCTTCAAGATCGTCATTGCTCTCTCGTCTCTTTTGAGCTACTGGCTTCTAGCTGATCCGACGCTCACCGGCCTAACGCGATAAGCTGGCAGTTGGAAGCTGTTTTTTTTAGAACTCCAGGCCCGCTTCGCGGGCAGCGTCGGCCAGCGCCTTGATGCGCCCGTGATAAAGGTAGCCACCGCGATCAAAGACCACCTTCTTGATGCCCTGCGCAACAGCCTTCTCGGCCACTGCCTTGCCGATCTCCTTGGCCGCCGCCACGTTGCCACCGGTCTTCACCTTCAGCGCCATTGTCGAGGCCGAAACCAGTGTCTCGCCCGTCTGGTCGTCGATCACCTGAGCGTAGATATGGTTGAGCGAACGGTGAACGCTCAGCCTCGGCCGCTCCCCGGTGCCGGCGAGTTTGCGGCGGATGCGCACGTGGATGCGCTGGCGGATTTCGTTTCTTTTGGTCTGCGTGATCATGGTCTCTCGTTCCTATCAGCGGAGCCGCCCTGCGGCCCCGTTCGGTTTGAATTCAGCTACTAGCGTCTAGCTGCTAGCTCTTAGCTCATCGTTGAGTTACTAACTTCATCAGCCTTTGCAACAACTATCAGCTAGAGGCTAAAAGCTAGCGGCTGCCTTTACTTCGCGCCCGTCTTGCCAGCCTTCTTTTTTAGCTTCTCGTCCGAATAGCGCACACCCTTGTTCTTGTATGGGTCGGGCTTGCGCAGCGAACGCATGTCGGCTGCCACCTGGCCCACCTTCTGCCGGTCGATGCCGGAGATGGACAGGTGCAACTGCTTGGGGTCGATGGTCACTTCGATGCCCGTCGGCAAAGGAAATTCGATCTGGTGCGAATAGCCGAGGGTGAACACCACCGTGCCCTTGCCCTTCATCTCGGCGCGATAGCCGATGCCCACAATGTCCAGCTCGCGCTTCCAGCCCGTGGTGACGCCCTGAACGGCGTTCGAAACCAGCGCCCGGGTAAGCCCGTGCATCGCGGCCTGGCTGTCGTTCTCGCGGTTGACATGCAGGATGCCGTCCTTGGTCTCCAGGGTGATGCCCGGCGCGATCAGCGCCGAAACCTTGCCCTTTGGACCCTCGACCAGAACCGTGTTGCCCTCAACCTTGTACTTGACGCCCGCTGGCAGCGGGATGAGCTTCTTTCCAATACGCGACATCGAATCAATCCTTTATGTGGCTTGCGAGTCCCGCCGGAGCAACTTGCTCGTGCGTTCCACTGCAGCCCGAAAACAGCTTCTAGCTGCTTTACCAAACTTCACAGAGCAGTTCGCCGCCCACGCCCTCGCGGCGCGCCTGACGGCCGGTCATCACGCCCTTGGGCGTGGTGAGGATGCAGATCCCCAGCCCGCCCTGGACGCGCTTGATCTCGTCGCGGCCGATGTACACACGGCAGCCGGGACGCGAAATGCGCGCCAGGTCGCGGATGGCCGCTTCCGTTCCGCCGTACTTCAGGTACACGCGGAGGATCAGCTTGCCTTCCTCTTCCTGGGTCTTGTAGTTCGAGATGTACCCTTCCTCTTTGAGGATGCGGGCAATCTCGGCCTTCAGCTTGGAAGCTGGAACATCCAGCTTCTGGTGACGCGCCCGGATCGCATTGCGGATCCGCGCCAGAAAATCGGCTACTGGGTCGGTCAAACTCATTCCTTCTCCTTCATTCCCCGTTCGCTCCCCGTTCCGCTTGCACGGCATTCAGAGGAGAACCTGCGGGAATGTCTGCCAGCGGTTTACCGCCGGCCATTCCAAAATGCAGCTTCCAGCTACTCGCTATCAGCCTTTGGCTCTCTCCGTTAACATCCAGGCCGTGGCCCCAGTTGAAATACCAGAGGCTGGCGGTTGGAAGCTAACAGCTACTCTTCTACCAGCTCGACTTGACGACGCCGGGAATCTCACCCTTGAGCGCCAGCGCGCGGAAACACAAGCGGCAGATGCCGAACTTGCGCAAAAAACCTCGCGGCCGCCCGCAGAGCTGGCACCGGTTGTGCTTGCGGCAGCTGAACTTCGGCTTCCGCGCGTCTTTCACCCTTTTTGCAGTGGTTGCCATATCCCTCTTATCCCCTTACGCGCCCTGGCGGAACGGCATTCCGAAGTGCTTCAGCAGCGCCCTCGCCTGGTTGTCGTCCTTCGCCGTAGTCACGATGGTGATGTTCATGCCCTTCATCTTCTCCACCTTCGAGTAATCGATCTCCGGGAAGATGAGCTGGTCGCGCAGGCCAAGCGTGTAGTTGCCGCGCCCGTCAAAACTCTTTGTGGAGACGCCGCGGAAGTCGCGCACCCTGGGCAGCGCCGTTGAAATCAGCCGGTCCAAAAACTCGTAGGCCTTGTCGTTGCGCAACGTCACCATCGCTCCAATCGACATGCCGGCGCGCACCTTGAAGGCCGCAATCGACTTCTTCGCCTTGGTGGTCACCGGCTTTTGCCCCACAATCGCCGTCAGATCGGCCACCAGCGGGTCCAGCAGCTTGGTGTTCTGCGTGGCTTCGCCCAGGCCCATATTGATGACGATCTTCTCCAGCTTCGGCACCGCCATCGCGTTTTCAAGCCCCAGCTCCTTTTGAAGAGCCTGCTTGATCTCTTTGTGATACTTCTCTTTCAGCCTTGCCGCCATTGTGCTCTGCTCTCTTTCTTCCGGCTCCCGGAGTGGCCATATCCGATGGCCGTTTACCGTTACGGAAGGGGTTGGCCGTCCGGAACTCTTCCGGACCGGCTTGGGATCCCGCTACTTCTTGGTCGGCATCGTCTGCCCGCACTTCTTGCACACGCGAACCTTGGTGTCGCCTTCAACCTTGTAGCCCGCGCGCACCGGACCGCAGTTGGGGCAGATCAGCGCGACATTCGAAACATCGATCGGCGATTCCTGCTCGGCTATGCCGCCCTTGGTCCGCTGTCCCTGCTTGCTCGAAACCGTCTTCTTGACCACGCGCACATGCTCCACCAGCACCGTCCCCTTGTCGGGGAAGACGCGCAGCACGCGGCCCGTCTTGCCGCGATCGGAGCCCGTAAGGACCTTGACCGTATCGTTGCGATGAATACTCAAACTCGGCATCTCTTCTCCAAAACAGCTACTAGCTTGAAGCCGCGACTAAACGACTTCCGGGGCCAGCGAAACGATCTTCAGAAACTTCTTCTCGCGCAACTCGCGGGCCACCGGCCCAAAGACGCGCGTGCCCACCGGCTCGTGAGTGTCGTCGATCACCACCGCCGCATTCTCGTCGAAGCGGATATAGGTACCGTCCCTCCGCCGGTGCTCCTTGCGGGTGCGGACAATAACCGCCTTCACCACTTTGCCCTTCTTCACCGTGCCGTCGGGCGATGCTTCCTTGACCGCCGCGGTCACGATGTCGCCCAGGCCGGCCTTCTTGCCCAGTCCGCCGCCCAGCGGCAGAATCACTTGCAGCTTGCGCGCGCCGGAGTTGTCGGCCACCGCGAGCATGGTTCTCATTTGCACAGCCATGAGTTCTTCTCCTTACCTCGCTCTCGCGCTAGTTGGCAGCCTTGGGCGCAATGTCCTCGAGTTGGCCGAGGGCCGAGCGCCTGACGATCTCTTCCAGAGCCCACCGCTTCAGCTTGCTCAGCGGACGGGTCTCGCGGATACGCACCACATCGCCCAGCCGCGCCGAACTCTGCTCGTCGTGGGCATAGAACTTCTTCGTGCTGCGCACGATTCGCTTGTACTTCGCATGGGCCTTGCGCATCTCGACCTCGACCACGATGGTCTTCTGCATCTTGGTCGAAACCACCTGCCCAACCTTCTCATTCCGCCTGGCGCCTGCGGTCGCCGGCGCCTGCACTGCATCTGGTGTCGCCGTCATTTAGCGGGCTCCCTTCTTGGCTTCCGCGGCCACGCTGGCATCGGCGCCAGTATCCTTGAGCGCGCCGCGAATGCCCAGCTCGCGCTCGCGGGCCACGGTCTTGATCTGTGCGATCTCCTTGCGCATCTGACGGAGCTTCTTCACTCCGTCGTTCTGCCCAAGCGAGACCTGAAAGCGAAGCCGGAACAGTTGCTCGGAGGTGGTCTTCTCCTGATGCAGCAGCTCCGCGTCGCTCAAATTGCGAATCTTCTCGAGTTCCATCGCGTTTCTCTCTCCGGCGCCCGGCCAGCCTTTCTCAAGGCTCGCGGCGCGTCCTCAATCAATCGTCCGCAGCTTACTTGGCCGCGGCCACAACTTTTTCCGCGCCCGGCCGCATCACAAACTTCGTCCTGAGCGGCAGCTTGTTCGACGCCAGACGCATGGCTTCTTGCGCCGTCGCCGGGTCCACGCCTTCCATCTCGAACAGGATCTTGCCCGGCCGCACAACTGCAACCCAGTGGTCCAGAGCGCCCTTGCCCGAGCCCATGCGGACTTCGGCCGGCTTCTTGGTGATCGGCTTGTCCGGGAACAGGCGCAGCCAGATCTTGCCGCCGCGCTTGATGAAGCGGGTCATGGCGATACGGCTGGCTTCAATCTGCCGGTCGGTGATGTATCCGCACTCCATAACGCGCAGACCGTATTCACCGAAGGAGATCGACGAGCCGCGCCACGCCTTGCCGCGCCTCTTGCCCTTCTGCTGCTTGCGGTACTTCACCTTCTTTGGCATCAACATAGCGAAAAACCTCGTAAATCAGCTTCTAGCTACTAGCTTCTAGCTACTAGCTCACAACTCATCCGATTCAGCCTGACTTCCCGCCAAGCCAGCTAATAGCTAGAGGCTAGAAGCTAACGGCTGCTTCTAAAATACCGACGTGCTCACCGGCGGCGCCTGACGGCGCTTCTGCTCGTAGATGTCGCCGCGATAGATCCAGGTCTTCACGCCGATTACGCCATACGTCGTGTGCGCCTCGGTGAAACCGTAGTCGATGTCGGCGCGCAGCGTGTGCAGCGGCAGACGGCCCTGCAGATACCACTCCGAGCGGGCGATCTCGTTGCCGTTCAACCGGCCCGAAACGCGCACCTTGATCCCCTTGCAGCCGAAGCGCAGCGCCGAGTCCACGCTCTTGCGCATGGCGCGGCGGAAGCTGACGCGCTTTTCCAGTTGCAGGGCAATGTTCTCCGAAACCAGTTGCGCGTCCAGCTCCGGCTTGTTCACCTCGATGATGTCGATGAACACGTCGCGGCTGGTGCGCTTGCCGAGCTCCGTCTTGAGCTTCTCGATCTCCGCGCCCTTGCGGCCGATAACAATGCCCGGCCGGGCGGTGCGGATCAGAAAGCGCAGCTTGTTGCCCGGCCGCTCGATCTCCACCGAGCTGACCCCGGCGGCCTTCAGCTTCTCGCGCAGCTCCGCCTTGAGCTTCACGTCCTCAACCAGGAGCTTGTCATAGTCGCGCTCACTGAACCAGCGCGAACGCCACGGCTTGTTCACTCCCAGCCGGAATCCGTAAGGATGGACTTTCTGTCCCATATGCTTTTCCTCAAAACCCTTCAGGCCTGTTTCGCGGCCTTTTTCTTGGTTGCCTTGGGCGCCGCCTGCGGCTCCTCGGCCTTCGTCTTGGTTGCCTTCGGCGCCGCCGGCGCCTCTTCCACCTTGGTCACCAGACCCGCTGCCGCCTCGCGCTCGGCTACCGACAGCACAATGTGCGTCAGCCTGCGCTGATAGCGGAATGCGCGGCCCATCGGAGCCGGGCGGATGCGCTTCATGCGCGGTCCGTCGTTGGCCAGGGCCAGCTTGACGTAGAGGTTGTCCACGTCCAGATCGACGCCCTGTTCGCCAGCCACATACTTGGCGTTGTCCACCGCCGAGGTCAACAGCTTGTGAATCACCGGGGCGATGCGCTTCTTGGTGAAGGCCGCCGTCGTAAGCGCCTCCTCGACCCCCCGGCCCTTGATCAGATCGAGCACCAGCCGCGCCTTTTGCGGCGATACGCGCTGGAACTTGGCCTCGGCCCGGTATTCTTTTGTCTCGACTGCCATTGGTATGTCCTCAAATCAGCTACCAGCTTCTCGCCACTAGCTTCTAGCTTGTCCCGCTTCCCTACGAGCTTTTGCCCAGCGACATCTAGCTGAAGGCTAGAAGCTGAGAGCTTAAAGCTGCCTTCATTACCGCGGCTTGGCGCCTGCTTCGGCGGCCTTGCTGCCTCCGGTGTGTCCCTTGAAGATGCGCGTCGGCGCAAACTCACCCAGCTTGTGACCCACCATGTTCTCGGTCACGTACACCGGAACGAACTTCTTGCCGTTGTGGACCGCAATCGTGTGGCCTACAAACTCGGGAAAGATCGTCGAGCGGCGCGACCAGGTCTTGACTACCTTCTTGTCGTTTGCCTGGTTGAGCACCTCAATCTTCACGGTCAGGTGCGCATCCACGAACGGGCCCTTCTTTGTCGAACGTGCCATAAATCCTCAGCTCCTCTACTTCGCCCGGCGGCTGACAATAAACGCGTCGGTCCGCTTGTTGTTGCGTGTCTTGTAGCCGCGCGTCGGCTGGCCCCACGGGGTCACCGGATGACGGCCGCCCGAGGTCTTGCCCTCGCCGCCGCCGTGCGGGTGATCCACCGGATTCATGACGACGCCGCGGTTGGCCGGGCGAATGCCCTTCCAGCGGTTGCGTCCCGCCTTGCCGATGGACACATTCTCATGGTCCGTGTTGCCCACTTGGCCGATCGTCGCCATGCACTCTACCAGCACCTTGCGCGTCTCGCCCGAGGGCAGCTTGAGCAGGGCGTACTCGCCCTCTTTGGCCACCAGCTGGGCCTGCGTTCCGGCCGACCGCGCCATCTGCGCGCCCTTGCCGGGCCTGAGCTCGATGGCATGAACCGTCGTGCCCGAGGGAATGTTCTTGAGCGGTAGCGCGTTCCCGACCAGAATGTCGGCCTCTGGTCCTGAGGAAACCGTCGCACCCACCTTCAGGCCAACCGGCTGCAGAATATAGCGCTTCTCGCCGTCCAGATAATGAATCAGGGCAATGCGCGCCGAGCGGTTGGGATCGTACTCGATCGTCGCTACGCGCCCTGGAACCCCATACTTCTCGCGCTTGAAGTCGATCAGGCGCAGCATCTGCTTGTGGCCGCCGCCCTGATGGCGGATAGTCAGGTCTCCCTGGTTGCGGCGTCCGCCCGTCCGCTGCTTGACCGCCAGAAGCGGCTTGTGCGGCTTATCCGTCGTCAAGTCGTCATTGACCTGCGTGGTCTTGAAGCGCAGCGTCGGCGTGATCGGTCTGTATGTCTTGATTGCCATCGTCTTTGTCCTAAAACCTTGTCGGGATCCCGGCGCTTGAAGCCAATCGCCGCTCTCCCGTTTCTCCGGAACCCATTCAATCAGTGCCGGGGTTCCGATAATCGTTCACTTCCGGCCGCGTTTTGCTCGTTCCCGGCCCAGCCAGCTTACCCTTACAGGTTGCTCACGTACTCCGGCAGCTTCTCGCCGGCCTTGAGGCGGACGTAAGCCTTCTTCCAATCCGGCTTGAAGCCGGTAAACTTGCCGCGGCGGCGTTCCTTGCCCAAAACATTGGCAGTGCGGACAGCGGAGACCTTCACCTTGAAGAGGGCCTCGACAGCCTGCTTGACTTCAGTCTTGGTAGCCTCGGGAGCGACGTCGAACACCAGCGTTCCCTCGGTCTCCTTCACGCTCAGCCCTTTTTCGGTAATCAGCGGGCGGCGAATTACGGTAAAGAGAGTCGGCATTACGCGGCCTCCGTCTGCGCAGCAAGCTTGCGCTTCGACGCATTTTTCTCAAGCATCTCGGTCAACTGCTCAATGGCGGCCGTCGAGAAGATGGCCCGCTCATAGCGGAGCAGATCGTAGGGGTGCACCTCGTTGTTCAGCACCAACTCCACGCCTTTGAGATTGCGCGCGCCCAGCACCAAAGCCTGGGTGAGCGTCTTGCCGTTCTCAACCAGCAGAGCCGTGCGCGTCACATCCAGCTTGGCCAACGCCGCGCGGTAGAGCTTGGTTTTGGCTTCCTTGATCTCCAGCGTGTCAACCACCGTCAGCTTGCCGTCGGCCAGCTTGGCAGCCAAAGCCGAGCGCAGCGCACCCAGCAGCTTCTTGCGCGGAAAAGCGTAGTCGTAGCTGCGCGGCTGGGGTCCATGCACCGTGTAGCCATGACGCCACAGGGGCGAGCGCACCGAACCGATGCGGGCGCGTCCCGTGCCCTTCTGCTTCCACAGCTTCTTGCCCGATCCGGCCACCTCGGTGCGGCTCTTGGTCTTGTGCGTGCCCTGGCGCAGCGAGGCGCGATAGTGCTTGACCGCCTCCCACAGCAGGGCTTCGTTGACCTGGTCCGGCCCATAGAGCGCATCGGACAGCTCCAGCGTGCCCACCTTGTCCCCGTTCAAATTCAATACATCCACGTTTGCCATCGTCTTCTTCTTCCGCCGAGAATCTTCCCCGGCTTCAATCTCTTTGTGCGCCGCAAGGCGCAATCACCCGCACCGGAGGTGCCTACTTGCGCTTGCCGCCGGCCTTCTTCGATGCCTTCAGCGGATCAACCGTGCCCGAACCGGCAAAGCCACGGCGCTCGCGCGGCGGAGTCTTGGCCTTCGAGATCAGCACATAGCCTTCGCGCGATCCGGGAACCGCGCCCTCGACCATCAGAAGGTTCTCTTCCAGATCGATGCCGCGGATGCGCAGATTGCGCACCGTGATCTGCGCCGCTCCCATGTGGCCAGGCATGCGCTGCCCAGGAAACACGCGGGAGGGATAGCTGGAGGCGCCGATCGAGCCCTGCACCTGGAACATGTGCCCGTGGCTGGCCAGACCGCCGCCGAAACCGTGACGGCGTACGACGCCGGCAAAGCCCCGGCCCTTGGATGTGCCGATCACGTCCACAAACCTTGATTCGGAGAAGATGTCCACCAGCACGCGGTCGCCTGCCTTGGTGGCCACAACGCCATCGGCGTCAAGCTCCAGAGGCACTTCCCTGATCACCTTCACCGGCGGTGCTTCGGTCTTGGCGAAGTGCCCGGCCTGCGGCTTGGTCACGTTCTTCGCCTTGACGAACTCGACCAGACCGATCTGCGCGGCCTCGTAGCCGTCCTTGGCCAGCGTCTTCAATTGCGTAATCACGCAGGGACCCGCCTGCAACACCGTAATCGGGTGCACATCGCCCTTTTCGTCGAAGACCTGCGTCATGCCGATCTTTTTACCCAGAATTCCCGTAACTGCCATGTCTTCCTCACCTCATCATGCGATGTTTTCCATCGCACTGCCGGAGCCCTGCGCGGGCTGCGAACATTCCTGATGTACTGCCGTCAGCTTCTTGCGCCGCCAGGCGCAATCGACCGCACCGCAAGCGCCTATTTCTCGAACGCCTTGATCTCGACATCGACGCCGGCCGGCAGATCGAGCTTCATCAGCGCGTCCACCGTCTGCTGGGTCGGTTCGAGAATATCGATCAGCCGCTTGTGCGTGCGAATCTCGAAGGACTCGCGCGACTTCTTGTCCACGTGCGGCGAACGCAGCACGCAATACTTGTTCTTGATCGTCGGCAAGGGAATCGGGCCGGCCACCGTTGCCCCGGTGCGCTTGGCCGTCTCCACAATCTCGCCGGTC
>Ga0326727_10000264_pt1 | contig 221924 bp, 178 predicted proteins | sample MB2enrmetagenome_FD_207643 | JGI IMG/M metagenome (GOLD analysis project Ga0326727, IMG submission 207643) | Lab enriched peat soil microbial communities from McLean, Ithaca, NY, United States - MB29MY | ecosystem: Environmental > Terrestrial > Soil > Wetlands > Peat | place: USA: New York... | reverse complement strand
GCTTGCCAACAACCCGGTTGGATTAAACCAGGCATAGTGAGCGGCGACTTGAATGTAGGCTGCGCTCTTCTCGTATTCGCCTTCCAGCAAACACCTCTTTGCGAGCTCTGTGAGGCTTTGAAACGCCAAATAGTTATCCTCGACCGTCCCCTGGCTGTCTATGAGGCCGGCGTTCCTATGTTCTGCAATCTCAACCATTTAGATCCTTCCCAAGTGCGTCAGATCCCAAAGCCTCCCCCTACTCCAGAATACGGGAGATATCCAGAAATGACTTAGAATTGGAAATCTGGGACAAAAACTTTCTCACTTCTTCTGGACTAAAACCTCGGCCCAGTCAAGCGGGTAACCTCGTCCAACCATTCACTTGTTCTGGTGCAAGAACTCGGAGTGGTCAGTTTTTGGTTTCATTCCACGGTTGGCTCTTGCCACGCTGCGCCTTATCCCAGTTAAGGACTTGGGCTCCGGCCAGGCGCGCCAAAGGCAAGAGACGATCGCGGGCTCTAAACCAATCATCCGCAGTGAGAAGGAACTGCACCAGATCCACAGGCCTGCCGTCAATGATCTGGGCTGCACGTACAATTCCGACCTGTTTGAATCCAAGCTTCCTCGTGAGGGAATGAACAGCAAGGTTGGTTGACACGGAGGTGGCTCGCAATTCGCTCAATCCTAACCTTTCGAAGGCTAGGTCCATCACCAACACGTCAGCAGGCACTGCCGCCACCACTTCCGGACGAATGATGAATCGTCCTGCCTCGCCGCTGGTCCCCACGATGCCGTAAATACCGTGAGTGCCCAATGGGATCCCACTTTGCGTTTCGACGACAAAGTAGTAATCACCCTCCCGCTCGAAATAGGCCCTAAGCCAAGCCTCCTGGCCGGCCACATCCGCAGCCGAATCGCCAACCTGTCCTTTCACATAATCCTGATTCCTGAGCCACACAATGAACGCCGCGTCGTCCATCCGCGCGGGACGTAACCTCACATCGAAGCCTTCCACTAGAATGTCGTGCCGCATCGCCGGATAATAGATTAGTCCTGCTGTGGCAAACTCAATGCAGTCGCAAAGGTCAATGCTTCGAGTCCCATAGCCGTATGATTACTCCCTGTTTATAACATAGAACCAACCGCTTGACGCCCCTGATTCTGGAAGCAATTTCTTTGAGCTTATCAATCAACGCCAGCCCTAACCCCAAGCTAGTGCGCAGACCTTGAAGAGCGTAGTCCGGATGCACGGCCATGTGCATAATGACGATCTCAGTGGGTGAGCTGCGCGGGAATACCACCACACCGACGGGATCGCTGCCAGCCCGGCTGGCGTCAAACGCGAAGAGGGTTTGAGCGTCCTTGTCCCCAACGCGGAGGTAAATACTGTGATCTTTCTCCTCCAGCCACGGATGACCAAATTTCTCCAACGCGTCAACGATGCCGGCGCGGACCCGATGCTGGCGAGGATTCAAGAAAAACAGATTTTCCACCGCCTCGTGGGATTGCTCTTGAACTTTCGACGAGAAGACCAGATCCACAGAGCAGCCCCCTCATGGCGCTGACAAACCCCATGTGGCTTGATGGAGACGAAACGTCTCGCTGCGCCCGCGATCAACCATGGTATCCAGACTGAACGTGCGGAAAAGGCGGCTCAGAAATTGCTCGAGTCCCTGTTTTGCTGCCGCCAGGCAGATTGATCGCTCGCTCCCCGTCCCATGGCAGGGTCCCCCCAGTCAACAGTACGTTCTCAAGCGTGATGCAGATTCTGCATGGGGAGAGTCCAGGCTTGGCTATGAAACGGAGCGCTTCGCCCCCCCCCAGCAAATTGGCCTATCCAGAGTCCGCGCAGCACATGACATTCACTTCACACGCCATGTCTACCGCCAATAGCTTAACCTGAGGCAAGTGTGGCGCACCTTGCTCTCCAGACTCTTTTTACTTCTTCTTTGCCTCCACCAGGTTTGCCAAGTCTGCAGCGGTGACACTCGACCGAATCTCACCGCCCATAATCGTGACCCCATATTTGGAATCAGCCATCGCCAGGACCGAGAGAATCGCCAGTGAGTCCCACTGTTCAAAATCACTCAGAACATCTCCTTCTCTCACCTGTTCGAGATCGAGGATCGCCGCCAGTTGTTGGTAGAACTCGAGTTTATCCATAGTTTTTACTTATATTCGATAATCGTATTGAAATTAAGATTGCCCAGATCAAGCAGCATCGCGCTCCATGTCAGTCCTCCGCCAAAGCCCGCCAGACAAACATGCAAGTTCTCCTTCAACAGGCGTTCTCCCAGATTGAACGCGATGACCGTCGGAATAGACACACCGCTGCTGTTGCCGAAATGTTCCACCACGTTGTTGGGCATCTTTACGTGGGGCACGTTCATCTTGTCCGCTAGCTTCTCCAACATAAAACGATTGGGCTGATGACAAAGAAAGTAATCAACCGAATCAATGGAAGCCCCCGCGCGCACCAGCAGACTCTCAATCAAAGGCGGAACCTCCGTTTGGACAAAATTGAAGATCGCGGAGCCATCCATGAAGACGTGATCTTTGGCTCGTAAGTTGTTATCGCCCACGTCTTCGAGGACCGCCGTCTCGGGCGTGGACGGAAGGCGAAGCCCACCAGCAGGAATCGTCAGAGCCTGGGCACGCGAGCCGTCCGATTTGAGGTTGCCATAAATGACGGAGTCCTGAGGATCGCGCTCCACGACGGTGATGGAGCAAGCGTCACCGATGAGCGGATAAATGTTTCGGTCTTTAGGCGAAGCCTTGCGACTGAGAACGTCAGCGTTGATTAGAACCACCTTCTTGACACTCTCTTGCTCCAGCAACAGGAATGCCTGCATCAATCCAATCACAAATCCCGCGCAAGCCTGGTTGATATCCAGGCACAACATGTCCTGTTTCAAACCGAGACGACCCTGAACCAAACTGCTCGTCGCCGGCATGAAATGGTCCGGGGTCTGGGTGACCAGGAACAATGCATCGACGTCGTCGGGCTTCAACCACCCCCGCTCAAAGAGGTGCTGCAAGCCGAACACCGCCAAGTCCGACACGCACACCCCCGGCAGGACGATGCGGTGCTTGTCGAAGCCCATTACCTTCTTCAGTTTGAGCGAACGCTCTTCGGGAAAATTGAAATTCTTCATCTCCTCGTCGAAGGACCGCTCATTCGCCGGCACGACGACGAGGACCCCGGAGATGCGTTTTCGGCGGAAGATAAAGTTCATAACCTCGCTCCTTTTTTGCGGAGAAGCGCCTCGATCGTCTGCACGTTTCGAAAATTCTCTGGCACGATGTCGGTGCCCTGGATCGAGATGCCGAAATTCTTGTCCAGAGCCGATACCAGCAGAATCAAGTCGAAAGAATCGAGTAAACCTTCCTCGATGAAATTCGAGGATTCGGAAAAATCCGCTTCAGGGCGGATTGCCTTCAGCGTTCTAATGAGGTCGCTCATGGTTCGAGTTGAATTGGCATCATCCGCAAGTGATCGAGAGTTCGACGTCCTCGCTGCGCAAAACAAGCTGGTTGTCCCTGAACGTGAGGGATGGTTTCCCCGATCCGTTAGGACTGTTTCTCTGGATCCGATAATTTGTAATGGCCAAATCCATGCCAAGAAAATGAGCCTTCGGTGGGGCGAAAACCGCGAATTTGCCGTAATCCAGCGCCCGCAAAAAAGCGTGCGCCCGATCCAAACTCCACCCGAGGTCCAATACGCCCCCGTTAGGCACGTCGGTTGAACGATGATAACTTTCCTCTCCGTTCTTCTTGACCGGTGTCCGCGCGTATGAACCATCCAGAAGCGACGGGAGTATTTCTTGAAACGCCTGGGCAGCCACAGTCAGCGTCTCGAGGGTCAGATCAAGCGCCGTAGTGTCACGGCCAATTTCTATCTTTCTTTGAGTGATAACATCACCCATGTCCACCACGGGATGCACTTGGTGCCAAGTTATGCCGGTGATGGCATCCATTTCGTAAATGCTCCAGGTCGGAGCGTTTCGACCGCGGTGCCTCGGTATCAGTGAATTGTGGAAATTGACGACATTAAGGGTACGGTTGTCCAGCACTCGCTGGGGGAAAATAAAATAGTTATATGCGCTGACCACGAGGGTGGGTTGGTTTATCGAAAGAAACAATTGCGACAACTGTTCCCGATCCAACATCAAAGTATATTTTACCTTCCGCCTCTGGCAAAGGGCGGCCAGCGGAGAAAAGGCATGGTCTCCGGACTCAACCACACCGGCGACCGGCACCAAACCGGCAAGGCATGCCTCCAAACAAGCACAAGGCAACCGCCCCGTGCCAACGATGATGATCCTCTCCGGTTTCACTTCGATAGGCCTTGACCCGCAGCAACCAGGTTCGCCCGATCAATCTTGCCGTTTGGATTGCGCGGCATGAGTTCCATCCAGTTGAATATCGTCGGCAGCATGTATTTTGGCAGCAAGGTCAAAAGGCGTTCACGGATGAAAGCTGGCGTCAGTTCCTTCTCGGATTCGTAGAAAAGGGCGATTTCCTTCTTGTCTTTGTTATAAGCTATGCAGCAATTGCGAATGCCGTCGACTTGCAGCACTGCGTGCTCAATCTCGCCCAGCTCAATCCGGTAGCCAAGATGCTTGATTTGAAAATCCTTCCGGCCCAGGAACACAATTTCGCCGCGTCGGTTCCAATAGCCGGAGTCGCCGGTCCGGTAAATCCATTCTGGGTAGTGCGGGTTGAGGGGGTTTTGAACGAATGCCTCCGCAGTCCTTTCGGCGCTGTTATAATAACCCAGCGCCAGCGAACTTCCGCGCACGCAGATTTCACCCGGTTCGTCCACCTTCGCAAGCTGGTTCTGCTCGTTCAGGATCAAGATATCCGAATTGCGACAAGGCCGGCCAATGGGGACCGCCTCGTCATCACCAAGGTCGCGGTCGACAATGTAGTACGTGCAATCGACTGTTATTTCGGTTGGTCCGTATAGATTTGCAAATAATGCGCTGGGAAATCGGGAGCGCCAAATGTTGAGGTGCTTGGCCGACATGACTTCTCCGGCGAATAGTATCTTCTCCAGGCGAAGATCCTTAACACAGTCGAGAACTTTCTTGTCCGCGACAGCCACCATGACCGATGGCACCCAGAAGATAAAATTGACGGACTTTCCGGCCAAGTGCTCCAGCAACCGCACCGGAAAGAGGAAAAGCTCATCCGGGATCAAATGCAAAGTCGCCCCGCACGCAAAGCAAAGGTAAAGATCGAGAGTCGAGTTATCGAAAATCAGCGGGGCCTGGTTACCGATGACGCAGTGTTCGTCGATCTTGAAGATGTCACGAGCCCAGTCAATGTAATCAATTACGCCGCGATGGGCGATTACGACCCCCTTGGGTATTCCTGTCGATCCTGACGTGTGAATGATATAGACGGGATCTGTGTCGATACGCTTCTGCCACCGGTCTGGAGTCCGGCCGCCGTCATCCGGCACGTCATCCAGAATGAGAAAGCCATTTGGGTCGGTCCCGGCGCTCTGCAATTGCGCGCCGAGCTCTCTCGTGGTCAGGATAAGAGCTGGCTCCAGGTGGCTCAAGATCGCCCGAATCCTGCCGACTGGCGCCTTGACGTCAAGCGGTGCGTAGTAATTGCCGCTGAACAGCACTCCCAAGAAGGAAGCTATCGCCTCATTCGTCTTGGGGAGATAGACCGCGATGGGCTGGTTCGTCGCCTCGGTGCGGTTCACGACTTGCCGGGCGATCGCGCCTGCACGCCGCTTGAGTCTCTCAAAGCTCCACTCTTGCTGGCCATCCGCAACGGCGAGTTTGGATGGCCAGCGCTCCAGTGTTTTCAAGAAATACTCAAGTACGTTGATTCGCATGGCTATAGGAGAAGCAATATAAAACTGGCGCCTCGCATCACTGCTCCTGGCACGTGGCGGTTTGACATGGGTTCTTAAACCCGACCACTAACGCGCGCCAATTGGCACTTATGAACTCGGTCGCCGTAGCCGTGTACCGCGAGCCCACCGATTATCAACATGCGCGGGGCCATGACCATGCCTACCAATCTAGACAGATAAATGCCCTCACTGCGCCGAGATACGACTGGCGAAGGCAATGCCTGTTGCGAGTTAATTGACGAGTCTCGCAACACCCACAGAAGGGAAACGCCCAAGAAGCCAGACGGATGTCTTGACCCGTAAGTGAAGTATGAAAACATCATTCGGCAAGTTCAATAGCTAAGTTGGGCTAGTACACCAAATTGATACAGGGGGGAATGAAACAATCGGAGCCCATTTCTATGAGAACCCCTCCTCTAGGTTCTTAGAAACAAATGATTTGCAGGGATGGGCGACAGACCATAACCCATGGGCGGCCGGGCGGCAGGCGGCCGAACTCGTCATCGGGACTGAAGTGCGCGTCTTCACTTGGAACCAAGCCGAGTTGGTGCTCGCCACCCGCCAAGCTCTACTTCCCGCTCTGTCCGGTCGGGTCACTCAACCTAGGCGACTGACAATTCGCTTCCGCGCACGCAACGGAAGAGTCCGAGGCAGTTCCGTTCGTAGATCGACTCTGTAGAAGTGAAGAAAACGATTCAGGTTTAGAAGGAAATGCGATCCTCCACGGCATGGCTTCCACGCACGAAGATGGGTTAGACTTGTCATGGGAATTTACACTCATTCAAGCGCCGCTCCGGCACGATGTTTGTGCGCCTTGATGGACGCGGCCTCGGGGGAAGTGCATGTCAAAGGTCCTTTTAATCAGCGGGAGTCCAAAACCGGAAGGGAACACGGCTCAGCTCATGGAGGAATGCGCGAAAGTGATTCGCGAGAAAGGCGTGCAGGCAGAGATCGTTTCTTTTGCCGACATGAAGATTGAATCCTGCACGGCCTGCGGGAAGTGCTCCGAAATGGGCAAGTGCAATATCGAGGATGGCCTGAACGACGTCATGGATAAGCTTCGCGGGTCGCAGGGATTCATCGTAGGCGCTCCCGTCTACTTTGGAACGGCGCGCGGTGACGTGATGTCGGCGCTGCAACGAATCGGCTACGTCTCTCGAAATACGGACCAGTTCTTGTCAGGGAAAGTGGGAGGTGCCGTGGCCGTGGCCCGACGTGGCGGGCAAACCTTCACACTCCAGGAAATGCTGATGTTCTTCCTGACCAACGACATGATTGTTCCGGGATCGACGTACTGGAACATGGTCTTCGGCGGGCTGCCCGGCAAGGTGTGGAAGGATATGGAAGGCATCGAAACGGTCCGGCACTTTGCCGCCAACGTCGCTAACCTGGTAAGAAAGCTTCACTCTGAGCCCCGCAATTGAACATGGCGGGTCCATTGACTGTCATTGCGGCGGAAGCCGTCTTGCGGCTGACGAGGCACGCCTTCTGCGTTCCGGGTGGGTTCGCGGGAAAACTGCTCTAAAGGGACCAGCAAGATGAAGACACTCACTGCCGAAGATGCCGAAACCAGATTCCCGGATATTGTCGCGGACATCATCGAGCAGCTCAAGATCCTTTTCCCTGCTTAGATAGTCCTTCGCTGTTCATCTGAAAACCTTGTTCCACGCCCGCACTTGCCGCTGGGCGATGTGGGCGCAAAGTGTGGAAAGAAGTCAGACGAAGCACTCAACGCTCGCACCGTAGGCTATCAACCGAGTCCAAAAGCTTCTAGCGTTTGACCTTGAAGACCGTCGTGCACGCATTGGTAACCGACTCGGTGCCGTCGGCCGACTGAGCCGTGACGGCAAGAATGTGCTTCCCTGGGGCAAAGGGAAGCGGAGGGCTTGTGACGCTGATTCCTCGGACGAAGCCGACAGTGCCATCGGGAACGGGTATCGAAAAGAGAAGGATTCTGTTTCCGGCGGAGATGTCATACACGTTGAACCGCTTGACACATTTCTTTGTGAGCCCCTGTGAGCAGGCTGGAGTCAGCCGGAAGTCATAGTCGAACTTGATGGTAATCGTGTGCTTACGCGGCGCCGCTGCCATTGAACTGGCGAATGCCGCCAATAGCAGAACCAAGAGAGTTTGTGACAGTCTTACCTTCATTGGTCCTATACCTGGGGGCGCTGCAGGTTTATCGCATTGCCTGATTGCGGCGTGTCATTCGCAGGGCCACTTCTATGAGCAACTCACGCTTGCACTTAGCCGTTTCCGCTCACGACCTCGTAGAACTGAGTTGTGCGCATCGCAATCTACGCACGGGTCAGCACAAAGGGCCAAAGCTGTGAGCTACAACTCCGTGATCTCCGGGCCTACAGCGCGAAGCGAATTGCATCACCAGATGCCAGCTATGACTTCGTCGACTTTCCGTCTTTAGGGCGGTATCTCGATATGAACCGCCTGGCGGAAGCGAGCGAAGCGGCATGAACGCCCGCGAAAACACTTTCGGCTCCCCCGAGGGGGAGCAGAACACATCAACCAACAGGCCTAGGCCTCCACAAATGTGCGAAAACCTCTGGACACTACCCCAGTCGCACGCAGGTCAAACGAAATCTGCGGGCTGGAAATTGGAATTGAGCAACCGCCGGGGGGATCGCGCCCGGCCTCTTCAACCGCCATGGTTCCTCCTTCCCCTGCTCTGCCTGACCGTGACGATTTGCTGGGCCGATGGCCTCACGAGCCCGAGCGCGTCCGAAGCTGCGAGCAACAAGTCAGTGATAGTGTTTGGGCCCCCTTTCCCGCGGCAACCCGGCTTCAGATTTCAGCCCAGATTCAGGCCCATTCGGCATTGCGAAAGTTTCTCCCGAGGCACGCGAAGCGGCAAACCCTCCGCGCAGAGCGTCCACAACTGGTACGCCAGGCGTTTCCAGCGTGGAGGCCGCGGAAACTTCACCGGCGGGAGCCTTCTCTTCATCCGCCTTTAACTCGGTCTGGTCGTGCCCGTAATGATATTGGTAGCGATGGCCCCTGCGAAGCAATGGCTTCTCGAAGTAGAGCCAAGAAAAGCGCGTAAGCGCGAATACCAAGAGCCCAGAAAGCAATGTGAGTCCAATTGTCGAGAGGCCAGTGAGCTTCGGGGACGCATAACCAGCTAGACCATAGACGAGCCCGAGCACAGGCTCGTGAAAAAGATACAAACCGTAGGCCAGTATTCCGAGTTCGGTGAGCGGACGGAATCTGAACAGGCGACTGACGAAACCGCGCTGAGTCACAGCGAGCAGTAAAAGGGAGAGATAGAACAATGCGATCCAGGTAAAACAAAGCGGCGTGAACGGGAATGAATGTTCCACTCTCTTGTGGATCATCTCCAAAATGCCGACTCCCAATATTACTGAGGTCGTGCCGATGATCCCTTTGTGTGCGACGAGCCAATCCCAGTAAGCGGGGCTCCTTACTGCATATGCTGCCAGAACGCCTAAGAGAAGCCCGTCCAATCGGCAGGGAGTTGGGAAATACATTGCGTTTTCTCTGTTCCTAGGATCGAGAGCAAACCAGAGTGCGACGCGAATGAGCGGAGCGAGGAGTGCTCCAGTGCCGAGGACGTACGGCAATGATTTGCGCCTGACAACTCGGATGACAAAGGGCAGGGTTAAATAAAACTGTTCCTCAATAGCAAGAGACCATGTTACATCAGTCTGGTAGGAAAATCCGGCGTGAATCTTCGCCATCCAGAAGTTCTGTCCGAAAGTCAAATAGGCGTACCACGGAATCTTTCCCTGGAACAACCAAGCGTGCGTGCTGAGATGTGCGTAGAAGACAGCCAGACTCCACAGGCACAGTGCGCCATACAGCGGCAGAATCCGGTAGAAACGCCGCGCATAAAATACTTTGAAGTAATTAGTGGAATCTCTCGAATCGAGCAATATTCCGCCGATCAGGAAGCCGGAGAGAACAAAGAACAAATCTACGCCAGACCATCCGTAGGACAACAGCCCCTGAAGTTTGTTGGGCAGGATGGGAATACCATCTTTGTAGATCCAGTGGAAAACGAGGACGATGAGAATCGCCGTGCCTCGAATGCCGTCAAGCTCTGGAATGCGTTTACTGAAGTCGCGCATAACCACTCAAAGCCGCTAATGGTATCCGGTCGTGATCTGAGTTTTGCCTCGACCCGGTTGCTGCTAAACATCCAGGGATGAGTTAGACAAAGAAACCCATGCGAACCGGGCGCCTTTCGAATAGCGATGTGGTCTCTTTACACAAACCAATCCCCTTAGCTGTCAGCGAATCCTTTGAGGCAGCTTTCATGCCAGTTCCAACGGATAGAAAGGGCCCAGCATGCACTGGCTATCTCCTTGTAGAAAAATGGTTTAAGAGGGAACGAGGTGGGGGCGGCGCGAGACTCGAAAGCAAGATTGGGTTTCGGAAGAAGTTCTTGGACAAATCATGGTAATCGTTTTCCCCTCTAGCCTAAGCTGCGCTTGTCCTCGCCCGCAGCTGGCCTCATTGTCCCTCCGGAAAGGTGGAGGTGTGCTTCGTCCGAGATCACGATGATGTCGTCGCGCTCGCTGTGGGCTTTGTGTGCGTAGGTCTCATTGGGGTGTCACTCCTTTGTAGGTAATGGTTGACGGTCTCTGTTGACGTTGCCTTGCTACGCCCGCCGGCATTACGAACTGTACGAGCAACGTGGAAGAGACGATGGACACGAACTAGACGATTGGCTGCAAGCAGAGTCGCAGGTGACTCAACAGCAGGCGAAGGCGGTCGCCGCGTAGAGCCGGCATGCGCGCAGGGCTCACCCCCCCTGAGAAAAGCTCTAACAGACGGGAGTGAGCCTTCAAGTTCTTGACCGATCCCAAGACGGTTTACGGAAACGGTGAGAGGCATTGAGCGGCAATTTCGGGCGGAACCGGGTTGTGGAAGAACCAAGATGCCCACTCGAACCCCCGTCGCGCGGACGATTTGCGGTAGGATTTGCAAGTGCCAATGGAAGTCGTCTTCGATTGTGTTCCAATAACCTGCTCTCGGGCGCAGAAAGGGTCTGTCCTGGAGCGATAAGTTGTAGGGTGGCCCGCCCAGGGTGTGGTCCAACCTCTGCAGGACATCGCGTAGAATCCGTGCCAAGTTTTCGATTTGCCCAGGACTGATCCGGCTGAACGCGCTGCTGTGGGATTTGGGAAACACTCCTATCTCGAACGGAAAGCGCGAGGCGAATGGGGCAAACGCTACAAAGTCGGCATTCTCAGCAATGAGCCGCGGGCCCTTAAGCTCTTGTTGGAGCACGTCGCAGTAGATGCACCGTTCCTTCAAGGCAAAGTAGTCCTGAGCGACCAGGAGCTTTGTCTTAACTGAACGCGGTGTTACCGCCAGGGCCATCAATTGCGAGATGGAATGACTAATGGTGTGCGCACCGGCTTCTTCGCCGTGATTCTTGAAGATGAGCACGTAGCGCATCCGCTTATCCCGCTCCAGGTCGATGATGCGAGCCACGTAAGCTCTGATAACGTCAGAGAGCTCGTGGACTTCCAGTTCGTGTAAGCTACGGTCGCGTCGGGGTGTTTCCACGATGATCTCGTGGGCGCCCACGCCGTTCATCAGATCGTGGAAGCCTTCAGCACGTCGTCCCAATTCCCCTTCGACCCGCAATAGGGGTTTGGAATTGGGGACGACCCGCACCGACCACCCTGGCCCGTTGGGGGACGAGCCGGGACTTCGGACAGCGAAGACTTCCGGCGGGGTAGCAACCTCATTGGTTTCGCAGAATGGGCAAAACGTTGTTCCTCTCGCGAATCTCTTAAAGTGAAAATCCGAAGGTCGTACCGTGTTGGTCTCGGCCATGATTACCCAACTGCCAGTAAAGACGTCCTTCCGCATTTGAGACATTTGGCCCTCACAGTCATGAACTGGCTCGCAAGGGCGAGCGAATTGCACCTCATTCCCTGGTCGAAGGATATCGTCCGCGGTGTTAGTCAGCTGAGGAAACTCGCCTGCGCCCCGCAATCCGCACCTGCAAGTCCTGCATGAAGGACCAAGCCGGATTCTGAGTCTGCGAGAAAGTTTCTAGACTCACTTCTCCGAACTGATCTGCCGCAGGCCTTGCAGCCGCCTCAGAGTGTCCACGAGCGAGCTCAGATCGCGCGTCGGCGTTGGCCCGAGAATGATGTCGATCCGGTCGACTTCGCCCGCTTCGCCCGGCTGCACCACGATGCGGTCCAGGTGCTGGCCCACCGATTCCACCGCCGACTCGATGGCTGCAAGCGAGCCAGCGCCACGCTGAACCAGCAGGCTCAGCTCCCGCGTTCGCCGCTGGCGGAGGAACCGGTTCTCGACCGGTCGCAGCGCCGCCAGGATCACCAGGGCCAGCCCCGTCGTCCCGGCGGCGGCCCGGTACATCCCGGCGCCCGATGCCGCGCCGACCGCTGCGACCACCCAGATGCTCGCCGCCGTCGTCAGACCTCGCACCATCTCCCGCTGAAAAATAATCATCCCGGCGCCTAGGAACCCGATCCCGCTCACGATCTGCGCCGCCATCCGCGAAGGGTCCAGCACGACGTTCGGCGTGCCCAGAACGTCCCGGAAGCCGAACGCCGAAAGCACCATGAACAGCGCCGCGCCCAGCCCTACCATCGCATGCGTGCGCAGTCCGGCGGCGCGCTCCGAGCGCTCCCGCTCCATCCCCACCAGCCCGCTCAGCACCGTTGCCACCAACAGACGCACAACAATCTCAGAAAGAGGAATCATTTGGCTTTCTCCCGTTCGAAGTCAGGCTCGAATTGATTGGAGAGAAGAATACACCACATTGGCCGACCGCCTAGCGGCCGCCAGGTCTGTGAGCGCGGGCAGTTTCGGCCAACGACCCGGTAACCTTTGCAGTCGTCGCCCTTACTCTCCTCGTCGTTGCGACCGTCGCGGGCTCCATCCCGGCAAGCCGCGCCACGCGCGTGGACCCAATGGCCGCCCTTCGCGCTGAGTAGTCTGTCCTTCTGGCCTGTGAGCCCTGAATTAGGACGCTCCAGTTCTTAGTCTTAGCCGATACATACCGTTATGCGATCCTCAGAAAACGACCTGGCAACTTCTTGGAGATACCCCATCAGCGGGCCGAAGCCAATCCCGCAACGAAGTCGCGCCCGGCTGTCCTCGGATGCGGCGATAGACTTAGATCCGGCTTGACGGTCCCGGCGGTCCGTCAGAAAGCATGGCAGGCTGGTACAAGAGCCCGTACCCTGAATCCGCATTTTCGTGCAGTGCCTCAAGCCCTGCTTTACAACCGGCAGAGGAGCCGAAGGCTATACAGTGTCATCGTCGTCTTGTATCGGAGTAGGGTCAGCAGCGATTTCAGCCAGGAACAACAGAGCGCAGCTCGGGGGGCTGCGGCGGGGCGAAGCCATACCAGTCGCCCGCTACTTAGCAGGCGGGGGCGCGGCCACCGTGATGCCATGACGCCGGAAGACATCCACCATCTTCGCGCGGTCGGGTGGGCCGCCGGCGGCGGCACCGATTAATTCGGCAGCTTCGCGGAAGTACGCGGGGCCCATTATCGCAGGGGTTATGACCGCGAGCTGTTTCACATCCTTCCTGCCGAGGTTAGCTGATCCGCCACAAAGTCCATCGACCACACCTGATTCGGCCCCATTGGATGAAAGCGTTCACGCCGATGTTCCGCTACTCGGCGGCGCCGTTTCCGCCGTTGGTGCAGCGTTAATCCCTCTTCCCGATTGATTCGCTCCACCAGGTATTTGCCCCACTTTCCAGCCCTCCCGGTTCAGCAGCACGCGGATCTTCCGATATGCCATGCAAGGCGACACCCCCAAGGCCAAGGCGGCCTATCAAGAATTCCTCACGCTGTGGAAAGACGCCGACCCGGACATTTCTATCCTGATTGCTGCAAAGGCCGAGTACGCAAAGCTGAAGTAATTTGGGTGCCTGGGTTGTGACGCCGGCGTTCCGGAAGACCTGTCTATAAGCTCGTCCTATGCCTTCGAGCACCGCTCACCGGCAATTTCGCTAAACTCTATTCGCGGGGTGGAGCAGTCTGGTAGCTCGTCGGGCTCATAACCCGAAGGTCGCCAGTTCAAATCTGGCCCCCGCAACCAGCTATCATAAGTTTCACCTCGGCCGAGCCGGTGACGGTTCGGCCGATTTATTCTCTGATGGGAGCTCGTCGGGCTGGCATTTCTTGACTGCCCCGCGATGCGGGGCAGGGCCGAAGGTCGCCAAGCGATTCAAATCTGGCCCCCGCAACCAGCTATCATACATTTCACTTCGGCCGAGCCAGCGGCGGTTCGGCCGTCTTACTTTATGACTGGCGCTCGTCGGGCTGGCATTTTTTGACTGCCCCGCGATGCGGAGCAGGGCCGAAGGTCGCCAGTTCAAATCTGGCCCCCGCAACCAGCCATCATTCTGATTTCGCAAGGGCTTGCTCGAACCGAGCAAGCCCTTCGCTTTTGGGAACCATGGATACAAGATTCACGCTGGAAGGCGGGATTACAAAGCCCGAGCCGATTTTCTCTGCGCATTCCACACGGAAATCTCGAACATCACTCAGCTTTGAGCAGCCGTCAGGCGCGCTCTTGTTAGTGTGGCCGAGCCAGAATTGAACAAGGTCCTCGGTGCGCGGTTCTTGCGTAGCCACGCGGTACGGAACCTACGGAAAGCAAGAAATTGCGCCTTCTCACGCCTGTTGCTCGCCAACAGTCCCCCCCCGACCAAGAGCACGTCCCTGCCGGAGCATTTCATTTGTCGCCCCGCAGGAACTGACACTTCATTGGCGGTTGCTCGATTGCAAACAAGGACATGGTGTTCAATGCGTTTCTCACCGGGTCATGCTGCAGCGAGCAACAGGCGATCCGTGTCGTTTCGTTATCTGGCTCTGTGGGTATATTCGCCAATCTCGTCCAGCAGCGGTTGCGCCGATGCAGGAGCAGCAATTCTGCCGTTAAGAATTTCATGGCGGTTTACATCGTGGCCATACATGGCTTCGTCTCCACTCTTGTCGGCTTGCACCACGGTGCCGTCCAGGCTCACCCCGGCGAAGACGCCTTTGGCACGCGAATAAGACAGAACCTCCGCATTCAGTCTAACGTCGGTGCCAGCGGCGGCGCTCCGCCCCACAGGTCCGGCGGCTACAGTCGCGTCGGCGCCGAGCTTGAATTTGTCGCTGAGCAGGCTTTGCAAGGCGTGATCGTTCATGAAAAGCATAATGAGGTCGGTGGAGGAGCCGCCGATCTGATACCCCACGCTCCCGCCGTCAATAGCCAAAAACATGGGGGCGCTCCAGCCGTGGTCGGTGCGACAGGTTGCGAGCCCCCTGCCGTAGTTGCCGCCGAATACAAAGGCGAACTTCGTGTCTCCTGGAACGATGGCAATACATTTCGCCGTTTCCAGTAGGTCCCGAGGAATGCCCCCATCCGGAGCGGTCATGATCTCCCTGAAGACCTGGGCAGCTTTGTGGGTGCGATTCACATCGTCCTCGCGGTCCGAAGCGACAGCACTCAGGGTTACAAACAGAACCAGCCCTGCAACGATCATAAGGCGTTTCAACATTTGTTCATCTCCTTCTAACTGTGAACTCACGAACGGAAGCTCATTGCCATTTCTTCGACTTCGGAAGCAGGCTCAATTCGCCAAGGTGCAAATCACCAGCACAGATCAATGCAACAGTCGTGGACGAGCCGGGTTTATGGTTCTCAGCTCATGGCTCGTTCGACCGAGCAAACGGGGTGCGCACAGTTCCCGGCTCTCGCAATCGTCATTTCTCTACTCCCAGATTCCGATCAAGCGCCGGGTACCCAAGACCACATCCTAAACTCCGGGGAGAAGCGCCTCTGTCCGATAAGGAACACATTTCAATTTTGGTCGCGGAGGGGCAACCGTAGGTGTGGGCGATGGTACGGTGGCTTTCGTGACCGATCTTGCAGCTTCTCTCGAAAGGTTGTGAGGGAATTCAAGTAGGTCAAAAAAGTCTTGAAACCCCGGATTCGGAGTGTGTTGGCTAGGTGCCACGTGCGGCCATGGCCAAGCCGCCGCCATGGTCGCGGAAGCTCTCTCGTTGAGTCAGCCGGAAGTGAGTAATGCGGATTTAAAGCAGATTCTTAATTCCACGCTGGAGACAGGGGCATCATTCGGAGCTGCGACCAAGACGTTTTTCATGGTCTGCTATGGTCTGACGGAGCCGTTCCGGTCGACCCAGCCGCCTCTAAAGAAGCGGTGATGCACCATGCTTTGGGCAAGCAGAAAAATGATGACTGCCAAGACGATTATAAACAAGAAACTTCCAATTCCGAACCGGGGTGCCTTTCGTCCTGCGGGGGCCGTCGTATTCGAATTAGTCGTCATCACACCTGCCTCTCCGTCAAGTCAGGCGCCTCCTATGGGACCACCATTGAAATGATCCGCCGTTTCCCACGTCGCCGTTTAAACTATATCACTCCTCCCGCGCGGTGCAGTCGTATCTGCATCTCTCTTTACAATATATCGTAAGGCGATATAGTATGGCAAGCAGACCGTGCGCCGGGGGATGGTTGTCCGGCGGACACGTCATCGGGGAACATATCAACCGCTGAGTGCATGCGAGTTCGGGAGTGGGGCCCCTCTTTTCGTTGAAGTGGCGAACGTCTTAAAACAGCGTGATGCGTAAGGAGAAAATGACATGCGACTTTCAATCAAGGGCACTGCGATTGCGGGTGGGCTTTTATGGGGCGGCGCGATTCTGGTGCTGGGACTCATCAATCTTGCGAAGCCGTCTTACGGTATGAACTTTCTGCAAACAATAAGTTCTGTATATCCGTGGTTTCATGCTTCGCGCACGATTGGTGATGTCGTGATCGGCACAATCGATGGGCTTGTGGACGGGGCTGTTGGTGGCTTTTTGTTCGGCTGGTTGTACAACGTTTTCGCCGGCAGTCTTGGCAAAGTTTAAGGCTGCCAGCGGAAGTTCTCTCCTTGAGTCAGCCCGAAGCGTGTATTGCGGATTTAAAGCGGATTGCTAATTACACACAGGAGAGAGCGGCATGGATTCTCAACGCATGCTGTCCAATACGGAACAGTTTACTCGTTAGCGCGCTGTCATAGTTCAGGTTGGGACTTTCCTTGAGGTGTGAGAAGGATGGCGAGTATCCGAGGAGATTGTGAAATGTCCACACAAGACATGGTTGTTGCGGTGTATCGCACACATACGGAAGCGGATCAAGCGGTAAAGGAGCTTCAGCGCGGCGGGGTCGACATGCACAAGTTGTCGATTGTGGGCAAGGGCTACCACACAGACGAGCATGTGGTGGGCTACTACAACACCGGCGACCGCATGAAGTATTGGGGCAAAGTGGGTGCGTTCTGGGGAGGCTTCTGGGGGCTGTTGTTCGGATCCGCTTTTTTCGCAATTCCTGGCATCGGGCCGGTCTTGGCGGCGGGACCGGTAGTTGCGTGGATCGTGGGAGCGCTCGAGAGTGCGGTGGTGGTGGGAGGAGTGAGCGCACTCGGAGCAGGTTTCTACAGCATGGGAATCCCCAAGGACAGCATCGTGAAATACGAAACAGCACTCAAGACAGATCAATTCCTGCTGATCGCCCACGGAACGGCTGCAGAGGTAGCGAAGGCGAAGGAAATCATCGAAACTACGCATCCTGCCCAATTGTCGCTACACTCTGGCGAAGCGGCAGCAGCGGCAACAGTTTAGCTTTCCTGCGAATCATATGGGCAAGGCTGACTTGAGGGGCCTTGCCCATCGGTGCGTGTTTTCAGTGAATCCTGCAAACGAGCACTAGAAGTGATCTCATAAATGCTTGGGCATCGCAGAAAAGGCAGCGCTTAGAGAGCGAAACTCTTGAAACCCAGCCAAATCATCGCTGCCCGCACGCTCACGTTGCAGCGGTTTTGCGGACTTCCAACCACGAAACGATTTATGAGATAAGTTCTAGCTGCGCTGGAGAAGAACAAGAACAATGCCCGATTCAGCGGCGGGGAGGATTTCCGGCGCCGGTTGACCAAAGTCGCGGGACTGGAGAACGGGGAGGCAAGAACATGAAAAACAATCCTTTGAAACAATTGGGAACGCTCGGCCAATCCATCTGGCTGGACTACATCCGGCGCGATCTGATCGCCAGCGGCGGGCTCCGGCGTTTGATCGAGGAGGATGGACTGCGCGGGATGACCTCGAATCCATCCATCTTCGAGAAGGCGATTGCGGACAGCCACGATTACGACGAGGACATTCAGGCGCTGGCACTTAAGGGAGAAGGCGTCGACGCAATCTACGAGACCCTCAGCCAACGCGACGTTCAGAGCGCCGCTGACGAGTTCCGGCCTCTCTACGACAAGACTGACGGCAAGGATGGATATGTCAGCCTGGAGGTCAATCCCCACTTGGCGCACGACACCAACGGGACGACGGCGGAAGGCCGCCGGTTGTGGGCCGCGCTGAACCGTCCAAACGTATTCATCAAAGTCCCGGCCACGGCCGAGGGGCTGCCCGCCATCCAGCAACTGATCAGCGAAGGGATCAGCGTCAACGTGACGCTGCTCTTTGGGTTGCCTCGTTATCGGCAAGTGGCGGAAGCTTTCATCGCCGGCATCGAAGCGCGCGCGGGCCAAGGGAAGCCTGTGAAGCATGTGGCCTCGGTGGCCAGCTTCTTTGTAAGCCGCATTGATGCGCTGGTGGATCCGCTGCTGGAAAAACTCATTGCAGAAGGCGGCAAGAAGGCTGATCTCGCGAAAAAGGTGCGCGGGCAAGTTGCCATCGCCAGCGCGAAGGTGGCGTATCAAATCTTTAAGGAGATCTTCGGCAGCGACCGGTTTAGGAAGCTGGCTGCTCAGGGCGCTCGTGTGCAGCGACTGCTCTGGGCCAGCACCAGCACCAAGAATCCGGACTACAGCGACGTGAAATACGTCGAGGCCCTCATCGGACCGGACACGGTCAATACGGCCCCGCTGGAAACCCTTGACGCCTACCGCGATCACGGAGAGCCGAAAGCCCGGCTCGAACAAGATGTCAAGGAAGCGCGCTGGGTGCTTGAGCAATTGCCGGAGCTGGGAATCAACATCGACGCTGTGACGCAGCAACTTGTGGACGAAGGAGTCGAGAAATTCAATAAGCCGTTCGACAAGCTGATGGAGACCCTGGCGCAAAGGTCGGCACGGCGTTTGACGGGAGCGTCATGAAAGTAAGCCCTTATGCGGGGAAACCGGCCGAAGCATCGATGCTGGTGAACGTGCCCAGACTCATCACGGCCTACTACACGGAGGTGCCTGACCCTTCCGTGCCGGAACAAAGGGTTGCCTTCGGCACCTCGGGACATCGCGGGTCCGCTTTCGATAAGGCCTTCAATGAGTGGCATATTCTCGCCATCAGTCAGGCGATTTGCCTCTACCGAAAGCAGCAGAAGATTGACGGCCCGCTGTTTCTTGGCATGGACACGCATGCGCTCTCGGTGCCGGCGCTGGCGAGCGCGCTTGAGGTGTTGGCGGCCAACGGGGTAGAAGTCATGATCGCGAAAGGGGACGAATATACCCCTACGCCGGCTATTTCCCACGCGATTCTCACGTACAACCGTGGTCGTAAGACCGGGCTCGCCGACGGCATCGTCATTACGCCGTCACACAATCCGCCTCATGACGGCGGGTTCAAATACAATCCGCCAAACGGCGGGCCGGCGGAATCCGACGTCACGGATTGGATCGGGGCGAAAGCAAACGAACTCCTCGAAGCCGGGCTCCAGGGCGTGAAACGGATTCCTTTCGAGAAAGCTCTTCGCGCCTCCACGACGCACCGGCATGACTACCTGGATGCTTACATTGCTGATCTCGCGAGCGTGCTCGACATGGGCTTCATTCGCGACGCGAGGCTCAGCCTGGGCATTGATCCCCTTGGGGGCGCCGGCGTCCATTATTGGGGACGAATCGCGGAGCGCTACGGGTTGAATCTCACGGTCGTGAACGAGGCCGTCGACCCGACCTTCCGTTTTATGACCGTGGATTGGGACGGGCAGATTCGCATGGACCCATCCTCGTCCTATGCGATGCAGCGATTGATCAGGATGAAAGACCGCTTTGACCTTTCCTTCGCCTGCGACACCGACCATGACCGGCACGGCATTGTCGCCAAAAGCGAAGGATTGCTGCCGCCCAATCATTACCTTTCCGTCGCCATCTTCTACCTCTTCCAACACCGGCCCAAGTGGCGCAAGGAAGCGGCGGTCGGCAAAACCGTGGTGAGCAGCCAGATGATCGATCGCGTCACCGCGAAGCTTGGCCGGAAGCTTTACGAAGTGCCGGTTGGTTTCAAGTGGTTTGTTGACGGCTTGCTCGACGGTTCGCTTGGCTTCGGCGGCGAAGAGAGCGCGGGGGCCTCCTTTGTTCGTCTGGATGGCACCGTTTGGACGACGGACAAAGATGGAATTGTCCCGGCCTTGCTGGCGGCGGAGATAACGGCCCGGATGGGCCGCGATCCCGGCGAAATCTACCGCGAACTCACGCGCGAGTCTGGTGAGCCTGCCTATGACCGTGTTGATGCGCCAGCCACGCCGGATCAAAAAGAACTGTTGGCGAAACTCTCATCGCAGCAGGTTAAGAGCGCCGAGTTGGCGGGCGAAAAAATCCAGACGGTCCTCACCCACGCGCCAGGCAACGGCGCTCCCATCGGGGGGTTGAAGGTGATCGCCGAAAGCGGATGGTTCGCGGCGCGTCCCTCAGGGACCGAGAATATTTACAAGATTTATGCGGAGAGCTTCCAGGGAGCGGATCATCTGCGACGCATCCAGGAGGAAGCCCAGACGATTGTGAGCGACGCTTTGGCGGCGGTGCCGGCCCAGAAAGACGGGGACGTCAAGTCATGAGCAAACGAACGCGTGTCATCCACCCGATATACAGCCTTCTACCCACGGAAGTCGATGGCTTCGATTCCCTGGCAGAGCTTGCCCTGGACATGCGCTGGTCGTGGAACCATGCCACCGACTGCGTGTGGCGCACGCTTGATCCCTTACTGTGGGAACTCACTCAGAATCCATGGGTCGTCCTGCAGACGGTCTCGCGGGACCAACTTGAGCGCGTGCTGGCCGATCCTGCCTTCCGTAAGAACGTTGATGACCTGCTGCGAGCCAAGCATCAGGCGGCGGAGACGCCCGCATGGTTCCAGCATAAGCATCCGCAAGCTCCCTTGACCTGCGTCGCGTATTTCAGCATGGAATTCATGTTGAGCGAGGCGCTCCCGATCTATTCGGGAGGGCTTGGCAATGTGGCTGGCGATCAGCTCAAAGCTGCCAGCGATTTGGGCGTGCCGGTGGTCGGAGTGGGGCTGCTCTACCAGGAAGGCTATTTTCGCCAGGTGATTGAGAAGGACGGCGCGCAGCAGGCTCTTTACCCATACAACGACCCCGGGCAGTTGCCGATCACGCCGGTGCGCCGCCCGAACGGCGAGTGGTTGCGGTTGGAGATCGCCTTACCTGGTTACTCGGTCTGGCTGCGCGCCTGGCAGGTCCAGGTTGGCAGAGTGAAGCTTTACCTGCTGGACAGCAATGACGCGGCGAACTTCCCGGCCCGTCGAGGGATCACGAGCGAGCTCTATGGAGGCGGGCCGGAGTTGCGCCTCAACCAAGAACTGCTTCTCGGGATCGGCGGATGGCGGTTGCTCAGCGCGCTCGGCATCAAGCCGGAAGTGTGTCACTTGAATGAGGGGCATGCGGCCTTCGCTATATTGGAGCGCGCGCGGAGCTTCATGGAAGAGACGGGCCAGCCCTTCGAAGTCGCGCTGGCCGTCACGCGGGCGGGGAACCTCTTCACCACCCACACGGCAGTGGCCGCCGGCTTTGATCGTTTCGCTCCGGCTCTTATCGAACAATACGGCGGAGGGTATGCAGAGACGAAACTCGGCATAACACTCGACGATTTGCTGGCCCTGGGCCGCCAGAACCCGAACGACTCGTCGGAGCCTTTTAACATGGCGTATCTGGCAATCCGCGGGAGCGGGGCGGTGAATGGCGTGAGCCAACTGCACGGACAGGTGAGCCGGCACCTGTTTGAGTCTCTTTTTCCCCGCTGGCCAGCGGACGAAGTGCCCGTCGGACACGTGACCAACGGAGTTCATATGCCGACCTGGGACTCGGCCCCGGCCGACGATTTGTGGACGGGAGCCTGTGGCAAGGGGCCTTGGCTGGGGACAACGGAAACTATGGAGCAAGACATTCGGCGAGCCCCCGACTCCGTACTCTGGAAATCTCGGACCGCCGCCAGCAAGTCTCTTGTTGAATACGCTCGCGGGCGGCTATCCCGGCAATTGACTGCATCAGGTGCGGCGCCAGATGAAGTGGACGATGCGAAGCGCCTGTTTGATCCCAACGCATTGACGCTAGGATTTGCGCGCCGCTTCGCGACCTACAAGAGGCCGAACCTGCTGTTGCACGACCCGGAGCGGCTGCTTCGTCTATTGAGCAATTCTCAGCGTCCGGTGCAGCTTATCATCGCCGGAAAGGCGCATCCGGCGGACCAGCCGGGCCAGGCCCTGATCCAGGAATGGGTGCGGTTCATCCGGCGGCCCGAGACACGCCCCCATGTGATCTTCCTCAGTGATTACGACATGCTTCTGACCGAGCACTTGGTGCAAGGCGTAGATGTCTGGATCAACACGCCACGCCGGCCCTGGGAGGCTTGCGGAACGAGCGGGATGAAAGTGCTCGTCAATGGCGGCATCAATCTCTCGGAGTTGGATGGCTGGTGGGCGGAAGCGTATACGCCGGAGGTTGGTTGGGCCTTCGGAGATGGTCAGGAACATGGCGACGATCCGGCCTGGGACGCTGTCGAAGCCGACGCGCTTTACGACCTGCTCGAGCGGGAAGTGATCCCGGAGTTTTATGCGCGAGACGACCAGGGCATTCCCACCGCGTGGGTCAAGCGCATGCGGGAAAGCATGGCACGGTTGACGCCGCGATTCTCCGCCGATCGCGCGGTGCGCGAATACACCGAGCAGCACTACCTACCGTCTGCTACCGCCTACCGTGAGCGCGCGGCGAATAAAGGCGCAATCGGCAAGCAAGTAGTCGATTGGCAGCATGCGGTGAATCAGAAGTGGGACTCGTTGCGCTTCGGAGACTTGCGAGTCGAAACCAATGCGGACCACCACGTGTTTGAAGTGGAAATCTTTCTGAACGATCTCGATCCGAATGCGCTGCGAGTCGAGCTTTATGCGGACGGAATTAACGGCGGCGATCCCGTACGGGAAGAAATGAAGCGCGCGCGGCGGCGACCTGATGGATCTCGCCGCTGCGTCTATCAAGCAGCGGTTCCCACTACGCGTCCGGCGGGAGACTACACAGCGCGAGTGATACCTCAGCGCTCCGGGGTGGCGGTTCCGTTGGAATCCGCTCGAATCCTATGGCAACGATGATGAAAACGCGCCAACGCGAGTTGCACGATTACATCTCGGAAATCTCCGTGCGCGCTGACGTTCGCGCGGGCTCTCCTCTGCCTTTGGGAACCCAGGGAAAGGGAGGAGGGGCTAATTCTGCCATTTTCAGCCATGACGCCAGCTAACCCACGCATCCTGACGATCAATGGCGGCTCGTCGAGCATCAAGTTCGCGCTGTTCGAGACAGGCGACTCGCTCCGGCGGATTCTGGGGGGCGGAATTGAGCGGATCGGACTGCCGGAGGCCACCTTGCGTGTGAAAGGTGCGAACCCGGCGGACAACTTTTCGCGGATAGTGAAGGCGCCGGATTACACCGCGGCGGTTGGCGCACTGATGGATTGGATCGAGGAGCGCAGCGGGCGTGACGCATTGACCGCGGTTGGGCATCGCGTCGTGAATGGCGGGCCGAAGTATTACAAGCCGCAGCGAATCACTGCGGAAATGATTGAAGAGCTGCGCCGGCTCAGTCCGTTCGATCCCGACCATCTGCCGGAGGAAATCCTGTTGACCGAGGCGTTTCACCGCCGATTTCCTGACCTGCCCCAAGTGGCGTGTTTCGACACGGCTTTTCACCATGATCTGCCGCGCGTGGCGCAGATGTTGCCGATCCCGCGCCGGTACGAGGCGCAGGGCGTGCGGCGGTACGGGTTTCACGGATTGTCGTATGCGTTTCTAATGGGAGAACTCGCGCGCCTCGGCGATCCGGCGGCAACGACTGGCCGGGTCATCCTCGCCCACCTCGGCAATGGCGCGAGCCTCGCGGCGGTACATGACGGCAAGCCCGTGGACACAAGCATGAGTTTCACCCCGGCGGCCGGGGTGCCGATGAGCACCCGCTCAGGCGATCTCGATCCCGGACTGGTTTGGTATCTGGCGCGCGCCGAAAAAATGGGCGCGAAGCAATTCAACGAGATGATCAATCTGCAATCAGGGCTTCTCGGCGTGTCGGAGACCAGTTCCGACATGCGTGATTTGCTCGACCGCGAAACGCAAGACGTGCGGGCGGCTGAAGCGGTCGCGCTGTTTTGCTACCAGGTCAAGAAATGGATCGGCGCATTCGCGGCGGCGTTGGGTGGACTGGAGACGCTCGTGTTCGCTGGTGGTATTGGAGAGAACGCGTCCGCAGTCCGTGCCCGGATTTGCGGTGGGCTGGGTTTCCTTGGAATCGAACTCGAAGAAAAGCGAAACGCGGCGAATGAGGGTGTGATTTCCGCGGCGACCGGCCGGGTTGTGGTCCGCGTCATTCGCACGGACGAAGAATGCATGATCGCCAAGACGGTTTGCCGCGTTCTCGGCCTTGGCTGAAAAAAGGACAAATGAACCATGAAGACAAAAACTCTTTCCCCGGAACTGCTCCACAAGATGGATGCCTACTGGCGCGCCGCCAACTATCTTTCGGTCGGACAAATCTATCTTTACGATAATCCGTTGCTGAAGCGGCCGCTGACGCTCGCGGATGTGAAGCACATGCTGCTGGGACACTGGGGCACGACGCCCGGGCAGAACTTCATTTACGTGCACCTGAACCGGGTCATCAAGAAATACGACCTAGACATGATTTACGTCTCCGGCCCCGGGCACGGCGGCCCGGCCGTCGTGGGCAATACGTACCTAGAGGGCACTTACAGCGAGATCTATCCCAACATCAGCCAGGATGAGGACGGGCTTCGGAAGCTCTTTATTCAGTTTTCGTTTCCCGGAGGAATCCCCAGCCATGCATCGCCGGAGTGCCCGGGCTCGATCCATGAGGGCGGCGAGTTGGGCTATTCGCTCAGCCATTCGTTCGGGGCGGTATTCGACAATCCCGATCTCGTCGTCGCCTGTGTCGTCGGCGATGGCGAGGCGGAAACCGGACCGCTGGCCACGGCGTGGCATTCCAACAAGTTTCTCAATCCCGCCACCGACGGCGCCGTGCTGCCGATCCTGCATCTCAACGGCTACAAAATTTCCAACCCGACCCTCCTCGCCCGCATCACCCACGAGGAATTGGAGCAATTGCTCCGCGGCTACGGGTGGACGCCCTATTTCGTCGAGGGTCACGAGCCCGAGTTGATGCATGAGGCCATGGCTGCGGCGCTCGACACGGCGGTGGAGCAGATCAAGAAAATCCAGCAGGACGCACGCGTCCACGGCAACTTGACGCGTCCGCGCTGGCCGATGATCGTGCTCAATTCACCCAAGGGTTGGACGGGGCCGAAAGTCGTCGATGGTCTGCAAGTTGAAGGCACGTTCCGAGCGCACCAGGTGCCGCTCCTGGTGGATTCCGAGCATCCCGATCATCTCAAGCAGCTTGAAAGCTGGATGAAGAGCTACCGGCCGGAGGAACTCTTCGATGAGAAGGGCCGCCTGAAACCGGAACTGGCCGAACTTGCGCCCAAGGGCGAACGGCGCATGGGCGCGAATCCCCACGCCAACGGCGGCATCCTGCTCCGCGACCTGCGGATGCCGGATTTCCGCGACTACGCGGTCGACGTGCCCTCGCCGGGCGTGCGCGGCATCGGCGACACGCATGTGCTCGGGCGCTTCCTGCGCGATGTGGAGAAGCTGAACGGTGAGCAGCGGAATTTCCGGGTCTTCGGCCCTGACGAGACGCTTTCCAATGGCCTGGAAGCCCTCTTTGAAGTGACCAAACGCCAATGGGACGCCGCGACCGTGCCGAACGACGAATTTCTCGCGCCTACTGGGCGCGTGATGGAAATGCTCAGCGAGCACCAATGCGAGGGCTGGCTCGAGGGCTACCTGCTCACCGGGCGGCATGGGCTTTTCAATTGCTACGAGGCATTCATCCACATCGTCGATTCGATGTTCAACCAGCACGCCAAGTGGCTGAAGGTCACATCGCAACTGCCGTGGCGGCGGAAGATCGCCTCGTTAAACTACCTGTTGGCCTCGCATGTCTGGCGCCAGGACCACAACGGCTTCACGCACCAAGATCCCGGATTCATAGACCACGTCATGAACAAGAAGGCCGAGGTTGTGCGGGTATACCTTCCGCCGGATGCAAACTGTCTGCTGTCGGTGATTGATCACTGCTTGCGCAGCCGGCACTACGTCAACCTCGTCATCGCGGGCAAACATCCGGCGCCGCAGTGGCTGACGATGGACGCCGCCGTCAAGCACTGCACCGAGGGCATCGGCATCTGGCAATGGGCCAGCAACGACCAGGGCGTTGCACCCGACGTGGTCATGGCCTGCTGTGGCGACGTGCCCACGCTGGAGACGCTCGCCGCGGTCTCCATTATGCGCGAGCGCCTGCCCGACTTGAGAATCCGCGTCGTCAACGTCGTCGACCTCATGAAGCTGCAGCCGCAAACCGAGCACCCGCACGGATTGAGCGATATGGATTTCGACGAGCTCTTCACCAAGGACAAGCCGGTCATCTTCGCGTTCCATGCCTACCCGTGGCTGATCCACCGGCTGACCTACCGCCGCACCAACCACGACAACATCCATGTCCGCGGCTACAAGGAAGAGGGCACCATCACCACGCCCTTCGACATGACGGTGCTGAACGATCTGGACCGTTTCCACCTCGTGATGGACTCGATCGACCGCCTGCCGCAGACCGGCGACAAGGGCATCTACCTGAAGCAGCAGCTCAAAGACAAGCTGATCGAGCACAAGCAATACATCAACAAGAACGGCGAAGACATGCCGGAAATCCGGAACTGGAAGTGGAGCAGCCCCAAATGAGTGCGCGAGAGCTTATGGACACCGCATCATCAAGCACAAGCATGCCATGGACCGACGCGGCCAAAACTTTCCGGGCATGCAGAACTGAAACGATATCGAGCCGACACGTAACATCGCAGGCCGGAGATCATTCGGCGTGGGATTGAAAAGGCGGGGAACCAATGAATGAACGTAAGGTCAGGCACCACGGACACGGGCTACCGGATGGTGAGCATATTCCTCAGGAACATCCTCCTTACTGGAAACGTGCGCATCGTGATTGGCGTTTCTGGATCGGCGTGTTCTTGTTCTTAGCGGCCATCACGATCTATGTCATGAGCGATGACCTGGCGTTGATACGGCACAGCCAACCGCAGCAGCCGGTTTCAGGCGCCGCCGGGAAATAGCGGAGCCCCATAGACTTTTGCAACCGAAGAGAGAATTCATGAGTGAAACACCTCTATATCCTCTGCGATTCGAACCGATCTATCAGTATCGGCTCTGGGGCGGCCGGCGTCTGGCCGACCTGCTCACATCACCCCTGCCGGGCGACGGCCCCATCGGCGAGGCCTGGATACTCAGCGACCGCGATGACCATCCGAGCCGCGTTGCCAATGGACCGCTTAAAGGGGGCACGCTCGGTCAATTGCTGGAGCAGTTTCCGGAGCAATTGCTAGGAAAGCTCGCCGGGCGTTTTTACCGATTCCCACTGCTGCTGAAGTTCCTGGACGCGCGTGAAATGCTCTCGGTCCAGGTGCATCCCGCGGACGCACATCCGGAGCTGCTGCCGGCGGGCGAGATGGGAAAGACCGAAGCATGGGTCGTGCTGGAGGCCGGGCCAAAAAGCCGCATCTATGCGGGCCTGAAGCCAGGTACGACCGCAGACGATCTGCGGCGGGGGCTCACGAAAGGGGCGGTTGCAGACGACCTTGTATTCTTCACGCCGAAGCCCGGCGACGGCGTCTTTCTGCCGGCTGGGACGGTTCACGCCCTGGGCGGCGACGTTGTGGTGTTCGAGGTCCAGCAGAACAGCGACGTCACGTTTCGCCTGTTCGACTGGGACCATGTTGACGCCAAGACAGGCCAGCGTCGAGCTTTGCAAGTCGATCAAGCGATTGCCTGCATTGATTTTGCGCAAGGTGCGGTAGGGCCGGTGACACCGGTGGTGGAAGAGGTAACGCCGGTGCTGCGAGAGCGGCTCTTTCTTTGTAAACATTTTGGGTTGTGGCGACTCCGCGGAGAATCGCCGTTTGTCGTCGGCGCAGTGGGAACGCCGCGTGTGCTGGTGTGCATCGCCGGCGACGGTCAGTTGGAACACAATGGCGCCGATTATGCCGTCGGTAAGGGCGACGTGCTGCTCCTGCCGGCCGTGGTCGGTGCGTGTCTCTTCCGAACGCGTGGCGCCGTCACGTTGTTGGAAATCTCGCTGCCGGAAGGCGCATAACCCAATGAAAAAGCTCATTGTTTTCGACCTGGACGGCACACTTGCCGAAAGCAAATCAGCTCTTGATGCGGAAATGGCGGCACTGCTGCATGGTCTTCTCGGCATCGTCAAAGTAGCCGTGATTTCCGGAGGCGATTGGCCACAGTTTGAAAAACAACTGCTCTCCAATCTTCCCCACGACGAACGCCTGGTGAACCTATCCATCCTCCCTACGTGCGGAACAAAGTTTTTCCAATATACGGGGGTATGGAAAAAGATCTATTCAGAAGATTTCACCGCGGATGAAAAACAGAAAATCATTAGCTCTCTAAAGAAGGCAATCGGAGTAGCCGGCTTCAAGGTCGAAAAGGTCTGGGGAGAAGCAATTGAAGATCGGGGAAGCCAGATAACATTTTCCGCGTTAGGTCAGCAAGCCCCCTTGGAAGAAAAAAACAAATGGGATCCCGATTTCGCCAAGCGGAAGAAGATCAAAGCGATCCTCGACACTTTTATTCCCGAGTTTTCTGTCCGAATGGGTGGCGCGACATCCATCGATGTCACCAAACCCGGTATTGACAAAGCTTACGGAATCAGAAAGCTGCGGGACATCCTGGGCATTTCGCTGAAAGAGATGATTTTCATCGGTGATGCCTTGTTCGTGGGAGGGAATGACTATCCGGCTGAAGAAGCAGGCGTCGTTTCCATCCCCGTTCGAGGTCCCAATGAGACGAAGCGGGTTACCGAAGCAATCATCGCTTGCTTGGGTTCCGATCAACAAGCGTGTGCTTTTGCGGGGATTCGATGAGTGGATTTAAGTTGCAGCGCCTGGGGATGGTGATGGAACCGGAACCGGGTAATCCTCAGGAGATCGAAGGCGTCCTCAATCCGGCTGCCGCTCGTGGCCCTGATGGAAAGGTTTACCTATTTCCGCGGCTCGTCGCGCGGGGGAATTATTCGCGCATCGGCATTGCGCGAGTGCTGTTCGATGAGGGCGGCGACCCCTCCGGAGTCGAGCGGCTCGGCATCGCACTGGAGCCGGAAGCTGATTATGAGCGGCGGCCCGACGGCAGAGGTGGCTGCGAGGATCCGCGCATCACGTTTGTCGAACCGCTTCGGCACTACATGATGACTTACACGGCGCTCTCGCCTGACGGCCCACGGATCGCCGTGGCCGTATCGGAGGATGTGTTCCATTGGAAGCGACTGGGGCTCGCGTCCTTTGCTCCGTATCACGGCATCGATTTCGTCCACGTGGACAACAAGGATGCCAGCGTCTTCCCTATAGCCGTTCCCAATCACCGCGGGAAAATGCAACTGGCCATCCTCCATCGCCCCCTTTTCCCCGGCACTCGCCCCGAGGAAACTGCCCGCAAGGCCGAGTCCCGGATCGTGGACCTCGATCATGAAAGCATCTGGATTTCCTATTGCCCGATGGCCTTGGAGGGGCCCGAACCGGATCACCTCGGCCTGTTCAATTCGCATCACAGGCTGGCGACTCCCGTGTCGTCCTGGGAGCGGCTCAAAATCGGCGGCGGCACTCCGCCCATTTTGACCCGGCACGGCTGGTTGATCATTTACCACGGCGTGAGCGAAATGACGGAGCCGGGCAGCGCCGGACATCAACTGTGCTATTCGGCCGGGGTGATGGTGCTCTCGAAGGAGCATCCGCGCGTGATCCGCTATCGTTCGGCGGAGCCGGTGTTGACGCCGGTGTTGCCGCAAGAACGCCGCGGGACCATTGCCAACGTTGTGTTCCCCACCGGCATCGACCGGCGCGACGATCTCGGCTCGCCGGACCGCTTCGACGTCTATTACGGGATGGCCGACGACCGGATTGGCGTCGCACGCCTTGACGTGCCGGGCCATCTTCCGCCTGGCGGGGTCGCCGACGCGCAAGGAGCAAAGGTGTAACGGGCTCGATAGTGGGAATTCAGAGCTGCGGGCGAGACTTATTCGAAAGCGCCCGTCCACCAATCTCCCAAGAGCTCTCTGGACCGAGACTCGGTGGAGGCAACAAGAACGGAAAGGATACCCATTATGAAATCCAATGCCGAGCAGCCCAAGGCTCCCGAATCGAAGCCTGGATCGAATTCGCATGCCCCCGATGCGAAGGACGATTTGAAATCCCTGCCCTTGCCGGAAGTAGAGAAACAATTGGGGTCGTCGCCGGACGGCCTCAGTCAAGCCGAGGCGGAGAAACGGCTGACGCAATACGGGCCGAACGAGATCGCAGAAAAGGAAACCAACGTATTTCTGAAGTTCCTCAGCTATTTCTGGGGCCCCATTCCGTGGATGATCGAAGGGGCGGTGATTCTGTCGGGGATTGTGCGGCACTGGCTGGATTTTTTCATCATCCTCCTTCTGCTTTGTTCCAACGCTGTGGTCGGATTCTGGGAAGAACACCAAGCGGGCAACGCGATCGCTGCTTTGAAGGCCAAGCTGGCGATCAAGGCCAAGGTGAAACGTGATGGGAAGTGGACCACCCCGGAGGCGCGCGAGTTGGTGCCGGGCGACGTCATCCGCGTGCGTCTGGGCGACATTGTGCCGGCGGATGCGCGGTTGTTGGCAGGCGACCCGGTGGAGGTGGATCAGTCCGCGCTGACGGGAGAGTCGTTGCCCGCCACGCGCAAACCCGGCGAGGCGGTGTTTTCGGGGTCGATTATCCGCCAGGGTGAAATCGACGCGATGGTGTACGCAACCGGTGCGAACACTTACTTCGGCAAGACCGCGCAACTGGTGCAGGAGGCGCACACCGTCAGCCATTTCCAGCGTGCCGTGCTGAAGATTGGCGATTACCTGATCATTCTCGCGGTGACACTGGTCGTGTTGATATTGATTGTGGCGCTGTTCCGCGGCGACAAGGTTCTCACAACTTTGGAACTCTGCCTGGTGCTTCTGGTGGCCGGGATTCCCGTGGCGATGCCTACAGTGCTGTCCGTGACGATGGCAGTCGGCGCGCGTCTTCTGGCGAAAAAAGAAGCGATTGTGACGCGGTTGTCGGCAATCGAGGAACTTGCGGGCGTGGACGTGCTGTGCTCGGACAAGACTGGCACCCTGACTCAAAACAAGCTGACATTGGGCGATCCCTTTACCGTGAACGGAATTCGCCCGGACCAAGCCATCCTCTACGGCGCGCTCGCCTCGCGTGCGGAAGACAAGGACACCATCGATCTGGCGGTGATTGGAGGCGTGAAGGACGATAAGGCGCTGAAGAGCTACCAGGTAGTTCATTTCAAGCCCTTTGACCCGGTGCATAAGCGCACCGAAGCCACCGTCAAAGCAGCGGACGGAAAACAGTTCAATGTGGCCAAGGGAGCGCCGCAGGTAATTCTGGAGATGTCGACCAACGTCGGCGAGGTAAAGCCCGCCGTCGAGAAAGCGGTCAATGAATTTGCGGCACGTGGCTTCCGTTCCTTGGGCGTGGCTCGCGCGGACCAGGAAGGCAAATGGCAGTTTGTTGGCGTGTTGCCCTTGTTCGATCCGCCGCGCGAGCAGGCCAAGGCAACCATCGCGAGCGCCCGGCAGATGGGCGTAGAGGTCAAGATGGTCACGGGCGATCAGATGGCTATCGCCCAAGAAACTGCTCGACAGTTGGGTATGGGCACGAACATCCTCGATGCCAGCGGATTGGGCGACACGAAACGTCACGAGACGCCGCAGTCGGCCGAGGCCATCGAAAAAGCGGACGGTTTCGCCCAGGTATTCCCCGAACATAAGTTCCACATCGTAGATGTCCTGCAGCAGCGCGGCCACATCGTCGGCATGACCGGCGACGGTGTGAACGACGCCCCCGCGCTGAAGAAAGCCGACTGCGGCATCGCCGTTTCCGGCGCGACGGACGCGGCGCGCGCCGCTGCGTCCATCGTGCTGTTGGCGTCCGGCCTGTCGGTAATTATTGACGCGATCAAGGAGAGCCGCCGGATCTTCCAGCGGATGAACAGCTACGCGATCTACCGCATCGCCGAAACTCTGCGTGTGCTGTTCTTCATGACGCTGGCGATCCTGGTGTTTAACTTCTATCCGCTGACTGCTGTGATGATCGTGATGTTGGCGTTGCTCAACGACGGAGCGATCCTCTCCATCGCCTACGACAACGTTCATTACAAGGACAAGCCCGAGGCCTGGAACATGCGCCTGGTGCTGGGGATCTCCACGGTGCTGGGTCTGATCGGGGTCGTCGCCGCGTTTGGCCTGTTTTATCTTGGCGAGCGCGTATTTCACCTTGACCGCGCGCACATCCAGACGCTGATGTATCTGAAGCTGTCCGTGGCCGGACATCTGACGATTTTCCTGACGCGCACGCGCGGCCCGTTCTGGTCGATACGCCCCGCGCGGATTTTATGGGTGGCCGTGCTCGGCACGCAGACGATCGCGACGCTGATTGCGGTCTATGGGCTGTTCATGACACCACTTGGCTGGGGCTGGGCAGGGTTCGTTTGGGCCTACGCTATAGCTTGGGCCCTGGTGAATGATCGAGTGAAACTGCTCGCCTATCGGATTTTTGATCCTACGAAGGCCCCATTGTTGGCCAAGAAGCCGCTGGACCTTACGCCGCGGATCGCTGCGCGGGCCTACGAACTCTACGAGCGGGGAGGCCGCCGCGAAGGGCACGCGGTTCAGGACTGGCTCCAGGCGGAGGAAAAGATCCGGAATCACGAGTCCCCGAAATGAACCGAGGCGGGAGTCCCACGACCGCGCCCTCGCTTCGGTACGTCGCGGCTTAATGCGACAGTGGTATCCTTTCGTCGGTGGTCGCACTCAACGAGGAAGAGCAAATGCGAACCCGGCCAACCGCGCCATCCTGCACGGCCGAGCGATTCACCGCGGCTGTGCCAACCGCTCGCAACCACGAGATTCTTTCCGCCTTCGCTAAAGCTACGGCGGACGGGCGGGCCGTAGAAGATGCCGCTCTCGGAATGACAGTAACTTTCTACCTCGGCTGCAAGTCGCCGCAATCTCCACGCGCGTGACCGTCACCCTAAAGTCCAACATTTCTATCACTCAGAGCGGAGGGCAGTTGCCAGAGGAGCAAGAAAGCGGGGCGGAAGTGCGGCGGACGCTTGAGTTTTGGCGGAGGGCGGGATTCGCGCGCTATATCGTGCGCGCGTAGGTCAAGGCGGAATCGATCTCCCAGATCTTGGCGGCCTCGGCATCCCAGAACGTCTGCGATTTCATCTGCTCCAGGTAGGCGTGGGAATAGTGGAACCTGGTCCAGGTCTCTTCCTTGTAGGCGAACAGCCGCTCTTTCTGCTCGAGCGGGCGGACGTCGAGAATTTCCTGCGCGTCTCCGCCACGGAAAATTGCCTCGAACCAATTTCGGAGTTTCCCGTCTTCGAGCGGGCCCTCGCGGTGCGCGAGGTCGGCGAGGACGGAGGGATAGCGGTCGAAGCCGTCCGTCGCGATCGTCACCACATTGTCGTCGGGTCCAAGGCGCAGATAGCGTGCCATGCGAATCGCGCCAATGATGTTGCAAATGCTGGAGATGCCGAAGAGCCCTCGGAAAGGCTGGAGGGAGCCTTCCGGCAAGCGCAGGATCTTTTCGACGAGCGGCTGGCGCTGTTCCAACAGTTCGAGGCCCTTGACGCAATCGTCGTCGTGAATGAGCGCGACGTAATCGGTCGTCAACACGTTATGGATCAGCGTCACCATCTTGTCGCCGATGCCTTCGATGCGGTGGGTGCCGCGCCCGTTGTTGAAGAGCGTGGAGCACTCGCGCGGCTCGAGTGCGGCCACCTGGCAATCGGGGAAACGCGCCTTGATCTCATCGGCGGCGGCGAGGGTGCCCGCCGAGCCGGGCGCGGCGACGAAGGCAGCCACGCGGCCGTTGCCGTACTGCGCGGCCGCTTCGAGCGCGCTGCCCCCGGTCACGTAGCGATGGAAGCGGTAATTGGGCAGCAACTCGAACTGCGCGAGAATCTTGTAGCGGGGATCCTTCTTGTAATGTTCGGTGCGCTCGAGGACGAGGATGACGTCGCTCTCCGAGCCCGGCGTCAGGTCCAGTTCACCGCCGTAGTGGCGAATCCTCTCGTAGCGCTCCGCGCTCATGTGTTCGGGCATGATGACGATCGCCGGATAGCCCTTCAGGCGGGAGATGTACGCCACGCCGATGCCGAAATTGCCGGTGGAGGGGCCGATGATCGTGTTCGCGCCGGGAGCGATCTCGCCGGCCAGCTCGCCCTCCATCAGAGTGGCGTAGGCGGGGCCGACCTTGTGGCTTCCCGAGGGGAAGTCGTGGCCGACCAGCACGATGATTTTCGCCGCGACGCCGGTGAGTTCCCTGGGCAGCACGACATGCCGAATGCGGCCGTCCGGCGCGCGCCAGGTGATGTTACCCAGGTTGGCGGGATCAAGCTCATGCGCGCGGGCCGCCAGCGCTTTGCTGCGGAACGCAGCGGGCAGGCTCTCCGGATGAAGCATCTCGCGATACGTGGGACCGGGAATCGTGGCGTTCATTTTTCGCTCCAATAATCGAATGCGCGCAAGGGGGCGAGGCGCATCAGAACCGCTCCCAAAGCGCGCGGGCTTGCGACGCGGCTTTTTCGGCCACGGCGCGCTCGTCCACGGTGACGCACTCCTTGCCGCGGATGACGTAGCGCCCGCGCACCAGAAGGGAATCCACGGGCGCGTTAGCGATCCCGAACAGAATGTGGCCAAAGAGGTTTTCGCTATGGAGCGGCGTGGGCGGATAGTAGTCCACCAGAATCAAGTCCGCTTGCGCGCCGGGTTCGATCCGGCCGAGCTTCAAGCCCCAGATTTCTTGCGCGATCGTGCGGTTATTGAGCAGGGCCGCGGCGTAGGCCTCGGCATAGCCCACGCGCGGGTCGCCGCGGCGCAGCTTCTGCAGGTTTAGCGCGGTCTTGAACTCTTCCCACATGCGCGGGGTATAGCCGTCGGAGCCGAGGCCGACCAGCACGCCGCGCGCAATCATCTCAAGCAGTTTTGCCGTGCCCACCGCGTTGTTGCAGTTCGACTGCGGATTGTGGACGACGTTGACGCGGTGGCGCGCGAGCTGCGCGATGTCGCGGGCGTTCACGTGGACGCAGTGCGCGGCCAGCGCGCGGTCATCGAGCACGCCCAGATCGAGGAAACGGTCCACCGGCGACTTGCGAAAGCGTTGCCGGGCCTGGACAACGTCACAAAGGTCTTCGGCGACGTGCACATGGAAGCCGGCGCGCAGCGACTGGGCCGCTTCGACGCATGCGCGCAAGGTGCGGTCGCTGAGCGTGAAGGAAGCGTGCAAGCCAAAACTGCCCGCGACGAGGGCGTCGCGGGGCTGCGCGCGAAGGCGCTCGAGGAAACGCACATTTTCCCGCAAGCCTTCCCGGGCGCGCGCGGGCCCGTTGCGGTCGGTCGTCTCATAGCAGAGCACACCGCGGAGGCCGACATCGCGAAACGCCTGCTCGATGCGGTCAAGGCTGCCCGGGCAGGCGTTGGGACTCGAGTGATGGTCCACCAGGGTCCCGACGCCGCATTTGGCAGCGTCAATCAGCCCGACCATCGCGCTTTGGTAGACGTCGTCTTCGTTGAGCGCGCGGTCGAGCCGCCACCAGAGCTTCTTGAGGATTTCGAGAAAGTTCTTGGGCGCGCGCCCCGGGAGGGTTATGCCGCGTGCCAGCGTGCTGTAGAGGTGGGTGTGGCAATTGATCAGCGCGGGCATCAGCAGTTTGCCGCGCGCGTCCACGACTTCTTCCCCGGCCGCCGCGGCGGGCGCGCTCTCGGCTTCGCAGACGCTGCCGATCGTGCCGTCGTCACGAATTGCCACGGCGCCGCGGTCGAGGACGCGGCTGGCGGCATCGAAGGTGAGCACGCGGGCGTTCTGGAAGATCATGGCTGGCGCGACGCCTGCGCGGGGGGAAAGATCAGCCGGTCGCCGCCCCAGGAGCCGGCGATCCGCGTGCCGCCTTCGCCGTCAACGGCGCGAGCGACCTGTTCGGTCGAAGTGATGATGCACTCCTCGCCACCCTGCTCGATGAAGTCGATCGCCGCCTCGATTTTGGGCCCCATCGTGCCCGGCGGAAATTCTCCGGCGTCGAGGTAGCGGTGCGCCTCCGCCAGGGTGATTGTGCCGAGCCATTGCTGGTCCGGCTTGTGGTAGCGAATCGCGGCCTGGGGGACGGAGGTGACAATGACCAACTTATGGGCGCGAATCTGGGTGGCCAGCAGGCTGGAAGCGCGGTCCTTGTCAATCACCGCTTCGACGCCGATCAGGTGGTCGTTCTCCCAAGCCACTGGAATCCCGCCGCCACCGCAGGCGATCACGATCACGCCCGCTTTGGAGAGTTTTGCGATGGTGTCTTTTTCCATGATATCGAGGGGCCGCGGCGAGGGCACGACGCGGCGGAAACGGCCTGGCTCGATTTCGTGAATAATCCAATGCGGCTTCTCACGGCGAATCCGTTCGATCTGCGCGGCACTGAAGAACGGCCCGATCGGCTTGCTCGGGTGTTGGAATTCGGGATGATTCTTATCCACGACGACCTGCGTAATGACCGTCACAACGTTGCGCGGACGGTATGCGCCCGAGGTTTCGCGACGGAGCAATTCGCCGGCCAGCCGCTGAATCATGTAGCCCATGCCACCCTGGCAATCCGCCGCGCAGGTGTCCAGCGGGAGATGCGGCACCGGATTGGGCGAGGTCTCGCCGGCTTCGACGCGCAACAGGATGTTGCCGATTTGCGGCCCGTTGCCGTGGGTGATGACGATTCGATGGTCGGAGCGGAAAAGGGGCGAAAGGTGCCGGAGCGTTTCGGCGGTATGCGCGAATTGCGCCGGGATCACTCCCGGCTCGTTCGGCCGGGTGATGGCGTTGCCGCCGAGGGCGATGACGAGCGTTTTGGCCATGGGATATCGGCGCGCTTTAGGGCTACAAACGTTTGACGGCTTTCTTCTCCTCAGGTGGCCGGGCTATAAAGTCTGGTAACGGATTTCTTTCTGGCTCATCGTCAGGGCCATGATCGCTTTACATGTATGCAGCCGGTTCTCAGCTTCGTCGTACACGACCGAATGTGGGCCGTCGATGACCTCGTCGGTCACTTCATTGCCGCGGTCGGCGGGGAGCGGGTGCATGTAAAGCGCGCCGGGCCTCGCCAGTTTCATCTTCGCGGCGTCGCAAATCCAGTGGCGATACTGCTTGGCAATGCGCAACGATTCTTCGGGCTTCTGTCCCATGGTGTCGAGGCAGCCCCAGCTTTTCGGGATCACCACGTCGGCGTCGCGGAAGGCTTCCTCCATCGTGTTCGCCACCTCGAAATGAACGCCGGCGGCGACGGCGTTGCGCCGCGCAGCCTGCAGGGTTTCCGGCATCAGGAAATACTCCGGTGGATGCGCCAGAGTTACGTTCATGCCGAACCGCGGCAGCAACATGATGAGGCCCTGCGGGACGGAGAGGGGTTTCGCGTAGCTCGGCGCGTAGGCCCAGCTCACGGCGACTTTGCGCCCCCGCAAATTCTTGCCAAGCTTCTCGCGGATGGTCATCAAGTCCGCCAGCGTCTGGCAGGGATGATCCACGTCGCACTGCATGTTGATGACCGGCACATCGGCCCAGCGCGCCACCTCGCGCATGTAGGCATTGCCCTCGCCGGGGATGAGGTCGTGCCGGATGGCGATGCCGTGGCCGTAGCGCGAGAGGATGATGCCCGTGTCCTTGGCGCTTTCGCCGTGAGACACCTGCATGACGTCCGCGGTCAGAAAATGCGCGTGGCCGCCGAGTTGGGTCATACCGGCTTCGAAAGAGTTTCGCGTGCGCGTGGACTTGTCGAAAAAGATGAGGAAGATCGTCTTGTCCGGCAGATAGCGGTGCGGAATCCCTTTGTGGAACTTCCGCTTCAGGTCGGCAGACACGGCGAGGAGCGTCTCGATTTCCGCATCGGTCCATTCCTGCGTAGTGATGTAGTCCTTGCCGCGGAAAAGCGCCTTCTTCGTCTTTGCTGTCTTTTTTGCGGGCACCAGTTCTCCTTAACGGGTTTGCTTCGCAGGCGCGTGCGCGCTTGCAGCGACATTCGATTCCGGGTTTTCCAGCCCGGCGACGTTGGCGTAATGGACGTGGCGTGGATCGGAAACGGCCCTAATCAATAGCTTGAGCTGATAATAGGGCAGCATCTCCAACATGTGGCCGGCTGCGTCACTTCCGGGTGAGCCAGCCGCCGCGTCGGAAACAGCCTTCAGCTTCCAGCTAAGAATCCTGTCCGTGCTGAGCATGAGTTCGACCTCGGCTTGGCCGTCATCAAACGACGCGCGATCAGCCAACGGGTCAAGCCGGAGCGTATAGCTGCGCCCCCGGATCGTGCCGTAAATCGCGCTGCTGCGGCCGTTATACGAGATGTAGAAGCCGTTGCGGCCGGCGTACTTGCGATAGGTTTCCAGGCTGCCAAAGAGTCGCGGCTTCTCGATGTACGGCCCGCCATCCTCGGGGCAGAATACATCACAATTGCCGCAATCATTGCAGGCATCCGCATAGTTGCCCAACTGGTGGGCTTTGCCCACCTTAAAGACGCCGCCGAGTGTCGGCGTGGCGATGCGATCCCGCGTGAGGAGGTAGTTGGAATAGGCAATCTCAGCGAGCTCGGTCTCGTACACGAAATTCGCGTCGTTCGGGCAGACCGGAACACACTTGTCGCAGTTGATGCAGTCGTATAGCCAAAGGTGCGAGCCGATCTTTCGCGGCACAGCCTTGTTGCGTTCCCAGCGGTAGCGCGGGTCGCTGGTGGCCTGATGAACCAGCCCCGGCGTGTTCAGCAGCCCGGCTGTCTCCACCAATTCCTGCTCGAGCCCCGCCATGCGCGCCCGCAGCGCACCTGCCACCAGAGGAGGCAGGCCCGCCACGACTCCCTCTTCAAAATCTCGCGCCAGCGCCTCGCAAACGGATGCCAGGGAGGTCTCCGGGGTGGCGAGCCAGTGCTTCAGCCGGGCTGGCGCTGTGTCGCTGAAGAATTTCTCGGCGCGGCCGGAAGTTGCGGTTGTCCCCGGAGTAACGCTGGCCACGGCCTCGATCCATCCACGGATCACGTGCTCGATCGCTGCTTCGGCCTTCCCGGCGTAGCGCACGACGAAGTCCGGGATGCGCCTTACGCCCAGCGCCTGCATTTTCGCGCCGAGGTTGTCGAGGTACCGGATGAGTCGGCCGTAGCCGCCGGGGCGCAATAGGTCGGTGCAGGTGGTGATGGGGACAAAATTCATGGCGACCATGTTCGCGAAATTGTGGGCGTCGACGCCGGCGGAAAAAGAAATGGGAATTCGCGCGCCCAGGCGCTCGCGGAGCTTCTTGACCAGGTTCATCGTGACCACATGCAGCGGCGGGCCGGACATGTACATGACATCGTCGGAGAAAAACGCGCCGCGGTTTTTCACGACCAGGGTGTTGCTGCATTTCACCGCCAGGCGTTTCCCGCGCGAGCGCGCCAGCCGGTCCAGCCGCGGAATGATCTCCATCGCCTGGCCAAACTGGAGGTCCTTGGCGAACGCCTCTGCCGTGACCTGGATTTCGTTGTACCCCATCACCTCGTGGAGCAAATGCTCGACCATCTCTTGACCGAGCAGCGTTGGATTCAGCTTGATGCAGACGTGGACGTCCATCTCCGTCAGCAGGAAGCTGACGATCCCTTCGATTTCCTCGGCCGGACAGCCATGGAAGGTCGAGAGCGTGATGGTGTCGCTGATGCGCGTCGGGAAAGGCAAGTCGCGATAGCGGGCCCAGGCGCCCTCGAGCCCGCCGCGGAGTTCGTCCACGATCGCGGACGCGTCTTTCATCGCTTCGATCCAGCCCCGCACGCGCGCCGAACGGATGCCTTCGAGGCTGTAGCCCACGCTCATGTCGAAGATCGTGTCGGTCGCGCCGGGGCAGAAATCCTCTCCGAGCAGCTTCGAGGCTTTCAGGATTTCGATGAACATGGCCGCGCCCACATATTCACGCAGCGACTGGTCGAGCTTCAGTTCCTGCGACCATTCGACGTTGTAGCCAACATTCGTCATATCGATGCACGGCCGGGGGATCTTCAACTCGTCAAGGATCTGGACCGTTTTCAGCTCGATAATGCGGGAGCCCGCCAGCCAGGAGAGCACGATATTCTGCACGAGTTGGTCGTGCGGGCCGGCAGCCGGCCCAACCGGGTTAGAGGCGGGGTGACCGTGAAAGTGAACGGATGTATCGAGGCCGTGAAACCCTCGGAAGAACTTGGACTTGGGCAGGTCGAAGATCTTTCCTTCGCGCTCGTATTCGAGGAACGCGCGCCGCAACAGCAGAGGCAGCGGCACTGGGACCAGCTCAGCCATGGCCTTACTTCACCGCAGAGGCGTACACGAGAGGAAACGCCGCATAGAACTGAGCGGCTTCGACCAAGTGGCGAATGGCGACCCGCTCGTTGACGCTGTGCGACACATCTTCTTCTCCGGGGCCGAAGCCAATGGTCGGCACACCCATCACGCCCATCGAGCCGACGCCGTTGGTCGAAAACGTCCACTTGTCCACTACTGGCAGCTTGCCGTACAGCGCCTGATACGTTTGCACGCCGGCCTGCACCAGCGGGTGCGCTTCTTCGAGCACCCAGGTCGGGTAATACTTCTCCATGGGATAAACCAGGCCGGTGTAACTTGGCGTGTTGTAATTCAGCACTTCGATCTCTGCGTCTAGCCGGAGCGCATCGACCAGGGCCCTGACTTCGGCAACGGCGCTTTCCTTCGTCTCGCCGGCAGTAAGCCGGCGGTCGAGGTGGATCGAGCACGCGGCCGGCACGGCGCAGAGCGAAGGAGACACAGACCGGATTTGCGTGATCGCGATCGTGCCCTTGCCCAGAAAAGCATCGACGCGCAACCTCTCGTTCAGTTTCTCCACTTCCAGGAGCAAGGGTGCCATTTTGTAGATCGGGTTGTCGCCGCGCTCGGGCGCGCTGGCGTGGCACGAACGCCCGCGCAGGTGCACTTCGATTTCCATTCGGCCGCGGTGGCCGCGATAAACATGCAAATTCGTGGGTTCGGTGACGACCACGCAATCGGGCCGGATCCCGTCTTCTTTCAGCAAGTAGACCCACGCCAGGCCGTCGCAGTCTTCTTCCTGGACGCTGCCTACCGCGTAGAAAGTGTAGTCGCCTTCGAGGTCGAGTTGCTTAATCAGCTTCCCGGCGTAGACCAGGCTGGCCATGCCGGCGCGCTGATCGCATGAGCCGAGCCCGTACACGTAGCCGTCCTCCACCTTGCCCTGATACGGGTCCCAGGCCCACTCGCGCCGATCGCCGACGCCGACCGTATCGGTGTGCGAGTCCATCATGATGATTTTCTTGCCCGAGCCGATCCGTCCGAGAATGTTGCCCATCGGGTCGATGCGGATTTCGTCGAAGCCGACCTTCTGCATTTCCTGCCGGATACGCTCGATGACAGGGCGTTCCTGGCTGCTCTCGGCGGGGATGGCGATGAGGTCGCGGAGGAAACGCACGATCTCGGCCTCGCAGGCTTGCGCCGCAGCAGCCAGCCGCTCACGATCGATTGAAATTGTTTTTGGGGGAGTCATCGGTCTCCTTGGCTAGTGACGCCCGGCCCGACGCGGACCGGTGGCGCGGACCCCGGCGGCAGCCGCTGAAGCTTCTTGCTCGTGCGTCTTCTTTTCTCGCAGGGCGCGCAGCACCGCCTCCGGCCGGATCGGGAGTTGCCGGAAGCGTACGCCGATGGCATGGAAGACCGCATTGGCGATGGCCGGAGCCGGCGTGTTGATCGGCACCTCGGCAACCGATTTTGCACCATAGGGCCCAAGCGGCTCTTCGGTTTCCACCAGGATGGTCGTCAGCTTCGGCATATCTTTTGCCGTGAAAATCTTGTAGTCGAGGAATCCGGGATTGACCATTCTCCCGGAGCCGTCGAGCACCATCTCTTCCGAAAGGGCGTAGCCGAGGGCCTGTGCCACCGCGCCTTCCGCCTGCCCTTCCGCCTGCATCGGGTTGATCGCTACGCCGAGGTCCACCGCCGTCACCAAATGCACGACCCGGATGCGGCCCGTCTCGGTGTCCACTTCCACTTCGGCAAACTGCGCGCAGAACGGAGGCGGGCTGTCGGTGTTGAAGTGCGAAGCGTGGTCCATGATCTGGACCTTTTCCTTGTACATGGCGTGGAGAGCCATGTCCGCCATGCTTACCGATTTCTCGCACTCGCACTTCGTGACGATCTCGTTGTCGCGGCACGTCAGGTTTTCCGGCGGCAATTCGAGCATTTTGGAAGCGATCCGCAGGATCTGCTCGCGCACTCCCTCCGCCGCCTTTTTCACCGCGCCGCCGGAGATGATGGTGGTGCTCGAGGCGTAGGCGCCAACGTCGAACGGCGTGAAGTCGGTGTCCGAGGAGTAGACGACCAGTTTGTCGAGCGTCACGCCCAGCGTTTCCGCGGCGATCTGCGCCAGCACGGTATCGGCGCCGGTGCCCAGGTCCGAAGCGCCCACCTGGAGATTGAAGGAGCCGTCTTCGTTCATCTTGAGCAAAGCCGAAGCCCAATCAATGCCCGCGACCCCGCTCCCTTGCATCGAGCAGGCCACGCCCACGCCGCGGCGGAGATGGCTGCGCGGGTCTTGCGGCGCTTTGCGCTTGCGTTCCCATTCGATGGCCGCCGCGCCGCGCTCGAGGCATTCCGGCAAGCCGCAGCTCCGGATGTGGCGCGGCAAGCCTTGCTTGCCCTCGCCGAGTTGCGCCGAAAGCTCGTCGATGTCGCCTGCGCGGATGATGTTCTTCTTGCGGAATTCGATTGGATCCATCCGCAACTCTTGAGCGATTTCATCCACCAGACTTTCCTGCGCGAAGAAACCCTGCGGGCAGCCGTAGCCGCGGAACGCGCCGGCCACCGGCGTGTTCGTGTACACCACGTGGCACTCGAATTTCATGTGGGGCGCGCGATAAAGCGGGAGCACTTTGCTGCCCGTGTTGCCTTGGACGGTGCTGGAGTGGCTGCCGTACGCTCCGGTCGTGGCCAGGACCTTCATGTGGTTGGCCACGATCGTGCCGTCTCGCTTCACGCCAATCTTGACCCGCAGGACCTGCGGGTGGCGGCTGCGCGCCATGTAAAACTCTTCTTCGCGCGTATATTCGATTTTGACGGGGCGGCCCGTCGCCAGCGTGAGCGCGCCGCAGATATCTTCGAGCAGCATTTCCTGCTTGCCGCCGAAGCCGCCGCCGATGCGCGGTTTGATAACGTGCAAGCGCTGGACGGGAATCTGGAGGATCATCGCCACCTGGCGCCGCGTGTGAAAGGGCACCTGCGTGCTGCTGCGGATGACGAGGCGGTTGTCCGAGTCGAGCCAGGCAATCGTGACGTGTGGCTCGATGGCGCAATGCTGCACGCGTTGCGTGCGGAATTCGCGCTCGAAAGTGAAGTCCGCTTCTCGAAAGCCCTCTTCCACGTCTCCGATTTCCCGGAGAATGTAGGCGGCGACGTTGTGCGAAGCGTCGTGGATGCCGGTGGAGTCCGGCTCATCGTGGATCACCGGCGCGCCTGAATCCATAGCGTGCTCCATATCGAGCACCGGCGGCAATACCTCGTATTCGACCTCGATCCGCCGCAAGGCTTCTTCCGCTAGCGCGCGGGTCTCCGCGGCTACGGCGGCGACGCGGTCCCCCACGAAGCGCACCTTGGAATCGAGCAAGTAAGTGTCGTACGGCGAAGGTTCCGGCCACATCTGGCCGGCGGTGGTGTGCGGCACGCGGGGCACATCCTTGTAAGTCAGCACGGCGTGGACGCCGGGCAGCGCGCGGGCCTTGCTCGTGTCAATCCGCTTAATACGCGCGTGGGCGTGCGGGCTCGGCAGAATTTTGCCGTACAGGAGCCCGGGCACGACGATGTCGTCGGTGAAAGCCGGGCGGCCGGTGACGAGCTTGAAGCCGTCCAGCTTCTTGAGGCGCTTGCCGACGACGTTGTAATCGCGGCTCATCGCGGTCCCGCCTTCGCCGCGCGCGCTGGTTTCTTCGGGCCCTTGGCGCGGCAGGCTTGTGCGGCAGCTAGCACTGCTTCGATTGGTTTGCGGAATCCGGTGCAGCGGCAGTAATTGCCCGCAAGCATGTCGCGCACTTCTTCTTCGGTCGGGTCGGGCCGGCGCGCGAGCAACTCCTTCGTGCTCAGAATCATCCCCGGCGTGCAGTAGCCGCACTGGACGGCGCCGTGCTCGAGGAAAGCCTCCTGGATGGGATCGAGCGTATCGCCTTGGGCCACGCCCTCGATGGTGAGCAACTCGCAGCCTTCCGCCTGGGCGGCGAAAAGCAAACACGAATTGATCGCGCGGTCGTTCAACAGGACCGTGCAGGCTCCGCAATCGCCCGTGTCGCAGCCGCGCTTCACCCCGAAGTAGCCCTCGCGGCGCAACACATCGAGCAGGACGTCGCCCGGCGCGATGGTCCATTCTTTGGCTTCGCCGTTGATCGTGACGCGAACGGACATGGTCTTCATAGCGGGCATCCGGCTCTTTCCCCGCACTCGCGCAAGGCACGGCGCGTCAGCACCGCGCTCATCTCGCGGCGGTATTCCGCCGAGGCACGCAAGTCGGTAATGGGCGCAATTTCCCGCATCACTGCGTCGCACGCGGCCTCGACCGACACTTTCGTAAACGCTTGGCCGGTCAGCGCCGCTTCTGCCATCCGCGCTCGCAGGGGCCTTGGCCCGGCTGCCCCCAGTGCGACCCGCGCCCAGGTGCACTTACCCGCGCGGTCCACTTGCAGGCCGGCGGCGGAATTCACGACGGAAATGTCGCTCTCGGTGCGGCCCAGTTTCTGAAAGGACCAGCCGGTTCGCCCACCACGAGGCGGACCGGGAATCAAAATCTCGACTAGAAGTGCGCCATTCAGAATCGTCCGGTTGGGGCCGAGAAAGAATTCGGTGAGGGCCACCCGGCGGCGCCCGCTCGAACTCGCCAGAACAGCGGACGCATCGAGCGCCAGTAGCGGCGTAGCTGCATCGGCTGCTGGCGAAGCCGTGGCTAGGTTCCCGCCCAGGGTGGCCATGTTCCGGATTTGGATGGGCCCCCAGGCCGAGGCTGCGGCGGCCAGGATGCCGTCGGCGAAATTGCGGATCTGTCGCGACTCCTCGAGCGCAGCCATCGTTGTCGCCGCGCCGATCGCCCAGCCGCCGCCTTTCCGCCGGATGTAGCTGAGGCCGAGACGCGAGACATCCACCAGCGTGCGGATCGCTCGGTCTTCCTCGACCGCCACCCCGGTTCCGCCGGCCACCAGGCGCGCGCGGCGTCCTTCGCGCTCCAACAATCGCACAGCTTCACGGATGCTAGTGGGTCGGAGGAAAGCTTCGATGTGGTCGAAGGTCATCTCTCAGGTAACCGAGGGCGGGCGCAGCTACCCCTCCCGTGCGCTTGAGGGGAAGACCTGTACTTCACCCGCCAACATTCCGGGCTGCGCCCACTGTATCAGAAGAGTGGTGGGCTTCCAACGAGTTTGGCGGCGAAACGGCGATGGCGCGCCAGAATGGGCTCGATCGCGAGGGTCTGCAACTCATGGTCTTCGACGACGACGCGCCCTTCAATGATCAGTGTGCTCACGCGGGTTGGCGCGCACAACAGCAGAGCAGAGACCGCGTCGCCGGCGCCGCTATAGCCAATGTCGCGCAGGTCGAACAGCGCCACATCAGCCCGCTTACCGGTTTCGAGGCTGCCGACGTCGCCGCGGCCGAGGCAGCGCGCGCCCTCGATCGTGGCCATGCGCAGCGCCCGTCGCACGCTGAGCGCCTCGGCGCCGTGCGCCAGCCGATGCAACAGCAGAGCTTGGCGCGCCTCGGCCAGCAGGTGGGAGCTGTCGTTCGAGGCGCTGCCATCCACGCCCAGCCCCACGGGGCAGCCGGCGCGGGCCAGCTCCAGCACCGGTGCGATTCCGGAGGCTAGGCGCATGTTGGAGCTCGGGCAGTGAGCCACACCCACGCGCGCGCGGCCGAGTCGCGCGATTTCCGCAGGGCCGAAGTGGATCCCGTGCGCGATCCAGGTGGAGTCGCCAAGCCAACCGGCGTTCTCGAGGAATGTCAGGGGGCGCTGGCGGAATCGCTTGCGGCAATAGACCTCTTCGTCGCGCGTCTCGGCGAGGTGAGTGTGCAGGCGCACGCCGTGGCGGTGGCCCAGTTCCGCCGTCGAGCGCATCAACTCCTTGGAGACCGAAAAAGGCGAACACGGCGCAAGGCCGATCTGAAGCATCGAGCCGGGGCGTGGATCGTGGTATTTGCGGATGAGCCGTTCGGAATCTGCCAGAATCGTCTCTTCGTCTTGCACCACCGAATCGGGCGGCAGGCCACCTCGGCTCCGGCCGACGCTCATGCTCCCTCGCGTGGGATGGAAGCGGATGCCGATGCGCCGGGCCGCTTCGATCTCCGCGTCGATCAGTTTCGTTTGCCCGCGCGGGAAGACATAGTGATGGTCGGCAGTGGTCGTGCAGCCGCCGAGCATGAGTTCCGCCATCCCGACCAGCGCGGCAACATAGAGAGCTTCTTCATTCAGTCGCGCCCAGAGCGGATAGAGCGCACGCAGCCACCCGAACAGACTCAAGTCTTCCGCGCCGGGATAGGCGCGCGTGAGCGTCTGGTAGAGATGGTGGTGCGTGTTGACCATGCCCGGAATCCCCACCAGATAGCGGCCGCTCATCGTGCGCGCAGGGCGCAGCCCACGCGGTGGCCGCCTTCCCACGAGCTTGATTTCCCCGTTCTCGGCATATAGGAACGCGCCGCGCAGAACCGTCTCTTGCTCGTCCATCAGTACGAGCGTGTGGATGTCGCGGATCAACAGGGAGTCGGGCTTGCCGGGGGGCGAAGTCATGAGAAACTTACCGCGCGAGAAGCGGCCACAAGTTTCGGGTTAGCCGATCAAACCTCTCAGCCGCAGCGCTTCCTCCAGTCCGGCGCCGTCGGGCGCGATTTCGAAGGGTTTGGTAACCGCGGATTGGGCGGCGCGAATGTCCTTCAGGCCGTTGCCCGTGATCACCGCCAGGGCGCTGGCCCGCGGCGAGATGATTTTCTCGCGCACTGCGCGGTGCAGACCGGCCACCGCCGTCGCCGCGGCGGGCTCGGCGAAGATCCCGGTGAGCCGCCCGGTGGAACGCATGGCCTCGAGAATTTCTGCGTCGCTCACGTTGAGCATCGTTCCGCCCGACTCTCGCACCGCCAGAACCGCCTTCTTCCAATTTCGAGGAACGCCGACGGCGATGCTGTCCGCCAAGGTCTGTGGCGTGATGGGCCGCAGCGCTTTGCCGCTGTGGAACGCCTCGGTAACCGGGGCCGCGCCTTCCGCCTGCACGCCCAGCATCTTGGGCGTGCGGCGGATGAACCCGAGGAGTTTCATCTCGCGGAAAGCCTTCCACGTTCCGGCAATCGTGCAGCCGTCGCCGACCGAAACAGCCACCCACTCGGGAACGTCCCATTCGAGCTGCTCGCAGATTTCCAGCCCGACGGTTTTCTTACCCTCGACCAGGTACGGATTGATCGCGCAGTTGCGGTTGTACCAGCCCCATCGCTCGCAGGCCTGCTGGCAGAGTTCGTAGGCGTGGTCGTAGCCGCCGCGCACGCGCAGAACCGTCGCGTCGAAAATGAGGAGTTGCGTGACCTTGGGCTCCGGCGCGCGCTCGGGCACAAAGATAACGCTCTTCAATCCGAGCGAGGCGGCCATGCCGGCGAGCGAAGAGGCTGCGTTGCCTGTGCTGGCGCACGCGATGATCTGGCAGCGCTTCTCGCGCGCTTTCACGACGCCCACCGAGCTGGCGCGGTCCTTCAGCGAGCCGGTGGGATTCCGGCCGTCGTCTTTCAGATAGAGCTTCTTCAGGCCGAGTTCGTGCGCCAGTGACGCCGCCGGCGTGACGGGCGTCCAGCCCACCGAGAGCGCGGGCAGCACCGCCCCGTCGTGGATCGGGAGCAGTTCGCGGTAGCGCCAATGGTCTTTCTCGGGGCGTGCTGCGAGCCGGCGCCGTGTGAGCCGCCGCGCGATGGCTGCGTAGTCGTACTGTACGTCAAGAATGCCGGTAATCCCGCAGGTGGGGCAGGTGTAGGGGACACGCGTCGAGTAAACCGCGCCGCACTGCACGCATTGGAGCCCGCGAACGAAATTCACGTTTCGGCTCTCCGCCGGTCCCTTACAGTACCGTTTTCGGCGCCGGATGCCTAGCCCGAACCTGTCCTTACCAGAAACTACATTCGGACGCGTTTGACGATATCGAAGTTTCTCCGCTACCCGCGCTCATTGGATTCCGTGCTAGCCTGTTCGGTGATCGCGTTCTGCGACTTTGAGGCGGCGCCGTGTCTCTCGCGATAAAGAACCGCTCTTTGCAGACCGCAAAGAGAGACTCGCGTTGTGCGGCGAGTGTCCAGGGTGAGAGCGCAGGTTACCTGGCATCCGACCGGCAATGGAATTTGCGAGCGGCATTAATAGAACGTCGTGCACCTTCCGAGTATACTAATGTCATTGCATTGAAGCCGAAAATGGATATACTGAGTAGGAATTGCGACGCGATGGCAGAATTCAATCCGTTACGGGTTAGGTTGATTTGGCCTCGAACGTGTAGTTAGTCGGAGAGTCGTGTGGCGTCGTGTGTCCAGCTGCTGCAAGGCTGACTCGCAGCCGCAAAGGAAGGGAAATTGGGATTGCGCAGCCAATCGTGCCGCAGTGAAGGCGAGTTGAAGCTTTTTTGACGACGGTCCCCATCGTCCAAGAGTCGAAACTTTTTGCAAGCCGACCTTTAGGCAGCTGACTGTCTTAGCGACTGCTTGTGGCGGAGCGTCCAGCTTCCCTATGTCGCGGCCGATGCCCTCGTGGAGAAGTCGGGATCGGATAACGTGTTGGCGCTTTAGGAATCTCTGCGTAGAGCCGGGCAGCTATGCCAAAGTTGGGGTGCAACTCGATGAGGGGACCCTCCAGCAGGCCGATGGATCCGTTGCGGGTTCTGATCATCAACGCCAACACGATGAGCAGCGAGTTGTTGGCAAGCTCGTTGAGGCACGGCCGGCACCGCTTTGAGGTTGGGGCATTGATCGGCAACTCGGCCGACGTGGTCCGGCAACTGAGCAAGCACAAGCCTCAAGTGGTCTTGGTTAGCGCTGATTTGGAGGACGGCCCGCAGGCGGGTTTCGAAGTGTTGCCATGGCTGCACGAAGTTCATCCTGAGGCCGCTGTTGTGATGCTGCTGCCACGCTGCAAGCGGGAGTACGTCATCAATGCGTTCCGGAATGGCGCTCGCGGCGTTTTCTATAGAACTCATTCTTTGAAGAGCCTTGTGAAATGTATTCGAGCTGTGCACGAAAACCAAATTTGGGCAGGCAATGAAGACATAGGATACGTAGTCGAGGCACTGGCCCAGATTAACCCGCTTCGGTTTCGTGGCGCCGACGGAAGGCACTTGCTGACGCAGCGGGAAGAGGATGTCGCCCTTCTTGTGGCCGAAGCCATGAGAAACCGTGAAATCGCCGAGGCTCTCCACGTGAGCGATCATGCGGTCAGGAATTACCTGAATCGTATTTTCGATAAGTTGGGGATTTCCAGCCGAGTTGAGTTAATCCTGTTCATGAACTCAAAGTCTGTGACCGCTAAGTTCGCGGCCCAGGACCGCGCGGGGCGCGTGCGCTTGGGACTCGGCGCCTGACACCGCATCCGCGACCGCCGCGAGGTCGCATCACCGGTTGAAACCTGCTCCTGGCATTTCTACTGCCGCGCGGGACACGACACTTCGCGCTGCCACTCATAAGAATCAAGGGGCATGCTTCATTCCAGCGGTAACCGTGCCAGTGGACATTTGTCTGCTCTGAAAGTCCTCTCACCTGAGGCGGGGATCGCACCAGATTGAGTGTCCCCGCGGCATCTAATTCACCCCTACTCCGAGATTCTGCTTTGGGGCTTCGAGTGCCCTCCGGAAATGGACCTTGTGCCTCTTGCGGCTATTCCGCAGTCTGACTATCTTTCCGCGGCATCATCAAACAGGCCGACATGGCAATTTTGAGGGCGGAAATGGTGAAAGTAATTTCGAAGCCGATAGAGCGCAGAAGGTTCATTCGTTATGAAATGAATGTTCCGGTGATTTTCTCCTGGCAGGGCGCGCGCGGAGAGCGTGTGGACGGCGAAGGAATCGCTCGAGACATCGGCATGACAGGCGCCTACATCTTTTCATCGACATGCCCGCCGGTCGGCGCCGTTCTTCAAGTGGAATTTCTGCTCCCAAAACCATCAGGCAAGGGAGAAACGCGGATTGAAGGCGAGTTGCGCGTGTTGCGCGTCGAGAACAACGCGTTCGCAAACGGAGGAAGTGGATTTGCGGGGGAGTCGTTGAATCTATCGCTTCTTGCGAACACGCGCTTCTAGGATGTGAGAGGTCGCTGCCGAGGCGAAATTGTGAAAGTGGCGCGCGAGCACGTGACGCGGAGCCACAGTAAGCGGATGGAGCCGCGCAACTAAGAGCCAGTTCGCCGCAATAGCGCGGAGAGATTGTTAGGCCGAGGAAAACGCCCGGGGTCGAATCCTAGAACTCAGAAATGGGACTGAGAGGGCGAAGCCATGTCCATTTCCCAGATGTTTGTTGAGCCAGCGGGCGCCACGCCACTTGAGGTGACGAGTTGGTTTGCAATCCACGCGGTCGCACGACATGAAAAGCACGTTGCGAGTCAGTTTTTGGAGAAGGGAATCACCACGTTTCTTCCTTTGCTCAGCCAGGTTCATCAGTGGGGCGACCGGCGGAAGAAGGTTGAAGTCCCGCTCTTCAGTTGCTATGTGTTCGTGCGCATCGTTCCCAGACATCAAGCACGGCTCGAGGTGCTCGGGACTCCGGGTGTCCTGGGATTTGTAGGAGAGCGAGGACAAGGAACCAGCATTCCTGAGGAGCAGATCAATAATATCCGGACGATCGTCGCCGGGGCGCATCCGTTTGGTCTGCGCCCCTTTCTTCGAGTCGGGAGGCGCGTGCGCCTTCGGGGAGGCTCTCTAGATGGCGTCGAAGGAATCCTGGTAGGGACGAACAGCGATCAGAGCTTGGTTGTATCGGTGGACCTACTACGGCGATCTCTATCCATTCGAGTCGAGGGGTACGACGTCGAACCAGTGCAATAGTTTACTGTTGCTGGCGGTTAACTGCGACTTCACGACTGTCGAGAGCAGAAAAATGATGCGAAACATATTGCGCGTCTTCTTGGCCGGGCTGGCGGTGCTGACGATCGTTGCAGTGCACGCTGCCGGTCAGGGAGCAGGGGATACCGCTACACAACCCACATCAGGATATGTCCTTGGGCCGGATGACCAGATCGTGATTCGGTCCATCGATGTTCCGGAGATTCCTGATAAGCCGATCCCGATTGGGACCAACGGGGACGTCACGTTGCCGCTAATCGGACGGGTCAAAGCAGGCGGCTTAACCGTGGAACAACTGGAAACAGAGTTGAACACGCTATTCAAGACGTATGTGAAGGACCCGCAGGTGTCAGTGACCGTGGCCGAATTCGAGAGTAAGCCAGTGTCTGTCATCGGGGCCGTGAACAAGCCAGGTGTGATCCAACTCCGCGGTCAGAAGACGCTCTACGAAGTCCTGTCAATGGCCGGGGGGCCGCGCGATACCGCGGGATCCGTTCTCACGATCACCCGCACTTTGGAAAACGGAGAGATTCCATTGCCTGGCGCCGCGACGGACCCGAGTGGGCGGTTTAGCTGCGCTGAGTTGAATGTGGAGGAGATTCTGGATGGGAAGAACCCGGGAGCAAACATCGAAATCAAGTCGGAAGACGTGATCTTCGTCTCCCAGGCGAATTCCAACATGATTTACGTCGTTGGCGACGTGGAGCACGCAGGGGCGTTCACTCTCGGCGAACGCTCAAGTGTCTCCATCCTCATGGCGCTGTCTCTCGCGGGAGGGCTCGGGCGGACGGCGAAGCCCGAAGAGGCAAGGATTGTCCGCAACATTCCGGGGCAATCAAAGCCACAAGAGATTCTCGTGAATCTGAAGAAAGTTCTTTCCGGAAAGGCCGAAGACATCGGCTTGCAGCCGCAGGACGTCCTTGTCGTGCCCACAAGCAGCCGAAAGGCTTTTGCCACCAGTTTTCTTCCGAACGCGCTGGCCGTTGCGGCGCAAGCTGCGATCTACAGATTTTGAGGTCAATATGGACAACCAGCCACTGCTTGACGTGTCCGGTCACGATTCCCTTGCGCGGAGGGATGAGAAGCCTAATCTCCGGAGCGCGAGGCCGCAGTACATCGACGCGCCGGCCTCAGAAATAATCGACGAGCCAGGCCCAAGTCTGATATTCGAATACTGGCACATCCTCCGGCGTCACAAGGGCGCGCTCCTCCTGATCGCGTTGCTGGGGTTTTTGGCTTCGCTGCTTTTCACGATTCTGCAGACGCCACACTACCAAGCGCGAGCCTCCCTTGAGATCCAGAGCCTCAACCAGAACTTTCTGAATATGCGCGAGGTGAGTCCTACCGCGGATGATTCCGGCACGAGCCTGCCCGAATATGATTTGCAAACCCAAGCAAAGATCCTCCAGAGCGATTCGGTGCTCGAGGGAGTGATCGCCAAGCTAAACCTCGAAAAGGAACTGTCTTTGAAAGAGACCGGCAGTCGCCTCTCCACCTGGCGCAGGGCGCTGGGTTTGGCTGAGGCGAGTTCAGACACCACACACGAAGAAGCCTTATCCCTTGCTCATAAGAACCTGACCATTCAGATCGAGCCGAATACGCGAGTCGTCGACATCCTCTATGATTCCACCGACCCGCAGCTCGCGGCCGGCTTCGTCAACTCCTTGATCGCGGAATTCGTTCAGCAAAATCGCGAGGCCCGCTGGAAAACGGCACAGCAAACCGGCGAGTGGCTGACGCACCAGATGGAGGATGTGAGAATCAAGCTCGAGAAATCGGAAGACGATTTGCAGAACTATTCGAACGCCTCCGGCCTTCTGTTCACCGCGGGGCAGGACAGCGTTGCAGTGGAGAGGCTTCGAGAGCTTCAGGACGAACTCTCGAAGGCCCAGGCCGATCGCGTCGCGATGCAATCGAAATACGAGCTGGTGACCTCCCAATCTCCGGAGTCTCTTCCGGAGGTCCTCGACGATCCAACTCTCAAAGACTATCAGGTGAAACTCACCGATCTTCGCAGGCAGCTCGCGGAGATTTCCTCCGCCTTGACGCCCTCCCATCCGGCCGTGAAGAAGGTCCAAGCGCAGGTGACGGCCTTGGAATTATCCGTCGTGACGCAACGCGCCAACATCATCCAGCGCATACGGAACGAGTTCGAGTCCGCTCGACGCCGGGAGGCCCTGCTTTCCGCGAATTATGCCTCGCAAGCTCGCCTTGTGTCCGAGCAGGCGGCCGAAGTAACGCACTACAACATCCTCAAGCGAGAGGTGGATTCGAATCGCGAACTTTACGATTCCATGCTTCGAAGCGTCCAAGAAACCAGTGTCACCTCCGCCCTGAAAGCAAGCAACATCCGCGTCATCGATTCCGCTGGAGTGCCGGCGCATCCCTACAAACCCAGCATCGTGTTGAATTCCACCCTTGGCCTTTTTGTGGGAGCTTTTTTCGGCATCGCTTTTGTCGTCGTGCGCGAGCGCTCCGATAGAAGCATCCGGACCCCCGGGGAGGCTGAGTTGTACCTGGGCCTGCCGGAGCTAGGCGTGATCCCTTCGGCGAAGGCGGAACAAAGCCGGCTCCTCGCTCCCTACAAAAACGGAAAGGGGCGGGAATGCGCAATTCTGGGTATTGGCAAGCGGCCCATGCAGGTTGAACTCGTCACTTCACAACTAACGCCTTCCGTCCTGGCCGATTCGTTCCGCGCGACGCTTACCTCGATCTTGCTTTCTGGAGAGAACGGCGCGAGGCCACGCATCGTTGTACTCGCCAGCGCCAATTCAGGGGAAGGGAAGACGACGGTGGCAAGCAACCTCGGGTTAGCACTGGCGGAGATCGGCCAGCCCACACTGCTCATCGACGGCGATCTGCGCAGACCGCGACTCCATGAAATCTTCGCTGTGCCCAACGAGTGGGGATTGAGCGATTTGCTCCAAGCGAAGAGCTTGCCAAAGGGCCGAGAGAGGGAGTTCCTCAAGACCGGCCATCGGGATCTTTTCGTGCTGCCCGCTGGGTCAGCCTCCTCCAGGATCCCATGGCTGCTCCATTCGCCGCGCGCGGTCTTGTTCTTGAACCAAATGCGGCAAGAATTCCACACGATCATCATCGATACGCCTCCGATGTTGCAGGTGCCGGACGCGCGGATTTTCGGACACTTGGCCGATGGTGTGATTTTGGTTGTGCGTTCGGCGCAGACCATGAGGGAGGCGGCCGCATCGGCCAAACAGCGGCTAATCGAGGACGGGTCGCGCGTGCTGGGCACCGTCTTGAACGAGTGGGACCCGCGGGAAACGAGCCATGGTGGCTACGCGTACGCTTATGGATACGCTCATTATCCTCCGAGCAGACCGGGGTCGCGCTAGCAGAGACGAAAGCCACAGGCGCGGTTCCGGTCGGCGTGCATCAACGTGGAAAACCCAGTTATACGAGAGAGTCTGACGACCGAGGCGCCGGTTCCGCGCCTTGGCGGAAATAAAATGCTGGACGCTGCCACCAGCACGCCGCCATCGGTTGCGCACAATTTTTCGTGGACGCTGATTGGGAACGGACTCTTTGCATGTTTTCAGTGGGCAATGTTCGTAGTTCTGGCGAAGCTTTGCAGCGCCGAGATGGTTGGAAAGTTCGCTCTCGCTCTTGCAATCACGGCGCCGGTGTTCCTGTTTGCAGGGTTCAACCTGCGGACGGTGCAGGCGACCGATGCAGTGAGTGAATTTCAGTTCCGCGACTATATGGGTCTCCGCCTCCTTTCGACTGCAGCCGCGTTCGCGTTCGTCTTAGCGATCGAGATTGCCTCGGGCCAGAGCGCGGACTTGCTGCTCGTTGTCCTTATGACCGGGGTTGCAAAAGCGCTGGATTCGATCGGGGACGTCATTTTTGGGTTGCTCCAGCAACGCGAGCAGATGGATCGGATCGCAAAGTCGCAAATTGCTCGAGGGCTCCTGCAATTGCTTGGGTTCTCGGCGGCAGCATACGCAACACGAAACGTATTTTGGGCTCTCACGGGGATGGGGGCCGCAAGTCTCGTGGTCCTGTTGGGATATGACCTAAGAAATGCCAGACGGGTGCTTTATCTCTCGCGATCCACGGAGAACCGCGTCCGTTACTTCGGAGTGGCTGACCTCGCCCCGCTGCAAGTCGGCACCTGGCGGAAAGTCCGCGCGCTTCTGAGGGTATCGTTTCCTCTCGGACTGGTGGCCGTGCTCGGTTCGCTGTTGGTGAACATCCCGCGTTATTTTGTGGAAGGTGCCGCCGGCAAGGCAGAACTGGCCGTGTATTCCGCAATGGCCTACAGCATATCCATGGGCGGTATTGCCGTCGGGTCCGTTTGCCAAGCAGCGGCGGCGCGCCTGGCACGGTATTACGTTGCGAATTTTCGCCAGTTCTCAAAGCTGCTCTTGCAACTGGTGGCCGGTTCGGCAGCAAACGGCGCGATCGGGGTTCTCGTCGCTCTCCTGTGGGGACGACAACTCCTTACGATTCTGTACCGGCCGGAGTACGCCAAGTATCCAGCAGTTTTCGCATGGGTCATGGTGGCGGCTGGAGTTTCGTTTGTCGCCACAGCCCTTGGATATGGTTTGGCGGCCGCGCGGAAGTTCGACGTTCAGGTCCCGATTTACCTTTGTTCGGTGTTGATGGTTGTGGGCGCTTGCGCGCTTCTGGTGCCGCGGTTTGGCCTGCTCGGAGCGGCATGGGCGCTATTGGCGGGTTTTCTTACCTGGTGCGCGGGCTTCACCCTGGCAATGACGTTCGCATTGAGCACCCGGACCCGGATGAGGACGGTTAGGGCCATGGCGGCTTCGTTAACGGCCCCAGTTTCGATAGGCATCCTGACGGACCGCTAGTTTGCATCGCGAGAATTAAGTGCTGCTTCTGCGGCGCAGGCCTTTGAACCCCCCGCGATCCATTTGCCGGACAGGCTTTTCAAGCAGCACGGCCTTGAAGTCCGGAACTCCAACATACTTGGACGGCCACACCCGATACGGACGAGGCGGGTTTGGCGGACGTCCAGGAATGCGAAGGAGCATTCTCCATGGGGCGCCGAGGGTCAATCCCGCACAGTGGTTCCTCGGACTTGCAGCACTCGTCCTAGCGGGGGCAGGTTTTCTGTCACCCTCGATAACAAGCGCTCGCATCATTACGCTGCTAACTTCGGGCATTTCACTGCTGGTTGCGGGGTATGCCGTGCGGAATAGCATGCGCTCGGGTCTGCTTGGCCAGGCGGCGATGTTATGCGCCTTCTGGGTTCTGTTTTATGTGGAAGCGATTGGATGCGCCCTAGCCGCGCCGGCATTCGCTTTGCCGCACGGTTTTCCCGGTGCGGGAGGACAATTCGACGCAGAGACTGTTCATCGCGCGCTGCTCCATCTTTGTTTGTTCCAGCTCATGCTGCTTGTTGGCTATGCCAGCGCCCGCGGTTTGTATGTCCTGGCGCGCCGGTTGAGGTTTCGCATCGACGCCGTCGAAGGATTCCGCCCGCTGCAAGTTTTTCTCGCAGCATTCATCGTTTTGGCGCTCGGAAGCGTTTACCACTGGGACTGGACGTCTCTCTCCCGTGCTGTGCTGGGCTCGTACCGTGTCCGGATGGGCCAGGACGCATATTTGCTTAGCGAGCCAACCTTTCTTACTTACTTGCTGCCTGTCGGGCTTTACGGCATCGCCGTGTTGTTTGTGAGCGCGTTAGACACCCGGGGCTTTGAGCGTTTCGTCGCGGGAGCGTTTGCCGCGGCGGGGACCATATTTGTGCTGCTGTTATCGACGCGCCACTACTTGTTGGTCATCTTGGTGCCAGTGGGCGCCGCTATTCTCAGACGGTCCTATCGGCGGCTGACCGCTCGGAAGCTCTTCCTTTGGGGCTTCGCTGCGCTCTCGGCGCTCTATCTTTTCCAGGCGCAGGTTGCAGTTCGCGGTTCGGGCTGGGAGTCTCTAGGAACGCTGTCTCCTCGCCAGATTCTAAGCGCAGATCTGGGTAGCCAATTTCAAGCCATGTTGTTTGCGGAATCGCTGGTTCCACGGGAGCATGACTTTTTCAAGGAACCGACGCCGCTTCAGTTCGTTACATTCTGGGTCCCACGCCGATTTTGGCCGGGAAAGCCCGCTGACGATGCGTGGACGTTTTTTGATGAGAGGCTGACCAACGGCAGCACGACCTACAACGTTACACCCACCGCGATCGGGCAATTCTACATGGGCTTCGGGATCGTAGGAGTCGGAGCCATTGGTTGTTTTCTTGGAATGTTGTGCCGGTTCACCGACGATTTGATTGCTTCGCTGAGACTGAAAGTACAGAACGCACCTTTTGTGTTTCTGGCCACGTTGTACGTGCTCATCATCAATTCTCTGCGTTACTTCGCGCCGTTCTACCTTTGGTACAGCGTCGCGGCATTCGCGGGGATGATGCTACTGACGAGGAGGTCGGTCCGCAGTGTCGTTATGCCGTCCGTACGTTTGGTCCGTGCGCCCCATTCCTGGAGCGGTCTTTGAAAGGGATTCTTGAAGCCGGCCGCCACCCGGCGGCGCACATAGTCTTCTGGCTAAATGAGCCGAGCCCGCACCTCAGTTCGTGGCTCCGGGCGGTAGCGGCCAGCGAAGGGGTCCGAGCGACCGTGATCGTTGAATGCGATCGCTCGCCCGCGCGCCAAGCCTTGGGTTTCCCTGTTCCAAACTTGAGCCGTTCGAAGGTGATTGTGTGTCAGGACCCGGCCTCGATTCCTGGCTTGATTCGGGACATGGAAGGCGCGGCCGTTCACGTCATCGGGGGAATGCGGGGCACCCCGCTTGCGGAGCGCGTGCTGCCGGAATTGGCGCGGCGGCGGACTCGAATCGGCATCATATCCGAGGCCGCCGGCGGAGTGGGCTGGCGCGGCTTGCTGCGCCGCCACTTGTATCGAAGGGAATGGGCGCGGTTTGCGGCGGCCGTCGACTTTGTTCTTGCCATGGGCAGCTATGGCGTAGATTGGTTCGCGCAATGCGGATGCTCACGCGAGAAACTCTTTCCATTCACATACGTCACCGAACGGCACGCGCGCTCTGAACTCGCGCCGGCTCAAACCGGTCCCAGCTCTCTTGTGTATGTGGGCCGGTTCGTAGCCAGAAAAGGGTTGGACATCTTTCTCGAAGCTTTGGCGCGCCTTCAGCATTTGGACTGGGTGCTGACAATGATCGGGACGGGGCCATTCGAAGAGAAGCTTCGCCGACTCGTGGGGGCAAGAGGGCTTTCCAAAAGGGTGCGGTTCATGGGGCCGCTGGAAAACCAAGCAGCAATCACCGAGATCAGCCGCAGCGATCTGCTAGTGCTCCCGAGCAGGCATGATGGCTGGGGTGCCGTCGTTAACGAAGCCCTCATGGAGGGCGTCCCGGTAATCTGCAGCGACTGTTGCGGCGCCCGCGACCTTCTCGCGGAGCCGTGGCGCGGAGAAGTGTTTGCAGCCGGTTCGGCAGCCAGCCTTCGCGAGGTCCTAGAAAAGTGGATTCCAACTCGGCGAACTGCCGCCGTGACGGAGCGTATCCGTCAGTGGTCGAGTTGTATCGAAGGGGACTCTCTAGCTGCTTATTTCAGGGCGATTCTGGACTCCGTGTACGGTGGCCGCCCGCGACCGACACCTCCTTGGTTGTGTCCTGACAGAGAGAATTCAATAGGGCCTTCGTCCCTCCTCAAATGGACTGATTTGCCGGAGGCAATCCTATCGTGATGTCTTGATTTTCCGCTTCCGAATCGAGCGCCGCTACCTTCGGATCACTACGAAAATGAGAATTGTCCACGTCGTGCCGACGGTTGACCGAGGATCGCTTGGTCAGATCGCCGTAAACCTGGCAAAACAGCAACGAAGGCTGGGATGTGAAGCCAAAGTCTGGTGCACGGACATCGAACAAGGAGTGCGGAACGCGCTTGCGGAGAGCGGCCTGCGCGAGGGTGAGATCGTCGCCTATGAGGCGAAGGGTTTTCCTCAAATTCGGTATTCACCGTCAATGGAAAGGGCCGTCAATCTGAACGCCGGCACCCCCATTGATATCGTGCACCAACACGGCGTCTGGACCGCGCTTTCTCGCGTGACGAATAAGTGGCGGGCCATCCACAGGAGGCCGACCGTAATTGCCCCTCACGGTTCTCTGGCCCCTATTGCGCGCAATCGGTCACGATGGAAGAAGAAGATTGCACTCATGGCTTACGAGAGCGAGAACCTCGGGCATGCATCCTGCCTTCATGCCACGGGCTGGCTTGAGCTGGAGAGTTTGAGGGCGTACGGCCTGCGAAACCCGGTGGCTTTGATTCCAACCGGAGTGTCCGAGGAATGGCTGCAAAGCACAGGAGATTCCGCGAGATTCCGCGAGGGTTTCGATCTGCCGGAGGAAAGGCCGATCATGCTTTACCTCTCAAGGGTCACGCCGATCAAGGGCCTCCCGATGTTGCTCAAAGCGCTCGCAAACATTCGCGCGCGATTGGGTGATTGGCTGCTGGTGATTGCCGGGCCGGACGAATTCAACCACACGAGAACGATTTCGGATTTGGTTCGTCAGCTGAGTCTGGAACGGTGGGTCCGGCTTGTTGGGCCGGTGTACGACCAGCAAAAGCGGGACGCTTTCGCCGCAGCCTCGTTCTTCGTGCTTCCGTCCTATAGTGAGTCTTCGGCGCTCGTCGTCACAGAAGCCCTGGGAGCGGGACTTCCCGTGCTTACGACAAGGGGAACGCCTTGGTCTGAGCTCGAGGTACACAATTGCGGGTGGTGGGTCGAAACAACTGTTGACGGCCTCGCCAATGCGCTCACCGGGATCACAGGACTTTCGCAAGCCCTGCTGTTCGAGATGGGTTGTCGCGGAAGGGAATTCGTCCTGAAAAATTCGACTTGGAGCCAGGCAGCGCAGAAGACTCGACTTCTCTATTCGTGGCTGCTGGGGGATGCGGCCAGACCGGACTTCGTAGAGTTGTGCGGCACGTAGACAAAGCCGACGACTCGACATGACCGGCGTCCCCACGCAAAAGCAATAACATCCGCGTTCGGTCAATTCGCACAAAGAAAAAGCATGCAGCAGATTGTTCAAAACATTCGCGACGGTACCACCGTCGTCAGGACGCTGCCGCCGCCGATTTGCCCTCCGGGGCACGTGCTGATCGGCAATGTGGCTTCCCTCATTTCAGTTGGCACGGAACGACATGTGGTGGAACTTGCCCGGAAGAGCATGATCGGCAAACTGCGAGAACGTCCAGATCACGCCCGCCGGTTGCTCCAAAAAATCCGGCAAGAAGGGTTTCGAAGCACGATCTCGCAAGCCCGGGCAAAGCTGAACGAGCCCATGCCGATGGGTTACTCGACGGCCGGAATCGTCCTCGAATGCGGCAACGGCGTATACGAATTCAAGCCTGGCGACCGGGTCGCCGCGGTCGGGCCCCACGCGGGGATCATTTCAGTAGGCCGGAATTTGTGCGCTCGGATACCGGAAGGCGTGTCGTTCGAGCAAGCAGCATACGCATCGGTCGCCGCAATCGGGTTGCAGGGGTTGCGGCTGGCAAACCTTGCGCTGGGGCACCGCGTGCTAATCATCGGCATGGGTCTAATTGGCCTGATGTGCGTCGCCATGGCCAAGGCGCACGGCTGCGCGGTCTTCGCGACGGATGTTGATCCTCGCAAGTTGGAAATGGCCCGCGCGTTCGGCGCTGATAGGACCGGCATCGGCACGCCGACCAATGATGTTTTTCGGTTCAGCGATTCTCATGGGGTCGATGCGGTCATTATTACAGCGGCCACGGATTCGAACGAGCCCGTTGAATTCGCCGCAGAAGCTTGCAGGAGCAAAGGCCGAATCGTCCTGGTAGGTGTCGTTGGATTAAACCTGCCGCGTGCGCCCTTCTTCAACAAGGAACTGGAGTTCAGGGTTTCGTGCTCGCTTGGCCCGGGGCGCGGCGATTCCCAGTATGAGGAAAAGGGCACGGACTATCCCATCGGGCATGTCAGGTTCACAGCACAGCGCAATATGCAAACTGTGCTCGAGCTGATGGCGGCAGGCAAACTCGCCGTCGAGCGATTGACCACGCACCGTTTCCCGATAGACCGGGCGGGCGAAGCATATGACCTGATCACCTCATCGCGCGAGCCGCACGTCGGCGTGGTAATTCAATACCCGCCCAATCAAGAACTTCCCATTCGTCCCATGATGCTGGCGCAGGCCTGCGGGGGAAACGGCAACCTTGGAGTGAGCATGATCGGTGCGGGCAACTTCGCGCGGCTGATCATGGCGCCGGCCTTAAAAAGTATTGAAGGCATCGCGTGGCGCGGCATCTGTACGGCCCGAGGGCTAAACGCCGAGGACACGGGCCGTAAACTGGGCTTTGAGTTCGCCACTTCCGATGCTTCCGATATCTGGTGCGATCCAGCCACACGCGCCGTATTCATTGCGACGCGCCACGACTTACACGCGAACCTCGTCATCGCCGCATTGCAAGCCGGCAAGCATGTCTTCGTTGAAAAGCCGCTTTGCATCAACGCAGAGCAATTGGAAATGATCCGCGCCTGTGTCGCGGACCTCGGCGAGAGTTGTCCGCTCCTGATGGTGGGTTTCAATCGCCGGTTCACTCCTGCGGCCCAAGAATTGCGCCATTTCTTCGAGGGCGTTGCTCCGATCACGATTGCGTACCGTTTCGCTTCCGGCTGCATCCCTCGCGCCCACTGGACCCAGGACGAAGAAATCGGAGGCGGCCGCATCGTCGGGGAAGGATGTCACGCCATCGACACCTGCGTCGCGCTGGCTGGGAGCCCGCCAGTAAGAGTCTTCGCCGAATCGGTATCCACGGCGGGAGCGGCGGAAACTACAGACGACAAGGCATTCATTGTTTTGCGGCACCGGAACGGAAGCGTTTCGAACATTTCGTATCAATCAGGCGGAGATGGCGCATTTCCTCCCGAACGCATTGAAATGTTCGGCGGTGGTCGAACCGCGGTGCTCGACTCTTGGAGCGAGCTTCAGTTCTGGCAGGGCAACCGGTGCAAACGGCAAAAGCACCGCAGGGACCAAGGACACGAAACGGAATTCCGCGCGTTTCTGTCCGCATGCCGGAGCGGCGGCCCATGGCCGATCTCCTGGGAGGAACTCGACAGTGTTGCATGGGCCACGTTGATGGCAGTGCGCAGCCTTCGTGAAGGAATTCCTTTCACCGCGGAGCGCGAATAACCCTCTATGTGTGGCATCGCAGGCGTCTTTCATTACGCGGAAGTTGGACGCGAAGTCGATCAAGATCTGCTGGTTCGCATGACGCGAGTGCTGGCGCATCGCGGACCGGATGGAGAAGGATTCTACCGCGAGGGGCCCATCGGGCTGGGACATCGAAGACTGGCAATCGTCGACCTCTCTCCTTCGGGCGCACAGCCTATGTCCAATGCCAGCCGCAGTTGCTGGTTGGCGTATAACGGCGAATTCTATAACCACCGGACCTACCGCGAGCGTCTCTCCGCGCGCGGTTACCGATTTCGCGGCACCTCGGACACGGAAACGCTTCTCTACCTGCTGGAGGAGGAAGGGCCCGATAGCCTGGCCGGGGCTGCCGGAATCTTCGCACTAGCGTTTTGGGATGCGCGTTGCCGTCAACTCACGCTTGCCCGCGATCCGCTGGGAGTCAAGCAACTCTACTTTCACGATGACGGGCGGCGCTTATTGTTCGCGAGCGAAATCAAGGCTTTGTTCGCGTGTCCCGATGTGCCTCGCGAACCGGACCCGGAAGCCATCAATCAATATCTGCACTTTCACACTCCGCTTTTCGAGCGCACGTTCTTCAAACATGTGCGCCAGCTACGCGCCGGCGAATATCTCTGCGTTTCGCGGTACGGCATGCGTGCGCAGAAGTATTGGTCGCTCAGCGATTTCAATACGAATGGTGCGTCTCCGAACCAGCGGGTCGCGGAACTCCGCGAACAACTTTCCGCCGTTGTTGGTGAACAACTCATGGCCGACGTGCCCGTCGGCTCCTTCTTCAGCGCCGGTATTGATTCCAGTGCCGTCGCCGCATATGCGTCGAAGAACGGTAACCCCCCGGAATGTTTTGGGGCACATTTCTCTGGGCAGGGCGTCATCGACGAACGGCCGTATCAGGAAGCGGCGGCGAAGCAATTGAATTTTCGCCTGAATTTGATCGCCGTGGACGGCTCCAGCTTTCCCGACGACATGTTCCGGCTCATGTACTACCAGGACCAGCCCGTCATCGGACCCGCCATGTTCCCGATGTACTACGTAAGCCGATTGGCGGCTGCCAAAGTGAAGGTGTGCCTTGGCGGGCAGGGCGCGGACGAGATTTTTGGTGGATATGCCCGATACGCACTGATGCATCCCGTGCGGGTGGTGCGCTCCTGGGTTGCAGGCAGGCGCGCCTCTTCGGAAACATCACGCGTGGGCGGAAACCTCGGCAAGCAACTCCGCGATCGCGAGAATCTGTATCGCCTTTGGGCTGGCCTGCCGTCGATGCGCAACTGGGAAGATCGCTACTTCCAGCATTTCGCCAAAGTGCCCGAGGCGCTCTGGAGGCCTCTCATTGTTGCGCCTGAATTTTTCGATCGCGAGCAGTGCCGCGACATCTTTCATGACACGCTCAGGCGATCGGCAGCGCGGGATCCCGCGGATAAGGTCATGCACTGGGACATGCAAACTTATCTAACCGGCCTGTTCCAGCAAGACGACCGCATGGCGATGGCGGCGAGCCTTGAGTCGCGCGTGCCCCTAGCCGACCCGCGTCTCGTGCAATTCGCATTCCGGACAGGTTTCGATCTTAAATTTCGCGGTGGTGCAACCAAGTGGCTCCTACGCCGCGCCGTGGCAGATGTCCTGCCTGCGGACATTCTGAACCGCCGCAAAGTCGGCTTTGACACTCCCGTGGAGAAATGGATCAAAGAAGAGCACAAGGACTTCGTTCGCGACGTCCTCCTTTCAAGTCGTGCGCGAAATTGGGGCATCTTCGACCCGTCGGCCATTGCGGCGCTCCTGGAGGATGCGGACAGGCCTTTTTGGCTGGACCTTGTATGGAAGATTCTGTGCATTGAAAGCTGGGCCAGCATTTTTCTAGACGGGAAGTATGAATTTCGAAATGCGCATGACGAAAGTGGCGGCTTAATCTACGAAACCGTGCAAGACCCCAGAAAACAAGCACCCACGGGCGGCCGGGCGCACGATGGCATTGCAGGATACGTTCAAGAAGTGCGGGAAATGGGACTGCGCGGGACGCTTGCCCGCCTTGCGTGGGAAGCAAAGCTGCGGTCGGGTATGCCACGGCTCTCCACGTTGCTGCGCCAGCGCCGCGAGACCGTAACCCCCGCTGACGATTCCTTCCGGCGTCCCCCTGTCTTTTCGGATCCACTAAATCTCGCGGCCACAGTTTGTTCACGGGTCGGGTCGGAAAATGTGGCAAGGTTGGTTGCCCAAGCAACGGAAGCCACAAGGGGAAGGATCTTGTGCTTCGGCCGCTGGTTTGCGGATTTTGGCAATCCTATCGATTGGCACAGGACTCCTCTTAACGGCCGCAGGTGGAATGCGGATCGACACTGGTCGAGATCTCTGGCGGCGCAAAAAGACACCGGCGACATCAAACTCACCTGGGAAGCTGCGCGTTTCCCCCATGCTTACATTCTGGCGCGAGCTGCGGCGTTTGAACCGCAAGGCGCGCAAGCCTTCTCCGATGCGCTCACCTGCCATGTCGCTGGTTTTGTCGAACGAAACCCCGTCGGGTTCGGCATTCATTGGCGTTCAGGGCAAGAGATCGCGATCCGCTCTATCGCATGGCTGTTTGGAATCGACACGCTCTCGCGCTTGTCCGTATCGGTCACCGAATTGGAACAAATGGTCTTGCGCAATATTCGGAAGGGTGCGGAGCACATCGCGAAACACATTGGGTTGACAAAAAACTCTGTAAACAATAATCACCTGATTTCCGAAGCGTTGGGCCTCTACTTGGCCGGCGCGGTCTGCACGGGCGAAGACGCACGCGAGTGGATTGAGACCGGTCGTGAAATCCTGTGCGAGGAAGCTGAGCGGCAGTTTTATGCCGACGGGGCCTATCTGCAGCAATCCCACAACTACCATCGCAACGTTCTTCAGCTTTACCTGTGCGCTACGGCGTTGGCTAAAAGCGCTGGCAGGTCTCCCGAAAAGGCGTGGCTCAAAGCCATGGACCGCTCGCTCGAATTTCTACTCGCTCACCAGAATCCGGCCGATGGCCGGCTGCCAAACTATGGGGCCAACGATGGTTCCATGCCGTGCATACTGAGTTCATGCGATTTCGCTGACTTCCGTCCCGTTCTGCAGGCCGTCAGTGTCGCGTGCCGCGGCGAGCGAATTTACAAGCCTGGTCCATGGGACGAGGAAGCTGCGTGGTTCTGCGGTCTGGAGGCCCTGTCGGCTCCGCTGCGCAGGCCCGCGCACAAATCAATCTCGTTCACAAATACTGGTTACCACGTCTTGCGGGGGGACAGCTGCGGCTCCTTTGCAGCCTTCCGGTGCGGCACGGTTCTAGAGCGCTTTTCCCAGATCGACATGCTGCATACGGACATCTGGTGGCAAGGCCACAATGTCCTCGTCGACCCCGGCAGTTATTTGTATAACGGGCCGCAAGCGTGGCACGACCATTTCTACGCGACCGCTAGCCACAACACTGTCGTTGTGGACGGTCGCGACCAAATGCTCCATTTCCGCAAGTTTAGAAACCTTCATTTAGCCAAGGCAGCGTTGCTTCATTTCGAGGACCAAGGGGATTGGGCGTTGTGTGAAGGCGAGCACTACGGCTATAAGCGCCACGCCGGCAACTGCGTACACAGGAGATCGATTTTATTTGTGAAAAGCGACGTCTGGATTGTCGCAGACCAGGTCTACGGGTCCGGCTTGCATTGTGCGCGACTTCACTGGCTGGGCGGTCCGTTCCCCTACGCGTTTGATGAATCCATGGGCCACCTCGAGCTTGAAACTCCATCGGGCTCTTTTTCTATCGCCGTGTTAAGTGGCGACGGACGGCCACTCTCGGCCACAGTGGTCGCCGGACGGGAGAACAAGCCGCGTGGTTGGCTCTCTCGCTATTACGGTGAAAAGGTCCCCGTACCTTCACTCGCCGCCGAGGTGAAAGCGGAACTGCCGATCGTGTTTGTCTCGATTCTGTGTGCGGGAGGGAAGCCGGACGTCGAAGCAACAGGCGACACTTGGTCTGTCCGGTCAGACTGTGCGAGCGTGGAATTCCAACTGCGCAGCGGCTCGATCGAGCCGATGAACGTGTACACAGAAAGCCTGTCTGCGCGATGAGGATTCTCGTCGTCCACCAGTTTTACCTGATGCAGGGCCAATCAGGCGGTTCGCGATTCAATGAAATGGCCCATTTCTGGCCGGAAGCTGGCCACGAAGTCAGCGTCGTCGCAGGAACAGTCGACTATATGACCGGTGCGAGCCCCGAGCGTTACCGCCGCCGATTCGTAACGAGGGAACAGGAAGGACGCGTGACTGTCTGGCGATGCCACGTCTCCGATAGCTACGGCAGTAGTTACGCTGGCCGAATGTGGGCGTTCCTATCGTTCACAATTTCGGCGGCAGCGATGGCCTGCCTTGCGCCCCGGCCTGACGTGATCGTAGCCTCGTCACCGCCTCTCGTAGTTTGCCTGCCGGGATGGCTTGCAGCCTGCCTTCGCTGGAGGCGTGTCCCTTGGGTGTTTGAAGTTCGCGACCTTTGGCCCGAAAGCGCGACCACCACAGGAGTGTTGAAACCCAGGTCGGTGCTTACGCGATGTCTCTATAGGTTGGAACGCTTCGCATACCGGCGCGCGACCCGCATCAACGTCCTGACTCCGGCCTTCAAAGACAACATCGTCGAACGCGGATTGGCAATGCCAGGCAAGATCACCGTGATACCGAACGGCGCTGATCTCGACCACTTCAGGCCTGGCCCTCGAGACAACGAGGTGCGCCGCGAATTCTGTTGGGGGGACCGCACCGTGTTTCTCTACGCAGGCGCCCATGGCCGGGCCAACGCACTGTCGCAACTGATCGATGCGGCCGAGCATCTCCGCGACCGCGCGGACATTCTTATCGCGTGCATCGGGGACGGTCCGGAGCGCCCCAAACTTGAGAGCGAAGCGCGAAGTCGGAATCTTCGGAACATCGCGTTTTTGGGCCCGCAGCCAAAGTCACGCGTGTGCGATTTCATCAATGCCGCGGACGCCGGGGTAGCGGTCCTCCAGAACAATCCCACTTTCCAGACGGTCTACCCGAATAAGGTGTTCGACTATATGGCCTGCGAGCGGCCCATCGTGCTGGCCATTGACGGGGCGGCGCGGGCACTGGTCTGCAAGGACGCGCGCGCAGGCATTTTTGCGAAACCCGAGAACGGAGCCGCCATCGCTGAAGTCGTGAGGTTCTTGGCCGACCACCGCGAAGAGCGCGCCGAGATGGGCCGCAGCGGGCGCAATTGGGTGATCGAAAACGGCGGACGGGCTGCGCTGGCGAAGCGGTACTTGGATCTTCTTATCGAGATTTCCGATGCGGGCGCAGGCGCCTCCGTCTATGGCCGAAACCCAGATGTTTCCGTGTTGGGGATCAGGCCTGGGCGTGACTAATGGTGGAGTCTTGCATGAGTAGCGACCGAGAGACGAACCTCACCGCGAGTGACCGATTGATTCTCGATCACTACAGGCAAGTTGCGGCGACTCATGGCTTCTCATCCCGCTCCAGCATGGAAGACGATGTCGTGCGGGCGCGGGAGGTGGAATGGATAAGGCAATTTTGCCTGCTGCTGCGGAGGCAATGGGACAAGAGTCTCCGCGTACTGGACCTGGGCTGCGGAAACGGATACACGCTGAGCCTGCTGGCTCAGGACAACCCGCAGGAACACTTTTGGGGAGTAGACTTCAGCCAAGACTTGCTTGCGATCGCGAGTGAACGAAAGATCCCCAATTGCGTGCTGGCTCAAGGCGACGCCCGCCACTTGAACCTGGACGATGACTTTTTCGATCTAGTCTATACCGAACGTTGTCTGATCAACATCCTTGACTGGGCGGAGCAGCAGGCGGCGCTGCAGGAGATAGCCCGAGTGCTTAGGCGGGGCGGCTTTTATGTGATGATCGAATGCTTCTTGGACGGCTTGGAGAGCAACAACAAAGCACGCGCGGAATGCGGCCTAAGTGCAATCAAGGAAGCCCATCACAACAAGTATCTCGAGGCGGACCTCATTCGGGAGGCGATCTCAGGTCTCTTTACAATTGTGGACCCGTCCAACCTCGGATCCGATCGATTCACCTTTCAGTCCAACTTCTTGAGTTCGTACTATTTCGTTTCGCGTGTTCTGTATCCGGCGATCGCAAAGGGTGAAGTCGCGAGGAATTCTGAAATAGCCAGGTTCTTTTCCTTCCTTCCTGCTGTGGGGAATTATTCGCCGATCCAAGCGTATGTGCTCAGAAAAAAATGAGAAGAGCGCGCCCGCGGGGGGCGCACCCGAAGTGGCAGCACGAGGGTGTCTGTGCCAGAGGGGTTGGAGGCTTGCCGTCAAGAAACTCGTCGAGAAAGCAAGTTCGGCCCTCTTGCTGATAGTTCTCATGCCCTTTTTTATCCTGGTCGCGATGCTGGTGTTGGCTACCATGGGGCGGCCAATATTTTTCAGGCAAGTGCGGCCTGGATTGAAGGGGCGAATGTTCCGATTGATCAAGTTTCGGACGATGGTTGAGAAGCGCGATTCCGCCGGGAAGTTATTACCGGACGAACTTCGGCTTACGGCCGTGGGGCGGATCCTGCGATCAACCAGTGTGGATGAGCTTCCCGAGTTGTGGAACGTTCTCCGTGGGGAAATGAGTCTGGTGGGCCCGCGCGCTTTGTTACCGCAATATCTCGGTCGCTATAGTCCCGAACAAGCCCGTCGCCATGACGTCCTTCCCGGAGTTACGGGCTGGGCGCAAATCAACGGCCGCAACGCCTTGAGCTGGCCTGAAAAGTTTGCGCTTGATCTATGGTATGTGGACCACTGGAGTCTACGACTCGACCTCTTGATCCTTGTTCGAACGATCTGGAAGGTGCTTAGGCGAGAGGGCATTTCTCAGCCCGGCCATGCCACGACGTCCGAGTTCCTCGGTGGGAAAGCAAACGGATGAAATCGCTGAATCGCAACCCCCGTTGAGTTTGGCAAGGGGTCTTGAAATCCCAGCAAAAGCAGTGAACCACCGTTTATGAAGCGAATCTTCCTGTCCCAGCCGCATGCGAGCGGTACCGAGCAACTCTACGTTCGAGGACTATTCACGCCGAATTGGCCATCGACGGCGGGCACGAATCTCTTCGCCTTCGAGCAGGCATTCGAAGCTCGGGTCGGGTTGCCTTCTACCGCGCTCAGCAGCGGTACGGCCGCCATTCATTTGGGATTGAGGTTACTCGGTGTCCGGAAGGGAGACGAAGTCTTTTGCCCAACGCTGACCTTCGTTGCAACTGCGAATCCGATTCGATACTTGGGCGCCAAACCAGTCTTTCTCGACAGTGATCCTGAGACTTGGAATTTGGACCCTCTTGTCCTCCTGGACGCCCTGCGCCTGCGGGCGTCAAGGAACAGGTTGCCGCGAGCCGTCATCGTGGCCCATCTCTTTGGCCAGTGCGCAAACATGGACCCAATTCTTGAAGCCTGCGGGCATTACGGCGTACCCGTGCTTGAGGATGCAGCAGAAGCCCTGGGGTCAACATATAAGGATAGACCGGCCGGCACGTTAGGGGATGTCGGGGCCTTTTCGTTTAACGCAAATAAGATCATAACGACCTGGGGCGGCGGAATGTTAGTGGCACAACAACGTGCATTGGTCGAGAAAGCTCGTTTTTGGGCCTCTCAAGCGCGCGATCCTGGCATGGGGTACGCACATTCGGAAATGGGTTTCAACTATCGCATGAGCGACATTTTGGCGGGGATCGGCCGCAGCCAACTCGATGTTCTCGATTTGAGGGTTCGGCAGCGGCGCGCCGTAGCTTTCCGCTATCGCGACGCCTTCGCAGACGTGCCGGGCATCTCGTTGATGCCGCAAGCGCGCTATGGCTTGCATACGAACTGGTTGAGCTGTTTCTTGATTGAGGAGCGAAGCTTCGGTTGCTCGAGAGATGCGCTGATCGGCGCACTCGATGCCGCAAACGTGGAGTCCCGCCCTGTTTGGAAACCGATGCACCTTCAACCTTTGTATTCCACCGCGGAGCGCCACGGAGGCGGGGTGGCTGAGGACCTGTCCTTAAGAGGAATCTGTCTTCCAAGTTCCAGCAGTCTTTCCGAAGACGAGCAGTTTTACGTGGTCAACCAGGTGCGAAGGGCGGCGCGAGCGCCTCAACTCTCACCCACGGGCTTTGCAAACTCCAAGGACGAAGACTTCCAATCGGTGGCAGGTGCGTAGCACACGCACAGAACAGGTCCTTCTTCGGTGGTGACCCCGCAAAAAAGCAAAGCTCCGCAATTTTCCCGGGCGGTGGCCGGTGAGCCACGAAGATTGAGGCGATCGATTCCAGTGGTAATAGGCGCCAGCGAATGCATGCGGAAAACATAATTCAGAAAATGAAAGCCGTAAGCCGGCCGATCATTTGGGTGGAGCAGATCGGGATTTTTGCCGTCTCGGGAATCAGTGCGTTTCTCCTTCGGTTTGACCTGTGCCTCCCCAGCAACGAGATGACGCATTTAGCCTACGCCCTGGCTATCTGGATCGTGGTGAAGATGATCGTGTTCAGGTTGGCGGGACTGGACAGGGGTTGGTGGCGGTTTGTATGCCTGCAGGATCTTCCGCGCCTGGCGATTGGAAACTTTTTAGGCTCCCTCATTGGGGCGCTCTTGATTCTCCGGGTTGTGCCAAATGGTTTTCCGAGATCCATCTACGTCCTCGACCTCCTGCTTTGCTTGCTTTTGACTACTGGCGCACGTCTGGCTGTAAGGGTATTTGTCGAAGCGTCGAAATTTCACGCGGCGCGCGACAAGAAGCGCACGCTCATTTACGGCGCGGGAGAGGCAGCGATCCTGCTGCTTGAGGAAATCCGGCGCAACCCGAGCCTGCCCTACGAGGTGATCGGTTTCATCGACGACAATCCTCAAAAGGTCGGATTGTTAATTCATGGCAGGAAGGTTCTTGCTGACGGAGAGAGCCTGAGCGCGGTGGTGCGCAAGAATCAAGTTGACATCGTGTTGATTGCCATCCCTTCTGCTTCCGGCCGCCAGATGACAAAGATCCTTCATCATTGCCACGAATCCGGCGTCCCCTTCAAGACGGTGCCTGGTCTCGGGGAGCTAATCGAGAGGAACGGCTTGGCGGAGCGAGTCCGGGACGTGGCTGTCGAAGATCTTCTGGGCCGCGGCCCGGTGCAACTGGACGGGGAACTGATCTCCGGAAAGCTGGAAGGCAAAATCATTCTGGTAACGGGGGCCGGCGGCTCCATCGGGTCGGAACTGTGCCGCCAGATTGCGCGCTTCCATCCGCGGGGCATCGTCGGTTACGAGATCTCTGAGAATGCCCTGTTCTCCCTCGACTTGGAAATGAGAGAACGCTTTCCCAGCGTGCCTTTTCATCCGGAGATTGGAAGCATTCAGAACCCCGATCGATTGGCAGACGTGCTCGATCGCTACCATCCGGCGATCCTCTACCACGCGGCTGCATACAAGCATGTGCCGATGATGGAGGCGCACATGTTTGAGGCGCTGCAGAACAACGTGTTCGGCACTTATACCGTGGCCTGCGCGGCGGCGGAGCACGGCCTCGAAGATTTCGTCATGATTTCGACGGACAAGGCGGTCCGTCCCACGAGCATTATGGGCGTCACCAAGAGGCTCGCAGAGCTTGCCGTGAACTCCCTGCAGAACGGCACAACACGGTTCATCTCGGTGCGTTTCGGCAACGTGCTGGGGAGCAACGGGAGTGTGATCCCGCTCTTCAAGAAACAGATTGCGACGGGCGGTCCGGTGACGGTCACGCATCCCGAGATGCAGCGATACTTCATGACCATCCCCGAGGCTTCCCAGCTCGTGTTGCAAGCCTCGACGATGGGAAGAGGCGGGGAAATTTTCATGTTGGACATGGGTGAGCCCGTGAAGATCGTGGACTTGGCGAGAAACCTCATTCTCCTCTCCGGGCTTCATCCGGATGAGGATATCCGGATTGAGTTCACCGGAATCCGCCCGGGAGAGAAGCTCCACGAAGAACTGCACACATTCGAAGAATCAACCGTGCCGACCGCGCACGAGAAAGTCAAGATTTTCGCGGGACCTTCGCTCGTATATGGTGGGATGAGTGCGCCGCTCGAAACCCTGCGCGAGATTTGCGTTGCACGTGATGCGGCGCAACTGATCCTCCGCCTGAAAGAGATCGTGCCTGAGTACAACCCAAGCACGCATGTCCTGCAGCGTGCCTTCGCGCAGGAAAACTCAATGAGGGAGAAAAAGGCGGAAGCAATTTCAGCGCTGAGGCTTTAGCAATCAAGAAGCACTTCTTGAAACCGCGCGCAGCAGTTGCGTTGCTGGTGTTGGCGGGAGTCTTCGCATACGTCGTCTTCGAGTGGGGCGGGGTTGTGCGGACTGGCCGGTACGAATACCTCCTTGCCCTGGGCCTGCTGGGAATCGTGCTAAGCCTGAGCCGCGCGCGCGAAGATGTGGGGCCCCCTCCTAGCCGGATCGTGCGATCGGCGGCAATCCTTCTGCCGGCGTATGTCTTTCTGCAGGTTGTTCCGCTGCCGTTGGCAATCCTGCGCGTGCTATCACCGGCGCGGGCATCAGCCGTGATTGCACTGAATCCTGTCGGAGCCAAGGTGACTTTTGCTTCGTTGAGTGTCTATCCAGCGGGGACCTTTCAGTATTTCTTGCTTGTTTGCGGGTATCTTCTCGTCTCTCTTCTTGTCCGCGACCTGACAATTTGTTTTCCGAACAGCCCATGGGTCCTGGTCTGGCCCGTGCTCGCTGTCGCAGCGCTCGAATCAGTGCTGGGACTCTGCCAGCATTTCGGAGGTCCTGGAGAGCAAGTTCGGTGGGGCACGTACGCGAACCATAACCATTACGCTGGCCTCTTGGAGATGGCGCTGCCGTTTGCGGTGATGTATCCATTCGCGATCTTGCACAAGTCACGTTCGTGGTGGCATTCGCGGATGGCTCCTGCGCTTGCGGCGTGTGGTGCGTGTGCGCTGGCGGGATTGATCTTAACCGGAATCCTATTTTCCTCCTCACGAATGGGGTTCATCGCTGCAGGTTCTTCACTCTTCCTGATGGGTTCACTTGTGTTCGGAGCGCGGAAACTAGGCTGGCTGGCGCGTTCCCGCACGCGCCGCGGCGTTGCAGTCGGGGCCCTGGCCGCGATGACCCTGAGTTGTTTCGTATTCTTGCCGCCGGACAGACTAATCGTCCGATTCGCAGAGCTTTTTTCAGCCGATGGGCTGACGACGGAAGGACGCACAAGTCTTTGGGCCGAAACGATCCCTCTGATTCGCGCATATCCGGTCTTCGGCTGCGGACTTGGAGGGTACGGAACTGCCTTCTCGAAGTTCGACGTTTCCGGACCGCTGTATATCGATGAATTCGCCCACAACGATTACCTTCAGTTGCTGGCGGAGTTGGGTCTGGTGGGTTTCATCGTCTGTGCGGCACTGGCATTCTCAATTGTGAGGGCGGCGTTTCTTGGCGCTGTGAGATTACCCGGCGCACAGGCCCGTTACCTTGCAGTGGCTTGCGCGGGCGCATTGGCGGCGATTGGGCTGCACAGCTTCGTGGATTTCAACCTATACATTCCGGCGAACGCGATGCTGCTGGCTTGGATTGCGGGAACGATATGTGCAGGCCGGTTTGCAAGCGAGGCGCACGCATAGCCTGATACATCTGTCCTACCTGAAACTCATCCGAGTGCAGTGTGTAATGGACTGAGACTTGTTGGGGCCATCAGTCATTCTGCTGAAGTTCGTAGAACAACGAGGAGCCATTCCGTGTGTTTGCTTAAAGCAAAGTCCAGCCGCGGTTGCTCTGGGGCTGGCACGCGCTGGAAGGAGACAACCATGAAGTATTCGCGTCTGTTCATTGCGTTGACGGCAATGCTCGCCACGGCGGCCGATCTGGCAGCTACAAAGGTCAGTCCGAGGCCGCTGCGATCGGAGGGCGGTGCCCCTATGACGACCGCGCCGCCGTCGAAACCGTCAAGCAAGAAATGCCCGCCGCCACCGCCGCCGACGCCACGGAGCAAGAGATGCCCGCCGGCGGATAAGGATGGGCGAAATCCGGGTTGCGGCAAAGGGGACGACAGCAGGTTGCCTTAGCGCAACTGAGATTCCTCCCCGTCGGCCTCTTCTCTCCGAAGCTCGATAGGCTAGTGCGTGTGCCGGCTTGAGAATACTTAAGATTACCCTCGGTGCGATTCTGACTGTCTATTGTTCGGCCGGCGTTCTTTCCGAGACGTTCAAGCCAAACGATATACAGGTCAACAATATGTTGTGCCACTTTCTTCTGTGCAACAACGCGCCCTTGGTGTGGCGAGCGCGGGACCTTAGGGCGGCGGGGGGAAGGGAAGACCTCGACCAGGCCATCGGCATGTTCCGCAAGGCCCTCCAGCAGGACCCCCAGGACCCCTACCGGTGGGCCGACATCGGAGATGCGTTTCTCGAAGCCGGGGATGAGCAAGACGCGCGCTACTCCTACAATCAAGTTCTAAGTCTCGCCCCGCATTCCGCTTACTTTCGTCTTCGTACAGCAAACTTCCACTTCCAAATTGACGAGGAACAAGAAGCACTCACCATCACTGCCCAAATCTTGAAAGTCACCCCAGAATATGACTCGCTCATCTTCACCGACTACATAACCGTCGCCGACAATTCCGATAATGTCTTGCGGTTTGGGATACCGGATGACCGCCGCGCAGCAAGAGCTTGGCTGGATTCCCTAATGCAGGCAGGCCGTGTTGACGATGTGCAGCGTACCTGGGACTGGGTTGCCGGCCATGGCTATGCCGATGACGCCTTGGCGGGGCGGTATGCGGAGTTCCTGATCCGGCAAGGCCGTCCAGACTCAGCCGCATCCGCTTGGACTAGCTATCTTGGCGCGCGAGCTCCCGACTACGGCAAGTCTGCGTATCTTTTTAATGGAGGTTTTGAATCGGAGCCGATCGAATCGCCTTTTGATTGGAAACTTGTACAAACGGAGGGAGCTGAGGTGGCTCGCGACTGCACGACGGCTTGGTCGGGGCAATGTTCCCTCCGCATCGCTTTTGCGGGTACTCAGAATCTCGATTTCTCGGCCGCTTCACAGTTCGCCGTCGTGCGGCAGGGCCGCTACCGTTTCCAAGCATTTGTCCGAACTGAGGGACTGACCACGGATCAGGGAATCCGATTTCGAATCTCTGATGTTGACGCGCCGGCCCGGCTAGATGTGAAGTTTGGCCAATTCACAGGCAGCCGGCCCTGGTCGGCGGTTGAATCCGATTTGACGATTGGGCCGGAAACCAGGCTTCTTCAAATCCAGGTGATCCGTTCGCCATCCCTGAAATTTGACAACAAAATCGGCGGTACGGCTTGGATCGATGATTTGAGCCTGGAACGAGTTCTTGATAACACTCCGCGATAGCCAACCTCGCTCTCTCCTCCGCCTTCTTCCTCGCAATCGTTGTTCCCGACTGAATGCGCCCCGTGCTAAGTCCGAATTAATAAGCGGATCGCCATCTCCTCGGAGAGCGCGATGTGCCTGAGCCGTGATGGCGGGTAGAACGGCAGGTAGAGCTTCAACCGCGGGAACGCATGTCGCTTGAAGTGCCGCCGGCCGCGGGAACATAGCATTTCAGCGCGTAGTCCATCACCATGCGATCGGCGTTGAACCGCCAGCCGAGTGTGCGGATGGTCCGTTTCATGCGTTGGATCCAGCCGCGGGGCAGGCCGTCGCGGTCGCGCTCGTAGTACAGTGGAATCACTTCGTCGCGCAGCACGCGATACAAATCCTCGCCGTCGCGTGAATCGTGGATGTTCGTCTCGGAGTGCGTGCGTCCTTTTCCGATCGCGAAGCCGTTTAAGCCGTCGTACGCTTCGGCCCACCAGCCGTCCAGGATCGATAGGTTCAGCCCGCCGTTCAGCACGACTTTTTGCCCACTCGTCCCGGAGGCTTCAAGCGGTCGCCGGGGATTATTCAGCCAGACGTCCACCCCCTGCACGAAGTAACGGCCGACGTTGATGTCGTAGTCTTCCACGAATACGAACCGGTCGCCGAACTGGCGGTCGCGCATCAGTTGCGCGATCTGTTGCAGGATTCGCTTCGCGGGCTCGTCGTGAGGGTGAGCCTTCCCTGCGAAGACGAATTGCACGGGACGCTTCGGGTCATTCACCATGGACGCGAGCTTTTCGAGATCGGCGAGGATCAGATTCGCTCGCTTGTACGTTGCGAATCGCCGCGCGAATCCGATCGTAAGCGCGTCAGGACTCAGCACGTTTCCGAGTTCCTCGCGCACTTCCTCCGGCTCGCCGCGGCGGTCGGCCTGCTCGACGGCGCGGCGGCGCACGAATTCAAGCAGTTGGGATTTCAGGCCGAGGTGCGTCTCCCAGAGCTCGCCGTCGTTCACACTCTCGATTGCTTCCCAGATCTTTGCTTCTCCGCTGCGTTCGTGCCACCCGGTTCCAAGGTGGCGATCGTAGAGACGGAACATCTGTTGCGCGAGCCACGACCGTACGTGCACGCCGTTCGTGATGTGGCCGATGGGGATTGCGCCTTCCGTTCTGCGCCGATACATCTTTCTCCACATCGCCCGTGAGACTTCGCCGTGCAGCGCCGAGACGGCGTTCGCATGCCGCGAAAGTTTGAGCCCGAGCACGGTCATGCAAAAGTCTTCGTCCTTGTTGTCCGGGTCTTCGCGGCCCAGTCCCATCAATCGGTCGGGCGAAATTCCAATTTGCTCGCGCAGTGGCCCGAGGTGTTCCTCGACGAGCCCGGCGTTGAAGCGGTCGTGACCGGCTGGCACTGGCGTGTGCGTCGTAAAGACGACTTCTTCCGCGACGCGAGGGGCGGCCTCGTCAAACCCCAATCCCTCTTCGTGCATGCGGTTCCGAATCGCCTCCAGCACTGCAAATCCGCTGTGCCCTTCGTTCAAATGAAGAGCTCCCGGCGTGATGCCCATCGCGGCGAGCGCGCGATATCCGCCAACCCCCAGAAGCGTCTCCTGCCGGATTCGCAAGCGCGCGTCCCCGCCGTAAAGGCGCGATGAAAGCTCCCGGTCTTCGGGGGCGTTGCCTTCTACGTCGGAATCGAGCAGAAGCAAATCGCAGCGCCCGACTTTCAGTTGCCAGACTTTCGCGCGGATCGTGCTGTCGCGCATTTCGATCTGGACGCTGACCGGCTCGCCTTTAGGCCCAATGGCCGGCTCGAGCGGCAATTGGCTGATTTCGGTGGGGAGATACTCTTCCTGCTGCCAACCGCTGGCGTCCAGGTGTTGCCGGAAATATCCCTGCCGGTAGAACAGGCCCACGCCGATGAGCGGAATCCCGAGATCGGAAGCGCTCTTGATGTGGTCCCCGGACAGGACCCCCAAGCCCCCTGAATAGATCGGGATCGATTCATGCAACCCAAATTCTGCCGAAAAATAAGCCACCGGCCGCGGCCGCAAGATGCCGGCGTAGCGTGCTCCCCAGGTGCGGTCCGCTTCGAGATATTCGCGCTGGCGGCGGTAGGCGTAGTTGATGCGGCCGTGCAGCACCAGTTCTCGTGCCCGCCGCTCGATTTCCGCCGACGGAATCTGGCCCAGCAGCGCCACGGGATTGTGATTGAGTTGCCGCCACAGCACCGGGTCCAGATCGCGGAACAGGCTGCTGGCCTCCACGTCCCAACTCCACCACAGATTGCGCGCAAGCGACCACAGCCGTTCGCGTGCTGGGGCAATGAAGCGGTCGAGCGCGCGCGCTTCGCTCACCACGGGCGCAACCTGAGCGGCCGCTTCCGCGAGCATGCGGATCTCGTCTTCGCGAAAGACGCGCGGTTCGATCGTCTGCACTGCAAGCACGCCTTGCAGCACGCCTCGATCGATCACCGGCACGCCGAGGAATGACTCGTAACCGTCTTCGCCGGCTTCCGCGAAGTACTTGAAGCGCGGATGAGTTTTTGCATGCTCGACCGCCACGGGCCGCACGGTTTCCGCCACCAGCCCCACCAGGCCTTCGTGCACGGACATTCGCAAGGTCCCGACGCACTGAGGCCGCAGGCCGAGCGTCGCTGCCATCACAAGATTCGCGCGGTCGGGTTCCAGTAGGAACGCTGAGCACACATCGGTCTTGAATCTCCGGGCAATCAGCGCAGCTACGTTCTTCAGGGTGTCCGCAGGGTTGCTTGCCACTGCGGTGAGGTTCGCAATTTCCTCCAGCGTCAGCACATGACCGGCCTGACGCGATCGTGCGGATTGGGGCATCTCCGGGCTTATCCTCGTTTCGTCAAAGTGTCACGCTTCAGCCTGCCGCGTCGTGCGCCGCGTGCCAGCCATTCCTCGTCTCCTGCCACGCCTCGAAGCTCTACACTAATGGCTCGTCGGCGAGCTGGCGAGAAAAAGTATAAATCGGTTCAATTCAAAATTCGCGGGTCCGAATAACGCGTTGTTTCCAGAAATTGTCTTTCCGGCCCGGCGGGGTGCCGAAAAGGGGACCCGCCCCGGCGGACGGGCTTGCCCAAACGGTTTGCAGAACATGCAGGGAGCCCAGACTCTTGCGGCACGCGTAATCAGGGACTGCTGGCGCAAAACCAAGACATTGTCCGTGATGCATTCGTTGGCGAGCCTCCATATCGCCGCACAGACCGGCCCTCAATCGCGCGTCACCTTCCCTGGCAACGTATCTTCTCGGGCACGGCGAGTCGCGGCCGGTTTGTCTTCGCCGGGGCCCGGCGTTAACTTGATCCTCGAGGCGTCCATGCCCAGCGCGCGGCTTCCCCGATCCCTGTTCTTCGCGATTGCCCTCGCTGCCTCTGCCCGCTTCTTCTATCTCTATCCGCTGTTGCCGGACGTCATGGCGTCGCACTTCGGCCCATCGGGCGCGCCGAACGGTTGGATGCCGAAATCGATGTTCTTTCTGGTGTACGCCTTTACGGTCGCGCTCGGGGTCGTCGTGGTTTTTGTTCCCGCGCGAGCGGTCGCAAAGGCTCCCGTCTCCAGCATCAATCTCCCGAACAAGGAGTATTGGCTGGCGCCTGAGCGTCGCGCCGAGACAGTCGCATTCTTCGAGCGCAGCTTCGCCTGGTTTGGTTCCATACTTCTTTTGCTTGTAACTATGGTGCTGGATTTCGCGTGCACGGCGAATTTCCAGACCCCGCCAGTTCTCCCCGTGCGCACCGTCATTCCCTGTATCGTTCTGTTTGTTCTCTACACCATTTTGTGGGTCATTCACATTGCCCGCCACTTCTCCGCGTCCGTTTCCAGTAGCCCGCGCACCTGATCCAGCTTCTGGATCTTCCCTGGGTCTGATTCGCGGCGCCCCAAGTCTCGTATCAGCGCTTCGACGGCAGTGATCCAGAAGAGTCTGCGCAGCAGATCCTGACTGCGAGGGCGTGTTTCCAGTCCCACGCGTGTCCGGCCATTGACACAGCGTTTCGCTTCCGCCTGTAGATTTCTCCTATTTGACGCACATTTTCACGTTGGCATCTGGCGTGCTCCCTCCCGGTTGTCGCCTGGGTCACACATGAATCCTTTGAAAGCAACGGCCGGTGGTTTATATTGGCGCCGGCTCTGTCTCCCCTGGTGCGCTTCGCCGCCGCGAGGTGGAATGAAGTCTGTCGTCCAGCGCTGGAAACTAATCGTCGCCGCAATCGCTGTCCTGCTGCTTGCTCTGGCAGCCGGCGTTGGCGTACGTCACGGTGTGCGAGCCAGCGCCCCACCTCAGCCCCCTCCAGCCGTCGCCCCTGTCACTGCGAACGCAGTGCGCGCCGTGGGCGGATCGCTGCCCGTTTCCGGGCCCGTTTCCTGGGAGGACCGCTTCGGGGACGGCACGCCCGATTTCCTCCGGCTCGATACGCAGGCTGACCGCGACGCCTTTCGCCGTTGGTTCACTCTCGTCGCTGAATACCAAGCCCTCCGTCCGGGGCCCCAACTCCCCGCCGAGATCAGCGACTGTGCCGCGTTGTTGCGCTTCTCCTACCGAAACGCGCTGCGGGTACACGATCACGCGTGGGTCTCCGAGACACAAATCGTTCCTCCGGTCGCCCCGCCGCCCATCGCGAAGTACCACTATCCCTACACTCCCATTGGCGCGGGACTTTTCCGCGTCCGCCCAGGTCCGGCGCTGCCGGCCGATGCCGGCGACGGCGCGTTCGCGGAGTTCGCCGATGCGCGGACGCTGAAAGCTTTCAACACGTATTTTGTTTCGCGCGATTTCCACGACGCGCGGCCCGGCGACCTGTTGTTCTTTCGCCAGCTTGTCGAGGACGAGCCATATCACTCCATGATTTTTGTCGGCCAGAGCGAATGGCTGCCGCAGGCCGGCCAGGCCTGGGAGGACGCAATCGTCGTTTACGACACGGGCCCGGTCGGCCAGGCGCACAGCCAGACGCCCGGTCAGATGCGGCGCGTGCGCCTCGCCGATTTGCTGGGCCACCCATCGCCACGGTGGCGCCCTGTGCCGGGCAATAGCAATTTTCTAGGCGTTTACCGGTGGACGATTCTCCGGGACGCGGAGTAGCCGTATGCGCAATGACATTCAGTTTTCCGCTCGGAAAAGAACGAACGTGGGCACCGTCCGCGGACCATTGCGGCGCAGTCTGTTGTTTCTCTTGTTGCTCGCGCTCGTTGTCATCGTCCCGCCGGTAGGGAAGGGCGCGGACGCTTATTTTTCGCTGACCACGACGCAGACGTTTCTTCCCGGCGAGCAAGTCTCTTTGCGCCTCTACGCGGATAATGTGTCCGCCCTCGAATTCCGCGTTTACAAAGTCAAGGACCCGGTCGCGTTCTTCGAGCGCCTGGACGATGTCCACAGCTTCGGCCACGTCAGCCCGAAAGAACAGATTGAATCTCCCACGCTCATCGAGCGCTTCCACGATTGGAAACGCGACACGTGGGACTCGATTCGCGATTTCTTTCGGATGCAATATTCGGCGCCCTCGCGGGCGCGGATTCGTGAGCGGCAGGCCGCTGCGCACAAATCTAACGTCGGCACGGCGGCCGGTTTCGCGCAGGTGCCTTTGCTGAATAGCTCGCAGCTCGTGGCCCGCTGGCGGCAGGATCTCCCCTCGCATTTTATTTCGGAATCGCAGCAGGTTCCGGTGAACGATTTGGGCCGCGGCGTTTATCTGGTTGAGGCGACCGACGGCGACCTGCGCGCTTACACCATCCTCATCGTCAGCGAAATGGGCATCGTTACGAAGACCGCCCCCGGCCAAATCCTCACGTTCGCCGCGGACCGCCGCACCGGCCAGCCCGTTTCGCAAGCCGAAGTGCGCGTCTGGTCGGACAAAAAAGAAAGCGCGCAGCTCACAAGCGACGCAAACGGCCTTGCCAGCGCGCCATTGCCGCAGGGCCAGTACACGGATGTGCGCGTGATCGGCGTGCACGGCGACGACGTTGCGGTTCTTTCTCCGGAAACCTACAACCTCATTGGCAATCCCGGCGACGATTGGGTCGGTTACATTTACACCGATCGCCCCGTCTACCGGCCCGGAGACACCGCGCACTTCAAAGTCATCGTGCGCCAGCGCAGCGGAGAAGCCCTCGCCGTCCCCGCGGGCCGCGAAGTCCAACTCCAAATTCAGGACCCGGACGGCAAGGTCATGCAGCAGACGAGAGTCGCGCTTTCGGCGATGGGAACGGCTCAGGGCGATTTCCCCGCTGCTGCGAACGCGGCGCTCGGCTATTACTCACTGAACGTGACGATGGAAGGCGGCTCGACGTACGGGATGTCCGGCGGTTTTTACGTCGAGGAATACAAGAAGCCCGAATACGCCGTGACCGTGACGCCTTCGCAGCCGCGCGTCCTGCAAGGCAATTCCGCCGACGCGACGATCGAGGCCAAGTACTACTTCGGCGAACCTGTCGCGGGCGCGAGCGTCAAGTACGTCGTTCACACTTCTCAGTATTGGGCGCCGTTCCTCGAATCCGAGGAAGAGGACGAGGGCTCCATGCCCCAGGCGGATGATAGCGCCGGCGACGACCAATATTACGCGGGCGAGCAGGTGTCCGAGCAAAGCGGCATGCTCGATGCAAATGGCAAACTCGTCGTCCACATCCCGACGCAAGTAGACGAGCATCACCACGACGTTCGCTATCGCATCGAAGCGCGCGTCACCGATGCCGCCAACCGCGAAATCTCCGGCGCCAATTCCGTCATCGCCACCTATGGCAGCTTTGCCGTCAGCATCAGCGCGCAGAGCTACGTTTACAAAAAGGGAGACACGATTCAGGCCACCGCCTTCGCCAAAGACTACGATGGCAATGCGATTCATACCGCCGTGCACGTCGAGCTTTTGCGCTGGGCCTACAGCTACGGCCGCACGAATTGGGCCGAGCAGCCAGTGGCGACCAGCGATGCCCAGACCGGCGCCGACGGGACCGTCACCGTCTCGTTCACCGCACCGGATAGCGGCGATTATCTCCTGCGCGTCTCCGCGCAGACGCCCGAAGGCCGCACCGTCACGGGCCAGGACTACGTTTGGGTCACGGGCCCAGGCGAATTCGACTGGGGCGGTGGAAGCCGCCAGATTCGCATCGTCGCGGACAAGAAATCGTATCGCGTCGGTGACACCGCGCACGTCCTCGTCATGACCGGTGTGCCGGACTCCTACGTCCTCGTCACCACCGAGCGGCGAACGATCCAGACGCAACGCGTCGTGCACGCCACATCCGACAGCGTGACCGTGGATGTCCCAATCACCAGTGAGGATCAGCCCAACGTCTATCTCTCTGCGGCGTTTTTGCACGATGACCAGGTCTATCAGGCGAACAAGGACCTCAAGGCGCCGTCCGTTGACCAGCAGCTTCAAATCGAGATTCAGCCGGCGAAGGGCGAGTTTGAGCCCGGAGAAAAAGCGAGCTACACGATTTCCGCGCACGACGCGAGCGGACATCCCGTCGCGGGCGAATTCACCGTCGGGATTGTGGACGAAGCGATTTACGCAATTCACCCCGATCAGTCCGGTGACATCTTCACCAGTTTTTACGGCGAGGTGTACGACCGCGTTGGGCTCGATACCTCCTTGCAGTTCTATTTCTCGGGCGAAGCGGGCAAGAAAGCGATGATCCTCACGCGGAACGCCAGCGGCCTGTCCTCGCGCCGCGATCTCGCCCAATTGAAGCCGGCGAATCTCGTCCAGCCGCAGATCCGCAAGAATTTCCCGGACACCGCGCTTTGGCTGGCCGCCGTCCGCACGGACGCGACCGGCCGCGCCCAGGCCACGCTCGAATTTCCCGATTCGCTCACCACGTGGCGCGCAACGGTGCGCGGCGTCACATCGGACACGAAAGTCGGCAGCGCAATCAATCGCGTCATCGTGCGCAAGAACCTCCTGGTGCGGCTGGCGGTGCCGCGCTTCTTCCGGCAGGGTGACGAAGTGACGGTCTCGGCCATCGTGCAAAATTACTTGCCGGACGCGAAGACCGCGCGCGTGTCGCTCGACCTCAAGGGCCTCGACGTCCTCGATGGAACGACGCGCGACGTCAACGTCCCGAGCAATGGCCAAGCGAAGCTGGATTGGCGCGTCCGCGCGCAATCCGTGGCGCAAGCCGATCTTCTCGTCAAAGCGCTGACCAATCAGGAGTCGGACGCGATGGAGATCACTCTGCCGGTGATTCCGTTCGGCGTGAAACGCCCGGTGGCCGCGTCCGGAACGATATCCGCGCAGGATCAGCAGCAAACTGCGAGCGTGAATTTGCCCGGCGACCCCGCCCAGGCCGCGCAGTCGCTCGACATCTCGCTCAATTCCTCGATCGCGGGCAGCTTGTTCTCGGCCCTCGACTACTTGACCAGCTATCCCTACGGTTGCACCGAGCAGACGATGTCGAGTTTCCTTCCGGACATCATCGTCGCGAAAGCGATGATGGATTTGCATCTGCAATCCACCGTGGACACGCCCGAACTGCAAAAGCAAATTCAGGCTGGCCTCGACCGGCTCAAGGATTATCAGCATGACGATGGCGGCTGGGGCTGGTGGAAGGACGACGAAAGCCAGGTCTTCATGACGGCTTACGTTGTCAGCGGTTACGGCCAGGCGCGCGCCGCCGGAGTGGCTGTGGACCCGGATTCGCTCGCGCACGGCGTGACGTATCTTTCAACCTCGCTCACCCGCTATCCGGATATGCGCCCCGATCTGCGCGCATTCGTGAACTACGCCCTCGCGCTGAACGGCTCATCGAAGCCGGACTGGCTGGACCAGGCGTGGGATGCGCGCAGTTCGATGAACACGAAAGGCCTGGCCATGCTTGGCCTCGCCCTCGAAACCGCCGGAGACTCCGCGCGCGCGAAGCAAATCGCGACGCAGCTCGAGTCTACGGCCAAAGTGACCGATCAGGAGGCCACTTGGCCCGCCAACTATGACTACTTCATGGAGTTTGAGTGGGACGATTCCGCGGACACGACCGCCTACGCGGTCCAACTGCTGAGTCATCAGGATCCTTCGAGCCCGCTGTTGCCGAAAGCCGCATTCTGGCTGGTGAATCATCGCGACGGCGGCTTCTATTGGGACAGCACCGAAGAAACGGCCATGGTCATCTTCGGCCTGACCGAATACGTGAAGGCGAGCCACGAACTGGATGCCAATTTCAAGGCCGAGGTGTTCGTCAACGGCAAGCAGGTGTTCTCACGGCAATTCACTTCTGCGGACGCGTTCAATCCCGTACAGCCCTCGATTCACCTCAGCACTGCGGATCTCCAGCCCGGCGCGAACGAAATCCGCGTGCACAAGTCGGGAGCGGGACGCCTCTACTGGTCCGCAAACGGCAGCTACTACTCGGCCGACAAGCGCTTCGTGCAGAGCAACAAACTATCGTTGAACATCACGCGGGATTATTTCCGCATGACGCCGCAAAGCGTCAACGGCAAGATCGTCTACCATCTCGATCCGCTCTCCGGCGATTTGCACGTCGGCGATCTCGTGGCCGTGCGCGTGACGATTGGCGGCGGGGAGTGGCGCTACTTGCTCATCGAAGATCCCATCCCCGCCGGCGCTGAGTTCGTCCAGCGCGACGACCTCTACGCTCTCGACCAGCAGCCGCCGTGGTGGCAGACGTGGTTCGAGCGCCGTGAATTCCACGATGACCGCGCCGCCTTCTTCGAAACGTATTTCAATGGAACGCGCGTGTACACGTATCTGCTCAAGATCGTGAACCCGGGCAAGTTCCGCGTGAGTCCCGCAATGGTCACGCCGATGTATCAGTCCGGAATTTCCGCGACGACCGATGCCGCGACGGTGGAGGTGCTGCCGTGAGCCGTTTCTCTTTGATTCGCCCTGCCTATTCCGCGGCTTTTCGCAGCGGATGGATCTGGCTGATACAGTTCCTGGGCAACAGCGCGCTCTTCGTGCTGTTTGCGCTGTGGCTCTGGATTCCTGATTCGCACTCCTGGCTGGTGGCCGCCAGCTTGATCGGTGGGGCGGGGCTGCTCTGCGGCACGCTCGTGCTCCACGGCGGAACCCTCGACTATTTTCTCGATCGCGCGACCAGCGGCCGCGCCTGCTTGGGCTCTGCGTTTGGTCGCGCGTTTCGCCACGTTCTTGTCTTCGCGTTATGGCTGCTGGTCGCTTACCTCATTTGGATCCAGTTGGACCGCCTGGACAGTTTTTCCGATCAAGTTCCGGCGTTCCTGCGATCCGAATTTCCCGTGTGGCTGCGGCGGCACGTCACGCTGAATGCGCTCGAACACGCCTACGCGGTCTTCCAGTTCATACTGACTTGGATTCTTGTCCCGGGATCGCTCCTGCCTCCGGCGTTGCAGGCCGCGAATCTGGGTTTTCGCGGATTCGGCAAGAAAGGCCTCGCGGCGTGGGGCTGGACGCTCGCGCGCCTCGAATATTGGATCGTGCTGACGGTTGCCGCGCTGCTCGGCGTTTGGGCCGCGCATTGGGATTTGAGTTGGAAGCCGACGGGGCCCGGCGCGAGTGTGAATGTGGAGAGTGTCAGCGTCGTTCTGCGCCTGCTGCTCGCTTATTTGCTCGTACTCGCTTCCTGGATTACGACGTGCTCAATGCTCGGGGCCTGCTCCGCGCGAGGTGCTGATTCCAGCGGGAAGCCCGCCGCTTAGCCAGCCCAGCACTGCGTCCTTGCCATACTGTGCGACGAGGGCTGCAACGCGCGCCTGCGCCGCGGCGTAAGCGTGTTGCAACTCCGTTCGATCCTGAGAATTCTCAAAAATGGATTCCAGTTTGTCGTCCGGCATGACCGTGGGCACGCCTTCCGGCGTCGTATCTCCACCAGCAATCAAGCCGGAGAGATAAAGCACCAGGCCTTCGCGAAACCAAACGGGTGTGCCGGGCCTTGCGTGTGATTCGACGAGCAGATGAAACAACTCGTGGCGCAGCGTGGATTCAAGGATGTTTTTCGCCCGCAATTCCGCCAGCGGCTGCAGGCGAATCGTCTGGCCACGGGTTGTGGCCGCGACCCACCCGGGCTGGCCCGTCGCGTCGCGATAGAGGTCCAGCGTCGGGTAAACCTGCAGTCGCACCTTGAAGGAAATCTGCCAGCCGATGGCCCGTTCGTCTTCGGCCAGAAGGCGCGCCGCGACGGGAAGAATGGCGGAATCCTGATCGGGCGCGAGTGTTTGCAATTCGATATGTTCGCTTGATCGAATTTGCCACGCGATCGCCGGGTGCGCTCCGATCTGCGTTCCCGGGTAGTAGAAGCTGAGAATTTGCTTGTAATCCTTTCCCTCGCGCGCCATCTCGTCGGCCCCGGCCTGGCAAAGACCCACACCGTGTCCCGTGCCACGTCCGGAAAACACCAGCCGATCGGGTGCCGCGCGCACGCTGTACAAATCGCTGCGAATCTTGTTCCAGCCAAGCGCGCGATCCACGGCGAATCGAAACGATGATCCCGAGATTTCCGCCGTGGGCGGAGAGCCGCCGGTCAGTCGCAGACGCGCAACGCGCCCGCTCTCGGAACGCGATGCGATTTCAAGCGCCGTCCACCTGCGCGGAACGTCGAAGCCGGACGCGCGCAGCGCGGCGTCAACGTCGGCGATCGAGATCGTCGATTCCCAGGTCTGCGGCCGCGGCAGAATGCAGTATGGGTCGGCGTGCGTGCGCAGGTAAGGTGCGTTGTCTCCCGGCCAGACCTCGCTCGCCGACGCAAGCGTGCCTCCGCAATTCTGGTGGTAGTAGGTTTCCGCCACCGCGCCGTTGTACCAGAGCAGCAGGCTTTTCGTGGCCGCGGCGGCGGCAACCGCTCGGGGAATTGGCGTCGTCCACGAAACAACCTGGCAGTGCGTGTTGTCGCAGAAGTCGAAGCCCTCGGCGGCGTGCCGCCCACGGAATCTCACGGCATAGCTGCGCACAGAGACGGCCATCGCCTTCATGGCTTCGTCGCCCGCGAGATCTGCGCTCTCGGCCGTCAGCACCATGGCCACGTAGTCTTCGAGCGGGAGCGTCGCCACCACTTGCAGGCGCCCCTCGTGTGCGGTGATGCGTAGAGGGAACTGCGCGCTGATCGGTTGCAGGTCGGCAGCCTCAAGACGATACGCGCCGGTGACGAACACTTCGGGCGTCCGTCCCGTCTGCCCGGCCGCCACTTGCGATCCTTCGGCCCGCACGTCGAGAGTGACGCCGGGTGAATCCGCGCACGTTGCGCATGATCGCCAGCGGAGCGTCGCTGCGGTCGCTCGGATATTCAGTTCTACGGGCGGACGGATCGTATAGACGCCGACGCGAACGTCTTGGCCGCGTGCGCTGCCCGAGATCAGCGCGAGCAATACAAAACCGAAACCAAGTCGCAACGTCTTCATGGTTTCCTGAAATGCGCGTAGGCGGAAAAAATCGGCTGCGCCAGCGCGGCTGCATCGAACCCGCGTCCGTTCTCCAGATAAACGACCACCACGATTTCCGGCTTGTCGGCGGGAGCATATCCCACAAAAAATCCGTGCGAGCGGCTGGAATCTGCGGACGAAGCCGTGCCGGTTTTCCCCGCCGCGCTCATTCCCTGGACGAAAGCTGCATGCGCCATGCCAAATGCGACGGAATCCGCGAGCCCCGCGAACACCGGACCGTCTGCGCCGAGTTGTGATTCGCGCTGGCGAAGCGCCAGTTTTCGGTACGCTTCGAGCAGTTCCAGCGGCGTCACCTCAATACCCCAACTCCCGAGCGCTTCCAGTTGCAATTCCGCCCGATCGGCAGGCAAGAGAACTCTGCCCGTCGCCTCTCCGTCCACGCGCCCGGTCGGTGAGTCCAGGCCGGCGCGGCGAAACGCTTGCACCAATTCATTGGCGCTGAGCCGCGCGGCCATTTCGGAGACGTACGTATTGCAGGACCACGCGATGGCGGCCTCCGCGTCAATCTGCGAAACGTCCGCCGGATGCGAGCAGTCCATGCGCGTGCGGCCAATCGTAAGCGCTCTGCGGCACAGGATCCTCTGCTGTGGATCGAGGCGGCCCGATTCGAGCAGCGCCATCAGGACAAACGGTTTCAGCGTCGAGCCCGGCCGGTCCAGGCGATGCGCGGCGATGTCGAGCCCTCGCGCAGCAAGGACGGCGCCGGAATTTACATCCTCGATGACGATTGCGCCGCCCTGCGGCGAGACTCCGGCAAGCGCCCTTCGTATCGCGGCCGCGAGCCCAGCCTGCGGCGGCGCCTGCGCGCCGCTCAGCAGCGCGGCGGCGACAAGAAACGAGAACACAATCGCGGGCCATGCGCGGCAAGGAGTCATAAATTCGTTCGGCGCGCGCTCCTTGTAGTCAAACACAGCGCGACCGAAACATTTCCGGTGCGCGGCCGCGAAACTGCCGACGCGCGAGCGCGGCGCGATTCAAACGTAGCGCGCAGAAGAGCGCCGTTCGGCGGCAAGCCCTTCGAGAATCCTTTCCGCGGATGGATAACCGGAATCGGGAAGCGTGATCTTCGGCCGGATTCGCGTGAAGATCTGATCGGCCATGCGGTAGCGGACGTCGGAAGCGAGCGCATCGCGGCGATTGAGAAAAGTTTCAATCAGAGCCGCCTCTTCCGGCGTGAGCCTCGCAGCGCCATATTGCGCGGCGGGACCGGCGGATTCCGGAGGAGCCTGCCAGAGCGGGCGAATGTCGGCGAGTTTCCTCTCGTGCACGACAACGGTCCCGGCGACAAAATCTCCGAGGCGCTTGTGCTGGCGATTCATCAACGCGCTCACGATTCCGACCCCATACATGACGGGCAACTGGTCCACGATTCGCATGAGATTTCGACCGACGGCTTCCGATGGGGTGATCGGACGGCCCGAATCCTTGATGACGCGAATGCGCGCAAGGCGCTTGCCGGGAGTCTGGCCATTCCAGACGGCCTCGAAGATCGCGTAATAGCCGTAGAACAAGACGAAAACTACAAATATCACGATGGCCGCGATCCAAGTCCCGGAGGAAGATTCGCTTACCACGCGCGTGTCCGCAAGCAAGGCAAACAAAAAACCAAGTGCGATCGACGCCGCGAATTGAAGAAGCGTATCGAACGCGATCGCGAGGAACCGGCTGCCGATTCCCGCAATTGGGAAGTCGAGGTCGGTCTGCTCCGGAGTTTCAATGGTAAGCTTGTCGTCGAGAGCGGCGGGCTCCTGGCCGGGATTGATAGGTGGAAGCGACATGATCTCTACGCGCTGGCTCGAAAAGCGAAAACCGTACTGGACGCACCTCGAAACCCTTGTGGACCGTGCGGGCCGCCGCGGCGTCCGGACATTGAGTCACCCCGAACTTCAGGAACTGGGCCTATTATATCGTCAGACGGCATCCGACCTCGCCACCGTACGCGAAGACGCCACCAGCAAGCAACTGGCCGCCTACCTCAACCAGCTTCTGGGCCGGGCGCACAATCTGGTTTACATGGGCGGCAAGCCGAAGGTGAGCGGGCTGATTGGGTTCTATCGCGACACCTACCCGGCGATTTTTCGCAGCGTCTGGCGGCAGACGGCGCTGGCGACAATCATTTTTTTCGTGACGGGAATCGCCGCTTGGCTCGTCACAATTCACGATCCGGCGTTTGCCTCTCGCCTCCTCGGGCCCGAAATGATGCAGACGATCGAGCGTCGCGAGATGTGGACGCATTCCGTCGTGACGATCAAGCCGCTGGCTTCCTCGGAGATCATGACGAACAATCTCACCGTGGCGTTCACGACGTTTGCGCTGGGGATCACGGCGGGCATCGGCACGATCTTGGAGCTCGTCTTGAATGGATTGATGATCGGCGTGGTCGGCGCGGCCACATGGAGAGCCGGAATGGCGCTGCAACTGTGGAGCTTCGTTGCCGCACATGGCGTGCTCGAACTCCCGGCGATTTTCATTTCCGGCGGCGCGGGTCTGGAGATCGCGCGAGGGATGCTCTTCCCGGGACTCCTGCCGCGGCGTGATTCGCTGGCGCAGGCGGGCGGCCGGGCTTCGCGGCTGCTGCTGGGTACGGTGCCGATGCTGATCGTTGCAGGAGTCATCGAAGGATTCGTCTCGCCGTCGGACTTGCCTGACTGGATGAAGTTCGCTCTCGCCGCCGTATTGTTCGCCTTGCTGATCACGTATTTGAGTTGGTCCCCTAAGACTGAGCCTCAGAAGCCTCAGTTCTAATAAGGATGTGCGCCCCCGCGGGCGGCGCTGGTGTGTGAAATTCCCAGAATCGGACACTTTTGGGTATATACCCCCGCGTTGTTTTGCGTAAGTGAGGCAAACAAAGGACTTACAGGAGAAGAGTGACCAAAGAGTGCGCAAGTGATTGAAAAGATAGGGGCTTAGACGTCCCTCTTTCCCTTGTGTTTTCAACGAGTTGCGCACTCTTTTGGATGAGTGTGAAAACAAAGGGGTTGCAGACACGTTTGTGTGCACATTCGTGCGAAGTGCGATGATCCGAGTGCTTGAGCGTGGGACGAGAGGCCCTTCCCGCCTTCGCCGAGCCTTCGGCGGGCACGCGACTCGCCCGATGCGGGGCTCGCTCAGGACTCGTCCCGAGGGGACATCCGGGGTGCGAGAAACGCGCATCCTTATTGCACGCGCTCGGCTCCCCTCGCCGGGGACGCTCGCGCGGAAATACTTTCGCCGGATGCGAGCGGGGAATTCGAAAAGTTGTTGCGAGGTCACGCCATCTTGTAGCACATAAGTTGGCGAATGTCAATAGTACTCGCAGGGTTACTGTTCGAAAAGTGTTCGAAAACCCGCAGCCTTCACGCGGTGTGTAAAGGGTGCGGCATTCTCGCGACGTTCATGATGGTTAAGGGGCCGGCACGAATCCCTCGCTAACAGCCCTTGATGAGTACCAAGTCAACGGCCCTATCCCCATTAAAGACCACCATCCATGGGCTCTTCCTGATGAAGAGTACCGTCCTATCTTTCCAAAATGAATCCTGATAGCAGCCCCTGAGGTATGGCGAGGCTTCATTCGGCGTTAAGAGATATCCAAACCTGTTGCGCAGTTGTACTTCCGTCTTGCCTACGACGAGCTTGTCGCGGTGAGCGTCCCCAATCATTGTGTCGGTCGCCATGTCGAGATTCATTTTATAAAGACCAACCTTCCAGAGAACGTATTCGGCGTTCTTTGGGTCGCTTGTATCTGGGTACGTCAAGATCCATCCGCCGACAAAGACGAAGACGAGGGCTGGGACGATCATTAAGATTCGCATACGCTGGCTTGTCATTTGTCGCCCCCAGTCATCGCGGCGCCGCTGCCCTTTGACGGCTCCCCAATGTTGGCCTAGTCATAGCGTAGCACTTACCGGCTCCTGCATCCTCGATTGTGGGCCGGATAGTAGCGTCCTAGTTTGGCAGCAATGTGCTTGAAGTTTGTATCGCCCCTCCGGGGCTCACATGAATCTGTTATGCCTGCCCAGGGCTTCCGCCCTGGGCTAAATTGTTACGCCCCGCGGAGCGGGGCTGCGTGAATGCGCGTGCTTGGACGCGCGCCAGTTGGGTGGCGTGGTGCGTGCCGAACGGGCGTAACCACGAGATTCTTCGCCCCGGTCAAAGCGCCGGGGCTCAGAATGACAATCGTTTAACTGGTGGTGGGACCTACCCGCATTGCAACCCTTGCGCTGGGCGCAATCATGCGCACCTACAGAAGGAGACAAGTCGCGGTGTGATAGACTTGGGGGACCTCAGGGCAGTGGGCGCGGGAACTTCAACCGAAAAACTGTGGCATGACTGAACGACTCTACTACCACGATTCCTACCTGAAAGAGTTTGAGGCGACGGTGCTTTCCGCTGAGCGTGCGGGCGAGCGTGCGGCGGATTGTGCGACCGTTATTGCTTCTACGCAAGCCGGAGGAGGTGCGGCGGAGGAGAGATGGAACGTGGTGCTGGACCGGACGCCGTTTTATCCGACATCGGGTGGGCAGCCGCACGATTTGGGGACGTTGGGCGGGGCGCGCGTCCTGGAAGTGGTGGAGCGCGAAGACGGGACAATTCTGCATATCACGGACAAGCCAATCGGGCCGGGTGCGGTGCGCGGCGCGATTGATTGGGCGCGGCGATTCGATCACATGCAGCAGCACACGGGACAACATCTGCTTTCCGCCACGTTTATCGAGCTATTCCGGTTTCCGACGGTTTCGTTTCACTTGGGGCGAGACATCTCGACGATCGATCTCGAGGCTCCCGCGCTTTCGCCGGAACAACTGGTAGCGGCGGAGCGGCGGGCGAACGAGATCGTCTTCGAGGATCGTCCGGTGGGGATTCGATTCGGCAGCGCGGAGGAAATGGCGCGCGACGGCGCGCGGAAACAAGTGGAGCGTGAGGGAACGCTGCGGGCGATTGCGATCGAAGGCTACGATTTGCAGCCGTGCGGGGGAACGCACGTGGCGCGAACGGGGCAGATTGGGGCGATCCTGCTGCGGCGCGCGGAAAAGGCGAAGAAAAACTGGCGCGTGGAATTCGTTTGCGGCGAACGGGCGCGCGCGGCGGCGCGTCGCGACCGGGAATTGCTCGTCGAATCGGCGCGGCAATTGGGATGCGGGACGGCGGAGTTGCCTGGCATGGTGGCGCGGGCGATCGAGGAGCGGCAGTCGAGTTACAGATCGCGGCAGCGGCTGCTCGAAGAATTGGTGAGCGTCGAGGCGTTGACGATGCTGGCGTTGCGGTCGGAGCAGGAGCGGCCGGGCGGGACGCGCACGGTGGCGCGCGTCTTCGAGGAGGCGGACGCGGATTATCTGCGGCTGCTGGCGACCAAGCTCATCGCGGAGCCGGGAGTGCGCGTACTGTTTGCGTCGCGAGCGGGCGGGCAGATCGTCTTCGCGCAATCGGCGGGACTGGGAGGGGATCTCAGCGGGTTGCTGCGGGAGATTGTCGCGGCGGCGGGCGGGAAAGGCGGAGGGACAAAGGATTTCGCGCAAGGGACGGTGCCGGATGAGCGCGGGGTCGAGGGCATGATCGAGAAGGCGCGGGAGAAGTTTAGAGATTGAGTCGCATGGGTTGAGGAGTGAAGAAATACCCGCACCCTTGCGCTGTGCGCAAGGATGCGGCACCCGCTGAAGATGCTCCGGGGCGAGCGAGTTGGGTGGTGTGATGCGTGCCGTGGGGCGTAACCACGAGATTCTTCGCCACGGCCAAAGCGCCGGGGCTCAGAATGACAGCGGTTGCTTGGGTCGCGCGCGAGTTGGGTTGCGCGATGCGTGCCGGGCGGGGGTAACCACGAGATTCTTCGCCCCGGCCAAAGCGCCGGGGCTCAGAATGACAGCAGTTGTTTGGGTCGCGCCCGAGTTGGGTGGCGCGATGCGTGCCGGGCGGGCGTAACCACGAGATTCTTCCCGCCTTCGCTGAAGCTACGGCGGGCGGGCGCTGGGCGGAACAAGGCACCGCGCAAGACGCTTCGGTCTGAATGACAATCGTTAAAAGGGGAATTGGGGCGGCCGCAGAGAGATCCCTCGTCGTCCCGACCAAAGGCGTCGGGACTCCTCGGGATGACTCGGGATCTTATTGCGCGTGGGCGAAGGGCCGGAGGCTGGCACTAGGGCGTGGTGGCGGCGGGGGCCATCCACTGGTTCGCGCGCATCCAGTTTTCGAGGAGAGTGGGCCACTCGCGCAGCGTGGGGAAGCCAACGCCGAGGCCGGTGCCGTGCGGGCCGCTCTGAAAAAGGTGCATTTCGACGGGGACGCCCGCGCGCAGCAGAGCCTGGAAATATTCCACGCTGGACTGAACGGGAACGGCGGAGTCGGTCACCGTGTGGTAGATGAACGTGGGCGGAGTGTCACTGGTGACCTGCAATTCGGCGGAAAGAAAATCAATCAATTTGGGATCGGCGGCCGAGCCAAGCAGCGCGCTGCGGGAGCCTCCGTGCGAGAGGACGTCGCGCATGCTGAGCGCGGCGTAGCAGAGAATCGCGAAGTCGGGGCGATCGCTGAAGCTGTCAATCGGGTCGGGCGCGTTGGGATGGCCGCGATCGAAGTGCGTGGAGACGGTGGCGGTGAGGTGTCCGCCGGCGGAAAAGCCGATCATGCCGATGTGATTGGCGTCGATGCCGAGATCAGCGGCGTGGGCGCGGACGTAGCGGATGGCGCGCATGCCGTCGTCAATCGGAGCGGGATAGCCGTAGCGCGGGGCGAGGCGATATTTCAGGACGAAACCTGCGACGCCGCGGGCGTTGAGCCAGGCGGCGATGTCGGAGCCTTCCTTCTGCATCGAGAGGTGCGTGTAGCCGCCGCCGGGACAGATCACGACGCCGGTGTGCGTCGGATTCGAGGCGGGGAGATAAATGTCGAGCGTAGGCTTGTCGAGGTCGGTGTCACCGACAGCGCCGGGCGCGCCCTTGGGCCAGAGCACGACCGTTTGGGACGGCTTGGGCGCGGGCGCCGCGGCTTGCGCCGCAGGGGCGGATGCGGCCGCGGTCAGTGCGCTCGCGGCCGAGGGCGTGGATTGAGCGCGCGACACGATGGGCAGCAGTAGAGCCGCGCAACCAAACGCGGCGAAGAGAGCAAGTTTGCCAGCAGGGAACGGCCGAGTCCAGCGAGAGAGTGGAAACGCGCAGAGCGGTGCAGTCATGATTGTCTTCTCCGGGAGTGGAATGAGGCGCGAGTATGTCGCCGCGGGAGAAGGGAGTCAAGAAGGGAGGGGAAGAGCGGAAAGTGGTGGACGGCATGGGATTCGAACCCACGGCCTCCTCGTTGCGAACGAGGCGCTCTCCCAGCTGAGCTAGCCGCCCACCGGCGGAAATTAGGATAGCAGAGGATCCAGCGATTTCCAATTTGGGGTGCGCGAGGATAAAGAAATTCTACAGCGCCGCACTGGGGAAACTCGAAGCGGGCGTAGCGCGATAACTGCGAAGGAGTGCGGGGCAGCGACTAGGGCTGCGAGCGTGTCTCGCCGCCGCGCTGCGCGATCACTTTGCGCACGTTTTCGTAAAGAGCGCGGGCTTGCGGCAGGGAATCGATGGCCTTCAGGACCTGCGGATCGTCTTCCAGTTCGACCACATAGCTTTCGTTCAAGCCAAAGACCGAAGTGAAGACCTCCTTCTTGATCATCCGCTTGATCCAGTCGCTATTCTGAGTGATGTCGGCGTCCGAATATCTGAGATTCAGGTGATCCAGGTATCTGCGGAAGTCGGACATCACAGCGTCGTCCACAACAAAATCCTTCGTCACATTGGGCCTCGTGCCGAGGAACGACGTGGTGAATCCGCCAACGCTGCCTTGATAGGGATAGAAAACGTTGTGGCGGAGCAAAAGCTGCTGGAAATCGTCGAGCTTCGGCTCGGGAACGACGACGTCGGGCGTGATGCCGCCGCCGCCGGTGACCTGGCGTCCGCCATCGGTGAGTTTTACTTCAGTGGGCGGCGGCGCCTTGTGATTGTAGAGATAGTCGTACAGGGAAACGTCCTTGTAATCGCGCTGGATGAGGCGTCCGCTCGGGGTGTAGTAGCGCGCGGTGGTAAGGGCTAGGCCGGTGTCCTCGCTCAAGCCGGACACGGTTTGGACGAGGCCTTTGCCGAAACTCTGCTCGCCGACGACGAGGCCGCGATCGTGATCCTGAATCGCGCCAGTGACGATTTCCGAAGCGGAGGCGGAGCCGCCATTGATGAGCACGACGAGCGGCGTCTGCATGCCCTGATTGCCCTGGACCGCGTAGTAACGGCGCTCAGCGGAAGCGCGGCCGTGATGCGAAACGATGAGCTGATTCTTGTCCAGGAACATGTCCGACACGGCCACGGCTTCGTTCAGAAGGCCGCCGGGATTGCCACGAAGATCGAGGATGAGGCCGTCGAGGGAGGAGGCGTTGAGTTTCTTGAGGGCGTCGGCCATTTCAGATTCGGTGGTTTCGTTGAAACCGGAGAGCTTGATGTAGCCGATGCCGGGCCGCAGAAGGAAGGCGACGTCCACGGAGCGCTTCGGGATTTCGTCGCGCGTTACGGTGAAATCGAGCGGATTGTCGTAGCCTTCGCGGCCGACCGTGATCTTGACGGGCGTGCCCTTGTGCCCCTTGAGCATGTCGGCAACTTCGGACGATCCCAGGCCGTCGGTGGACTTGTCATCCACCTTGAGAATGATGTCGCCGGGGCGCAGGCCGGCGCGAAACGCCGGGGTTCCCACCATGGGCGCCAGGACGACCGTGTGCGCGCCGCGCGGGGCAATCGTCATGCCGACGCCGTAATACTTGCCGCGCTGATCTTCGCGGAGCAGGGCGTACTGGCGCGGGTCGAAAAAGCTGGAATGGGGGTCGAGAACGCGCAGCATGCCCGGAATCGCGCCTTCATATAGGGCGTGATCGGTGTCCACCGGGACAGCGTAATTTTGCTGGACGACGGAGAGGACTTTGGTGAAATCGCGAACGGATTCCTGGAGGTCGTTGGCCCCGGCTGCGGTCGCGCGGACCGACGGGCCGTAAATGCCGCCCAAAATCGCGGAGAAGAGCAATACGCCTAAGACAAGCAAAGCCCCACGTCGGCTGCTGCGCACAATCCCTCACTTTCCGATAACTCAGTATAGCATACCAGTTGCGGGCATTTGACTCGCCTGCAACCCTCTTCTATGATGCGAAAGGAGCATGCCGGGAGGCGTCTTGAACGGTGGAATTGGGCTAATCCCAGGGGTTTCGAGGGATGGGCCCCGAGTGCGAGGGCGGGAAGCGAAAGAATTGCGCCAATTGTGACGCTTGATTTTGGATGCCGCGCGGAAGCGGAATCATGCTGAGTGTTCCTCATCTCATTATCATTTTTCTCGTGGCGCTGGTGGTGTTGGGGCCGGAGAAGCTGCCAGAAGTTGCGCGCACGCTGGGAAAAGTGATGTCGGAATTTCGCAAGGTGACCACGGATTTCCGCACCACGCTGGAAAATGAGATGCAGGAAATCGAGCGCCAGGGGCGCGAGAAGGACCGTCTGGCGCGGGAGGCCGCCGCAAATGCGCCGCCGGTCGCGCAGCCCGTCGCCGCTTTGCCCGAGGCCGCGTCCGAACCGGCGTACGGCACAACCGAAGCAACGGGCGTTGCGGGTGCGGAAGCGCCGGTTGAGACGGCAGTCGAGAATCACATCGAGAGTCCGGCAAGCCCCGCGGTAGAGCCCGCCCCAAACGGAGATTCCAGCCCTGCCTGACGAAGCATTGCGCGATCACCAGGAAGAGGCCGGGGGACGAATGTCGTTCCTCGAGCACCTGGCGGAGCTTCGCACGCGCATCATCCAATCGTTGATCGGGATCGGCGCGGGGATGATCGTGGGGCTGGCGGTCTCGCCGAAAGTGCTGGGGATTATCGCGCGCCCGATGCAGTTGGCGCTGCGCGGGGCGCACCTGGACGACAAGCTCATCTACACGAGTCCGACGGGCGCGATCAACCTGATCATCACGCTGGGCGTTTATCTCGGGCTCGTTTTGGCGTCACCGTGGGTGCTGTACCAGGTGTGGCTGTTCGTCGCGCCGGGACTGTACAAGCACGAGCGGCGAGCCGTGTGGATGTTCGTAACGAGTTCGGTATTCTTATTCCTTGTGGGCATCGCGTTCGGTTATTTCGTGATGCTGCCGTACGTTTTGAAATTCCTCATCAGCTTTCAGGGTCCTTTCAGGCCGCTGATCGACATCAACGAGTATTTCGATCTGATCTTTATCGTTCTGCTCGGTCTCGGATTGATTTTCGAGCTGCCGATTCTGATTTTCTTTCTCGCGCTGTTCGGGCTGGTGACGCCGAAGATGCTGCTGAAGAATTTCCGGTACGCCGTGCTGATCATCACGATTCTCGCCGCGATCATCACGCCGACTCCGGACGCAACCACGATGCTGATCTTCATGGCGCCGATGTTCCTGCTGTACTTGCTTGGCGTCTTGGTGTCCGCCGTGGTCGTACGGCGAAAACGGCGTGCTCAGGCGATGGCCAATCAAGGAGCCGCTTAGCATGCGGCCGCTGCCTCGTTGGCTCGTCGTTGTCGCGCTGGTGTGCGCGTCTGCCGGGTGCGGGCATGGACAGCCGGCCGCCGCAAGCGGGAACGGCGCGGCGCAGGCCTCTCCACAAATGCAATTTCCTCCGGCGCCACCGGCTGCGCAGACGGGCGGATTCGACGGCAACCGCGCGTACGAGCTGGATAAGGAGCTTGTGGCGATCGGCCCGCGCCCGGCAGGGAGCGAGGCCAACGAGCACCAGCAGACGTTCATCATCAGCCAGCTCAAGAGCTACGGATGTCCGGTGACCGAGGACGATTTTCACGCTTCGACACCTGCGGGCAACCTCGCGATGAAAGACATCATTGTGAAAATTCCGGGCACGCGCCCGGACATCGTTCTTTACGCCACGCATTACGACACAAAGCTGCTGCCGAATTTTGTAGGCGCAGACGACGGGGCTTCGAGCACGGCGCTGATGATGGAGCTGGCGCGGTCGCTTTGTGCGCGGAAGAGCTCCCTGACCGTCTGGATCGCCTTTCTCGACGGGGAAGAAGCGGTTGTGGAATGGAGCGATACGGACAGCACCTACGGCAGCCGGGAATTGGCCGCGGAACTGGCGCTTTCGGGCGAGATCAGCAAAGTCAAGGCGATGGTGCTGGCCGACATGATCGGCATCTCGAATCTGCAAATTTTGCGGGACACGAATTCCACCGGTTGGCTCACGGACCTCGTGTGGTCCACGGCGCAGCGGCTGGGCTACGGCAACGTTTTCCTGAACAGCACCAGTTCCGTCGAGGACGACCACACGCCGTTCTTGCGGCGCGGCGTCGCGGCATGCGACGTGATTGACCTGGATGACACCGCCCAGCGCGGAATCTGGCACACCACGCAAGACAGCTTCGACAAGATCGACCCGCGCAGCATCGCGCTCGTCGGCCACGTTTTCATCGAAACGCTTCCCGCGCTGGAGCAGAAAATCCACTAGATCGGCCCATGATGCTGCGTGCGGGCGCGGCGCAGCCGGGCGCGGCCGCCGAGGATGTGCTACATTCGACCGTCGAGGTTTTCCGGGAATGCGCCGCATCGTTGTGCAATCTTCCGCAGGGTCGTACGCCGTGGTGCTCGGGAGTGGCGCGATTCGACGCGCGCAAGCCGAATTGCGCGGTCTGGGCAAGGCTGCGTCCGTACAGGTGGTTTCATCGCCGCGCGTGTGGCGGCATGCCGGCGCGGGCGTGCGCCGTGCGTTCCCCGGCGCGGCAACAAAGCCGATTCTCTTTGACGATCGCGAAGCTGCCAAGAATCTGCGAACAGTAGAGAACTTGTGCCGGGCGCTCGTGCGTGCGGGCGCGGATCGCCGCACCGTATTGGTGGCCGTGGGGGGCGGCGTGGTGGGGGACGTTGCCGGATTTGCGGCCGCAAGCTATCTGCGCGGCGTGCGCGTCGTGCAAGTGCCGACGACCATCGTGGGCATCGCCGATAGTTCGATTGGCGGCAAGACCGGCGTGAATTTACCCGAAGGCAAGAATTTAGTGGGCGCGTTTTATCCGCCGTGTTTGGTGCTGGCGGACACGGACCTGCTGCGCACCCTACCCGATCGGGAGTTTCGCTCGGGACTATACGAAATCGTGAAGTACGGGATCATCGGCGACGCGCCGCTGTTTCGATTTCTTGAGGGCAACCTCGAATCGCTCGTGGCGCGGAAGCCCGCGGCGCTCGAATACGCGCTCTGGCGCGGCGTCGCGCAGAAGGGCCGCGTGGTTTCGAGCGACGAGCGCGAGTCCGGCCTGCGCGAGATCTTGAACTACGGCCACACGTTCGGCCACGCGCTGGAAACGGTAACGAGATACCGCCGCTACCTCCACGGCGAGGCGGTCGGATGGGGCATGCTTTACGCGGCGCGGCTCGCAGTCGAGCGCGGGCTTTCCTCAGAAGCGGAAGCCGAACGGATTAAGCGGCTCGTCTTGCGCGTTGGGCCGCTGCCGAACTGGCCGCGCGTTTCCGCGACGCGGCTGATTGAAGCCATGCACGCGGACAAGAAATCGCGGGGCGGGCGGCTTCGGTTCGTCCTGGCGACGAAGATTGGGCACGCCGAAACGTTCGAGGGCGTACCGGAGCGCGCGGTGCGCGGGGTGCTCGAGTGGATTCCACGCCACGTGAGTTCCGGCGCGCCGGGACGCGACTGAACGTTACGCGATGACCAGCCCCGCATGAGACGCACAACCGAAAAAGAAGAAGTCGTGCGCGGCACGCAGCCGGACGGAGTCCGCGATGAAGCCGAAGCAGCGCGGCGCGTGCGGGAAATGTTCACGCGCATTGCGCCTCGCTACGATTTTCTGAACCGCGTGATTTCGTTCCGAATGGACGTGGTTTGGCGGCGAAGCGTTGCCGCGCGCTTCGGCACAATCCTGGCCAGGCCGGACGCGCGCGTGCTTGATTTGTGCTGCGGGACGGGCGATTTGACGTTCGCGATGGAACGCCGCGCTCGCCGAGCCGGCGGAACTGGCGGGGGAGCGCGGATCCTCGGCGCCGACTTTGCGCACACGATGCTCGTGCGGGCGCGAGAAAAAGCCGCTGCTTCGGGTTCGGGCGCGGAATTCGTCGAAGCGGACGCGTTGCGATTGCCGTTGCCCGACGCGAGCGTGGACTTGGTGACCTCGGTATTCGGCTTCCGCAATCTCGCAAACTACGCCCGGGGGCTGGAAGAGATTCATCGCGTCCTGCGTCCCGGCGGGGAAGTGGGGATTCTGGAATTTTCGGATCCGCGAGGCGTGGCGCTGGGCGGGCTCTATCGCTTTTACTTCAAGCGCATTTTACCGGCGATCGGCGGGGCGCTTTCCGGCTATCGCGACCCGTACGCCTATCTGCCCGCGTCGGTGGACCGATTTCCGTCGGGGGAGGAGCTGGTCGCGCTGATGCAAGGCAGCGGATTTCAGGACGTCGGAATCGAGCGCTGGAGCCTTGGAATTGTTTCTCTGTTTCGCGCACGAAAGAGCGGATGAAGGACCCGAGGTTCAGCTCTCGAGGCCGAGGGAGCGGATCTTGTTGAGGAGCGTCTTGTAGGAAACGCCGAGCTGTTCGGCCGCGCGCGTTTTGTTCCACTTGGTGGAGCGCAGCGCAGCTTCGATCTTGTAGCGCTCGACGTGCGCGACAGCGCGCGATGCAACGTCTTCGAGCGTCCCGCCCCAATCGAAGTTCTCATCCATCATTCCCGAGGGCATGTCGCCGGTCGCGGGCTTCATCGCGGGCAGTTGCAGATCATCAGGCTGGATGACGGTGCCGTCGGAGAGAATGGCGGCGCGCTCGATCGTGTTTTGCAACTCTCGGACGTTGCCCGGCCAAGCGTAATCGCGCAGGGCGATGCGCGCTTCGTCGGAGAGCTCGAGGCCCGGCTTGCGAAATTCCCGGCGGAAGCGCTCGAGGAAATGGCCGGCCAGCAGCAATACGTCGTCGCCGCGCTCGGCGAGCGGCGGAATCGTGATGGGCACGGCGGCCAGACGGAAGTAAAGATCCTCGCGGAAAGATTTGGCCTGTACGGCGAGGCGCAAATTCTTGTTCGTGGCGGCGAGGATGCGCACATCCACGTCCACGGCTTGCGTTCCGCCGACGCGATCGAAGCGCCTTTCTTCGAGCACGCGCAAGAGTTTCGCCTGCGTGGGGAGCGGCAAGTCGCCGATTTCATCGAGAAAGATCGTGCCGTGGTGCGCCAGCTCGATCTTGCCGATCTTACGCGCGCCCGCGCCCGTATAGGCGCCGCGCTCGTGACCGAAGAGTTCGTTTTCGACCAAGCCCTCGGGAATCGCGGCGCAATTCAGCGCCACGAAAGGATGCTCGCGCCGGGAAGAAAGGTGATGAATGGCGCGCGCGAAAAGTTCCTTGCCCGTGCCGCTCTGACCGAACAGCAAGACGGTCGAATCGGTCGGCGCGACGCGCTGCACCTGGTGCGTGACTTCGCGCATAGCCTCAGATTCGCCGACGATGCGCGGGAACCCATACCGCGCGGAATATTCCTCGCGGAGGAGAAGGTTTTCGCGCAGGAGTTCCTGTTGGCGCGCGGCGCGTTCGACGAGCAGCTTCAGATGGTCCAGATCCACGGGCTTCTGAATGAAATCGAATGCGCCGTCCTTCATCGCACTGACGGCATCTTCGATCGAGCCGTAAGCGGTGATCAAGATGACGGGGACGGTCGCATCGGCCTGCTTGCTTTCGCGGAGCACGTCGAGGCCGGAGCAACCGGGGAGTTTCAGGTCGGTCAGCACGAGCAGGTAGCGGCGCGCGCGAATTTTGTTTACTGCGGAGGTTCCGTCCGGGGCCTCGTCCACTTCGTAACCGGCACGTTCGAGCGCTTTGTGAAGCATCGTGCGCAGTTCGGCCTTGTCTTCGACGAGGAGGAGAGGTTCCATCGCACTCTTTTTAGCATGATTTCGCGCGGAGGAGTCTTCGCCGGCGGAAGTTTGTGCGGATTCGGCTATGGGCATGGGGCCAGGGTGCGCGATCTCCGCCTACGGCTGCGGCGGTGATGGGGGCGGCGTCTGGGACGGTTGCTGCGATCCCTGATCCTGGGAGGACGGTTGCGATTGAGGTTGGGAGCCCTGATCCTGCGAAGCGGGCGTCGAGGGTTGTGAAGATTGTGATGGCTGATTGCCCTCTTGGGATTGCGACTCGGGCGTGCCTTGATCGGAAGGCTGCTCGTCTTCGCGGGCCCAACCAGGGTCGCCGCCGGCCTGGCGCAGTTGGTCCTCCAGGTCGTCAATGGCTTGCTGATCCTTCACGATGTCCTGCGTGCGCTGGTCGATCTTGTCACGCATGGACTTCAGCTCGTCGGAGCTGAACTGCTCTTTCAGCGCCTGATTCGGATCGCTGTAATACTGAGTTCGCTTCAGATTGTATTCGCGCTGGAGAAGGTCGAGGTCGCGCTTGTCGTTGTTGAGTTTCGTCCTCGCGGTGGAAAACTTTTCGCGCCAGTAGGCCGCGTCATGTGACGAGCCTGCGCCGGTGGCCGTTCCGGTTCCGTTCGCGCTGGGCGCAGCGGCGCCGCCATTGCCGACTACGGACACCGGCCCCTGCACGCTGCCGATGTTGTCGTCCGTATAGACCTTCGCCGGCTTCGGAAGATTCTTCTTCTCTTCGCGGGCCTTGCGAGCGGCGTCTGCGACGGAGGGCTGGGTCTGGTCCTGCTGCGCCGCGTAGGCGCACGAGCCGAGGAGGGTAATCCCGGCGATGACGACAATGACTGTGCGGAAGGTCATGGCGTTGGACCGCCTTTCCGGAGGCCCTGGGGAAGCTCTCTTATCGATTTTAGGCGCGGGCTTCGGCCGAAGCAATGCCCTGTATGGCTTCCCGGGCCTGCGGTAGCCAAACGATAAACTCCGCCCCACCCTCGGGAAGGTTGCGCGCCTCGACCGTACCGCCGTGCTGCACGATGATTTTTTGCACCACAGCAAGGCCGAGCCCCGTGCCATTGGCTTTTGTCGTGTAAAAGGGCAGGAAAATCCTCGAGAGATCGGTTGGGGAAATGCCGGTGCCGTTGTCGGAGATCGTGATGCGCTGACCGGGGTGCCCGCTTGGGTCGAGAGAGCCGCGGACCACGACTCGCCCGCCGGGAGGCCGCCCGGCAGCAGCTTCCGCGGCGTTGCGCACCAGATTCAGGATCGCCTGGCGGACGAGGGCCTCGTCGCCGGGAACGTCGGCGAAGTCGCCTTCGAGCACGAGTTCCACACCCGGCTGCGTCTCGCCGACTTCCGCAAGCACGCGCCGCAAGATCGGCTCAACGGACAGCGGCTCATAGGAAATGTCCAGCGGCCGCGCGAACTTCAGGAATTCCGTCAGCACGTGCGTCAGCGCGCGCGTCTGCTCGACGATGTTTTGCGCGTGATCGCGGATTTCGCCGCCTTCCGGTTCCGATCGAATCATCTGCGCGTAGCCGGAAATCGTCGCGAGCGCGTTTTTGAATTCATGCGCGATGCCGGCCGATAACTCGCCGAGAGCCGCGAGACTTTCCTTCACTTGGACCTGTTTTTGCAGCGCGACGAGTTCGGTCAAGTCGGTGAACACGCAGATGGCGCCCGTCACCTCGTCCTGCCCGCGCAGAATCGGGGAGATCGTGACGCCCAACTGGCGCACTTCGCCGACGGGAGAAGGCGCATCGGAGGGCGCTTGTTCCTCAGGAGAAACTCCCGGAAGCGCCAGAGTGGCGTACTGAATCTCTTCGCGGCGAAACGTGCGGCCCTGGGCAAGGCATTCTCCGATGAGCCGCGCCAATCGCGAATCCGCGCCCAGCACTTCGGTGTAACGCCGGTAAGTCAAGCCGCGCACGCCAAGGGCGGTCTCCGCGGCTGGATTTGCGATGGCGATGATGCCGTTGGAATTGATCAGCAACAGCCCGGCAGGCATGTTGCGCGTGACTGCTTCGCTCAGCCGTTCGGTCTGCTCCGCTCGCTCGCGTTCGCTGCGATGCAGCGCGGCGAGTTCTTTTTCCTGCTCGCGGAGCTTCTGAATCACGGCCTGCATGGAAGCGGCCATGAACGCGGCCGGATTGTCGCTCGACGGCCGCGGGGAGGAAGAATCGCTGCGGCGCTCCGCGACGATGAATTGCCGGCGCAAGACGACGGCGCTGATGTACACGCCGGCTACGATCATCACGACGAGAAAGATGGCCGCTCCGATCCAGAGCGGCAGTAAATTCGGTGGTGGGGCTACATGCGGCATTATCGGTCCACTTGCAACTTACCGCATCAGGACCATGCTTTGGTACCAGTTCAGAATGGACGTGCCGAAAAAGACCACCAGCAGCGCGCCCGCGCCTAGAAACGTGCCGAACGGCAATTCGTACTGGCGGCCCTTGCGAAAGATCAGGATGAAGAGTAGGCCGATCACGCTGCCAAGCAGCGAGCCGAGAAGGATCGTCAGTAACGTGCGCTTCAATCCGAGAAACGCGCCCGCCATCGCCATCATTTTTACGTCGCCGAGCCCCATCCCTTCGTGCCCGCGCAGACGAAAATATCCCTCTGCCACAATCCAGAGCAGGCCGCCGCCTGCGAGCACGCCGAGCGCGGCGTCGGCAAACGAGAGAACCGGCACAGGGGGCGGAAACGCGAAGAAGCGATTGGAGAGCCAAAGGGCCGTGCCGTCCACGGGCGGCAGAAAAAAGCTCATCGCGATACCGAGACCCAGGCCTGTAAGGTTCACCTTGTCGGGGAGGACTCGCTCGCGCGCGTCGGTGACGGCCAAAACGATCATCAGCGCCGCAAAGAGCGCCCATTTCGCGCCCGTCAGGGTCGCGCCGAAAGCAAAGTAACACGCCAGAAACAGCAGCCCGGTCGCCAGTTCGACCGCGGGATACATCCAGGAGATCGGCGCGTGGCATTTGCGGCAGCGCCCGCGGAGAAAAAGCCAGCTCAGCACGGGAATGTTGTCGTAGGGCTTGATCGGCGCGCCGCACTTCGGGCAGTGAGAAGGGGGCAAGACAATCGATTCGCCGCTCGGGATTCGCAGAATGCAAACGTTGAGGAAGCTGCCGAGGACCAAACCAAACAGGAACGCTGCGGCGGCAATCACACTCCGAATTTGCCACAAGCGTTCCGCGCTCTCAACTGGTCGAGCGCAGGGCGTGTCGCACTCCTAACTCATCGCCGGGCGGACTTGTGCAATTAGGGAGCGTGCCGTAAAGTGGCGTGATCCAGGGAGCACCGCCACCTAACGTGCCACGCCGCAATTCGCAGAGAAAACGAGCCTCTTCCCCGCGTGCCGGAAAGTCGAGTGCGAAGCCGTCGCGGCCCGGCAGCCGCAAGGCCGCGAACAGCCGCTCGGGCCGGCGCGGCGGGAAGAGCGTCGGAAAACTCTTTGAAGCGTTGGTGGCACTGCAAGCTCGGCTGCGCGCGCCCGGGGGCTGCCCTTGGGACCGCGAGCAGACGCACGAATCCCTGCGCACGTACCTGGTGGAGGAAACATACGAAGTTCTCGACGCGCTCGATTCGCGCGACGCCGATGAAATTGCGGGCGAGTTGGGCGATCTTCTGCTGCAAATTGTTTTTCACGCGGAATTGGGGCGCGAAGCGAGCCGGTTCGACATCGGCGACGTGATCGAGCGGATTCACACCAAGATGGTTCGCCGCCACCCGCACGTTTTCGGCGATGCCAAGGCTCACACGGCTGGCGAAGTCCTCAAGAAGTGGGAGCAACAGAAGGCCGAAGAACGTGTTGCGCAAAGTGGCGTCAAAGAAGCTCCGCGTGCGGCTTCGATTCTCGACGGTGTTTCTTCGGGGTTGCCCGGGCTGGTGGAAGCGCACCAACTTTCGCGGCGCGCGGCGAACGCCGGCTTCGATTGGGCTTCCGCCGAAGGCGTTCTCGAAAAGATTCAAGAGGAGGCCGAGGAGATCGGCGAGACTCTGCCCGACGCTGATTCCCCCCGGCGCGAAGAGGAGATCGGCGATCTGCTCTTCACGGCCGTGAATCTTGCGCGGTTTCTCGGGCTCGATCCCGAAATCGCTCTCAAGCGGGCCAATCGGAAATTTAAGAGCCGCTTCCAGGCGATGGAGCGCGACGCAGCTGCGTCCGGCCGCGCGCTCGGCGATCGCAGCCCCGCCGAACTTGACGCCCTCTGGAATGCCGCGAAGCACCGGCGAGACGCGGTCCGCGAGGGAAAGGCCGGGAAATGAGCGGCCCAAAGCAGATGGGCAACCGGCGGGCCTTGTTTTCGCGCAGTTTCCATTGCGCCCGTTCGACGGCGCTCCCGGTGCGTCGACCGAAATGAGAATTCAACGCGTCACCCTCCGCGAAATTCAGATGCGCCTCGTATCTCCCTTCGAGACGAGCTTCGGGCGCACGACCGATCGCCGCATCCTGCTCATCGAGGCCGAGGCGGGCGGCGCTACCGGCTGGGGCGAATGCGTCGCAGGCGAAGGGCCCTTCTATTCCCCCGAAACGATCGACACCGCGTGGCTCATCACTGAGAAATATCTCTGGCCGCTGCTGAAAGGCAGGGAATTCGCGGCCGCCCCGGACGTATGGGAACTCCTGGAGCCCGTGCGTGGCCACAACATGGCCAAGGCCGGGCTCGAAGCGGCGATCTGGGACGCCGAGGCAAAACAGAAAGGCGAGCCGCTCTGGCGGTTGCTCGGGGGCGTACGCGAAGAAATCGCCAGCGGCGTCTCGATCGGCATCAAACCTTCCTTCGACGAATTGCTCGCCGCAGTCGAGAAGGAATTGTCGGCCGGCTACCAGCGCATCAAAATCAAGATCAAGCCGGGCCAGGACGTCGAGCCCGTGGAGCGTCTGCGCCAGCGATTCCCGGGCATCAAGCTTATGGTGGACGCCAACTCCGCCTATCGCCTTGAGGACGCGCCGCATCTGCGCCGCCTCGACGCCTTCTACCTGATGATGATCGAGCAGCCGCTCGGATGGGACGATTTGTATAGCCACGTCGCGCTGCAGCGCCAATTGCAAACGCCGATTTGCCTCGATGAATGCATCCGCTCGGTCGAACACGCCCGCGCCGCAATCGAGCTGGGCGCGTGCCGCATCATCAATGTGAAACTCGGCCGCGTGGGGGGCTATACGCCGGTCCTTCGCATCCACGATCTGTGCCGCAAGCACCAAATCCCCGTGTGGTGCGGCGGCATGCTCGAATCCGGTATCGGCCGCGCGCACAACATCGCGCTCTCGACGCTGGCCGGATTTTCGCTTCCCGGCGACGTCACCGCCAGCCGCCGCTACTGGCACCAGGACATCATCGAGCCCGAGGTCGAAATCACGCCGCTCGGAACGATTCGCTTGCACAATCACCCCGGCATCGGCTACCAGCCCCGGCACGACCTCATCGAAGAGCTCGCAGTCCGAAAGGCAGTGCTGACCTAGCCTTGCCGCGCGACGCTTCCAATCAAGCCAGGCCGTCCAGCGCATTGCTTGCAGCGGGCATCGCTTTCGCGAGCGCCACGTGGGTCGGCGGTTTCTTCGTCGGCAAGATGGGCTTGCGGACCCTCCCGCCCGTGCGGCTCCTCTCGTTCCGCCTGATGATTGCAGGGCTGGTGAGCATTCCGCTGTATTTTTCGCGTCCCAAGACGGAACGCGTCCTTGCGGGCGGAGCGGAGAAAGGGAAGTCCCTCCGGGATCTGTGGACGTTTTTCTATCTGGGTTTCTTTGGCGTCGTCGTGAACATGGGCGGCTACGTCATCGGATTGAATTACACGACCGTGGGACACTCCGGCCTGATCACTGGGCTTGGTCCGGTATTCATCCTGCTGCTTGCCTGGGGGCAGGGGCTGGAAACGCTTATGCCGCAGTCCGTGCTCGGCGTAATTCTCGCCTTCACGGGAGTGGGGATTCTTAGCGCCGAACACGGTGGGCAATTCAGATCGGGGACCTTGCGCGGCGACCTGTTCACCCTCGCGGGCACGGTGGGCTTTGCCCTTTACACCGTGCTGGGCAAGCGCGTGGCGGGGCAATACAGCCCCTCCGAAATGAACGCGTACAATTATTTTGTCGGGGCGCTGTTTCTTCTCCCGTTCGCAATCCACCAGGCGGTCGTCTTGACGCGCACTCGCACGTGGGGCTCGATCGGCTGGACCGGCTGGACCGCGATCGTCTACATGGGGGCAATTTCCGCTGTCGCTGCATATACCGTCTATTTCTGGGCGCTGCGCTACGTTGCCGCTTCCCGGCTGGGCGCAATTAGCTACGCAAATCCGGTCGTGACGGCGATGCTGGGAGTATCGCTGATGCACGATCCGCTCACGTGGAATCTTGTCGTGGGCGGACCACTGGTGCTGGCGGGGATATATGCGATTGAGACCGCGCACCAGCGACATACTAGTAGATAATATACCTAGTATATACATACACAGTAGTCTTGCGTGCGATTCATTGACGCTGTCGTGCGCGCGTGCTAGTTTCCGCGAAGCTCCGCGTTGAGGAGATGCCTCCTTTGCTCTTCCAATCAAACGATCCTGCCTCCGGCCACTTCCCGAAGCGCATCGCCGTGATTCCCGGCGATGGAATCGGTCCGGAAGTGATTGCCGAGGCCCTGAAAGTCCTGCAGGCGCTGCCTTCGGCTGGACAGAGATTTCAATTCCAGATGTTTGATTGGGGCGCCGATCGCTATCTGCGTGACGGCACGACCCTGCCCGCCGATGCGCCGGAAATGTTTCGCCGCAACTTCGACGCCATCCTTTTTGGCGCCGTCGGCGACCCCCGCGTCCCCTCGAACAGCTACGCTGCCGAAATATTGCTTGGCTTGCGTGTGGCGCTGGATCTCTACGCGAATGTCAGGCCCGTCGAGCTGCTCGATGCTTCGCTGACGCCGCTCCGCGACCGTCGCGAGGAAGAGGTTCGCTTCACCGTGATTCGGGAGAATACGGAAGGGCACTACGCCGGAGTCGGGGGCCAGTTCCGGCGCGGCTCCATGGAGGAAGTCGCAATCCAGGAAGACGTTAACACTCGCCGGGGCGTGGAGCGGATTCTCCGATACGCGTTTGAGTACGCCCGGCAAAACGGCCTGAAGCGCGTTTGCATGAGTGACAAATCAAACGCATTGATTCACGGCCACGAGCTCTGGCAGCGCGTTTTCGCCATCGTGCGGGCCGAATACCCGGACATCGAGGCGCGTCATCTTTACATCGATACCACGGCGATGGAGATGGTTCGCGACCCAGGTCAATTCAGCGTCATCGTGGCTTGCAATCTGTTCGGCGATATCTTGAGCGACTTGGGGGCGCAACTCGCGGGAGGATTGGGACTTGCGCCGTCAGGGAACATTCATCCCGGCCAGGTTTCGCTGTTCGAGCCCGTGCACGGCTCGGCGCCCGATATCGCGGGCCAGAACCGCGCCAATCCTTCTGCGGCCGTGCTTTCCGCATCCATGATGCTGGACCATCTGGAGTTGCCGGAGGAGGCTCGGCGCCTGCGCGGGGCCGTGCGCACCGCCGTCCGCTCGCGCCAAACAACCGTGGAATTGGGCGGGACGCTCGGCACGCGGGAGGCTGGCGACTGGCTGGCTGAACGCGTGGCGAAGGGCTGAGCATTGGGGCGGACTACACTTGGACTGGCTTGCTTCGCGGTCCTCGATGTCCCAGGACGAGTAGTGCGCCGAGCAGGAAGCCTCCGACGTGCGCCCACCATGCAACGCCGCCTTGGTCTGTAACTCCGAGTGATCCCACGCCGCTCAGAAACTGAAGAATGAACCAGTAGCCAAGGATCAAGATTGCCGGGAGCCGCACTGTGAAGAAAATAATGAAAACCGGGATGAGCGTCAGTATGCGCGACCGAGGGAAGAGAACGATGTAGGCTCCCATCACTCCGGAGATGGCGCCGCTGGCCCCAATCGTTGGTATCTTCGAGCCCCAGTTGATGATCGTGTGAAACAGGCCTGAACCCACCCCACACACCATATAGAACAGGAAGTATGTGAAGTGGCCGAGTCGGTCCTCAACGCTCCCGCCGAACACCCATAGGAACAGCATATTGCCGAGTACGTGCAGCCATCCACCGTGCAGGAACATGCTGGTCACCAGCGTTTCCGCCACCTGCGGGGGCGTGACATGGTGCCCTGGTGTGGGAGAAACGAGCAACTCAGCTCGGGCCGGGACGACCCCATAGGTATTCACCAGACGCTGATCCTCTTTTGGCCCGAGCGAAAACTGGTACATAAAAATCAGGATGTTCACCGCGATCAAGATGGCGTTCACGACGGCGAATGACACGCGCGGATTGTCGGATTTGAGCGGGATCATTTTCCGGTTCGTGCTTCTTCAAGTTCCACCTGAGAATATGCTCGGGTCCTCCGCCTCCCCTCGCGACGGAGTTTCTCGATTTCCTCGACGGGGCGAATGCCGCCACGCGCTCCGATGGCGGTGCAATTCAAAGCAGCCGCGGCGCAGCTGAACTCAAGTGCCCGCTCAAGATCCCACCCTTTGAGCAATGCGTATAGGAAGCCGCCGTGGAAGATGTCTCCGGCCCCGGTCGTGTCGACGGTATCCACATCAAAAGCGGGACAGTAGAGAAAGCGGTCGCCGTCCCACGCGAGGACGCCGTCGCGTCCCAAGGTGGCCGCGCTAAGCCGTGAGTGGTAGGTCCTCTGAAGGGAGGGCAGGGATGTCAGTAAGCACGTGTCTCCCGTGAGACGAGCGGGGAATTCTCGCGAGGCGATGAGGTAATCCACAAATTCAAGTACTACTTCAATTCCGGAATAGACCGAGTCCACATCAATTGTGACTGCCGCGCCGGACTCCTTCGCCCACCGAGCCGCTTGAAGCATGGCGGCCGTGCTATTCCCGTTGAGGTGGAGCGCGCGTGCGCCCTCAAACCATTCGCGCCGGAGTTCTTCAGGCCGAATCTCCAGGCGTGCATCCCGGTTCCAAATGATCGTTCGCTCTCCGACTGAATCGTCCACCAGGATGAAGGAAGACTGGCTCTTGCAATCGGGAACCACCATCAGTTTCGTCTCCACCCCGGACCGAGCGAATTCCTCCGCTTGCATGCGCCCGGCGTCGTCGTCGCCGACCTTGCCGATATAGCGCGTGCTCAGTCCCCACCGCGAGCACGCCACCAGCGCCGTAGCGACCTCGCCGCCCGGTTGAACTTGGACGTCGCGAAACTGGACTTTGGAGTCCGGGGCGGGGAGGTGCGGAACGCGGATCAGTGTGTCCGCGGCATTCAATCCAAGCCCTACGATTTCCGCAAATGGTGAGTGTTCGCGCATGCGGACACTCTACGGTTGCGATGAAGAAATGCAAGCTGAAAAAGGGCTTTCCCTGCGTCCGATAATGTGGCGTGGACCCGCCCCCGTATTTACATAATCTACCAGAGCCGTAAAATGTGCCATTTCAGCCCGGAAGCGTGCGGTTTGCGGCGCGATCGTCCTGCGAGATTTTTTCGATCAAAGTTTCTTTCGGAATTGCTTCAGCTTTCGCGCTATGATAAGTACGAACGTTTGAAAGGGCGCGCGGTCTTCTGCATTTGAATCGACGCGTTGTCGGCGCGCCGACGAGTTGATGCCAACCGTTGAAGCTGAGGCCGTGGTGCTTCGCAGCTATCCTCTGGGTGAAGGTGACCGGCTCGTCAGTTTGTTGTCCCGGGAGAACGGGAAGGTGAGGGGAGTGGCGCGCGGGGCGCGATTGCCTAAGAGCCGATTTGGCTCTTGCCTCGAGATGCTCTCCCATATTCGTGTTTGGTATTACGAGCGCGAGACCCGGGACCTTGTGCGGATCAACCAGTGCGAACTGGTCGAGTCGTTTCTCGATGCCCAGAGTGATTATTACAAAGGGGTCGCGCTCGCCTTGGTCAGCGAAGTAACCGAGTTTGTTCTCCAGGAGCGCGAGCCAGCCGACGCTCAGTTTAGACTGGTCTTGATTTCGGCGCGGGCGATCCGGGAGTTTGGCGATCCATGGTTGCCGCTCGCATATTTTTCGCTTTGGACGCTGCGGCTCGCAGGATGGCTCCCGTCCCTCGAAGAATGCGGACGCTGCGGGGCGAGACTCTCGATCGAGGGAAGGTTTTTTGCCCCAGAGCGAGGGGTTCTTCTTTGTCAGGATTGCCGGATGCCCGGATCGAAGGCGGCTTCTCCGGGGGCCGTGGAACTTGCGAAACTTGTTTTGCACCGCAAGCTCGCGGAGTTGGATCCGAAGGGGCCGGAGTCCGCTGCAGCCCGTGAATTGTCCGGGGCGCTGCTGGATTGGATCGAATTGCACGTCGAGAAGAAATTGAATTCGCGCCGAATGCTGGAAGAAGGAGTGGAACTGCGAAATTGAAATCTAAAGTTAAACGTCAAGTTCAGCGCGGGCTGACGTTTCAAGACCTCATCCTGAATCTGGAACGATTTTGGTCGGATCGCGATTGCATTCTCCAGCAGCCATATGACGTTGAAGTTGGCGCAGGCACGATGCACCCGGAGACATTTCTCCGGGTGCTTGGTCCTGAGCCTTACCGCGTTGCCTACGTGCAGCCGAGTCGTCGGCCCGCCGACGGGCGCTACGGTGAGAATCCCAACCGCCTCTTCAAACACTACCAGATGCAGGTGATTCTGAAGCCTTCCCCGCCGGACGTCCAGGATCTCTATCTCGGGAGCTTGGGCGCAATGGGGATTGACCTCGCGGACCACGATATTCGCTTCGAGGAAGACAACTGGGAATCGCCCACGTTGGGTGCATGGGGAGTCGGCTGGCAAGTGCTTCTGGATGGCTTGGAGATCACGCAATTCACCTATTTTCAACAATGTGGCGGCCTCGACCTCGACCCTGTTTCGGTGGAGCTTACCTATGGACTGGACCGCATCGCCGCGTATTTGCAGTGCGTGGACAACGTTTACGATGTGCGGTGGACGAAGAAGGTGAACTACGGAGCGATCCGGCTCGCGGAGGAGCAGCAGTTCTCGGCCTACAACTTCGAATGGGCCGATCCGCACACGACGCGCAAGCTTTTTGAGTTGCACGAGCGCGAGGCTACTCATCTGCTGGACGGCTACGCGAAGGAAGCCGATGAAGGGAAGAAGCGTTATCCCGTGATGGCTGCCTACGACCAGTGCTTGAAGTGCTCGCACCTGTTCAACTTGCTGGATTCCCGGGGTGTGATCTCAACGACCGAGCGGGCGCAATTGATGGCACGCGTTAGGCAGTTGGCCTGCCGGGTCGCGGAATGCTACTTGGATCAACGGCGTCCCTCCGCTACAAAGGGAGAATCTGCATGAAGGATCGCGCAGACTTCCTCTTCGAGATCGGCTGCGAAGAGATTCCGGCCGGCATGCTCCCGGCGGCGATTAGGGAACTTCAAGTAATACTTGAGAAATACTTCGGTGCGCACAATCTTTCGACCAGCGAGCCGGTCGTCACGTACGGCGCCCCGCGAAGACTGGCGGCGACGTGCGCGGCAGTGCTCTTGAATCAGCCCGACCAGGTGCGCGAGATCGCGGGGCCGCCCAAAACCGTGGCCTACGACAATGTCGGCCGGCCGACACGCGCCGCGGAAAGTTTTGCGGAAAAGCAGGGCGTTTCCCTGGACAATCTCTACCTCGTGCAGACGCCTCGGGGCGAATACCTCGCTTGCAAGCAAATCACAAAAGGCCGGCCCGCGATCGAAATCTTCCGCGAAATTCTGCCCAAAGTAGTCGCCGAAATCCCCTGGCCTCGCACGATGTATTGGACGGGCATAAAGGACATTCGCTTCATCCGCCCGATCCGGTGGATCGTGGCGCTGCTGGGAGGGAAGGCAATCCGGTTTCGCTTGGGCGACGTCGAGTCCGGCGACAGCAGTGCGGGTCACAGGTTTCTCGGCAAGGCGAAGATCAAGCTGCGCGGGCCGCGCGATTATGTCGACCGCCTGCGTTCCAATTTTGTCTTGGTTCGCCCCGAGGACCGGCGCCGAAGAATTGAATCGGAATTGCAGAGCGTGGGCGCGAAGGGCGGGCTGAAGGTGCACCAGGACGCCGCCCTGCTGAACCAGGTCATTTATTTGAACGAGTATCCGAAGGTCCTGCGCGGTGAATTCGACTCATCTTTTCTCCAATTGCCGAAAGAAATCCTCATTACCGTCATGCGCGATCATCAAAAGTACTTCGCCCTCGATCGGAAGGACGGCAGCCTGGCGCCCAGTTTCCTGGCCGTCATCAATCTAAAGAGCGATCGCGCCGGAATGATTCGCGCCGGGCACGAGAGGGTGCTGCGCGCGCGATTCGCGGACGCCCGATTCTTCTGGGAGTCGGATCAGAGATGTCGGCTCGCCGACTACCTGCCCAAACTGAATGGTGTGACTTTTCAGGAGAAGCTGGGAAGCTACGGCCAAAAGGTAGATCGCGTCCGAGCCTTGGCGCGCTGGCTCGCCGAACAATGGTTTGCCGAAGGCATCCACGAAGCCAGTGTCGGCCGCGTGGATCGCGCAGCGGAACTTGCAAAGTGCGACCTCGTAACGGACATGGTCAGGGAATTCACGGAACTGCAAGGCGTCGTCGGAGGACTCTACGCAAAATCTCAGGGAGAACCTGATGAAGTCGCGTGGGCCGTCTACGACCAATATCTTCCCGCCGGCCTTGACGATGACATTCCTCGAAATCTGTCGGGCTGCGCCCTCTCGCTCGCAGACAAGTTGGATTCCCTGATTGGCTGCTTCGCCGTTGGCTTGGTGCCAACCGGTTCGAGCGATCCCTTCGCGCTCCGCCGCGCCGCGCTTGGCATAGTCAAGATCATCATCGAGAAGAGGTTGCCACTCTCGCTTTCCGCAGTGATTTCCAAAGGCGCGGCTGTTTTGAGTGCTTCGCAGAAGGGAGTTGACGCCGGGGCGGGAACCGAACGCGCTGTTTTCGAGTTTCTTCTGGACCGCGCCCGGTACGCCTTCAAGGAGCGATGGGGCTTCGCCTACGACGAAGTCAACGCGGCCTTGGCGGCTGGCGCGGACGACTTGGTGGACGCAATGCAGCGAATCGAGGCCGTTCGGGCGATTCGCAAGACGAAGGATTTCGAACCGCTGGCGATATCTTTCAAGCGAATCCGAAAGATTCTGGAGAAGGCGGGCCCTCCCGCGCAGTGGAAACTGCCGGCAGTGCGTCCCGATCTTTTCGCGGAGCCGGCGGAAAAGGGCCTCCACGAGGCTGCGGCTTCGGTAGCGAAGCGTATCGAGGAAGACAAGCGGTCGCGGCGGTATCGTGCAGCGCTCGAGCGAATCGCGGGTCTGCGGCCCAAGGTGGATTTGTTCTTCGAGCGCGTAATGGTCATGGCGGATGATGAGGAAGTTCGGAAGAACCGGCTGACGCTGCTTTCGGAATTACTGACGCAGTTTTCGACGATCGCGGATTTTTCGGAGATTGCGGCAGGGTAGCACGGCCGGAGGGCGGAATTGGAAAATCTCAAGTATTACTTTAACTATTGTCGGCGCGCCGACCAAGCAATTGTTTGTCGCGCCCTGGACAAAAATCAGAACGAATGAGTGAAAGGAGCTAGAATCCCGTGAAATTCGTCTATTTCTTCGGTGCAGGGAAAGCGGAAGGAACCGGTGATATGAAGGGCGTGCTCGGCGGCAAGGGTGCCGGGCTTGCGGAGATGACGCGAATTGGCTTGCCTGTTCCAGCCGGATTCACAATCAGTGCGGAATGTTGCGATTATTTTTACAAGCACGGCAAGAAGTACCCGGCGAGCCTCGCAGCGGAAGTGAAGAGTCATCTCAAGCGGCTCGAGCACGTTACGGGCAAGAAACTCGGTGACGCGAATGACCCCCTCCTTGTAAGCGTCCGTTCCGGGTCGGCCCGCTCCATGCCCGGCATGATGGAGACGATTCTCAATCTCGGCCTGAACACAAAATCGGTGGAAGCGCTGGCCCGCAACACGAAGAACCCTCGCTTCGCCTGGGATGCCTATCGCCGTTTCGTCCAGATGTATTCCTCCGTCGTGATCGGACTGCCGAAGGAAGAACTGGAAGAAAAACTGCGGGAAATGAGGACGCGGCGCAAAGTAAAAGAGGACACTCAGGTCACCGCGGACGGATGGAAGGAGCTGGTTGGAGAATACAAGAAATACTTTAAGTCTAAGACCGGTCAGGATTTTCCGGAAGACCCCGAAAAGCAGCTTTGGGGCGCGATTGGCGCCGTGTTCGGATCTTGGATGGCCGAAAAGGCGGTCACCTACCGCCGCGTCGAGCGCATCACCGGCCTTTTGGGCACAGCGGTGAACGTGGTCCAGATGGTGTTTGGGAACATTGGCGAAAACTCCGGCACGGGAGTGTGCTTCACACGCGATCCCTCGACCGGTGAGAAGTCTTTCTACGGCGATTTCCTGATTAACGCGCAGGGCGAAGATGTCGTCGCCGGCATTCGCACCCCCATGCACTTGGATGAAATGGCCAAGCTGATGCCGAAGGTTTACAAGCAGCTTGAGAAGGTCCGCCAGATTCTCGAGCGTCATTATCGCGATATGCAGGATATGGAGTTCACGGTCGAAGAGGGCACGCTCTACATGCTGCAGACGCGCGTTGGGAAGCGCGCGCCTACCGCCACATTCAAGATGGCCGTGGACATGGCGAAGGAGGGGCTCATCCCAAAGGAAGAAGCCATCGAGCGCATCAAGGCCGAGGACATCGAGCGGCTCTTCTACCCCGTCATCGCCCCTACGTTCGCGCGGGCGGATTTGATAAAGCGGAAGCTTGCCGATGGAATCAACGCCGTCCCCGGAGCGGCGGTGGGGCGCGCGGTCTTCACCGCGCCGGAAGCTGAGGAATGGGCGAAGAACGGGGAAAAGGTGATTCTCGTTCGCAGGGAAACAAGCCCCGAAGACGTCGGCGGAATGTTCGTCGCGCAGGGAATTCTCACCGCGACGGGCGGCAAGACCAGCCACGCCGCAGTCGTGGCGCGCGGCTGGGGCAAGTGCTGTATCGTGGGCGCGGAAAAGCTCGATATCGACTACAGCAAGAAACTCCTGCAGGCCAACGGCCTCGTCGTGAAGCAGGGTGATTGGCTCACGCTCGACGGAAACGAAGGCACCGTTTACACGGGAGAAGTCCAACTGGTGACCCCGGAACTCCCGGAGTCTTACTACACGTTGATGGGCTGGGCCGACCAGGTCCGCGTGCTGAAGGTTCGCACGAATGCGGACACACCTCACGACGCCCGAAAGGCGCTCGAGATGGGCGCCGAAGGTATCGGGCTCTGCCGCACCGAGCACATGTTCTTCAAGGACTTCGAGCAGCCCGAGAAGAGCCACGACCGCCAGCTCGCGATTCAAGAGATGATCGTGGCGGACAGCCCCGAGGCCCGGCGCAAGGCGCTGGCGAAGCTCTTGCCGTATCAGCGGCGCGACTTCATAGGGATTTTCAAGGCCATGGACGGTTGTCCGGTGACCATTCGGCTCATTGATCCTCCGCTTCACGAGTTCGTCCCGCACGACCGGCCCAAGCAAGAGGAGCTTGCGCGAGAGATCGGCGTGGACGTCGAGACGGTCATTCGCCGAGTCGAGCAATTGCGCGAAGCAAACCCCATGCTCGGCCATCGCGGGTGCCGGCTCTCGATCACCTATCCCGAAATTCTGGAGATGCAGGTCACGGCGATCATCGAGGCGGCGATCGAATGCAAGAAATCAGGAATTAAAGTATTACCTGAGATTATGCATCCCCTCACTTTGGACCGGAAGGAGTTGCAGATTCTCACCGACGCAACGCACCGTGTTGCCGGGGAAGTGATCCAGAAGGCCGGCGTGAAGTTGGAGTATCTGGTCGGCACGATGATCGAATTGCCCCGCGCTGCCCTCCTCGCCGATCAAATCGCCGAGGTCGCAGAGTTCTTCTCCTTTGGAACAAACGACCTCACGCAGACCGTCATGGGGCTTTCCCGAGACGATGCCGGCCGGTTCCTCCCGGACTACGTGGACGAGAAGAAAGCGGGCATCTTCAAGGACGATCCGTTCCAATCCCTGGACATCGAGGGCGTCGGCATGCTCATGGAGTGGGCGATTGCCCGGGGCCGCAAGACGCGCCCCAAGCTGAAGATCGGCATTTGCGGCGAACACGGCGGCGATGCGGAAAGCGTCAAATTTTGCCACCGGGCTGGAATGAATTACGTGAGCGCGTCGCCGTTCCGCGTCCCGATCTCGAGGCTCGCCGCGGCTCAGGCGGTGATTGAGGACAAGCGGGCCAAGAAAGCGGGGCGGGGCAGGAAGCGCTGAAGCGAACAGGAGCGGCCGATTGGCTGAACGTCTGGTTATTGGACTCTGCGGGGGCACGGGTTCCGGAAAGACGACGATCGCGGAGAGAATCATCTCCGCGCTTCCAGAGGGAAGTGTGCTCGTGCTCCAGCAGGACCATTACTACAAGGATTTTCCGCACCTGCCGCTCGACCAGCGCGCGAAGCAGAATTTTGACCATCCCGATTCCGTGGATTCCACCCTCTTTGTGGAGCACGTGCGCCGATTGCGAGCGGGCCAGGCCATCGATCGACCCGTTTACGACTTCACGCAGCATCGCAGATCGCAGCAAACGGTTCGCTTGGAGCCGCGGCCGGCTCTTGTGGTCGAAGGGATTTTGATCTTTGAGAATCGGCAACTGCGCGAGTTGATGGACATCAAAATCTTCGTCGATACGGACGCGGACATTCGTTTTATTCGCCGCCTCAAGCGCGACATGCGCGAGCGCGGGCGCTCGCTCGAGTCCGTTGTGGAGCAGTACCTCGCCACAGTCCGGCCCATGCATATGGAATTCATCGAGCCCTCGAAGCGCTACGCGGATGTCACCATCCCCGAAGGCGGCTACAACGAAGTGGGCATTGATCTGGTGATCCAAAAGATTCGCTCGCTTCTGCCTCGCTGACCGCCAGAGGTGAGCCGCTCCGTTGGGAGGCATGCGGCGTCGACAAAGGGCCGCGAAAGATAAGGCCCTGCAAAAAAACTGAAACGACTGTAAAATGCGGCAGGTGTGCGCGGTCGCCCAGGTCGCGATCGCCTTTGAGGAATTCCCTTTGCGCGGGAATCATGCAGCGTGGGCCGCGCTCTACGTTTTCTTTGCGGTTTGCGCGGCCGCCCAGACTCCGGCCTCGCGAATTCGCGGCCAGGTCAACGACGAAGACGGCAAGCCGGTTGACGGCGTTGAGGTGCAGTTGTCGCCCGCCACCGGCGCGACCCTAGTTGTTTACACCGACCCGACCGGCCGGTTCGAGATCGCCGTTGTGCCTCCGGGCCACGCCACGATCAATCTGGCCAAGCCAGGGTTCTTCCAAATCGAAAAGCATCCGCTGGAAATTTCCGAAGGGGAAAGCGAATTCACCTTCACGCTGAATCACGAGACGGCAATTCAACAGCAGGTGCAGGTCAGCGCCGTCGGTGCCCAGATTCGACCGGAAACGACCACACGCGATGTAGAGTTGCTCCAGCACGATATTCTGAATGTCCCCGTCGCTTCCACGCATGATTTGGCTCACAGCCTCGAGACCATGCCCAGCGCGGTCGTTGACAATTCCAACTTGCTCCATTACGCCGGCGCGCGCGTGAACGAGACGGAGATCATGCTCGATGGATTTGAAATGGGAGATCCGGCGACCGGCGAATTGACGACGCGAGTGAATGTGGACTCGGTCCTGTCGGCCACACTGCAGACCGGCGATACGAGCGCCGCCTACGCCCACGCGGGTGCCGGAGTCATCTCATTCGAAACGATCACCGGAGATGATCACTGGCGCTTCGGTGCCACGGAATTCGTTCCTGTGCCGATTCTGAAACAGGGCTTGCACCTCGGAAGCTGGTATCCGCGTTTCACACTTTCGGGGCCAATCGTAAAGAAGAGGGCGTGGTTTTCGGAAGCGCTCAGTTTGTGGCGCGTCTTTGGCGTCGTTCAGGGGCTGCCTGCCGGACAGGATTTTTCAACCGCTTGGTACGGGGACAGCTTGACGCGCTTCCAGGTGAGCCTCACGCCGCAAAATATGGTCTCCGCAAATTTCATATACAACCACTCCTACGAAGCGGATGTCGGTCTCGGAGTACTTACGCCCTATTCGACCACCACAAGCGTTGATGCGCGGCGTTGGTTCGCCTCTTTGCGCGATCAGATTTGGTTCGGCCACACGATCCTGGAATTCGGCGCCGCCGGGGATTCCGGAATCGCCGATTCGCTTCCGCAAGGGAGCGGCACTTACATCATTTCGCCTTCCGCGGTCATGGGGAATTATTTCCAATCTCTCGAGCAGCGCGGCCGGCGGTTGCAAGTCCTGGGTGACGTCACCTCGACCGATCACCATTGGCTTGGCAAGCACACGTTATCCGTCGGCGGGAATCTTTCGGGCCTGGATTCTTCGCAAGCCGCATCTCGCGAGCCGATTGATTACATTCGCGCCGACGGAACGCTGTCCGAAGTCGCCACCTTCTCCGGTCAATCGGCGTTTCGTCTTTCCGACACGCAGGCCGGCGGCTACGCACAGGATTCATGGCAGATAGTGAAACCCATCGAGGTTGCTCTGGGCCTCCGCGGCGATTGGGACCGGCTCGTGCAACACGGCTTCGTAGGTCCGCGTGTCGCGGTCAACGTGTTGCCCCTCGGGGAGGGACGCGCGAAGCTCACGGTTTCCTGGGGTGCGTTTTATGTGCCGTTAGACCTTTCTTTGCTGGGGCTTGGACACGACCAGCAACGCACTGACGTTTTCTACGATCCGACCGGGACGATTCAGCTCCCGGGAACGATCGTTACAAAGTTTCTGCTGCCGTCCTCCGGTCTCGAGCAGCCCTGGTTTTCAAAAATGAACGTGGAATGGGAACAGCGCGTTTTGGAAAACACGTACTTTGGCGCATCGTTCCTCTTGCGGGAGGAAAGTCACGGCCTCGCCTATCAGGATACAAGCGGCGTGCAGACCATGTTCTCTCCGCTGGCAGAAAACGATCGCAGAGATCGCTATGAGGCGGGCGAATTCTGGGTTCGCCACAGGTTCGGACCGCAATCCGAGATTTCGCTGGATTACATACGTTCGCGCGCTTCAAGCAACCAGGCGATGGATTTTTCGCTGGCTTCGCTCATCTTCACTCAGCAATTGCCCGGCCCGCTTCCCTGGGACGTGCCCAACCGCTTCCTTTCTACCGGCTGGACGCCGGTTCCGTTCTGGCATCTTTTCTTCAGCTATTTTGCGGAATACCGCACCGGCCTTCCGTTCAACATCATCAATGAGCAGCAACAGTTGATCGGGATGCCGGATGGCGCGCGTTACCCCGCCTATTTCAACCTGAACCTTGCCATCGAGAAGCAATTCCGCTTCCACCACAAGGAATATGCGATCAGGTTGTCGATGCTTAACGTAACCGGTCGTATAAATCCGAATCAGGTGGTGAACAATCTGAACGCGCCCAATTTCCTCACGTTCGCGGGCGGCCCGGGGCGAGCCTTCACGGCGCGGCTGCGGTTTGTGGGCAGCAACTGACGCTCGCGGTGCCGTGGCCCGGCCCGGGACTACGTCGGCATTCGCAGATAAAAGTAAAGTCCCAGAAACGCGAAGATCAAATCGGGCGCCCATCCGGCCAGCACCGGCGGCAACTGTCCGACCGATCCCATTGCTTCAAATAAAGCGGACGCCGCCCAATAGACGATTGCCAACCCGACTCCCAGGGCGAGTCCGCCGATCGCTCCGCGCGTCCCGACGAGAATCGAGAAGGGAATCGCGAGCAGGATGATGATGGTCGCCATGAGCGGAAATGCGAGCTTCATCTGCAACTGCACCGAGAGTCGCGCCACGTCGAATCCCGCTTCTCGCAATTCGTCGATGTACCGGCGCAGTTCCTCCCAATTCATTTGGTCCCATTGGCGCACTTCGCGATTGAAATAGCTTGGCGGCTCGCTCAGTTCCGAGAGCGCGTACCCGAGGAACGGCACGTAGTGCGTCACCTGGCCGTTCTCAAAGTCCCGCACCCATCCCGATTCCAGAATCCAGATGCCCTGGTTCGGATCCCATCGCGCTCTGGCGGCATAGACGCGGCGCCGCAATTGGAAAGTGGCTGGATCGAGCTCGAAAACGCTGAGTTTGCCGAAGAGGTTGTGCTCCGGATCAAACAGCTCGTAATTATATATTTTCGCGTTTTCGCCAAAGATCCACTGGTGCAGCGGCGAAATATAGGTCTGCGGCGGACGGCCTTTGATTTCGTTCCTCAATTCATCTTGCCGCTGGTTGGCGTAGGGCAAATAGGTGTCGTCCAGGAGGAGCAGGCCGCCTGCCAGAAGCAGCCCGGCGGTCAGGAGCGGAACAGAAATCCTGTACAGGCTGATGCCCGCAGCCTTGAACGCAACGATCTCATTGTTTTTCGCGAGGATCCCCAGCGTCACGAGCACGGCCGTAAGCGCCGCCAAAGGCGCGAGCTGGTAAAACAAGGAAATCGCAAGGAAGACAAAATAATTGAGGACGCCGAGCGTCCCGACGCGATGTTTGGCGAGGTCGTCCAGAAGTTCAAACAGCGTAAAGGTCTCAAGGAGGGCGATGAATCCCACCAGCAGCATCGAGAAATAAAAAAGGAAACTTCGCAGCACGTAGAGATCAATCACCGAGGTAAATCCGAAGCGCAGCCATTTCTTCACGGGCTCTCGCGGGCGTGTGGCCGGCTCGATCGCGCCGCTCGCAACGGATTCGGCTTCGCTGGCGGCGGTTCTGCGTCTGGACCGCCACGTAAACAGTCGCCGGAGCATCCCTCCGATGCGGCTCTCACCGGGCATGCGGCCCATGCGGGGCAGCAGCGAAATTCCGATACCGGCGATGACGGCGTCCGCCAGCCACGCCGCAATTCCCGGCGGCAAGTAGCCGCTTCGCGAGAGCCGGTCGCCAAAAACGAATAGCGCATAGTACCCGCACACGAGGAGCAGCATCAGGACGAATCCGCCCGCCCGGCCGCCGCGCCGCGGCCGAGCGCCCAGCGGAACCGCCAGGAGCGCAAACGAGATGCACGCCACTGGAAACGCAAAGCGGCGATAAAGCTCGAGTCGCGCTTGCAGCCAGCCGGGTCCTTTCGTTTCCGCGAGGGCGCGCGTCGGAAGTTCCGCCAGCGTCGGTGTTGGCGCCTGCGCCTTGCCGAAACCGCCGACGTCGATCGGCCAGTCGCGCTCGCCGAATGCGCTGAGCGAATACTGGCCGGGATTATCGAGTGCGACCTCGTGCACACTTCCATCCCGCAGGTGCAACTCCAGCTTGCCCTCGTTGCGGTCGGCAATTACAATCGCGTCTTCCGCAAGCGTCAGACGAGAAACGTCTTGCGGATCTGACCCCGCCAAGAAGATTCCGTGCCACCGGGTGGCCACCGCGGAAACGTCCTGAATGTAGAGGACCAGGTTGGGGAAGCGCTCGTCAAAGACGCGTGGCTGAACTTCGAACGAAGCTTGGGACGACAGCACCCGGCTTTCGAGCCCGCGAGAGGTGTGCACGGCGATGGGGCCGATCCACAAGGTGAAAAGGGCGGTGATCAGCGTGGAACCCAGCGCCAGTGCGCCGAGAGGAGCAAGGAGCCGCCGCGGCCCCATCCCGAGCGCGTTCATCGCGATCAATTCACTGTCCGCTGAGAGGCGGCCCAGCCCGATGAGCGTCCCGACGAGCACCGCCATTGGAATCGTGAACGTGAAGATGCTTGGGAATACGCTTACGAACAGCAGGCCGACCTCGCTCCAACTCGTTGTGTGCCGCACGAACAAATTCATCAGCCGCACGAGTTGCGGCACGAAGAAGACGAACGTGAAGACCACCAAACCCAGCAGGGAGTGGGAGAACACTTCTCGGCAGATGTACCGGTCGATTCGCCGCATTGAGGGTCACCATTCTAGCACCTTGCGCCGGCGCGGACGGGCGGTGATGAGCCGATGAATCGCATCCATCTCATGATGTTGTGGCACATGCACCAGCCGCAGTACCGCGATCCCGTCAGCGGCGAGTACGTCCTTCCCTGGACGCGCCTGCATGCCCTGAAGGATTACTGGGGCATGGTCCGTGTGCTCGAAGAATTCCCGCGCGTGCACGCCACATTCAATATGGTGCCCTCGCTGGGCATTCAGCTCGAGGAGTACGCCAGCGGCAAATTCCGCGAGCCGTGGTTCGAGATTGCCTTCGCGCCCGCCGAATCCCTCACGCCGGAGCAAAAAGACGAAATCCTCGTGCGAGCGTTCCAGGTGAATCGCGAACGCCTGATGTCGCGCTGGCCGCGCTACCTCGAGTTGGCCGGACGCGTCGAATCGCAAACGCCGAATCGCGCCGCGGCCATGTTTGGTCTTCGGGATTGGCGCGACCTGCAGACGCTCTCACAGCTCGCCTGGATGGACGAAGAATATTTCGCGCTGGACCCGGTTGTCGCGAAACTCGCCACCAAGGGCAGGGAATTCACCGAGCAGGACAAGGCCGCTCTCCGCGAAAAGCAGATCGAGCTCTTGGGCCGCGTTTTGCCGGAGTACCGCCGCGCCGCCGAAACCGGCCAGATCGAAATCTCCTGTACACCGTTCTATCACCCGATCCTGCCACTCCTTTGCGACTCCGACATCGCGCACGTCTCGAATCCGCAGACGCCGCTTCCGTCTCCTGCGTTCCGCCATCCCGAGGACGCTCGCGCGCAACTCGCCCGTGCCCGCCAATTCCACGCCCGCGTGTTCGGCCGCGAACCGGACGGCCTGTGGCCGTCGGAAGGCTCAGTCTCCGATGAAACGCTGGGTCTCGCCTCCGAGCTAGGTTTCCGATGGGCCGCCACCGACGAGGGCGTCCTCGGCCGCACGCTCGGGACCGGATTCGGTCGCGATAGCGCCGGCGTCCCGGAAAATGCCGAAAAGCTCTACACGCCGTGGCGCATTCAGCTCGGCAAACGCAATATCGCCTGCTTCTTCCGCGATCACTACCTTTCCGATCTGATCGGCTTCGTGTACACGCGGATGGACTCAGCCGATGCCGCCGCCGACCTGCACCGCCGTTTGCGTCTGATCGGCGAACGCGTGAATACCGGGCGTCCCATCACCATCGCCCTGATTCTCGATGGCGAAAATGCATGGGAGTATTACCCGTCGAATGGCCGGCCGTTCCTTCGGGACCTTTACGGGCGGATCACGAACGACCCGGACATTCGCGCGCTCACCGCGACGGAAGCGCTGGCGGAGGCGGGGGAGATTCCGGGGAATCCCGGCATCTTCCCCGCGTCGTGGATCAGCGCCAACTTCGACATCTGGATCGGCCATTCCGAAGACGTCACCGCCTGGCAATTGCTCGGCGAGGCGCGCAAGTTCTACGCCGAGCAGGCCGAGCTGCGCCGGGTCGGCGTGAAGGAAGCGCCGAGCCAGAAGCAGCTCGACGAAGCCTACGAAGCGCTCCTCGCCGCCGAAGGCAGCGATTGGTTCTGGTGGTTCGGCCCTGAGCACAGTTCGGTGAACGACGCCGAATTCGACGCGATGTTCCGCAAGCTGCTCACCACCGTCTATCGCGCGCTCGGCACGGAAGCGCCCGACGACTTGGCCGAACCCATCAAACACCTGGCCGAGCCCGCCATCATCGCGCCGCCGCAGGGTTTTCTCCGCGTGCGCGTGGACGGACGCGAATCCACGTACTTCGAGTGGATGGGCGCGGGCCTCTATTCCGCCGAAAAGCACGGCGGCTCGATGCACGGTCGCACGCCGGTGCTGCACGAACTGCGCTACGGTTTCGACGAAGAGAAGCTTTACATCCGCCTCGACCTCTTTCCCGAAGCCGTGCCCCATTTACGCGACGCCGAGTTTCGCGTCACCGTGCAGGGCGATCAGGAATTGCGCATCGTCGCCTGGATCGAAAACGGCGATCTCGCCGGTTATCGCGCGGAAACGCAGGATCTTTGCCTGCTCGGCCCCGATCCGCTCATCGAAGTCGCGTATGACAAGATTCTCGAAATCGGCGTCGCGCGCGAACTGATCGCCAAGGGCGCGCGCCAATCGATTCGCCTCGGCGCCACGCTCTGGGAGGGCGGCTTGCCCGTGGATGTCCTGCCGCCATCCGGTTGGACCGAAGTCCGCCTCGGCGTCGAGAATTTCTCCTGGGACGCCTCGGGGAATTGACCCCGCCGCCCAGCAGCACGCGCGTATCCGCTTGCGCTACTCGCCGCGCGCTTTAGTTCGCCTGGCGCTTCGCGAAGAATTGTCCGTTCCAGTCGCCGTGATCCCAGGTGATCCCGCCGAGCGTCGTGCCATCGTCGGAAAGGATCAACCGATACTTGTCCATGCCGAGAATCGTGTTCGGATCGTCGAGCGCGTATCCCTCCAGCGATACGACGCCAACAGCGGGAAAGAAAATGCCCTTCGTGTGCTCGACGCCGGTCATGCCGACCTTGCCCTGATAGTCCGTTCTGGACGGATCCGCCTGGCGCAGCGTCCAGTGAATGTCCGCCACGACGGCATTGCCGAGGCCCTCTGTGATCTGGAAGTCCGCCTCGTAAACCCATCCGCCCGGCGCCGCCCAGACGCCATGCCAATGGCCGGTGGCGTCGGGTGCGGCAGCCGCGCCCTTCCCGGTGGGCGCTTGCGACCGCGACGGCAAGGCCAGGATCGCAATCGCGAGTACAAAAGCCGTGATGCTCAACCATCTTTGTTGCCTGCTCCGTTGCATGAATCCTCCTCAGATGTGGTGCTTTGCACGGCATCCTATGTCGCTCCCGCCGCTTTGAACATCATTTTGTTCCATCCGGTCCCTCCGCAAGAGGGGTGAGCGGTGCGGAGGGATTCCTCGCGCCCCCGCTGAACCTAGGGCGGGCAGGCACTCGGCTCCTTGTCCAGGACTTATGGCCGCCGGCTAAGCGAGGAATTTTGCCAGCGGCTCCCAATAGTGGGCTTTCCATCCCGACGCCAGATGTTCTCCATCGCCGTTGGGGAAGCCGGTATGGTCAAAAACGAGTCTGGTTCCGGAGCCCTCTTCCTTGAGTTCGAATCTCACGATTGAATAGATACCCTCATCCCACGCAGCCACTCGCCACGCCTGGACGATTCGCTCGTTCGGCACGAGTTCGACGTGTCGCCCAACGATTCGGCCTCCAAAACACGAAAACGAGCCGCCGGCTTCCCGGCTGATTTCCGCCGGACCTGCGCTCATGTCGGCGATTAACGCGGTGACCTTGGTGAACTGCTTGGCATCCGTGAGCGCTTCATAGATGCGCTTAGGGCTTGCCTTAAAGACGACCTCCTGATGGATCGATTCCGCCGAATGAGAAACCTCCTCGCCCCCGGCAGACGTGACGCCATCCTTGCTGGCGGCACTTGCGAGAGCTGTTCCGGTGATTCCGAACGCCGAAATGAGTGAGGCGAGACGGCCATAAAAGTTTCTGCGGCTGATGGAGCTGGAGATTAGGGGCGCTCTTTCGTGCATTGTTTTCCTCCAAGTTCTGACTTTTCGTCGTGAAAGCGGAACTTCCCGAGATGCCCGGATCGAAGAACGCCAGCAAGTATGTTCAACCCACAATGGTCGTGCAAGCGGAGAGTGAGGCTGCCAGCGGTAAGATTCGCGACCCTCTTTCGGTGGCGTGGAGGCGTGCGATCGGCGCTGCGGCTTATGGCGCGGGTTCGCTTCGCATGGTATAAATGAAAGGCACTGAGAAATGGACACGCCTGTTCAGCCGAGCTTGGGAACTACTGAGCCTGTGCCGCAGCGGCCCATCCGCCGCGAGCTCAAGGCATGGGCGCGCGACCTCGTCATCGCGCTCAGCCTGGCGATGGTCATTATCGTTTTCTTCTACCAGCCGGTGAAGGTGGAAGGCACGAGCATGGCGCCGCTCATCAGCGATCAAGAGCGCATCTTCATCAACAAGTTCGTCTATCGCTTCGAGCCGATCGAGCGCGGCGACGTGGTGGTGTTCTGGTACCCGCTGGACCGCTCGAAATCGTACATCAAGCGCGTGATTGGTTTGCCGGGCGAAACAGTGGAAATTCGCAAGGGACGCGTGTTTGTGAACGGAAGACAACTGGATGAAACATACGTGCCCCCGCAGTACGCGGACCATGCAAATTTCGGTCCGCTGCGCGTGCCGACGAATTCCTATTTTGTGCTGGGCGATCATCGCGCGAGCTCGAACGATTCGCGCATTTTTGGGCCGGTCGAAAGCAGCTTCATTTACGGGAAAGCGGTATTCGTGTACTGGCCGATGAGCCGGTTCGGTTCGCTGCCGACGGCCGACGAAACACTGAAATGACCCCGGGGAGACGACACTGACCGAACCAACGGTATGGCCCGCCGTTCTCGCGCTCGAGGATGGACGGATTTTTCAGGGGCGGGCCGCAGGTGCTCGAACGCGGCGCGGCGGAGAAGTCGTCTTCAATACGAGCCTCACCGGTTACCAGGAAGTCTTCACCGACCCAAGCTACGCAGGGCAACTCGTTTGCCTGACGTATCCGCATATCGGAAACGTCGGGACGAATCTCGACGACGAGGAATCCCCGCGGCCTTATATCGAGGCGCTGGTCGTGCGGGAATTTTCGGCGCTGGCGTCGAATTGGCGGTCGGTGGAATCGGCGCAGGTCTATCTCTCGCGGCACAACATCCCGGTGATTTGGGGCATGGACACGCGCGCGCTCGTGCGGCATTTGCGTTCGGCGGGGGCGATGCGCGGAGTGGTGGCGACGGATGGGACTCCCGCGGAGAGTTTAGTTGCCGAGGCGCGCGCCCTGCCATCCATGGCCGGGCTCGAGTTGGCGAGCGGCGTGACGTGCGAGAAGCAGTACGAATGGGCGAAAGGCTCGATCGAATTGACGGCGTCGCCGTGGCACGAGGGCTTGGAGGACGGGCTCGGCGGGCAGGACGCGCAGCGATTTCGCGTGGTGGCGTACGACTTCGGCATCAAGCAAAACATTCTACGGCTGCTGGTGGACCACAATTGCGACGTGACCGTCGTGCCGGCGAAGACCGCGGCGGAGGACGCGCTCGCGCTCAAACCGGACGGCGTGTTTCTCTCGAACGGGCCGGGCGACCCGGAACCCGCGACGTACGCGGTGGAAGCGATCCGGAAGCTGGTGGGGCAAGTGCCCGTGTTCGGGATTTGCCTCGGGCACCAATTGTGCGGCCTGGCGCTGGGCGGGAAAACCTACAAATTGAAATTTGGGCATCACGGGTCGAATCATCCGGTGAAGAATCTGCTCACGGACCGCGTCGAGATCACGGCGCAGAATCATGGATTCGTCGTGGACCCGGATTCGCTGCCGGCGAGCGACGTCGAAATCACGCATTTGAATTTGAACGACCAGACGAACGAAGGAATGCGGCATCGCACACTGCCGCTATTTTCCGTGCAGTATCACCCCGAAGCCTCGCCGGGACCGCACGATTCGCGGTATCTGTTCCGCCAGTTCACGCAGATGATGGGCGATTGGAAATTATCAAGAGCGTTGAAGCGCGGACATGGGACCCAGGGATGACCTCGCCGGACGCGGCGGGACAATAGAAAATCATGCCGAAGAGAACAGACCTTAAGAAAATTCTCATCGTCGGATCGGGGCCGATCGTGATCGGCCAGGCGTGCGAGTTCGACTATTCGGGTTCGCAAGCGTGCAAGGCGCTGCGCGCGGACGGCTACGAGGTCGTGCTGGTGAACTCGAATCCGGCCACGATCATGACGGACCCGGAAGTCGCGGAGCGGACGTACATCGAACCGCTGACGCGAGAGAGTCTGGAAGCGATCATTGCGGCGGAGAAGCCGCAGGCGCTGCTGCCGACGGTCGGCGGCCAGACGGGACTGAACCTGGCGGTCGAGCTGGCCGAGAACGGGGTGCTCGAACAACACAACGTGGAATTGATCGGCGCTTCCCTGCGAGCGATCAAAGTGGCGGAGGACAGGCTGTGGTTCAAGGACGCGTGCCGGAAAGTCGGACTCGAAGTCCCGGCTTCGGCGCTGGTGAACAACGTCACGGACGCGCTGCGGCTGGCGGATCAATTGGGATATCCCGTGGTGATCCGGCCGTCGTTCACACTGGGCGGGACGGGCGGCTCGATCGCGTACAACCGCGAGGAATTCGCGGAATCGATCGCGCGCGCGCTGGAAGCGAGCCCGGTGCACGAGGCGCTGGTCGAGGAATCGGTGCTGGGCTGGAAGGAATTCGAGCTGGAAGTGATGCGCGACAACCGCGACAACTTTGTCGTGGTGTGCTCGATCGAAAATTTCGATCCGATGGGGGTTCACACGGGCGATTCGATCACCGTCGCACCGGCTCAGACGCTGACGGACAAAGAGTACCAGCGGATGCGCGATGCCGCGGCGGCGATCATTCGCGAAGTGGGCGTGGAAACCGGCGGATCGAACATCCAATTCGCCGTCGAGCCGGAGACGGGACGTCTCGTGGTGATCGAGATGAATCCGCGGGTTTCGCGCAGCTCGGCGCTTGCGTCGAAGGCGACGGGATTCCCGATCGCAAAGATCGCGGCGCGGCTCGCCGTGGGTTTGACGCTCGATGAGATTCCGAATGACATTACGAAGAAAACGCCGTCGTGTTTCGAGCCGACGATTGACTACGTTGTCGTGAAGATTCCGAAGTGGCAATTCGAGAAGTTTCACGGCGCGGACGATACGCTTGGAACGCAGATGAAATCGGTGGGCGAAGTGATGGCGATCGGGCGGACGTTCAAGGAAGCGCTGCAGAAAGGGATTCGCGCGCTCGAGCCGAGCACGCCGTGGCGGGCTCCGGCCGAGGCGCCCGTGTCGTTGCTGCGCGAGAAGCTCGCGACGCCGCGGCCGGACCGGATTCACTGGCTGTTCGTGGCGCTCGAGCGCGGGCTGGCGCCGTCGGAAGTGGTGGACTTGACGAAGATCGATCCATGGTTCATTCGCCAGCTCGAAGAAATTGTGACGGTGAACCGGAGACTGGCTGCCGTGACGTTGGACACGGTTCCCGAAGATTTGCTGCGCGAAGCGAAGCGGTGCGGCGTGGGCGACGAGCAATTGGCGCAGACTTGGAAGACGACACCCGCTGCGGTGCGGAACCGCCGCTCGAAAGGGAAGCTTGCGCCCGTCTTCAAGCGCGTGGACACGTGCGCGGCGGAATTCGAGTCGTACACACCGTATCTGTACTCGACGTACGAAGATGAAGATGAGGCCGAGCCGACCGAGAAGCGGAAGATCGTGATTCTGGGGAGCGGGCCGAATCGAATCGGGCAGGGGATCGAGTTCGATTATTGCTGCTGCCACGCGTCGTTTGCATTGCGCGAAGACGGATTCGAAACCGTGATGATCAATTGCAATCCGGAGACGGTCTCGACCGACTACGACACCTCGGACCGGCTCTACTTCGAGCCGCTGACGCTCGAGGACGTTCTCGCGGTGATCGATCGGGAGAAACCGGAAGGCGTGATCGTGCAGTTCGGCGGGCAGACACCGCTGAATCTTGCGCTTGAGTTGAAGCGCAACGGCGTGCCGATTATCGGCACCGCTCCGGAATCCATCGACCTTGCCGAGGACCGGCGGCGTTTCGGGCGATTGCTCGACGAGCTGAAGATTCCGCAGCCGCGAAACGGCACGGCGCTCGTGCCGGAAGAAGCCGCGCGCGTTGCGAACGAAATAGGCTTGCCGGTGCTCGTGCGGCCAAGCTACGTGCTGGGCGGGCGGGCGATGGTGATTGCCTACGACATCAAAACCGTGCAGGAATACGTGGCGCAAGCCGCGTTGATGGGCCCGGCGAAGCCCGTGCTGGTCGACCAGTTTCTCGAAGAAGCCACCGAAGTGGACGTGGATGCGCTGTCGGATGGAGAGGACCTCGTCATTGGCGCAGTGATGGAGCACATCGAGGAAGCGGGCGTGCACTCGGGCGATTCTTCGTGCGTGCTGCCGGCAGTGAGCCTGACGCCGACCATGCTGGCGCGCATTCGAGACTACACGAAGCGATTGGCGCAAGCGCTGCACGTGATCGGCCTGATGAACGTGCAGTACGCAATCCGTCGCGACACGGTTTACGTGCTCGAAGTGAATCCGCGGGCATCGCGCACCGTGCCGTACGTCAGCAAGGCAACGGGCGTGCCGCTGGCAAAAGTCGCCGCGCGACTCATGACCGGGCGCCGGCTGCGTGATTTGAATCTGCCGGTAGTGGAAACGGACGGCGTGGCGGAGCTTGCGGTGCGCGATTATTACGCGGTGAAATCGCCCGTGTTTCCGTTCAACAAGTTTCGGGGAGTGGATACGATTCTCGGCCCGGAGATGCGCTCGACGGGCGAAGTGATGGGAATCGCCAAGACGTTCGGCCAGGCGTTCGCGAAGGCGCAGATCGCGGCCGGACACCGGCTCCCGCGCAAAGGGACGATCTTCCTGAGTGTGAACGATCACGACAAACGCCACGCCGTGCCGCTGGGAAAGGATTTGGCGGCGCTGGGTTTCAAGCTGATTGCGACGCGCGGAACGGCCGCGGCGCTCGAAGCGGCGGGAGTGGAGGCGGCTCCGGTTTATAAGGTCAACGAGGGGCGGCCAAACATCGTGGACCTGGTGAAGACCGGAAAAGTCGACATGATCATCAACACACCGCTCGGCAGGGAATCGTTCTACGACGAGAAATCCATACGACGAGCCGCGATTCGGTACAGCATTCCTTGCGTGACGACTCTCTCGGCCGCGAAGGCCGCGACGCAAGGCATTCAGGCGCTGGTCGAGAAGACTCTCGAGTATGCGTCGCTGCAGTCGTTGCACGCGAAAAAGACCCCCGCGCAGAAGCAGCGATCGGGAGCGGATTGAGCGGGGCAGCGCGCGCGCTTATCCGGAATTGCGATCGGCCGCTGGGAATCACGAATGAAACTTGAAGGCGTTATCGCAGCGCTCACGACGCCGTTCCGCGAGGACGGCTCGGTGGATCGCGCGCGATTGCGCGACAACGTCGAGAAATACAATCGCACCGCGCTTGCGGGCTACGTGGCGGTCGGATCGACGGGGGAAGCCGCGCTGCTGAGCAGCGAAGAGGCGGAACTTGTTTGGGCGACCGTGCTGGAACATTCGGCGCCGGGCAAGACCGTGATTGCGGGGACGGGGGCCGAGAGTACGGCTGAAACGATCGCGCGCACGCGCCGGGCGGCGGAATTGGGTTACCGCGCCGCGCTCGTGCGGACGCCGAGTTATTACAAGCCGCTGTTGAATTCCGAAGTTCTTTTCGAGCATTACCGGCGCGTGGCGGATGCATCGCCGATACCGATCCTGATTTATTCGATCCCGCAATTCACGGGCGTCACGGTCGAGCCGGAAGTCGCCGCGCGCCTCGCCGAGCATGAGAACATCATCGGCATCAAGGACAGTTCGGGAATCGTGGAGCGTGTCGCCGAAACCGTGCGGCTCGCGCCGAAGCGATTTACCGTGCTGGTCGGTTCCGCAGCGACGCTGGTGGAATCGTTGAGAGCGGGTGCGCGGGGCGGGATCCTCGCGCTGGCCTCGCCTTTGCCCGATTGGTGCGCGCGAGTCTATTCGCTTTACGCGTCCGGAGACGTGACCGGGGCGGAGATATTGCAGGACAAATTGAAGCCTGCTTCGAAAAAGATTGGGAGTGAACTGGGCATTCCCGCCATGAAATACGCCATGGACCAGGCCGGATACTACGGCGGCTCGCCGCGCCCGCCGCTGCTTCCGCTTTCAGTCGAGCGGCGCCGCGAAGTAGACGCAATCCTCGCTACGCTGCAAGCTTCTGCTCCTGCAGCGTTGCAGTAGAGCCGCCGATTTGTCGGTATCGTTTAGAGCCCGGGTTGCGGCGCCGATGACATCCTCGCGATAGCTTGTCGCGGATTCCGACCCCCGCACTCGCGGATCTAGTGAGAATCTGGCAACAAACTCTTCAGTGCAATTGTCACGGAGCCGGTCGCGCCGCTCTGTTCATCGCACTCCGCAAACCGAACGCGGGAGGTCCCAGGGAGAACGGGCATCTCGAATTGAAGGTCAAAACCGTCTTTGTCCCAGGCCTCTCGAGTGGCTTGCGTGATGCGGACCTGCGAAGTGCGGACTTCCGCCTTGAGCACCTTGTTCTTGTCGTCCCACTGCGCCATTAGAAAATCCAGCGTGGCGTTCCAATGGTCTGCTTCGGGGACCAGCGCGATGGCTTGCGAGTCCATCTGGATGTGCACCTTCAAATTCTGAGCTCCGGGCGCGCCGGCCAAAGCAGCCCCTACGGTCATGCCGATCGTGGTCGAATCAACCGGACTATCCAGAGCGTCCTGCAGAAGAACGTGGCGCTTGACGGGAGTGGGCGCCGTGTCGGCGACCGCGAAATAGCCGCGGCGGTAGCGCACGTCCACGCCCGGTCGGCTAACCTTGATCTTAATCTCGCGGAATTTCCCGTTCCACTGGCCGTGGTCGGGGTAGTAGCCGAGGACGTAGGTCACTTGCGAGTCGTCTATGGCTTTGCGAACCGCGCCGGCAATGTCGTTCGTATTGTAATAGGCGTGCCCTCCGGTCCGTTCAGCGATTTCATCCATCGTGTCGAAGTTCCCCTGCGGAGGTGCGCCCGTGGGCGGTGCCTGACCGCGGCGGGTGGCTCGGTTGATCGGAGAGCTTTGAATCTTTGGGTTCGTCGTTGAAGGGGCCATCAAGCCGCGTGCATCCACGGGATAAACCGCAATGTTGCCGTCATTCAGGGCTTGCGCTGCGGCCTCGATCTGATCGTTGAACATCTCGCGGTCGGGCTGATAGGACGCCTGAGAATTGACCGTCAGCGGCGTCATCGTGTCCATATTGATCGAAATCGGAAACGCCGATGAAACCCAGATCAGATTCTTGCGGCCTGGCACCCGGCCGATGTAATTCGCAATGGCCATGAGGGCGTCGGCGGTGCGGAGGGCGCGGTCGCGGTTGTAGAAATCGGAACTCATCTGGTTCATCGCGTCCAGGAACTGGTCCACATCGTCGTTGCCCGTGTCCGAGGCTTGAACGTCAGTCGCCTCGGCATGCGCGGTTTCGGGCGTCGTGGACTTGCGCACGGCGTCGATCAGGGCTTGCGGGTCGTTGGTGAAGTCCTGAAGAACGTACAAATTGTAGGCGAGCCCGAAGATCGCGACGCGGTCCTGGGGTTTGAGTTGGCTGATGAATTTGAGCATCTGCTGGCGCGCGTACGCCAAATCCTGAGAATGCGTGTTCAGTGCGTCGAACAACACGACACTGACGCTGGTCGGAACTCCGGCCTGCTGTTCAAAGCGGTTCGTGAATTCGTTCTTGGGTAAAGGCTGGGCCATTCCCGCGGTCAGATGGGTGGCCTGCATTGAAAAGACGCTGATCGTCTGCAGCTTGTTTCCATCGAGCACGGTGAAGTCGTCTTTCGTCAGATCGGTGACGGGATTGCCTTTCTTGTCCTTCACGACGACGTTGACTTGGACCAGATGCGTGGTGACCTGAATGGCCGGCGGCTGCGCCTGTGGGGCCGGAGCCGCGGGTGGTGCGGGCGCGCCGGAGGCAGGCGAGCTTGGCGCCGGGGCCTGTCCAATCGCCGAAGAGGCAAGAAGCACAGCCAGCAAAGCCGCAGCCGTCTGACAGATCAGACGGAACCCCAGAATCCTGATGACCCGCGAACCTCGAAAAACCATGTCCGCACCCCGCAACTTTCGTACGCTAATATCATCAAACTCTTATTACGGCTGGCGACAATTGCCCCGATTTCACGGGGATTGTATCATGACAACTCCAATGGACTTTCAGCGCATCTCCGCGGCGGGGTTGCCGCACACCTCAGCTCTTTACCGCGCATTCCTTGAAGATTTCCGCAGCATTTCGGAATTTTATTCGCATCCGCCCTCGCTCGAAGGAGCACAGCGAGCGGCGGGAGAAGTGCGCTATCCGGCGGAGACGCGGGCGATGGTGGTCGCGCGGCTGCGGAAGCAGAATGAAGCGTTTGGCTCCGGAGCGGCGGTGGGCGCAAGTCTGGACCGGCTGGCCGATGGGGCCGTGGCTGTCGTGACGGGGCAGCAGGTCAGTTTGTTTTCGGGGCCTTCCTACACTTTTTATAAGGCTCTCTCGGCGATCCGCCTCGCGGAGGAGTTGACCGCGGCGGGGAAGCCGGCAGTCCCGGTGTTTTGGCTGGCGGCGGAAGATCACGATCTCGCAGAGGTGAATCATTGCTTCTGGCCCTCAACGGAAGGGCTCGCGCGGCTGGAGTTGCAGAGCCCGGAAGTGAGAGGGCAGAGCGTTGGCGCGGTGAGGCTCGGGGATGGCGTTGCGGAATTGGTGGGGCGGGCGGCGGAGAATCTGCAGGGCAGCGCGGCGCAGATCGTCGGTGATGCATTGCGCGCGAGTTATGGACCGCAGCAGACGTACAGCTCGGCGCTGGGGAGGCTCATCGCGAGATTTCTGGGTGACAAGGGGCTGATCCTGCTCGACGCGATGGATCCCGAACTGCACGTTCTTGCCACGCCGGTTTACATCCGCGCGCTTCTTGATCACGCGGCGATCGCGGAGCAACTCGCGAAGCGCGAGACGCTGCTCACGCAGCGCGGATTCCAGCCGCAAGTCAAGATCAGCGAGCACGGGCCGCTGCTGTTTTGGACGTTGGATGGGCACCGGCTCCCGGTGCGATGCAAGGGCTCGGCGTTTGTCGTCGGCGAGCGGGAGTTTAGCGGTGCGGAAATCACCGCCGCGATCGAGAAATCGCCCGGCGATTTTTCAGGGAATGTTTTGCTGCGCCCGGTCGTGCAGGACACGCTGTTGCCGACGGCTGCTTACGTCGCGGGCCCGGCGGAGACGGCATACTATGCGCAAGTTTCGGTCGTGTACGGACATTTGCTCGGTCGGATGCCGGCCATTTTACCGCGCGCGAGCATGACGATTGTCGAGCCGCACGTGGCGCGGCTGCTGGAAAGATATAAGTTGTCGGTAACGGACGCGTTTGGCGGCAGCATGAAACTGCGAGAGTTAATGGAACGGGACGCCTTGCCGAAGGAGCTTGTCGAGCGCTTCGTGCTCGGGCAGAAAGCCTTGAAGGAGTCGCTGGAGGGCCTGCGCGCCCCGCTCGAGAAGCTCGACAAAACGTTGCTGGGCGCGCTTGAAACCGCGGAGAGCAAGATGCTCCACCAATTTCAAGCGCTTGAACAAAAGGCCGGCCGGGCAAGCGCGTTTCGCGCGGGCGTGCTTGAAAATCACGCGAAAGAAATTTCCTCCGCTCTCTATCCGGATGGTCGCCTGCAGGAGCGAGTTTATTGTCTACTGCCGGCGATCGCCGAGCACGGAATGGACTTTCTGGACCGTCTCGGTGAATGCATCAAGCCTGGAAGCACGGATCACCTCGTCGTGCATCCCTAGGGCCTGCGAATATTTTCCCGCCGAGAAACTTTTTTGCGACTGAGTGAGTTTGCCTTCAATAAGACAGGCACGCTATTCACCGAAGCTCGCAAGTAATTGCCCCCCCGTCTTGCTGAATAGCAACAGCCGCGCTCGTCCGGCGGGCAGCGTGAAATGAATGGCGGCGCCGGTCCTGCGGTCGTGCAGATCGAGCGGGGCATCATCGGCGGATTCCGACACGATGAGATAAAGGACGCTGTCCGCGAGGACGATGGGGCGAATCAGCACGCCCTCGGGGATCGCGCCGTCGAAGAGGGGCTTCACGCCCGCCTGCGTGAGGGCCCAGGAATACAGTGCAACGGTGGGGGAAAGCCCATCCGCCAGTTCGATTGGCGCAGCCGCCACAAAGATATTTCCTTTCCCATGCGGGATGGCCGCGAATGTCGCGCCGTTGGCGAAGCGCAGCGCTTCCGCCTCTTCTTGTTTGTCGAAGCCGAAACTGAGCGCGAGCGCGTCATCGCCCACCTGTTGCGTAGCGGCCCGCAGAAGCAGTGGGACAGCAGCGGCCGGAGAGCCTAGCTGCGCGAGGCGATTCGTCGCCTTCCAATGCGCGTCGCGCTCGAAGGAGCCCGTGAGCAGAAGCGTGCCCCCGTTTGCGGCGTAGGCGAGCAGAGCGGTCCACGCCTCATCGCTGAGGGCGTGCGCGGATGGGACGATGACAAGCTTCGGTTGGCCGAGGCGCGCAATTTGGTTTTCGGGCAGAACGCTGGCCGCGACGCCGCAGCCGTAGTGGATCGCGCGCACCGCTTTCTGCTGCGCTTCGAGCGCCAAATTCCCGATGGGCGAATACTGTGCCGTCTTTGCGGCGATGATGGTGACGTCCGGCGCGAGGGCGCCGCCAAGATGCGGACCGGCCGCGGCCGCGAACCGCGCGAGGCGCCGGAGGATTTCGGCTTCCGTCTTTTCGGTGCCGTCGGCGCGGAGGGCGCCGATCGTGGCTTCGCGGTCTTCGACCATTTCCGCATTGATGTTCCAGAGCCATTCGATTGCGCCGCCACTGGTGCCTGCGGCGATTGCCAGCTTGCGCTCGATCAGAGCGGCGTCGCCTTCGGGCCCGCGGTGGTCTTCGCCGCTGAGCGTGAATTCCTGCGCGACGCCTGTTTCCTGCACGACCATCGGCTCTCCGGGCAGTGTTGCGACGAGCGAGTCCCACAGGACGGCGTCGCTCATCCACCACGTGTGCGTCGTCGTGAAATCCACGACGTCGCCGAAGTAGGCGGGCGACGGCCGGTCGGTCCCGCCGCCTTCATCCTGGTCGGCGGTGATGAGTTGCTGGCTCCCTGTGGCTCGGATGGCGTCGCGCAACTCCTTCACCCAGCCGCGATACGCATCCTGCGCGAAGTGCTGGTAGTCCATGGCGCGGAGCGAATTGTCAGCGGGCCAATCCTCGTAAGCGGCGCTCGAAGAGAATTCCGCCTCCGTAGGAAGGGGAACGGGTTGGTCGTCGGGCACGGGGATGCTGCGCCATGCCTCGGCCAGCGCACCGCGGTTCGAGTAGTGCTTTTCGAGCCAGTCATTCCACGCCTTCAATTCAAAGCGGTCGCCGTTCGGGCGCGTGTACCAGAGCTTCTCCGGATTCGAGAAGCTCGGCTCGTTGATCAAGTCCCAGGCGAGAAACGGCACATCGCGAAAACGTTCGACGAAGGACAGAATCAGTTCCTCTTGGCGCCTCACCGCTTCCGGATCGAGATAAGGATTCGAGCCGCCCAGCACGTCGGGACTGAAAGCGAAAAATGTGAATTGAACTGCCAACCCGTGGCGCCGCGCGGTCATGAGATACGCTTCGAGCGCGCGCAGCATGTCTTCGCGCACCACGCCGCTCTGCTTCATCACCTGGTCCCAGGCCGTCCACCAGCCGGTGCGGATCGTGTTCAGGCCGGCAGCCTGAATTTCGGCCATGTCCTGGTCCCAGAGCCACGGATTGGGCCGCATGAAGAATTGCCGCTGAACGTCGCTGGCCATGTAAGTCGTCCCGGCGACGAGAATCGGCTTGCCGTCGAGCGTGAAATTCTCGCCGGAGACGCCGAGCCGTGGGCCTGAATGAAGATAGTCCTCATCGCGCAGCCAGAAGCCCGTGCGATAAATCGCGCGAAGCGTTGTGCCCTCGTAGAGTTTTGCGGTGACGCTGTGCAGTCCGTGGCCCGTGGATGCAGGCAACGAAATTTGCGTGGTGAATGGAAATGTTCCCGGCGTAAGGCTCCAGCTCATTGTGCTCGCGGCCCCCTGCTCGGGAGTCACGTTCAGTTCCAACCGGACCGGTGACGGCGAGCCGTTAAAGCGAAGCCAGTGAACGGCGAACGTCAGCGGCTCGCCCGGCAGGAACAGCGGCCACGAAGGCTGCACCGTGAAATCTTCGGCGCCATCGGCCGCTCGCCGCGCGAGCAGGGGCACAAGTTGCCGCGCAGCGGGGCTCCCCCAAAAACCAGGAGAGAGCTCCGCGTTCAAGAGAACCCAGCGGCCGCCCGCGAAATGGTTTGCAACGTGATCGAGCTCGACGAGCGGAGCCGCGAGCCGGTGGCCGGAATCGGACACCCCCCAGGCGAGCGTGTCATGGCGCGTGTCGAGCGTGCCCGCCGAGCCCTGCCGGGGATAAAGGCTTTCGTCGGTGAGGCGGGCAGTAACGCTCCAGGCGCGCTTCCAGTCAAACGCTGGGATACTTAGGAATTGAAATTGACCGTTCGGCCGAAATTTCAAGCTGTCGGAGCCGGGCGTCTCGGCGTAATCGTTCAGGAAAAGGCTCCGCGCAAACGCCTGATGCGGCGCGCGGAGATGCCACGCATTGTTGTCCTGGTAAGCCGCGCGAGTGAAGGGTCGGCCTCCGAGGACGAGCAAGTTCCCGCCGCGATACAGAAATCTCGAAATATCTGGCCACGCCGCCTCCGGAAATGCGGAGCCGTAGGGCAGAACAAGCAGCCGCGTTTCGGGTGCGGCCAGCGCATCGCCCAATTGAGCCGCCGATGTGAATCCCGCGGCGGGCAGCAGCGCGGCCAGTTGATCCCGCGTGGGTTGAGCCGTGTCCGCAGCAGGGAATCCGTCCTCCCAGAAGACAATTACCGATGGACCGGGCTTGGCCGTCGCCTGCTCCGGAGAATCAGAGTGCGGTCGAGAAGTCGTCCGCCCGCGCGCCGCGCTTCCGCCGAACGCAAGAATCACGATTGCGATTGAGGCCCAATAAAACGCAATGTGCGCGATTTGCTTTCTCATAGCTTGCCACCTCGCGGCGCCGCTACGGGGTCAACTGACGGGCGGGATTCTATCGAATTCGAGTGCTTCGCGTGGATGTTTCTACCTGGTCCGGCCCCGCGCATGCGGGCGCGACCTTTGTCCTCCCGGCATCTGAGGACTCTTCCGCGTCCAGCCCACCTCCTCAAACTCACCGCCGCCATGTTGTATTCGAACTGTGGAAATTATTTCGAATACTCACATTTAGTCTTGACAACAGAGTATCCATCAGCTACCCTGTCCTGTGTTTGACTACCACCATCTCGACTTTCTCTCCGCCCGGCCATTTCCATTCCTGGCTCTTTCCATCCGTGTTTCTCCGTGTGCACCCATGTTTGCACTCTCCGCGCCCGCAACCCATTTCCTTTCAACCCCTTACGCGCCTTTTCGCACACTAAGAACACGAACCGTGCAACCCCTTTGTTTTCAATCAAATCTGCGCTCTTTTGCACTCTTCTCCTGTAAGTCCTTTAGTTGCCTCACTTACGCAAAACAACGGGGGATATATACCCCCTCAATTCTGCCAAAACCTATTCGCCGCCTCGGGTGCCGCCGCGCACACCTCGCAAGGCTGCGAGCGAACGCCCACGACGTGCTAAGATGGTCTGCACGACTTGTTCGCGTGCACAACCCACCGTTGGAGGAAGCATAGATGAAGGTTACTCCTGGAAAAATCAAGGGAATGAAAGCGGTCGCCGATAAGCGAGGCGTGATCGCCGCCGCGGCGATGGATCAGCGCGGCTCCCTCAAGACCTCGATTGCCAAAGGCAAGGGAATCGATAAGAAGGACGTCACCGCCGAAATGCTGGGCGAATTCAAAGAGGCCGTCGCGCGAGTCTTGACGCCTTATGCCAGCGCGATCCTGCTCGATCCTGAGTACGGATTGGCCGCTTCCAAGAAGCGCGCGAAGAACGCGGGACTCTTGCTGGCCTACGAGAACAGCGGCTACGACAACACGCAGCCGGGCCGCTTGCCCGATTTGCTGGACCACTATTCGGTTCGTCGTTTGGTCAAGGAAGGGGCGGATTGTGTCAAAATTCTGCTCTACTACACGCCGTTCGATCCGCCCGCCATCAACGACGTCAAGCACGCCTGGGTCGAGCGAATTGGCGCGGAATGCGTCGCGGCGGACGTGCCGTTCTTCCTCGAGTTCGTCGGGTACCAGGATGGCATGGACGAAAAAGGCCTTGAGTATGCGCGCAAGAAGCCCGAAGTCGTCAAGGGCAGCATGGCGGAGTTCTCGAAGCCCCAATACTGCGTGGACGTGCTGAAGGTTGAGGCCCCCGTGAACATGGCCTTCGTGCAGGGCGCGCGCGATTGTCAGGGCGAATTCGCATACACGCGCGAAGAGGCCAAAGAGCATTTCCGCAAGGCTGCGGCCGTGGCGAAAAAGCCGTTCATCTATCTTTCCGCCGGCGTCAGCAATGAAACGTTCAACGACACGCTGGAGCTTGCCGGTGAAGCCAAAGTTAAGTTTTCGGGCGTGCTTTGCGGTCGAGCGACCTGGAAGGAAGGAATCCCGGTCTACGCGCAGAAGGGCGTCAAGGCCCTCGAAGACTGGCTTGCCGATCAGGGCGTGAAGAACATCCAGAACGTGAACGCCCGGCTGGCGGCCGCGAAACCGTGGTTCGCTTTCTACGGCGCAAAGAGTCCGGCAGCCCTTAGGTAATTTCATTTCGTGCGCGGGCGGCGGATTCGCGCGCCCGCGCGAGCGCCCCGATTGGACCGCACAAACAAATTGCGCATCAAGACGTCGCGGCGCACCGAGCTGGTGAATATCACGGCCGAAGTGGCGAAGGTGATTTCCCGGTCAGGTGTGCAGGAAGGCGTGTGCCACATCTACGTCCCGCACACGACCGCCGGCGTCATCATCAACGAAGGCTACGATCCCGATGTAGCGCGCGACATTGAGGCCACGCTGGATCGCCTCGTGCCGCGCGATGCGGGATACCGTCATGCGGAGGGAAACTCCGACTCTCACATCAAAGTGGCGCTGGTCGGTTCGTCGCAGACCGTCTTTGTCGAATCGGGGCGGCCCGTTCTGGGCCACTGGCAGGCAATCTTCTTTTGCGAATTCGATGGGCCACGGGAGCGTGAGGTCTACATTCGCGTGGTTCGCGATCCCTGAGACTGAGCGCTTCGGGCTTTCGCGCGAGCGGGGGAGCGTTGCAAAGCGCAGTGAATTACGGCGTCTACATTCAGGTTCCATTCTGCCAGTCGAAGTGCACCTACTGTAATTTTCACACGGGTGTCTTTCCGGTGGGATTGCGCTCACCGTATGCCAGCGCCGTTTGCCGCGAATTGGAAAATCACGCGCACCTGTACGCACAAAGCGGAATCGTTTGGAGCGGCGTGCCGGAAACGGAGATTCAGGTCGATACGGTCTATGTGGGCGGCGGCACACCGAGTCTCCTGCCGCCCGAAGAATTGGCCAGATTGATGTCCGGAGTTCGCTCGGCGTTCGCATCTCGGTGGAGCGAGGCGACGCTGGAGGCCGATCCCGAAACGGTGACGCCGGACCGCGCTGCCGCATGGCTCAGCGCCGGATTCAATCGCATCAGCATGGGCGTTCAATCTTTCGAGGATCGCGAATTGGCCGCGGCGGGCCGGATGCACAGGCGAGAAGATATCTACGCGGCAACGAAACATTTGCGGGACGCGGGCTACCGCAATCTCAGCTTTGATTTGATCGCCGGATTGCCGCACCAGACCGAAAGCTCGTGGAGCGACAATCTCGCGCGATTGCTCGACCTTCGTCCCGAGCACCTCTCGATTTATTTGCTGGAAGTGGACGATGGCAGCCGATTGGGGCGGGAGATTCTGGCGGGCGGCTTACGCTACAGCGCCGCTGCCGTCCCGAGCGAAGACGAGATGGCGGACTTTTACGAATTGGCATGCGAGCGTTTGGAGGCTGCGGGTTACGACCACTACGAAATCTCCAACTGGGCCCTGCCGGGTTTGCGTTCGCGCCACAATTTGAAATACTGGCGGCGCGAACCGTATCTGGGCTTCGGTGCCGGGGCGCATTCGTTCAGCGGAACGCATCGCTGGGCCAACGTTCACGACCCGAACGCGTATATTTCGGCAATCGAGCAGGGAAAGTTGCCGTTCGAGCAGCTTGAGAAAGTTTCCGAGGCGCAGGCGAATGAAGAAATGTTATTTCTTGGCCTTCGCCAGCTCGATGGAATCGAACTTTCTGAGCTCGAAGCCGTGCGCCGTCTGGAGCTAAGCGGGCGGATCGAGGCTCTGCGCGAACAAGGGCTGGTGGAACTTGAAGGTTCGCGCTTGCGATTGGCAAGAGGCAAGCTGACGGTGTCCAACGAAGTCTTCGTCAGCCTCATGGAATGAGGGAATTGCGATGACAGCGAGAACAACCGAAGAAGCCACAGCACGAATGGAATCCACGGCGACGGCCACAACGGTGGTTGACTTGCGCAGTGACACGGTCACGCGGCCGACGCCGGAGATGCGGCGCGCCATGGCGGACGCCGAAGTTGGCGACGATGTGTTCGGCGAAGATCCGACCGTCAACCGTCTGCAGGCGCGCGCGGCGGAAATATTCGGGCGCGAGGCGGCGCTGTATGTTCCAAGCGGCTCGATGGGGAACCTCATTTCGATTCTTTGCTCGACGCGGCCCGGCAATGAGGTGATTTGCGAAGAGCGAGGGCATATTTGCCAGTTCGAGATGGGTTCGATGGCGGCGATTGCGGGATGCATGCCGCGCACGACCCGCGTTGAAGACGGAATTCTAACCTGGGACCGAATCGAGCCCCTGATTCGGCCGAAGACGTATTACCGCCCGCAGACCGTTCTGGTGGCGCTCGAGAACACCCATAACATGGCCGGCGGGACCGTATACCCGCAGGAATTATCCGACGAGATTTGCGACAAGGCGCACGCGGCGGGGATGCGCGTGCATTTGGACGGCGCGCGGATTTTCAACGCCGCGCTCGCGCTGGGGCAAAGCGTCGCGGCACTCACGCGGAAATTCGATTCCGTGATGTTTTGCCTCTCGAAGGGGCTGGGAGCGCCTGTTGGCTCGATGGTGGTGGGCTCGACGGAGTTGATTGAAAAAGCGCGCGTATATAGAAAACTGCTCGGCGGCGGAATGCGACAGGTGGGAGTGCTGGCTGCCGCGGGACTGGTCGCGCTGGAGCGTTCCCCGGGCCGTTTGCACGTTGACCACGAGAACGCGCGCCACCTTGCAGAAAAACTGAATGAATTGCCCGGCGTACGCGTGGACATGAAGAAGGTACAGACGAATATCATCATCTTCGACGTTCACGACACGGGCAAGACCGCCGCGGAGATTTGTGGCGCGCTTGGGCAGCAGAAGGTTCTCTGTCTTCCGACCGGGCCCTACGAGATCCGGATGGTCACGCACTGCGACGTGGACCGGGCGGGCATCGACCGGGCGCTCGAAGTATTCCGAAGCTTACTAGAGCACTGAGGGCCGCTGCGGATTGCTCCGGCTCGCGCGGCGCTATGGTATAAAGAGAATCTGACGGCACCTCCGGTCCCACGAGGGGCGAGTGGATTTTTCCTTCACCGACGAACAACAACATCTTCGCCGCAGCGTTCGCGAATTTGCCGAATCGGAAATTGCCCCTCACGTGATGGAGTGGGACGAAGCTGCGCATTTTCCCTCGGAGATCATTCCCAAGCTCGCCGAAATGGGTTTGCTGGGAGTTATTTTCCCCGAGGCCTATGGCGGCGCCGGCCTTGGCTACGTCGAATACGTCGTCGCGATTGAGGAACTCGCGCGGGTGGATGGCTCGGTTGGGCTGACGGTCGCGGCCCACAATTCGCTTTGCACGAACCACATCTATAAGTTCGGTAGCGAAGAGCAGAAGCGCAAGTACGTGGTGCCCCTCGCGCAGGGGAAGAAACTCGGGTGCTGGTCGTTGACGGAGCCGGAAGCCGGTTCGGACGCCGGCGGCACGCGCACGGTCGCCGCCCGGCATGATGGAAGCTGGGTTCTCAACGGCGCGAAAACGTTTACGACAAACGGACAGTACGCCGACGTTTGCGTCGCGATGGCCGTGACGGACAAAGAGAAGAGTTCCCACGGCATTTCCGCATTTGTGATCGAGAAAGGCGCGCCCGGTTATCGGCCGGGAAAGAAAGAAAATAAACTCGGCATGCGCGCCAGCGACACATCAGAAGTCGTGTTCAGCGATTGCCGCATCGCGGATGAGCAATTGCTCGGCGTGGAAGGCGAAGGCTTTATCAACAGCCTGCAAGTACTCGACGGCGGCCGCATTTCGATTGCGGCGCTGGCGCTCGGGATGGCGCAAGGGGCGTTTGAGTGCGCCGCGAAGTACGCCCGCCAGCGAAAACAATTCGGGCGCGCGATCGCGGAGTTTCAGGCGATTCAATTCAAGCTGGCCGATATGCAGACGCAAATCGAAGCAGCGCGGCTGCTGGTGTACCGAGCGGCATGGCTTGCGGACCGCAAGAGCGGTCGCTTCACGCGCGAATCCAGCATGGCGAAGCTCTACGCCAGCGAAATTGCCGTACGCGTTGCGAACGAGGCCGTGCAGATTCACGGCGGATACGGATTCATCAAGGACTATCCCGCGGAGAAATACTATCGCGACGTGAAGCTAGGCACGATTGGCGAAGGCACGAGCGAAATTCAGCGCCTCGTGATCGCGCGCCAGCTTCTCGGGAAGAGCTGATGGCGGTATCGTCTCCCATGCCGGAGGGGGTTGACCTCTGGGCCGATCAGGTTCGCGCCGGCGACGTACGAGCCATCGCGCGCGCGATCACCGCAATCGAGGATCACGATTCGCGGGCGGAGAAACTGCTTCGGAAGCTTTTCCCCGCGACGGGGAAAGCGTACGTTATCGGCTGCACGGGTGCGCCGGGCACGGGAAAGAGTACGCTGGTGGACCGGCTTGCCGCGCACTATCGCGGCGATGGCCAACCGGTGGGCGTCGTGGCCGTCGATCCGACGAGCCCTTTTACGGGCGGGGCGATTCTGGGCGACCGGATTCGGATGCAAGGTCACGCGGGGGACTCGGGCGTTTTCATTCGGTCGGTCGCGACGCGCGGCTTCCTCGGCGGGCTGGCGCGCGGCACGGCCGACATCGCGCTCGTGCTGGACGCGGCGGGGAAGCGGGTGATCATGATCGAGACCGTTGGAGTGGGCCAGGACGAAGTGGACATCGTGCGCCTGGCCGATTGCACGGTTGTGCTGCTCGTGCCGGGAATGGGCGACGACATCCAGAGCATGAAGGCCGGCCTGATGGAAGTTGCGGACATTTTCGTGGTGAACAAGGCCGACCGCGAGGGCGCCGACCGCCTCGAGCAGCAGTTGCAAGCGATGCTTGAAGTCGCGCCGGACCGTCAGGGTTGGAAACCGCCTATCGTGCGCACCGTCGCGACGGAAGACCGCGGCGTGAAGGAATTGGCGGAAACGATTGCGCGCTTCCACCGTCATTTCGAGGGGACCGCCGCCAACACCGCGAAGAAAGTGGAGCATTGGCGACAGCGACTCATAGATCTTTTGGAGCAACATGTGCTTCACCGCGTACTTTCAGGCACCGACGGAGCGCGGCGCCTTGAAACCTGCGCGAGGGAAGTGGCCGAAAGAAAGAAGGATCCCTACGCGGCGGTGAGCGAGTTGTTGCGCCATGCGGGGCTTTAAAGGATTCACGGACGACGCGCTCGCGAGTTGAGACTCGGTGTTAGGAGGCAAGGGCCATGAGACTAGGCGATATAGAATTCACGATGCTGCGCGACGGCGACATCTGGCTGGACGGCGGGGCGATGTTCGGCATTGTTCCGAAGCCGCTTTGGGAGAAGGTTTGTCCGTCGGACGCGCGAAACCGCATTCAGGTCGCGATGAATTGTCTTTTGGTGAATGCGGCGGGGAAGTGGATTTTGGTTGAGACGGGCGCAGGCGACAAATGGGACTCCAAGAACGCGGATATTTACAATATTAGCTGGCCGCCGAAACTGCCCGACGAACTGGCTTCCGCCGGAGTTGAGCCCGAACGGATCGATTTCGTCGTGAACACGCACCTGCATTTCGACCACTGCGGCTGGAACACCTGGGTCGTGAACGGAAAAATCGTGCCCATGTTTCCGAACGCGCGCTACGTTGTGCAGAAGGGCGAGCTCGATCACGCCAGGAAGCCCACCGAGCGCGACCGGGCAAGTTACAGGTCTGTGAATTTCTCGCCAATCGACGAATCGGGCCAGTGGCAATTGATCGAGGGCGACGTCGAGATCGTTCCCGGTGTGGAACTGATCCGCATGCCGGGCCACACTGCAAATATGCAGTGCGTGCGGCTTTCGAGCAATGGAAGGTCGGCCATCCTTTTTTCCGACCTGGTGCCGATGGTTCCTCACGTTTCGTACGCATGGACTTTGGGCTACGACCTCTATCCAATGACAACCCTGGAGAACAAGAAGAAGTGGATCCCGCGGGTTGTGCGGGAGGAGACGCTGGTCCTTTTTGGCCACGACCCCAAGACGCCGGCGGGGTTCGTACGCGAACGGGACGGGAAATTTGTGGTCGAGGCTGTGCAGCTCACCGAAGGAGGCAGGGTTTGAGATATTGGCTCGCGGCAAGTAGCGCGCTGTTTGCCGCGGTGCTGGCGGGATTTGTTGCGATCGGAGTGCGCGCCGATGGCGGCACCACTCTTGAGGGCCGCGCGCCCCGAAGCGCACGGGCAGACTGACTCGAAAAGGATTCGTCGAATGCCAAAACGTCATTCAACAACAGCTCCCCGCAAGGAAGTTCCCCGGATCGGCATCATTGGAGGGAGCGGGCTCTACTCCATGCCGGGACTGCGAGGCGCCATCGAGCGCAAGATTCGCACACCGTTCGGAGAGCCTTCGGACGCATTTGTGATCGGCACATTGGAAGGGAAAAGCGTCGCGTTTCTCGCCCGGCACGGGCGCGGCCATCGGATTCTGCCTTCGGAGATCAATTTCCGCGCAAACATCTACGCGATGAAGATGCTCGGCGTGGAGCGGATCATTTCGGTGAGCGCGGTCGGCTCCCTGCAAGAACAGTTGCACCCGCTCGAATTCCTGATTCCGGACCAGTTCGTGGACCGGACCAAACTTCGCGTATCCACATTTTTCGGCAATGGACTGGTGGGCCACGTTGCATTCGACAAGCCAACGTGCGCGGACCTCGCCGCAACCCTTGGCGAGGCCTGCAATCTGGCGGGCGTCCGGACGCACCGTGGCGGCACGTACGTCTGCATCGAAGGTCCGCAGTTTTCGACTTTGGCGGAGGCGCAGATGCACCGGCAGCTTCGCTTTGAAGTCGTCGGGATGACGAACGTCACCGAAGCGAAACTCGCTCGAGAGGCGGAAATCTGCTACGCCACGATTGCCATGATCACCGACTACGATTGCTGGCACCCGCAGCACGAGTCCGTGACGGTTGCGGAGATCATCAACAATTTGAACCGAAACACCGAAGCGGCGCAGAAAGTGTTGTGCGAGGCGGTGCGGTTGCTCCCGGCGGCCCGCAAGTGCCGCTGTGGCTCGGTGCTGGCGCACGCAATTCTGACGGATCCAAAGCGCGTCCCGAAAGCCACCAAACGAATGCTTTCCGCGATCGTCGGTAAATATTTGAAATGAGGAGATGCATCCGGTGTCGCTACTGGTAGTCGGTTCCGTTGCGTACGATGCGATCGAAACCCCGCGCGGCAAGGTGGACCGGGCCTTGGGCGGCGCGGCGACCTATTTCTCCATCGCCGCCAGCCATTTTACGCGCGTGAATCTGGTTGGCGTCGTCGGGGAGGATTTCGCGGATAGCGATGCCAAGGTGTTCGAGCGGCGCCAAATTGACCTCTCGGGACTCGAACGGGCGCCTGGAAAGACATTCTTTTGGTCGGGGCGCTACAGCGAGAATCTGAACGAGCGGACGACGCTGGCCACGGACCTGAACGTCTTCGCCGCATTTAATCCGAAGCTGCCGGAGAGCTACCGGAATTCCAAGTACGTTTTCCTTGCGAACATCGACCCCACATTGCAGCGGTCCGTCTTGCAGCAAACGCGCGGCAAGCCGAAGCTGGTGGCCCTGGACACGATGAATTATTGGATCGAGCGTGCGCCCGACGCGCTCAGGGAGATTCTCAAGTTAACCGACATCCTGATGATCAACGATTCGGAAACGCGCCAACTCTCAAGCGAGCACAATCTCCTTCGCGCCGCGCGTCACATCTTGCGTCTCGGTCCAAAGACGCTGGTCATAAAACGCGGCGAGCATGGCGCCATGATGGTGCATAAGAACCGCGCGTTTTGCGTCCCGGCATTTCCGCTCGAAGAGGTGCACGATCCAACGGGCGCGGGCGACAGCTTCGCTGGCGGCTTCATGGGCTATCTTGCGGGAGTGGGCCGCACCTCGGAGACCGAGCTTCGCCGCGCGATGGTCTATGGCTCGGTGATGGGGAGCTTCACGGTGGAGCGATTTGGCCTCGAGCGATTGCGCCGAGTCACCCGCAAGGAGATTCAAGCGCGCGCGCGCCATTTCCGCGGGCTCACGCAGTTCACTCTCTAGCACGCCGGCCCTCCGGCACGGCGAGCGTTGCGCGGAACGTTGTATACTTCGATTCGCTGGAATGGATCAGGTCCTCAAGCCGCGCGCGCTTTCGTTCGGTTCCCATATCGCTTTGGTTTCGCCCGCAAGCAGCGCGAGAGCCACCGCGATCCATCGTGGTTTGCGCGAACTCAGGCGTCTCGGTTTTCAGCCCGATTGGCGGCGGAAGGCGGAGCGTCCAGAGGGATATTTTGCCGGGTCGGAGCGGGGACGCAGCGAGGAAATTCTCGCCGCGCTGCGCGGTCCGCAAATTCGAGGCGTCTTCTGCATTCGCGGCGGATACGGCAGCGCTTATCTTGTCGAATCGCTTCGGGAACTACGCGGAGTCCGGCCAAAGATCTTGATGGGATATAGCGACATCACCTGCCTGCAACTTGCACTGTGGCGGACATTTCACTGGGTTACGTTCTACGGACCGATGGTAGCCGCGGGATTTTCGGACGGCGCCCGGCGGCCCGGGGGCTACGACCCGGTCTCTCTTGGCAAAGCCCTTTCTTCCCATCGTGAAGGTTGGGACATCCCGCTTCGCGGGCGAACGCTCGCGCGAGGTTCCGCGGCGGGCACACTTCTCGGGGGCTGCCTCACGCTCATTCAAGATTCGATTGGCACCGACTGGGAACTCGACACGCGCGATTCGATTCTTCTGCTTGAAGATTGTGCGATTCAGCCGTACCAACTCGACCGGATGCTCGTGCACCTGCTGCAGGCCGGGAAATTCGACGGCGTTCGGGGAGTCGTGTTCGGCGAATTTCCCGACTCGGGGGGCGGGAAGGGGAGTCGCGTGACCGTCATGGAAGTGTGCCGGCGCTTGATCGGATCGCTCGGCATTCCCGTGGTCTACGGCGCGCCAGTGGGTCACGCGCGCCGCGCCATGTTGACGATTCCGCTTGGGGTTCGCGCCCGGTTGGTGGCTCGAGGGCCGGGACGCCTGGAAATCCTCGAGCCCGCGGTGTCCGCATGAGCCGGGCGGAACGCGTTCACTTGATTGGCATCGGCGGCGCTGCAATGGCGCCGGTCGCGGGAATGCTTGCAGAGCGCGGTTACAGCGTCACGGGTTCGGACGCCGGAGTTTTTCCGCCCGCGTCGACTCTGCTGGCCAGTCTGGGAATCCGTTGGTTCGACGGCTTTGCGGAATCGAACTTGGAACCGGCGCCCGACTGGGTGGTGATAGGCAACGCAATGTCGCGCGGCAATCCGGAAGTGGAAGCGGTCTTGGATCGGAAGATCGCGTATCGTTCGATGGCGCAGGTGCTCGAAGAACTATTTCTGCCCGGGCACGATTCCCTCGTCGTCACCGGAACGCACGGCAAGACAACCACCACTTCGCTGCTCTCGTGGATTCTTCACGTTGCGGGGCGCAGGCCGAATTTTCTCATCGGCGGGCTCGCAGAGAATTTCGGCCGCAGTTTTGGCCTGGAGGGCGGGAAGGAATTCGTTCTCGAAGGAGATGAGTACGACACGGCCTTCTTCGACAAGGCGCCCAAATTCCTGCACTACCATCCCGACGAACTCATTATTACGTCGCTGGAATTCGACCATGCGGACATCTATGAAAATCTCGCCGCGATCGAGCTTCAGTTCCGGCGTCTCGTGAATCTGGTGCCGCGCCGGGGAAGAATTTTATGTTACGGCGCGAGTTCCACGGTTCGCGGCGTCGTGGGCAAGGCGTTTTGCCCTGTTGATACTTACGGATTCTCCGGCGACGAGGACTGGATCGCCGGCGATTTGGAATTCTCGGAGGGCGCTTCCCAATTTCGGATCGTCCATCAAGGAGAGGAGTTCGCGCGCATCCGCATGCCGCTGGCAGGACGGCACAATGTGTTGAATGCGCTTGCCGCGGCCGCTATCGCGTTTGGCAGAGGCGTGAACCGAGAGTCCGTTGAGCAGGCCCTTCGCACATTTCGCGGAGTTCAGCGGCGACTGCAGGTGAGAGGAGATGCTGCGGGAGTCATGATTGTGGACGATTTCGCCCACCATCCGACCGCCATTCGCGCCACCATCGAGGCCGTACGCGAACGCTGGCCTGGGCGCAGGGTCTGGGCCGTTTTCGAGCCGCGCTCCAACACGATGCGCCGGCGCATTTTCGAGCAGGATCTCGCCGCGTCGCTCGCCGCCGCGGACGCAGTGGCCCTTGGCGCCGTGAACCGCGCACAATTGCTCACGGATGCGGAGCGGCTCTCCCCGAGCCGAGTTGTCAGCGCGATTCAAGCCGTGGGAAAATCCGCGGCCAGCTTCGACTCGGCGGAGGGAATCGCCGCTTTTCTCGCGGAGAAAAGTCTCCCAGGGGACATTGTGGTCGTCATGTCGAATGGCAGCTTCGACGGCCTCTGCGATAAACTGCTGAGCCGGCTATCCAAGCGCGCAAACAGCCCGGAGACGGCCCGCGCATGAACTTGCCTCGTTGCTTCCTGCGTGTCGCTGCGGTGATTGCGGTGCTGGCGGGATTTTCCCTGCCCGCCCACGCGACCATAAATTACACGATTTCGCTTGCGCGGCCCGATCAGCATCGTTTTCATGTGAGGATGGCGATCCCCGGCGCCACGGGGAATCTCGAGGTGCAGATGGCCGCCTGGGATGCCTTGTACCAAATCCGCGATTTCGCCGCTCGCGTGATCGGCCTGCATGCGGAAGACGCGGCGGGTCCCGTTGTCGTCGAGAAAGTGGACAAAGAGACCTGGAAGATCAAGGCGGCCGGCACGGTCACCGTGGAATACGACACGGAATGGAACGACCCTGGCCCATTTGCATCCCAGTTGGATCGGGAGCACGCGTTTATCAATTTCGCGATGGTGCTCCTCTACTTGCCCGAGAGGCATCGAGAGGACGTTCGCGTGAGATTTCTGGACGTTCCGGAGGGCTGGCGCATCGCCGTCGAACTTCAGCCGGATTCCGCAGACGCTTCGGGACAGACGATTGCAGCCTCCAGCTTCGATGCCTTGGCCGACGCCCCGGCCGAACTCGGCATCTTCGATGATTTCAGTTTCAACGCGGGCGGCCGCACGCTGCGCGTCGTTGTCCGCGGCAAAGGTTGGAATCGCGCGGATATCACCGACGCGTTGACGAGAATCGCGAATTACGAGACTTCACTCATGGGCGGCCCGCCGGACAAGGAGTACATGTTCCTCTTCGACATCGGCTTTGGTTGGGGCGGAGGAATGGAGCACTCCGACTGTGCCGCCATCTCCATCGCTACCGCCGCGCAACTTCCGGACACTTCCGCGCACGAATTTTTTCACCAATGGAACGTGAAGCGTTTGCGCCCGCGATCGCTCGAGCCGGTGGATCGCACGCGCGAGATGTGGACGAGGGCGCTGTGGTTTGCCGAGGGGGTGACGAACACCTATGCCCACTACACGCTGGTCCGCACGGGCCTGTTTTCCCCGCGGCAGTTTTACGACGCTCTGGCCGAGGAATATGGCGAGGTCGAGGCGCGGCCTGCTCACCTGTGGATGAGCGCCGAAGAAGCGAGTCTCAACGCGTGGTTTGAAAAATATCCCCTTTACAACGAGCCGGACTTTAGCGTTTCGTACTACAACAAGGGAGATGTGATCGGCGTGGCGCTCGACATTGTGTTGCGCGAGGCGTCGAACAATCGCGTGAGCTTGGACGACGTGATGCGCCAGATGTACGACGATTTTGCGAAGAAGGGCCGATTCTACAACGATTCTGCCGACATACGCGCCACGGCCGAAGCTCTTCTAAGACGCGCGGGCGTGCCCGCGGCGTCCACGGATTTGGGCTCGTTCTTCGCGCAATATGTTTCCGGCGCGAAGGAAATCCCATTCGCGGACATCTTGTCTGAGGCGGGACTGGAGCTGCAGACAATCGAAGGGGGCGGCATTCCAGTGTACCGCATTGTTGAGACGAGCCACCCGACGGACCTGCAACTCGGCATTCGGAACGGCCTGTTGCTCGGGAGAACTTCCCAACCTTAGAAGACGAGAGAATCTCGATGATCCGCCTCCTCATCGCATACGCCTATCTCGCGCTCTTCATCTTGTTCGCGGGTCCCGTGCTGATTCTCCACGCCGTATTCACCGGGCGTTCCAACGTGATGTATCGCTACGGCTTGGGCGGTGTCGTGCTCATGACGCGCATCCTGGGAATGCGCGTGCGGGTGGAGGGGGCGGAGAACATTCCGGCGGGCGCGTGTCTTTTTATCGCCAATCACACCGGCAATGCCGATGCTCCCGCGATCGTGGACTCCATTCCGCGACAGATCGCGGTGATCGCCAAGAAATCGCTGTTCACGATTCCGTTGGTGGGCCGCGCGTTTCGGATCGCGCATTTTATTCCAGTGGATCGCAGCAACCGTGAATCCGCAATCGCGAGCGTGGACGCCGCCGTTGCGCTGATGAAGCAAGGCGTTTCGTTCCTCATTTATGCGGAGGGAACGCGCAGCGCGGATGGCCGTTTATTGCCTTTCAAGAAAGGTGCGTTCGTTCTCGCCATCAAGGCGGGCGTGCCCATTGTTCCCGTCGCGTGTTCGGGCGCGCATCGCATCTGGCCGAAGAATCGGAACCGAATCCAACCCGGGGAAGTGGTCGTCCGGTTTTGCCCGCCGGTGGACGCGTCCGCGTACAAGTATGACCAGCGGGAGGCGCTGGCGAAACACGTGCACGACGCCATCGCAGCGGCTCTGCCTGCGGATCAGCGGCCTGCCGTCTGAGCGTTCAGGCGATCTACCTCTTTGCGCAATTGCCTCACGGTCTTGACCAGATCGGGCAAGCCCTTCAACGCGGCGACGCACTTCAGCCACAACTTATTTTCCACCGCCGGCGAGCCGGAATGGATGGCCCCGGCCGGCACGTCGCCGGGGATACCGCTTTGGGCCGTGATCGTCGCACCGTCCCCGACGTGAACGAGTCCGATCGAGCCGACTTGGCCGGCGAGAATGCAATGGTTGCCGACCTTCGTTGTTCCCGCGAGCCCCACTTGACCGCACAGCAAAGTGCTGTCGCCGACCTCGCTTGCATGGCCCACCAGGACGAGATCGTCGATCTTCGTGCCGCATCCGATTCGAGTCTCTCCCACCGTGGCACGATCGATGCAAGTATTCGCCTGGATTTCGACGTCGTCTTCGATTACGGTGATGCCGGCCTGCGGCGTCTTCCGCCAGGTGCCATTTGTGTCCAGCACGAACCCAAAACCGTCTCCTCCGATGACGGCGCCGCTTTGAAGAATCACGCGGTCGCCGATGATGCAGTCTTCTCGCACGACCACCTGCGCATGGAGAAGGCAATCCTTTCCGATTCTTGCCCCGCGATAGATGGAGACAAGACTGTGCAGAACCGTGTGCGGGCCGACTTCGGCGTCCTCGTCCACGAAACAATAGGGGCCGACGTGCGCCGATGCAGCAATTATGGCGGACTTGCTTATGACCGCTGTGGGATGAATTCCCGGCTCATAAGCGTGGTACGGGTGAAGCAGCTCCAATGCGCGGGTGAAATCCAGGCGTGGATTCGCCGATCGCAGCGCCGAGAGGGGCGGCATGGCGGAGTCTCGCGTGAGAGGCTCTTTCTCCCCGAGCAGGACGGCTGACGCGCGCGTCGTGCGTAACGCAGCCCGATAATGCGGCCGGTCGAGAAAAGTGAGTTGCCCGCTTGTGGCCTTGTCAATTCCCCCGCCGGCAGATATTTCCACGTCTGGATTGCCTTCGACGCGGCATTGCAGCCGCTCCGCGAGTTCGCGCAATTTCATGGTCAGCTCTCCTTAAGAACAGGGGGCGATCTGTCCCGAATCAATGTACAACAGCCTGAGGACAGGATATAGGCGCGGAAAGAAAATCGTGCAGGGCAAATCAGTGGTCAAACAGCGTTGGCTGCGCGGCGGCCGCGGCTGCCGCAGCGGCAGTTCTCCGGCGGGCAACACCTGTGACGCCCAGCACCGTCATTTCCGCGAGTGCGGGGCGAGGGATGAATATGCGCAGCGTATTTCCCTGGAGGTCGGGAGGCGTGATCTGCACGCCTCGATCGAGCAACGCAAGAAGATCGTTCGGCACAACGCCTTCCAGGGTTTCGCCGTCGCGGAATCGCAGACGGACCCAAAGTCCGTCGAGTTTCGGCCGCGACAGAAATGCCTTGCGTTGCAATTCGTAGGGAGCGTCAAACTCTCGCACAAAGTAAATTGAGCGAATCCCCTCTAGGGCGATGGGCCGGTGCTCCCCATCCTGGGTGAGGAAGTCCACCGATTCCCCGGCGCTCAGATTTGCCGGATTCACATACGCGCGCAACTCTTTTCGATCCGCGAGGACGACGACTACCTTCTTGTGGGTGGATGTTGACGCGCGGTTTCTCACTGGAGGAGCGCTCGAGAGCCAGCTTGCGCCCAGAAGCCCGGGTATGTTATGTTATGCAGCCTTGTTTGTCAAGTCGTTCTATTTCAGTGAGTTAGACGGACCGGCCCCTCTTGACCCAGAAAAGGCAAATTCTAAAATCCGCCTCCCTAATCGGCTTCTTCACTCTGCTGAGCAGGGTTCTGGGATACGTCCGCGACCAGCGCTTGACTCTCCTTCTCGGCACCTCTGTTTCGGCGGATGCCTTCCTGCTCGCGTTTCGCATTCCTTCGGTCATGCGGCGATTGGTCGGCGAGGGGTCGATGAATGCCGCGTTCATCCCCGTGTTCGCCGACTACATGGGCAACCGCTCGCGGGAAGAGATGTGGACATTTGCCAACCGCGTCTTCTGGACGATGGCCCTTCTGCTCGCCGTGGTGACCATCGTGGGAATGGTCTTCTCGACGGGCGTTATTTTTGCCTTTTCCCCGAGAGGCAGCGGCGATTTGCACGTGCTTGGCGCGGAGTTGAACCGCATTCTCTTTCCCGCGGTTTTTTTCGTCGGGATGAGCGCGGTGGCGGTCGCGATATTGAATGGATTTCAGATCTTCGGCACGCCGGCGGCGTCACCCCTGCTCGTCAACGCAGCTTTTATTTTGTTTTCCCTGGGTTTCGTGTGGCACAAGTTCGGCCATCCGGCGAAGGCGCTGGCGGCTGGAGTCGTCGCGGGCGCCATTTTGCAGTTTTTCATCATGCTGCCTCAACTCGTGAGGAAGGGGATGCGATTTGACTTCGGCTTCTCTTTCCGTGACCCCGGCGTCCGGCGAGTGGCGCGGCTGATGGTGCCGGCTGTTTTCGGCGTCGGGATTACGCACATCAATATATTGGTGGGGACTCTTTTTGCCACCGACCGGCGCATGCCGGTTGGCAGTTTGACCTCGCTCTATATCGGCGACCGCATCATGCAGCTCGTTCTGGGGGCCTATGCGATCGCCGTGGCCACGGCAATTCTCCCCGGCATGGCCCGGCAAGTCGCCGCCGGCGACATTCCGGGACTAAAAACGACGCTGGGGTTTTCCGTGCGGGTCGTTTCGTTTATCACCGTGCCCGCTGCGGTCGGGCTCATTGTGATGCGAAAGCCGATTGTGCAGATCCTGTTCGAGCATGGCCGCTTTGGCGCGGAATCGGTGCTGCTGACCAGCCGCGCGTTGTTCTACTATTCGCTGGGGTTGCCGGTGTTCGCTGCCGCCAAGCTGATCGTGCCGGCCTTCTATTCGATGCAAGATACGAAAACGCCCGTGCGGGCTGCGGCCGTGGCCTTGGTGGCAAACGTCGTCTTCAACATTCTCTTCCTGGCGTTGTGCTTCCGCATTTTCCAAAACGGCATTCCCGCGCTGGCCGCGGTTCTTGCGGCATACTTGAATTTCGGAATGCTTCTCGCGATCCTGCGAGGAAGAATCGGCGCCCTCGGGGAGAGCGGCATTGTGAAATCGCTCGCCAAGGTTGCGGTCGCTTCGGCCGTAATGGGAACCGCTTGCTTCGCGGGTCTGCACGCTTCGCACTTCTACGCGATCGTGAGCTTCGTCCCGAGGCTCGGCGTGTTTCTGGCGTTGCTTGGAGGGGCCACTGCGGTATATTTTGGCGTTGCACGACTGTTCAAGTGTGAAGAATTAGGCGAGCTTTACATGATCGTCTCGCGCGGGCAGCACACGGAAGCTCTTGACTCTGGCCTGACCGGATAGGCGCAAATGGACGCGTACGCAACAGCCTTCCTCAATTATCTGCGCGTGGAAAAGGGACTTTCGCCCAACACAATTGGCGCCTATGGCCGCGACCTCAAGCGATTTTCGGCTTACATGGAGAAGCGCGGGCTTGGCATCAAGTCCCGCCAGCGGGACGACATCGTGCAGTACCTGACGCATCTTTACCAGCAGAAGCTGGACAGCCGTTCGGTTGCGCGTCACCTCGTCACGCTCCGTGGTTTTTACAAATTCCTGCTGATCGAGGATGCGATCAAGATCGATCCGACGCTGACGCTCGAATCGCCGAAGTTTCGGCGCACGCTTCCGTCGTTTCTGCGCGTTGAAGAGGTGAACAAGCTCCTGGAGCAGCCGGATGTGAGCACGATTCGCGGTTTGCGCGACCGCGCGATCTTGGAATTGCTCTATTCGAGCGGATTGCGCGTTTCCGAGCTGACGGGCTTGCGCGTAAGCGACCTCGATTTCCGCATGGGCACCGTACGGTGTGTAGGCAAGGGAGACAAGGAGCGGCTCGTCCCCATCGGACGCCAGGCGCTTTCGGCGATCGAGCGGTACCTGCAGAGTGCCCGGCCGGTCATGATGCGCTCGCGGGGAGATGCTCCTCCGGTGCCGTTTTTATTCGTAAATAGAATGGGCGGGCATCTGAGCCGCATGGCGGTGTGGAAATCGCTCGCTTTCTACGGGCGCAAAGCTGGATTGCGCGCCAAGCTCACGCCGCACAAAATGCGCCACAGCTTTGCAACGCATCTGTTGGAGCGCGGAGCGGATTTGCGATCCGTGCAGCTCATGCTGGGACATGCGGACATTTCGACGACGCAAATCTATACGCATGTGGTGGAAGAACGGTTGAAACAGGTCTACAAGGCGCATCACCCGCGCGCTTGAGAAGCGACGATTCTGATCCGCGCGTGAATGGGACCCATCTGACGAACGCCGTAGCGACCGGGTTTGCGAAGAGCGCCGCGGCCGATTGAGGACGCAAAAGCGTATGCCTGACTACATGTACATGCTGGAAAGCCGGCTCTCAACCGAGCAGCGGGCCGCAATACTCCGGTTGCAAGAGCTCTCAACGGCTCTGGAAGCGAATTTGTATCTGGCTGGCGGCGCGGTTCGGGATCTGATTTCCGGAATGCCGATCCGCGACCTGGATTTCGTCGTGGAGGGCAATCCATCGCGGCTCGCGCACGAGATGGAAAAGGGTGGCGCGCAGATCCTTTTCGAAGACGAAAAGCTGCGCCACGTCGAGCTGATTCTGACCGGCGACGTGGAGGCGAGCCTCGCAGGCGCGCGCGATGACTTTTATGTTCGGCCCGGAACGCGGCCCGAAATTCGCTGGTCCACCGTGATGGAGGATCTGCGGCGCAGGGACTTCTCGCTCAACGCCATCGCGATCTCGCTGAATCCCGCTTCCCGCGGGCTTCTCCTGGATCCGACCAACGGCCTGGCCGATCTCGAGCGGCGCGAGGTTCGCGCCTTGACGATTCACAGCTTCACGAATCAGCCAGTCCGGTTGCTGCGCGCGCTGCGCTACGTTGCGCGGATGGGATTCAAGTTGGAGTCGCGCACGGCGGAATGGTTCGCCCTCGCCATGGAGCGGGAATTGCACCGGACCATCGCGCCGGAGGACGCCGGCCAGGAGTTGCGGAATGCGGCGCGGGAGGAAAAACCGGCTGCGATCCTCAAGGCCTGGGAAGCACATGATTTGGTTGCGGCGATTTACCCCCAGCTTGGGAAGCGGCATCCGCATTACGATGCGATCGCGCGAATCATTCGCGTTCGAGACGACATGGCCTCCGCGGGACTTCGTCCCCGAGCCGTCGTTCCCATGGCGCACGCGATTCTCGGCCGCCTGAAGTCTCGCGAGAGATCAGCGGCGCTCAACCGGGCGGGATTCCCCGCAGCGGAAGCGAATGCCATTAGTTCCCTTGAGTCTGAATCTCTAAGACTCGTCAAGTCGCTCGCGGGGCGGCACACCGCGGCCCCGGGCGACGCGTATGCGCTGCTTGAGAAGACGCCTTTGGATTTGCTTGCCTTTACGCTGGCGGAATCCTCCAATGGCAAGGCGCTCGGCAAAATCAAGAATTACCTGCATAAGTGGAGGCCGCTGCGGCAGGCGCTGCCTTCGGTCGAAATGGAACTCGAACAGGTCGGATTGGCGCGCGGACCTAAGTTCGACAAGGTCATGCTGCAGTTTTTCCACGCGCAGCTCGAAGGGAAGGGACGCAAGCCCGAAGAACATCCAAGGTTACTGCGCAAGCTCGCCGGAATCAAAGAGCCGCCGAAAAAGAAAATCAAGGAAGAAAAGAAACCGAAGCCCACGGCAAAGCCCGGGAAGAAGGAAGAAGCGCTGGGGGCCGCTGGAAGCGAAAAGGGCGCCGCCTCGCCGTCGGCCAAGCCGCCCGGGTTCGCCGCGAGATTGAAAGCCGCCGCGGCTGCCAAAAAGAAGAGGCCTGCTGCTAAGAAAGCCAAGGGCAAAGCGAAGCCTAAGAAGAAAAAGAAGAAGAAGAAATAGCAATTCGCTTCCCCGGCGGGCTCATTGTAATCGCAAGGATGGAAGCGACCGGGCGGAATTTTGCTCGGTTCATTCATGGCGGAACTTGGCCCAAAGCACATCCAGTGTCTTGAGCGGCTCGCGGGGGCTGGATTCGCGATTGTGGCATTCCCGATGTACGCGTCCGCCATCGGAGTGCGCAAGGAAAACTGCGCAGCCTTGCTCGAGCCGCTGCCTGACGGCCGGTTTCACCTCGTTGGCTCGCCTTGTTACTTGGTGGAGGGCAATTTAAGCGTTCGCGTTCGCGATGCGCGCGGCGAATGGTTCGTCTGGAAAAGCAAGCGGGTCGAAGCCACATCGGAACGGTTGTCCGAAGTCGAGAGGTTCACCGGCGAAATCATGGCTTCTCTGAGCTCCGCGTAAGCCGTGGCCATCCCAGCTAAATCCAATGGTAGAGAGCCAACTTTAGCGCGGACTCTTGCTCAGCATGCGCAAGGTCCGTGCGGGATAAAGCTCGACGAGCGTCCCGGTTGCCGGCGCGAAGGTCTTTAGTTCCAGGCAGGCGATTCCCGCACGCTTTAGCTCTGTGACCTGGGACTGCGCCCGCAATACATAGGCGATGATCTGGTGGAGATGCGGCTCGTGGCCGAAACACAGCACTTGCCGCGACCGAAGCTTCGCAAGCTCGCGCATCAATTCGGCCGGTGGACTTGCGACTTTGAGGGCCTCGGTCTGCTGAATCTTGGGCACGGGAAATCGCAGAACGTCCGCAAAAATCTCGGCAGTCTGCACGGCCCGGACCAGCGGGCTGGACAGCAACGCATCCGGATCGACGCCCAGTGCCCGCAAGCCTTCGGCGGCGGCGCGCGTGCGGCGCCGGCCTCGCGGGGTCAAAGGCCGCTCGGCATCGGGCGGGCATTTTGGCTCCGCCCGATCCATGGCAATTCCGTGACGCACGAGATAGAGGCGCATCATGATTTTAGCCTCCCATTTTCACCGACGATCGGCCCGCGCGGGGCGAAGACAGACTGCGCGATATCTGTGATCATGCCTTCGCGGACGCCTACGCCGGGCACGATGAATTTCTTCGCCCCGAGCCAGCGTCCGATCGTCAGCAACACGATTGCAGCGACGCCCATCACCTCGGCACGGTCCCGGCGCACCTTGAACATCCGCTTCCGGTGCTCGACGTCAAGCCGCAAAATGCTCCAGAGCCGTTCGCGCAGGTACATCATGCTGAGCGCCGGGTAGCCGTTGCGGCCCGCCCCCGCCGCGAGGCGTGCTAACGTTTCGGCGTTGCCGCCGCATGCCACGACGTATCCCGCCGCTCGCGGCGATGTTCGCCCCAGCGCGCTCGTGATCACGTGCTCGACGTGTTGCTGGATTTCAATCGCGCGATGCTCCGGAATCTGGCCGGCCGCACCGTACGCCTCCATCAATCGAACCGCGCCCAGGGGCAAAGTGGCCACGCGGCGAATATCGCCCCCGCGTAACCAGTTCAGCTCCGCGCTGCCGCCACCGAGATCGAAGATTACACCGGGATGCGGCCCGCGGCGCAGCGCATACAGAACGGCCGTGCGAACCAGACGCGCCTCCTCGTCTCCCGGAATCATTTCGAGCTCGATGCCCGATCGGCTGCGCACCAAGTCCACGAGCCGGGCGCCATTGCGGGCTTCCCGCGTGGCGCTGGTGGCCACGGCGCGGTAGATCTGCACGCCGCTGCGCTCCATGTGGTCGCGAAACTCGCGAAAGCCCGCGACCGCTTCGCGAATCATCCGCTGCGTCAGCCGCCCCGCGATGAACGCGTGATGACCGAGGCGAATCGGCAGGCGCAGGGTTTCGACCTGCTCCCATTCCGATGGAGAGTGCGCGTCGGCGACAATCAGGCGGATCGCGTTCGAGCCCGCGTCAATTGCGCCGATGCGGAGAGGCCTGCCGAGTCTCAATGCCACAGGTGAGCTAACGCCGAAGAAGGAGTGTAGCGCGTGCGATGGATTCCGAGAAGGGCGGCGATCCGTTTGCGCAGAGCTGCGTTGACCGTGCGCACGCTCTGCTCGCCGTCCACTTCGATGAAACCGTGCCGGGACGACAAGGTCTCGAATTCCTTGCGAATGCGCGCTTGATACCGGATAAACGACTGGAAAAGATCGTTGGAGAGCGACATGTCGCGGCCCGATTCCCAGTAGCTGATCGCGTGGGACTTGCGGAACTCGCGCTCGAACGCGGCCTCCGGCCCGACGTTGAGCCAGAACGTCAGGTCGGGCCTCAACGCCATTTCATACAAACCGTGCAGGTAGCCGCGCTCGATGCTGCGAACGGCGGCGCGGGCGATCAGCGTGTAGAAATACCGGTCCGCGAGCACGATGAAATCGGACCGCAGCGCCGGGATGATGCGATGCTCGAGCTGATCGTAGAAATCCGTCGCGTACATCAAGGTCAGCGTCATGCGCGTGATCGTGTTTTCGGCGAGGAGGGTGTCGATGTCCTTCGCCACGAGAAACGACCGCCGCAGCCCCATCGTCTGCACGGCAAACCCTTCGGATTCGAGCCATTCCGTGAGAAGCGCGATTTGCGTCGAACGCCCGGAACCGTCCGTCCCCTCCAGCACGATGAGGGTCCCGCCGAGGCCTTCGACTTTCACTCCGGGCAGGGAAGGGCCGTAGAAACGGGCGAGCGACGCGGCCGCCTTCTTGGCCTCCGCCTGAACTGCCGCCGCAGCCCGCTTCGTGCCGTTGCGAGACGCCGAGTCGCGCTTCATTCGTGCACCTCAGCCTGGCGTTTCGGTGCAAAACGCGCGAGATCGATGCGCTTATTCAAGATTTCCCGCATTTGTCGTTGCAGCTTGTTCACGGCCAGCGTCCCATCCATTACGACGAACTGGTCGGAGTCCACCATCGAATCGTATTGCTCCTGAATGCGCGCCTGGAACATTCGGAAGCTCTCCGCGCGATCGAGGGAAAGATTCAAATCCATGCCGGACTCGTAATATTTCAAGCGCGGGCGCCCGGCGATAATCCGGTCCACGGCGACATCCAGGGGCGCGCGAAAGTAAAACGTGAGATCGGGAATGGGGGCAAAGCGGTAAAGGTTGCGCAGCCAAGCCGGCGAACACCCCCGGGCAACGTCGCGCGCAAATGCCGTGTAGATATACCGGTCTGCGAGAACGAGGTAGCCCCCATGCAGAAGCGGAAGAATCTGACGCTCGCAGCGGTCGGCGAAATCGGCGGCGTGAATCAACGAGAAAGTGGACGGGGTCAGCAATCGTCGCTGTTTCCCCCGCTTGGTGGCGGACTTCACCAGCGGAGATGAATTCCACTCGGTGAAATGAATGCGGTAGCCGCCGATCTCGAGCCACCGCTTCAGAAGGTAGAGCTGCGTGCTTTTCCCCGAGCCGTCGATCCCCTCGACGACGACCAACGCGCCCGGGAAACCCTTCCGGCCGCCCAGAATTAGACTGCCCCCGCGCGGTGCGGGCCGGCCAGTGCGGATTGGAGTATCAACTTGCATCAAGTCTCAAGTGCGGAGCGTGAGCATATCCGGAGTCTGTAACCGGATTTTTACAGCTCCATGACGCGTTCATTACCGCCGGACACGAAGCCCATCGGCCCCATCCTGCACCTCTCCGCGCAGGGTTGCAATCGAGAGAGGCGCAAGGCAAACTAGTTTCGTGAGCGACCTCTACGACGTCATTTGCATCGGCGCGGGCCCCACCGGGCTCGCGAGCGCCATTGAAGCCGTCCGCGCCGGGCTCCGTGCCCTGGTCATCGATAAGGGCTCCCTGTGCAACTCAATCTATCATTATCCGGCGAATATGGTGTTTTTCACCACGCCGGAGCTGCTGGAAATTGGCGACTTGCCGCTGACGACCCCGTCGGAGAAGCCGACGCGTGTCGAGGCGCTCAAGTATTATCGCAAGTGCGCCGAACACTATCAACTTGAGCTGCGCCTCTGGGAGCGGGTCGAAGGAGTCTCGGGCGGCGACGGTGATTTTGAGGTCCGCACCCTGTGCGAGAGAGGCGAACGGCGCAAATATGCCGCTCGCAAGATCGTGGTCGCGACCGGGTACTACGATTTGCCGAACCGAATCGGAATCCCCGGCGAGGACATGTCGCACGTCTCGCATTACTACACGGATCCTCACGCGTTTTGGCAGCGGGACGTTGTCGTGATCGGCGGGAAGAATTCCGCGGCCGAGGCGGCCCTGGATTTGTATCGTGCCGGCGCGCGCGTCACGCTGGTGCATCGCCGCTCGGAGCTTGGAGCCACGATCAAGTATTGGGTGCGCCCTGACATCGAAAATCGGATCAAAGCGGGGCAGATTCGGGCGCTGTTCGATACCCGCGTCACCCGAATCGAGCTTGGCAAGGTGTACGTCGCGAACGATCAAGGCGAGCGCGAAATTCCAGCGGACCAGGTTTTTGCACTGACAGGTTACCATCCGGACTTCGATTTCTTGCGCCGCCTCGGCGTTCGCTTGGACCCGGAGACCAATAAGCCCGCACTGAATCCCGAAACACTGGAGAGCAATGTGCCCGGCCTGTTCCTTGCGGGCGTCGTGATTGGCGGAAACGCAACCAGCGAAATCTTCATCGAAAACGGCCGCTTTCACGGCAAGCAGATCATTCGAGCCCTGACGAGCGCAGGAAACGCGTGAAACCGCCGCATCGTTTCGATTGGGTAGTGGGTCAGTTTCCGATCGCCGCGCTAATCGGGCATGCGGCTCAGAATCGCTTGGGTATCTTCGCCAAACCTCCCGCCAGGAGGTCAAGAGCGAAGTGAATTTCAGTGTCGGCTGCTCCTTGGTTTACCTGGAGTCTGAATGAAACCAAACCTTTTCAAACTCTAATAGATTTCGGAGGCACGAAGACGAGACTTCGAAAAATGTCTTGTCGTGTCTCAATAAGATAGAGGCGACAGGTTCGTCAGACCCTTCAGCTGAATACAGCACTAGAGCTCTCTCGCCCAGCACGTTGCCTTTTGCGTCTGTCCACTTTCCTCGTTCAAGAATCTGACTCGCACTATGCAGTGCAGAGTCTAGCTCTCTTATGGACCGTTCATTTGACTCGAAGTCGTATTCAGAACGAGTCACTCCAGGCCCATTTGACGTATTGAAGCTGCATCCGTGGAAATTCAGGTCTTTGCTGTCAGGGGTCTTTCCATCAGCGATAGTTGAGAGCTGGAACCGCAGAGTTGATATTGCAGAAGCGAGCGTGCCCAAATTGCTGGCGGCTTCACCCGCCCGGTAGTGCATGCGGTCTGGAATGAGAACTTCCTCCCGTGCGTCGGTAATCTGTGACTTCAGAATTCTGATGCTCCAATGATGGAGCACCACGAACGCCGCATCTCGGTCTTGCGTCACAAGCTCGACCTTGTATGCATTCCCATCTCGGATTGCAGAGGGAGGGTGGATGGCGCGTTGCATCTCTGCCGCGTCTTGGCCGGGGAATTCAAGTTGTTTCGCCGGAAGGTCACCAAATGCCGAGACAATGAATGTGTCGGGGTCCTTGAAGCTGTAATATCCGATCTGGAGGTAAAATTTAGCGACCTGCAGCGCCTTCTCAGGACTGTCGACACTTGCCCCCATTGAACGCAACAGCGCATTGACGACGGCAATGTTCTCATCGCAGAAAAGCTCACTTACAACATAGATTTTGTCGCCGTAAACCACAGCAGTGATTCGTGCCGAACTCACTTGGGGGTCCTCTTCTTGGTCGGTCGAATTGGCCTTAGGTGGTTGTTCAGGAGAATAGGCACGAACAGTTACGAACTGCATGTTTCGAAGCAGCCCGCCATCCACGACCGGCAAGCTAACCCCCACGTCCCTCTTATCGACAAAGACTATGGAGCCTGGGAACAGCACCTTGGCCGAAGGAGGCACTAAGCTCATCTTTCTCGCAGGGCCAGCGCCCCTATAGACCTGAAGCGAGTTGTCACCAGTGACCTGTGCCGAAATCGGAAGGCTTGCAAAGAGGAGAGCCAAGGACAAGGTGCAAAGGCGACTTGCGTACATGGAACGCAATTCTATTCCAATTGCAGCTTCAGAGGAATCTCCGCTTGGTTGGTCGGCTAGGTCACAATAAGTCGGATAACTGGGAACTGACCCGGTAGCCTCGGTTGACAAACCTCGGCATTCCCCATACACTCTGAAATGACCATGAGTTCGATTCGCCAACAAGCCGCTCGCACACTGGGTCAGATGTTGATGGCTATGTGCATGTGTCTTTGCGGCGAAGGGAGCTGAGGGGGCTGGTTTAAGCAAACAAGTCGCTCAGCAGCCACCCAACGCCGGAAACGGAGTTGGGTTTTTTGTTTTTGGAACAAGGTCGTGCGAAAGGAATTCGTGGGCACGTTGACGGGCGCCGTTTGTGACGGGCCCGGCCGGTCCGCAGCGACCGACCAAATCTTAAGAATCTAAGATTGGGAGAATGGAGAATCCGAAATGTCCGATGATACGCCCAGCTATAAGTTAGGCACTCAGGCGCTGCACGCCGGCCAGGTGCCCGATCCCGCGACCACGGCCCGGGCCGTCCCGATCTACTCGACGACCAGCTACGTGTTCCATGACACCGAGCACGCCGCCAACCTTTTCGCCCTGCGCGAATTTGGCTTTATCTACACCCGCCTGATGAACCCCACCACCGACGTCCTCGAAAAACGCCTCGCGGCGCTCGATGGTGGCGCTGGCGCGCTCGCATTCGCCAGCGGCCAGGCGGCGGAAACCGCGGCGATCCTGACGATCACGCACGCGGGACAAAATTTCCTCTCCGCCAACAGCCTGTATGGCGGAACGTGGACGCTCTTCACTCAGACGTTTCTGAAGCTCGGCGTCGAGGTGCGTTTCTTCGACCCGAAGAAGCCCGAGGACATCAGCAAGCTGGTGGACAAGAACACCCGCGCCTTGTACATCGAAACACCCGGCAACCCGAAGAACGACGTGCCCGACTACCGCAAGATCACCGACATCGCGCACAAACACGGCTTGCCCACCATCGTGGACAACACCGTGCTGACACCCGCATTGTTCCGTCCCATCGAACACGGCTTCGACATCGTCGTGTATTCGACGACGAAATTCATCGGCGGCCACGGCGTGCACATCGGAGGCGCGATTGTGGACAGCGGCAAATTCCCTTGGGCCAAGGAGCCGCAGAAGTGGCCGGAATTCACCGCGCCGGATCCTGCCTACCACGGTATGATCTTCGAGGAGGCGCTGCGACCGATCGGCAACATCGCCTACATCATCCACGTCCGCACGCACTGGCTCCGCGACACCGGCGCCGCGCAGAGTCCGTGGGGTTCATTCCTGACGCTGCTGGGATTGGAGACCTTGCCCCTGCGGATGGAGCGGCACTCGAAGAATGCCCTTGCCGTGGCGGAGTTTCTCTTAAAACATCCCGCCGTGCAGTGGGTGAACTATCCGGGTCTGCCCAATCACCCCGATCACGCCAACGCGAAGAAGTACTTCCCCGATGGCCAGGGCGCCATCGTCGGCTTCGGCATCAAAGGCGGCAAAGAAGCCGGCGCAAAACTGATCAACAGCGTCAAGCTGTTCAGCCATCTGGCGAATATCGGCGACGCGAAATCGTTGATCATCCATCCAGCCACGACGACCCACTCACAACTCACGCCCGAGGAACAGGCGCAGACTGGCGTGTCGCCTGAGTACATCCGGCTATCCGTAGGCATCGAAGACGTGACCGACATCATCGCCGACCTCGATCAGGCACTGACCAAGGCGACGCAACCTGGACCTTCGTCCAAGAGCGATTCAAAGGCATAGGCGCCAATGGTCGCGGAGAGAGCAAAATGAACACCAAATCGGTCGAGCCGGCGCAGGAGGGCACTTTTCATTTTCCCGACCACGAGCCCTTTCGGCTGGAGGCAGGTGGCGAACTGCAGCCAGTTTCACTGCGTTACGCCGTTTATGGAACGCTGAATCCCAAGCCCGACAACGTTGTTCTCGTATGTCACGCCCTTTCGGGCGCGGCGCGGGTTGCCGACTGGTGGAACGACATGTTCGCCCCCGGTCGGCCCTTCGATCTCTCCCGTTATTGCGTGATCGGGACAAATGTCCTCGGATCATGCTATGGCTCGACCGGTCCGACCTCAATCAACCCCCGGACCGGCATCGCCTATGGACCTGATTTCCCTTTGATCACGGTAGGCGATATGGTTCGCGCCCAAGCACGCTTGTTGGATCACCTCGGTGTGGAACGAGTCCACAGCGTGATTGGAGGCTCCATCGGCGGAATGCAGGCGCTCCAATGGGCGATCGAGTTTCCCGACCGGGTCCAGGCCTGTGTGGCCATTGGCGCGACTCCGGTGTCGGCGATGGCTTTGGCGCTCAACCATATCCAGCGGCTGGCGATTCAATCCGACGCCAATTGGAATGGTGGGCGCTACACGCCTGACGCTGCTCCAACGACTGGCCTGGGTATCGCGCGCGCCATTGCGATGTGTTCCTACAAGTCGGCGGAGCTGCTCACGAAACGATTCGCGCGCCGTCCGAACCGCGATGGTGACGATCCCTATCGCTCCCTGGAAGGGCGGTTTGACGTCGCCGGCTACCTCGATTACCAACGCGCGGAGTTCAATTCTCGCTTCGATGCAAACACCTACATCACCATTTCGAAAGCGATGGATGTGTTTGACTTGGAACGCAGCTACGGGTCGGAGAAATCAGCGTTCGCCCGAATCCTCGCGAGAGTGCTGATGATTGGCATCTCGACGGACTGGCTGTTCCCTCCAGGAGACGTTCGCGCCTTCACGGCAAGAATGCAGGCGGTTGGCGTTCGTGCGCGCTATGTCGAACTGGTCAGTTCGCACGGACATGATGGCTTCCTGGCCGATGTCGGCGCTCTGTCGGATGTCATTAAGTCCCACGATGACTGGCTGAGCGCGCGGCCCGCGCTGCATCCGCACTCGGACGGCGAGCGCTTAGCCCGGCCCGCGTCCGCGTCATCCCGGTTGGACTTCGCCTGACGCGTCCTCTCCCCGCTCTGCGGGGCGAAACAGCACGTAGACTCAGCCTCGGTCTGCGGGGCAAAGCAATCTAGTCCATCGCCTATACGACAGAGCAGCCCCGCAACGCGGGGCGAAACAATTTAGCCCAGGGCGGAAGCCCTGGGTAGGATGAGGGTGAGTAACGTGAGCCCCGGAGGGGCGACACAAACTTCGAGTGGCTCTGTTGATATCCCCTCCCGCACCAGCCCTCACGCGTTGTCATTCCGAAGACCGAGCAGCCCGATTTCCGTGCCTTGCTCTCCGATTGCGCGGAAATCGGACGCTTTGGCGAGGGCCGGGGCCCCCGGCGCGTGCCGGGTTTGCACGCGATGGGGTGGCAGCGATGAGGAATCTCGGCGCCGGAACGGCGGAAACCTCCGTCCCATCCGGAGTTCTCTAAGAGCAGCATGTCAACAGAGCCACTTCAAATACATCATTGCTCGAATCACGACACTACAGACTACCGGCTTGCGGGCCGGTTTGCGCGGCTCGGACGATGCTGCTAAACTGAAATTTCATGGCTTCCATTTTCGGCGAAGTTGGCGGAACGCTCGTCGCCCTTGTGAAAGGCTTTGGGGTGACGTTCCGCAATATGTGGCGCAAACCCGTCACGGAGAATTATCCTGACGAGCCCGTGCACTTCCAGCCGCGGTATCGCGGAATCCACGTCCTCCAGCGCGATGAGAACGGCCTCGAAAAGTGCGTCGGATGCTTCCTTTGCTCCGCCGCTTGCCCGGCTCGCTGCATTTACATCGAGGCCGCGGAGAATACGGATTCCCAGCGCATTTCGGCAGGTGAACGCTACGCAAAGGTCTATAACATCGACTATTCGCGCTGCATTTTCTGCGGGTATTGCGTCGAGGCTTGTCCAACCGATGCCATCACCCATGGCCACGGCTTCGAGCTTGCCACGTACGACATCAGTTCCTTGGTGAAGCGAAAAGAGGATCTCCTCGAGCGCGCTGGCGCCGAGGCTCGCCTGAACTGACTTTCCGGGCGTCGCACGAATGTGCCGCCGGTGGCTGCCGTTTATCCCTACAAGTTATCTCCCAAATGGTTTTCGTCACGGCACGGCGGAACCTGTCCCCACCCGGTCGGGAGCCGTGCCGAAAAGCGCCTCCAGATCAGGGGTTTTAGAGTCTGTGTGACGAGTAAGTTTTTGCGTCAGGGCGCAACTTCAGCCGTGCCGAAAATCGCCTCCAGATTAGGGGTTTTAGAGTCTGTGTGACGAGTAAGTTTTTGCGTCAGGGCACGGCTTCAGCCGTGCCGTAAGTGCGGCAAATTCAATGCGGCTTTAGCCGCTGAGGTGCGCTTTTCCAAGTTCTCACCCAAACTCTTTAGCCCCTGAGGTCGGTTCCATGGGCGGTCGCGCTATTCACGAGATAAGCCCTAGTCTGCCGGTATTCTTTTTTGGGCTCTACGGCGGAAACCTCGGTCCCAACCAGAGCTCGCTAAGAGCGGGATGTCAACAGAGCCTTTATTCGCCTATGTCTTGCGTCGCGCCGTTTTGATAGGGGCGCTGGGCTCGGTCATTCGGTAGGGATCGAGGATTTCGCGCAGAGCCTTTTCATCGAGTAGTTTCCTCTCAAGAGCAATCTCCGTGACCGTCCTCCCGGTCTTCACGCTTTCCTTTGCGATTTCGGCCGCGGCCGCGTACCCGATATACGGATTGAGCGCAGCGGCCAGCGATATCGTCGCGTTGGAGTAGAAGCGGCAGCGTGCTTCGTTGGCTGTGATGCCGTCGATGCATTTCTCGGCGAGAACGCGCATTGCGTTCTTGAGAATCTCTGCGGCGTGCAGGACGTTCCATGCCATTGCTGGCATCATGACATTCAGCTCGAGCTGCCCTGCCTGAACCGCAAGCGCGGTCGCAATGTCCGCTCCAACGGCTTGGAAACTCACCATCGCCGTCAGCTCCGCCATGACCGGGTTCACCTTCCCGGGCATGATGGAGGATCCCGGTTGCAGCGCTGGTAGGCCAATCTCCGCGAGGCCTGTATTGGGGCCGCTCGAAAGCAGCCGGAGGTCGTTCGCGATGCGAATCAATTCAAGCGCCAAATTGCGCAGGGCCGAAGAAGCCACGGAAAGTGCGAGGTTCGATTGCATCGTATATCGAAGATCGTCCGTCGCAACCAGGCGCTGGCCGGACACTTTGCTTAGGTGAGCGACGACAAGTTTCTGATATCTCGGATGGGTATTGACGCCCGTTCCGACTGCGGAACCGCCTAGGCCGATCTCACGCATGAGGCCCTGCGCTTGGCGGATGATTCCCCCGCACCGGCGCAACGCCGTCGAGTACGCCGCAAATTCTTGACCAAGGCGGATCGGCACAGCGTCCATCATGTGCGTTCGCCCGGATTTCAAGATGTGGTCGAATTCCTTCCCTTTGCGCGAGAACGCGCGGGCAAGGCCAGCGAGCGATTTCAGGAGTTCATCAAGCAGTATCAAGCCGGCCAGGCGGATGGCTGTGGGGAAAACATCGTTTGTGGACTGGCCAAAGTTGACCTGATCGTTGGGATGACAAACGGAGTAGTCTCCCCGCTGCCCGCCGAGCAATTCGATCGCCCGGTTCGCGATCACTTCGTTCGCGTTCATGTGAAGGGAAACGCCGGCGCCTGCCTGGTACACGTCCACGGGAAACTGGTCGTCCAGTTTTCCCGAGATGACCTCCTCCGCGGCTCGAATGATGGCATCTGCTTTCTTTCGGTCGAGCAGCGCCAATTCACGGTTTGCCAGCGCGGCTGCTTTCTTGATCATTCCCATCGCGTGGATGAGCTGTGGATGCGCGCGCAGGCCGCTTATTGGGTAATTGTCGATTGCGCGTTGCGTTTGAATTCCGTAGTACGCCTGTCCGGGAACTTCTCGTTCGCCAAGGGAATCTTTTTCTTTTCGCGTGGTCACGTTGGCTCTCTGGGCCTCATCTCTCACTGGCTTCTTGCACCACACCGCATCTTACATCGACAAAGCCCGCTTTTCTCTTCTTACTCCGTCGTTTTTTCCCCGTTGATATAAGGGGAGGGGATGACGTAGCGGTAGCGGGTAGGAGAAAAAGGGAGAGAAAAAGGCAAAGTGGAGAGAAGAAGGAAGAAGGAAGAAGGAAGAAGGAAGAAGGAAGAAGGAAGAAGGAAGAAGAGGGACAGAAGACAAGACAAGAGCGAAAAGACAAAAGAGAAAAGAGAAAAGAGAAAAGAGAAAAGAGAAAAGACAGAAGAGTAGAAAGGAAAGGTGAGAAAAGGAGAAGGGAGGAAGGAACAAGAGAGGAAAGGAAACAATATTAAAAGATGAGAGAGGGACGGAGCCGGAGACGCAAGAGGACGGTCATGGAAAAGGACGAGGAGGGACAGAACGTGGGCTGTGAGCCAGAAAAGCAAAAAGCTTGTAGTTGAGAAAAGAAACAGATAAGCGGCGGCTGCACGGGAAGTTAGAGGAACAACGGGTCAATCGAGAAGAAGGGAGCCCGAAGGAGCGCAAAGGAAGACCAACTGAAGTGAGCGCACGTAGGGGCCACATCTCGAATGGATGGCGCGAGAGCGGGACGGGCGGGCGTGAGCGGGTCTCAGTAGAAGATGGAAAGAGTCGCACAACATGGGCGATACCCGGATCCGAGAGGAAGCGCAAAAACTGGGAACGCATCGGTCGCGATCCGCAGAATGAGAGAAAAAAGGCGAAGAAAGTTATCTGGACCAGGTTTCGTCCGCACAAAGAAATCACGAGCGAAGAGAAGCCGAAAGAGCACGGCGGAAGAGCAAGGAGAGTGCGCGCGCGTAGGCCACATCTTGATTGGACGGCGCGGAGAGCGGGACGAGGTAAATGTGATCCGGTCGCAGTAAGCGCATCGGAGCCGCGGAGTACAGGCGAGTTGGGGATTGTGAAGTGATCGTTGGGGAGCAGGAACCTGTGAGAGAGAGTGTGTGACGCGTGTTGGCGGCCGTAGATGCAAAGCGAGGGGAAATGGCGAACGGCGAGGGCTCAACTCGCAGCGAGAGTCGCGCTGCGCGAGGGGGGAGTTGGCAAACCAACTATTTGTGGGGAAGGGCGAGGGGCGCGACAAAGAGCGGGAGTCGATAGGGCTCCAAAGGAACGGCAGCAACGCGAAGCGAAAGGAATTAGAGGCGCAATACGGCGGCGGCAAGTTGCTCGATCCGACGACGAAACGGCGCGGGACAGAACAGCGACTGCGCTCGTCGTGCCCGAGCGAGCCAGTCGCGTCGAAGCGAACACGGATGTGCACGCACGCGCGAGGTGCTGAGTCCGCCGGTGATAGGGGAATGGAGAAAAGGTGAAGTGCGCGATGGCCGGACTTGAGCGAGAGAGAGAGCTTGAGGGGCTTGCCGGAGAGCGGGGAGAACGATCCTTCGAAATCGGGCACTGGCCGGAATCAGCCGCGGTTTCTCATGGCGGGCGCGCGCGCCTTGACTTGCCGCACGAGCTTCGGCCGAATTTCGGGGGCTGGCAATTCTGGCAGCGCCTCTTGGTTTCCGCCCGCAATGCCCGGAGAGTTGAGATCGCCAGAGACCGGGGCCTCACGAAGGAACTGCGGGTGTTCGAGCAGCCAGCGCGCAAGCATCGCCTGAGCCGTCTCCTCGAGCCATTGGTCGAGGAGCGCTCCTATTTCCCCCCGAAGATTGGCCGCATGGTTCAAGCGACTGAGTTCAAAGCTTTGCAGCGACGCGTCCGACGCCTTGGACAGGTAATCCCAAGGTGGATCCATGCGCTTGAGCGTCATTGGCCGAGCCTCCTGGGCGACGATAAGGTGGTATATAGCAAATATGTGCATACAATGTACAGTTATTTTCCATTGCGGTAATGCCCCAGGTGACGGCTCGCTCAGGGGAGGAATGAGCCGGCGCCGCGAGGCGGGCAGAGAGAGTGCAGTTCGGAGAGCGGGATTCGGAGAGGCAATTTCGGAGAGGCCAATTCTGAAAGGTGGGCTCGGACATGGCAGAGGATGGTCAGAAAGCGTGCAGCGGATGCTCGGGAGACTACGAAAATCCCGACCTGACAGCGCCTGACGCGGGGGAGGGGGATGTGGAAAACTCTGGCCCCGAGGGGGGCGATGCCCATGAGGCGCCGTCGTCGCAAATGATTGAAAGTGAAGGGGATATAGGGACAAAGCGGCCACGGAAGACATTAGGGGACGCAATACTCGACCGGGCCCGCCGGCGAGCATGACGCAGGATTTTATCGGACGTTAGGAAGTGCTGTCCGTAGGGAGGGGGGAGGCATGAGAAGAGTGCTGCAACGTGCTGATTATACAGGAGGTTATGGGCGTCGCCTGCGTGGCATGGGTCCTGAGTCGCTTCGAAGCCAAGTTGAGGTGATCCGCGACTGCATGTTGTCTGCGTCGGACTGCGATACCTGGCTCACGCTTCACGAAATCGCCGAATTGACGCGTTTTGGAGAGGCTTCGATCTCAGCCCAATTGCGCCACCTCAGAAAACCAATGTTCGGCGGTTACCGGGTGGAGAAACGGCGGCGGGAGGTGATGGGCAGCTTTGTCGTGTTGCGACGGGTTCGGGGCGGGGCGGAATGGCCGGTCGCGACGACCCCGACCCTTGCGAACAGCGACACGACCGAGTTCCTCGGGCGTGGCTTTGGCTGCGACCCAGGCAAATGGGAGTACCGGGTAGCGCGAGCGGTGTAGTCCGTCGGGCGCGATGCGAATGCCACGAGCGTGGAGAGGTGCGAGATGCCGAAGCGTGTGCTCGATTTTGACGCGATGTGGGCCTCGGACAAGTTGGCGTCGTGCGCGCAGTGGGCGCAGGCGGAGTACGCGTGGTTTTACGGCTTGGCCGACGCCTCCGGCAGTTTCGAGTTGACGAACCTGCGCGTGATCTGGGGACGCGTCGCCGCAATCCGGCGCAACCTCACGATCGAGCGGCTCGAGCAGATCTTCGAGGAGTTCACGGCGCGCGGCCTTCTCTTCACTTGGGAAGAGAGCGGCAAGCGTTACGGTCACTGGACGGGCAGCGACGTGCCGGGGCGTTTGCCGCCGCCCTCGTGGCGTGCGCGGCTGGAAAAACTTGCGCCGCCCGTGCCGCAGAAGCAGCTCGCGGCGTACGTGGCGCGATTTTCGCGCGGGACAAAACAAAATGCGATCCGCGACGAAAGCGCGCAGACGGCGGAACAAGCCAGCTTGTGGCCGCTCGACGCGACACCATGCGGCTTGCAGCCACTCAAGCAGGGCCTTGAGCCGACTCAAGCACAGGGTTTGGATTCGGAATGGGAAAGGAATAGGGAGAGGGAAGTGGGCGCGGCCGCGAAACGGTCGCCAGCGGCAAACATTCAGACCGCCTCGCACGAAGACAGCCAACCCCAACGCTCTTTTCCTGTTGAGAAAACCCCGGAGAAAACCGCAGAGCAACCACGAGAGTTTTCGTGGCCTTCGGCCGCTTACTCGCGCCGCGACGAACGCGAAATTCGCGTGGCGCGAGAGATTGCCGTCGGCGCGGGACCGGTGTTGTCCCCGCAGTCGGCCGTGCGCGTGAAGCCCGCCGCGCTCGAACGCGCGCGCCGAGCGGCAGCCGGCGGTTGACGCCGCAATTGCGCTCTCTGAATTGCGCGAATCGAGAATGCGCAGGGCAACGATGGACGAGACACGCTCCACGAAGGCACGAGCAAAGATAGGGCCGGGGGAGGGGACATGCGCGCTGAGGTTGCGTTCGATGTGTGCCTGGAAGTGTATCGCGCGGCGAAGGACCTCCTGGCGCAGAAGATCACGATTCTGCACCCGGAAGCGTCATCGCAGTACCAGTGGCGGCCGGACCGTCGCCCGCGGCTTGCCGAATTCATCGCCGATTTCGCGATTGCCGGGGAACGCGCGCTCGCGCGTCGCGTCAAGTGGCGCGATCCCGGCAGCGCGAGCCGCCTGATATTGTTCCGCATGTTTTTTCTCGGCGGCGGCGATTACGAACGCGTCCGCCGTGAAATCGGCATCTCGCCGGACACCTGGGCCGATTGGGCCGACGAGATTCGCCGGCGCGCCGGCCGCGAACTCTTGAAGCGCGGCGTCTTCCCGCCGTCGCGGTACTTCCTCGGATGAAAGGCTATAATCGAAATGCGCATTCTCCGGTCGCGCGGCTGGCAGGACGGTAACCAATGTGCGCCCCTTGCCGGCGCTCGCAACCACTAGATTCTTCCCGCCTTCGCCAAGGCTACGGCGGGCAGGCGCTTCGCTCAGAATGACAGGAATTATCCTCTTGCCCGGGCGGGCAGTGGAGCGCCATCCGCGCGGGACGGCTGGATCCTTCCCGCCTTCCCGACCGGGTCGGGACTCGCACAAAACGCTTGCTCCGACTCAGAATGACAGGAATTATCCTCTTGCCTGGCGGGCAGGACGGTAACCAATGTGCGCCCCTTGCCGACGCTCGCGACTACGAGATTCTTCACTACGCTGCGCAGCACAAACCGCCGCGCAAAACGCTTCGTTCAGAATGACAGGATGTGAGGATCGCAGACCGTTAGCGCGAGCAGTTTCGCGAAGGGCGACCTCACAAGAGAATTCGCCGCGTGGTAGAGTTAGTCCCGTGCGAAACGAGATCGAGCAAGCGGTTAACCTGCTTCGCAGCAAGGACCCAACGTCACTGGAAGAAGCGCTCGCATTGTTACAGGGCACGGTTTTTTCGTTCAGCATGAAGGTGTGCGGGCAGCGGCAGGACGCCGAAGACACGATGCAGGAAGTGCTGCTGAAATCGGTTCCCAACCTGCCGAAATTCGATAATCCAAAGGCTTTGATCGTTTGGCTTTACAAGGTCGCGAAGAATCGCTGTCTGATGAGCCGGCGCAGGAGCAAATTCGCTCCGATGCAGGAGCTCTCCCTCGAAGAATTGATGCCGGACCGCCGGGAATTGCAAATGATGTCGGGCAGTTCCGATGGAACGCCGGAGACTTCCTTGTTGCATCGCGAAAGTGCGAAGCCCCTGCGGGAAGCAGTGCGGAAACTGCCTGCGGAGTACCGGCTGATTCTCGTGTTGCATGACATGGAGGAGCTGACCCACGGAGAGATCGCTGAAATCACGGGCCTCCAGCTAGGAACCATTCGCGTGCGGCTGCACCGGGCGCGACTCTTCGTGCGAAAGGAACTAGCGAAACAGGATCAGCCTGGTGTGCGCCGTCAGACCGCGATCTCGCGCGAAGAGATGCTACCCCCCGCACCGCCGCGTGAACGGCGCTGCAAGGAAATGTTCGCAGAGCTTTCCGATTACCTCGACGACGAGCTCGATGATTCCCTGTGCGAAGAGATGGAAAAGCACATGAGCGGCTGCGAGCCGTGCAAGGCGTTCCTATCCAGCTTGGAGGATTCGATCCAGCAGTGCCGAACGGCGCCGAATGAATCGCCGGACTCGAACGTCGCCGCGAGAGTTCGGCGGGAAGTGCTGTCGGAATATCAGAGCGTGATGGCGAAGGCTGCGAAGCGGGGCAAAAACCACGCGAATCGTTCGTAGGACCTGTCTCGTAAATGGCGCGCACGTTTGCTATATAGGCCTCAGCGGCTAAACCCGCTAAATGACGGGCGCTTTTCGGCACGGCTGAAGCCGTGCCCTGACGCAAGACCTGACTCATCGCGTAGACCCTGAAGCCGTGCCCTGACGATGGCCAATTGTGAGATGACGTGGAGTGGTCCTCACAACCTCCCCGGATTTCTCCCACTTTTTTCCTGTAACGGATTCCGTTCTTTTGCATTTATTCGTGTGGCTCTCGGAAAGGGAGCCAGGTGAGCGATACCCCGCCAAGGTTCAAAGAGTTGGCCGCTCAGGAGCGTTGTAGCGCATTCTTAGTGAGGAACGGTTTCAGGAGGCACGAATGATCACCGCGAAGGTTTCTTTGAATCAGCCGCTAAAGATGGAACGGCAATTCGCCGCGACGACCGGCAGCGAACACCACATGTTGCTCGATGACGCGGCCGGCGGCACCGGGCCCAAGCCAATCGAGTTGATTGCCGCGGGGCTGGCGGGCTGCACCGCATTCGATGTCATCACCATCCTTCGCCAGAAATACCACCAAAAGTTGACGGGCTACGAGGTGCGCGTGGAAGCCGACCAGGCGGAACGCCCGCCTCAAGTTTTCACCGCGGTTCGCATCCACCACGTCGTGACAGGCTATGAGATCGATCCCGCGGCGATTGAGGGAGCCATCCGGTTGTCCGAAGAGAAGTATTGCTCGGTGGGCGCGATGATCAAGAAGTCGGCCGAGCTGCACACGACCTACGAAATCGTCGAAGAGAAAACGCCGTGGCTCGCACCGCCTCCAGCAACGATCCACGCGTGAGAACAGGGGAGGGGTGTCCGGCGCGCGAGCGTCTCCGCTAGCGAGGTTCCACGGGGGCAAATTCGACGCGGTTGCGGCCGCGGCGTTTGGCGGAGTACAGGGCCGCGTCGGCCAGTGCGACGAGCCGGCCGAAATCCTCGCGTTGGCCGGGGCCGAGACTGGCCATCCCGAAACTCGCGGTCACGTGAAATTCGTGCCCGCCGAAGCGAAATCGGTGCGCTTCCATTTTTTTGCGGATGCGCTCGACGGCGAGCTCGACGCCCGCGCGGTCGGCGTGCGTAATGAGGAGGAGGAACTCCTCCCCGCCGATTCGGCCGCACATATCGCATTTCCGCACGCTCGCATCGAGAATTTCCGCGAATCGCTTGAGCACCTCGTCGCCCGCTTCGTGTCCGTGTTCGTCGTTCACGGATTTGAAATAGTCCAGATCCGCGATGATCACCGAAAAGGGGAATCCGTGGCGCATGGCGCCGCTCAGTTGCCGAGCTGCCCAGGAGTCAATCGCGCGGCGATTCGGCAAGCCGGTGAGTTCGTCGGTCAGCGCGAGCTGCTCGAGCAGGCGGCTCTTGGCCTCGATCTGGCGGTGAAGGAGCATGATTCTGCGGCCTGCCGCGACGCGCGCCAGAAGCTCGTCGGGGTTGAAGGGCTTAGCGAGGAAATCGTCGGCGCCGGCCTCGAGGGCTTTGAGCATTTGCGCTTTTTCGGAAAGCGTTGTGACCAGGATGATGTACGTGTAGGAGTTCTTGGACTCCGCGCGGATTCGCTCGCAGAGTTCGATGCCGGTCAGGTCGGGCATCATCCAGTCGGTAATGACCATCGCCGGACGGTCTCGGATGAAAAGCTCGAGGGCTTCCTTGCCCGACCGCGCGAAAAGGATCGTATAGTCTTCGGCGGGTAGGGTCTGCGCCACGAGTCTGCGCGCAACCGGGGAATCATCCGCCACTAATACGGCCAAAGCTTCTCTTGTTTCGTCCAATGACCGCTCAATTCATGGCGCCGCGGGGACTAGTGGGCGCGTCTTAGCGGCAGATTGTTCGGCAACCCCACCCCAGAACTTGGTCGCAGTGTACCGAAAAAGCGCGAAAAGAGGCAATGTGATTTCTCGCGTGTGCCCGAATGAATAGGAAGTTTTGTGGGGTGTCCAACACAGGACGGCCGCTGTTCATTTGCGAAAGCGTCGCCGCGATGATGACCAAAGACGCCAAATCTTCCGAAACCCGGCTGCGCGCGCGGGAAAAATCGTTCGCGCGAATGATTCGCCGGCAAAACGCGCTCGGACCCGCATAAACAGCGGCGATTCGCGCGACGCGACGAAAAAGCTTGACACGCGTGGTATGCTGGGGTTGTAGAAGTATAGTCAGAAGCAGCCCGAGAATAATCTTCTCGGGCGTTTTTGTTTTGTAGGCGATTTTTCCCGCCACCAGGTTTTGCGCCGCGCGTCTCGGCGCGGCGAAGAGGTTCTTCACTTCGACCGGTTCTTCGGCCCCGCATTCAGCACGACAAACAGGGAATTTTGGAGGAACAGATGCCTGCATACGCGAACACGTATCCGCCGCTGTCGTTGTTTCCCGGCGACGTCGGCTATTCGTTCAACAGCGAGACGCTGCCGACCAGCGCGTCCGCCGCCGCGCAATTCGCGCTGACCAATCCCGCCGGCTTCCCGAATGACGACCGCACCGTGCGCTGGCAGACGATTTTCGCCACGGCCCCTTCCGCCGTGAACGTCATCCTGCAAGGCGCGATGGCCGACGTGGATTCCGAGTACGCCACGATCGACACGTCCACCAACACCGCGGGCGAAGCGCGCACCGTCTCCGGCGTTCGCGCAAATTTCCTGCGCATCAAGGTGACGAGCGCGACCGGCGGCAGCACGTTCACCGCCAAGCTCCTTCCGTAGCACGCGAATTCCGCTGTGGCACCCCGCGCGGCGCGCGCAGCACTAACCACCGTACACGAACCTACGCACCTCGTCGCGACGTGCACAACCGCACGTGTTGTCATTCTGAAGGCCGCGTCTTCTACGGCCCGCCCGTCCGCCGCAGCTTTAGCGAAGGCGGAAAGAATCTCGTGGTTGCGAGCGGCTGGCACAGCGGCGGCAAATCGCTCGGCTGTGCAGGTTGGCGCGGAACCGCGAGATTCTTCGCTGCGCTGCCCGGCCCACACCGCCGGACAAACCGCTCCGCTCAGAATGACAGGAATTGTGGCCTGTGACGCAATAGGTAAACGCGAGGTCGCCTGGGACGCAGCGGCAATTTCTATGAAAGCGTTGAGAACAGGTCCTGCCACCGCGGATTCACGGACTCGACGAGCGAATTCTTCCTGGGTCGTGTCCAGCCTTTGAGCTGTTTTCGCGCGCGATCGCATCTCGGACGTGGCCGTGCACCTCAAAGTACACAAGGCGGTTCACGTTGTATTTCGCCGTGAATCCGATGATGCGCTTCTCTCTGTGCTGAATCACGCGGCGCAGCAGGTCGTGCGTGACCCCAATGTAGAGGACGCGGCGCGCGCTCGCGAGGATGTACACGTAGTAGTGGTGATCCCGCATTTGCGGAATTCTGCCACCGGCCGGCGGTGCTGTCACGCGGGTGGGGATCGTGGCCAATCGCAGCCGGGGAGAAAGTTATTGTCATTCTGAGGGCCGATGCTTGGATCGGCCCGAAGAATCTCGTGGTTGCGAGCGGCTGGCACAGCGGCGACAAATCGCTCGGCCGTGCAGGTTGGCGCGGAACCACTAGATTCTTCGCTGCGCTGCCCGGCCCGCACCGCCGGGCAAACCGCTCCGCTCAGAATGACAATCGTTTCAGCAATGCCGGCGATCGGGCTGGTCGCAAACGCGCGGGCATCGATTGCAGTTTTTCGTGGGCAAGAGCAACTGAATCGCAAGGGAAACGAGTCAACACTCGGATCATTCAAATGGCCTCGCATCCCAATTACCGCAAAATGCAAATTTCGGTGGACACGGTTTCGTGGACGCCGGTCGTCGCGCCGATGGACTGTGTGGGCGTGGCGATCAAGAATTCGCAGCTCGTGAATCTTTCGATGCGCACCGATTCCGGCGACGCCACCACGCAGGACACCATCCCCGCCGGCTCGCAGGAAGGCATCACGGCTCCGCGGCACGGCTCCAATCCGCAGGACGCCGGCACGGGCGCGCGTTTCCTCGCGGGCGACACCATTGCGTATCTGCAAGCCGCGTCCGGCACGGGCCCCGTGATCGTCACGTTCGTGCGCTGACCGCGCTCGCCGCTCCGCCTTGCGCCGCGCAGTTCGCCGGGCGCGCGGCGCGCACGACGAACCACGTACCACGAATCACGTACCACATCTCCCGGAAGGCACACATGCGAATCAAAATCGTTGGCGAAAATCATTGCGCCCGCGCGACGCGCGGCCTGCTGCGTCAGGCGGGTTTCGCGGTGACGGAATTTCTCCCGGCCGATGCCGTGACTCAGTCGCCGAATTCAGGGTACGTCGTCACCATCGAATCGCACGCGGCGAACGAAATCGCGCTCGATTCAGTGGACTCGCCGCTCGAAGCCGCCGTGCTGCACCACATCTCGCAACTCTCGAAGCTCCCGGTGATCGTGGATCGTCCCGGAGGCGTCGTGCACAGCGATCGCGAACTGCGCGTTCTGCTTCCGCGCGACAATTCCGAGCAGGCGACGGCCGTCGAGTACGGCGTCCTGCGCGGCCTGCTGGACCTCGCGGGCCCGAAATTGCACGCCGCGCCGCAGCCGCCTGCGGCGTCGTCGAGTCGCGGCTGGATCTCGAAACTCCTTCCCGCAATCGCATTCGCGGCGCTCTGCTTCCCGCGCGCGGTTCACGCCGCGCCCGCGCCGCGTGCGATTGCGCCCGCGAGCGCCGTGTCCATTCACGCCTCCGACGAAGCGGGCAATCATCTCGCCCTCGCGATCTCTCCCGCGGCGCTTTATCCCCAGCTTCAGCAGGGAACCAGCCAGGTGAATCTCGCGTCGGTGGGCGGCGCGACGGTCTCGAGCGCGCTCTACGATTCCTCGAACAACGCGCTGCTCGTGCATTGCGTCGTCGGCTGCACGGCTTCCGGGGGATTTTCGGATAACGCCGCATTCACGGCCGGGAGCTCGCCGATCGGCATCACGGGCGGTTGGTACTCGTCCTCGCCCACGAGCTGCACGAGCGGCAACGCGTGCGCACCGCAACTGACGAGCGACCGAAAGCTGTACGTGCAGGCCTTCGAGGGCACGTCGCCGTGGATTGTCAGCGCCGCCGGGAACGGCACCGTCTATTCCGGCCAGCAATCCGTGACCGCAACGGCCAGCGCCCTGGCAAGCAACTCCGCGAAGAACGTCTGCGTGAAAGCGCTGGCGGAAAACGCGATCAACGTCTACGTCGGGCCTTCCGGGGTGACGTCCTCAACGGGGATGGAACTCGCGCCGGATGAATCCATCTGCATGCCGGTGTCGAACACGAATCTGATTTACGTCGTCGCATCCAGCACGGGAGCGAGCGTTTCATGGGCCGCCACAAACTAATCGCACTTATTGTTTTTCTCGTGTGCCCGCTGCTCGCGCGCGGGCAGGGAATGTCTTTCAGTCCCAGCCGGCGCGGGTTGCAGGCCTACACGAATCAGCCGGGCTACTCGGCGAATCTCGGTTCGCTCGCCGTGACGCAATTGGCGTCGCCCGCGTCCGCGCCGAGCCTCGCGCTCACGGGCGGCGGCTCGGGGACGACGTGGGGCTACGAAGTGGCCGACGCTCTGCCGGACGGCACGTACAACGCGGTTTCCGCGCAGGCGACTATCAGCGGGCCGTCGTCGCTCGGCGGCAGCAACTACATCACGATCTCGCACACTTGCGCGGCGAGCGCGGCCACGTGGACCGTCTGGCGGTGGAAAGCCATTGTCGGCGGCAGCCCGAGCCTCATCGGCAAAGCGACTTCCAGCACCGCGATCCCGTGCTCGACCGGTTCCATCAACGACACCGGCTGGACAGGCGACAGCACGGCGGCGTTCACGGCAAATACAACCGGCGGTGTGACGATCGGAACGGCGTTGGTCTCCACGTCCGCGATTTTGCAAGGCATGACGCCTCCATCCTTTGCGGCGGGCTCGACGCAGGCGCAAGGATTCGCGTTCAGCGTCGCGTACTCGACGACGGTGACGCAGCTCGGCCGCTACTGCGCGGCGGCGGACTCCGGCGCGCACGGCGTCTATCTATGGCAAGCGGGCAACTCATCGGCCGCGCTCGCGAGCGCGTCGGTCACATGCGCGAGCACGGCGCAGTTCGTGATGGCGAGCATCACGCCGGTCACGCTAACGCCGGGCGTGGGCTATTTCGTGCTCGTGAACGAAACGAGCGGCGGCGACAAATACTCCGGCGGATGGAATCCCGGAAGCTTTCTGACGCCCGACCTGGGCGCGATGACGCAGATTTTCAGCGTCGCCGGCTCCACTTCCACGTACCCGACTTACATGGGCACGGACAATCAGGTCTTCAGTTTTCCGCAGATGACGCTGACGGTGAACGCGCCGAACATCAGCTTCGTCAACAGCACCGACGTGCACTACGCGAACAGCAGCACAAACGACATCATGGATTTTCACGGGTGGAGCGAGACGTACTGGCCGCTGGAAACTTTCATCGGTGCGGACGCGGCGATTCACACGAACGCCTACATCGTCGTCACCGGAACGCAATCCATGACGGCGCCCTACACGCCGACGGACGGTTCGATGCTGTTCACGTATCAGGACGTGGCCGGCGGCATCATTCAGGAAGCGCCGAACATCTCGAATTGGTATTTCCAGAGCGGCCTGGACACGAGCGGCAACGTCAAATTCAAGATGGACAAGGGCGGCTTTTTCTCCGTCTACAACGGCCAAACGACCGTGGGCAACGGCGTGCCGGGAGAAATCGCCACGGTGGATCTGACCGCGCAAAGCGCCGCGCTTTCGGCGAAGTCCATCCTCGCATCGCTTCCGGCGAGCGGAATGTATCGCGTCACTTGGGTCGCGAAAGTGACCACGGCGGCGACGACCAGCTCGACGCTCGGCGGCGCGACAGGTTTTCAGGTCGTCTACACCGACGCGGACGATTCGACGGCGAGCGTGACATCTCCGTCCGTCAGCGGCGGCCCGACGGGAAACGCGCTCACGACGCAGTGGAGCGGCAGCGTCCTCATCAACGGCAAAACCGCGACCGGCGTGACTTGCAATTTCGGATACACGTCCTCCGGCGCGACCCCGATGCAGTACGCGATTCACATTAAGCTGGAACAGATGTGACGAAACGCACGCCGCCCGCGCAGGGCGCTACAATCGTGCAGGTTCGCGCCTCGGCCGTTCCGGCCCGTTGCGCGCGGGCCCGCCTGCTCGGGCAGGCACAATTCTTAAGTGGGGTCTTTCGCAATGATCATGAAACGCAAAACGATCCGCACGCTTCTTCGCCGGTTTGAGATTTTCGCGGTGCTTTTCGCGCTGGGAATCGCGGCGGCGCCGGGCGCCTTCGCGCAAGGCTCCCGCAAAGACGACATCGTGATCGGTCCGCGCGGCACGCCGCTGGGCGGAGCGTCCGTGGCGATCTGCACGCAGCCCGCCGTCATCACGACGGCGCCGTGCTCGCCGCTCGCGACGCTCTATTCCAACGCCGCGCTCACGCAGGCCCTCGCGAATCCGCTCACCACCGACGGCCTCGGCAACTATTCGTTTTACGCCACGCCGGGGAAGTACACAGTGCAGGTGTACGGCCCGGGCCTCACGACGCGCACGCTCACCGATGTGATTCTGCCGAGCGATCCTTCGGCGCCGACGTTTTCATCCGTCACGACGACCAGCGGAATCACGGCTTTTTCTCTCTCTCTAAGCGGCAATCTCACCGTTAGCGGGAATTCCGCCGTCACCGGTACGCTCACCGTTGGGGGCGCGCCCGTTCCTTCGACGGGGCAGGATTTGCAGTGGTCCTCGAGCCAGCGCTTCAAGGGACCGATTCCGTTCCGGGACATTACGGCCTACGGGCCGCTCGGCGGGTGCCCGCAGGTTTACTACATGTCAGAGCAGTTGGGCACGATTGCCTCTGGCTCTAAGACGCTGACATATACGCCGACAGCCTTCAATGCGACGAATGGCTGCGGCGTCGTCGTTTACGGTGCGGGGCCGACCTCCACTCTTTCCACTCCAGGCACGATTGCGGTTTCGGCGCACACGTACACCGGCTCAACGTCCTATTGCTACGAAGTGGCGGCGGTGGACATCAACTTGGGAATGTCGGCGGCTTCCGCGCATACGTGCATCACGAACGGTGTCGCCACGCTCGGACGCGACAGCTACAATTTTCTTTCCTGGGCCCCGGTGTCGAACGCGGTCGCGTACGTGATCTACGAGTCGGCGTCTTCGGGGGGAACGTATTCCGCTGTCGGCACCGCCTACGTGAACGCCTATTGCGATATGGGATTCTCTACGGCTCCGGTGCCGGATTTCGCGCCGGCGACCGCACCCAGCGCAGTTACGGCAGATGCGCTCTTTACGACGATTGCGAGTGGGGGAACTGGAGGTCCCGCGTCGTCGCTGACGCTTGCCAATGCCGCATCGACCTCCGTTTCGGGTGCCATCTTCTACCAGGATGATTCTTGGATGCTGGCGGCTGCGGAAGCTGCTGCTAGCATCAACACGGACGGAGAAGCCCCTACCTTTGTAATTCCCCCTGGCATGTTTTGGTTTGCGCATATCCCGACGGCGCTTTACGGAAAAATCGAGCAGCGCGGCCAGGTCACCCTCTGGGCTTTGCCTATTATGAGCGGAAACCTTCACTGGATTGGCTACGGAGGCGGGGGAAACCTGTCGGGCGGTACTGGTCTATACAGCTCAATGGGTGCTAGCTCTCATGTCGGTGCTCTCTTTGTCACGAACGGCGCAGCCGACATCGAGAACATCACGGCATCCAATCTTTACGGCGACGGCATTGTTATACCGTCTTTAAGCGGCGGTCGCTTCAAAAATATCTCTCTCGCGGAAGCCTCTAACGGCGCAGGTGCGACCGTTCGGATAGACGGGAACGTCATTGTCTTGTACGGCGAAAATTGGACGCTCCAGGGCGCGAGCACGCAGGGAGGTGCGCCGACGATTTGGTTCAACGGCGAGACAAATCAAAACTCGGACTCTGACATCCGAATTTCGCAGATGTGGCTCGCCTATCACACGATCAAGTTCGACGCTCCAATTGGATTGACCAACCATCACCAACTTGAAACCATCGACAAAGTGGAGACAGAAGAAAACTACGATCACGGCTTGGTAGTGGTGGACGGCGGCGCTGCCGGCGGAGAAATCATAATTGACGGTCTCGAATTCTCCGACATCAACCAAGACACCAACTATTCCACTTTCAATCCGAACGTCTTGATGATTGGCCCACATGGAGCGATTGTTTCCACGCTGGGTCAAAATAACGGGGCGGCAGTGGAACCTACGTCGGCGACTACGGACGGATACTCCGGGATCCCTACGATAAACACGCAAGGATTCGACCCGCCGTATAGCACTGCCGGGTTCTGCAACGCAGCCGCTGGCGGGGGTCGTGTTACTCCAGGTTTTCAAATGACCGGAGCCGGCACAACGAGCATTTGCACGACCGGCTCACTCATCGACCAGAATCTTATCGTGATGGGTTCCACCAGCCAGAGCACCGGAAATGTGTCGTGGGGACAGATGGTTCCTGCGCCCAGTACGGCGAATTTCACTCTGACGCCCAGTACCGGAACAGGCTCGCTCCCTGCGGGCACTTATTATTATCGTATATCCTGCATCAATGCAGACGGCGGAGAGACCTTAGCTACTGGGGAACTCTCCGCAACGCTGACCGCGACCGGGAGAATCTCAATCGTTCGGACGGGCAACTATCTCTCCGACTGCCAAGCCCTTCGTGCGTATGTAGGTACATCAAGCGGCGGCGAGAACCAGTGGCTAAAAAATGGGGCTAATAATTACACCATACCGTTTCCACTGTACGGTGGCTACGGTTTCTATGATGATGGCAGCACCTACACGCGCACGTCCGGCTCCCCCGCATCGGCCGACACCGCCTACTACTCAAAAATGATGATGGACGTTGGCTCGTTTAGCTATTTGCAAGGCGATGGTTGCTCCGGCTCACTTTGCGGCCGGCTCGGCATCGGCACGATGATTGATCCGGGCACATCGAGCGGAATCAAGCTGGACGTGGCGGGCGGCACGGTGCGCGGCCAATCGGGAATCGTCGCGGGCCTGAGCGATCCGGCGTTCACGAATTCGCCGCGCGCCATCTACCACGCGTTCGTTCCGGCGCTGACGTCCACCGCGACGGCCTCCACGCTCACGCTGGACAAAGGCATCACGGTCACGCGCGTTCAGGCGCAGGCGATCACGGCGCCTTCGGGCTGCACGACAAACGCCGTCGTGCGCGTGAGCGATGGGACGACTCCGCTCAACGTCACGGTCTCCGCCGCGGCGAACGATTCCGGAGCGCTCAGCCAGAATTACGCGGCGGGCGCGGCGCTGACCATCAGCGTTTCCACCGCGGCTGCGGGCTGCACGACTTCGCCCGCGAACGTGAATGTCGAAGTCCAATATCGCATGCAGTAGGTTCGCGGGGCAGGGCTTCTCAGCTCGCCGGCACCTGGCGGCGAGGGAAGCGCGAAAGGAACTTGGCGCATCCTCCTCCGGCCAGCGCGCAAAGCACGGGGTCCGCGATCGGGATGCGATAGCGCGAGATCATGACGAACGGAACGTGTGCGAACGAAATCAGGACCGCGCACACGACGAGGATGGCGGCCATGGCCGGGTCGGAATCGCGCAAGAAGATCCAGCCCGCGATCGCGGCAATGAGGACGCCCCAGTACGCCAGGGTCCCCAAACGCCGGGCGATTCGACTGTTTCGGGAAAATGAAGACGTGCCGAAGAACTGATCCGTGCCGAGCCAAAAAACGGAAATCTTCAGGGCCGAGGCGGGCAACAACCGCCAACCCGTTTGGCGCAAGAGCGATTTCGCCACGACCCACGCGTGCCGATTGAGAGCGACTTCGTCCCGCAGGGCGGGGCTTCGTGGCGTATTGGTTTCAACATCCTGGTGAACCCAGCCGAGCGCGCTTTTGACGGCTTCCGTCTCTCCGGGCTGGGTGCGGTTGACCGGCGTGACGATGCCCTCCACCATGGCGTATCCGCCATCGGTGGAGTAGAGGGCTCGGCCATGGAAGGCGATCGCCGTGCGGACGAACCACGGCGCCAGCACGATTCCGCACGACGCGGCCACGATCAGCGCGCGAGTTGCGCGCTTGCCGAATTGCAGGCCGGAGCCGCCCGAAACGATTCGCGCCCGCGGCAGCCAGAGAAATACAATCCCGCACGCAATCGGCGCGAGCACGGCCGCGTTGAATCGCTCGAGCGCGGCGAGCCCCGTGACCACCCCGAGCAGCGCGAGCGGCTTCCATCCGTCAACGTGCACGGATTCATTGAGCGCGACAAAGTAGATGATCGTCAGCAGCGCCGCTATGCATTCGGTGAGAATTTCGCCGGTGAAGTAAAGAAGCGTCGGCAGCAGGAGCGCGATCACAAGCGCGGCGCGTCCCGCCGTTTCTCCGAACCACTTTTTTGCGAGCCGCCCGCAGAGCCACGCTGTCAGTAAGGTGGCGGCAAATTGCAGCGCGCGGAGCAATACGAGCCAGTGCACCGGCGCAAGCCGCATCAGCGCTGCAAGAAAATAAGGGTATCCCGGCGCGCGAAAAGCCGTGGGCACGTGCGCGTACGTGAAGCCGTCGCCTGCAACCAGGTTGTGCGCGAGTTGAACGTATTCCTTCGCGTCACCTTCGCTGGACCACGGCGCGGTAAAGTGGTTGCCTGCGATGACGGCAACGAAGAGGTGCGCCGCAATTCCCGTGGCCACCAGCGCGTACCACACGGCCTTTTTCCAGTCCCACCCCGGCGCTGCGACCGTGCGGTGCTCCGAAAATGCGGCTTTGTTCGTCATGGGGATAGATTTAGCACAGCGTGGCCCGGTTAGGTAGTGGCTTCATCTCCGCCGAATCGGCGAAAACGCGCAAAGACCTGCGCCCGACATGCCCCTGCCGGCGCCAGTAGGGCCGGATCTCCAATGGAAATCCGTCTGAGGAGTTTCCCATGGCCATTTATGGCGTGGAAGTGTGGCTGAAAGGACTTGCGGCGGCCGCAATCGCCGGCGCGGCCAACGGCGTCATCACGGGATTCGCGGCGGTCGGCATCGATCCCGAGCATTTCAATTTGCAGGCGGGGCTTCGCGCGACTCTCGCGATCGCCGGAGTCAGCGCCTTCATGAGCGGCATCATCGGCGTCGCCGCCTATCTCAAGCAATCGCCGCTCCCGGCGGAATAACGCCCGGCCGGATCGCCTGTCGCACAGCAGATGTAGCGCGGCCGGAGTTGTTGTCATTCTGAGCGGAGCGGTTTGCGCGGCGGTCTGTGCCGCGCAGCGCAGCGAAGAATCTCGCGCTTCCGCGCGCCCGGCACGGCGCAGCCACTCGGCCGCTCGTGGCAAATCCGCCTCGGGGTTCCGGACGTGGCACCATGCCTGCGACTAAAAAAAAGCGCAAAAAATCGCCCGTTGCTCCTGTGCCGCCCGCGCTCACCGCTGCAAGCGGGCTTGAAGCGGTGCTCGATGACGCCGATCCGCCGGAGTCGCCGGAGAAGAAGCAGCTTTTCCTCACCGAGCATTACCATCCGTTCCCGCGGCAGGAAGAGTTTCACCTCTCCTCCGCGAAGTACCGTCTCTTCGGCGGCGCCGCCGGCCCCGGCAAGACGAAGGCGCTCCTCTGGGAGGGCTTTCGCCAGGCCACGCGCTACGACGGCGTGGACACGCTGCTCCTTCGGCGCACTTTTCCGGAACTGGAAGGCTCGCTGCTGAATTATTTTCGCCGCGACGTTCCGCGCGACGCTTACCGCAGCTACAACGACAGCAAGCACGTCGTCACGTGGTTGAACGGCTCGACCACGCGATTCGGCTACTGCGCGAACGAGAACGACGTCTATCAATATCAAGGCGCCGAGTATCTTTTCATCGGCATCGACGAACTGACGCACTTCACGCTGCGCCAGTGGCAGTTCCTGACATCGCGCAATCGCTGCCCCATCAAGGGCGCGTTTCCGAACATGGCCGGTGCGACGAATCCCGGCAACATCGGCCACTCGTGGGTGAAGGCGCTATGGATCGAAAAGCGGCCCGCGCCGGGAATGGAAAATCCCGAGGAGTACGATCCGAACGAGTACGCATTCATACGCGCCACCGTGCGCGACAATCCAATCTACGCCAACGACGAATCGTATTTGAAAACGCTGCGCGCCTTGCCCCGCCACCTGCGCCAGGCGTTTCTGGACGGCGATTGGAACGTCTTCGCGGGGCAATATTTCGACAATTTCGAGCTCGCGCGCCACGTCTTCGCCCCACACCAAATCCACATCGAGCCCTGGTGGCCGCGCTGGATTTCGATTGATTGGGGCTTCGAGCATCCGAGCGCCGTCTATTGGCACGCCGCCCGGCCCGACGGCGTCGTCGTGACGTATCGCGAATTCGTGCAGAACCATTTGTCGCCCCGCATGCTGGGCGCGGCAATTGCCGAGCGCAGCGTCGCCTGGAGCGCGCAGGCCCCGAACGCCGCATCCCAACCCGAGCGCATCTCGGACGTTTTTCTTTCGCCCGACGCGTTTGCCGAGCGCACGGCCGAATCTTCCATCGCCGAACAATTGGGCGACGCGCTCGCCGCCGCGGGCCTCCCGCGTCCCGCGCCCGCGGACAACGATCGCGTCGGCGGCTGGATGCTGATGTACGAAATGCTCGAGAGCGGGCGGTGGGCCGTTTCGTCCGCGTGCGAACGATTGATCGATTGCATGCCGACGCTCACGCGCGACACGATCAACGTCGAGGACGTCCGCAAGTGCGACGGCGACGATCCCGCCGACGCCGCGCGCTACGGATTGAAGTCACGCATCGAACCCGGCCGCGCGCCGAGCGATGTGGTCGTTGCGTCTCGCATCGCAGCCGAAGACCCGACTTCGCGCGCCATCTGGATGCGCAAATTCGAGGCCGAAGCCTCGCGCACGCATCATGCCGCGCCTCTGCCGCGAAGATGGGGATCCCGCGCGTAGCGAGGTCCGTCTTGAAAGGGAAGCGATGATGCAAATGGAATCGATCTGGACACGCATTCGGAACGCGCTGCGCGGGCGATACGTTCGCGCCATCGAAGACGAGCTCGCGCGCGAGCGCGCCGAAACCGCCCGCTTGCGTGACGAAATGTCCGCCCTGCGCGCCGAAAATCGCGCCATGGTGAATTCGCTGCTCGGCACGGCGGGACTCCCTCCGATCGAGCCCGCCGGCGCCGCTCAGCTTATGCCAACGGGTCCGGCGGTACGCCGCCGCTCCTGGCCGCAGATCGCAATCACGCGCGAGCTCGACGCCGCGCGCAAAGCCGCCGTCCGCGAGAAGCACACGGTTTCCCCTCGCGCATCTTGAGCAATTCGCACGACCGTTTTCCAGTTCGCATCACAGGACGAAATCATGGCGACAACTCTATTTGACGCTTTGCGCGGACTTGCTGCCTCGAACGCGGGCGCTCTCGCGCAAGCGGGGCCCGCGCCTCAGCAAGCCGGCCCCGGCTACGAAGTCGAACGCGACGGCAGCAATCCCGGCCCCGCATTTCCTCCCGACGATCCAAATTCGCTCGGACAAGGCGAACCGCCCATCGCGCTTCCGACTCCGGAAGAGCTCGGCCCGAACAACGAGCGTCTCGAGGATCTCGTGCCGCGCATCGTGAACGCGTTGCGCGGGCTCGTGCTGCAATATCGCGAGGAAGGACTCGTCGCGCGGCGTCACGAGATTCGCCGCATTCGCCAGGCGCGCCTTTTCTGGCAAGGGTTGCAGTACGCCTGGTGGAATCCGAACGACATGCAGTGGCATCTGCCATTCGAGTCGCGCATCTACGACGATCAGGCCTACGAGGAGATGCCGCGGTACCAGTTCGTCACGAATCTTTATCAGGCGTTCGGCCTCTCGTTTATTTCCGTGCTGAGCCAGGACGTTCCCGCGACGCGCTTTTTCCCGCAGTCCGCGCAATCGCTCGTGGACATCTCCGCGGCGCGCGCGGCGAGCGAAGTTGCCACGCTGGTCGAGCAAAACAATCACGCCGAGCGCATGCTCACGAATCTCGCGTTTTTCCTGTGGACGGATGGCAAAGTCGGCGGCTACGTCCGCTACGTCGCCGACGGCCCGCGCTTCGGCTGGCACGACGAACCGAACATCGAGCCGGTCGAGATCGCGCTCGGCCCGGAATTTTACGTTTGCCCGCAGTGCGGAATCGAAACCCCCGCGCAAATGTCCGCAAGCGCAGCCAATCCCGGCGCCGAGATTGAAACTGGTGTCATTCAGAGCGAAGCCAGCGCTACTGGCGGAGAGAAGAAACTCCCGGTTGCGACAAACGGGCAGGGAGCTGCCAAGAAAGCCGGAGCGCGCGCTGCCTCTCCCGCGCGCCCCGTCTGCTCCAACTGCGGCGCGCCGCTCACGCCGGACGATTTGCGTCCCGCCGAGCGCGTGACCGTGCCGCGCATCACGGGCGTCAACCGCGTGCCGAACGGGCAGGAAGTAATCTCCATCATCGGCGGGCTCGAGTTGAACACGCCCGTCTGGGCGAACGAGATGCACGAGTTTCCCTATCTGCAATGGCAGATGGAAGTGCATCGCGCGAAGTTGAAGGCGGCGTACCCGCACGCCGCGGACAAAATCGAAATCGGCGGCCCGATCGAAGCCGACGACGTTTACGCGCGCGCCTCGCGCGTCTCGATTTCGCAAGGCATGCCGACGACGCATCCCGGCGACGCGCTAGTCAACTTGATCACGTTTTCGCGCTCGTGGATTCGCCCGTGGGCCTTTCACGCCGTCGAGGAAAAGCCCGTGCGCGAGGCGCTGCTGAAACTTTTCCCCGAAGGGTGCTACGCCGCGTTCGCCGGCGAAACCTATTGCGAATCGCGCAACGAAACCATGGACGATCACTGGCGCGTCCTGCACGCGCTCCCCGGCGACGGCCAGAACCGCCCCGCGGTCGGCAGCTCGCTCGTCGAAATTCAGGAGCGCTACAACACGCTCTCGAACATTCAGGCGGAAACGTACGAGTACGGCATCCCGCCCATTTACGCCGATCCGCAAGTGCTCGATTTCGACGCGCTGCAGCAGCAGACCGCCGAGCCCGCCGCGCACTATCCCGCGCGCGCGCGCCCCGGACAGCCGCTCGCCGCGAGTTTCTTTCAGCCCGCGCCCGCGCAGGTCCCGCCGGACATGCAAAGGCACCAGGCCGAATTGATGGGCCCGATCGCGCAGTTCCTCACGGGACTTTTCCCGGCCGTCTTCGGCGGCGAAATGGAATCGCAGAAAACGGCCACGGGCTACGCCATGGCGCGTGATCAGGCGCTCGGGCGGCTCGGGCTCGTCTGGCGCCACTTGAAATTGTTTTACGCGGACGTGATGCTGCTCGGCGTGGATTGCTTCCGCAAGAATCGCCCCGACGACGTGGAAATTCCGCTGCTAGGCGAGGACGGCGTTTTCCGTTCGCGCTGGATTCGCCTCGCCGATTTGAAGGGCAACATTTTCGCGCACCCGGAAAGCGACGAGTCGTTCCCGCGGCTGAAATCGCAGCAGCGCGCCGTCCTGCAGCAATTGATGACGATTCCCGATCCGCTCATCCAGCGCGCGCTCACCGATCCCGCCAATATCGGCTACGTGAAGAGCGTGCTCGGCCTCAGCGAATTGGTCGTCCCCGGCGAAGACGCGCGCACGAAGCAGATGCGCGAGATCCAGCAATTGCTCGTCGGCGTTCCCATCGTCATCCCGATTCACGTCACGCACACCGCGCCCGGCAATCGCATACAGGGCGATCTTGCGCCGGGCAAGGGCGCTCAGGACGCCGCCGCTCCAAGCGAGAGCGCAACAGGGAATCGCGCGGACGAAGATTCCGCCTCATCTTCCGATGAGCCCACGGCGTCCAATCCTGTCATTCCGAGGAGCGACGGCGATGCCGGCGCGACGAGGAATCTCTCTGCGGGCGATGCGGCGGAGCAGAACGCGCCAACAACTCACGGCGAAATCGTCCTCCCCTCCATCCCCGTGGACGATCTGCTCGACGATCACGCCACCGAGCTTGAGGAAATTCGCCGCTGGTCCTCGACGGAAACCGGACAGGCCGCGCGCATCGAAAATCCGCTCGGCTTCGCCAACGTCCGCGCCCACGCCGCCGCCCACCAGCGCGCGATGATGGCTCAGCAGCAAGCCGCAGCCCTCACCGCAGCAAAAGTCGCGCCTCGCGCGCGATGAAGATGTAGTCCGGTAGGTAGGCCCGAACGCGTTTCCTGCAATAAGGAGCTTAGCGATGGCACAAACAGCGAGCCTGCCCGCGCAGGCGGACACAACATCGACCACCTGGCTCAGCGACGAAGTGATCCTCGGCATCGAGCCCGAAAGCGGCGCCGCCGGTGCGCCCAACTCATCTCCGGACTCCGCCCCCGACTCGGCCAATGGTTCCGGCGCTTCGCCCGATTCTGTCATTCTGAGGAGCGACAGCCCGGCCGGTGCGACGAAGAATCCGGCGGTTCCACGCGAACAGCAGGACGATGCCGACGCCGCGCTCGCCTCGCAAGACGGCGAGCACGCCTCCGCCACCGGCCAAGAGCCACGGGCCACGGATTCCGCCGCGCCCCGCGCCCTGCCCGCCGCCACGCTCGAGCAACTGGACGCCGCCTACTACTCTCCCGAGCCCGCGGCGCGCGCGCAGTTCGCGCAAACTCTTTTCGCGAGCGATCCCGCCGCGTTTCGCGCGATGTTCAATGAAGCCGCGCGATTGCTAGGCGTGAATGTGCCCGCCACTGCTACCAATGGGAACACAAGCGCCGCTGCCGAATCCGTCATTCCGAGGCGCGATGAAATCGCGCCGAGCAATCTCTCTTCGGCCGCTGCGCAAACGCAGGCCGCAGGCGATCCCGCCGCCGCGCCGGGTTCTTTCCCCGTCGCCGCCTATCGCGCTTTCGAGAGCGCAACGAATGAGACGCTTTCGCGCGACGTTCGCGCCGCGATCGGACGCACGCTCGAGCAGGTCTTGCCCGAAGGCACGGCCGAAGGCGCCGCGCGCCGCATCGCCGACGACATCTACGGCGAAATCGGCCAGCAACTCGCTGGTGACGCGCAGCTTTCCTCGCAAGTGGGCGAAGTTTTGCGCGGCTGGCGCTTCGGCGCGGCCGAGCAGCAGCAAGTGAGCGCGCTCCTCTCGGGGCGCGCGCGGCAGATGCTGCCTTCGGTTGCGCGCCGCGTGATCGGCGAATGGACCAGCTCCGTGCTCGCCACGGCGCGCACGCGCGCCGCGCGCAGCGATGCGGCCACGCGCCGCGTGGACGTCGGCAATGCAGCCTCGCGTCCCGCGGGAAACGGCGAACGCGCCCGCACACTCACACCGAAAGAAATCGATTACGCACGCACCTCCGACGATGACATCCTGAGCATGTAGTGCGTACCCTGAAGTGGCACTACTGTGGCTTTTCTATGTGGATGTTTTTGGCGGATTCAATGCACGCGGCCTGCATGAATCCGGTGCGCTCCGGCTCAAGGGGGCAAACCTCGAAGTCGGCGTAAGCCCACGTGCCTGGCTCCATGTCGTAGCGCGCGGCAAGATTCGCAGGAAGCTCAGGATGTTCGTTATCCAGCGGGTCGCGCCGTTCCGAGCCTGGGCCGCTGTAAATTCCCAGCAGTCTCTTTGTTCCGATTTTCCAGAGCCGGTAGGACGGCGTACCGTTGTACAAACTCAGGCGGCCGTGGGTCCAATAGCATGAGGACTGATTTGCCTGCATTTTGCAGGGAATCCTGCGTTTCGTGGGACTCTGTGGAAGGGCCTGCGCGCAAACTGCGAGCACAATCAAGGCCGCTGTCCAACGCATGAGCCGAACGTAGCACGGTCGAGAACCCACAGCAAGTCTCTCAGGCGGCAGTCGCCTATTGCCACGAGCACTGGTTTCATAGATTTCCCTCCCGCACCCTGTTCGTCGCAGGCGGAGGTCTTTACCGCGAAAACTCCCCTTACCGGGGACTTTCGCTCATAAGACCTTCGCCGGCGGCGAGCCGCGGGACACTCTCACCCCACACGAAAGGACAACACCATGGCTCAGATGCAGAACGCGCAGACAATCGCGCTGCAACTGGAAAAGGTGCGGGACAAAGTGCCGCTGCTCTACGAGCGGGACGATGTGCTCCTGACCATGATCCAGCAACGCGGCGACGTCGAAAAGGTCAGTTCGCGCAACATGCGGCTGCCCCTGCAAGTCAATCCCGGCGGCAAGGCCGGCTCCTACAACGCCGACGGCGGCGATCTCGGCCGCGGCTCGGGCACCAGCTACGACGTCGCGCAGATTTCGCCGATTTTCTTCCGCTTCGCGATCGAGATCAGCAAGCTCGTCGAGTACGCCACGAACGCTCGCGAAAAGGCCATCGAAAACGCAACCAAGCGCGAGGTCGCGAACGGAATGAAGCAGTTCCGCGCCTTCCTCGACAAACTCGTGCAGACCGCCGGCAACGGCGTGCTCGGCACGATCGGCTCCGTCGGCGGCTCGACGTTCACGATGACGGTTCCCACCGGCGCCGCGCTCGTTTACGTCGGCCAGACGATTCAGATTTACGATCCCACGCTCACCACGAACCGCAACACTGCCGCCGGCGTCACCACCACCGTCCTCGCCGCCGATCCCGTCAACGCGCAGACGATCACCGTCGACAACGTGCCCACCAACACGGCCGCAAACGACGTCATCGTGCACGACGGCTTGAGCGGCTCGCAGCCCGTGTCGCTCTTCGGCTTGAAGTATCACCAGAACAACGCCACCACCGGCACCTGGCTCAACCTCAATCGCGCCACCTACCCGCAGCAGCTCGCCACGCCGCGCGTCAACGGCGGCAATTCCGCGCTCGTGCCCGGCTACGTCCGCCTCGCCATCAACAAGGTCCGCAAATCCCTCGGCATCGCGCAACTCGGCAAGCTCATCGCCTACACCTCCGTCGAGCAGGAGCACGCCTGGGAAAATCTCGGCATCACCATCAGCCAGATCATCAAGGAAGGCGGCTCCGGCGGACGCTCGAGCGATCTCGATCTGCTCTTCAGCGGCCGCAAGACGATGTCCGGCATCCCGATCAAAAGCTCCATCAACGCCGATCAGACGCGCGTCGATTTCCTCGATCTCTCCCACTGGGGACGCGCCGTCATGAAAGACATTGACTATTTCGAGATCGGCGGCCAGACCGTCTTCCCGATCTACGGCAGCTCCGGCGGCGTCTCCGCAGCCTTTATCTTCTACTTCGATTTGGGGATGCAGGTCTTTTCGGATTCCCCCCGCTCCGGCAGCTACGTTGATGGGTTGGCCCGCCCGAGCGGCTACTGAGTCGCAGTCGCCGCAGCCATCGCACTCACAACAAGAACGCTTGTCATTCTGAGGGCCGCGCCTCGCGCGGCCCGAAGAATCTCGTGGTTGGCCTAAATCACCTCGGCCGAACCGAGGTCGACGTGTTTAGTAGCGCAGGCACTCCTGCCTGCGCAGTCTTCTCAGTTACCGCATCCGGCTCTCTCCCCGAACTCAAAGAAGGAGACTCTCATGGCAGTCACTCTGAACGTCACCGACGTGGATTTGGGCGTCGGCCTGATTTACGTCTTCGGCACGGCCGCGCTTTCCGGCACGTATCCATCCGGCGGCGACACTGTCGATTGGACCAGCATCAGGACGCAGCTCGGTTACGACGGCCAATCGGTCGCATCCAGCATGGCGAATCCCGCGTTCGGCCCGGTCCAGGCGGCGTTCACCGTGCAAGGCGGCACGCCGAACATTTACAATTTGCAGCAAGGCTCCGCGCCAAATGCGTGGAAACTCCGCGCCTACACCAGCGGCTCGTCCGGCGCGGAATTCACCGGCGGCTCCGCGTATCCCAGCTCCGCCACCGGCGACACGATCACGTTTTCCGCCGTCTTCCGCAAACTCACGTAGCCGGCGATGATCCGCGTCCTTCGCGAAACGCACGAAACGCCCGAGTGGGCCGAGCGCGCGTTGCGTCTGGCGGGCGGCGTGAATCGCTTCGGGCTTCCGAATTACCGCGCCGTGTGGGGCTGGAATCGCCTCACGTGGATCGGCGGCAAATGGGAAGACCGCGGCCCCGCGGGCGAATTGCTTCGCGAAGTCGTCGAGCTGCGAGAGGAGCCGAAGTACGCGCCGCCCGATCGCTGGCACATCGAGCGTTGGGTGCCCCCCGAAGCGTACGGTTCGCCGCGCGCGTGGTTTGCGAATACGCTCGAAACCGAAAACGGCATCGCGATTCCGGCGCTCGGGCCGTATCCCTCGCGCGGCGAATACGAGCACTGCTTCACGCTCGAAGGGGCGCGCGGCGAATTCGTGCAACTCACGCCGGCCATCGTCGCCCACGTCGCGCGCGCGATCGAGTTCAGCCGCGGTAAGCGGCCGGCGGAAAGGCGCGCGGCGATCCTTCGGCGCGAAGACGCCGCGGAAAGGGAGTACGACGCTTACGCCGACGCCGTCCTGAGCGACGCCGCGCCCGCGTTCCACGGCGCACCGTTTGTCAACGTGGCCTAGGCGCGACGTTCGGTTCGCTGGCGCAGGCACTCTTGCCTATGGGCTCTTGATGTTCGTGCCTTTGCTTCTCGGCTCACGCAATCTCAGTCATTCCGAGAAGTCCCGAGTTGGTCGGGAGGCCAAGGAACCTCGCTGTGGGCCGCCGCCGCCGTAGCTGCGACATCTGGCAGCCGCTACCACGGCGTCACTTCACGTCGAAGCTTACAAGCAGAGGTGCGTTGGCGAGCAGGGGAGATTACGGAAATTGAGCAGCCACCAAATCGGCCAATACAGCGCCATTGGTGCACCCATGAGCAGCCATAACCCCCGCAGCTTGTATCGCCAGATGGCGAAACCGAGGACCACCGCCCAGATCGCCGCAAGTGGGACACATACTGTGGGAATGGCCGAATAGTCGATGGGCATTTGGTGAGAGGGATAGCGGACCCCTCCGTACGCCAGAGCCAATGATCCAATCAGCCAAATCCAGAAGTGTTTTTTCGCGCTCAAATGCATCCGTCCCGAATTCTATTTGGTGGATTTGATTGATGCAATTTGTTTTCAAAGGAGCTTTCGCATGTCCGCAGAAACCGCAGTCATCGCAAACGTAACCGAAAATACCTGGACGCTGCACCGCACCTACGGCACGTTCTTCATCAAAGGCGTGCCCGCCGCGACCGCCGGCGCGGATGCGTCCGTCGCCGCTCCGATTGCAGCGCCGGATTTCAGCCCGGCATCTTCCGCCGCGCCGGAAACGCCTGCGCTGCCGCTCGCCTGCGCGCTCACCGTCGTCACGCCGCGCACGAGCATCATGGATCTCGGCGACAAGCGCACGATGGAATTGCGCGTCACCGCCCGCGAAATCGCCGAAGATCTCTGCCGCGAAATGAATGGCGACGCCGGCGAAGACAGTTTTCTTGGCGTGTTCGTCTGCGCGGGCGATGAGCCCACCGACGACGAAATCGCCGCCGCCGGCCGCCGCCTGGATACGTTTTATCGCCGCAAAGTCGCCGAAGCCGATCGCGAGTGGGCGCGTTCGCATTCGCATCTCTTTCTCGACGATTTGCAGCGCCGCGCCGCGCGCACGCTCGGCCTCGAACGCGAATGGAATTACGAGCTGCGCGAATCCGCCGAATGTCCCGGCTGTGGTGAACGCCTGAAGCCGAACGTCGCCGTCTGCAAATCCTGCGGCGCCATTCTCAATCGCGAAAAAGCCGCGCAACTCGGCCTCGTGCCCGCTTCGGCCGCGTCGCCGTTCGCGCCCGACGCAAGCGAGCCCGTTCTCGCCGCGCCACACGCCGCGCGGGCTCGTCACCAGCGCGCGGAATCCCAGTCGAGCTAGCGACCGCGCCGGCACAAATTCCCGGTGGACAACGATGTCCAAACACTCCACATCCAGCGCCCGGCGTCCGCGATCGCATCGCGCAGCCGCGCCTGCGGCCCAGCCTGGCGCCGTAAAGCCGCCGTGCAGCGCGCGCGACCTCGCTCGCCGCGTCTTCTCGCAGCACGACATGGTCGAGATCGCCGGCGAACTGCTTCGGGGCGACGCGCCCAAAGGCGCCAGCGTGAAAGCGCGCGTCTGGGAAAAGCTCATCGAACTCGCGTTCGGCAAACAACGCACCGAACCCGCCCCGCTGAAAGATCCCGTCGAAGTCATTTGGGATTTGCCTTGTCCCGAGCGCGAGAAGCGCCCGCCGGAGTGAGAAGGGAAGTGTGGCGCCGGGCATCAGAGTCTGTGTGACCAGTGAGGTCTTGCGTCAGGGCACGGCTTCAGCCGTGCCGTAAATGCGGCAAAACAATGCGGCTTTAGCCGCTGAGGGCCTTGCGCCACCCGCGCGCAATCGCAGGGTCTTTCTGCTCGCCATTTTGGATCGAATTGCTTAAATCGGAGGCCATCATGACCACGTCCGCGCAATCGCAAAAAATCGGTGAACTCGTCGAACTTGCCGGAGCCGGAGCGTTCCTCACCGGCGGCATTCTCAGCATTCATCATTATCTCATCGCCGCATTCTTCCTCGGCGGCGCCGCGGCAATCTACGTCGGCAAAAAACTTCGCGGCCAGTAGTGCCCGCGATTTTGTAGCGCCGCCCGACGCGGCGAGATCGCGCCGCCAACGCGCACAAAGAAACCTATTGTCATTCTGAGCGGAGAGGCGGCCCTTTCTTCTTCCGCCCGCCTTAGGCGGGTGGGCCGCCTCGCAGTCGAAGAATCTTGTGGTTGCGAGCGGCCTGCGAACCGCTGTTTCGCGATCGCCCGCGAAAATTGTGGGCCAGCGTCGCGGGTTTTCCTTGCTTCCTTGTCTCCTTGCATCCCTGAATTGCTTTTGGAGGCTCCCATGCCGGTTCTCGGCACAAGCGCATACAACACGGCCGGCCAGATCACGTCGCTCGTGCGTTCGCTCCTGAACGACGCCGCGGGCAATCTTTTCACCGACACCGTGCTGATCCCCTACGCGAACGCGGCGTATCGCAAGGTGCAGCGCGCCCTCGCGAACATCGGCTCGAGCGGCTTTCTCACCGATGACGTGCTCCTGGTGGTTCCCGCGGTCGCGGGCGTGGACTCGTCGCTGCAAGTCTCAATCACGGATTCCACCGCGGCGCCGAATCAACTCCCCAGCGATCTTGTCGTGCCCGTGAAATTGTGGGAACGGACGAACGGCTCGACCGACGACTTCGTCGAGATGGTTGATCTCACCGACCACGGCGGTCTGCCTTCGCAGGAGCAGGGGCTCACGCTCGAATTCTGGGAATGGCGCGCCGATGGTTTGTGGTTCCTCGGCGCCACGCAGGACACGCAGATCCGCCTCCGCTACCAGAAAGCGTTTCCCGATTTGACCGACGGCACGAGCCCCGTGCTGATTCGCAACGCGCAGGAAGTCATCGCGTATTACGCCGCCGCGCTCGCCTCGGCTTCGCGCGGTTCTCCGCTTGCCGAGCGCTGGGACGACGCCGGAGACGACGCGCTCGAGGATTTGGTCGCCCGCGCGGTCCAGCGCGAACAGAACACGATTCGCCGCCGCCGCCCGTACTCCTCGCGCAGCGGTTACGGCCCGATCGTCTAACGCGGCCGACCGCCGCGCCCTTCGCCACGGTGTCCGTCGCCACGGTTTGCGCAGCGCCGGCCGATGCGGCGCGATCGCGCAGCCAACGCGCACAACGAAAACGGTTGTCATTCTGAGGAAGGCCGGCTCGGCTGGCCTAACGAAGAATCTCGTGGTACGCGCGATCTGCAGGCCGCAACAATTCAATCGTAGTCAAAGATTCACGCACGCCAATAACCAGTCATCCCTCGCCACTGGACTCTTATGACTGTACTCGGCACAACGGACGTACCTCTCGATCTCTTCGGCGGCATTGTCACGGACATGTCGCCGCCCGACTTGCCGTTCGGCGTCTCGCCCGATTGCCAGGACGTCGCGTTCCTGAACGGCGCGGTGAAGACGCGCCCCGGCCTGCTCTCGGTCTTTTCGCCGATCGCGGGCAATCCCACCATCAACTATCTCAAGTCGTACATCGGCCCGAATCTCTCTGAGACGCTGCTCGCCCTCGATTCGAGCGGCTCGCTCTGGGGCGAAACGTCTCCCGGCACGCTCGCGTCCATCGCGTCCGGCATCGCGCCCAACGCGCGCGGCGCGTCCTCCACGCTCTTCGGCCGCGAGTACATCGCGTTCGGCGACGGCAAATTCGGCATCGACGTTCCGCGCCAGTACGACGGCACGAACTTCGATCGCGTCAGCCAGTGCGGCGTCGGCGGCTGGCCCTCGGGCGCGGCGGCGTCGGACGTCATCGCGAACATTTCGTCCATCTCCCGCGCGTCGAACGTCGTCACCGTCGTCACCGCGACCCCGCACGGCATCATCCCCGCGGATCAAGTAGTCATCGCGGGCGTGACGACGATCGCGCCCGTCTCGATCGCGACCATCGAGCGCGCCACCGGCATCGTCACGCTCACGGCTTCAGCCGCCATCGTGCTCGCGGCGGGCGCGGAAATCCTCGTCGCCGGAGTCGCCGGCGGCACCACCAGCTTCAACGGCACGTTCACGCTCCTCAGCGTGGACTCCACGCAAACGATTTTCACGTTCTCGCAGCAAGGCGCCGACGAAGCGGGCACCGGCGGCACTGCCGGCATTCCCTCGGATCTGAACGGCACGTTCGCCGTCGCTTCCGTCACAAGCTCGACGCAAATCACCTACGCGCAAATCGGGACCGATGAGACCGGCGTCGGCGGCACGGCGAATCCGCTCGGCTCGCTCACGCCCGGCGTGCACCAGGTGGCCGTGGCATTTCTCACGCGCCAGGGATACATCACGGTGCCGTCGCCCGCGATCTCCTGGACCTCGCTGGGCAGTTGCCGCGCGCAAGTCACAAACATTCCCATTCCGCTCGCCCTCTCGAACATCGTCGCGCGCATTCTGATGTTCACGGCGGCCGGCGGCGATTCTTTTTATTACACGACCGGAACGGACGGTTCGCCGCAGATGCAAATCAGCGACACGACCACGGAAACGTGGGTCGTCGATTTCTCCGATTCCGATTTGCTCGCGGGCACGCTGGCCGATCCGCTCTTCAATCTCGTCGAGCTGGGAGAATCCGCCGGCGTGATCGGCTATTCCGATCGTCTCTTCTGGTGGGGCGAACGCAACAAGCAAAACAACTGGCAGAATCTCACGTTCGACGGCGGCTTCGATCCCTCCGGCGGCGCGCCGCTCGGCTGGACGCCCGACGCGACATTTTTCGCCGGCGGCCAGCGAGACTTCGGCGTCTGGGGCGGCGGGTACGACCTCATCGGCGACGGCGCGACGGCCACGCGCGGTCTCATCACGCAATCCGCCGTGAGCGATGTCGACGGCGTGCCGCGCATCGCGAACTTCACGGCGTATTCCGTCCGCGCGCGCGTGAAGGCCTACGGCGCGCCAACGCGAGGCACGCTTCACGTTCATCTCTATAGCGCGTCCGGCGGAATCAATACGGCCGGTCTGCAAGTCACCGCGGCGCAAGTCACTTCTTCGTGGCAGGAATTCATCGCCACGCTCACCGCGCCGCTTTCGACGATCCCGAGCGATCTCGTGCTGCGCGTGTTCGCCGACGGCACGCCGACCGCGGGCAACGGCTTCGTCGTGGACAATATCGAGATTTTCCCCACCGCCGAGCCGTACAACACCGGCGTCGTCCGCTGCTCGCAGGCGGGCAATCCCGAAAGTTACGACGGCGTGAGCGGCCTCCTGGAAATCGCGCCCGGCGACGGCACCTGCATTCGCTCGGCGTTCGAGCTGCGCGGCATTCTCTATTTCGTGAAGGAGCGCTCGCTCTACTCCACGCAGGACGACGGCGTGAACGAGCCCGCCAACTGGACCGTCAACGAAATCTCGCGCGTCGTCGGCACGCCCTCCGTGAACGGCGTGGACGTTGGCGAGGACTGGGCCGTGATCGCCGCGCGCCAGGGGCTTTACATTTACGACGGCAGCGAGCCCGTGAAAATCTCGCAGGAGATTCAGCCGCTCTGGGACAGCATCAATTGGGATTACGGCCACACGATTTGGGTGCGCGTCGATACGCGCAATCGCCGCATCCTGTGCGGCGTCCCGATCGGCGCGGCCACTTCGCCTTCGCGCGTCCTGGTACTCGATTACCGGAGCTGCTACACCGCGGACGAAATCGAATCGCTCGGCCCGTATCATTTTTCCACCTTCAACGGCAAATTGTTTGCCGCGGGCCGCGCGCGCCGCTGGTGCCCGTGGAACATCGTCGCGAATTGCGCCACGCTCGCCGAACGCGCCGACGGCACCGCGCAGTTTCTCGTCGGCAATGGAATCGTGAGCGGGGCAGGGAACGGAAAGATTTACGAATTGTCGGACACGCAGTATTCCGATGACGGCGCAGCGATCAATTCCTACTACACGACGTTTTTCTTCCTGAGCAACGATCTCGAGCAGCAGTACGAAGTCCGCTCGCACCGAAAACTGTTTTCGTATCTCACCCTTTACGCCGAAGGCTCCGGCGCGCTGAACATTTCCGCGTTTGCGGTGAACGAAGCCTATCCCACGGCGCTGCCGCCGCTCTCGCTCTATTCGCCCGGCCCGAAAGATTTGGAGTTGCCCATCAACGTGATCGGCGAGCGCGTCGCCTTCCAGGTCGGCACGAACGCCCCCGGCTCCTGGTTCCGACTCGAGCGCTTCACTCCGTCGCTCCTGCCCGATCCGTGGGCCCCCGTCCGCGGCGTGAATTGACGCGAATCCATCTCGCCGGTCTCGCCTGTCCAGATTCGCGCCGCCGGACCATTCGCCGAGAGGTGAAGAAAGCCTCCCATTATTATCCGTTGACGGCTCGTATGTGCAGAGTATAGTGCGGGACTGGGAGACCGCACATGCCGCGAGCTGAACGAAAGGCTCTGATTGAAAAACTCCAAGTCGCCAGAAAGAATCGGCTGACGATTGCCTACGTTACATCGACCCGTTTCGGGTATGAGATTCAAATCGCTGATGACGCGTTCAGGATCATGTACGACCACTTGGAGGCGGGTCGTGAGCTAGCCCGAAACGGTGTCGATCTCTTCATTTGCAGCAACGGTGGGTCCGGAACGGTGCCTTGGCGGATCGTCAGCCTGATTCGGCAGTACTGTGAAGACTTTGCTGTTCTCGTACCCTCTCATGCGTTTAGCGCGGCAACCCTCATAGCGCTTGGAGCCAACAAGATCATCATGCATAAGATGGGCTGTCTCGGTCCGATAGACCCGTCGGTGGCCAACATCTTCAATCCGCCGCACCCGCTGGCACAAGGACAGCTTGCCCCCATCAGTGTTGAGGATGTGACCGCGTTCTTTAAGCTGGTAAAGGACGACGTCGGAATAACCCATGAAGACGAACTCGTTCAAGCTCTGATCGCCCTCACTGAGAAGATTCATCCGTTGGCGATCGGCAACGTACAGAGGCACCACAACCAGTCTCGCCTAATGGCACGAAGACTGCTTGGGCTCCACATGGACAAGAAATCTGAAGAGCACCAGATTGAGGAGTTGATTGACAACCTGAAGTCAAACCTATTCTTCCACGGGCACCCTATTAACCGAAGGGAGGCCAGGGACGACCTCAAACTCAAGGTTGAGGAGCCAGCGCCCGAAGTCGAGTCGCTGATGTGGGAGCTGTACAGTCAATACGAAAACGACCTGAAGCTGAAGGAGCCTTTCAACGCACTTCGCGAGCTGGAGCTCAAATTGAGCGGGGTCTCTGGGCCGGCACCCCCGACGACTGCGCAATTAGTCCAGCAAATGCAAGCACTTGCAGCATCCGGTATCGGTCTGGGGGCAGTATCCGAGGAACAGCTTGTAAAGCTCGCAGCGGCGATGATACCCTTTGTGAGTGGAGGTGTCCCTGCCAAGCCAAAGGTGGCATTGGACCCAATATCCGGTGCCTATTTGGAATCCGCAGCGCGCGCGGATGTCTTCAAGACAGACCTGAGGATCGAGCGAGTAACGGCAAATCTGCCGGGCGGCCCGCAAGACGCGATCAGACAGGAGGTCTTATGGCAACGCTGGGAACAGGAGAAATGAAGAAAAGGGACCGCCGCAAAGCTCCCGAGGTACCTACCGTCACTATCAGCGCCCCAGATGTGAACCTCGTTGCAGGTCCGGTTAAGATTGAGCCTGCCGCTACACTGGGCATTCAACCCCTCTTCCTCGGCAGTCCGATCATGAGGGAGGACTTCATAACGAGCACGGGCCCCCTGGTGTCCCCAGGTAAATAGCGGCGCCTCCGCCATCCTTCAGAGCAGTTCAGCAGATTCTGGCATGTGGTGTGTGAGCTCTTATGTCATTCTGTGTTCACTCGGGCACAATGAGTCTAAGGAGGGCGCGCAAGGTGAACAAGAAAACAAGAATTGCTTTGGCGCGTGCCTTCAAGGAGATCAAGAAGAACACGCCGAAGGTCATACGGAAGTTCAAGAAGGCCGGAATCAGGCCCGATCCCGCATTGGTGTTTGTCATTGCTCAACACTATCGCGCGCTGAACAAGCTTGCCAAAGATTGAATCCGCGATCCGAATTCTGCGACGCTGTTGCCTGAACAGCTTATTCAGATAAAGTTGACCACGTATTTCCACCGGTTGAGCTCGCATTTTCCCGCGAGCCGCTCGCCGCTGTCGCAATGCGCATTCGCGAATACACGTCCGCCGATCTGGACGCGCTGAAGCGTCTGCACGCGGCGCAGGGATTCGGCTATCCGTTTCCCGATCTCGATAGCCCGCTGTTCCTGACGAAGCTCGTGCTCGAAGAAGATTCCGGCGAAGTCTCCATGGCCGCGCTGCTGCGGCTCACCGCCGAAGCATTCTTTCTGCACGAGCCTCGAAGGGGCGCTCTTCCGCGCGAGTGTCCCCCGAACGAAGGCGCCGAGGCTCCCGGCGAGGGGCGCTCGACGCGAATCGGCGAGCTGAGCGGGCGCAATGAAGTCACACCGCGCGAGCGCTGGCAGCGTTTTCTCGCGTTGCACGAAGCCGTGCGCCGCGATGCCGCCGCCCGCGGACTCGATGATGCGCAGGCGTTTCTTCCGCCGCGCGTCGCGCGCGCTTTCGGGCGCCGCCTCGCGCGACTCGGCTGGCGCCGCGATCCCTGGCCCTGCTATTGCCGCAGCGTAAACAAGCCATAATCAGCGGTGTAGTTACGCGCGGCTGGAACTCCACTTCCATAGGGCAACTAAAAATCCATTGTCATCCTGAGCCCGCGCGGCGGGCGAAGGATCTAGTGGTTAGCCTGGACGGCACCGCCCCGGCGAATGGGCAGCACTGAGAAACTCGTGCACAACCGCGAGATTCTTCGTTCGCCGTCCCGCGAAAGGCGCGGGCCGATACGCTCGCTCAGAATGACAACAAGTTTGCTTGTGTGCCCTGGGTGGCGCGTCGCACGACGGGTCAACTTTCAAAGTCATGCTCACTTTGCCCCAACTCGCGAGCATCAAGAATGAATCGACCCACACGTACGAAGCGATCAAGCAACTGGTGACTGCCGTGAATTCCATTGGACGCGCAACCGGCGTGGACCCTTCGGGCAGCATCGCCGCTCCCGATCCGATCGGCGGAATTTCCGTCGTCGCCGCCGACGGCATTTTCGACATCGCGATCACGGACAATTCCGCCGTGTATCGCGGCATTTATTATTTCGTCGAGTCCGACACTTCGCCGGACTTCACCGCGCCGCACGTTTATTTTCTCGGCAGCTCGCGCAATCTGCGCGTCTCGCTCGGCAATCAAACGCTCTATTGGCGCGGCTACTCGCAATATCTCGGCAGCCAGCCCTCGGCGCCGGTTGTCTTCGGTTCGCCGCCCACCGGCGTGATTGGCGGAGGCGCGGCCGGCCCGCCGCTGCAAGCATCTTCCGGCAGCGGCACGGCCGGCGGACAATCCGGCGGCTCCGGCTTCGGCAAAGTCACCGTCGCCGGCAGCAGCTAGCCGCACACGAATCACGCTTCACGAATCACGACCCACGCCCAGGAGGTGTCCCATGGCACGCGGCGCGCAAGCGCAAACGATCAACGCAACCAATCAGCAACTCGCGCAGCAGAACGCGATGAACCAGCAGCTCTACAATCAGAATCAATCTCTCTACAATCAGATCACGCCCGCGTATCAAAATCTGCTCGCGAATCCCGGCTACACATCCGCGCAGCAAGCCGCGATCCTCGGCCAATCCATGGGCGCGCTCGGCAGCACGTTCAACGCGCTCCAGAACAACGCCGCCACACGCGCCGCGCGCACGAACAACGCCGCCGGTTACAACGACCTGCTCGATCAGCTCGCCCGGCAATACGGCACCAGCGCCGCAAACGTCGCGCAACAGGCGCAAGTCACCTTCGCGAACAAGGCGCAATCGGATCAGCTCGCGGCGCTGCAAGGATTGTCGGGAATTTACGGCACGGATTCTTCGTTGCTTGGCCGCGCGATGGGGATTCCCAGCGATTTGCTTGGCGTGCTGCAGCGCGCATCGGTGCCGACCAGCAGCTTCAAGCTCGGCTTCGGTCCTGGCGGGCTCTCGCTCGGCGCCGGTTTCAACGGCTGATCAAGATAGACGACGCAACGTGGCAGGGAAGCTGTAGCTTCGGATTTCAGAATGTGTGAGGCAACCCGTTTTTCGCGTCAGGGCACGACTTCAGTCGTGCCGCAATCGCTATGTTTTCAGTGCGGCTTTAGCCGCTGAGGAGCCGGTTCCGGACGGCGCCGCATTCATTTTTCAACGCATTTTGGAGGTCCTCGTTTCATTGCCGAGGTTTCTCCCATGAATCCCTATTGGTTCGTCATAGCCACAACAATTATCGCTCAGCTTGGATTTTTTCTGCGGTGGCTGCATCGCCGCACGCGCGACGACGAAATCAATCGCGCCTTCGTGCGCGACATGGCGGTGAATCATCTGCCGCACATCTATCACGCGCTGCGGCAAGTCGCCGCTCGCCTCAGCGTGGAATTGACCGAGCCGCCGCCGATCCGCTTCGTCGACTTGAACGTCAAGGATCGCCACGATTGCTGACAAGATTTGCCGCACAGAATCACCGGGCATTTTTCGCGCCGAACCTGCGCCGCATGCGCCGCGGCGTGGTGCTGCCTTTCGTGTCAGAGCACGACTTGAGTCGTGCCGTAAACAGCGTGCTCTGAAGGTGGCTTTAGCCACTGAGGGCACTTCAAAAATGTCTTCGCTTCCCCAGCTCGTCGCTCTCGCCCGCGCCGCGGCCGCCGCGCACGGTCTCGACCCCGCGCTTGTCTGCGCCGTCGTCGAGCAGGAATCCGCGTGGAACACCTGGGCCGTGCGCTACGAGCCGGGATTTCTTTCGCGCTACGTCGCGCCGCTCTACACGGTGGGCAAAATCGGCGCCACCGAAGCCTACACGCGCGCGATGTCGTGGGGATTGATGCAGGTGATGGGACAAGTCGCGCGCGAAGAGGGTTTGCCGGACGCGACTTCGATCCCCCAGCTCTGCGATCCCGCGACGGGACTCGAATACGGCTGCCGCGTCCTAAGAGCGAAATTCGCCGCGGCAAATTCGGACGCGTCGGAGGCGCCAAGCGACGAGGTCGCGCAGCGCGCTCTTCTTCTCTGGAACGGCGGCGCGAACAAATCGTATCCCGCGCAAGTCCTCGCCCGCCTCTCGCATTACGCTGCCGCGTAGCCGCATCTCTTGATGCAAGCGCAGCGCCCGTTATTGTCATTCTGAGCGGAGAGGCGGCCCTTTTTCCGTCCGCCCGCCTTAGGCGGGCGGGCCGCCTCGCAGTCGCTTGCCTCGCCGTAGCCTTGGCGAAGGCGGGAAGAATCTCGTGGTCTGCTACCTATGGGCATGAGCCATGCTAAGCCTGCTGACAATCACCCTCCGCGCCTTAGCAAAGCACTGGCGCGAAGCCGCGATCGTCGTCGCGCTCGCTGCGGGCGCGCTCTTCCTGCATTCGTGGCGCAAGGCGCGCGCCGACGCCGCAAAGCTCGCGGCCACGCTCAGCGCTGCGCAGCAACAAATCGATTCCGCGGCGGCGCATGAAAAACAGACCGACGCGCAACTCTCGCAGCAACTCGCGCAAATCGCCGACCTGAAGCAGCGCGTCCAGACTCCGCAGCAAGCGGTCGCCGCGATTTTGCAATCGCTGCCGCCGTTGCCCGCGCCGGTCTCGATCACGGTGCCGCCGGCAAAGGATGCCGGCAAGTCCCCAGCGCCCGCGCCACAGACCAACGAGGCGCAGAACCCGAATTCGCAAGCCTCCGGCCCGGCCACTCTCAACGGACCAAACTCCGCCCCAGCCCTCGCCCCCGCCACGGCGACAATTCCGCAGCAGGACCTTAAACCTCTCTACGATTACATTGAGGATTGCCGCGCCACTGCGGCCGATCGCGACGCAGCTCGCAAGGATCTCGCCGACGAACAAACGAAGGTGACGGCACTCACCACGCAACGCGATGCCGCGCTTGCCGCGGCGAAAGGTGGGAAATTCTGGACGCGCGTTAGGCGCAACGCGAAGTGGCTCGCGATTGGCGCCGCCACAGGAGCCATCGCGGCGCTCTCCGCGCGCCGCTAGAACCGAAAAACGATGCCGGTGGAGAAGCGAGCGCAGTTCAAATGAAGATTGAGTACAATTGAATTGAGATTGCTGAACTGCACGCGCATATATTCGACCTGTACCACGCGGACCGCGAGCCGGTGGGTTAGCCTCAGGTCCATGCCGCCGCCCGCAGCCGCGGCCAACCCGTTCTTGGAGTAATACGGTTCAAGGGTACCGTTGATGTTATTCGTCGTGCTGATGTGGCCCACGCCGACCAGGGCTTGCACGTATGTTGTAACCCTTCCCTGCCGCAACGCGAACTTCGGACCGAACATATAGGTGTAGAGGGTTTCGCTGCCGTAGTTCTCGTGGAGATTGTAGCCGCCGAAGTCCGCCACGGCTCCGAACCAGGGCTTGTAATTGTATGATCCGGATGCGCTCCCGCCGTTGAAACTCTCTCCTCCGGAGCCCGAACCCAATGTGGTGTTGACCTTGTAATTGGCATCCAGGTAGGAATAGCCGGCGAAAATCTCTACCTTCGGGCTGTGCTGAGCGCACGCGGTCGCGGCGAATAGAAGGGTGATAGCCGAGAAGATAAGAGACCGTTTCATACGTCCTCCCGCCTGAGGCTTGGGGCGCGGGACCGAACCGAGGCTAACACCGCGCTCCGGGGGAAGCAAGAGTTTCACTCGTGAATTTTACTCAAAGGGAAAGCTAATCCTGCGCCAATTAAGCGGGACCGGCAGGCGCCGGGCGGGCGCTACTGAGGCGCGTCCTCGGGCTGCGGCACGGCGTCAGGGCGATCCAGGAAGAAAGTTACAATCTCCTCGAATTTTTCTTTCCCGACGTTTACGGCGCGGTGGACGCGATCACTCGGCTCCGACCAATCCACTTCGCCAACCGTGATCCTCCACGGCAAGGTTTCCCCGCCGTCGCGGAACTCGATATTCAGTAGGTCTCCGCTCAAAACGACGGTCACACGATGAAACGGATCGCGATGCCACGGTGTCGCCTCTCCAGGCGCCAGTCGCTGTCGCCGGACGAGGTAATTTCCGCGATGATGTAACACCTGCTGCTGTCCCGCTTGGTTCATGTCGGATTCCGCCGCGTGCGGGGCAGGGTGTCAGGCGCCGCGGCGTTTCCCGGCGTCTTCGCTCGTGCCTCCGCCCTCGGGAAGATCTTCAGCCGTCGTCACGGGACGCATGCTGATCTTCGCGCCCAGTCCGGCGAAAACAGGCGCCGCGACGGCGATCAATTCGTTCGCTTCCTTGACGTCCATCACGATGAATCCGGTTCGGTCGCCGTAATCGGTCGTGAAGTAAGCCATTTCCGGTTTGAATTTTTCCAGTTGTTCTCGAATCACGCTAACGAGTCTTCCTTGTCTCTCGGCGCGACCCGCCGTCTCCGTGTCCATGCGCACGGTAATCAACATACGCATATGCGCGTCCTTCGCCCCGCACCTGCGGCGCGGAGCCTGAGTTCCATCCTGAGGGGGACTCCTCGATGCAGAAACTATCACAACGTGAAAGAAATTTCCGCGAGAATCCGCCTCCCGCGCATGCGAATCGAGTGAGGCACGAAGCAGCGCGCTCCTCGCGCGCGCGGCGGATCTCCGCCCAACCAGCCGCCGTTTCTTCGGTCGGCCAGCCCACTCTCGCGATTCATTCCCCCGAGCCCGCCACCGCTGGTTCGGGCGCTCAGTCGCCGCAACCGTTTTGCGAGCCGCCGTGCTTCAACTTCGCTCTTTGCGGCCAGCGCGCCGCAATCGAGAAATGCGGACGCGCCGTCTGCCCCCGCTGCGCCGCGCGCCTCTCCGGACGCGAATATCCGCTCCGCCCGCCCTCGAAGCGCGGCATCTATCGCAGCACGATCGAAGCCGTCGAAGCCCTCGACATGTACGAGCCTCGCCGCGCTCGCGGCGCGCGCAGCGAAATGAGCCTCCGCCTCGCCCGCACTCCCCGCCGCAAACCCACGCCTCTCCTGGTCTAGCCCGCCATTCCTCACTCCGCCGCCACAAACGCCGCGTCTTCTAATTTGTCCGCAGCTCCAGCAATTGTCATTCCGAGAGGAGAGGCGGCCCTTTTCTCCTCAGCGCGCCTTAGGCGTGCGGGCCGCCTCGGAGCGAGGAATCTCGCGGTTCGCCGCCTCGTGACACTAGCGTTGCTAATCCTCTGCCGCTGCCCGAGGGCCATGCATCTCTGCCCCTAGGACCCAGCGCCTTTTTCGCGGAGCCCGCACAACCGCTCAAATTTGGGCTAAAATGCGCGGCATGAGAGAAAAAATCCTGCGCCTCGCGCTTATTTCGCTCTTCGCGGCCTGTGCGTGCACATCCGCGCGCGCGCAAGCCCCGCCGCAGCCGCCCGAGCCCAACACGCCGCACGAAGGCGCGCAGCAATTCGCCAATCTCGGCGAATTGAAATTGCAAAGCGGCGCCGTGATCCACGATTTCCGCATCGGCTACCGCACCGTGGGCGACCTGAACGCCACGAAATCCAACGCGGTTCTTTGGCCCACGTGGCTTGGCGGCACATCCCGCGACCTCTTGGCGTTCGTCGGCCCGAACAACGTCGTGGACAGCACGAAATATTTCGGGATCCTCGTCGACGCGATCGGCGACGGCATCACCTCCTCGCCCTCGAACAAATCCTCGCAGCCGCTGATGGAATTCCCGCAATTCACGATTCGCGACATGGTCGAGTCCGAATACCGCCTTGTCACCGAAGTCCTGCACATCACGCATCTCCACGCCGTGATGGGGGTTTCGATGGGCGGCATGCAGACGTTCGAGTGGGCCATCGCGCATCCCGACTTTATGGATCTCGCGATTCCGATGGCGGGCTCGCCGCAATCCACCTCGTTCGACAAGCTGCTCTGGACGGAGCAGATGGCCGCGCTCGAGCTCGATCCCGCCTGGAACAACGGAGATCCCAAGGGCACGTTCACGCGCGGCGCCGCGCTCTCTTCCGAAATCGGCTCGATGAACATCACCTCGCCGGCGTACCGCATCGCGCACACGAAGCCCGGCGAGTTCGACGCATTTCTCGCCGATACGACGAAGGACTCGCTCGATGCGGCGGCCGTGACCAATCAGATTCGCCAGCGCCAGGCGATCATCGCGCTGGACATTCCCGCCGAATTCGGCGTCACGCTCGAAGAGGCCGCGAAGCGCGTGCGCGCGAAAATGCTCGTCATCGTTTCGCCCGAGGACCACATGGTGAATCCCGCGCCCGCCGTGCAATTTGCAAACGCCATCGGCGCGCCTATCGTCACGCTGGATTCCGCCTGCGGACATCTCGCGTCTTCGTGCATTTCCGTCGGACCGGTCGTCGCGCAATTCCTCGCCGACCCGTCCTCCGTGCACTCCACCATCCTCCGCGATCCCGCCAACCCCTAAGACGATGCGCACCGTGCTTCTCATTTTCGTCGCCGCTTCCTTGCTGTGCACCGAGTGGATTTGTGAGCGGCGGTCGGCAACCGCTTTCGCCGAAAGCGATGTCAGTCAAGCCGCGAATCCTTCGCCGCCCGCGAGCCGAACACCGCCCCAACCGCGGTCCTCGTCAGAACAGGTTCTTGCCATCGAGAAATCGTGCAGCGAGATTCTAGCTCGCAACGATTCAACGAATGTCGAATACACGGTTGGCAAGAATGAGCCGGAAGCGGGAAATCCTGGTCCCTGGCAAACATTTGCAACGCCGGCCGACTTGAAGAAGGTGGCGGAAGACGCTTCTTTTGAGGATCAGGCTTGGGTGTGGGAAGAAGGCGGGCATGTTGTCCATGTCGAACTTGCTCTTCCAACTGAGGATTGGATGACCGTCGCCCATTACTGCTTCCGAGCCGACGGGACCCTCGCCGAAATAAATTCAGATCTTGACAACTTCACGTACAACCTCATCGCCCGCCGCGAATGGGTATTCGACACCAAAGGCCGCGTCCTGGGATTTACGGAACACTTTCTCGATCTGGAGACGGCAAAGCCTAAGAAACCCGACCCCGAGTTCGTCGACGTTGACGTGGAAACGCCGCGATACCTCAGAGTGACGGACCTGCCGTTCGCCTCGTTGCTTCAAAAGACGGCCACCCGCCCCTAGCGCGTAAAGTCACACTTACTGTCATTCTGAGGGCCGCCACTTGGGGCGGGCCGAAGAATCTAGCGGTTCCGTGCGACCGGCACGGGACACTCCATTGATCGCTCCCGTGTTAGAATCCTCCCGCACCAAAAACAACCGAGAGGCAGGAGGAGAGAAGCCATGAACTATTACGGCGGCAAGGACCTCGCGCGGAGTTTCCGCACGGTCCGCAAGAACACGATCACGATCGCCCAGGAAATTCCCGCAGAGAAGTATTCGTTTCGCGCGTCTCCGGACACGCGCACCGTCGGCGAAATGCTCACGCACATCGCGCTGGGCTACGGGTTTCAGTATCAGGTCCACGCGCAGGAGCGCCGCACGACGCTGGAAGGTTTCGATTTCCCCGCGCTGGCCAAGCGATTCGCAGCCGAGGAACAGAAGCCGCGCACGAAGAACGAAGTGATCGAGCTGCTTCGCACGAACGGCGAGAAATGGGCCACGTGGCTGGAAAGCCAGTCCGACGATTTTCTCGGCGAGCGCGTCCAGATGCACGCCGGCATGGAGCCGCCCTCGAAGACTCGCTTCGAGATGGTGATGGCGGTGAAAGAGCACGAAATGCATCACCGCGCCCAGTTGATGCTGATCGAGCGCATGATCGGCGTCGTGCCGCATCTCACGCGAGAGATGCAGGCTCGTTTCGCCGCCGCCGCAGCACAAAAATAGCGCGCCACTACTCTTCGCGCGCGCGGCGAATTGAATCTTCGGCGGACGCAGCGTCCGCGCTTCGTCCGCCGAAACAACTTTGTTATAGTGACGCGCATCATGAGCCGATAGCGTGATACTCAGCTTCGGTGCGTATGAAGTCGTTCACAATCGCGATCGTATCCCTCCTGTGGCTCACAGCCGTGCGAGTTTCCGCGCAAGCGCCTGCCAACTCGCCAGCGGACAAGCCCACCTACTTGCCGTCGCCTCAGTTGCCCAACCCTCCTCGCACCGTTCCTCCTCGCACCCCCGTCGAGATGGAGGACCAAGGTTTGGCTTGGAATACAAGACTTTCCTTGGGCGATGTGCACAGGCTGCGATTGGCCGCAGGCATATCGGACGATGACCTGCCGAATCGAATCGTCCATATTGACGACAAGACGCTCGGGCACCACGAAATCCTCCTCACAATTTACTCGCGGGGGGATCCCTGTCTCACTGCCGAGGTTTTCGCTCACCACGGGAGAAACTTTCAGCAGCTTTGGTCTCTCGGTGAGATGCCGGGCGGCCTCACGCCTTGCGCTCTTCCGCATTGCCCGGCCCCGGGCGCGTCAGCGACAAAGGCAGGCGAGGTTGTCATCACAGTTCCTGCCCGCCGCGACGGTGCAAAGTACGACGTCTGCGACGACAACGTTCTCCTGACCTATCGCCCTGTCGGCACGAGCCTCGAGTTCGCGTCGGAACGGAAGATTCTCGCCAAGGACTTCTGCGGCGTGTCGTCCCAGTTTTACTACGTTGCGTTTTCCCCGGCCGACGAAGGCAACCGGATAGCTTCGATAGAAGTGATGAGGTCGCCTTCCGGCTCCCCTTCGGCGCTCGTTTTTCAGAAAAGTCAAGACGGGCCTGTTGCGATGCACTTTAGCATCCCCCGGGAAATATGGCTCCAATCTGTCCGGAGTAACGTGGCAAGGTTTAGCACCCCCTCCGAGTGCATTGAATCAGCAACTTCCGCCCCTATTGAACGGACTCGGCTGCCGCTGACGGGCGAACAGGTGCAAGCGCTCCTGGACAGCCTCGCGAAGATTGACCTCCGCACGGACAGGTGCCCCAGGCGCGCGGATGGTGAATGTGCTCTCATCATGGATGGCGTGCACTATTTCCTTCAATTGCCGAACGGCAGGACGGTGACCTTGACGGACACGCGTGATTTTCCCGAAATCCGCAGCGAAAACCCCGCGCTATCGGACTGGGTCTACGAGGTGCTGAAGCTCGCGCACGACGAGCCGCCTCACTGACGCACCGCCGCCGCAGCGCAAAAATAGCGCGCCACTGTGCGCGCTCGCGGCGCGTCATTCCTTGCGATTCACTCCTTTGCGCCGTGCTGCTGGAGAAAAGTGGCCATATCCTTGTTTCCTTCGCTCTCCGCGATCTTGAGCGCGGTTTTGCCTTTGTTGTCCTTTGCGTTGACGTCCGCGCCGTGATCGGTCAGGAGTTTCGCCGCATCCGCGGTGCCCACGTCCTCCGCGGCGTACATCAGCGGCGTCATGCCGTCCTTGTCTTTGGCGTTGGCGTCGGCGCCATGATCGAGCAAGAGCGAGGCGGAATCCACGCTGTCTCCCTCGAACGCCCACATCAGCGGCGTCTCGCCGTCATTATCTTTGGCGTTGGCGTCGGCGCCGTGGGCAAGCAGAAGCGTGACGACGTTCGTGTGTCCTTCCCCGGCCGCATAAATCAGCGGCGTCCGGCCGATATTCCCGCTGACGTTCACGGCGGCGCCGTGATCGAGAAGCAGCGTGACGGTGTCGGCGTTTCCGCTGGCCGCGGCGTACATCAAAGCGGTCAGGCCGTCACTGTTTTTCGCGGCGACGTCCGCTCCACCGTCGAGCAAAAGTTTCGCCACGTCCGCTGTCCCGTCCGACGCGGCGTCCATCAATGCCGTCCAGCCTTTCGCGTCCTTCGCGTTGACCTCGGCGCCGCCAGCGAGCACAAGTTTCACAAGGTCCGCGGAGCTAGTAGCCGCGGCGAACATCAGCACGGTATCGCCCTTGTTGTCCTTAGCTTTGGGGTCGGCGCCATGAGCCAGCAGGATTGCAGCTGATTGCGGATCCTTCGCCCAGAACGCCCAAATCAACGGCGTCTCATCATCCTTCGATTTGGCATTGACGTCGGCGCCGTGCGCGATCAGAAGGGTGACGATGTCCGCCCATTTAAATTTGGCCGCGTACATCAGCGGCGTCGTGCCGTCGTTCGACCTGCCGTCCACGACGGCGCCGCGATCGAGAAGGAGTGAGGCGATGTCAGCGTGTCCCCAGTTCGCGGCGAGGATCAAAGCCGTCTCGCCGTTGTCGTCTTTCGCGGCGACGTCCGCTCCGTGGTCGAGCAAAAGTTTCGCCACGTCGGCCGTCCCCTGCATGGCGTCGCTCATCAATGCCGTCCAACCGCCCTTGTCCGTCGCGTTGACCGCGGCGCCGTGATTGAGCAGGAGCGTCACAACGTCCACGGACCCTGCCGCAGCAGCTTTCATCAGAGCGGTATCGCCGCCGTCGTCCTTGGCGTTGGCGTCCGCGCCGTTTGCCAGCAGGGAAGCGACAACAGTCGCATTCCCCTGCGACGCCGCCGTGAGGAGCGCCGTCGGATCGTTCTGCGCCGCGGGTTGGGCCTGACCATTGGCGTTGCGCACACCGCCGCCCCGCGCGGCCGCGCCCGCCGCGAAAATCGCAATCGCTCCGGCAATCAGCACCGTTCGATGAATCCTCAAGTCTCGCAACATCCGCCCCCTCCTCCGTGGCAACGAACTGCTTACCCGGCACACCGCTCGCTCATGCCGGGATTCTCATTCCTCCTCCCGGCCAGCCGGAGTATACGCCCACTCTCCGTTGCTCCCGCGCGAAGCACGCGCAATTATTCTTGCCCCGGCCGGCTTGCCCCGCCCGCGTCGCGGGTGAACGCAATCCCGATGCGATGACCTCTATCGACGCAGGGTAATCCCGTGCCCCAGCACGAAAATGAAAGCGAGCGACAGGATTACGGCCACCGTGATCCAGGCGTAGTTCCTGCCAATGCCGTCCGAATCTCGCTTGGGAACGGTCTTTTTCGGAATGTAGTACCGCAACCAAAGCAGCCCGCAGTCCGCGCCGACCGCTCCGGGCAGCGCGGATTGCCAAACCAGTTGAATTCCGATCGGATTCAGAAGCCCGCCGGCGCCCAAAAGGAGTGCCGCCGAGAAGTAAGGAATGAAGGTGAGTTTTCGCAGCCGGCGGGACTCGTTCCGCGGAACACCGACGTATCTCACGAGCCCGATGCCGACGAGCAGCACGGCGCCGTAGTAGGTCGCGATCCCGCCGACGACGAGAAGCGTCCGCCACAGCCAGTGCGCGTGCAAACCGGCAATCACGACGGCCCAGTCACCGAAATTGGTGACGCCGGAAAAAAAGAAATATCCGGTCCCGCCAAACAGATTGAACGCAACACTCATCAGGAGAAAAAAGCGGAGCTGGACCGATGCGTGTTTCGCGCTGCGCAGCGCGATCCAAAAAATAATCCCCGCCGCGAGATTGACCAGCGGTCCGCCCGCCGCGACAACCCGCGAGTCAACCCTGCTGGACCACGCGACGGTTGAAAGCACGCCGGAGTGCACCCCGATCGATAGGGCCAGAGCGGCGTGTCCCAGTCCTTCATGCAAAACGTCCGCGAGCATCGCCGAGAGCAGACTGATCGCGCAGACCGTCAGAGCGTCGTCACGTGCCGGCGCCGAAACCGTGCCCGTCGTTGCAGCCATATTCGGACCTCCAATTTCCGAGCTTCGCGCGCCATTCTATTCGGAAACTCGCGTTCGACGCCACGAAACGATCGCTGGGTGCGCCATCTTTGCGGTGCGCGCGAGGGTGGGGATTCTTCGCGGCCTCAACAGTTTGCGGCTCTCTCCCTCGACCTTTTCCGATACCCGCTAAGGTCTTGACACGCGCAGATACTTCCGCTAGTGTGCGACGCGTCCCCTGGAGCTCAATTCGCCGCGCTTCTCGCTGCCGCATTTCGTGAAGAAGCGAAATCGGGCGGGCCGGGCGGCCGCATGATGGTGTTGTGCCATGACTGAATTAGATGAAGCCAAGTACAGTGTTGTGTTGCACGATGTCACCTCGACTAGCGACCTAGGGGAGATGACGGAGGGCGAAGTGTTGGGATTCGTGGAAAGGCGCAAGGCTAGCTTGGACGCCGCCATAAGCGTGCTTTGGGAACTGCAGGAAAAAGGCAAGGCCGCCACTTACATTGAAGCCCCCGACTGCCGAACCATTCGCGTTGAAATCGAGCGAATCGCCAATCCCGTAGCAGTACGCTAGATTTCAACTCACGCGCGCCCCGGTTGGAATCAGCACAGCGCAAGACACTAAGAGTATTGAAAATCTCGCAGTTGCTTCCGCCCCGTTGGCACAGACCCTCCCCCGCCTGCCGCGCCGAAGCTTCAGCGAAGGCGGGCCCCACCCTCTTCCCAATGATTGTCATGTCAAGCGAAGATCCGACACTCTGTCCGCGTGGCGCGCCCGGAGGGATTCGAACCCCCGGCCCTCTGCTTCGAAGGCAGATGCTCTATCCAGCTGAGCTACGGGCGCG